>Ga0154378_119_pt4 | contig 37378 bp, 29 predicted proteins | sample RifGroA2_FD_105622 | JGI IMG/M metagenome (GOLD analysis project Ga0154378, IMG submission 105622) | Candidatus Wildermuthbacteria bacterium GWA2_46_15
GGCGAAATCAGCTTGGCGCACCGCGGTGTTTTGTTCCTGGACGAGTTCAGCGAATTTCCCCGGTCGGTCATGGAAGCTCTACGCCAGCCCCTGGAAGATGGTTGTCTGACCATTTCGAGAAGCCGGGAAAGGGTGGAATATCCGGCTGACTTTATGCTGGTGGCTTCGGCCAATCCCTGCCCCTGCGGCTACTTGAACCATCCCAAGAAAAATTGTGTTTGCTCTCCCCGGCAAATACGGAAATATCAAAAGAGAATTTCCGGGCCCATTTTAGACCGGATTGATCTGCACGTAGTTGTTCAGCCGGTGGACGTGGAAGAGTTTTCGGAAAACCAAAAAGCCTCGGAATTTTTGGAGTCGTCGGAGAAAATCAGAAAAAGAGTGGCGGCGGCCCGCGAAATCCAGCTGGCGCGCTTCAAGAAAGAAAAAATTTATACTAACGCCCAAATGAAGAACAGTCACATCAAGAAATACTGCCGACTGACAAAAGAGGTGGAGCAACTTTTAAAACAGGCCGGCCGGAAATTTCAGCTGTCAGCCCGATCTTATCTGAAAATGATCAAGGTCGCCCGAACTATCGCCGATTTGGAGAGCGCTGAGGCAATTGGCGTGGCCCACATAGCCGAAGCCCTGCAATACCGACCCAAAATCTATGAAGATTTTTAGAATATGAACCTGTGCTTAACTTAGTTAAGCACACAATGGCATGAATAAATTTAAAGCGCTGGAAACAGGGAAAAAGGGCGAAGAAATGGCCCGAGAATATTTGGAGAAAAGGGGGTATCAGATTGTCGAGCAAAATTACCGGACAAAATACGCGGAAATCGACCTGATTTGCCGGCAGAAAAACAAACTGGTTTTGGTGGAAGTGAGGACAAAGATGGGAGAAGATTTTGGCGCGCCGGAGGAAACCATTAACGGGAAGAAGAAAAGAAAACTGCGCGGCAACGCCCTGGCCTACGCCCGGGCCGCCCGGTGGCCGGGTCCCTTACGAGTCGATGCCGTCTGCATCGTTCTGAAGGAAGATTATTCCGTGGCGCGTTTAAACCACTACGAAAACATCATTGAGGATTAGTCTTAAATAGGTTATAATCAATAATTAACCAACTTAACAAAAATATGACAGAACAAATCAATTCTACCCGTACCTGGCAAAAGGTTTCCAAAACCAGCCTCTTCTTGGCGGTCTTCCTCTTGCCCATCCTGTTTCTGCCCTTGACCAGTAACGTGCTGGATTTTAACAAGCAGACCGTCTTGGTCTTCCTGGTTTTGGCCTCGCTCTTCTCCTGGCTCTTAAAATCTTTGATTGAAGAGAGAATCACTCTAGAGCTGAGCTGGTTTAACTTGGCGCCGGTCGTCCTGGTCTTGCTGGCCGGACTCTCGACCCTTTTCTCGGCCTACAAGTACGCCAGTTTCTGGGGCTGGCCCTTGGTCATCGCTTCCAGCTTTCTGAGCACGCTGGCCTTAGTTCTGCTCTACTTCCTTATCATCCATCTTTTCAAGCAGCCCGAAGACATTTTCGGTCTGATCTTTGTTTTGGTCTTTGCCGGGTTGTTGGTTTCTCTCGTTTCTCTGCCCCATCTCTTGGGCAAGTTTCCTCTGCCTTTTGATTTCAGCAAAGCCACTTCCTTCAACCCAATCGGCACGGTCAATTCCTTGGCCGTTTTCCTGGCCAGTCTTCTGCCGCTGGCCGCCAGCCTCATCTTCATCTCCCGCTCGAGACTGATCAAGTTCCTGGTCTGGTTTTTTGTGGTCCTGGCCCTTTTCTTGCTCCTGGCCATCAACTTCCAGACGGCCTGGCTCGTCCTTTTGGTCGGTTCTTCCCTGATCCTCATCTTCGGCATTTCGAGGCGAGAGATCTTCAACCTGAGCTGGCTGTTTCTGCCCATGCTTTTATTGGCCGTTGCCCTTTTTGCTTTGGTGATGAGAGCCTCGATCCTGCCCACCCTGGATCTGCCGGCCGAGGTTTCGCCGACCCTGGGCACGAGCTTCAAGATCTCTTTGCAAACGCTCAAGGATTTCCGGCCGCCCTTTTCCTGGTTCTTTGGTTCGGGTCCCGGCACCTTTGTCTATGACTATGCCAAGTACAAACCTTTGGAAATCAACCAGACGGTTTTCTGGGGCACGCGATTCGGCTCGGGTAGTTCTGAAGTCCTGGACCGGCTGGCCACCACCGGATCCCTGGGTTTCCTCTCCTTTTTGAGCGTCATGCTGGTGGGCTGGGTCCTGGGCCTGCGGTCCATCATTTCCCGTGAATTCCGCAAAGAGAACTTTGCCTGGATTCTTTTGATCGGCGTCTTTAGTAGCTTTGCCGGTCTGACCCTGGGCCTCTTCTTCTACTCGGCCAATCTTTCTCTGATGTTTCTCTTTTGGCTGCTCTTGGCTTCGATCTTCTGCCTGGTCGGTGGCAAGAGCCGGAACTTTGATTTGAAGCCCAGCGAGCCCGTGGAAGGCAAGAAGTCCCGCCTGAACACGCCTTTTGTTACCGTCGGCGTTTCCTTCGCCTTCATCGTCGTCCTCATCGCTTCGATGGGCATCTTCTTTGTTCAAGGGCAGCGCTACCTGGCTGAAGTCAATTACTTGCGAGCATTGACGAGTGTCCAGAAAGGCAACAATGCGGCGGCTGTTGATTCTTTGGCCCGGGCCATCCGTTTGACCGGCAGTAGCCAAGACAATTACTGGCGAGATCTATCCCAGGTCTATCTCTTTCGCATCAACGAGGAAGCCACCAAACCGGATCTGACCCAGGAAGAAAGATCCAAGAGGGTCTCTGATCTCATCACTCTTCTGGTGGCCTCGGCCAAGTCTTCTTCCGACTCTTCGCCCAAGAACGTGGCCAACTGGAGCATTCGAGGCTACGTCTACAGCCAGCTTCTGAATCTCATCAACGGCTCCGACAATTGGGCCGTCACCGCTTATGAAGAAGCCCTAAAGCTGGAGCCAGCTAATCCCTTCACCTATACGGCCTTAGGTCAAGTTTACGCTAACCGGGCCGATAACCTAGCTTCGGACAAGGAAAAAGTGGCCGAAAGGCAACAGGCCTTGGATCAGGCCCGCGAAAAGTTCCAGAAAGCCAAGGACTTAAAGTCCGACTACGCGCCGGCCCGCTTCCAGCTGGCCATGATTGACATCCGCGAGAACAAGGTCAAGGACGCCATTGATAAGCTGGAAGAGACCAAACAAATTGCGCCCTTTGACACGGGCCTGGCTTTCCAGCTGGGTCTGGTCTATCGGGCCGACAACCAGAAGGACAAAGCCCAAGCCGAATTCGAGCGAGCCGTGGCTTTGGACGCCAATTATGCCAACGCCCGCTATTTCCTCGGCCTTTTGTATGACCAGGCTAACGAAAAGCAGAAAGCCATTGACCAGTTTGAGAAGATCGTTCAGCTCAATCCGGATAACGAATTGGTCAAAAAGATTTTGGAGAATCTTAAAGGCGGTAAACCGGCTCTGGAAGGTTTGACCGAGGCTCAGCCGCAACCGCCCATTCAGGAAACACCAACGGAACAGCTTCAATCGCCCGTAGTTTCGCCCTCACCCAGCCCGAGCCCGAAGACTAAGAAATAGCGCAAAGTATAAAGTGCAAAGCGTAAAGTTACAATTCAAAACTTAAAGCTGACGAGTGTTTTACATTTTACGCTGTAGTTTTGAGTTTTGAGCTTTGCGCTTTGAGTTTCTGCCAATGGAATCTTCTCTGAGTAAACTTATGCGCTACGGTTTTTATTTATTGGTTTTTCTCACGCCGCTCTTCTGGCTGCCTTTTTCCTTTGAAGCCTGGGAATTCAACAAGGTGTTTTTGTTGTTTTTTGGAGGACTAGGTCTTTTGCTGGCCGTGACAATCAATCGGTTTCGTCAACAGTCAAATTTTCAATTTCTCTGGCCGTTTGATTTTCTGGTTTTACTCTTTTTGCTACTGGCGGCGGTTTCAGCTTTTTTCTCGGTCGATAAGATCGCCAGCCTCTTTGGGTTTTATGGCCGCTTCTCCGATGGCCTGGTCGGCCTCCTGAGTTTTATCTTGGTCTATCTTTTGGCTCGGCGGCAAAAGGATCCGACTCGGTTGATCAAGATTTTGTTGGCCTCGGGTTTGATGGTTGTCTGTTTGTCCTTTTTGGCCCTGACCGGGATTTTTGGCAACCTAGCCGGTTTCAGCGCTACCTTAAAACAGCTGAATTTCAACCCGGTTTCTCCGTCTTTCGAGGGCCTGACTTTGTTTTTGGTGCCTCTGGTTTTTTTGGCCCTAGGCGTTCTCAAAGAGAAAACCAAATTTATCTTTCTGGTTTTTTCTTTGGGCCTGATCTTTTTGGTTGATTACACTCCGGCCTGGGTGGTTTTGGGGCTGACCTCTCTTCTGGCTTTAATTTTCCTTTTCTTAAAGAGCTTTAAGGACAAAGAGGGAAACTTTCTCAGGAAAAACCTGGCGCTGGCCTTATTTTTAGTATTGGCGACTCTGGGCATCAGTTTTAATCTGAATCAAGTTGTGCCCCCGGCTTTGGTCGGCTTTCCCCGCGAAGTGACCCTGGACCAGACTACCAGCTGGCAGGTCGCCCAAGATTCTCTGAGGGCCCGGCCTCTTTTGGGATCTGGCCCCGGCACCTTTTTCTACGATTTCTCTCGCTTTCGACTAGCCAGTTTCAACGACGATCCCTTGTGGCAAGTGAGGTTTGACCGGCCGATTAGTCATATAGCCGAGGTGGTTGCTAGCACAGGGGTAGTGGGAATTTTAGTCTACTTTATTTTGATAGCCGCAGTTCTGAAATCCAAAATTCAACCCTTCGACAGGCTCAAGATTGTCCCGAGCAACGTCGAGGGACAAAATTCAAAATTAGAAACGGAGATACCCGACGTTTTATTCTTTGCGTTTTTGGCCGTGGTCATCAGTCAGTTTGTTTATTACCAGAACGCGGTTTTGGGATTCAGTTTTTGGCTGTTCTTGGGACTGATCGCGGGCCAGGCCGGGCAGGCCCGGAGCTTTAACTTTCCTTTGCTATCGAGATTTTCCCGGCTCAAACCACTCAGCCTCGAGAGCCTGAAAGGGAGAATCGTCTTCACGAGTTTAATTCTGGTCTTGAGCCTCGTTCTCCTTTCGATTGTCTTCATCGGCCTGCGGATCTACGGGGCGGATTCATTCTACCGTCAGGCTTTCCAGAAAGCCGCCGGCCCGGAAAAGACCGCTCTCTTACAGAAAGCGGTTCTCACCAATCCATTTTTTGCCGAATACCAGATCATCCTGAGCCGCGCCTTATTAAACTCGGCCCTGGCCGAGTCGCAAAAGCCGAGTCGCGACCTGACCAAGATTTTTCAGGATTTGAGCCGGTCCACCGACGCGGCCAAGCAAGCCACTCAGCTTTCGCCCCGGTGGGTGGCCGGCTGGGAAACCCTAGGCATGATTTATCAGGAAATTCAAGGCCTGGCGACGGGCGCCGAAGAAGCCGGCCAGCGATCTTTTGAAAAAGCCATTGAATTAGAGCCAACTAATCCCTTGCTTTATTCCCGGCTGGGTAAAGCTTTTTTTGTCCAGGATCAGTTTGACGAGGCCCGGATCCAGTTTGAAAAAGCCCGTCACCTTAAATCCGACTTGCTCGAGCCGAAACTTTATCTGGCTTTGATTAAGGAAAAGAAAGGGGATCTGCCCGGAGCGATCCGGAACCTGACGCACTTGCAGACGTTTTCTCCTTTGAATGTCGACGTGGCTTTCCAGCTGGGCCGGCTTTACTTCAACCAAAACCAGAACGATCCGGCTATCCAGCAGTTTGAAAAGGTTCTGACCCTCAATCCGTCTCACCTCGACAGTCTCTATTCTCTGGCCCTGGCTTGGGAGAAGAAGGGCCAGAAAGCCCAAGCCATTTCTTATTTGGAAGAAGCTCTCCAGATCAGTCCCGATAACGCGCAGCTGAAAGAAAAACTGCAGGAGTGGCAGAAATAGTTTAGCCGTTTTTCTCTTTGACAAATAACACAGACGGTGTTATAATTTGTCATTGGAGTGGAGACAGACTAGAACAGGAGGAAACGATGATCTGGTTCATTCTCATTCTGCCGCTCCCCTTCGTGGGAGCCCTCGCTTTGCGGTTTTGCGCAGAATATGCTATCCGGCGGGCCCGGGCCACGACGCCGGACTGGGGACAGGCACTGATCTGGGCGGGCAGCGGCGCGATCGCGCTGCTTTCCCTGATCCTGGTCTCGCTCGTCGGCATGTGGTTCCTGAAAGCCGGGGCCACGGGCGCCGGCCTGGTGCTGGGGATTACTGCCATCGGGTTGATTTCGCCCGAACTCTGGGTCGCCATCAGCGCCTGGCTGCGCGATCCGAGGCACTTGCCCTGGCTCGTGGTCCCATTCCTTCTCGTTGGTCTGGTAATTTTCTTTCTGACCAACGGGAGCCTGGCGATCACCTTGCTTTCCGAACTGCTCGTTCTGTTGGTGATCGGCCTGGGCATCGGTCTGATGTTCAGGCCCTTCCGGCGGAAATAGGACAGAATCGCAAAGCCAAAAGGCGGGTTTCCACAGAGGAACCCGTCTTTGATTTTCGGCCCGTCCCCGGTTGCTTGGTCAGACCAAGCAACCGACCAGGCAACCGCTTTGACTGGCCGCGAAAAAGTTCTCAATTGGAAGAGTTTCAGAAATAAAGAGTTGACGTCTTAAGACTGCTATAGCAGTTTTAAGACGTTACCTCATTTTTTATTTGTAGCTACAATTGCCTAGCTAAGCTAAGCAATTTCTAAGCAGTTCGCTAATTAAAAAAGGTCTCTTGACAGCCATTTTCGAAACGTCTTACAATGAACTTTAGACGCACTCACCAGAACCCCGTTGAACGGGGTAGACATTTTTTGGGTTGTTTGCTATACTGGATCCATCACCACTTTAATAGTTTTTAAGTTAACTTGAAGCTTACCCAGCTAACTTAAGACAAGACATTTTTCTAGCCCCCAAGCTCTTCGGGGATTTTTTAGCTTTTAGCTTTGCTCGAAAATGAACGTAAAATCATTCTCTAAGGCGAAGGTTTCCTTTCGCCTTCCCTACTTGGGGTCTCTCCAGAGAGACAGCTGGCAATGGCTTTTGGAGAGAGGCATCAAAGATCTGTTTGCCGAGGTTTCGCCCATCCGGGATTACACCAAAAAAGAGTTTGAACTCTGGTTTTTGGATTATGAGCTCAGCGCGTCCAAATACAAGGATGATTTGGAGGCCAAAAATGACAACGGTTCATACGAAGCTTCCCTGAGGGCCAAGACCCGCCTGATCAATCTCAAGACTAAAGAGATTAAAGAGCAAGAAGTTTTTCTGGCCGATTTTCCCATTATGACCGAGAGAGGCACTTTTATTGTTAACGGCGTCGAAAGGGTCGCCATCGCCCAGCTGATTCGTTCGCCGGGCGTTTTCTTTACCAGCCAGAGAATCGGCGGACGTCATTATTTCGGCGCCAAGGTCATTCCTAACCGGGGCGCCTGGCTGGAAATGGAAACCGACGCCACGGGTTTTGTGGGTATCAAGATTGACCGCAAGAGAAGGGTGGCTGCCACCACTCTCTTGAGGGCTTTTGGCATTGATAATGATTTGGCCATCAAAGAGCTCTTCTCGGATATCGACAATGATCCCGATCTCAAATACCTGGACGAAACCTTAAAGAAAGACCCGACGCACAACCAGGCCGAAGCCTTGGTTGAGATCTATGAGAGGCTGAGGCCGGGAGATTTGGTGACGCCGGACACGGCGCGGGAATTGATCGAAAACATGTTTTTTAACTTTGAGAGATATGACCTTTCTCGGGTCGGGAGGTGGAGAATGAACCAGCGGTTTTCGCGCGAGCGCAAAACTGACGCAGAACCAAACGCAAAACAGACGCAGAAGTTTAGCGGCGACGAGGTCACGGTCAAAGAAAGAGTTCTTCGGCCCGAGGATATCGTGGCCGTCATCCATGAAATCATTCGCTTAAACAACACGCCGGGCGCCCTGCCCGATCCGATTGATCACTTGGGCAACCGCCGCGTCAGAACCTCGGCCGAAGTTCTGCAAAACCGCATGAGAGTGGGGATGCTGAGGATGGAAAGAATCATCAAGGACCGGATTTCCACTTTAGAAGAAGGCATGCTGGCCCCTTCTCAGCTCATCAACCCCCGTCCCTTAATGGCCGTCATTAAAGAATTCTTTACTTCCAGCCAGCTCTGCCAATTCATGGATAATGAAAATCCTTTGGCCGAGCTCGAACACAAAAGACGGCTGGCGGCAACGGGCCCGGGCGGTTTGACCCGGGAAAGAGCCGGTTTGGAAGTGAGAGACGTCCAGCCTTCGCACTATGGCCGTATCTGCCCGATTCAGACCCCCGAAGGCCAGAATGTCGGTTTGATTTCTCACATGGCCTGCTTTGCCCGGATCAATTCTTTGGGCTTTCTGGAAACCCCCTACTTTAAGGTGGAAAACGGCAAAATCACCGGCGAAGTTCATTATCTCAATGCTTACGAGGAAGAAAGGTACAACATCGCCCACGCCGGCATTGACATTGATAAAAACGGACAGATTATTCCCGCCAAGGTAGCCGCCCGCATCAAGGGGGAGCCGGGCGAGATTGAAAAAGAAAAGATTAATTTCATCGACGTTTCTTCGAAACAAGCCATTTCCGCGGCCACTTCTTTGATTCCCTTTTTGCAGAATGATGACGCCAACCGCGCCCTGATGGGCTCGAACATGCAGCGCCAGGCCGTGCCTCTTTTGAATCCCGAGGCGCCTTTGGTTTGCACCGGGGTGGAGCCTAAGGTGGCCGAAGACTCGGGCCAGATTCTCCTGGCCCGGGACGACGGCCGGGTAACCGAAGTCGATGCCCAGCACATCGTCATTCAAAACACCAAGACCCGGGTCCAGACCCGTTACCCGCTCCGCACTTTTGTTCGGACCAACCAATACACTTGTTTTCACCAACGGCCGGTTGTCAAAAAGGGGGAGCCCATCAAAAAGGGCCAGGTTTTGACGGATGGGGCGGCCATTGAAGATGGCTGGCTGGCCTTGGGCCGGAATATTCTCGTTTCCTTTTTGCCCTGGCGGGGCTCAAACTTTGAAGACGCCATCATCATTTCGGAAAAACTGGTTAAAGAATACGTTTATTCTTCGATCCATTTAGAGAACTTTTTTTGCGATGTCCGGGAAACCAAGCTGGGTCCGGAACTGACCACCGGCGACATTCCCAATGTTTCGGAAGAAAAACTGAAGGACCTGGATTCCGAAGGCATCATTCGCATCGGCGCCGAAGTCGGTTCTCACGACATTCTGGTCGGGAAAATCTCGCCCAAGGGCGAGACGGACCTGACGCCGGAAGAAAGGCTCTTGAAAGCCATTTTCGGGGAAAGAGCCCGGGAGGTCAAAGACAGTTCGCTTTTGCTCGAATACGGCAAACGCGGCCGGGTCGTTGGCGTTAAAGTCTGGGAAAGAGAAAAGGGGGCCAAGCTCGAACCCGGCATCATTAAAAGAGTTCAGGTGGAAGTGGCGGCCCTGCGCAAGATTCAGACCGGTGATAAATTAGCCGGGCGCCATGGCAACAAAGGCGTCGTTTCTCTGGTTTTGCCCGAAGAAGAAATGCCCTTCCTGGAAGACGGCACGCCCGTGGATATTATTCTTAATCCTTTGAGCGTCGCTTCCCGCATGAACCTGGGCCAGATTCTGGAGACGCATTTGGGTTTGGCGGCCAAGAAACTGGGCTACCGGGCCGTTTCCCCGGCCTTGCTCGGTGCCAACGAAAAAGACATCAAAGAGGAATTGATTAAGGCCGGCTACCCCGCCGACGGCAAATTGCCGGTTTTTGACGGCCGGACCGGCGAACCCTTTCCGGAAAAGATCACCGTCGGCTATATCTACATGATGCAGCTGATCCACATGGTCGAAGACAAACTTCACATGAGATCGATCGGCCCCTATTCTTTGATCACCCAGCAGCCGTTGGGCGGTAAATCCCAATTCGGCGGCCAGCGATTCGGAGAAATGGAAGTCTGGTCTTTGGAAGGCTACGGCGCCAGCCACATCCTGCAAGAGATGTTAACCATCAAATCCGATGACGTGCCCGGGAGAGCCGCCAGTTATGAGGCGATTCTCAAAGGCGAGCCCATTCGTCAGCCCAGCGTCCCGGCTTCTTTTAGTCTTTTGGTGGCCGAATTAAAATCACTGGGATTGGCGGTGGAAGTCAAGGAGAAAATGAGGGAAGAAGAGAAAGAAGAATAACTTAATCTTATGCGTGTCGCTGATCTAGAGGCTATCAGGATCAAACTCGCTTCGCCCGAGGAGATTTTGCAATGGTCCCACGGCGAAGTGACCAAACCCGAGACGATCAACTACCGGACGCAAAAGCCCGAAAAAGAAGGTTTGTTTGACGAAAAGATTTTCGGTCCGGAAAAAGATTACGAGTGCTATTGCGGCAAATATCGCGGCATCCGCCACAAGGGCATCGTCTGCGACAAATGCGGCGTGGAAGTGACCAAGGCTCAAGTTCGGCGGGAGAGAATGGGGCACATCAAACTGGCCTCGCCCGTTTCCCATATCTGGTTCTTAAGAGGCGTGCCGTCCCGCATGGGCCAGGTTTTGGATTTGCCCATGGCCCACCTGGAGAAAGTCATCTATTTTAATGCTTATATTGTGACCAAGGTGGAGGAAGCGGCCAAGCAGCAGATCTTAGAACAGATTGAAAAAGAATACCAACAAAAGTTCAAAACGCAAAGCGCAAAACGCAAAACTATAACTAAAAATTCAAAAATAAAAACAGACGAGGGCAAGACAAAAGGAGAAAAGCAGGAAGAACGCGATTTGAAGACGGCCCGAGACCGGGCCAAAGACGAACTTTTAAGCATTAAACCCTTAAAAATTCTTTCGGAAGTCGACTATTTTGACTTATCGATTAAATACGGCCAGTCTTTTGAGGCCGGCACCGGGGCAGAAACTCTGAGAAAGATCTTCAGCGAAATTGATACCAAGAAAAAGATTGCCGGACTCAAGGAAGAACTGGAAAAAGCCTCTCCCTTAAACCGGAGAAAGATTTTAAGACGGCTCAAGCTTTTTCAAGGCCTGGAAAGGGCCAACATTAAAGCCGAATGGATGTTTCTGACCATCCTGCCCATTCTGCCGCCGGATCTTAGGCCGATGGTTCAGCTGGACGGCGGCCGCTATGCCTCCTCTGATTTAAACGATCTTTACCGCCGGGTCATCAACCGCAATAATCGCTTAAAGTATTTGCTGGAGATTGCCGCGCCCGAGGTCATCGTCCGCAATGAAAAGAGAATGCTGCAGGAAGCCGTTGACGCCCTGATCGACAACGGCATGAGAAAGGGCACCATGACTCAGGCCACCACCGGCGGCCGCCGCCTTTTGAAGTCTCTGGCCGATATTCTAAAAGGAAAACAAGGCCGGTTTAGGCAGAATCTTTTGGGCAAGAGAGTGGACTACTCCGGGAGATCCGTCATCGTCGTGGGCCCGGATTTGCCCTTGAATCAGGTGGGCATTCCCAAGAAAATGGCCCTGGAACTTTTTAAACCTTTTGTCATTAAAAAAATTCTGGACAAGGAACTGGCCTACAACGTGCGGGGCGCTTCCCGTTTGATTGAGCAGGAAACCGATGACGTCTGGGCCATTCTCGAAGAAGTGGTGACGGACAAATTAGTCCTCTTGAACCGGGCCCCGACCTTGCACCGGCTGGGCATTCAGGCTTTTCAGCCCATCCTGATTGAGGGTGAAGCCATCCGGGTTCATCCCTTGGTTTGCAAAGCTTTTAACGCGGATTTTGACGGAGACCAGATGGCTGTTCATTTGCCTTTGTCCAAAGAAGCTCAGGCCGAAGCCCGGGAGATCATGCTTTCTTCGTTGAATCTCTTGAAGCCGGCCACGGGCTTGCCCATTGTCAGTCCTTCCCAGGATATTGTTTTGGGCTGTTATTGGCTGACCAAGATAAAGCCTGGCGCCAAGGGTGAGGGCAAGATTTTCGGTTCGGCCGAGGAAGCTCATCTGGCCCATGAGTTTAAGGAAGTCGATATGAAGGCCGTTATTAAAATCCCAAATCCCAAATCCCAAACCAACGAATTTATCGAGACCAGCGTGGGCCGCTTGACCTTTAACGAGGCTTTGCCCGAAGATTTTCCTTTCCAGAATAAAGAGATGAATTCCCGGGAGCTGGAAGAGCTCATCCGCGAGGTCATTGAGAGATACGGGATTGAAAAGACCCCGCCCATTCTGGATAAAATTAAGAGTACGGGCTTCGAAGGCGCCACCTGGTCCGGCGTGACCTGGGGCATGGATGACCTGATCGTGCCCGAGGAAAAACCCAAACTGATTGCGGCCGCCGAGCAAGAAATCGCCCAGCTGGAAACCCATTTTCAAAAAGGACTTTTGTCCCGCGATGAAAAATATCAGAGATCAATTGAAGTTTGGCAGCGAACCAAGTCGGCGGTGGAAAAATTAGTGCCGAAATCTCTGCCGGCGGATGGAAGCGTCTTTACCATCATTGATTCGGGGGCCCGGGGTTCCTGGGCTCAGCCGGCGCAGATGGCGGGCATGAAGGGCTTGGTCATTAACCCAATCGGCCGGATTATTGAACTGCCGATCAAACATTCTTACAAAGAAGGCTTTGACGTTTTGGAATACTTCTTATCAACTCACGGCGCCCGCAAGGGTACGGCCGACACCGCCCTGAGAACCTCCACCGCCGGTTACCTGACGAGAAGGCTCGTCGACGTCAGCCACGACATCATCATCCACGAGATTGACTGCGGCGATGCCGCGGGCACGGTCTTTTCACGCCCGGAAGCCCAAGAGATCGGCCAGAACTTCCTTTTTAAAATTGTGGGCCGTATTTCTCTGGATAGTATTAAATCAAGCAATCCGGAAAGCAAAAATAAAACCCTGGTTAAGGCGGGCGAAGTGATCGACTGGGAAAAGGGCAAAGAAATCATCAAAAATGGCATTGACGAAGTGCGGGCCCGTTCGCCTTTGAGCTGCCGGCTTTTAAGAGGCGTCTGTCAGAAATGCTACGGCTGGAGCCTGGGATCGGGCCAGATAGTTAAGACGGGAGAAGCGGTGGGCGTCATTGCCGCTCAGGCCATTGGTGAGCCGGGGACGCAGTTAACGATGAGAACCTTCCATTTGGGCGGCGTGGCCGGCGGCAGCGATATTACCATGGGCTTGCCGCGGGTGGAAGAAATCTTTGAGGCTCGGGTGCCTCTTGGCCAGGGCGCGATGACCCTGGTTGATGGCCAGGTTCTGGAAATTATTGGCGGAAAGACGGTCCGGATAAAGCCATCCGAGCCAGCCAGCTCAGCCCTTGGTTTAGCCGCTGGCTCAGCCAGGAAGAAAAAGATCTCGAAGCTGGAGAAAGACGAGATTTTGGAATATGAAATCCCCGAAGGCAAAGGCATTTTGGTTAAGGTGGGGGATCGGGTCAAAGCGGGGCAAGCCCTGTCCGAGGGCAACCTGGATTTAAAGGAGCTTTTCAAGGCCGTGGGCCAAGAACGAACCCAGCATCATATTATTAAAGAGATTCAGCGGATTTATGCTTCTCAGGGGGCGACCATTCACGACAAGCACGTTGAGGTGGTCGTCCGGCAAATGTTTTCCCGATTGAAGGTCAAGGATCCGGGTGACAGCATTTTGATTCAGGGAGAAACCATCACCAACCAGAAATTATTTGAAGAAAACCAGCGGCTGAAGAAAGAAGGAAAAAAGACCGTGTCGGCCACTTCAATTTTATTGGGCATCTCTAAAGTAGCTTTAACGACGGACAGTTTTTTGTCGGCCGCCTCCTTCCAAGAGACTTCCCGGATTCTTATTTCCGCGGCCATCTCGGGCAAGGAAGACAAGCTCCAGGGCTTAAAAGAGAATGTCATCATCGGCAAGCTGATTCCGGTCGGCACGGGCCTGAAGAAGTGATTCACTCGGCAGCCAAAAAATGCTAGAATTTACTCAGTGAGTAAAAACAATAAGAATCACAATTCAAAGAACTCTCTTTCGAAGAAAGACAAGGAACCAAAGCCCTTGTTCCTTCCGGCTTTAGCCCGGGGCTATCTCTTGGGCCTGGTTTTTCTCTTGGCCGCGGCCATTCTCACCCTTTCCTTTTTCGATCTGGCCGGCGGGGGAGGAGAAAAAATTCTCAGTTCCCTCACTTTTTTATTTGGCCAAACAGCGGTCCGGTTGCTGCCTTTGTTTTTGATTTTGGCCGGCGTCTTCTTTTTTGTCGCCAGCCCGAATTCTCAGAAGATCTGGAAAATGATTATTCTGGCGCTTTTTTCCTGTTTAATCGGCCTGAGCGCGGTTTTGACTTCTTTAAACGGTTACGACAAATTCTCTTTGGGCGACCCGGGGCCCGGTGGTTTTCTGGGACGCCTTTTGAGCTGGCCCATTCTCAAGATATTTGATTTCTGGGTCAGTCTGGCGGTTTTCGGGGGCTTGATCATCTTTGGCTTTTTTATCTTTTGGCAGGTGAGCCGGAAGATCCGGCCCAAAGAGGTTGAGGATCTGGCGGAAAAGCCCCAGATACTCCGGAGGATTTTTGAACCCCAGCTCAAAATTAAAGAAATCTCGGACAACAAATCCCGTTCCCTGACGGGAGCGGCGCCCTTACCCGAACTCAAAACTAAACCCATTCCCCAAGGGATGAGATCATCAATTTACAAGAAACCGCCCCTGGATTTGCTGGAAGTTGATCGGGGCGAACCCGTCACCGGCGATATCCGCAATAACCTGACCATTATTAAAAAAACCTTAGAGACTTTTGGCATTCCCGTGGAAATGGGCGAAGTTAATGTTGGTCCGACCGTCACCCGATATACCTTAAAGCCGGCCGAAGGCATCAAGCTTTCCAAAATCACCACTCTGAATAATGATCTTTCCCTGGCCTTGGCGACTCATCCCATTCGCATCGAAGCGCCGATTCCGGGCCAGTCCTTGGTGGGAATTGAGATTCCCAACAAGGTCCGAACCCAGGTCAGATTGCGCAATCTTTTTGAATCGCCGGAATTCCAAAATTCCAGTTCATCTTTGGTTTTTGCTTTGGGCCGGGACGTCGCCGGCAACCCTCTTTTTGCCGATCTGACCCGCATGCCGCATTTGCTGGTGGCCGGCTCGACCGGAACGGGCAAAACCATTTGCCTAAACAGCCTCATTTTAAGCTTGATTTATCGCAATTCACCCGAGGTGATGAGGTTAATCCTGGTTGATCCCAAGCGGGTGGAGTTCCCGGTTTATCAGGACATCCCCCATCTTTTGTCCCCCGTTATCTTTGACGGCCAGAAAACCATCAATACCCTAAAATGGCTGGTCAAGGAAATGGAGAGACGTTTCGAAGTTCTGGCTCAGGCCAAAGCCCGGGACATCGGCGGGTACAATCGCGAGATCAATTCCCGCCGCGCCAAGACCTCGGTCAAAAATGAAGAAGAGGATTTGGACCCCATGCCCTATATTGTCGTCGTCATTGACGAGCTGGCCGATTTGATGGCCGCCCGCGGCAAAGAGATTGAAGGCGGCATCGTCAGGCTGGCCCAGATGGCCCGCGCCGTGGGCATTCATCTGGTCGTGGCCACGCAAAGACCGTCCGTGGAAGTCATTACCGGTTTAATCAAGGCCAACATTACTTCCCGCATCACTTTCCAGGTGGCTTCACAGGTTGATTCCCGGACCGTCATTGACATGGCCGGAGCGGAAAAGCTCCTGGGCTCCGGCGACCTGCTCTTTATCTCTGCAGAAACGGCTAAGCCCCGCCGGATCCAGGGCGGCTATGTCACGGACAAAGAAGTCAAAAGAGTCACCGAGTTTTTGAAGACTCAAAAACATGACTTTGCCGTTTTGAAAGAAAACTTTTTGGCCGAGGAATTGGAAAGAGAGCTGGCCGTCGGGGAACCCGACAGGGGCGAGTTTTATGCCGGCGAGGAAGACCCTCTCTATCCCCAGGCCAAGCAATTGGCGATTGAATCCAAAAAAGCTTCGGCTTCCCTGATGCAGCGCCGGTTAAGAGTGGGCTATGCTCGGGCGGCCCGGCTCTTGGATATTCTGGAAGAAAGAGGCGTGGTCGGACCGGCCGACGGCGCCAAACCCCGGGAGGTTTATCTGACCGGTGAAGTCAAAGAAGGAGAAGGGGGTGTTTCCATTAAGATTCAGAGGCCGGGGGGAGAAAAACAGGATGACGAGTGGGAGAAAGTCTAATTGTGTCAAGGTCAGACCTTGACACAGGAACAAAGAGATGGCAAATAGAAATATTTATTTTGAAAAACGTGGCATTTATCATATTTTGACAAGAGCGGTTGATAAGAAAAAGTTTTTTGCCGACGAAAAGGATTGTTTACGTTTTGTTTTTCAAATGTTCGCCGCTAACCTCGGTATGACCGTCTCCAATTTTCTTCGTCAAAACGTTTCTAACATAGGTAGAAATTTATTAGTTGGTCGGGAAGATTCTTTTGGTCAAACAAAGCCGAGTCGTGTGTCATTGGTGCACATTTTGAGTTTTGTTTTGGTCGTTGACCACTACCATCTCCTTTTGGCTTTAAACGAAGATGATGATGGGATACCGAGATATATGCAAAGACTGAATACCGGCTTTGCCATGTATTTTAATCTCAAGAAGAATCGTCGAGGAGCCCTTTTCGAGAGTCGCTACAAGGTTGTTTCGATCGAAAACGAAAGGCAATTAAACACGATTATCCGTTACATCAACATTACTAATCCTTTAGATGTTTGCCAACCGGGTTGGCGCGAGAGGGGGGTTGAAGACAGAGTCGCCGCTTGGAATTTTCTAAATAAATATCAATTTTCGAGTTTTCCGGATATTTTTGGTAAAAGAAATTCTTCGATTTTAGCATCCCGTTCGGTGTTGGATGAATATTTAGGAGAGAGTATAATAAAAGACAGAGCAGGACTTAAAGAATTGGCGCAGGACTACCTATGGCAAAAATCCAACCAATTGTTCATCAACACCTTAGAATAACTTTCGTGTCAAGGTCTGACCTTGACATAAGAAAAGGTTAAAAATGATCAAAAAGAAGGCCGAAAAAAAAGAAGAGAAAACAGAAGTCAGAAAAGACCTACTGGAAGCGGTGGCCGAGATCAGACAGAGATTTGGCGAGGGCGCCATTATGAAATTAAAAGACGTGAGGGCGGTTGATGTTGACGTCATCCCCACCGGCTCGCCTTCTTTGGATTTGGCTCTGGGCGTGGGCGGCGTTCCCCGCGGCCGGGTCGTGGAAATATTCGGCCCCGAAAGTTCGGGAAAAACAACCTTGGCGCTGCATATTTGCGCCGAAGCCCAGAAGACGGGCGGGGTGGCCGCTTTTATCGATGTCGAGCACGCTTTGGATCCGGACTACGCCAGAAAAATCGGGGTGGCGGTGGAAGATATTCTCATTTCTCAGCCCGATTCCGCGGAAGAGGCCTTACAGATCGTGGAAACCTTGGTTCGATCGAACCAGGTTGACGTCATTGTCGTCGATTCCGTGGCCGCCTTGGCGCCCAAGAATGCCATTGAATCAGAGATGGGGGAGTTTCAGATCGGTCTTCAGGCCCGGCTCATGTCTTCGGCTCTGCAAAAGCTTTCGGGTGCCATCTCTAAGAGCAAGGCAACCGTCATTTTTCTTAATCAAATCCGCATGAAGATCGGCATCATGTTTGGTAATCCGGAAACTACTTCCGGCGGTCTGGCTCTTAAATTTTATTCTTCGGTTCGGATTGATTTAAGGCGGATTGCCCAGATCAAGCACGGGGAAAGCATTATTGGTTCCCGGATCCGGGCCAAAATCGTCAAGAACAAAGTGGCCGCTCCCTTCCGCATCGCCGAATTCGACATCTATTACAACGAAGGCATTTCTTATCTCACCGATCTTTTGGCTTTGGGGATAAAGCAGGAAGTGATTAAGAAATCCGGCAGCTGGCTGGACTTTGAAGAAACGAGACTGGGCCAGGGAATTGAAGCGGCCAAGAAATATCTCAAGGAGAATCCAAAGGTGGCCGAAGAAATAAAAAAAGTGGTTTTTACTCAGGTTCAAGCTTAAAACTCAAAGCGCAAAGCGTAAAATTACAGCGTAAAACGTAAAGCTATCCAAAAATTTTACATTTTTCGCTGTCATTTTACATTTTTCGCTTTACGCTTTTAGCTGATTCATCACTTTGTCGTATATGGCAGCAAAGCCAAGAATCTTGCTCTCTTAATGGCTTGGGCTAATTTCCGCTGATGGCTGGCGCAAACGCCGGTTCTTTTTTTGGCCCGGATCTTGGCCAAACCCGAAGTAAACTTCCGGAGAAGTTCTAAGTCTTTGTAATCGATTTCCTCAATGCCCTTTTGGCAAAAAAAACAGTCCATTCTCAAAACGGGATATTCTTAACATCTATCTCGTCCTCCGCTTCTTCGATGATGGGGATTTCTTCCTGGCTGGGGGAGGCTTCTTCTTTTTCTTTGCTGCTGGCGGGCGCCTGGCTTGATTTCGGTCCCAATTGCATTCTTTCGCCCACGACTTCCGTGCGGAATTTCTTGTTGCCGGCCGCATCCTGCCAACTCCGGTTTTCGACCCGGCCTTCAATTAAAACCAGGGCTCCCTTGGTCAGGTATTGCGAGGCGATTTCGGCCAGCCGGCGCCAAAGAACAACATTGTGGAAATCGGCTCTTTCCTGCTTTTGACCGTTAACGGTAAAGATACGATTGGTCACCAGGCGAAAAGAACAGACGTTTTGTCCGGTGGGCGTACTGCGGGATTCGGGATTGGTGGCGACCCGGCCCAAAAGAAAAACTTTATTTAAGTTCATTTTGACCGAGAATTTCTTCTAACTTTTTCTCAATTTCTTCTAAATCGACCTTTTGAGACGGCTCCCGGGCCTCAATCGGTTTAATTTTTTCAGTTAACACCGTCAATGGCTGCATCAAAGGCGCCATCTTGACGGGTTTTCTCTTTAAAATCAAAGAGCGGAAAATTTCTTTGGTTTCTTTTAATTTCTTTTCGACTTCGGCCAGCTGGCCCGGTTCCAGAGAAAAATAGGTTATTTGCAGCCAGGCTTCGTTTTCTTTTTGGATGGGATAGGCCAGGCTGAATTTCCGGGGGAGTTGGCTGTCAAAAACCACGCCTTCTTTCTCTTGAATGGCATCATTAACCTGGCGCAGGATGTCTGAGGCTCCTTCATTAGAAAGCTGCGGGGAAATCAGATAGCTTAATTCGTAATTCTGCTTCATGGGGAAAGTATATCATCTCAAAAATCCGCTGTAAAGACCCGACCTTAAAATTCCCCAAGGTCGGGTCTTGAATATGGTATAATCTAAGTATGATCATTAATCCGTCGATTTTCCGGGCCTACGACATCCGGGGCATCTATCCCAAAGACCTCACCGCCAAGGGGGTCTTGGCCATTGCCCGGGCTTTTCTGGTTCTCTACCCCGGCTTAAAGAAGGTCGTCGTCAGCCACGACACGAGACAGAGTTCACCCCGCTTGGCCAAAGCCATTGCCAAGGGCTTGAAAGAGGCGGGCCGGGAGGTTATCTTTCTTGGCATCGCTCCCGATCCTCTGTTCTACTTTGCCATTCTCAACCTTGGCTTTGACGGGGGCATCATGGTTTCCGGCTCCCACAACCCGCCCGAGTACAACGGCCTGATGCTGCACGTTAGAAATAAGGGAGATCTGATCGGCCGCGATCTGGAGAAAATCCGGCAGATTGCTTTACAAGACAGGAAACCAACTAAGACGGGGGAGGGCAAGATCACCCTGCTCGATCCGACTTCAGACTATATCGATTATGTCACCCAAAGGATCAAGCTGAAAAAGCCCTTAAAGATCGTGGTGGACTCGGGCAACGGGGCCATGGGCTATCTGCCGGCCAAGGTTTTCCAGCGGCTGGGCTGTCAGGTTTTCACTCTTTACGGGGAGTTCGACGGTTCTTTCCCGTACCATTTGCCCGATCCCTACGAAAGGAAGAATCGGCTGGCCGCCAAGCGGGAGGTTTTGAAAAAGAAGTTTGACCTGGGTTTTGTCTTTGACGGGGACGGCGACCGGGTGGCGGCCATTGATAACCAAGGGCGATCGGTCGGCGGCGACTTTTGTTTCCTGATGCTGGCCCGTCAGGCTTTGCAAAAGAAAAAAGGATCAATCGTGCACGACATGAGGGTTTCCCAGGCTTTTTTAGACGAGATGAAAGAAAGAAAGGTTAAAACCTACTTTTGCGTTTCCCACCACACGGCCATCATCGAAAAGATCAAGAAGGTCAAGGCTATTTTTGGCGGAGAAGTGACCCTGCACTTTCTTTTTCCCCAGGACTATTACCTCTGCGACGAGGCCCTCTTCGCTTCTTTGAAGCTGGCCGAGATCGCCTCCAGCCAGAAAGACTTTGCCGCCTACATCGACACCCTGCCTCGCTGCCAATCCAGCCCCGAGGTCTTCATTCCTTGTCCGGACCGGGAGAAGTTTAAGATCATAAGAAACCTCCAGAACTATTTAAGGGAAAATCATTACAAGTTCATTGACATTGACGGCGCGAGGATCTCTTTTCCGCACGGTTGGGCCTTGGCCAGAGCCGCCAATACCAGTCCTTATGTCAAATGCCGGTTTGAGGGCGACACCCCGGAGCACTTAATCGAGGTCGAAAAAGAGGCGCTGGAGATCTTTAAGAAAGTCGGCCTTCCGGTAACAAAAAAGACCCTGAAAGAGCTAGGTCTTTGACAAGAACCAATTATACTAGGCCGGTTTTTTTACGGACTTCTTCCATGGTTGATTGGGCGATGGAGCGGGCTTTTTTGGCGCCCTGGCTTAAAATTTCTCTGACATAAACCTCTCTTGAAAGCAGTTCCTTTCTCTTTTTCCTCAAGGGTTCCAGGGCTTCAATGATAACCTGGGCCAAGGATTTCTTAAAATCAGCATAGCCCTTATTTCGGAATTTTTTTTCAATTTTAGGAATGGCCAATCCGGAAAACTGGCTGTAAACGGTTAAAAGGTTGGCAATACCCGGTTTTTTGATTGGGTCAAACTTTATCTCTCGACCAAGGTCGGTGACGGCCGCCATAATTTTCTTTTCTATTATTTCCGGTTCGTCAAAGAGATAAAGGCAGCTCGGGGGTACGGATTTGGACATTTTCTTTTTCGGATCGGTCAGAGACAAAATCTTGGCTCCGGTTTTGGGTAAACTGACCCGGGGCTCAACAAAGGTTGGGCCGAATCGATGATTAAAGGCTCGGGCAATGGTGCGGGCCAGCTCAACGTGCTGTTGCTGGTCCTGGCCCACCGGCACCACCTCGGTCTGGTAAAGCAGGATGTCGGCGGCCATGAGGATGGGGTAGTTGAGGAGGCCGGCGTTGAGGTCTTTCTGGAATTGTCGGGATTTTTCTTTGTACTGGGTCATTCTTAACAAGTCGCCCACCGGCGTGACCGTGTTTAAGATCCAGGCCAGCTCGGTGTGTTCGGTTACCTGAGACTGGACAAAAAGAATGGATTTTTCCGGATCAATGCCCGAGGCCAGGTAACAGACGGCGGCGTCCAAGACGTTTTTCGGCAAAGTTCGAGGGTCATAGGGGATGGTCATGGCGTGCAGGTCAACAATACAGAAAACGCACTCTTCTTTTTCCTGGAGTTCTAAGAATTGTTTGATGGCGCCCAGATAGTTTCCGATGTGGAGGGCACCGGTCGGCTGGATTCCCGAAAAGATTCTCATGTTTTTATCATACCTCAATCACTACGGGCAGCACCATTGGCCGTCTCTGGGTTTGTTGATACAAAAATTCACCGACCTTATCTCTAATTTCTTCTTTGACATAGGTCCAGTTGACGGCGCCGCCGGAGCCGGCGGCCCGGTCGACAATACTCACCACTTTCTTTCTGGTTTGGCGGAGCAGTTCTTTGGATTCTCTCAGATAAACAAAGCCTCGGGAGATGATATCCGGAGAGCCGTGGACCTTGCCGGTCTGGCGGTCGATGGTGGTGATGATGACGAACATGCCGTCTTTGGCTAAAGTTTGCCTATCCCTTAAAACGACTTCGCCGATGTCGCCGATGCCCAAGCCGTCAACAAAAACGTAGCCGGTATCAATTTTTTTATTCAAAACCTCGGCCGTTTTGTTGTGAAATTCGATGATGGAACCGTTATCTAAAACAAAAATGTTTTTTTCTGGGTAATTGATGCCGGCCGCCAGCTTGGCCGCCTCTTTTAGGATGTAATGATTGGCATAGACGGGGAGGAAGAAGTCCGGCTGAATCTGTTTGATCATCTTTTTAATGCTGTCGGCGTTGGAGTGGCCGCTGATGTGGACGTCCATAATGTCGCTGTGAACAACATTATCGCATTTTCTGTAAAGGCCGTCTTTTAGCCGCTGGATAGTTCTTTCGTTGCCCGGGATGACCGAAGAAGAAAAAACGATAGTGTCATTTTTCCTGATTTTGACGAATTTGTGGTTGTCGCTGACGATCCGCGACAAAACGGCGTTGCCTTCGCCTTGAGCGCCGGTGCAGATAATAATGACTTTTTCCTCCGGATATTTATTGATGCTGTTGATGGGGATAATGGTGCCGCCGCCAACTTTTATATAGCCCAGCTCTTTGGCAATTTCGACGTTCATTTTCATGCTGTACCCGTCCAGGGCGACTTTTTTACCGATCCGTTTGGCGTATTCCAAAAGATAATTGATTCTTTTTATTTGGGAAGCAAAAGTGCCGATAATGATTTTACCCTTAGCCTGGCTGATTAGTTTTTCCAGGTTGGCGTACATTTCTTTTTCCGAAATAATTTTCGGAGAGGTGTTGATCGCTCCCAAACTTTCCAGCATCAGGATTTTTGGTTTGGGCAGTTTGGCCAAATGATGATAAGTCAGCGGCTCGCCGTTAACGGGATTTTTTTCCATTGTCCAGTCGCCCGGATGGATGATCGTTCCCGGCGGCGTGTTGATGATGACGCCGATCGCGTCCATGATCGAATGTTCAATTTCGAAAAAACCGATTCTGAATTTCCCAAAATTAAACCGGTCGTTGACGGAATTTATCCTAATGACGTTTAATCTCTTGGCCGAATTTTTTTCAAAATCTTCCATTCGTTTTTTTATCATGGCGATGGTCAAATCGCGCCCCACGACCGGGGGATAGCCGAGTTTTGGCAAGAGCAAGGGAGCGGCGCCGATATGATCGAGATGGCCGTGGCTGAAAATGACGGCGCGGATATTTTTTTCCTTGCCCTTAAGATAACTGACGCTGGGAATAATATAGTCAATGCCCAGCATGTCTTCTTCCGGGAATTGAATGCCCATATCCAAAATGACGATGTCTTTTTCATATTCAAACACGGTCATATTGCGGCCGACCTCTTCCTGCCCGCCCAAGGGGATTATTCTGAGCGGGCTTTCTTTTTGGTGATATTTTTCCATATAATTTTACTAGATTAGATTCTAGCTTCTTGTGCTCGGCGTTGCCTAGCACAAAATTTAACTAACTAATCTTCGAGAGTTAGATTATTAATTGAATTAAACTTTCTTTCCAATAAACTAGCCCGAACTAGCTTTTGGTAATCTTTACTGCTGGAGAAAATTTCTCCGAGAATATCTTTATCAATAATAATTGACTTTCTTTTGCCGAGGTATTCTTGATGGGTGCTCCAGAGGTAGCTTCTAACGAAGTCGAGAACTTTGTCCAAATTTTTGATACCCGTTTTCTTTAAATTTGGTTCCACTAGTTGGGCGGGGTTTATAACGTTGATATAAACCAGCAGCTGTTCTAGATACTCCTGACTATCGACTAAAATAGCCTTGAATGGTCCTTCAAACAGGCTGCCGCTCCGCTCGTATTTTTTATTGAGATATTGCGCATAACCGGTGCCGAGTTTATGCATAAATTTTGAAATGCCCCCATCGTTGATTTCTTTAATCAGTAAATGATAATGATTCGGCATCAGGCAGTCAGCCATAATCCGGACCAGCGGCTGCCGATTTTTTTGGTCATTTTTCAGAAAGTCTTGTATGGTTTTAAAAGTAGCTTTTCCCTTAGCTCTTTCAACTTGCCAGAGAATATTTGTTGAAGCTTCGACGTCGTTGAATAAAAATAATCCCTGGAGAAAACGCCATCTATCGTTATCGTTTCGGAAGATATTGCGTTTTTCAACTCCACGATTGTAAATATGATAAATATGATCTTTCGCGAATTGGATTTTTCTTACGCTCATAAGTATAAGATTCGTGTTAGGCGTTGCCTAGCACAACTAGAACAATTATCAATGATGTGCCGGGAGCGGGAGTCGAACCCGCATGGAGTTGCCTCCGCTAGGCCCTGAACCTAGTGCGTCTGCCATTTCGCCACCCCGGCTATTTTTTTATTGACCATTAGGCCGCAGAAGAAAACTTAAATCTCTGGGCATTTTCTTTAACGGTTTTTTCTCTTTCAATTTGGGCAGTTTCTTGTAATTCTTATCTTTTTGCCAGCCCGAAACAGTGTAGTAATAACCGAAACCGCCTAGTTTTTCGATATTACGGTAATCGCTCTCGCATCTTTTGTCCATCCAGGTAGCGATTTTCAAATCTTTTTTCATGGGGTTAATGGTGACGTGGGAATAGCCCGAAGGGGAGAGTGCGGCCTGTCCTTTTTTGGCCCGGACAAAGTAGACATCCTCGATCTGGTTACCCTCGTCTTTCTGCAAGAGGAAGATGGCTTCTCCTTTTAAGACGAGAAGGAGTTCCCGGCATTCTGGAGGATGTTCGTGGCCTTTGGTTTTGGGAAACTCGGCTCCCAGCATTTTGGGGAAGATGACGGTTTCGTCATAGCGCAGATGGCCGCGGGACTTTAAGCCTCGCCAGACCTGATAGATGTTAAAATTGGGAGCCTTTTTGGCCCAACTCTGGTCAAAGAGAACTTTCCTTAAGTCATTAACAGATCGTTTCATGGTTTCCACACTCTTTTAGTCGCAAGATACCAATTTTGGATGTCCTCAAATCTCTGGCTGGGGTCGGCAATCAGGCCCGCCTTGATGCCCCTGATCTCGGGGCTGGTCAGATAAACAAAGTCGGGGCGATAGAGGAAGACCGCCGGCGCATCGGCCAAAAGAATCTCCTGGAATTTCTCCAGCTTTTCTTTTCTGACACCTTCATCATTGGTTTGTCGGGCTTCTTCTAAAAATTTATCCGCCTCTTTGTTCTCATAGAGAGCCAAATTGAGCCCGGGATCCTTTTTCTGAAGCGAATGCCAGAAAGGAAAGAGATCCGGTATTTGGCCCAGGACTTCGCCGAAGAGAAGGGCGTCATATTCCCGGGGTTTGAGAAAATCCGAATTTAATTGGGAAAAGCTGAAAGACCTAATTTCCACTTTGGCGCCAATCTCGGCCCACTGTTTTTTCAAGATTTCCGCGGTCTTCAAAAGAACGGGATCATCCACCGTGACCAAAGAGAATTTCAAGGCCAGAGTTTGCTGGTTCGGGCCAAAGCAGATTTTGTTCAGTTTCTGGCGCGTTAAGGGTCCGGTTTCGCCGTTGCCGCTGATTAGTCCGGCCGGGGTCAAGATATCCGCGCGGTACTTTTCCTGGAATTTAATGACGGCTTCGCGCGTTTTAGGGCCAAAGACGCCGGTGATTTCGCCCTCCGGATAGATTCCAGGGTCCCGGGCCAGACACTTTTGCAATTCCTTGACTTCGGCTCCCTGGGAGCTTTTGGAAAGCGTGTTTTTGAATTCAAAGCTCAATTTTTTCTCAACCGTCTTTTCCCAGACATTAGTTTGAGGATTAAGCTTGAAACCCACTTTTTTCAGAAGATCCCTGGCTTTATTGGGGCTGAAGCGGTAAGTGATTTGGGGTTCCTCAAAGCCGAAAAGATCCGGCAGGATCGGCGAATCCACCGCCACCCCGCTGTTCCCGAGAACCTGGTCAATGATTTCCTTTTTGTTAACGGCGTAGTTGAGGGCCAGCCGGACATTCTTTTCCGCTAAGACCAAAGCATTCTTCTGGTTGAAGAAAACGGCGAAATAGCGGGGCAGATCAAAATGATGAATGACGAAGTCGCGGTTTTCAAAGAGGAGTTGTTTTTCCGGGGCAGAAAGGACAAGGGCCTGAATTTCCCGATTTTGCGCCGCCTCAATTAAGTCTTTTTCCTGTTCAAAAAAGGCAAAGGTGATTTCCTTGATTTTAGGGAGCTCGGCGTGATAACGGGGGTTAATCTCGAGGGTTAATGATTTGATCCGGCCCGACTGGTCTTTTTCCTGAATGATTCTCGCCACTCGATAGGGGCCGGAGCCGACGGGTTTTAAGTTGAAAATGGCCAGAGGGAAGTTTTCGGCCGTGATCTCTTCCCACGTCTTTTTGGGAATGATCTTTAAGGTCAGGCTTTCCAGGAAGCCGGGATAGACATTCTTTAATTTGAAACGGACGGTGAGATCGGAGACTCTTTCGGTCTCAATGCCGAGCCAGCTGGGCCTTAAAGGACTTTTATAATCGGGGTTTTGAATGGTCTTAATGGTGAAAATGACATCATCGCTGGTCAGAGGAGAACCGTCTTGAAAGACGAGATTTTCTTTTAAATTAATTTCCCAGGTCTGGCCGTCTTGGCTGACCTGGTAACCTTTGGCCAGGTCCGGCTGGATTTGGCCGTCGACGGAATATTTCATCAGGCCCGAAAAGATCAATTCCGTCAAATCGCGGTCGATGTCATTGGCCGGAGCAAAAATGGGGTTGATGAATCGGGGCTGACCGATCATACCCTCGGTGAATTCTCCTCCGGCGGCAGCGCGGACCTCGGTATGCTTAAAATAGAAGTTAACGGTCAAAAAGGCAGAAGAAACCAAACCCAAAACAAGAAAGATGAAAAAAGCCTTTTTCTCTCTGCGGCCGAGAATTTTAAAAAACTTCCGGTACTGGCCTTGTTCGGGCAAAGTTTTGAGTTTTTCGATAAGATCCCTTAATCCCAGTCGGGAGGGAAGGAAAGAAAACATTTTTAGAGGAGTAGGTTCAAGAGAGCCGTGGCAATGAAGATGAAGCCCAGAAAAATGGTAAAAAAGAAAATCTTTTTAGATATTCCCCGCAGTTTGCCCGTGCCGGTAAAGCTCTGGCCAAAGGCCGATCCTAAGGATTCGCCGCGAGGTTGAAGCAAGACCAATGAAGTTAAAAGTACGGCAATGACAATCTGGATGACCGGCAAAAAGGGCTTGATTTGAGAGAGAGCGGCCACTAAGTTTTGTAGATTCATGGTTTATCTTTTATTTATCGGGCATCCACTTTGTTAGCGCAAAGATGACGAGCCAAATAATAACGGTGGTCCAGAAGAGAGGAACAATTCCCGTGATGACCAGTTCCGTAAAGGCAATATCCACCAGCCAGACCAAGAGCATGTTAATGATAAAACCGAAAAGGCCCAAGGTCAAAATCTTTAAAGGCAGGGTCAGAACGTTGAGCAGGGGCCGGAGAAAGAAGTTGACGGCTCCCAGAACCGCGCCAATCAGGACAAAGGTTTTCCCATCACCGAGAACATCAACTCCCGGAACGAAACGATCGGCCAACCAGAGGCCGGCCGTACTGCCGGCAATTTGCAAGAGGAGAGACCACATTCTTCATGATAGCAAGACTTTTCTCTCGGGTCAAGGGTGACTTATTCGATCAGTTCGGGCTGGAAAAATTTATTTATTTTTATTTCTTTGGTGATGACTTTTTTTATCTTTTTATTCTCAATAGTAATCTCCACGACCTCCCCTTGCGTCGTTTCTTTTGAGAAGCCCTGATCAAAGACGAAATTGCCCAGGCCGTAGAAAATGTAGCCCGAACGATATTCTTCTGATTCTTGGACGATATGGCTGTGATGGTTGACGACGATGTTGGCGCCGGCGTCAATGAAAGCCCGCGAAAAAGTGGTCTGAGAAAGAGTCGGTTCTTTGGCGTATTCCTGGCCGGCGTGAAGAGAAACAATGACGACGTCGGTCAGCTCCCGGGCCAGGGTCAGGTCGGCTTTAATTCTTTCGAGGTTGTTTTCCGAAACTCGGGCAATACCGATGTTTTCCGCCAGAGCCTGCCAAGCAAAGGGGGCTTGGTCGGTGTAGGCGAAAAAAGCGATGCGGGTGTCCCGGACGGTCTTGATCGTCGTGAAATAGGCCTGGCTTTCGGTTCCGGCCCCCACCGGCGAGATGCCCGCGTCGATCAGGCGATTCAAGCTGTCTTGGAGCGCCTCTCGGCCGTAATCCAGGGCGTGGTTATTGGCCAGGGAAAGAACATTGAAACCGGCAAACTTTAAGCCCTCAATGGCTTGGGGGTCGGCGCGGAAGGAATAAATACTGCCCACTTTCGTGCCCCGGTCAGAAATCTGGCTTTCCAGGTTGCCAAAGACGAGGTCCGCCTTTTTCATTTCGTCCGCCATCTTCAAAAAGGGGAATTTAAAGTCACCCTGACCCTCCTTTTCAATCATATATTTAACTCCGCGGTCGAGCATGATGTCGCCGGCCAAAAAGAGTTTGACTGATTTTTCCGCCGGGCTTGGTTCGGGAACCGTAGTCTTAATCTCAATGGTCGTTGTCCTTAAGAAGAAAAAAGTCAGAGCCAGAACCAAGACGCTCAAAGAAACACCCGAAACTATTTTTACAGATTTGGTCATGGTTCTTCCTTGATATTACCAGAGATTGAAATTTTTCTGAAATTATGCTACAATGCCCAACATTGCTAAGGTTCTGCGAGCGGAGCGAGCAGGTTCTTATCATATTCGATTGCCATGTCGGAAAATTATATTAAAATCCGGGGAGCGAGAGTTCATAACTTACAGAATATCGACGTTGATATTCCCAAAAACAAATTGGTCGTCATCACCGGTTTATCCGGCTCGGGGAAATCTTCTTTAGCTTTTGACACTCTTTATGCCGAAGGTCAAAGAAGATATCTCGAAAGTCTTTCGGCTTACGCCCGGCAGTTTTTGGGCGTCATGCAGAAACCGGACGCGGACAAGATCGAGGGCATTTCTCCTTCCATCGCCATTGATCAGAGAAAAGCCAGTCACAATCCCCGGTCCACCGTCGGCACGATCACCGAAATCTATGATTATTTAAGGCTTCTCTTTGCCCGCGTAGGCTTGCCGCACTGTCCCCAATGCGGCCGATTGGTCAGTCGCCAGACGATTGACCAGATTGCCTCACAGATCCGGCAGCTGCCTTCCCAGAGAGAAATCATTATTCTGGGACCGGTCATCCGGGGCAAAAAAGGAGAACACATCGGGGTCTTAGAAGAAATCAAAAAGGCGGGTTTCCTGCGCGTCCGGATTGACGGCATTGTTTTTCGCACTGAAGAGGCTTTGGAGAAAACTTTGGACCGGCAGAAAAAGCATAATCTCGAAGTCGTCATTGACCGCCTGGTCATTGATAAAGAGTTGGATAAATCGAGATTGGTTGATTCCTTGGAAACGGCCCTAAAACTGGGCAAGGGCATTGTAATCATAAGCGCAAAGCGCAAAACGCAAAGCGCAAAGCTTGAATACGAAGACTTGATCTTTTCGGAACATTTTGCCTGCGAAGAGTGCGGCCTGTCTTTGCCCGAATTAGAACCACGTCTCTTTTCTTTTAACTCGCCCTACGGGGCGTGTCCGGCTTGCCAAGGGTTGGGGCAGAAACTGGAAGTTGACCCGAAATTAGTCCTGCCCAACCCGAATCTGACTTTGGGCGAAGGCGCCATTTTTCCCTGGGCCCACGCCTCGCACCGGACCGGGCGCCAGGGATTCTTTTGGTTCAGGCTGCAGAACCTTTCCGAGAAATACCAAATTCCTCTGGATGTGCCGGTCAAAGAACTTTCTGAAAACGATCTCCGGCAGATTCTTTACGGAGACAGCCAGATCGAAGGCGTCATTCCCTGGTTGAGGAGAAGATACCACGAGACGGATTCAGATTACGCCCGGGCCGAAATTGAACAGTACATGGTGGAGAAAATCTGTGAGGCGTGCCGCGGCAAGAGGCTGAAGCCGGAAGCACTGGCAGTGACTGTTTTAAATAAGTCTATTGCCGATATTGTCGGTATGTCGATTGCGCAAATCAAGGGATTTTTTGAAGGCTCATTGGTTCAAACTCAAAGCGCAAAACGCAAACCTTGGTCCCGAGAAAACGAAATCGCCATAGCAAAGCCGATCATTAAAGAAATTCTCAGCCGGCTGCAGTTTTTAATTGACGTGGGGCTGGATTACCTTTCTTTGAACCGTCAGGCTTCGACCTTGGCCGGGGGAGAAGAGCAGCGCATTCGCCTGGCCACTCAGCTGGGTTCTCAGTTGACCGGTGTTTTGTACATCCTGGACGAACCCTCGGTGGGCTTGCATTCCCGGGATCAGGGCCGGTTGATTGAAAGCCTCAAAAAATTGCGCGACCTGGGCAATAGCATCATCGTCGTTGAGCACGATGCCCAGACGATTCGGGCTTCAGACTGGGTCATTGATATTGGCCCGGGCGCGGGCAAACACGGCGGCCGCGTCACCTTCACCGGGACTCCCCGGCAACTGTTGAAATCCAAGACCCTGACCGGAGACTATCTAGCGGGACGGAGAAAAGTCGCCGTGCCGGCTCCAAGTAAAAACTCCCCAAGGTCGAACCTTATTATTAAAGGCGCCCGGGAGCACAACTTAAAGAACATTGACGTTAAGATCCCGCTGGGGAAATTTGTCTGCGTCACGGGCGTTTCCGGTTCGGGCAAATCTTCTTTGGTCAATGATGTTTTGGCCAAAGCCTGCTTGAAGAAGTTTTACCGGGCCAAAGAAGAGCCGGGCCGGCACGAAACCATTTTGGGTTTGGAGAATCTGAATAAGGTCGTTTTGGTTGATCAATTGCCGATTGGCCGGACGCCCCGGTCAAACCCGGCCACTTATACCGGCGCCTTTGCCTATATCCGCGATCTTTTTGCCAAGACCAAGGAGGCGAGGATCCGGGGATTTGGACCGGGGAGGTTTAGTTTCAACGTCTCCGCCAAAGGCGGATCCGCCTCTGGAGGAAAGGGCGGCCGCTGTGAAGCCTGCGAGGGCCAGGGCGAAATCAAGATTGAAATGTATTTTCTGCCCGATCTCTATCAGGAATGCCAGGAGTGCAAGGGCCAGAGATTTAACCAGGAAACTTTGTCGATTGAATACACGCCCCTGGGCCAGGCCAAAGGCAAAAACATTGCCCAGATTCTTTCTTTGACGATTGAGGAAGCTCTGTCGTTTTTTAAAAACATTCCGGGGCTTTGGCAAAAACTTCAGACCTTAAATGACGTTGGCCTGAGCTATCTCGAACTGGGCCAACCGGCTATTTCCCTGTCCGGGGGAGAAGCCCAGCGCATCAAGTTAGCCGCGGAGCTCTCTCGGCGAGACACGGGTAAAACCCTTTACGTCCTCGACGAACCCACCACCGGCCTGCATTTTGAAGATGTCCGGAAACTGGTTGAAGTTTTGCGCCGCTTGGTGGATAAAGGGAACACCGTTCTGGTCGTCGAACACAATTTAGAATTAATTAAAAACTCGGACTGGATTATTGATCTGGGTCCGGAAGGCGGAGAAAAGGGCGGTCAGATTGTCATCGCGGGCACCCCTCGCGAAATATCCAGAACTACCCGGTCCCATACCGGCCGATATCTTAAAGAGGCCTTGGCGGGCAGAATTCTTTAGCGGTTATTTTTTCAGTATTTGTGCGAAGCCGGGCCTTTGCTTTTCCGGCCCTTGACAGACGGTTGTCACTTCAATAAAATCAAGGTGACTCCATTAGCAGTCAACACATTTAATTGCTAGCTGAGAAAAATATGAACATCAAACCCTTAAGTGATCACGTTTTGATCGAACCCCTGCCCCAGGCCGAGAAGACCAAGGGCGGCATTTTTCTGCCCGAATCGGCGGAAAAAGAAAGGCCCGAACAGGGCCAGATTGTGGCCGTTGGCCCGGGTAAGAAATTAATTTCAGGCAAGATTATTCCTCTCAACGTCCAGGTGGGCGATAAGGTTTTGTTTACCAAATACGGACCCAACGAAATTAAAGTCGATGACAAAGAGTATCTCATCGCCAAAGAGGAGGATATACTGGCGGTAATTGAATAATTTAATATGTCTAAACAAATTTTTTACCAAGAAGCGGCCAGAAAAAGACTCAAAGCGGGCGTCGATAAACTGGCCGATGCCGTCAAAATCACTTTGGGTCCCAAGGGCCGCAACGTGGTTCTGGACAAAGGCTTTGGCGTGCCGGTCATCACCAGTGACGGGGTATCGGTGGCGAAAGAAATTGAACTAGAAGACCGAACGGAAAACCTGGGCGCCGAGATCGTCAAAGAAGTGGCCGAGAAGACCAATGAAGCGGCCGGCGATGGCACGACCACGGCCGTCATTCTGGCCCAAAGCATCATTACCGAGGGCTTAAAAAACGTGGCCGCCGGCGCCGATCCCATGGCCATTCGCCGGGGCATTGAAAAAGCCGGTCAGAAAGTCATCGCCGAGTTAAAGAAAATGGCCAAACCCATTTCCAACCAGAATGAGATTTCTCAAGTGGCCACCATTTCTGCCGGCGACCCGGAGATCGGCAACCTCATTGCTCAGGTCATCGAAGAAGTGGGCAAGGATGGCGTCGTGACCGTCGAAGAATCTCAGACTTTTGGCCTGCAAAAAGAAGTGGTCAAGGGTTTGCAGTTTGACCGCGGTTACATCTCTCCTTACATGGTGACCAACGTTGAAAGAATGGTCGCCGAATTAGAAGATCCCTATATTTTAATGACCGAGAAGAAGATTTCGAGTTTACAGGAAATCTTGCCCGTCATGGAAAAAGTCGCCCAGAGCGGCAAAAAGGATTTATTGATCATTGCCGAAGAAGTGGATGGCGATGCTTTGGCCACCATGGTCGTTAATAAATTAAGGGGCAATTTTAACGCCCTGGCCGTTAAGGCGCCGGGGTTTGGCGATCGACGCAAGGAAATGCTGCAGGATATTGCCGCGGTCTGCGGCGGCCAGCTGGTTTCCGATGAACTGGGCTTAAAGCTCGAGAATATCGAACTCAAAATGCTGGGTTCCGCCCGAAAAGTGGTGGTGACCAAAGAGAATACGACCATTATTGAGGGCAAGGGCAAAAAAGAAGAGATCGAAGCGCGCATCGCTCAAATCAAGAATGAATTAAAGAACACCACCTCCGACTTTGACAAAGAAAAGCTTCAGGAAAGATTGGCTAAATTAGCCGGAGGCGTAGCCGTCATCAAAGTGGGGGCGGCGACCGAAGTGGAGCAAAAAGCCAAACAGCACAAGACCGAAGATGCTTTGAATGCCACCCGGGCGGCCATTGAAGAGGGCATCGTGCCGGGCGGCGGCGTCGCTCTCTTAAGAACCATCGCTGTCTTAGAAGGATTGGAATTGGCCGGTGACGAAAAAACCGGCGTCAATATTCTTAAAAAGGCTTTGGAAGCGCCGCTCCGTCAGTTAGTCGAAAATGCCGGCCTCGAAGGTTCCGTCGTCGTTGAGGAAGTTAAAAAGAGAGGCGGCCACTTTGGTTTTAACGCCGCCGCCATGGAATATCAGGACTTGATTGAGAACGGCATTATTGATCCGACCAAAGTCGTCAGAACGGCTCTGGAGAATGCGGTTTCGGCGGCCAGCATGCTTTTGACGACCGAGGCCGTCGTCGTCAACCAGCCGGAAGAAAAGAAAGGCGGGATGTCCAGAATAGGCGGCATGGGCGGAATGAACGAAGAATACTAGTAAGACTCGATCTTTAGACAGAAAACGGAGGAGACCGGGTCTCCTCCGTTTTCTGTTGCCAAACCGGTCTTTTCTGCTAGAATGAAAACGATATCAAAGGTCGCTCTCTTACTTTTTAAACTTCAAAACCATGTTACCATTTCAAGTTTTATTTTTGGCCGTGGTTCTTGTCGCCGCCTGGCTGGTTTTAACCTATAACCGCCTGGTGGCTTTAAGACAGCGAGCCAAAGAAGCCTGGTCCGACATTGAGGTTCAGCTGAAGAGAAGATACGATCTGATCCCCAACTTGGTCCAGACGGTCAAGGGCTATGCCGCTCACGAATCGGGCGTCTTTGAAAGAGTGACCCAGGCCCGGACTCGGGCCATGGGCGCCCAGGGCATGAAAGAGCAGGCCGAAGCGGAAAACATGCTTTCGCAAACCCTGAAAAGCCTTTTTGCCGTGGCCGAAAACTATCCTCAGCTGCAGGCGGCCCAGAATTTCTTGGCCTTGCAGAATGAGCTGACCGATACCGAAGACAAAATTCAGGCGGCGCGTCGGTTCTATAACGCTAATGTCCGGGATTTGAGCATTGCCGTCCAGACCTTTCCTTCGAGCCTGATCGCCGGCGCTTTCGACTTCAAGGCTCCCGAGTTTTTTGAGACCGTCAACGAAGCGGAAAAAGAGCCGGTCCAAGTTAAGTTTTAGCGTAAAGCTTAAAGCGATTTCTAGTTTTTAATTTTGAGTCGTAATTTTGCGCTTTGAGATTTGAATTTTGAGTTTGAAACATGACCATCTACACCCAAGCCTCTTCCAACGTTCGTAAAACCTGGATTCTTTTGGGTTCATTTTTGGTTTTTATCATCGGCCTGGGCTGGCTCTTCAGCTATGTTTTGGACAATCAACTCATTCTGGTTTTTGTCACCGTCTTCAGCCTTGCTACCAGCTTCGTCAGCTATTGGTATTCGGACAAGATTGTTTTGGCGATGACCCATGCCCAAGAAGTTGACCACGCTAAAAATCTCGAGCTCTATCACTTGTTAGAAAACTTATGCATTGCCGCGGGCCTGCCGCAACCAAAGTTCTACATCCTGGAGGAAGCCCAGCCCAACGCCTTTGCCACCGGCCGGGATCCCCAGCACGGCGTCATCGTCGTGACGCGCGGTTTGCTGGAGAAGCTGGAAAAACCCGAGCTCGAAGGCGTCTTGGCCCACGAATTGTCCCACATCGGCAACCGCGACAGTCTTTTAATGACGGTCGTCGTCATCCTGGCCGGCCTGGTTTCCAATCTGTCTAGTTTCTTTTTCCGGATGAATTGGCGCCGCCAGAGCGACGACAATAATAAAGCCGGCGCCATTCTGATGGTGGCGGCTCTGGCGGCCGCCATCCTGGCTCCTTTGGCCGCTCTACTGATCCAGCTGGCCATTTCCCGGAAGCGGGAGTTTTTGGCCGATGCCTCGGGTTCCCTTTTAACCCGTTATCCCGAAGGATTGGCTCGGGCCCTGGCCAAAATCAGCCTGGATCCGGCGTCTCTGAAGGTGGCCAATCCCGGCACCGCCCACCTCTATATCGTCAATCCTTTGCGAGGGAAGGCGGCGGCGGGCTGGCTGGCCGGTCTCTTCTCCACCCATCCGCCCATCAACGATCGCATCAAAGCTCTGCGCGAGATGAGCATTTAAACCTATGAAACAACCATTGATTCGCACCATTTATCTTTACCTTTTTACTTTAATCGGACTGGTTTTAATTACCATTGGTTCGGTTAATCTGATAAACTTGGGATTAAAAAGATTTATTTTTACCAAAGCAGACCAGGAATTAAACTATAATCTCAAGCCGTCTTTTCCGATGACGATCGATGGCAGAGCGGCAACAGAGGAAGACTTTATTTCGGCAGTAGAGAAATGCCAGGAAAAGTGCGATTTAACTTCAGAGCAAAAACAGCAGATTGCCAGCTGGCTGAAAGATTACAAAATTTGGCAGGAGCAAGAAAAACAATTTGATTATCTGGCTCAGCAAAGACAAAGAGAGTTTTCTTTGGCTTTGGCTTTGATTATTGTTGGTTTGCCGCTTTACCTTTATCACTGGTCAACCATCAAAAGAGAAACCAAAGACTAGAGAATTAAGGAGCTAAGCTCCTTAATGAGGAGGAGTCGCATAGCGGCCATTGCAACGGCTTGGAAAGCCGTGATCCGAAAGGGTCCCGTGGGTTCGAGTCCCACCTCCTCCGCTTTAACAATTTAATCTATGCTTTCATGAAAGGATTTGTCATCAACATCGAAAAAGAGACTCGGGCGAACGAGAATTTCCGCCAGGTTCTCTACACCTCTAAACACAGCCAGTTGGTCTTGATGAGCCTCAAGCCCCGGGAAGAAATCGGGATGGAGAGGCATCCCGACAACGACCAGTTTTTCCGCTTTGAAAGGGGACGGGGCAAATGCGTCATCGATGGACACGAGTATGAGGTTTCTGACGGCGTGGCCGTGGTCGTGCCGGCCGGCGCCGAGCACAACGTCGTCAATATTTCTGAAACCGAAGACCTCAAACTCTACACTATCTATTCCCCGGCCCACCACCAAGACGGCATTGTGCGCCAGAGCAAGACCGAGGCCGCGGCCAGCACCCGGAGTTCGACGGCGTCACCACCGAATAAGGCCGTGCTTAACCAGGTTAAGCACAAGGTTAAAAATACTGGCTTTGGAAGTGTAAAATATTAGAAAGGTCGATCTTTTATTCAATTAACTGACTGATAGATTATGGAAAACTCTAAAAAAATTGATCCTTCGACAGGCTCAGGATCAACCCTGAGCAAAGCCGAATGGGTTGAGTGGATCTTACGTGTGGCCGTGGCCGGCGAGTTTATCGGCCACGGCGCATTTGCGCTGCAAGGTCGCCCGGCCTGGGTGGCCTGGTTTTCCATCTTCGGCGTCTCCGATCCGCAAATCGCCACGACGCTTCTCTGGCTCGTTGGCCTGCTCGACATCACTCTGGCGGTTTTGGTTTTGATTAAACCGGTTCGCCTCGCCCTTCTCTGGATGACCTTTTGGGGTTTTTGGACCGCCTTAATGCGCCCGATCGCCGGCGAATCAATTTTTGAATTCGTGGAAAGGTGGGCAAACTGGGGCGCGCCACTGGCCTTATTGCTTCTTGTCGGTTGGCCCAAATCAATTAAAGAATGGCTTAGATAATTGAATTAATTGAAAGGAATATAGTTTATGGAACCATACTTGACTTTGCTGCTGATTTTTTCCGGCTTGGGAATCGTGGATACGCTCTACCTGGCCTACCACAGCATCACCAAAACCGACGTTGCCTGTCCGTTTTTCCCGAAAGAGTGGTGCCGGAAAGTTCAATACAGCCAACTGAGCAGAACCTTTGGGATTCCCAATTCGTATTTGGGATTGGTCATGTATCTCGTTATTTTCGGATTAACCATCGGCCATATAAACGCCTTGGCCGTTCCCTTTTGGTGGCTGCAACTGGTAATCGGTTTTGGATTTTTATTCTCCCTGTATTTCACCTTTGTTCAGGCATTTATCCTGCGGGCGTTTTGCACCTGGTGCGTTGTCTCCGCCGTTAGTTTTACGGCGCTGGCCGTGGCTGCTTTCATTCTGCGCTGAGCGGCCAGCGTGCTGGAGTTCGACGGCGTCACTCACCGAATAAGGCTGTGCTTACGACCGAATAGTTGCTTGGTCTGACCAAGCAACGCCTGATCAAGCAACGCTCCAATGAAACCAATTTTGGTTACCACCTACATTAATCCCGACTTGGACGGTTTCGCTTCGGTGCTGGCCTACACCGAGTTTTTGAATAAGACGGGTTTCTCC
>Ga0154378_104_pt1 | contig 36508 bp, 25 predicted proteins | sample RifGroA2_FD_105622 | JGI IMG/M metagenome (GOLD analysis project Ga0154378, IMG submission 105622) | Candidatus Wildermuthbacteria bacterium GWA2_46_15
GAGAGTAAACTAATTTGGTTGAAGTCTCTTGTTGTTGCATATTGTTGCAGGGCGTAACCTGAGTAGCGCAGTCGCCCATAAGAGCAGGGACTTTGGATTAGATGCAGCATGACTTCTCTTGAGAGCATCACGAACAATACTTCCCATGGATTCCATGGTGTTATTTGTAGAAGGGAGGCCAAGATCAGGATGTGTTTCAAATGCTCGATAATAGTCAATGCAGTAGAGGAACTCAAGGACAACAAGGCGCATTCTCCTTGTCCCACAAGAGGTCTCAGTTAGATGCCTCAACCGATCCAGGACATCTTTGAGGGCAAGACCATCGGGCAGGATTAATGCTTTTCTTATCAATAAATATATTTCTTCCCGAACTTTCCCACCCTTGAGCTTACGGTGCAATCCCCTGCGATGAAATTGGAGCTTGTATATCATATGAAACTGACACAGCTGGAGCACCCAATTGCGCCGCCTTGCTATTAGTTGCATACCTCGAAGATTATCGGAGACGAGGCCGCAAATGCGCTGGTATGCATGAGTAGGAATCGCTGCAAATACTTGTTCCCAGCGTTTAGCGCCTTCCATGCCGGAGATTAACAATGGGTCAAGAAAAACTGCTTCCTTTCTGTGACATGATTTGAGCGCAGTAAGGTATAAAACCCAGACTTTTCCTGAAAACTTAAAACGCATCCCGTCTGCCAGCAAAATGAGAGGCCCCTGCGGGATTTGATGAACGGGCTTTTGTTTAACAAAGCGTTGGAGTGTTTGCCGGAATCGATATCTAAAAGCCGGGAGCGACAATGTTGGGCGACGTTCAAGCAATTGGCAAAGGGTAAACCGGCGCAATAGCACCTTGTGTAGCACCTCTACGTGAATTCTAGTCTGAGGCCGACCACGCTTTTTGACGCGAATTCGCCAGGTCTGGTGACACTGAGTGCACTGGCGGCGACGTTGACCAAATCTTCTAACGGTGGCACCACAACATGGAGATTTCGCATGTAGAGTAATCATACATGCGAATTATCCTATATAGAGAGGGGGTAGCTCGACGAAATATTAGTGGTTTGACAGGCAGCTTATCAACCGAATTTCTTTACCCAACCCCATTTTGCGACCTTAAAACATTTGTCCCCTCTTCCTTAGTCAATTGCAGCATGAAGTCCGGAGGGAATCTTTTTCGATTTCTTTTTACCTGTTCATTCAGGCGCTTAGCTTCAATGCCATAAAGCAGTGCCAAGTCACGATCCAGCATAACCTTGTGCCCACGGATTAACAATATCTTAGACTCCAGAACTTCATGCGGAATAATTTATTTAGACATAATCCCCCCCTTGCCGCATAAATAGCATAGCAGACCAACCCGACAAGGGCGTGTCGAGGTGATTTAGGGATTTTGTGAATTAAAACGGCCGCCGACTTAGCCCCGGAAGATTCCTGTCGGGTCTTTGTCCACTTCCCGCAGGGAGGGCGGCAGTGCTTTGGCGGGTCTGGCCTCAGCGTAAAGAAACCAGCGGCCGTTCCCGGCCCGGCAGTAAAGCGTCCAAAGCCCGGCGGCCATTAAGATATCCGCGAGAGAATATAGAGAAGCCTTGGGCAATCGGACACACCCTTGTCCTACCCGGGGTGTAAGATATCTTTATAGAAACGGAGGCACCATGAAAAACAAAAAGACATTCAGCAGCAACCAACAATATCTTTCGGCGTTCTTTACCTTGGTAGGGATGAAGAAGAGAGGCCCATGGGAAGAGCCCAGTGATCGCCCTGTCCCACCCAGACAAGGCCCCCTCAAACCTCTCGAACTGCCGGATAACCAGCTTCTTATAGAGGACTTTCAGTTAAAAGTTAAGCGCACGCTCAAGGCTGGCGTTGACCTGCCGCTTGAGCGGCTTGGCAAGAAGCACAAGCTTTCATTTCCGGAAAAGGCCGTACTGGCCTATTTCGCCGGCACTGAGCTTTACCGCGCTCATGTGGAACTTGGCGGCATGATAGCCACCTTTGAATGCAAAAGCGTCGCGCCCGCTTTTGAAACAGCACAATTAATATGCCCCGGCTCAACGCTTATAAAGAAAAAACTTGTAATGACCGGCCTGCGCGATTTTCCCGGCCGCTTCTGCCCCGACGAAGCTTCGCTCGCCGGGAAGATCTTCACCCTTATAACCGGCCTTGAACTTAAGAAGGAACCTAAACCCAAGCGCCAGGCGCCGGTACAAAGCGCCAGCGCCCCTGCGGTAATTTATGAAAAGCTGGGCGAATATGTGGTTGGGCAGGAGGACGCCAAAAGAGCCATCTCTGCGGGAGTTTACCTTCACCTGAAACGCACCAAGCTAAACGCGCACCGGCCCAAGGGACAGAAGCTAGCGAAAAGCAATATCCTTATCATAGGCCCTACCGGGAGCGGCAAGACCCATATCTGCCGCACCCTCGCGGACGCGCTTAACCTGCCTTTCCACATAGCCGACGCCACCCAGTACACCGAAACCGGCTTCGTAGGCCGCACAGTAGAGGAGATGCTGCTGGACCTGCACAAAGGGAAAGACCTTGCCCCGTCCGCGCACGGCATAATCTACATTGACGAGATAGATAAGATAGCGGCCCAAAATATCGGCAAAGGGCACTCCGGCAACCGCGACGTAAGCGGCAAAAGCGTGCAGGAGGAACTGCTGAAGATCCTGGAGGGCGGAGAAATTACCTGCGAAAGGCAGCGCGGTCACGAGATGCAGAAAACCATAGACGCCAGCAACGTCTTTTTTATGGCTGGCGGCGCCTTCCAGGGACTGGAGGAAATAATAGCCCAGCGCCTAAAGAAAAAAGCAATCGGCTTCCGCGGCACCTCCGGAGAAACCCCCATCGAAACCGGCGCTCTGCTGAAGCAGGTGCTGCCGGAAGATCTCATAGCCTACGGCTTCATGCCGGAATTTATCGGGCGCTTCCCGGTAATAGCGGTGCTTGACCGCCTTACGAAGGTAGACCTTGTAAACATAATAACCGGCACCAAAAACTCCATCCTCAACCAATACCGCGCGGTGATAGAGGAAACCGGCATGCCGGTGGAGATTCCGGAGGATATGCCCGAGCGGGTGGCCGAGGCCGCCCTAAAGCGCGACCTGGGCGCCCGGGCCATAAAGGGAATAATGGAGAAATGGCTAATGGAGGAAATCTTCCGGCGAACCGGGGCCAGCCCGGCGCATCTCCCCCCCGCGGAAGAGGCCAGGAAAAAACTTTCTTCCGCCGGGGGCTGAGGTGTCGGACACTACAGTTCACATGCAAACCACTACAGGGGTCCCCGTACACGCGCGTATGGTAGCCTTAATTATAGATAACCGCGTTCGCTTACGCAAAGACCTTATGTCGGACAGGCTCCTAGAGTGAATAAGTCCGTCCAAAAGTGTATTCATCCGGGACACTTATGTTATTAATATCCCTGTTATACTCTACTGGAACTATGTAAGGACCTTCTTCACTTGGATTCTGTACATCAACTAACAGGTTTTTCTCTTCAGAAACCACAATATTGAACGCGTGATTATCAAATGAAGGGGGGCCTCCGTCAACATCTCCAACGACATAGAACGACTTCCTTTTAGACAATGGATGATTCTTTATTCTTTTAAAATAATCCATTGCAATCTGAAACAATGCTGATTTCTCCACGCAATCCCCCTGGCCAGATTTTAAGGCCTCTGAAAAATAAATATAACTATTGGGATCCTGATAACAGTTCTCTCCAAATATCTGTCGCACCGATTTATAAATATCCTCCAAGGTCTCTGACTTCTTTAATGAAGTAAACTCTTGCGAATTCAAAACATTCTCTAAATCCACAATATACCCACCAACATGGTTTTTTTTAGTCTGATTCCTTCTTTTAATTCATTGAACGTCTGCGCATCATCTGCTTCCATGAGCTCTTCAAGAATGATTTCAAGTTCGTTTGGTTCGTACATTTTTGATATCCATTAAGGAGATTAACCTTTAGACTTCGCACCTACCGAGCCAGAGTTACAGAGCAATATATACAGAAAAGCTTAATAGACCGTTCAACATCAAACTAAACAACATCTTCATCTGCCTCATCAACCACTTCCAGTGATGCAGCTCCTTGGTCGCCCACTGTTTTCCAACGATTATTGATCCAGCGTACAAAGTCAGCTCTTCGCGCATCAAATTCCTTACGTGTCCAGTCTGCGAATTTGGAGATTTCACGCTCCTGCCTTATGTCAGAGTTACTATAACTAGGGCTCTGTCCAGGCTTCCCTTTTTTACGAGAAAACTCAAAATTACTGTAGCTGGAGTTGTCATGTGTAAGGACAAGGTTCCCTATGTCATGTATGCAAGTAGTAAAATCGCTTGTAGTCCATACTTCTTTCCAAAGGGAATCCTCTTTCGGAGTCTGCGGGAGAATGTGCTCAAAAGTTGAGTCGCTCAAATCTTCCCATTTTAGGTGAGGTTGTATGTCTTTACCTTTTGTCGATAAGAGATAGAGTTCATATTCAAACAGGGTATACCTCAGCCGGTGGCGAGTTGCATACCAGTTATCCGGCTTTGCATTTCCACTGATGAACGACTCCTCTGTCGCGTAGGTGCGCGTCAGTTTATGTACATCACCAGTCACGTCTTTTAACGTTCTGGCTTGAGTGAAGACTTCGTTACTCCACGGATAAAACTTTGACTTACCGACATCCCCCCTCCGCCCTTTGTAGAGAAAAACTCGATATGCAAAGCACTCCAGTGCCTTTAAGTGCGCAATGTAATCATTTTCAGAGATATTTCTATTCTCCCGATGTTTCCTGGCAGCCACCATTAATGGCAGAAAATTGGCAATATTATTGGTGTGGCGGATTTTAGTAAGCCATAGCAACTCGTCCGCTGAAATTTTATTTTTTTCAGTTGGGTTAATGATGTTGGCATAATGTCTGGAGATATCTGCTAATCCATCGGCAAAATCAGTTATAAACTTCCGAGTTTCTGCCTGGGTTCGCTTCTCTGTAAAATTTCGCAAGGGAATATATGCGTCACCCTTAAACCCGTCATACCCGATCCAGCTCTTCGGAGCGGAGTTGCAATACAGCGTCCACGCAATTCTCAAACACTGACCATCGTCTCCTGCACATTCACCAAGATTCGTGTAGACATCCTTCCAATTCTTATTTATGAGAGCAGTCATTGTACTTCGCTCCGAAAGGTTGGTCTCGTTACGGGAAACCCAGTGCATAAGATAATTCTTAAGCAGTTCCAGCACAGACAGGCCCTTACCCCGCGAATTCATCAGTTCGAATGTCATGCCAATTTCACACTCATCATCAATCTCATAAAACGTAAAATGGAGTTTTCGGGTAATAGCATCTAAAAGATCTTTGAGATAGGCAACTCCTTTGTTTTCAAGCTTTTGCATTGTTTCACGCTTTTGTAGTGTTTCAAGCTTTTCTAATTTATCGCTGATGTGTTGTTGGAACCTGTTGTACGCGGCGATTAGGCGCTTTTCATGTGGAGACCGCGCTGACGTGTTTGTCCTGCCGGTTTTCAGCAGATCATAAAAAATATTGCCGGTATCATTGTTCAGTGTAAGTTTGCAGATTGCTCCCGTGTAAAGGAAATCAGAAATATCATGTTCATAGGCGGTTTCCCCTTTCCTTTGAAGAGCCCGGATGATTACTGATAGATAGAGGCATGAGGTTGTCAGTCGCTGCTGGCCATCCACCACATCCACCACTTTCATTTGCCTTGTCCCATAGTCTGCAACCTTGGCATTACGTCCGGCGTAGACAACTACGGTGCCGGTGTAGTGGCTTGTTACCGTTACCTTATCCTCCACTAGGGCATCAATGTCCTGAATAAAGTCTTTCCATTGCTTTTCTTCCCACGCATAACCACGTTGGTAGTCAGGAATCTGATAAAGATATTCGCTAAAAAGACTGGTTAGTGTTTTATTGTTCATATAACATTATTTCTTTCGTTAACAATTTTCATATTAACTCCTGCTTTAGTGCATTAGCCTTTATGTGGCTTTCATTATTGTCCAATATTGTAAAGACCTCGATACCAGGTTGCCTATTTTTCAAGCTGGGCAGTGCCTTGCGCCTCGGCTGCCTCAGACAGGTCAACTAAGGTGAAGACTGTAAAACTGAAACCGAGATTGACTCTCTTTGCGACTAAAATGGCCCACCCTACCAAATGAACCACTAGCAAGGCAAAAATGGCTTGCAACTTTACAGCCCTGAGCCTGGCCTTAAATATTACTTATCTTCGTCAATATCCGGTTGATCTACTGGTTCATCCCCCTAGGGCATCTTCTTTTCCAAGTCCTTCCATGAGTTAATCACAATAGAATGAATCGGTTGCCCTATAGTTCTAAAGCCTTTTGACTGTAGCAATTAGATTTTTAAATCTTTTTATACTGTTTTCGAGTACAACAACACACGCCTCTGCTCCGCTTTTCTTATACCGCTCAGATGTTTGCTCCAGTTGCTGCAGAATGCTAAGCAAATTGGCTGCCAGGGTAATCCGATCCCCTGGATTCATTGTTAGAGTATAGTTCTGTATTTCTCTAACAACTACATTAATATTGCCGCATGCCGTACCAAACTCGGTTTCGGTGCCGTTGAAATGGCTTAAGGCTATAATATCGCCATCCAACTGTTTGAGTTTGGATATAGCGCTGTCATTTGCGAACTTCTCTGTTCGTAAGGCGTCCTGTTGTTTCGCTTCACAAATACGCCTTTCTCTTTCTCGACTCTCTTGCCATTGTTTGGATATTTTTGCGATGACTTTCTTCAGATAGGCAAGCAACTCAGGGGTAAATATTACTGCGACTATAACAGCTATTGGCGTGTAATAAACTAAATGCGGATTGCTGCGTGAAAACTCGTTTATGGCTAACTGCAGTAAGTATTTCAAATTATCCAGTCCTACAAACCACAATATCCCCCAAGTCCCAATTAGAAAACTAATCCCGTACCTAATTCGCGCGGAAAGACTTTTTGATGAATATTTAAGGACATTTAAGCCATAAATCATCGCAAATACTGCGAGGACAGTTCCGAATAAATTAAATCCGGAGACTGACGCAAAAATAGGATGCAAAAAAGTTTGTGCTTTTAATCCCAATTCTCTTAGCCCAGGGAGGCCCCAAAATATCACCAGGCAAGAAACAAGTATAAAAATTCCGAATAAAATCTTCCCGCGGCGATTGACGGGCTCGTCAAAAAATGCGCTGAGGCATATTACAAATATAACGGATCCCACCTTAATTGTGTCGACCACGCCGTTGACAATAAACAATAATGGCCTAGCAATAATCCCAAACAAATATGAAACAGCGCCAAGAAATGTCTGCATTTTACTATTCAAGAAGATTCGTGGATTTCACCATCTCAAGCAGGCCTTGCAGTGCCTTTCGAGGATTATCCTCCAAGCTCTTAATTATATTGTCGCTATCAGTCTTGGCTTTATCGCAGCGCATGTTTAGATCATTAATGTGAATCTCTAAATCCGCAATCCGCTGACGATAAAACATGGTTTTACCGCTATCTGTTTTTTCACAGAATAGCTGCTCCTGGTACTTATTTTTCTCTTGATCCAAATTTGTAATTTGGGATTTATATATTTCAAGCAACTCCTTTCTTCCCTCTATAAAAGAGTCTAACTGCCTATTAGTGAGTTTTTCAACAAGATCAAGGTAGCGCATACAAAAATCATAGCCCAACTTTGTTTTGTAAGTTTTGTATTCCATTTCAAGTCGTTTTAGCGCCTTTTCTTTTTCAACCTCAAATAATTTTAGCGCTTTTTCTTTTTCAGCTGAGGCATCTGCTTCTAAAACCTTTTGCGCGGCTATGATCACCGCGATAATTACTTTGTCTGAATATTTCATAGTGTGCCTTCCTAGCTATACGAATAGTTTCTATCCTATCTCATAATACAAAAAAAGACCTTTTGGATTGAGTGATAACGGTCACCTATCTTTGGGAATTAAACATATCTTTCATTTCTTTCTCCCAGGCTTTGAAAGGGTCTGTTTTTCAAAATATTTTCGCCCTTCCTCAATCGTTCAACCTTATCTATTGTCTCTCACTGCCGCTTATCGGGAAGTTGGGAGCGCTTCGCGCATTAGTGTTGAAAGGTGTATGAAAGTTTCCGGCAGCGGGGGGTTGGGGCGGACGGAAATGTCGGCTGTGAAGGCGGCGAGGGCTGGGGTTGTGAACTTGAAAGCTTGGAGCCGGCCGTCACAGAACACGGACAGGGCGTCCTTGTCGCCCAGGACGGCCAGGGCGGCGGCCTCGGCGGCCAGCGTGATCTCCTGTACTGCCTGTCCTACGTCCTCACTTTTAATGAAATAGGCGGCATGAATTATCGCTTCTAGCGCGTGTCGGGCCATGACCTCGCCCAGCTGCGGGAGGTAGGTTATAGCAGTATAGATGAATATGCGGTCGTAATCGGGGCTGTTGCATATCTCCAGGCCGTTAATTACGCAAGCAAGCCCCTGATCGAGGCCGACCCTATCCAGAATGTAGCCGTTTACTTCGACCACGACCTGCACCAGGTTTAGACCGCCCTTTTGCTTGCCCAGGCTCTCCAGTATTTTGCGCCGAAATTTTTTATCAAGACCCATCGGCCCCTGCGGTTCCTTATCCCAACCGTAGACCAGGCCCTGTTGCAACTGCCACAAACTGCGCTTACCCCCCTCGCCAGGGTCTGGATCCGGCTTCGGCAATATGAAAAACGGCAATACAGCCCATGGGCCACTGTAACCCATCGCTTTAGCGAACTCTCCCTCCACAGGGATCCATTCTATAAAGAACTTGTTGCGCGGCGGCTCAATACTTTTAGTGTTTTCCATGCTGTTTAGCCTCCTACAATGTTCCCGGGCATATTCGGGTTACCGTCCTAGCCCTATTAGGCAATCACCCTCGCCGTCAGTATTTGGGCTATACCTGGATATACCCAGCACAACCGCGGATTTAGTTTCAACCGCCAGTTTCTTCAGCTCGCCGCATATAGTTGCGCCGCCTTTACCGGCAGGATAGGCGCGCAACAGGTCCCCGTTGTCTATTACCACCAATCCTGGTTTATACTTAATGACGAATTTACGAACCGCTTTAAAGAACTGCGTAAAGCCAGAAGGCACTATATCGCCGATGTAAAGAGGCGCTTCGGAGAAATCATCCACAGCCTTGATAACCCTGCCCCCTTGGACCAGTGAAAGTCTTGTTTTTTTACCATCAGCCAGCCTTGTCCTGCCGTATACTTCGACCAACCTGACACCGTCCTCTACCATGGGTTTACGAAGCGGGATGTAAACAGCCGCCTTGCCGCCCACAACCGCGGCGTCGGCCAGGATTTTCGTGGCCAGGCTTGTCGTATCTGATACGTAGTAGCCGCAAATAACCCAAAGCTTTCCCGGCTTAAATTCAGACACTATCCCAACCTCACTCTTCCGTTTTACTGCGCTTTTTTTAATTTTCATTAATTTTCTCCTATAAAACTACTAAAGAACCCGGCCGCATGATGACATAGGCGGCACTGATCAGTTCTGCTTTCCTTTCCGGCAGACGTCTTCCAGTTCAATTACGGCGTCAGCTTGACCGTCCGTCTCCTTGTTATAGCGCGGGGTGACCATAACTACCGCGGCCTTGATGTCTTTTGCCAGCTTCCGAAGTTCCCCGCATAAGGTTGCCCCGGCCTTGCCGGTGGTCCCCAAGCGCTGCGAGATTGCGTTGTCTATAACGACAAGCCTAATTTCTTTCCGGGCAAATTTCCGAACCTCCTTAATTAGTTCCGGCAACCCGCTCGGTTCAATATCGCTAAGGTAAACTGGTGCGCCAGACAGGGCCTTCGCCGCCGCCGCCAGCCGCTCACAGGCAACTTTAGCAGCCTTGGCTGTCCAGGCAGACTGCAGGGGGATACCACTGTGAACGTTAGCCATAATAGAAGCGCAGTTCTTGGTGTCTTTATCCAGCGGCATGTACAGCGCGCCCTTGTTTTCGTCAACGGCACAGCCCGCCACCAGCCCCATGGCGAACCGCGTCTTGCCGGAGCCATTAGGCCCAATTACCACCCAGAGTTTCCCCGGCGGAAAAAGCTTGGTTATCTTTTCTTGTTTTTTCATCGTTTTCTCCATTGACCGACCCATGACCCACGGAACGCCAAAGGCCGGATATCTCCTTCCAGCCTCCAAAACCGGCCCATAAATACATATTAACAGGCTCATCAGTCAACGTTGTGTCCGATTGTTTTTTGTCTGTAAAATACCACAACAGTCCCACCTATCCTCTTATAATGTAAAATTGTCTTTCAACGTTTTAGCCGGGGGTATCATGAAGCCTAAAAAGAGAAAAGTAATAATTTACGTCGGCACTGGCGCCAAGGACCGGCGCTTTGACACCTTTAAGAGAAGGATCATTTATATTTTTTCGCGCCTGGCGCAGAGGGGCTTTATTACCACAAAGGAACTTGCCGAAAAATTCGAGATGACACCGCGCAACGCCCTGCGCGACCTGTATCCACTGAGGGAGGAAGGCATCTTAAAGGAAAACATTACCCGCAGCGGCAGGTGGGAATTCGACACGGCGTCCAATTCCTTCATAAAGATGGTGGTTACGGATAATGACTCTTCTACCCTGACTTTCCTCTACAATTTCGCCAAGGTTTTTGGCGGCGACATAAACGAGAAGGTGCTCAGCGTGCTGGATAAGGGTTTCCTCAGGGAGGACCGGGAATACCCGTTCTTTATGATAACCCAGAAGGTAAAGAACCCCGCAGCCAAAATGCCCTGCCACCAGGAGCTTTACGACGCCATACTAAAGCATCATAAAATAAATCTTACCTACAGGAAGGCTACAGGGCAGCAGGCGACGGTAAAGGTTTCGCCTTTCTCCATGATAATGTGCGACGGCCTCTGGTACCTGGGCTATCTCCCTGACGGCAAGGAGAAGGAACTGCGGACAGTGCGCAGCAGCCACATAATTTCGGTGGAGCCTTTGCCGGACGAGGTTTTTGAGCGCCCGGAATGGGCCCACAAGGCAATGAAGGAAGCCAAGAACATCTGGTTTGGCCCAGCCAAGACAAAATTCCGGCTAAAAGTCCAAAACACCATTAAGGACTACTTCGAGATGTCGGAATTCTTCCCCGAGCAGAAAATAAAGGACGAAGGCCCTGAGTATTTTACCATCGAGGCGCGCTACTCGCACTACAACGAGGTGGTGCCCAACATCCTGCGCTTCCTGCCAGCCATTACCGTGCTGGAGCCGGCTGAACTAAAGGCCGAAGTGGCATGGCGGGTAAACGCGTACAAACCGTAGATGACCTTTCCCCGTTGTTCAGACCAGTGCTGAGTTGTTAAATAGCAAATCCTCCAGTTTCAACTAGTCACCAGGAATTAAGCTAGAACACATCGACAGCGCTATTGGTTCCATCCGCCAGTGTCGCTATCTCGCCACCTGTCATAACCGCCTAGACTGCCGGGGCCATTTGGATGCAAGATGTGGTGTTCCTTCGCCGTAAGAGGCGTTAATTTCTGTGGAAATTTATAACAGTAGTACTCGGCCCAGACAATTTTATCTCGCCAGTACGGTTCTGCATACCAAAGACCAGCCTTTTCGCAATCAGCGCCAAACTCAATGCGCCATTTAGTGATTGTTTTAGTATCGACGCCTTTCCAAGTTGGGGCAGTGTGCCACTCATAGGCGCGCACCGGAATATCTTCCCATTCTTTTATCGCGTGCCACTCCGCGGCAGTAGCCGCGTCCTCCCCCCAGGCCTTGCGCCAGTCACACACAATTTTAGCCTGCGTGCCAGCCCAATGCGGTACTTTATGCCAGATTTCCGTGGTTGCTGCATCCCGCTTAAAGTACTTGCTCCATGCCTCGGCAATAGAAATCCTGTCTTTCCAGTAATCTAATTTAAACCAGCAATATGCTGTAATCGGTTTTTGACCAAAATGCTGGTGCCAGGCAATTACGTCTTCGCCACAGACATCTTTCCAAAGCTCGCTTTTGTGCCAAAGGGAGGAATCCCTGGGATACTTCCGCCAATATTCCTGTTTATGCCATTCTATAGCAGCCTGGCAATTGTTCCCCCAGGATTTTCTCCATAAGATCGTTTCAGCTCCCAGGTTCTCCCAATAGGAGTCCGAGAACCAGGCTAAATTAGCGGCTGCAATGCTATTCCCTTGGCTAGCGGCAAGTTTGGACCAATGCTTTGCATTCTCAAGATCTTGCGGCACGCCGTCACCGAGGAAATATCTTTCTCCTAAATATTCCTGGGCTGATCCATCCCCTGAATTAGCGGCTTGGATGATTAGTGAAATACCCCTTTCTTTGTCTAATCCGACAGCTTCGCCGGTAAAGGTGAGGAAACCAATCCAAAAGACCCCCGATTTTCCAGCAGCCTTAAAGCAGTTAACTGCTTCTCGATATTCATTTTGAATTGGCAGTCTGCGTGCCCTGTCTTTCTCGAGCAATTCCTGAGCGTTGATCAAGTGCAGTCGGCCTAACTTGATTAGCGCCGGGGAATATCTTTTGTCTGCCGCTGCCCTATACCAGCGGCCTGCTTTTGCGAAATCTTTTGGGATATCGGCGCTTCCCTCAAAATAAATATCCCCCAAAATCATCATTGCCTCTGGATGACCCTGGTTTGCCGCCTTGAGGTATGACTCTAGAGCTTTCTGCAGGTCTTTTTCAGTCCCGCAGCCTTCTTCATACATTATCCCCAGATTCTTTTGTCCCTCGCTGTCTCCTTGCTTGGCGGCACGCGCATATAATTCAAACGCTAATTGAAGATTTTGTGGTACGCCCTCTCCGGAATTATAAATATCCCCGAGTAAGTTGAGAGCTTTTGGGAAACCCTGTTCAGCAGCACGGTTCAGCCAGTAGATGGCCTGCTTTAGGTCCTTTTGTATGTCATGGCCATGACAATAACATTCACCTATATGGTATTGAGCCTCTGGATTACCGCCTTCAGCAGATTGAAAGTATTTGTCTGGGATTGTCATATATCAGAGCAGTACAATTCTATTTTCGAATCACGAATAATCGGCAATTATTTTAGCGTTATGGGCTCCATTCTATCTACCCCCCCGCTAGCAAAACCGCGGCATGGGAAAAAAGTCATTTTATTATTTGCTGAGGCATAAAAAATACCGTTTTGATTTAACATGTGCCTCAACAATACTAAATTCACGCGCTCCGATCTTTATATTACCTGTCCATAAAGAATAGTTGTCTGTCTCATATTTTTCACGCTTCTTTGCAAAGCCCATATTCAGGGGAGCGCAGGTAGTCTGCTATCACCATTCTCATTTAAGACCGCGAGTGACCTCCTGCACCTTGAGAGGGCAATCCACAGTTGATAAATATTAAACTCTTCAGAATGCCATATGATCACATCTACAAACTCTTGCCCGAAACATTGTCCTGGCGAAAAGATCTTTTTTTCCTTATTATATAGCTCATCGGTAAAGAGCGGGATTCCAGTTAATCTTTGTAACTCCTCTCCACGAAATGTAATTATAGCGGTGTTGTTTGCTTTTTTAATTGTCTCAAGTAAGGTTTCAGGGCTGGCATTTATAATCTTCACTGAGCCCTCTCTGTCCAATTCCACTGGAGTCTGCGTATGTTTCCCAGGGTTCTCAATTTTAACGCCCATTTTGTTGTGTTTAATAAAGGCAGCGGCAAAGTCAAACACGGGCGCAGACCACCGCATAACATGCGACAGTTTGCCGCCAACAAAACCTTTACTGAATAACTGTTTATCGATGAGTCTTCCGTGAGCATAATCTACCAGCTGCGCTCTCACCGACTCATTCTCACGCGATGGATCCTGGAAAGGATCTCCGGAAACAGAGTACTTTGCAGTTTTATCGGCGAATCTCTTTACAAATTGAAGCTGCTTGTCCGTTGTTATCTGAAACTCATCAATAGCGATATGAGACATTTGATTTAGTGGGATAGACTGGCTCAACACAAAGGCTGCCCACTTCAAATGCTCTTTTGCCGGCACAACTGAAAATTTCTTTTCAAAGTGCTGCTCCCACAACTCATCCAGAACAACTTGAAACCTTTCAAATCCACTTTGCGCCCCGTCAAAGGAAACCTTGAATTTACGCAGGAGCTCTTTCATTACATAATTAGAAAATGCTGCGGAGTGTTTCCTGCGAATTTGCTCCTTGAGCATTAGTTTTAGACCAGCTATTTTTTCGGCAGAGATGCTTCCACTATATCCCACAAACAAATGTTCAGAAATGGCTAGCGCAGAATCTAACACCTCATCATTGAAAATCGCTGTTCCGTAGGCGCTACGGAAGTGGGACTGCAGCGCCAACGTGAGCTCCATCGAGGCAGCATTATAAATGGCCTCATACATTATACGGCCATGAAACGCTGGCAGAGTACAGAACTCTGCTAATTCTTCTTGCGTATTAAAGTTAAATTTATTCTCCGGTATCTGACTCTTAATCTTTGAGGCAGACGCAAGATCGCAGATCGCCTTAGCCGCTGCAGAATCAGCATTATTATCTACCAAAACAGCTCCCAGAATTCTTTCGGCTAATATTATTTTCAGGATCCTTTCCGCTGCCTCCGGAGTTTTGTCATGCACTATGTTAGCTGCGAACTCACGTAGCTCTGCTATATTATTTTTTTCTTTGAGCACTTCTTTAATAAGTGTTTCTGCCTGGTTTTTAACGTCAATTCGCAGAGAACCTAGGAATTCCTTAATGGCAAGCTCATCCTGCACGATCTTCTCTGGCAGTTGCCTTAATTCTTTAAAAAAAGCGTCCCAACTGGCGGCTAAGGACTGATCGGCAATTAAATCAAAATAAGCGTGATCAATGTCTATGGTCAGCCGAGGGTCACTCTTTTTTAAAACATCCTGCATGAACCCATGAAAGCTGTTAACCTGAATGCCAGAAATATTAGAGAAATACTCTGATTTTGTGCTCGTTTTCATGTACTCTAGCAAAGATTTTGTTGGAACCAGCAATAGAACCTTGTGCGGTTTCAGTGAACGAGGACGCGAGAAATCACAAATCAGGTCGAGCCTATGGAGGAGGATGCTTGTTTTGCCTGTTCCCGGAGAGCCTTCTATAGCAAAATGCGTTAATGTTTCGCCTTCGTCAGAAATCCCTTCTCGAAAGGCATTATTTTGATTAACAAGAATCGTTCGGCTGATCGCTTGCAGTCCCCTTTCTTCATTTTTAATTGTCTGGCGCCGTCCATCTTTTGACAGCGTATAAACAGCAACTATCGCCCATTTGGCGAAAAAGATATCACGAAAGGATTCATGTGCATACCGGTTATTTACCAGATTTTGACCTTCCGGAGAATTAAATAGAACAAAGCGAGTAGCCTCTGAGGGAAGAGAAACTTTGCATATTTCTGGGCCATAGTGAGTTGGATATGCTCTGTTTGTTATAACAGCGTCCCCCAGCATCTGGGAATAAGGGCCTCCCTGTTCGAATAGATCATAATATGCGTTTCGAATGCTTATGCTATGCTTTGATGGGCCTGTGGACGCCAACATCCTATTGTTTGAGGCGATTCCTTCTTTCAATACGATCCTAGAATATTCGAGTGGTTCCTGAGGCGTGGCGCTAAGTTTTTCCTTTAGGTCGTTCCACTTATCCTGCAACTTCCCTTCAAAAAGGCTCAAGTTCTTAGCGGATATTGGACCATTACTCGTGTATCCCTCTGTTATTCGGTCTCTCAATCTCAAATAATGATCAGCCTCGTCCATGAGGGCATCTGGCAGTTCAGTGTGGATGTAGCTGCTATTAGGAGTATTTTTGGCAAGCCCTTTTGCAGCAGCAACTAATCCTGGGAATTCCCGCGTTAGTTTTGAATCTTCCCATAGGTCAGCCGGCCAAGTCAGCGAGTTCCTAACAGAGAACCCGTCCACCTCAACTCCCAACTGGAGCGCAGGTGATTCTTGGTAAATCGGCAATAACGCAGCTCGGTCATAAAAGATGAATGGGCTACAAGCCTCATTCCTACCAGAACGGAAATAGATATAACGAATTTTGTCAGTATCTGTAATAAGCACCGATGCAATTAGTCTCGAGCGTTCAAAGAATTGAACTAATTGAGTTTTCATTTGTATATGCCTTAATGGTCTACTCACACAGCAGCGCGCGATTTTAATATTATCTATTATCCAGACAGAACTTTAAATTCTTTGCTTTAAATATTCCTCACCCATACACCGTTGCTTAATTTCCCGGTCGTGACCTTGCCAAGAATTTTCCCCTCGTTAACAGAATAAACAAAACCATGGCGGCGCTTTACAAGCCCAAATATTTTTTTAGAATCAACAATAATAGCGGCAGAATCACTCTCAGGCGCCTTGGTTACGCCAACCACCGTATAATTACCGGCGCCAATAACGCTAGTTAGGGCGGCGAGTACTGGCGCAGTATCAATAGCCACCTTCAGCTCACTGGAAGGCTTACTTAACAAGTCAATCAAGGCTTTCAATGAGGGATTTTGCCCAAACAGATAACTGCGCAGAACTGGCAAGCCGGTCAGCGCACACTGTCCCATATCCTCCGGGTGATAGATCCTTCCGCTCCAGGCACAAGACAAAGCTTCTTTAGGGAGACAATAATTGCCCAAACACGACATAACCGCCTTAGTTTTAAGCATTGGCACCTTTGAGACAGACCCGGTAACCAATAGTTCGAGAAGCGCCCTTTTATGGGTAATAGCGCATTCTCCTACAAGCTGCGGCACTACCTGTTTATTTGTTACCTCACACTGTCTTAATATCCCTGGCGCCACAAGTTCCCCTGTTATATCGCAGCGCTCTGCCTCATCCGGCAGGAGCCACTTGCCCGTATGCTGACACCGGATAAATTCGTTCCGGTGCCCACGCGTCAGTGAAATCGCCGAAACCGCAGCCTCGTCGTTCCGGAAAGATTTACCTGAAACCTGACTAACCTCAAGTTCTGTATTAAGCACATCGCTGCCAGTGAAAGAGCAGACGCCGAAATAAGAAGGCTCCCCTCGCTTGTGGTTGATAGGGGAGATCTTCATGGCAGAGATCAACACAGCCCTGCCACTAAGGTCTGAAGTTGCTACCTCCGTGGACAAAACCCGCTTACCAGTTAATGCACACTGCACAATATGCTCTGGGAGGGCATACTTAGCAGTATCCTCCGACTTAATAAGCAGATGCCTAAGTGCACGTTTACCTGATACGGCGCAAGCCTGGAAACACGTTGAGGGGGCCCTTGCTCCGCCCTCACCGTAAACCTCCAGCGGCGGGGCGCTTAAAACGGCCCCAGTTTCGTTGTCTATGGACATATCACAGTTGTACAGCGGAGAGTCTCCAAGGCGGAATTGCGTCTCAAATTGTATTACTTGCTTTACAGAACCCTTTAAACCGGCAAGGTCCGGCTGCAGCCTGGGGGTAAAGTCCTCAGTGAGTTTTTTAATTCTTCGCTCATCCCCGGCGGCACTTCTCAATTCTTCGGATAGTCGCTCCATATAGAACCGGCAGAATTCCACAATATCAGGATCTTTTGCGGCTTCTGAAGCAAGGGCAGGCAAGTCGATTCCAAGCGACTGAGGGGCTATATTTACCAACTCCCGCGCCGCAGCCTGCGCTACGCCGTCAACAACAGGGCACGACAGCTCCATCAGCTTCTCATAGCTGTCGTGTGCCATGCTAACACGCACGCGCAAAACGGCTTCCCCGGAAAATTTATTAGATACTGCGGTATCGCGAGCGGTCTCAAATCTACCGCCAAATGATGCCACCCAGCCACCGCAAGCTGCCCGTGCCTCCACCCTTATCTCCGCATTTATCCCTTGCACAAAGCATTCGTTTTCTTTTGCGTGTTTACTAACCAAGTTCTCAAATTCCGGCCTGCCGGGAGTATAAATGGTAGGCGGGTGAATCAACCCGGCGGCTCCTTTTTCATCAAAGACAAATCGATTCTGACGGAATAGCTGGCTCATTACATAGACACCGGGATTTTCCTCTCTGTAAACGACCCCGGCCTGTTTAAAGGCGTTAAAAACAAAATCCTTTGCACTCATTGACTTTTCCTGGCTGGAGAACTTCGGCGCTCTCGGGCCTTGGGCCTGATTACTGTCCATTGAGCCGAGCAGGCTATTAATATTCTTCTCTTCCCGCTTCAGCTCTTCCTTGGCCTGGGCTATGCTCGCAGCCTTAAGCTCAGTTTCTTTTTCCACATCTTTGCCCGCCAGGGAGGCCAGCACAAGCCTGCGCAGCATATCCTCAAACTTGGACTCCTTCTCCCCCTCTTCAAGGCCTGCGGCTTCCAGTAAAGACTCTATATCCCCGATGGCGTGCGAAGCGAGCTGGAGTTTCTCCATCAGCCGGCCCACTATTTTTTCCTCAAAGGTTCCCTGCAGAATTGCGTTGAAAATAATTACATTCTGATGATTTGACCCCAATCTTTGTATGCGTCCTACCCGCTGTTCAACGACCATTGGGTTCCAGGGTAAGTCATAATTGAGCAGAACATTGGCCACCTGCAAATTAACACCCTCCGCACCAGCTGCCGTAGATATTATCACATTGACTCTGGGAGGGTCAGTTTTAAACCTTGCTATAGCGTCTTGGTTGCGTATAGAAGAATCTCCGTTGATAAAGGCACAGGGGACCTGCAAGCGGTCTAAGTACTCACCTATAGCATTCTGGGTTTCACGAAGTTCCGTAAAAATAACCAACCGCCAGTCCCTGGGGCGCTCCGCCCTTAGCTGCGCTAGCAGAGAGTCTAACCCGCTCAGTTTGGCCGTAATTCCCATCTCTCTGACCACGACAGACACTTTATCCGCTACGTCTTGTGGGAAGGTCCCTTTGGCCGCCATATTATTTAGCTGGGAGGCCAGCGCCTGCGGGCTGCTGACAAGAGCCTTCGCTATGGATACCTGCGCCAGTCCATTAAGCTGCTGGATGGGCGCGGCTATCAGCTTGAACAATTTAAGCTCACTCTCAGTCGGAAGCACTTTATGAGAGCGCACAATGCGCTCTGGGAATGTCAATTGAGCATCTCCACGGCGGACACGGGACATATAGTTGTAGACAATAGACCGGAACTCGGTTTTCCGGTGTGTTTTTAACTGGCGCGCACTGGTGTGTGAGTCGGCTATATAGTTGCGGGCAAAACTATCTTCTGAACCGAAAGGATTTGGATGGCCCCTAGCCACAGAGAGCAAGTCTATAAGCGAATAAAGATCCCAGAGACGATTCTGTATCGGGGTAGCAGTTAGCATAAGAACATACTTAAAAGTCCTTGCTGCCAGCGACTGCCTGATTCGGGTAGCCCATTCCGGAGATGAGTTGCCGCCGTAAAGGTTCCGAAGCTTATGCGCCTCATCCAAGATAAGCATATGGAAACCGGCTGCCTCCAACTGATCCATATATCTGCGCACCGAATGGTAAGTAGTTATCAGGGCGCCCTTCTCCGCTTTCTGCAATTTATTGGCAGCGGTAACTAGTTTGGAACCTACTTCAAGTTCAGAATCAATTCCGAATTTAGTTTTCAGCTCTTCCTGCCATTGCGGCATCAGCAGTTTGGGACATACAATCAGGACTTTGGACACACGTGAACGGTAAATCAGTTCGCTAAGTATAAGCCCGGCACTTATGGTCTTGCCAAGTCCGACATCATCTGCCAGCAGGGTGACCGGTAGTCTTCGGCAAAAAGTTATCAGGTTCTGCACCTGGTGCTTGTAAGGTGTAACCAGGTCTACCCACTTTGGCTTGGATTTAAAGTCAGCTTCCCCTTCAAGCACAATGGGATCTAGGAGATCCCACTCCAGGGCGGCCTTATGCAAAGCGTAAGCCTCTGCGCTAGGCGCAAGCTTAAGGAAGGGAGCCTGTAAGGGCTGAACAATAATGTTCGGCATGATCTATACCTGTTTAAGCACAGTTTTGCGCAGCAAAGGTGCCTGTATTATTTTTGTAGCCTAGTCACAATTTCACAAAACGGGACTTCCCACTGGTCCACTTGTAGTTTTTCAGTGAATTCCGGTTTGTCGCTGTCGGTTTTATAGCGCTGGACCATGCCTAAAACGCGTATAGACTCTATATACTCTAATTGCGGCATCCATTGGGCGGAAACCAGTTTCGAAAGTAGTGCAACTTGGACTTTATTACTATCAATCAGCCCGACCTTATCTCCGGACTGGATTGCAGTCAGCTTATCACCTGTTTTTAAGTTTGCCAATGCACCATGAAACGGCCCACCAGGCTCTAACCTGCCGGCATAATCTATAAAAAGGTCTCCAAGGCCAAGCAAAGAATAATCTCTCCTGGGAGTATCGCCATCAATGGCAGATGTTTCTGCCCTATAGATAAAGCACTCCCCTTTCAATTCAGGCGAAAAGATGTTTTTTGTGTCCTGTCTGTCAAAAATCGCAAGACTATTTTGCGCGCGGGTCATTCCTACATAAAATACGCGGCGTTGCTCCTCTATAGGAGTGTCCCGATTAATATCATACCCCCAATCTCCGCAGAGCAATACATGCGGGAACTCCTTACCTTTAGCTGCATGCACAGTTGATAAAACAACTCCCTCACCAACACTTTCATCCTTACGCAATTGGTGCAAGGACTCATAAATAAAGTCTACAAACAGTTTAACCGGAGTCTTCTCATTTTGAGTCTCAGCACGCCAATCATCAAGTAAGTCACTAAGAAGGCGAAACCATATATTGCCGTCTGGTTGTTTCTGCTCCAGGCCAAGCATTGCTGCAAACTCATCTGCATTTGCAATTAAATTCTCATCTATACTCAGAGTATCTAAAGCACGCCGAATCTCTCGAATCCTATGCAGTGGAGGCATTTTCTTCCCGTCTATAGGCCAGGAGACCGGCACTGATAAGGCTTCCGCTCGACTTCGAATATAAGAGAGGTCCACATGGTTTCTAGCCAGTATAGCGATACTGTCCCATCTTTCTATCCCCAGCGACTTTAAGCGCACAGCCTCTTTAATTGCAGCCTCGGCCTGCCCAAGAATATCATTAACCTTAACAACAGATACCTTACCCTTAGTCAAAGCATCAATATCCCCGAATTGGCCACCAGGCGACTGCATTGATCGGAATTTATTGATCCGAATTGGACGATCCTTCTTCATTCTGTCTTTATTGTGTTCAATAAGAGTGTTTGAGGCATCTATTATATTGCCACTAGAGCGATAATTCTCAATAAGCTCTTTTACATCTGCGCCATAATCGATTTGGAACTGCTTAATAAATTTAACGTTGGACCCACGAAATCCGTAAATACCCTGATCATCATCTCCCACCGCAAGTATAGAGAGCTTTCTATCACTTTCACTATCCTTAAGCTTTCTTCCAGCAATAGCGCTTATCATGGCATACTGCTTTTCATCTATGTCCTGATACTCATCTACTAGAATATGCTCAAATCCAGCCAATAACCTATCGCGAACCTCATCAGCCTCCAGGCCGGCAACTGTTTTGGTTCCGTTAAGAACCTCAACAACATCAGAAATCATGTTCTCAAAAAAGTTCTCTGCCTTTCGCGCTTCTTCCATCATATCCGCAACGGATAAGCCCAAAATGCGCAAAGCCAGAGCATGGTAAGTTTGCACTGTCACTCCACGAGCATCTGCCCCCACCAAATCCGTAAGCCTACGCCGAATCTCGATGGCAGCTTTATGTGTAAAACAGCAAATCAAAATGCTCTGCGCTTTAACACGCTTAATGCGCAGCAAATACGCACAGCGGTGAACAACAGCGCGTGTTTTCCCAGAGCCAGGCCCAGCTAGAATCAGCATTGGTTTAGTTGTGGGGGCTGTAACTATCTGCTCCTGCGCTCTATTCTCGAGCTTTTCGACTATCTTGTCATAAGAGTTGGCTGTCGTAGCCATCTCCAATAAAGCCTTTTGCTTAGCAAAGAACTTGGCAACAAAAGATTCCTTGCTCATGATAAAATAAGCAAGAACCAAATGAAGAGCGTCCTGTATTCGGCTTATCCCAAGATTGGCATACTCATTCATTACATGTACCTGAAAAACTCTTTCTTTGTAATGATGATGAACCCTTTCATAATTCTCTGCAGAGTATTGCTTCCCTTGTCCCTCTGGCAGAACCTTAATAGTCATAGCAGTGCGGAAGATTGAAAGCCCCTTCTGTAAAACTATCACTTGCTGCTCATGCAGGAACAGCAAAGCTTGTTCTATCGCAGCATTCCAATCTTTTACGGCTTGCTTTAAATCTGGATCCTTCTGTGCGACTTGTACCAGGTCTTCATAAGTGAACTCCACTAATAAGTCGCGCGCAGCCTGCGCTTTCTCTGGAGCACAAGCCAGAAGCTTAGCGAGAACAACTTCAGCAACCCTCAACTTATTATTAATATTTTCTGTAACCTTGCCCCACCCACCGGTTATCTTAACCCTGTAGATATCACGGCCAGTAGAACGAAGGGTTATTTCCCCCTCATGCGCATTAAAGATATGACTATCAGCCTTAAAACTCTTCATAAGCTGCCGCAACAAGGGCAATGAACAATCAAAATCTCGATTGCGCAGTTCCTGGTTGAGCTTTTTCAGATCAAGCGGCACATAACCATTAGGATCTGGGTCATATTCACCTAGTGTTTTAACAATCTCTCTATTTAAAACGGCAATACGTTCTGCTCTTTTTATAGAGCTATCCTCAATTTTGTAACGCAAATAGGCGCTAAGAAGAGTACTCTTCTGCAGTACTCCGGCGCCTACCATGGCGTCTAATGTCTTAAACACCTTAGAACTGAGATATTCGCAGCCTCCACGATCCCTAACAAACTCTTGTGGAAAATCATCTTTAGAGATTTTTGCATAAGCAGCAAATTCCGGCAGACCTGCAAGATCATCAATTCTGATAGAATCATTCGCAGGGGTTGAAAAAATATACTGAAGAATAGCCAACCAAAGTCGGCTTTCGCCCTCTGAAATCCCAAGACTTTTCAGTTTGATTTTAGCCTCTTGTATAGAATTAACAAGAGGTTTAGCTTGCAGCACATTAGTAAGGTTTTCATTGCGCTCCAAAAAACCTTCTCTCTCAAGCCAGGCGATCGCTGTACGCACCTTTGTATCTGCATTTGCGTCGCCAGCTTGAAAATTTACCTCAACATCTTCATCTCTTAACAACTCCCCGGTAGTAATAACAATCTCGTCAGTATGGCGCTGTATTGCCGCTTTTCTCAGACCGCGCAAAATCTGTGCTATATCCCTTCTGCTAAGTTCGGAAAGCGCGCTAAGCCGGAACTGCTGTTCGCAATCTTCTTCGTTGTAGAGCAGAATACAGTCGGCCTCCTCCTGATCCCGACCTGCACGCCCGGCTTCTTGCAAATAGTTTTCAAGCGAAGCCGGTGTATCTCCATGTATGACAAGGCGAATATCTTGTTTATCTACGCCCATGCCGAAGGCATTTGTGGCACATATTACTTGAATGTCTCCAGCAAGGAACAAGTCTTGAACTTCTTTTTTCTCCGACACAGTAAGCCCGGCATGGAAATGACGAGCACGCCACCCTTGCTTTGAAAGGAACCTAGCCGTATCCTCTGTGTCTGCACGTTTAGCGCGAAAAACAACAGCATAAGCCTTAGCATCCTTCCCAAGGCGCTCTCCAAGCAAATCATTTATTCTAGGAAGCTTGATCATTGCAGGGACCATCTGCACTTCAAATTTAAGGTTGGTGCGTTCAACTCCTCCCTCAAAAAGAGACATCTCTGTCCCAGTTTCGTTTTTAAAGTAAGCTTGAACGTCTTCAATGACATCCTTCTTGGCGGTAGCGGTAAAACAAGCTATTGGCGGCACAGGGCAATTCTGCTCCATGGCTATTTTCTTTATGACCCGCCCTGAATAAAGATAATCGGGGCGGAAATCGTGCCCCCATTTAGAAAGACAATGTGCCTCATCCACTACCCAGCAGCCGATTTCCCGTGACAGAAGCGCTTTGTACACCGCTCGGCTACGCAACTGTTCAGGGGAAAGATAAAGCAGTGCAATGGAACCGGATCTGATGCTCTTCAGCACATCTGCCCTTTCAGGCAGAGTTAGTATGCCGCAAAGCGCGGCACAGTTATGAAGACCTTGGCGCTGTAGACTGTCCACCTGGTCCTTCATTAAAGCCTGCAACGGGGAAATAACAACTGTCAGGTAGCCTCTTCTTGCATTCCGGACAAGTGCCGGCAATTGAAAGCCCAAGGATTTGCCACCACCTGTGGGCATTATAGCCAGCAAAGACTCTCCGCGCATGCCAGCATTAACAATTTCTAATTGCAGGCTATTACCATTTGTATGTTTAGGTTCATCACGAAACTTATCAAAGCCAAAATACTGCTTAAGTTGCTCCCCAGAATTATGGGCTTTGGTGCAATAAGAACAAAGAGGATCCGAGCAGGGGACATCTCTTAATTCGCTTAAAAAAGAGGTTATTGTAGGATAATGCAGCCTAACCCAAGGCTGCAGCACTGAGTCTGTGCGGGAAATGCTAAGCAACCGTACTGAATAAGCCATAAGCCAGCGGGAGTTTTCTGTGGCTATGTTTGCGTAAGCCACCTTCTTGGCTGCGGTTTTACAAGAGAACTCGCCAAGAATGCTTTGGATACTCTCAATAATATCTTTCGGGAGTTTAACCGTAGGTGCCGCTTCGTCTAAGACCGCGTGCATCCCCTTAGAAAGCAAAGACTCTTCTTTCGGGTTACAAATCAATTCTTTTAATACGGCATACAACTCGGGAGATGTTGATGCCAGTTCACGCAACTTAGATATTTCGTCTATTAAGAGCTTTTGTGCCTGTTTGCAATCCGAAACAGGATCATTCATGGCAGCTGGAACCAGCTTATAGTCTTTTATAAGATGGTGATATGGATTAGCAGGGAAGCAGAGAGGCGACAGTAAGAGGGTATCAATAATAGGCAGCCTTAGAATCTTTGCTTCCGGAAAAGACTGTTTAATCATTCCTAAGTCATGCTTTAAAATATTATGTCCCGATACAAACTGTGCCCCGGCAGCAAAAGCATCAAGTTGGCGCAAAGCCTCTGCTTGATTAAATTTACCAGAGCAAAAGAATGTCTTTTCACCTATGACAGCACCAATCTTAAATATTTTGCCGGTTTGGTTAGTCTCAAGGTCTAGAAATAGAATGTTTTGCATTTAAGTAGCCTTAGGCTAACTAACTCATTGGTCTTTGAAAAACATCAGAAAGTGCATTAACAACTTCTCCGGCATCTGATGACATTGGGACTGAAACTATAACTATTTCAACTACTCTTGAGCCTGAGTTTACACAAGTGCGCACAACAACCTGGTTCCGTTCTAGCAGGGACTGAAAAGTCTCCATTCGGCATGGATAAACAAGGCATGCCACAACCCTAGGCGTATCAAACAAAGAAGAGTAGGCAACTACCTGTAAAAGATCCTTACGGTGGCGCTCCCGAATTTCCTCTTCAACATTGCCCCAACCACAAGACTGGATCTCTTCAGCATGCGCTTTATATTTAGCATCCAGAACCATTGTAACGTCGCCACGTTCCAGCACAACGTCTGGGATGAAGGCCTTCTGGGAGCCAGAATAGGAAGGTTTCCAATCTAAACTCACCTTTGTTTGACCCAGGCGACCAACTCGCAAAGAAGCCCCACATTTTTTAGATACCAATTCACCTATTGTTTCAACCCAGGCCTCGAAAAACGATTCCATATCCATCTGCCAAGACAAACCAGCCAGCTCATTTAAGCCAGCTAGGCCCCGTTCTTCTATAGTCCACTCTATAGCCTGCAGACCATCCTTAACATCCTTAGGAAGCAAGGCTCGACTTTGCCACGTTTTGATCTGCCGCACATTCGGACGCCGTGGCGTATTACTGTTAACACGTGCTATTAGCTCATTGCATAGAGCCAGCAGTTTCAAAACAACAACCCCAGCAGTCCGCTGCGCCAGCAGTGAGGATGAATGCTCTTTTAATACGAAGTGTATAGCAGCCCTTAAATCGAAATCATCCCTAAGATCAGGGAAGGTGCATGGCACCGACAAGTGCTTAGCGTGGGGTATCTTACGAATGATGTAGGAATCCCAATCAACCGCACCTTTTGGCATAGAAACATCTTCTTCTATAACGGTAAACTTCCTGGACAACTTATCCAGCATGCCCTTAATTCTTAAAAGGACAATAGAAGACAAAACCCAAGGCGGTATTTTCCTGTCAGATTGTGGGAGCTCAGCGTAAGGCAGCAACTTAGGCACTACACGGAACCCTGTAGCAGTCAAAACCTCACCAATAGACGTCCAGGCAAAACGTGGCTCTATAATAAGCCCCAGGTCATATTTACCCGTTGCTGGGGACACTAATGGTAAAGCACCTATTCTGCTTGAGCTGTGAAAGGAAAGGAACGCCTTGCTGTCACGTCGCACCACATCAGAAGATATGTGGAACTCACGCAGTATATTACTGTTCGTCTTAAGAAGAGCCTCAGCTTGCCGTTCAGCATGCGATTCTTGATCCCGTACTGCAGACCCACCAAACCAGTTCTTAGCCTCAATCAGCGCGTGACTTGTGTCGAAAATACGCTGACATCGCCCTATAGAGCGAGTAGGCATGGGCCGCCTGGCCGTAATTATTGGTCTGCGTGGGGGCATAAGGTTATTCTGTTAGATCAAGCCATTCAATATATGCGCGTATTGAATCCGAAAAGCCAGAAACGTAACCCTGAAGCAAATACTCATTCAGCAAAGGCTTAAGCCCAGCATTAAGGATGCTTTTAGTGTTACTACCCCCATCTAGGAAGTATGCATGCCCAGGCATAAGTGAAAATGCCTCATTCGTGGCCTCTTCCATAAATATAAAGAATAATCTCTGGAAAGCATCCTTCATCCGCTGACTAGCGCCCATACTTTGTAAAACATTTACATCTGGCCATAAGGAGATGAATGAAAACCTGCGCCTAACCGCTATATCCAGAATTGCAATACTTCTATCCGCACTATTCATGGTCCCAAGTATATGCAAATTGCCTGGCAGCTTAACCTTTTTGTCAAAAGGGACCCCGAAATCATGAAAGACTTTAATCTCACGGTCCGGCTCTGTCGGCTCAAAGAGGAATATCGCCTCTCCGAGCACTTTTGCCAGGTCTGCACGGTTAATCTCATCTATATGCAACAAATAATTTTTATCTGGATTTTTAGAGGCTTCTGCGGCCGCGTCCATCAGATGTCCCCGCCGAGGAGTGAACTGCAGTCCAGTATTGTTCGCGCCCTGTGAAGGAGCTAAGCCACCAATAAAAGTTTCATAGGTGGTCCCAGGGTGGAATTGGATGCTGGCGCCTTTCCCTTCATAAGGTCCTGTAATTAACTTCTCGGCTAATCTTGTTTTGCCGGTACCAGGAGGGCCCTCAATAATAACAAAGCGCCTCAAATTCAAGAGTGCAGACACTTCTGCTTCTGTCGTATTCGGCATTGCTTTAGATACCCACTCATCCGTAGCGGCTTTTTTCTCCGGCTGGAATGGGGTAAGTGGCTCAAGGCCACGCTCTTCTGCAAATACATCACAGAAGGTATGGGCTCCCTTTTCAATTAAAGACAACGCCGCTGGATCATCAGAAATAAACATCGCGTATAAAACCTTTTCATATTTATCAGTCGCTGTTTTATAGTTATTTAGCCGACCAGAAACATACTTAGGCATGCCCAGATCAATGCGGACCGGGTCCGGCTTAGCCCATGTAATATCTTTTCTAGCTAGATGGCTTAACCACCTGGAAATAGCCAGAACCTTCCTTGCATGGCCAGGCCGGCTTAATGCCTGCTCGTCAGGACTTAGTCCATTAGTGCCAATTCCCAGGCAAATAAGCGCCGGGGCATCTTTGGAAGGGAATATAACAAAACTCATCCCGCCATATGGGCCACTTTTAGGTTGGCCAGCGGGGATAAATGCCGCGAATGGTGCAGCATCTTCATTCGTTTCCCCATTTACGCGTATTTGAATCTTTTTATCCCATTTCGCCCCATATCGTTCCCGTGCAAATCTCTCAAGATCTGCTTTTGCAGAATCTGCCCAGGACCCATCCAATCTTTTAACAATCAATTCAGATAATGCCGACATAAAGTGCCTCCGTTCTAGTTAAAAATTACAGATATCAAACATATTTAAAACAAATTACTCCCCTAAGCTTAATTATGGCAGAATTCTGGGCGGGGTTAAATCCATCTCCCACCCGTATTCTTTGGTATCTTCAATCGACTTTGGTGAAGGAAAGCCCTCACTCTCTGCGATTGCCTGAACAAATGCCCCAAGTTGCTTCTCCCCTAGTATAAAATCCTTATATGCTTGCCTTTGCTTTGCATATCTCCATATCCTATCATCATAGCCCCCAGGGTACTTAAGTAGCTCCATAGTTATATCAGTGCCTTTAACAAGGTCTCGGTAAATACGGCCGGTCCGTTGCTCAATAACAGTGGGATTCCAATGCAGGTCATGGTGAATTACGTTGCTGCAAGCTTTTTGCATATCCAGACCTTCCCCGCCAATCTGACTCACAAGCAGAATATGTGGTGGGACCCCTGTGGAGTTGAAGGCCTCTAAAACCCTAGTCCTCCGCGCCCTGGAGCTTTCACCTGTAAATTTCTCGACTATTCCATATTGTCTAAAAGGTAATCTCCCTATTAGCTTATTATACTTAGGAGTGTTTTCTGGCTTACTAATGAAACCGCGAAGCCTGGCGCGCATCTGCCTTACAGAAATTCTTTCCCCACCTTCTCGAGTAAAGTCTTCAGAGATTCTCTTTAATACTTCCTTCCAGTGTTTGATTAAATCTGGGTAGCCACTTCCTCTAAACCGCATGATTCCACGAACAAGTGCGTCATGTATGCATACTCTTTCTTCGAATTCCAATCCCTCGCAATCTTTAACAAACATTTCTTCTAAAGACTGCAAGTTTATCCCAGCGTCATTAAGTATGCGTTGTGCCTTTCTCCACACCTTATTGTTTTTGATAGGCTTTTTTTTGCCCGCTAATAGGGGCTTCCCTTCAAATTCACAAACAATTCCATTTCTTTTTTCCAATAAGGTTTTCTGTGCTTTCGCTATAGTCGACAAGTGATTAAAGAAAACAACTACCTTCTGTGATTGCTTCCCATTGCCCAACAATAAGCATCTAACTCTTTCAATCAAGACGCGCACCTTGGCGTGCGTCCAACCTGAAAACAATTCATCCACTTTTCCTTCCTTCAGATTAAATCTTTTAATTATCTTTTTATGAGGATGCGCCTGGGCAGCCTGGAACTTGCCCCGATGCAACGCAGCATGTGCCGAGCAAAGCCTGCTATAACCATTTGGGAGAAATTTCCCACCGGGAGGCGGCTCATCATCAAACTGCCCATACTTTGCATGGGCATTTTGCCGGAGGTAGGCACGCCCAAAGAGATATAAAGCTGTATCTGCTGCCTCAAGCTTAAACGATGGAGTATGCTCCTCAACTTTTGGTTTGGTATTTCTTATTACCAGAGCGCGCAAATACTCATCAAGACCATCCTGCGCACGGTGCCCAACTTCAACGCCAAAAGTGCGGCCAGTGGGATCTAATGGCGCGTCAAAGTTTATATCAATGCAATTCAGGAGTTCTTTAAACTCTTGTTTTATAGTGCGGGGATCCCCGTCTTTAATCAATTTATCTAATTCCGTATCAAGAAGCTTAAGGCTATATTTGATTGCGTTAACAATAGAGGGCTGAAGAGGCATTTTCCCGCCTGCTTTAAGGTCTGAGATAAGTTCAAAATCAGGCTCATATTTTAAGTCTAGGAAATGCAATAAATGAATAAGCTCCTGCCGACTATCACACTGGAATGGCGTCGCAGATAAAAAAAGGAAAGGGCAGGTTTTTTTATTGTCACGTATACGCTGAAGGGCCCTGGAAAGTTGTGTGGAACATTTACGTGCCTTGTGGGCCTCGTCCAACACAAGCAAATCTAGTTTTGAAACCCATCCTGGCAATTTGCCTCTTGTAAGCTTTCCCGCTTTACTTGTAGGAAACAAGCGTATACTTGATTTTTCCCCATCTGCAGCTCGCCCCATGGCTTTTAAAACCTTTTTAAGGGGTGTATTACCTTTAATGCCGGGCATTGCTGCCTTACAGAATAAACGAATTTCTTCTTGCCATTTCTGAATAAGGCCTGGGGGAAGAAGAAATGCGGCGCGGCGGCCTGTTGTGTGGCTAGCAAGATAAAGCGCTGCCGTTGCCAAAGCCTCCCATGTTTTCCCCATTCCAACTTCGTCCGCCAGTAAAGCTCCGGCTCGCCCCGACATTAGCCGGGGGCCCTCCCCTTTAAGGGCCTGCAATGCGGCCGCCACAGCCCGACCTTGATGCGGTCGAAGAACAGTCTTCCCTTTCTTGGGAAAAGCCCAAAAAGAAGGTCCACCCCACCGTAATGGCTTTTGCCGGCGGCTCATGAGTGCCTCCTTTTCATGACTTTTTCTTTTATTCTGGGGACATATTCTGTTTGACCTTCTATCCACATTCCGCTTTGGGCCCATCGCCCTAGCTGTTTTATAATGCGGGAATCTTTTTTAAAAATATCGCCACGCCAAGCGGAAAAGCCTTTCCTAATCTGCCTAAAGATATTCGGCTCATTCTCTCCAATCTTATCTGAGTTGCTTTGTACAGCAAGTAGCCGAGTAGCTAGAAACAAATAGCAGCCCGTGCGCACTTTCTCCGGTATTACATCAGAGAGACAATCTAAATGCATCTTTTCTCGCCATAATTCTTCCAGTAATCCCATATGAGAGGGGTAAGGGTTTTTAAGATCTTCACCAATAGCCTTGCAAACACTTAAGGATCGCCGCTCATACTCATCTAACTCAGCGTAAACGCCTCCCTCCTGTGAGACGCCATCCCCCGGCTTCCCCCCAGGCCTAGGTTTTTGATGGACACCAGTCCCTAAATTAGGATTTCCTCCCCATAAAGACTCCGCGCCCTCTGGTTCAGGATCAATAGTTTCAAGTAAGGTCAACTGGCCTTTTAATCCACCCCAGACAACTGTCACACGCGCCTCATTTCTTAAAGCAGCTTCTACTTTTCCTCTTTGGTTTTCTGGCAATTGATACAGCCCTGGCCCTTTCTTTGTGGAATAGCTGTTAAGATTAAACCGCTTTTTATTAATTTCCAGAAAAGGAAGCATGGCAGGAAGCTCCGCAGAGGACTGCGCCCAAATCTCAACGGTTCCACTTGCCGGCATGTACCAGGCAATGAGTCCCTCTGTTTCTATCTCAACCTCTCCATCTTCCGGCTTATCCCAGGTCAGGGTATCGTCTGATGGAAGCTTTTGCGTAGGGACTGAATAGTAGAATTCTCTAAATCCTTTTTTTGATACTGGGAGAGCAATCATACATTCAGCACGATGCCGGGATAAGCTTCCGGCTTTCTTGAAAAGCCCTGGCTCAGTAGCATTGGCAGAGCCGGTAACAAGAAGCCCCCCTCCGTTAAAACACTCAAAGGCTAAGACCTTAGAATGAGGAAACTGTGAAACCAACTTACCCTTGGCTATATAAAGACGGTCTTTCCATTTTTTCATCCCCTGAAGGATCCGCTTTGATTTATGCTCCATTGCAGGAACAACTATTTTAATCTGACTGCGAGAAAGTGAAAACTTATCAACCAAGCCGTCCACCGCCACGCTAGAAAGATATGGAGAGAAAACCGTAAGACTTTTGACTGGTTTCCCCTTAAGCAACCTTTTGATTCCATCTGCTATGGATTCATTATCATTATCTAACCACCGGGGCTCATCCTGCCCGGGGCGGTTATGCAAGCCAGCCTCAAGTTGGCTAAGTCTTTTTATCCAGGTAGGATCCACATGCCAAGGGAGTTTGGCAAAACGGTTTTTAAGCCACCTAACTGCACCTAAAACCAAATGCTGCGAGGGTTGCGCAATTAGACTGAATATCTCAAGATTATCCCCACCGAAACCAGGTGCTGTTAAGTTTGCACTGGAAACAGAAAGGGCGACTCCGGTTGTTCCACGGGAAAGCACTATTTTCCCATGTATTCCATTAGAAGGATCCGCAAAGACCGTTCTAAAGCTTTTATTCTGAGACACTTTATGTCGGGCGCCTGTTTTATCACTAAGTATAAGAAGCTGCCCCAGATTAAGATCTTCGCTTCTAACTAAGTCATCAATATGGTTTTCATTAAACTCATAAGTGGTTGCGATGGACCATTTTGCCCCACCAATTTCTTCGGCAGCTTTTGAAATAGCGTCAACTGGATCTTTGAATAAGTGATTAGCAGGCATTTCTGTTCTCCAGTGAAACCTTTAGGTCTCTCCCAAAGCGCCATGCTTGCTGAAGACGCAATGACCCAGCATAATTGCCAGAAAAACTATTAAAAAGATCCTTATCACCTACTACCATCGAGCTGCCATAGCCGGAAACATAACCTTTCCCAGCTTTACGGGCACATTCTTTAGCATATTCAGTCAGATCTTCTCGGGAATTAATTCCAGAAAGAAGTTGTGCAAGTTTTAGTGGTGTACCACTATCAGCGCAATGACCATCCACCTCTATTAGGGCCGCTTTGTCGTCAGGCTGATTTTGCAGCAAGCCCTTAACTCTTTGTATTAACTTATATGGGTCTATCTGATGAAGATGATTGGGCTTAGTCGGGACATCTTCTTTTAATTTATGAAAAGCCCAATCATATAATGACCGCGTTGCCGCAAACACCAAAGCGCGCCCTAATGCAGCACGATATAATCTTCTCTTGGTGTGCTGCGCGGGCTGCGGGTGTTTGTATAAGAAATCGTGGGTCCATGTGTCAGGGCTAGGAAGATGTGAGGCTGCAGCTACTGAAAACAGAGTGTCCTTTAAATAGCCGGAGTGGAGATTGTGCCCTAAACCGCTTTTAGGGAGAGGCTGGTTTGCTAAACAAGCAGCCAATTCCCTAAATAAATGTAGCCGGCTGCCATCCAGGGATAAGACTTTATTTATGCGACTTTCTCGTAAAAGACTAGGTGTATTGCCCCTGGCTATCTTTGTTAAGGTTGCGCGCGTGTTTTGGAAACCAGAAAGGTATTTTTCAGGGGCCCTTGCTTTTATTTTTTCGGGCAAAGAATCCCACAGCCGTGCGTAGCGTTCCCGCGGTCCAAGTACAACCAGGCTTGAGATCCCGGTTTCCCAGCCGGCTGGCTTAGGTTTTTTTATAGGCAATCCGGCAAGAGTCCTAAGACCATAAAGCACAAACTTCTTTTTCAACCGGGCGGGGTAATTCGCCCAAGCATGCTGCCATACAAGCCTAGTATAAGCAGAATCTTCATCTTTTCCAGCTACACTTTTTGAGAAAGACTCAGCCCACCCATGAAACACAAGATACATTAGGTGGTCTGTCTGTGAGGTCAGGCCCGGGCCAGAAGAATTTGAAGAGCGAAAAAGATCATCAGCCATTGAGTCAAGAATTACTTGAGCCCGTAGAGGGTCCCTACGACCTTCATCATCGTTTTGAAGCTCATGTTCAGTTGACCAAAAAATCGGCAAATATTCTTTCATGCGTCCCCTTGCTGCACTTCTATTTAGCTGCCCCGAGAAAATCCGGTAATTTATCTATTTTAATACGCGCTAACTCTGCGGGTTTCTCTTTCCCCAGGGCGGCCAGATTTAGATACCCCTTATACCGCGTATCTGGAGATACCTGAATTAAAGATGCCGTTTCTTTTGTTATAAAGAAAATCCCTGGTTTTTTAGTTGCATATGTGACTGCGAGGATTAATATATAGTTATCTCTAAAATCGCTAGGACACAGCAATTTATTAAAATCTGAACCATAACTGTCACGTATTGTTTTAATTTGAATATCAAAATACTTAAGCCGGCCATCTTCCGCAAAACGCAGTATCGCATCTATGCCCTGATCATCTGCTATCGTTAGATATAGGTCGAACCCTGACTTCATCAAATCAAATATCACCTCCATTTCACTGATTTTCCCTTTACGAGCAGTTTCCATTTCTTCCCATTTCAACATACATATACCTTTTCCATTTGTTTATTTGCTTAAAACAACCAAAGGCGCTTCCCTATTACCTCTTTTCATTTTTAAGGGGCCACTTATCTATTATTTACTCTCACCTTCTAATATCTAAAGGGACATATGCATCTGTATTAATATACTCTGAGTTTATACATATCATCCGTGACCCCTCGCGTGGGTCGAACCTTATAGGCCCACTACCTTGTGGCTTAAACACTACAAGCAAGGCCTGCATATCAACCTGAATTTTATCGCCATAGAATTCAGTCGCCCTATGAAAAAAATCTTTTAAGATAGAAAACAACACGGTGCCCTGCCTCAAAGGATTTTGCAACCCTAATGCCCGTGTAATTTCTTCTAGATATCCTTCTATTCCTTCTCCCCTATGTTGCGCCCACACATTAAGGAGTCTAGTTAAAACGTTAACTCGTACAATTTCCTGATTGTGATTTAGAGAGATCCTTCTATTTCTGGCGGGGCCTTTAATTTCATCTGAATGATCCCATTTGCTTTCACCGACAATCCAATAGCCTTTTTGTTTATCCTTGGTTTTAGCGAATATTATAAAGTCCGGCTCACCAACCTGAGCCCTCCCAAAACTTGGACGGTAAAATGTTACAGTTGTACCTTTTCCTAATGTAATAGGCGAAGGCAGAACTAGCTCTCTTTGTAACTGATTAGATAGCCGACTAAGCTTAGTCGGTGATATTAGATATGAAAGCGTTAACGCATCTTCCCCGTAACCAATTACCTCTGCCATCGTCTATCCCCCTAATAATTCCGATAAACCTTATCTAACCCAAATCCAGTCACAACAAATGTGTCGATTTAAAATTATTGATATCCGGCCGAAGCAAGTTTTTAAAGGCTTTGCGGTTATTAGGGCCTTTCTGTGCCTGGCCCCGCCATTTCTTCATTAGATTGCGCCATGGGCTTGTAGGTGTTAATGCTTGAAAACAATCCCTTGGCAAATGACCCTTCAAATCATTTAAGGCATAACAAACCAGCTGAAAATGTATCCTGCTACCGGGAGAAATATGATCTACCGCCGCATAAAGGGGATGACAGCCCTTCCCCCCTTGTACGGGAGTACCTTTCTTCTTATCGAAAACCATTTTCACCTGGGATAAGGCACAGCGCCCCTTCTGCCGTATCACCAGAGTGCGTAGGGCACTGGGAGGCAGTCCTTGTTTCTTTTTAGACGCCCATGCCTTTTGTGTCCTGCTCAGCTTATACACATAACCTCCAAAAGGTTCTGCAATGTCGTGGATTATTATTGATATAAGTATTTTTGGAAATCAATAAATGTTCTACGGATATCCTGAACATCTCCTAACAATACAGTCGCATCATCAATTTCGTGATATTTCAATTTAAGGAGTGCAGGGATTTTTTCTTGATCCAGCTCCTCAACACCGGTTTCGATATATTTAGTCAGCACAAAATCAAGAAACTCATGCTGCCGTGAGGTTAAGCCGATAAACATCTTTGCTTTTGCCTGCTCTGCACGTTCTGCACGTGTTATGGGCTTAATAGCGAAAGAAACATATTCCAGCACATCAAAGAGATCGCTTTTTTCTGCTGCTATTAATTTCTGCAGCATGGACAGATCATCGTGGTTATAGCCGGCCGCTGCTAACTTTTCAAGGAAGGCATGACGTGTTATTGGGTTGGCCCATATATTTCTAAGTTCCGCTTCATCTTTAAAGAATTTCGGCAATTCCCCATATAACCCGGCTACGAATTCTTCGACAGACATTGGTTTCCCATCTGCCCCATAGAACGATGTGGTAATCATATGCTGAATCACTAGCTCTTTCCCCGGCGCAAGCTTGATTTTTATTTTCTTAAGGCATACACATGGGCTTTGCCCGCACTTCGGGCAAACTGGCTTCGGGCAAATGCAAGGTCTTTGGCCGCATACCGGGCAGGGGTTCGGCGGTTCTTTTACGCAAACACATGGTTTCTGCCCACAGGTTTCGCAGGTCTCAGGTTCTGGCTCACCGTCCCAATCTTTATCGGAAAAGTGATGGCAGGCTCCTACAAAGTCGTAGATCGTGAAGTAATACTTGCCCTCAAACAAGCGCGTGCCGCGGCCGATAATCTGTTTAAACTCAACCATGGACTTAATAGACCGCATCAGGACAATATTGCGTATATTGCGGGCATCAATTCCTGTGGATAACTTCTGAGAGGTTGTAAGTATGGTCGGGATAGTCTTGTCATTATCCTGGAAGTCTCTTAAATGTTGTTCCCCCAGTTCGCCGTCATTAGCCGTGACACGCTGGCAATAGTTCGGATCCGGGTTCTTCTTGTACTGATTTATTAAATCACGTACTAGTGCTGCATGACCTTGGTTGGCGCAGAAGATCAGAGTCTTCTCGTTTTGGTTTATTTCAGAAAGAAGTATTTTTACCCGTTCGGCTTCTCGTTCTTTTATCTCAATAGTCCAGTTGAAATCAGGCTCGGCATAAACCCTGCCTGCCTCGACATCCCCTTCTATCACTTTGTCGTCTGGGACATAAA
>Ga0154378_107_pt1 | contig 27841 bp, 4 predicted proteins | sample RifGroA2_FD_105622 | JGI IMG/M metagenome (GOLD analysis project Ga0154378, IMG submission 105622) | Candidatus Wildermuthbacteria bacterium GWA2_46_15
CAGCTGTTACAGACCTGAGAAATCTTTATCCAGTAACTGCCAATGAAATAGCCCCAGGCGCAGTTACAGCTATAGGTATAGAAGACGGGTCTATCGGCACAACAAAACTTGCTGATAACGCAGTTACGTCTATAAAAATTGCTGACGGCGCTATTATGAATGTTGATATTAATGATAATGCAGCCATCGCAGGCACAAAAATTTCAGCTAGCTTTGGTTCGCAGAACATAACCACAAGTGGGAATATTATAACTACAGGAACAGGCATGATGACTTCAGTAGGGCTTATAACTGCTGCAGCAGGGATAAATGTGAGCGGCGGAAATTTTGCTATTACTGATGCCAGCAATATTGTGCTGAATACAAATAAGATTACGATGTATGGCGCAACAGGAAACATTGCTTTAGCTGGCTCGCTTACCCAGCTTAGATCAATAAGTTTAACGCCAGATTATGATAGCGCAGTTTTAAACCCTGACGGCGCTGATAATTTCGGGACACTGACGTTAAAATACAGCAATTATCATAATTATTATGAATGGACTACATCTGAACCTACAACCCAGGATTACGATATAGTTATCAGGTACCGCCTTCCAGATGGATTTTCATCTTTTGATTCAGCTCCCATAAAACTCTGGAACAAGGTTTCAACTACTCCTGGAGCCACCAAAGTAGATGTTTCGATGTTAGATACATTAGGAAATCCAGTTACTTTATCAGGTGGATCTACATTACAAAATACTTCATGGGCAGAGTCGACTATAAATATAACTGGTTCACCCGCATTTACAGCAGGAGATTATATAACTATTATAATAAAAATGTCAGCTGATCAAGGCAAGCTGGTAGATATTGGAGAATTAACATTGAAGGGGAATTGGTAATATGAGATGGTTAATCGAATTTATAGGAGGGAAATTACCATGAGTACAAAAAAATTGTGTAAAGTTTTATTAGTTGCATTTTTTGCGGTTACGCTATCCACAATTTCTTACGCTCAGGAAAATCGCATACTGATGACTACGGATCAACAGTATCAAAACTCAGCCGCAAACGCTGATTTTGAGTCGTGGATTAACTGGGCCCTGGATAATACAGCTCCGCCTGACGGCTGGACAAAAGTACTTACTCCTACAATAGCAAAAGAGACTGCGTCTGCAAAGATGGGTTCTGCCAGTTTAAAAATAACTGGAAATGCTGGACAAGGAGTAAGTCAGGCAGTTTCAATTGAAAAGAATACAACATATACGGTGAGTTTCTATTACAAGGTTAATACAGGACACTCCTGCACTTTTTCATTGACAGGTGATTCTACGGGCGCATTTACCTTAACAGGCGCTTCAGGCCTCGCTAGCGCGGTTTGGACAAGAAAGGCATTTGTAATAACTACTAATGCCAGCGATACGACTTTGATTGTAAAGATGGTTGCAGACGCTGCCAGCAATGTCTTTTATCTTGACGGTGTTTCAGTGACAAAGGGAATAGCTACGCCTGCTTTTGGCCGGGCAGTTATTAATGATTCAGGCGCTCAGATACTATATGGAGATTTAACAATAAACGGCACAACAAACTTAAATGGAGATGTAAATTTAGGGGACCTGTCAACAGATAATATTACATTAACAGGAACCTTGAAATCTCCAACTGCTACAGACGTGTCTATTCAATCTACCACAGGTATTTTAAAATTGAATAAAGCTTCCGCGGATAATGAACTCAGGGTCTTTGAAAATGCCGTAACCCCGGCCGCCTTTACATCATTAAGGCACCAGAACCTCACGACTTCTGCAGGAGCTCTTACAATAAACCCTGCAGGAGGCATAACCAATATAACAGGCGCGTTAGCAGTTAGCACTACTCTAACTGCGACTGGCGATTTATCTGCGGCTAGACTTTCTACAGACAGCTCAAACTATTATGATTTTGGAAATGCCTCAGGCAATGCGCCTATATCAAACGGCACAGTTAATACAAATTTAAATGCAGATAAGCTGGATGGCCTGGATGCTTCAGCTACAGGAGCTAACGCTCATGTCCTTGCAACAGATGCATCTGGAAATATTTCTGTAGTGAATGTTGACGCAAGCGGCTATTTGAGGGCTGGCGCAAGTTCTGCCGGCGTAGGCTCTGTGCGTATTCCAAATAATTCGTGGATAAACGCAAGAAATTCTACAAATCTCGCTGACATAAATCTTATATCGCTCAACACATCTAATCAGGTGTCGTTTGGCGCTACTCCTGTAGCTGCCTTTACAGCAGCAGGGACTATCGCTGGTTCCGGCTCTCCAACGATTACAGGTTTTGGCACAATAAATGGAGCCACGCTTTCAGGAGGCACTCTCTCTGGAGGCGCTTATTCAGGGACATCGCTTACTCCTGCAACTTTAACTACTGGAGACGGCGTAGTATATACTTTGTCTCCTGCAATAAGCGTGTCAACGCCGGGAACCACAGGATATACTGCTTTAAAAGTTAATGTCACAGAAACTTCTGTTGGCACAGGCACAAAGAACATTTTGGATTTATCTGTAGGAGGCGCTCAGAAGTTTGTCGTTAATTCAACAGGATCGCTTTCAATTGGTATAATTCCGGGCGCTAATGTAAGCGGAGATATTACCGGTAATTCAGCAAATGTAAACGGCATAGTTACAACTATTCATGGCGGCACAGGAGCAAATCTTTCTTCAGGCGCCCAGGGTGGGGTTACTTATATGGCTGCTTCCAGCATAATGGCAGTAAGCGCTGCTGGCAGTTCAGGCCAAGTGTTGCAATCAAATGTCACAGGAGCTCCTACGTGGACTACGGATATTTCAGGGAAAGCTTCAAACGTAACAGGCACAGTTGCGGCAGACCATGGCGGCACAGGCTTGACTTCTTATACAGCAGGCGATATGGTTTATTATTCATCAGGCACTGCGCTTTCCAAAGTTAATATAGGCACTGCGAATAAAGTTTTAATCAGTTCAGGCACTGCTCCTCAGTGGTCTGATACTCTAACTTTAGCCGGGACTCTTAGTGTAACTGGTTCCGGAAGTTCCAGCTTTACAAATGGCAAGGTTGGCATAGGGACAGCAAGTCCTACGGCACCGTTGGATGTCGCGAAGACTTATACGACTGCTTCAGCAATTGATTACGGCGCAATAGTAGAACCTACTTATAATGCAGCAACAGCAGGCGCCAATAAATATACTGCATTGCTCGTTAAAGCTACAGAATCTGATCTCGCAGGATATAGCGGCGCAAAATTGCTTTTAGATTTACAAGCAGGGTTAACTCCAACTTCAAAATTTTCAGTTGATAATTCAGGTAATGTCGTATCAGGCACCATAAACAGCCAGACCATAGGCGCTGTTTCTAACCTGGCAGCAGTTAATGTGTCAGGCGATTTGGCTGTAGGTGGGGGCTATGGTTCAACTGGCGTTACAATGGATTCATCAGGCAATCTTAAGCTTGATGGGAACATATATATAAAAGGAGTAATGTATAGAGAAAATCTTACTGATTTACAGGTTCAAAATAACACAATTACGCTAAATGCTTCAGATGCTCCTTCTGACGCAGATGCGTATATAGGTGTTATGTCAGGCGGGACAAAATTAGCTCCTACGTATACAGGCCAGTTGAAGTGGACTGCGGCAACAGATACGTGGGATATTAGTAATGATGTAAGTTTAGCAACAGGAAAGGCTTATAAAGTTAACAACGTAAGCGTTCTTTCAGCTACAACCCTTGGTTCAAATGTTGTGAATTCTTCTTTGCAAACTGTTGGCACTATAGGTACAGGTGTATGGCGCGGAACTCCTGTAGAAGTTGCATATGGCGGCACAAACCTTACTTCTTATGCTATAGGTGACTTGGTATACGCTTCAGGCGCAACAACACTTTCAAAATTAGCTGATGTAGCTACAGGAAGCGTGTTGGTATCAGGAGGCGCAGGCGCAGCGCCGTCTTACTCAAGTTCTCCGACAATCTCAGGTATATTGACAGTCCAGGGCGCAGGCGCTTCAAGTTTTGTAGGCAATGTTGGTATAGGCACAGCCTCTCCTGCAGGCCTTTTAGACGTCTATAATAAACCAGCCAATGCTTCAGGCATGGCTACAGCTGCATTAATTAAGCCAGACTATTCTTTGCTGAATACTGCAGGAGATGGTTATACTGCCTTGAAAATAAATGTTACTGACGCGCTAGCAGGCGCAACAGGCGCGAAGAATCTTTTAGACCTCGCGGTAGAAGGAGTGTCTAAGGCAAAGGTAGATTCTACAGGCGCTATGACAATACAAGGATTAACTATAGGTTCAACAGCTCTTACTTCCAGCACGATAGGCAGTGAAGGCGCAAAACTCGTAGGGACTAAAACTGGATACACTAATTTTACTGCCACAGAAGCCAGTGTCCAGGGCGCTTTGTCAGGCATTGATACTGCCTTAGGAGCAATATCTGGAGGCGCAGGAAACTTTACTAATCTTACAGTGACAGGGACTTCAGATTTGCAGGGCGCTATTTCCAATACCACTGCCGCGAACGGAGGCGCAGTTACCATAGCGGATGCCTTAACGCAGACAGGTTCTGGAAACCAGGTTACATTCGCAGGCAATGTTGATGCTACTAATGGCCTGGATGTAACAGGAGCTTTGCTAACTGCAGCTAATGGAGCTTCAATAACAGGCGGTTTGAATAATAATACAGGAGGCATTACAAATGCAGGAGCGATTTCAGGCGCTACAACAATTACTGCAAGCGGAAATATTATAACCACAGGCACAGGCGCTATTACTTCAGCTAATGGCCTTACTGTTTCAGCGAATGGAGCTTCAATAACAGGCGGGGTAAACAATAATGCCGGAGGCATTACAAATGCAGGAGCGATTTCAGGCGCCACAACAGTTGCAGCGTCAAGTTATATTAGATCGCTTGCTTCAGTAGGCCTGATTCCTGAATACGATAATGCCACGCCCATGCCAGATGGCGCAGATAACTTTGGCACGTTGTCGCTTTTATATGCAAATTCCCACAACTATTACGAATGGACTACCTCTGAACCTACAACCCAGGATTACGATATAGTTATCAGGTATCGCCTTCCAGATGGTTTTTCATCTTTTGACGCATCTCCTATAAAACTCTGGAACAAGGTTTCAGCTGCTCCTGGAAGCACGGCTGTAAATGTTACTATGCTAGATACAGCGGGAAGCGCTGTTACTTTAACAGGCGGATCTACATTACAAAATACCTCCTGGGCAGAATCAACTATTACTTTAGACGCTGCTGGAAAGACATTTACTCCGGGGGGATATATAACAATAATTATAAAAATGTCAGCTGACCAGGCTAAGACTGCAGATGTTGGAGAATTGACATTGAAAGGGAACTGGTAATTAAAGAAACCGCGTAGGTTGCCGTAAGCATCCTACGCAGTTGAGGTGGTTTAAATGTATTTAATAATTGCGTATCACGGTAAAGGTAAAACCGAAGTCGAAGAAGATTTAAAAAAGCTATGGTTTAATTATTCTAACTTTGTGAAGTTAGTAAGAGTTGAACATGTGTATTTTTTTCAGAACGCAAAAGACAATAAAGGCGCGGATTTACTTATGATAATAGATTATAAATGCGCGAAGTCTTGCTTGGGTACTCAAGTCAAATCTTGCGGCGCTGGAGTAGCGAAGCAAAACTTTGCATTAAAGAATAAAAGCGTAAATTACTGGCTATACGTAAGGGACAAGGGCCAAGAGTCAAGGGACAAAAAGAAGATTTCTTCTATGCCCCTTGGTTCTTGATCCATGCCCCTAACAAGGAGGCCTTAAAATGGTTACTATGATTACAAAAAGAGCAGCATACGGAAGAAGAATGAATTACCTGGCGCCTGGCGCTATTTTCCTCTTGTTTTTACTGATATGGCGTCTGTCGCCAGGGGATGCCTATGCCCAGGAACAAAAAATCATCGTTACTACTAATCAGCAATACCAGAATATGGCGCGTAATGCGTCTTTTGAATCCTGGTCAGGCGGCGCGAGCGTTGTTCCGGATGCGTGGACTGGTGTAAACAGCCCAGGTTATACTAAACTTACTAGCGATAAAATGATCGGCGCTAGCAGTTTAAAGGTAACTGCCTCTGCGAGCGGCCAGGGTGTAAGCCAGACTGTTGCAGTGGACCCAAATAATACCTATACAGTAAGCTTCTATTATAAGGTAGATACAGGCGGCTCAGCCGCATTTAATGTATCAGGGCTAGGCGCATTAATTAACCAGACAGGCCTTAATTCAACTTCATGGAAAAGAATGGGTTATAGTTTTGATACTCAAGCTTCAGATACCAGTGTTACTATAAAAATGACCGCAAATGGCGCATATGTATTTTACATTGATGGCGTAATGCTGACAAAAGGCCCTCAGGCATCTGGGTTTATGGATTACGCAGTTACAGACACAGGCGACCAGACAATCTATGGGAATATTACTACTACGGGAACAGTGGATAGCGTAAATATTTCAGATTTTGCTACCACAGGAAGCCTTGACCACACGAAACTTATTAATATAGGTACTAATACCCATGCTTTGATAGATACGCACATTGCCGGTTCTTCTGGAGTCCATGGCGTTACCGGTTCAGTAGTAGGAACTACAGATATCCAAACACTTACAAATAAAACTATAAATGCAGTTAGCGACGGCCTGACAGTTGGGACAAACCAGCTTGTTGTAGCATACGGCAACGTCGGCATCGGGTTGACGAGTCCGCAAGTTCCTTTACATGTCTCTGGCACAACGGCAGGAAATGAAGTGGCAAGATTTGAAGGAAGCTATATAACAAGCGGCTCAGTAAAACTCGCTAACTTTATGCGTAATGGCGGCGCTGTTGCCGCTGATATTTCATATACCGATGGAACCCCTGTTACTATAGATTTTGGAACAAGCACAAATCACGGCCTTAATCTAAAAACGAATAATTTAGAACGAGTAAGAATATCTAATGATGGCAACGTTGGCATCGGAACGACGGGGCCGTCTTCACCACTACATTTGAGTTCGACAGCGGGACAGGGACTTCCTTTACTAATTATTCAATCAACACATGCAACAGACCCACGAGCGACCATTTCTTTGAGGACAGGGTCAGCGGAATATGGTTTTATGCAAGTTACTTCAGACGGCTTTACCATAGAAAGTAACAATGCTCCACTTAAATTTAAGCCAAATTATGTTGAGCAGATGAGATTGAGTACCGCTGGTGGGCTCTCATTGGGCAGTACATACGCAGCGACAGACCCAGGGACAGGGTCAATGATAATCAGCGGCAACATTGGCATCGGCACTGCTTCACCCACAGACAAACTCGACGTCCGTGGTAATATAGTTTCACCTACAGGCATGCTCCAGACGCCGTTTGGCGGCATAGGTAGTTACGAAAACCTGCTTTTACAGTCAGAGAATTTTGCAGACACTTGGACAACCACTAATGCTGCTGTACTAGCTGATGCAACTGCGCCCAATGGCCTGAATAGCGGCGCTACCACTCTTAGCACAGGACTTACTGGCCCTGGCTCAATATCCCAGACTATTCCTGCAAACGTCTTTACCATCTACACTCTATCAATCTGGCTCAAATCAGGCACCTCTACTACTGCTCAACTTGAACTTATCACTGACTCTGCAGTAGATACTGCTGCCACCCAGGCTGTGACACTTACAAGTAGTTGGCAGCGTTTCAGTGTTACTAAGACTACTCCGGCTATAGACGTTACCACTCTTACCGCTGCTGTTAAGAACACAGGAGCTATAAGTACTAGTATCTTACTTTGGGGCGCTCAAATAGAAAATAGCTCTACCCCAGGGGTCTATGCCAAGACTACAACAGGCATAGTTACTGCTTCTCGCGGAATTGTTTCCACAGGCGATATCCTTATGCCATCGCTCAAACTCTCAGGTGGCGTTATCACAGATACAACAGGCACAGTAACAGTAGGAAGCTCAAACAATTTAAGCCTCTCAGGGAATTTGCAGGTTACAGGCGCAGGCCCGCATTATATATCTCAAGGCAACGTCGGCATTGGGACGACGAGTCCAACTGCCAAATTAGAAGTAGTTGGCGGGATTCTAGCTAGTGGAAATATATGGGCTGGTGGAGGCGTGGCAGGAACATACCCGCTGGAAGTAAATGGAGGAACGTTCTTAAGCGGAATAGTTTACATAAAAGACGGCGAGACTATTGGTACTTACGATGGTAATGAGGCAAAGATAAAATTTGTGAACACTATTGGAACTCAATTTACCAGTTCATCAGGAACAATAATGACAGTTCATAAAGACGGTAACGTCGGCATTGGGACGACGGGACCTGGGGCGAAGTTACATGTTGCGGGAGATTCTACTACAAATACACAATTCGGCGGCGGTGGAGGCAATCTCTCAACAGGTTTTATTGTTGATACAACAAATGGGTGGATCAAATTTGGAAATGGCGGCTATATTGACGGATACTATGGAGAACTGTATTTAACAGGCACTGGAGCAGATAATATCGCTGGGGTAAAGAGAATTTTGACTGCCGCTGGTAAACATTTGGCTTTAATGCCGGGCGGTAATGTCGGCATCGGGACGACATCCCCAGCGGCAATATTAAATGTTTCTCCGACAGTTACGGCTGCTACAGATTTAAAGGGAATATTAAGCGGCCTGGTGTATAACGGGGCCAGCGCTATGACTAACTACTACGGTAATTACATCGCGGCTCCTACCGGCACAGGCACGATTACAAATAAGTATGCGTTAGTGACAGAAGCGACAGCCGGCAACGTCGGCATTGGGACGACGAATCCGGGAGCGCAATTGGATGTAAGCGGAAACTTAGTGACGACTAATGGCGGAACCATTACTGCGGCAGGTTCGGTAATTGCAGACGTAGACAAAATCGAACTTGGTCATATTACCGGCTCCGCATATGGCCTGATTACCAGAAGTGTTAACGAAGATATTGGTTTATATACTCGCTCAGGCCGCTCGATCTTTTTATATACAAATGATAACACTACGCCGAAGCTGACCGTGGCAGGCAGCGGCAACGTCGGCATCGGAACGACAGAACCTTGGTCTCAAATGGAAATAGTTTCCGGCGCCGCTGGTACAACCGGTCTGACAGTTAAAGGCGCTTCCGGTCAGATAACTAACTTACTGAATGTAGTAAAAAATGATAGTTCAGGCGCTTTTAGAGTTGACCAGACTGGAAACGCGTTTGTTTCTAATTCACTTTATGTATACGGAAGTACGGCAAATATTAGCGGTAATTTAGCAGTTTTGGGTACAGAGAATTCAACGATAGCTGGCAATGTCGGTATCGGGACCACGAATCCTGTGGCAAGGCTGACAATTGATGCCGGAGGAGGAACCTCGGCTACTACAGGCTTAATTATTCAAAATCAAGGCAGTGATGCAACAGTTGCTATTGACCTTTCTAATGCCGGCCTGGGCTCATCATTGACAAAGTATTACTTTTATGCAGGTTCTGACGCATATTGGTCAACAGCCGGAAGCCTAAGAACGCCGCATTTGATTGTTGATACATTTGAATCTCCAACAGGGACTAATCTAACGTTTAGGCCGGATGGCCTGAATGGAGGCGCAGGAACTTATGTTTCTATGCAGTATTACAATGGGTCCGGCTGGCAAGATGGAGCTAAGGTGGCAAATGTATCGAGCGGATTTAGTAATTTACAACTGATGCCGGCCGGCGGCAACATTGGCATAGGGACGGCTGGGCCATTATATAAACTTGATATATTTGGCGGCGACGCAGCAATCCGTGATGCTAGTGACTTGGGTTCTGAAAGTTTAACCAATGAAGCATTGACTTCAGGGACTTCCTGGACAGCAGCTAATGATTGCGCTTTAAGCGATGCCGCTATCTGGACATTCGGTTCCGGGACTGCTTCAACATTAACCCAAGCGTCAGGAACTTTAGCAACGCCCGGGGTGGGTTCAAGGTTTTACAAGTTTACTTATACGGTTAGTGATACTGCTGGAAATCCTACAGCCTCAATTACAAGCGCTTTTGCTGCTGTGCCTTTAGCCTTAAATTTGGCCAATGGGGTGAATACAGTTTACTTTAAGGCAGCATCAACCCCTGCAGATTTTGTTATTACCTCAACGCTAACCTCAGGGCAGGCATTCACGCTGGATGCGCTCTCGTTGAAAGAAATACAAGGCGGAGATTTATTTGTCAATGGAATAATTACAGGCGGCGGGATAGATGGAATAAAGGTATTGGCAAACGCTAATGTCGGCATCGGGATTACTGCTCCCGGCGAAAAACTCGATGTCAATGGCACTGTTAAATCCACAGGGGCAATAATAGGCTCAATAACAGGCATGCTAAAAGCTTCAAGCGGCACAGTAGCTCAAGCTATATCCGGCACAGATTATGAACCGCCTGTTACTAAAGGTGACCTTACAGCAGGTTCAACTAAGATTACAATAGGCGGCTCCGCTACAGGCGCATTAATAGGCGCAGGCGCGACAGTAGATGTAAACGAAGCTGATCTTACCTTAAATAATATAGGAGGTATATTAAATAGCAATAAAGGTGGCACAGGATGGGACTCTTCAGGTTCCACAGGCCTTGTTAAAATCGCATCAGGCGTATGGCAGGTTGGAGTAGAAGGTATAGATTACCTTACAGCCTCTAGCACTAGTACGCTTACAAATAAAACAATAGACGCCAATGCTACAGGCAACTCTATAACTAATCTGGAACTAGCTGACTTTGCAGCCAATATCGTAGATACAGACACTACTTTAACAGCTAATTTAGATACCAGGATTCCCAGCCAAAAAGCTACCAAGACCTATGTAGATGCTTTTGTCTCAGGCTTAAAATGGAAACAATCAGTCAGAACTGCCACAACTGCGGCAGGAACTCTTGGAACAAGTTTCGCAAACGGCCAAATAATAGACGGAAAGACTCTAGTGACAGGGGACAGGATCCTGATAAAGGACCAATCTCTAGGCTCTGAAAACGGCATTTACATTGTTACAACAAGCTCTCCCACAAGAGCCGCTGACGCTGATACCGATACGGAAGTCAAACAAGCCACTATGTTTGTTGAAGAAGGGTCATTAAATTCTGACACAGCATGGGTATGCAACAATGACGCGATAACTTTAGGAACAACTGCTCTTATGTTCGTACAGTTCTCAGGCGCAGGGACATACACAGCGGGAACAGGCCTTACTCTTCAGGGCAACTCATTTTTAATAACCCCTTTAACAGCCTCAAGAGCGCTCCAGACAAACGCTTCAGGCGAGCTTGCAGTATCAAACGTTAGCGCCGCTGAATTAGGATATGTCTCAGGAGTAACATCAAGCATCCAAACCCAGTTAGATAATAAACAAGTAAGCGACGAAACCATTGCAGCTTTAGCGGCATATAACACCAATGGTATCTTAACCCAGATAGCGCAGGATACATTCACCGGAAGGGCTGTTACCGGAACATTAAATAGAATTACAGTTACTAACGGCGATGGCGTTATTGATAACCCATCCGTTGATATTGCCTCTAGCTATGTTGGGCAAGATACTATCACTACCGTAGGCACTATCGCTACAGGCGCATGGGCCGGAACTCCTGTCACAGACGCATATGTTGCAGACGCTCTAACAATAACAGCCGGAACAATAAACAATACCCCTGTTGGCGCAAGTACAGCTAGCACAGGTTCGTTTACTAATCTGAGCGTAAGCGGCACATTGAGCCTGGCGCCAGACTCTGTGACTGACGCTATGGTAGTAGATAGTATAACAGCTTCTAACTATGTCCCGCTTGTTGGAGGGGTAACTGTTACAGGCGGCTTAAATATTGCAACAACATCCGGCAACGTCGGCATAGGGACGACAAGTCCGGGCACAGCATTGCAGGTTATTGGCTCGACAGGTATTTCAATAGGCGAAGATATAACAACCCCCTCTGTAAATACCGCAGGAAAAATTAAGCTGTTCTCAGCAGGAGATAACGCGTTTTATACTACCTTTACAGCAGGAACCCAGACAGATAATGCTGATTATATATTACCTACAGCTCTTCCTGCAGACGATGCATTCTTAAAAAGCACCGTCGCAGGCGCTTTAAGCTGGGATACAGCTGAATATGCTCCTGTTGGCGCAAAGTATATAACACAAACAGCAGATGCAGCTTTAACAAATGAACAAGCTCTTTCAGACCTTTCAACAGGCCTTTTAAAGGTAACAACAGGTACAGGCATATTGTCAACAGCAATTGCCGGAACAGATTATCTTACATCTGAAGTAGATGGAATAATAGGAAATGAAGTAACTGATGCAACAGATTCAACTTTGTCCAGAAGCGGCTCAGGGACAGATGTTAGCCCATATACTTTAGGCATTAATTTAGGCAATCAAAATACATGGACAGGAGTTCAGACATTCAATGCTAACACAAAATTCCCGGTTTCAGGCATTTGGGATACTTTCGGCAACGTTGGCATCGGAATATTAACCCCGGCGTATAAATTAGAAGTTAATGGCACGGGCTACTTCTCTGATAATGTTCGTTTCCCGTTTTCAAAAGGAATAGAATTGGAAGGCGGCGTAAATTTCATAGCTAGCTCTGTAAACTACGTTTTTCTGCTTAATCGTAACATCAATGCCTCCGGCAACGCTGTAGCGACTAACTACAAAGCCGCTCAGCTAAAAATTGATGATAGCGCGTATCGTTTTAATATTTCCCCTGCTATTCAAACAGCAGGGCAGTTGGTTGCCGGACTATCGGAAGTTATGACAATTTTAAATGACGGCAATGTCGGCATAGGAACTACCAGCCCAACTGGATTACTGCATTCCGCTTTAGGTATAATTACCGCAGATAAACAAGCAATTTTGGCAGATGGCGCATGGAACAATGCAGCAGTAACCTTTACAGGCATTAAATCTAATATTACTGACACTGCCTCTAATGCCGCATCAAAATTAATTGACTTGCAGGTTGGTGGAAACAGTAAATTTAGCGTAGATAAAAGTGGGAACGGAGTATTTGCCGGTAATGTAGCCGGAGCAATCCACCAAGCAGGCGCGGATAATAGCTTTTTGTTTAATGGACGTTCCAGGATAACTTCTGCCGCTGATGGAAACATTGAATTAAAGAACAACGCTTCTACGGACTTTGGATTGCTAAAGTTCGGCGGCGTTACCTCATCTTTCCCTGCGTTGAAGAGGAGCGGAGCAGTTCTATCTGTTCGATTAGCTGATGATTCAGCGTATGCCGGGATACATAGTGATTTTGCTTGGGCTGATTATTTGCGCGCTGATAGTTATGCTGCTCTTGGCGCTAATTATGCAGCCACGGGCGTTATTCGTTTGCCTGATAATAATTTTATCAAATCCCGCAACGCCGCTAATTCAGCTGATAAATCCCTCATTGGCCTCAATGCTTCTGATTTAGTATCAATAGACGTAGATGCTGCCGGCGCAATCTTCGGCGGCAATGTCGGAATTGGGACTACCGCTCCCGGCGAAAAACTTGATGTCAATGGCACTGTTAAATCCACAGGGGCGATAATAGGCTCAATAACAGGCATGCTAAAAGCTACAAACGGCACAGTAGCTCAGGCTGTATCCGGCACAGATTATGAACCACCTATTATTAAAGGTAACCTCGCGGCAGGTTCAACTAAGATTACAATAGGCGGCTCCGCTACAGATGCTTTAATGGGCACAGGCGCTACAGTAGATGTAAACGAAGCCAATCTTACCTTAAATAATATAGGAGGCATATTAAATAGCAATAAAGGCGGCACAGGCTGGGACTCTTCAGCCGCCACAGGCCTTGTTAAAGTCGCATCAGGCGCATGGCAGACCGCGACAGCAGGCACAGATTACCTTACAGCCTCTAGCACCAATACTCTTACAAATAAAACAATTGACGCCAATGGCACAGGCAACTCTATAACTAATCTGGAAACAGCTGACTTCGCAGCCAATGTTGTAGATACAGACACTACTTTAACAGCTAATTCAGACACCAGGCTCCCTAGCCAAAAAGCCGCCAAGACCTATATAGATACTTCCATCGCAGGCTTAAAATGGAAACAATCAGTCCGCGTCGCTACTGCTGTATCAGGGACGCTTGCGGCAAGTTTTGCAAACGGCCAAACAATAGACGGAAAGATTCTAGTGACAGGGGACAGGATACTGATAAAGGACCAATCAACAGGCTCTGAAAACGGCATTTACATTGTTACAGCAGGCTCTCCTGCAAGAGCAACTGACGCTGATACATCAGCTGAAGTCAAACAAGCCACTATGTTTGTTGAAGAAGGATCATTAAATTCTGACACAGCATGGGTATGCAACAATGACGCAATAACTTTAGGAACAACTGCTCTTATGTTTGTGCAGTTCTCAGGATCAGGAACATACACAGCAGGAACAGGCCTTACTCTTCAGGGCAACTCATTCTTAATAACCCCTTTAACAGCCTCAAGAGCGCTCCAGACAAACGCTTCAGGCGAGCTTGCAGTATCAAACGTTACTGCCGCTGAATTAGGATATGTCTCAGGAGTAACATCAAGCATTCAAACTCAGTTAAATAATAAACAGCCTCTCGACTCCACCCTTACAAGTTTAGCGGCATATGACACCAATGGTATTTTAACCCAAATAGCGCCGGATACATTCATCGGCAGGGCTGTTACCGGAACATTAAATAGAATTACAGTTACTAACGGCGATGGCGTTATTGGTAACCCATCTGTTGATATTGCCTCTAGCTATGTCGGGCAAGATACTATTACTACTGTAGGCACTATCGTTACAGGCGCATGGACAGGAACTCCTGTCATAGACGCATATGTCGCAGACGCTCTAACAATAACAGGCGGAACAATAAATAATACCCCGATCGGCATAACTACAGCTAGCCCAGGTTCGTTTACTAATCTGAGCGTAAGCGGCACATTGAGCCTGCCGCCAGATTCTGTAACTGACCCGATGGTCTCAGATACTTTAACAGCCTCAATATTTAAAGGAACAGGCACTATTACAAATGCAGTTGATCTCGGAACAGCTGAAATAGCAGGGATACTTACTGCGGATAAAGGCGGAACAGGTAACACTAATTATACAGTAGGAGATATTATTTACGCATCAGGGGCAGCTACTTTATCTAAACTCGCTGATATTGCAACAGGCAATGTCTTAATATCAGGTGGAGTGGGCGTAGCGCCAAGCTGGAATAAGGTTGGTTTAACAACTCATGTGACAGGCACCTTGTCAGTGGCTAACGGCGGAACTAACTTAAATACTATTGCCGCAGGTTCTATTTTGGCAGCCAATACTCTGGATACACTCACTGCCGTAACATCCATAAGCGGTTTAAAGGTACTGCAGAATAACGCAGGCACAACTTCATGGGCAGGTACTACAGGCACAGGAAATGTCGTCATGGATAATTCCCCGACATTAATAACGCCTACTCTTGGCGCAGCCACTGCCACTTCTATAAATAAACTTACTATAACTGCTCCTGCAGTTTCAGCCATTTTAACCATAGCTAACAATAAGACATTTACAGTCAATAATACAATCACTCTTGCCAGCCTGGCAGACGGCCAAGTCTTCACATTTCCTGCCGCAGGAGGCAATGTCACAGTATTGGGCAACACAACTACAGGCACAGGAAGCACTATTGTTTTAGCCGCTTCGCCTACAATAACTACGCCGACGCTGATTACCCCTACGATAGCTGATTTTACAAACGCAACTCACGCTCATTCAAGCTCTTCCACTGGCGGCACTGTAAGCCATACCAGCCTTTCAAATATCGGCACTAACACTCACGTTCAGATAGATAGTCATCTGGTAAATACATCCAACCCTCACGCTGTCACAAAAACCCAGGTAGGGCTTGGCAATGTAGATAATGTCCAGCAATTACCAATGAGTTACCTGGATACTGACACAACTTTACTGGCCAACTCTGATGTAAAAGTACCCAGCCAAAAAGCCACCAAGACCTATATAGATACTTCCATCGCAGGCTTAAAATGGAAACAATCAGTCAGAGTTGCCACAACTGCGACAGGAACTCTTGGAACAAGTTTTGCCAACGGCCAATCTGTAGATGGTAAAACACTAGTTACAGGAGATAGAATCCTTATAAAGAACCAGTCCACAGGCTCTGAAAACGGTATCTACATTGTTACAGCAGGCTCTCCTATAAGAGCAACTGATGCTGATACATCAGCTGAAGTCAAACAAGCCACTATGTTTGTTGAAGAAGGGACATTAAATTCTGATACAGCCTGGGTATGCAACAATGACGCGATAACTTTAGGAACAACTGCTCTTACGTTTGCGCAATTCTCAGGCTCAGGGACATATAATGCAGGAACAGGCCTTACGCTTCAGGGCAACACATTCTTAATAACCCCTTTAACAGCTTCTAAAGCGCTCCAGACTAATGCATTAGGCGCTCTTGAAGCATCAAATGTCACTACCGCTGAATTAGGATATGTCTCAGGCGTAACATCAAGCGTACAGACGCAGATAAACTCTAAGCAAGGAACTTTAACTAATTCAGCAGGCCTTGCAGCAGCTTTATCAGATGAAACAGGAACAGGTCTAGCGGTCTTTAACAATGCTCCTACAGTTACTGATCCTATAATTACTAATATTAATCCAGGAGCAAATTTTACTCTTACTCAGAATTCAGTAGTTCCGTTTACATCTGTTAACGCAGGAGCTGTGGCTAATACATTGTATCTTAACGCTGGCAACGTTGGCATTGGGCTGACGGGGCCTACGAGCGCCCTGCACGTTAACGCAACCACAGCAGGAAGCGGCGCCTATGGATTGCGTGTAAGGCAAAATACTCCATGGAGCGGAGCGGAGCCATACGCTCTTTATGTAGAAGGGTACTCATACCTTAATGGGTTTAGAATTAATGCTGCTGACGGTATCAGGGGACTCTATAAAACAGCATCTGGTGGAAGTTTGGGTTTTGCCGTCGCAGGAGATGACCCCATTACCTTTACGCAATCAAATACACTAACAAGAATGACTATAGCAGTTGGCGGCAACATTGGCATTGGCGCCACTGCTCCTTCCCAGGCTTTGGAGCTTGGCGCAGGTAAATGGCTGTCTTTTGAAGGCGCAACAGATGATTCCTATGAAACAACCATTCAAGCCGTGGACCCAACAGGGAGCGATAAAACCATAACCTTCCCGAACGCAACAGGCACAGTCGCTGTATCAGCAGCCAGTCCTTTGAGCTTATCAGCGCTAGGAGTTATATCAATCTCAGATGCAGCAGCAAATGGCACTACTAAAGGAGCGGCTGCTTTTACTGCCAGCGATTTTAATGATTCAACCGGAAACATCTCCATAGACTATACTAATGGCCAGGCTGCATCTGCTACGACAAAAGGCTTTTTAACTCCCACAGATTGGAATTCCTTTAATGATAGCCAAGGCTACATCCCGGTTGGAACTACTAGTCAATATTATCGCGGCGATAAGACATGGCAGACTCTTGATACTACAGCAGTAACAGAAGGCGCAAATTACTATTATACAGATGCAAGAGTTGATACAAGGCTGGATACAAACCAGTCTATCTCAGGATCATGGATATTCTCAAATCCTGTTACAATTGCAGAGCCTTTATCAGCATCTCATGCGACTACTAAATTATATGTTGACAATGCTATTGCAGGCCTTTCCTGGAAAGAGGCAGTAAAAAGTAATTCAATAACTGCTCAGCCGGCTTCTCCTGTATCAGGCGATAGTTATATAGTCCCAACTGGCGCAACAGGCGCCAATTGGACAGGCCATGATTTAGACCTTGCTAAATATAACGGCGCAGCCTGGGTATTTGAGGATGCAGAGCTTTCAGACGCTGTATTTGTAGATGATGAAATGGTTTCATATGTATATAATGGCGCGGCATGGATTCAGTTCACAGGCGCAGGCGCATATGTCTGGGGCGCTGGCTTATTAAACACAGGCAATACTATTAATGTAGGCGCAGGAACAGGTATTACAGTAGGGCCTGACACAATTTCTATAACACCCCTGACAGCTTCGAGGGCAGTCGCAACTGATGGCTCAGGGAATCTCATTGCTTCAAGCGTTACTTCAACTGAATTAGGGTATCTATCATCAGTATCGTCTAATATACAGACACAATTAAATGGCAAGCAATCTACTCTTACTAACTCCGCAGGCCTTATAGCAGCTCTTAATGATGAAACAGGAACAGGACTCGCAGTCTTTAACAACGCTCCTACAATTACTAATCCTGTAATTACCAATATTAATCCAGGAGCGAATTTTACTCTTACTCAGAATTCAGCAGTTCCATTTACATCTGTTAATGCCGGGGCAATTGCAAATACATTGTATTTAAAAGCAGGCAATGTCGGTATTGGCTCCACAAATCCGAATTTTAAATTAGATGTCAATGGCATTGTGAATGCCACTGCGCTCTATGTAAACGGAACGCCATATATCGGTTCTCAGTGGACAACATCAGGCTTAAATGTTTACTACAATACAGGTAACGTCGGCATTGGGACGACGGATCCTACGAGGGCATTATACGTCAATGGCGACATATATGCGACAGGCGTAATATCAGGGGCTAGTGTAGGCTCAAGTCTTGTAGTTAGAGAAATGGACGGCGCACCTTCAGTAACTAATGTTTCAGTCTTGGAATTTGACCAAGGCACAGGGCTTATTGTTACTGACCAGGGCAGTAATATTGCTCGTGTCAGATTGGGCAGTCATTGGAAAGAGTTGTATATAGATGGTCTAAGCGTAGGCATGATTCCTACTGGCGAAGAGACATTGAATATGATAGCCGGCAATGACCTTGATATTACTGGAAATCCTGCTGCAGCGCCTAAATCTTTGACATTCGCGGTTGAGGATGATCTGGATCTAACAGCTGTCAGGGCTTCAGGCGTGTCGGGTTTAAGCTTATATGATGACGGAGCGAATCTAGGGGTGTTTGTGAAAGATGGAGGCAATGTCGGCATCGGGACAGCGAGCCCTGTTGTAAAATTGGACGTGGATGGCGGGTTAAGGGTTACTGGCAGTGTTGTGCTTTTAGGCGATGTAGATTTAGGAGATGCTCAGGTTGATACGATACGGATACGCGGGACTATTAAGGGCTCTTCTCCAACACTTGTTGTTGACCAGGATACAGCAGCGGATATTGTGGATTTTCGCGATGGCGGCATTACTGTATTTAAGATTGCAGATGGCGGAGCCATTACAGCGATCGGGCCATTGTCAGTAGACTCACCTACTTTCTATGTAGATAACTTAGCCCACCGTGTCGGCATCGGGACGACGGGGCCGGGAACAAAATTGGATATAGTTGGCGGCGCAATTAGGACTGACAACCAATTAATCTCCACAGTAGCTACAGGCACAGCGCCATTAGCAGTTTCTTCAACAACAGCTGTTGCCAACCTCAACGCAAGTTTATTGGGGGGATATCCTGTAAGCACAACAAGAAATGCGGCAAATACAATACCGGTCAGGGATGCTAGCGGCTATCTGCAGTTAGGATGGATAAATACAACCAGTGGAGACAATGGCACTACTGCGATTTCCAGGATCTATGCCTCTAATGATGCCTATATCCGCTACTACACCCCTGCCAATTTTAAGACCGTCCTAAGTTTAGTTGACCGCTCAGCAGGAACTTTAAATTATCTTCCCAAATGGACTCCTGACGGAGATACCCTTGGAAATTCAATTCTATACGATAACGGCACCAACGTCGGCATCGGGACATCTGTGCCGGGAGCTCCTCTACATTTAGTCGGTGCCAAGAACGCAACTTACAATGGCGTAGCTTATATCGCTGATTCAGCTGCTTCAGCAGTTGGAGTTGGTGGTGGAATTACTTTTCTTGGGAAAGTTGCTCCCAGCCAATCATACTATGAGGCAGCAGCGCTTCATGCGTACAAAGAGGTAGTTAATAACAACAATTATGCCACTAGTTTAATTCTGCGAACCACCAACTCCGCTGGGACAATGGCGGATGCCGTGACTATCAACAGCGTGGGCAATGTCGGCATTGGCTCAACTAGCCCAAGTAAAAAATTAGATGTAGCTGGCGATATAAATTTTACAGGCAGTCTCTATCAGAATGGTTCGTTATATGTTTCATCTCAGTGGATAACCTTAGGAAGTAATATTTATTATAACACTGGCAACGTCGGCATCGGGACGACGGTGCCGGGAACAAAATTAGATATAGTTGGCGGCGCAATTAGGACTAATAACCAATTAATCTCCACAGCAGCTGCCGGCACAGCGCCATTGGCAGTTTCTTCGACTACTGCGGTTACAAATCTTAACGCAGATATGCTGGATGGTTATCATTATAACAACTTACCCTATCTTACGGCCAACCAGACAATTACTTTATCCGGCGATGCTTCCGGGTCAGGCGCTACTTCAATATCGGTGACTAATAACATGCTTACAAGAGAGGATATCAGGACGATTGCTCCAAACAATTTAATACCTGCCCGGCTTAAATTCGGTTTTACTTCCTGGGCAAATAACAACTCAGCGCCTTATGCTGATTTTCTGCATATGAGAAGCTATACAGACGCAGGCGGAGGAAATGATAATCTTTTAATGTTTAGTAAGAGTTCAATCGGGGCAAGATTATGGCAGCAGTCATGGAACAGCGCAGTCGCATATTCAAGTTATAAAGATTTTGTCATGACAGACGCGAATAGCGCGAATGTCGCGCTCGGAGGGAATCTGACTGTAAGCGGATCCGGAAGTTTTGGGTCCTTAACTGTCGGCGGGGGATATGGTTCCACAGGCATTACTATGGACACTAACGGCAACCTGCAGGTTGATGGCAATATTACTCTAAAAGGCCAGGTCTGGAAGGAAAACGCTGTGGAATTATATGTTAAAAACCACAGCATTATTCTGAATGACCAGGGCTCTGCGCAGAATGCCTATATAAAGGTATACAATACAAACGGCCTTTTTACATGGAATAACGGGCCTGCCAGATGGGAACTTGGCACAGGCGCCGCCAATAATCACCTGTATGTTTATGGGAACGAAACAGTAACAGGAGACCTTACGATCTTAGGCGCCAGCACGAATTTCAGGAATGCTATGCTGGCTGTGGACGGCTCAGGCTCTGGCCTGGATGCGGATTTATTGGATGGATCTCAAAGAGATTCTGCCTACAATAATTTCGGCAATGGCACTATTCCGGTTCGTCATTCCGCCGGCTATCTTTTCTCTAATTATTTCAACACAACAGCAGATGTAACTACGGCTCCTGCTTCGCACTTTGCGATCCAAACCGGAAGCGATAATTATATAAGATGGCAAACGCCGGCCAATATCATAACATCTTTAAACTTAGGTACAATGGCCACTCAGAATGCAAATGCTGTTGCAATAACAGGCGGTTCTATTACAGGCATAACTGATCTGGTAGTTGCTGATGGAGGAACAGGCGTTAGTACATTCCCGGCAAATTATCTCTTAAAAGGCAATAACGCAAGCCCTATTTTAAGCAGTCTTATATATGACAATGGAACCAATGTGGGCATCGGGACCACGACTCCCCAGGGCAAATTACAGGTTGGAAATTACCATGTATTCGGAGATAAAGCAGTCAGCGTGACTTCTGCATATGGCACAGCATTGACTTTGGCTATACCTAATCATAGGGCCTGCTTTGTCAAAGTCTATGTTACAGGAGACTGGGGGAGCCATTCTGCAGTGAGTTATTCTGCGGGCTTCCATGTTATGAATGGAGCTGGAGGCTTTGCGGAGCCTGGCGCTATAGCGTATGAATACAGGCATATCTCAGGCAATGATTTTGTGTCAGGCCAGGTTACTGGCTCAGCAGGCACATTTACTATACAGCTCAGGACCAATGACAATGGAGATGGGTTTATAGGAGGTACATCTACATTCAGCGGAACTATAACTTATGAGGTAGAAGGCCAGTTTACGACTGTGAACTGATAAAATGGTGTATGGTATTTTAATAATATAATAACGGAGACGAAAATGTTTCCTTGCGTTTTTCACTTTAAACCTTTAAACGACATTTCGACCAAACCAAAAGAGGAGGGTTTTACAATGAATACTATGCTATTAAAAAGAGGTAATTTCTGGAGAATATTCCTGGCTTTATTCATTGCGTTGGCTTTAGAGCTGTGCGCTGGCGCCCCTCCCTGGGCTGTATTCGCAGACGAAGATCATATCATACAGGGTAATGTCGGCATAGGCACTGCTAGCCCCAGCGGCAAACGGCTCAAGGTGCAGGGCGATGCAGATATTACTGGTACCCTGACAGCAGGCAGTTTTAGTATTACAAATCTGGGCACTGTTTCTGTAACAGGCACTATGACATTTTCAGGAGTTACAACTGATATTACAACTGCTGGTAGCGAACATCTTGCTCTGATGCCTGGCGGTAACGTTGGTATCGGGACGACAGGGCCGGCAACCAAGTTACATGCTTTACTTGATACAAATAACGTAGATATTATCAGGGCTTCAACTGCAGCGCATTCTATAGGACTGGGCATTGACAGCGCTGCTACTTATTGGGGGGCAAGCCTATTCCAGGATGGGACAAAGCGCTTTACTGTAGAATCGAATGGAGGCATTCTTGTAGGAGGAGGATATCAAGGTTCAAATGCGCCAGCTAACGGCGCAATAATTGAAGGCAACGTCGGCATCGGGACGACGGGGCCGGGGGCAAAACTTGATGTAAAAGGAGAAATTGTTGCTCGAAGCACAGTTAATGATGTAATTCTGACAAAATCATCATGGGCAGGAAATTCAGGCGGATATTTTGATATTTACAAAGATGGTGTTGTAATGGTTCATTTAAGTGCTTGGACTGGCGCTGGTCATTCTTATTTTAATGAAGGCAACGTCGGCATCGGGACAACGAGCCCTGTTGCTAAACTTGATGTAGCAGGATGGATTAAAAGTAAAACAGGCTATGTGGACCAAAATATGCTTGATACAACTTACTGGACAATAAGCGCTGGTAGTATTGGCAGTTTTAGCGCCAACCAAAGTACTGCTGAAAATGATAGGATTTGGAATACAGATCCGTTTGGCAGGCCTACTATGCTTTGGAGAGCTGTAAACGACGCAGGAAGCGATGCTGATGGAGGTTGGAACTACAATAATATCCCAATAGATAATAATAAAGCATATCGATTAACAGTGTGGGTGAAAAAAGATAACACTTCTTCAGGAACAGTCTATTTGGGTTGCGATGGAGGCAATACCAATGACCTGAATAACGCTAACAATACTAATCCATATTTCTTTGCCTTTGCCTCAAACAACCTTATTGTCAATAGGTGGTACCTCTTGGTCGGCTATATCCATGCCAACAACGATGCTAGCGTTACCAGTTATTCCGCAGTATACGACGGAGTTACCGGTAAAAAAGTGATTAACGGAACTGATTTCAAAAATAGAAATGCAAACAACTTTCAAACTCATAGAACCTATAATTACTACGACACTACTACAGGCTCCATACAGTACTTCTGGGGTCCGAGATTTGAAGAGATTAATGGCAATGAACTAACCATTGAAGATTTGCTGGGTGTGCCTCCTGGCGCAACTCAAGATGCTGTCGCTTATTTTGGCGGCAACGTCGGCATTGGCACTACGGTGCCTGGCCAAAAATTACAAGTCACTGGCATAATTGAAAGCACCTCAGGCGGCTTCAAATTTCCTGATGGCACAATTCAAGGCAGCGCTGGCGCAGCAGGAGGATGGGTTGATGACGGACCAGTTGTGCGTTTGGGCACAGTCTCAGATAGCGTTGGTATCGGGACGACTGGACCGGGAGCAAAGTTGGATGTTCAAGGAGCCAGCGGTCTTAAAATTGGGAATAGTACATATGATGCCAATCTTGTATTTGGTAATAATGCTACATGGAAAAGTGGTATTAGAGTTTATGACAACGGTGATGCTGAAATGCGTATTTGGCATGCTAATCCATCTGGCCAAATTATCCTGGCGACTGGTTATAATGGAGATCAGGCTACTTCTATGCCAACAGACGGATTATTTATTGATCAAAATAAGGTCGGTATTGGATATGCTTCGCCCGCAGGCGCAACGGGTAAACTTCTAGTTAATGGCAACGTCGGCATCGGAACGACTGGGCCGTCTGGAAAATTAGATGTAGTAGCAGGCGCAGCAAGAACTGGAACTCATGGCGCTACCCCATCCTTCTATGTTACAGGGAGTCTCTCCCCCGGTCAAACCGGACCATCTGCAAATAATATAGAGTTTAGGCATGATAATGGTAGTCAAGGAATAGGTTTTGGTTATAATACGATTTATCAAACTGGCAGCAACACTAATCAGGAATTAAATTTATTGTCAAGAGGCAGTAGTCCTATAACGCTAAATGCGTATCCCTACAGCACCGGCAACGTCGGCATCGGGACGACAGCGCCAAATTCAACGTTGACAGTCATTGGCGGCGATAATGCAATCCGGGGAGCCTACGGAAGGATGATACAATCCCGCGACGAATGGCTGAGAATCAATGATGATGACCAAGGCCAGGATTATCATACAAATGGCATCTATATGGATGGGCCAGGGGTTGGGATGCAGGGAGGTTTGTCTGTTGGCGGAAGCAACTTACCAGCAGCTGGAGATATTAATGTTAACGGAAATGATATTGATCTGATGGCTGGAAACGTTGGCTATATTCATCGCGTTGGCCGTATCAGTTTTGATTGGACATCGGGAAGTTATAATTCTTCTGAATACAATGGTATTGAAAGCATGAATTACAATAGGAACTGGGCAGATTCCATGGCCCTTAATAGTTTTAATGATATTACATTGAGGCTTGATTCAAATAATAATAATCCCAATAGTTACTTGCGGGTTACCAACGACGCTTATGCTGGAGGTACTGTTGTTTTTCAGGTAGATCAAAGCGGAAATACATACCACTTAGGCAACGTCGGCATTGGAACCACGGGGCCTGCTGCCAAATTCAATCTCTCCGAGACAACAGGAACCGTGCATGGTGCGGCTCAAGGAAGTCTTATAGTAGATCATGAAAATAGCGGTGGCGCTAGCAGCATTGTCTTCCGCAGTAAGGTAAACCGCGGTAGTGATTACGGTTTTATCCAGTACCAGGATACTGCAACTGTGGGAGGAGCTGGTGAGGCTGCTCAGCTTATCATCGGAACCTCCAATGATGCTGATGATCACCTGATTCTTCAACCTGCCGGCAGAGTCGGCATCGGCACAACCAATCCTGGTCAGAAATTGACTGTAGTAGGAACCATTGAAACCATAAACCCAGGCGGAGGTATAAAATTCCCTGATGGCACAATTATGACTAGCGCAGCAGCAGCAGGCGGCTGGACTGATGGCGGAGCGAATGTGTATTTAACAACGCTTACAGACAATGTCGGTATCGGAACTGTAAGCCCGCAAAGGGCGTTACATATAACCCAAGGCCAAGATGGAGGAAGCAATAGTATTTTCCAGTCTGCTGCTGATGATAGGCCTGGGATTGCTTTAAGAGGATATTATCCTGAGATTGATGTTATTTCTAATATGTACACAAATGGCAGCCATGGAGCAACATTAAGGCTGGCTGCGTATGATGACAGTAGTAGAAACACATGGAAACACTGGGTTATTGGCACGCCTGGAGTAGGCGCTAGCTGGATGGATATTGGCTATGCTCAAAATGACGCCAATCCCCATGCTGGTATCGCTGGTTATGCGGGCGCATCTGGCACTGGAAAGACAATCATGAGATTACAATCAAATGGCAACGTTGGCATCGGGACGACGGCGCCAGGAGTAAAATTGGATATTACTGGTTCTGGGAGCGCTGAAAATCTGCGAGTGCAAGGGTCGATTAAAACTTATGATGGGACGCTTAATAGCACTGGTACCTGGCATTTTGGAGCAGGCGCATTTAGCGGCGATACTAATAATTTCAGCATATACCACGTTCCAAATGGAGCCAAAGTTGTTATTAATACGAGCGGCACTCTTAATGCCACAGGAGGCTTGCAATGGAACGGCCAGTCGCTGGATAGCAGGTATTTTCCTTTAGGAGGCACTGGTACTGTTGCTGGCATTTCTGCTACCAATGGTATGGGGATGGACCGCGACTCGATAAATGATGGCTTATGGTTCAACGATCGCTATGATCAAAACCACCATCTTTATAATAACTACAACAACGTAGATGGCCAGGGCGGGTTCGATGGAATGAAGTGGAACACATACAGAGGCCTTTATATCAGAACAGGGCTTACTGGCAGTACCGATCGTATAACAGTCGATCAGAATACAAATTATATTAATCTTTTAAATAGCAGCGTCGGCATCGGGACGACGGCGCCGAACACAAAGTTACATCTTATTGGGGATAAAGTGTTAGTTACTCCAGGCACTTCTGAGGGTTCCAATTATCCTGCCAGCTGGGGAAAATTTGTAACTATAGGCGATGCCTTAACCGATTATGCCAGGCCTGCTGGTTTATATGGCCTTGATGTTGCTTGGTCAAGTGACTGGGTGATGTTGGGTATGATTGACAGGGCAGGAAGTAACGCTAAAGATGCTGCTCTTGTTTGGGGAGATGATGCTGGTGATAATTTGCGTTTTATGTTTAATACCAGCACAGTTGCGCAGCTAAATCCCAGCGGTACTCTCAATGCTACCGGCGGCTTCCAGTGGAACGGCCAGTCGCTGGATTCGAGGTATGCCTATGTTGGTGGTTCCAATGCCTCTGGGACTTGGCCGATAAGCATCACCGGCAGTGTATCTAGATTATCGACATTTGATACCAGAAGCACTAATCCTGTCCCGTCTTCTTATTCAATGGGCATTACTTCAGATTTTAAAGGAAATGGTGTAGATGGATTAAGTGATGCTGGGTCTTATCATGGAGTATTTAGCTTCCGACAATGGTCCTCAGGGGCTGACTGGTCTGGAGGTGGAATACGACAAATTGCTTTTACGGATAATGATAACTTATGGGTTAGAGGGAATGGGGGCGGTGGAGATACATGGAATGGGTGGAAATTATTATTAAACTCAAGTAATATCTCTTCTTATGCCCTACCAGTAAACGGCGGCACAATAAGCGGTAATCTTACCGTAACTGGCAATATAACTGTCTCTACTTCTAATGCCACAGGCGGCGGCATTATTCTTTCAGATGATGGAGATTTTGTTGATATGAATGATGGTTATGCTACGCTGAGGACAAGCTATGGGCTCAGGATCAATAGCGCAAATCGCGGCGGATCAAATGTTATCCAATTAGGAAATCAATCAGGCCAGCCTATTTATTTCAACACTGGCGGCAACGTTGGCATCGGGACGACGGCGCCAGCTGCTGGCCTTCATGTCTATAACAAAAATGCTTTCTTTGATCTTCCAGGCGGCGGAGCAGTTGAACGCAATTTCACCATTAAACACGTTGGGACAGCTCAGATAGGTTTTGGCTCTTATCCGGGCGCTTGGACACCCGCTTTGCAAATTCAAAATAATAATAATTCTAGATATGTCTGGATTAGTCCGCTTGACAGTGGATCTGGAGGAAATGCCAGATTGGTAACCGGTGGATCGGATTTTGATATGTTCCCCGGGAATACTTTGTCTGCGCGATTTATGACCAATGGAACAATGGGTACAAATAAAATCCGTGCCGACGGCAACCAGTCATGGGGAGATAATTCAGGCTGGTGGACACACGATCCATATGGTTATGGCTGGGGTAAACCGCATGGTTCAT
>Ga0154378_125_pt2 | contig 24898 bp, 22 predicted proteins | sample RifGroA2_FD_105622 | JGI IMG/M metagenome (GOLD analysis project Ga0154378, IMG submission 105622) | Candidatus Wildermuthbacteria bacterium GWA2_46_15
GCCTTCCAGAGATAACAGAATTATTTTACCGTTTTTACACAAACGGTAAAAAGAAAGTTCCAGATAGCCTAGTAATAGATAAGTTAAGTTTAGCAGTTTGGTTCATGGATGATGGCTCTAAAAGCAGAAGTTCTGTGTATCTAAACACACAGCAATTTTCTCTCGAAGACCAGATAAAGTTACAGAATATATTGCTTAAGCAGCACAATATTCATTCCCGTCTTAATAAAGACAAAAAGTATTTCAGAATTAGAGTAATCAGTAGTGACGCGAAAAGATTTTGTAATCTGGTAAAACGGTTTATTCCAGAATCAATGGAATATAAACTGGTGCAATGACCCCGTAGAGACTTGATCAATTGTGGTCGGAGTTTTCTGAAAAATCAGGAGACTAACACGCCAACTCCTAAAATATTCTGTAAAAAATATTTTAGGGTGAAGATATAGTCCGATCCTTCCGGTAACGGAAGACAAATATGACAGCGATGTCGGCTCAATTAAGGGTCGCTTTCGGAGCAATCCGAAATGCACAACAACTAGCTCATAACGGTGGACTCCATATGCTACAATGAATCCAGAAGCATATGGACAATACCGTGGGAAGTCGACAAGGAGACATTATTATTGGCACATTACTCGGTGATGGTTTTTTGGAGCGCAATGGTGCGCACGTGCGTCTAATTATGGTCCATAGTTTCAAACAGAAATCATACGTTGAGTGGAAAACTCAACAATTGATAAATTTGAGGGGTCAAGTATTAGACAAACGGCGCTTCGATAGTAGAACACAAAAATTCTATTATTACAGCTCGTTCCGAAGCCAAACTTCTCCGTTTTTGGAAAAATATTATCAACTATTTTATCAGAACGGCAAAAAAATAATTCCTTCGAAATTGCCAAAAATAATAACTCCGCTAATTCTTGCCATTTGGCTTATGGACGACGGTTACAAAAGAAATGATTGTAACGCGTTGCGTCTCAATACCCAAAGCTATAGCGCTGAAGAACATCATATAATTCAGCAGGCTTTATCAAGAATGGGTATCGAGAGTAAGATTCATAAGCAAGACAAGTATTTAGTTACTTATATTCCATCGCGTTCAATGAACCAATTACGGAGAATAGTTAGAGAGTTTATTGTCCCCGACATGGAATATAAGATTGTTTGACCCCGTAACGACTGATCCCGAAAGGGAAAGATAGATTTTTCTATCACACGCTAGTCTCCCTCAACGAAAACCTGAGTAAATGGTTAACAAATATAACCTAAATACGGGCGAGGGATGAAGGTATAGTCTATGCCATTAGTAATAATGGAATTACATGCATCACATCCTGGGGGTGAAGCAGCTCCCAAGGGTTGGACTGTTCGTCCATTAAAGTGGTACGTGAGCTGGGTTCAAACCGTCGCGAGACAGGTTGGTCCCTATCTACCGCAGGCGTCGAGTCTTGAGGGGAGTCGCGGACAGTACGAGAGGACCTCCGTGAACTGACCTCTGGTGTACCAGTTGTTCTGCCAAGAGCATGGCTGGGTAGCTATGTCGGGAATGGATAAGTGCTGAAAGCATCTAAGCACGAAGCCAACCCCAAGATTAAGACTCATTATAGATCTCCCGCAGACCACGGGATTAATAGGCTGCAGGCGTAAGCTAGGCAACTAGTTTAACCGAGCAGTACTAATCGATCAAAACTAACAATTTTCTTACCCTCTTTAGTTTCGCAAAACAAAAACGGAGAATCGTGTCTAATATAAGGGGACTATGCTGGGAGTGCTCCACCTGATCCCATCCCGAACTCAGAAGTGAAATCTCTCAAGGCCGATGATAGTCCTTCGGGGCGAAAGTAGGTAGTCCTCCTATATTGGACACGATTACGGAATAAAAAAGCGCGCTATTAGGCGCGTTTTGGTTTATTGTATTGTATAAAAAAACTGGGCGTGAGATTACTCGCGCCCTTGGCTTATGAAAAAATAAATTGTAAAAGAGCTAAAATGGGGAGGACGGGTCGGAACTACTTGGACGACTGACCTCAAGGCGCTTGTGCGCCGGTGCGCGGGTAAACCCGCGGATGTGCTGGGCTTTGGCCCCCGAGACTTGAACGATCATCGACCGTCCTCCCCACTATTTTCTAATTATCATAAATAAGTATTCTTGTCAAGGGAGTGCGGCCGGTTAAAAAAAAGGATATAATATAGCAATCTTAATCATGATTAAATCCGGCTTTCAACTCTCGAAAAGAATAAAGTTTGCCATTCTCCTGGCGGCCCTGGCGGCAATCTTGTTAATGATTGATTATTTGGGCCTTGATAGCAGAATTAAGAACGCTCTTTTTTCTGTCTCTTCTCCGCTCCAGAATATTCTCTGGGAACAAGGACAAAAGACCAATTCTTTTCTGGAAACCATCCGAGAGATCGGGGAGATAAAAAAGAGAAGCGAAGAGCTCGAGCTAAAGAACCAAGAACTAAAAGCAGAAATCGCCCGGCTCAATGAATTAAAGGGTGAGAACGAAACTTTGAGAAAAGCTTTAAATCTGGGGCTAGAAAAAGAGTTTCAATTGTTAATGGCTAACGTAACCGGCAAAGATCCTTTCTCCGACGTACTCTTGATCGACAAGGGATCAGACAACGGCATTACCGTTGGTTCACCCGTCATCACGCCGGAAAAAGTCCTCATCGGCCTCGTCCAAGAAGTCTTTCCTGGCTTTTCCCGGGTCAGCCTGCTTTCCGATAAAAAGAGTTTGGTCAGTGCTCAAGTTCAAGCCGAAAACGAAGAAATCGTGGGTGTCGCCAAGGGCCAAGGAAACTTTAAGATTGCTTTTGACTTAATTCCTCAAGACAAAAAAATCCGGACGGGAGACCTTCTGGTAACAACAACTCTGGGCAACTTTTTCCCCAAGGACCTCTTGATTGGAGAAATCGTCCAGGTCGACGAATCTGACGTCAAGCCTTTCCAGACGGCTCAGGTAAAAACCGCTTTTGATATCGAGAACCTCAAGGCTCTTTTTGTCATCACCGACTTTAAAAAATGATGGCTTTGAAGAAAATTATTGTTTTTAGTTTGATTATTTATTTTCTGATCCTTTTTCAAACCAGCTTTCTGGTCCATTTTGTCTTGCTTCGATATCTGCCGAATCTGGCCGTGATCTTCGTCTTGTTTCTGAGTATCCGGGAAAAACCCGATGAGAAAACGGCGTTAATTATGAGTTTCGTCGGCGGTCTGCTGCTCGACGCTTTTTCGGCAAAACCCTTCGGTTTCTACGCTTTAATTTTTTTAATTACTTCTTTAATTATTAAGTTTTTGTTAAGGAAATACATTCGCCTGGAAATAAGCAAAGCTTAGCCTTTTCGCAAAGCGAAAAGGTAAGCAAGGTTTGATTCTAACGAAGTAAGCAAATGAAGAAAAAGATCTGGTCTAAAGATAAATACACGATCAAAAAAACGGGGCAAGAACTCGAGCCTCAGGAAATACTTCTCGATGGGCTCGCCCAGAAAAGAGAAAGGGAGCTGGGGATCAAAGAAATGAAATTTGAGGTTCCGCCTTCAAGGAGAATCCTCCTGGGATTTTTAATTTTTTCTCTAATTGGCTTTGGCGTTCTTTTCTTAAGAGCTTTACAGTTAACCATCATCGATGGCCCCGCTCTGGCTGACTCGGCCTTCCGCAATATTATCCGGTTAACTCCTCTCCGGGCGGACCGGGGTATAATCTATGACCGAAATTTTCAAAAGCTCGTCAGCAACCTGCCGAGCTTCGACTTGATTTTAGACAAAAGAGATCTGCCCCAGGATGAAAATCAGAAGAATAAAGAGATCGAAAAGGTTAGCCAGATTATCAAAAAAGATGTTCCTCTTCTGCAGAAAGAAATCGAGGATTCAAAAGAAGAAACAATGGTGGTGGCCGAAAACCTCGATCACGAAACCCTCGTGGTTCTCGAAACCGAAATCAATGATCTGGCCGGCTTCCAAATCGAACAAAATACGATCCGAAACTATCCCGAAGGACCATTCTTCTCCCAGATCCTGGGTTACAACGGCCGAATCAATGCCCAGGAGTTCAAAGAACTGAAAGACGAGAACTATTTTATCTCTGACTATATCGGCAAACAGGGCCTGGAGAAATCCTACGAAGAAGTTTTACGGGGCCAGCCCGGCGTTTTCGAAATCCAGAAGAACGCCGCCGGAGAGAAAAGCCAAGAACGAATTAAGTCTACGGCCAAGGCTGGCCAAAGCTTGGTTCTTTGGCTCGACGCGGATCTACAGAAAAAACTCCAGACAGAATTAGCCCGGGTGGTCGATGAAATCGGCAGCCGGAAGGGGGCAGCCGTCGCCATTGATCCCAAAACGGGCGGCGTCCTGGCCCTGGTTTCCTGGCCCAGTTTCGACAATAATCTTTTTTCCCAGGGAATATCAACCGAGACTTTCCAGAAAATATTAAGCGATCCCGCTAAACCCCTTTTTAACCGCGTTGTTTCCGGCCAATACGCTTCGGGTTCGACGATCAAACCCTTCATCGCTTCGGCCGCCCTGCAGGAAAAAATCATTTCGCCGGAAAAACAAATTTTTGACCAAGGATTCATTGAAATCAAAAATCAGTATAATCCGGAGATCACCTATGTCTTTCACGGCATCGAACCCCACGGCTGGGTAGATTTAAAAGAAGCCATCGCCGTTTCTTCAAATATCTATTTCTATACCATCGGTGGCGGCTACAAAGACCAGAATGGCTTGGGTTCGACCAAAATTAAAAAATATCTTGAGTTTTTCGGTTGGGGGGAAAAAACCGGGATTGACCTGCCCCAGGAAACCGCCGGGCTTATTCCCGACCGCCGCTGGAAAGAAGGGAACATTGGTGAATCCTGGTATATCGGCGACACCTATAATCTTTCCATCGGCCAAGGCTATTTACAAATGAGCCCTTTGCAAGAGGCCGTCGCCTTTGCCGCCCTGGCTAATGGCGGTAAACTCTTTCGGCCCCAAATGGTTCAAAAAATAATTGAGGGGTCGCCGTCTTCGGCCTCCTCCAGGGTTATCCGAGAATTTTCCCCCGAATTAATCCGCCAACTGCCCATTGACGAAAAGAATCTGAAAACGGTGCAGGAAGGAATGAGAGACGGAGTTATTTACGGTTCGGCGGTTAGCCTGAACAGCCTGCCCGTCAAAGCCGCGGCCAAAACGGGCACCGCCCAAACTCCCAAAAAAGATTATTATCACAACTGGGTCACGGTTTTTGCTCCGATTGATGACCCTCAGATTGTTTTAACCGTTATGATCGAAGACGTGCCCGGAGTGAGAGCGGCTGTGCTGCCGGTTGCCAAAGAAACTTTGGAATGGTACTTTAACAGATAACCAATTCGCATCAAAAACCCAATGACCAACTCCAACACTGCCAATACTTACCAATGACCAATTCCCAAACTTGGGATTTGGATGTTGGAATCTGGACATTGGAATTGGAAATTGGTTTTTTGTTGAATTTTATAAAATATGACCGATATTACTCAAAAGGGGCTAGAAGAATTCAAAAAAGAACTGGGGTATTTAAAAACCGCCAAGCGTCAGGAAATGGCCGAGAGGCTGAAACACGCTATTTCCTTTGGCGACCTCTCGGAAAATGCGGCTTATCACGAGGCCAAGGAAGCTCAGGGATTCCTCGAAGGAAAGATTTTGGAATTGGAGAAAATCATCAGATCCGCCAAGGTGATAAAAGAAACGAGCCAGAAAGACTATGTTGAAATTGGTTCAAAGATCTTGCTTTTACTCGATGATCAAGAGATGGAATTGGAAATCGTTGGCTCTAACGAAGCTAATCCTTTAAAAGGAAAAATCTCTGGCGAATCTCCTTTGGGACAGACGATTTTAAGGAAAAGGAAAGGGGAGAGTGGGGAAGTAAAAATCGGGGATAACAAAACCAAATACAAAATTCTGGAGATTAATTGAAAAATAAACTATAATCGAAGAACATGAAAACATTGGGGGGAATGCCCAAAACATTGGGTGAGATCAGAAAAACCAGGTTGGAGAAACTAAAAAGATTGAATCAATCCGGATTTTCTGGCTACCCCTCAGAAACCAAAAGAACCCACCAAGTAGGAGAGGCGATTGAGGGCTTCAAGGAGCTGGCGACTTTAAAGAAAGAAATCGTTCTCGCCGGCAGAATCAAATCTTTAAGGACCCACGGAAAACTGACTTTTCTAGACATTGAGGATGGTTCCGGCAAAATCCAGGGGCTTTTAAGGGAGAATAATTTAGGAGAAAAGGGCTATCAGTTCTTCCTTGACCATTTTGATGTCGGTGATTTTGCCGAACTTAAAGGAACGCTCTTTGAAACCAAAACCAAAGAAAAAACGCTGGACGTGACTGACTTTAAGATCATGTCGAAATCTTTAAGACCGTTACCGGAAAAATGGCACGGCCTGCAGGATGTTGAAGAAAGATACCGGAAAAGATATCTCGACTTAATTATGAATCCTAAGGTTAAAGAGGTTTTCCTGAAAAAATCGCAGGTAATGAAATTATTGAGAGAATATTTAGATAAACAAGGCTTTATTGAAGTCAAAACCCCGGCCCTCCAGCCGATTTACGGTGGGGCTTCGGCCAAACCATTTGTTACCCATCATAACATTCTCAATATTGATCTTTATTTGAGAATCTCGGACGAACTTTATCTAAAAAGACTGATTGTCGGCGGTTTTGAAAAGGTTTATGAAATTTGCACTGATTTTAGGAACGAGGGAATCGACCGCTGGCATAATCCAGAATTCACAATGCTCGAATTTTATCAGGCCTACGCCAACTACAAAGACTTAATGAAGATGACGGAACAAATGCTCTCGGAAATCGCCAAAAAAACAGCCGGTTCTTTGGTCGTCAAATACAACGAGGCGAAAATCGATTTTAAACCGCCGTGGAAAAGGGTTCCTTATTTAGAGGCTTTTAAGACCATGGCCGGAATTGACCTTGAAGAATACTCCACTTTCGAAAGCCTGAAAAAATTAACCGAGAAGAAAAAGATGGCCGTCGATTTTAAAACAGCGACTGACTTTCCAACCTTAGTAGATCATCTTTACAAAGAACTGATTCGGCCGAAGATCGTTAACCCGACATTTTTAATCGACCACCCTTATTCAATGCGCCCCCTGGCCAAAAGAAAAGCGAAAAGCCTGGACAAAGTTGAAAGCTTTCATTTGATTGCCGGCGGCATCGAGCTGGTCAACGCTTACTCCGAACTCAACGACCCTCAAGACCAAAAAACCAGATGGCAGGAAGAAATGACCAGAGGCAAAAAAGGGGCTAAAGAATATCAGGTTTTAGACGAAGATTACATCGAGGCCTTAGAATACGGCATGCCGCCGACAGCCGGCTGGGGCATGGGCGTTGACCGCTTTTGCGCTTTATTGACCGACCAGCATTCGATCAAAGACACGATTCTGTTCCCAACGATGAAACCAAAATAATAGTATGTTCACTCCTACCCACTTAGGACCATCATTACTTTTTTTGGCTATCAAACCAAAGATTTTTAACTCATGGGCTCTGCTTTTGGGCAGCGTCGTGATGGATTTTGAAAATGTTTTTTTGGTGATTTTAAATGTTCTAAAAGATTGTCCCGGCTGTTCTCACCATGGTTTTTTCCATTCAATTTTAGGGGCAATTTTCGGCAGCCTCTTGCTCGCTTTCGCCCTCGCCTTTGTGCTTAACTTAGTTAAGCACAATAAAAACGGTGATTCTCGACAAAAACTATTTTTCAGCAGCCTGCTCGGCTGGACGCTCCATATTCTCGCCGACAGCCTGGTCCACCGTGACGTCTTTTTATTCTGGCCCCTCAAAATAAATCCCTTTTTGGTCAGCTGGACCCTCTACTGGCCGCTCAGTTGGGGCCTAGGAATCCTCGGCCTGTTCTCTGCGATCATCTTGTTGATCAGAATTGTTAGAAGTAAGCAAGCTTAGCCTTCCGAAGAAGGTAAAAAAACGGCTTGACAACAAAAACTAATTGTTTAATATAGAAACATAGTTTGAAAACAAGTTAAAAGCGATGAAAGGAGAATTCTCCCTCCTCGAGCTGACAGGGAAAATCGTTCAGAACTAACCTGTTCCGGGTACGCCCGTTAAAGCGTTAGCGACCCGCTACCAAATGGCGTCGGGTCCAAGGTTATTGCAGTAATGCGGTAATGAAATAAGGTGGCACCACGAGATTTCTCGTCCTTATCAAAGGACGTTTTTTGTTTTTGAAAAACAAAACATGAATAACGAATACGATATATCGGGCAATTTTGCCCGCTATAAAAAGAAATCAACCAAAAAGAGGGGATACGACATCGTCGTTTTTGACTGCGACAGCACCCTGACCAAAATCGAAGGCGTGGATCTATTGGCCGAACTCAAGGGCAGAGAAAAAGAGGTCAAGGCCCTGACCGAGATGACGATGAACGGCCATCTGCTTTTTTCTCAGGCCCTCCATCAAAGGCTGGAAATGGTAAAACCGACCAAAAAAGAACTGCTCTGGCTAGGAGGACAATATATTGAGAATAGATTATCCGACGCCAGAGAAGTGATCGCTCGTCTCAAAGAGGCCGGAAGAAAAGTTTATATTGTCACCGGTGGCTACCGAGAAGCGGTAGAAATATTGGCCGAATACCTTGGAGTTAAAAAAAGAAATGTTTTTGCTTTAGACTTGAAATTCGGTAAAAACGAAAATTATCTCGGGCCAAATTGGAAAAATCCGCTCTCTCAACACGACGGCAAACGGGAGATTTTACGACGAATTTCAAAACAGGGTAAAACCATTTTCGTCGGCGATGGCGCCACCGACCTAGAAACCAAAGACGTAGTTGACCTTTTTGTCGGTTTCGGCGGTGTCGTGGTTCGACCGATCGTCAAAGAAAACGCCGATGTCTTTTTGGAAGAACTAAGTCTTTTGCCAATCTTGAAGATAGTTCAAAAAGGTCGAAAAACGTGATAAGATTAACAAGAACAAATAATTAAAAAACTATGCTAGACATCAAACTCATCCGCCAGAATCCGGAATTAGTCAAAGAGGGCTGCCGTAAAAAGCAGGTTAAAGTCGACATCGACCGGCTCTTGGAAATCGACAAAAAAAGGAGAGAACTAATGTTGGCCCTCGAGGATATCCGCGCCCAGAAGAACAAGGCCAATGACGAGATTAAGCAGATTCACGACAAGTCAGAAAGGGAAGTCGTCATCCTCAAAATGCGAGAGCTGGATAAGGGCAATGACCGATTAGAAGCTGAATTTAAGGAAATTGACGCCGAATTCCAGGGATTATTGAGATCAATTCCAAACCTCCCTTTAGAGTCGGTGCCAGAAGGCAAAGATGACACGGAAAACAAAGTTATCAGGGAGGTGGGAAAAAGGACGAAATTCGATTTTGCCCATAAAGACTATCTCGAACTCGGCCAGAACCTGGATTTGATTGACACTGAGAGAGCGGGAAAAACCTCCGGTTCCCGTTTTGGCTTTCTCAAGAACGAAGCGGCTCTATTAGAATTTGCCATCATCAGTCTGGCCATGGAAACAGCCGGAAAGCGCGGCTTCATCCCTATTGTGCCGCCCGTCCTATTAAAACCGGAAATGATGGAGGGCATGGGCTATATTGAAAGAGGCGGAGAAGAAATCTACTTCCTGGAAAAAGACAACCTTTATCTCGTCGGCACCTCAGAACAAATTATCGGCTCCATGCACGCCGATGAGATCTTCGAAGAAAAAGATTTGCCTCAGCGCTACATTGGTTTCTCTTCCTGCTTTAGACGGGAAGCGGGCAGCTATGGCAAAGACACTCGAGGCATCCTGAGGGTCCATCAATTTGACAAGGCGGAAATGTTCAGTTTTTGTCCTCCGGAAAAGTCAGTCGGAGAACATCAGCTTCTTCTTTCAATTGAAGAAGAATTGATGCAGAAACTCGAATTGCCCTACCATGTTTTGCAGATTTGCGGGGGAGATTTGGGAGACCCGGCCGCGGCCAAATATGATCTTGAGGTCTGGCTGCCGAGTCAAGAGAAATACCGAGAAACCCATTCAACTTCAAACTGTACCGATTATCAGGCCAGACGGTTAAATATCCGTTATCGGAAAAAAGACGGCTCGCTAGAATTCGTTCATACTCTCAACGGCACGGCCTTTGCCGTTGGTCGAACTTTAATTGCCATCTTGGAAAACTATCAGCAAAAGGATGGTTCAATTAAAACACCGAAGGCGCTGCAAAAATACGTCGACTTTAAGGAAATAAAGAGATAGAGAATGGAAATAAACAAACCGACGATTTTAATCCTCCATGGCTGGGGCTCGTCTTCTGATTCCTGGGTTAAGGTTGGAGAAATATTAAAAAGCCAGGGCTATCAGGTTTTCCGCCCTGACCTCCCGGGCTTTGGCCTTGAGGCGCCGCCGACAACCGCCTGGGGAATCGATGACTACCTCGAATGGGTGAACCGATTTTATCTTCAGAATAACCTCAAAGGATTTTTCTTGCTGGGCCATTCTTTTGGAGGAAGGGTGGCCATTAAGTTTGCTGTTCGTTATCCAGAAAAATTAAAAGGGCTTATTCTTTTTTCGGCCGCCGGCGTCACTCCTCGACCCAAGTTTAAGCTTTCTCTGATTTCTATTTTGAGTAAAATCGGAGGCGGGATCTTATCTCTGCCGGTTTTGAACTTATTCAAAACAGCCGTCAGAAAAACCGTCTATTTTGTCTTAGGAACCCGTGACTATTATTTCCTCTCCAATGAAACTATGCGAGAGACATTTAAGAAGACGATTGAAGAAGACCTCAGTTCTTCCCTTAATCAGATAAAGGCCAAAACATTGATTGTTTGGGGAGAAAAAGATTATGTTACCCCTTTAGGAGATGCCCGGAGAATGAACCGGGAAATTCCCAATTCTCTTATTAAAACTATTCCGGACGAAGGACACAATATCCATTTAAAGTCTCCGGGGAAGTTGTCCCGAGAAATAATCTGGTTTTTAAATAGCTTAAAGGAAAATGATGGCTAAGTTTTTGCTGATTTTATCCTTAAGTTTTTTTTGGCTCGCCCGCGAACTGAAAATCGCCCTTTTTTATCTTTACCTTTGGCAGTTAAAAGAATATCACCTGGGTCGGTTTTACGACCATTTCCGAACCGAAAAAAGCAAGAGGCTGATTTTCCACCCTTTGAAGATTGCCAAAATCCTGCTTTTCTTAATTTATATCTGTTTTTTCTTCTTTCCCACGATCGCTTTTTTACTCAACTCCTTGTGGCTTTTTTCGCTCTTGATCATCTATGGTCTCGAGGCGGTCGTCTTTCTTAAAGACGTTTTCCGGAAAACTTTGAAGAAGCCGACCCTGACGATTAAAACGGTTTTCCTCGGCTTGGTCGTCATTTCTGCCTTGGGATCGGGGCTGATTCTGGCCAAAGTTGTCTTCCCGAACGATTTTCAGAAATTCCTGCTGACCCTTCTCGTTTTAGACATTTTTTCTCCTTTCTTAATTTCTTTACTGGTCATTTCTTTCCAGCCGTTAACTATCATTTGGCAAAAAAGTATTATTGAGAAAGCCAAAAGGAAGCGGGCGCAGTTCAAAAACCTCGTCGTTATCGGCATTACGGGCAGCTACGGCAAAACTTCAACCAAAGAGTTCCTCGCCACCATCCTGTCTCAGAAATTAAATGTCCTACGGACTAAAGAGCATCAGAATTCCGAGATGGGCATCTCCCGCTGTGTTTTAGACGAATTAAACGAGAATCACCAAGTTTTTGTCGTGGAAATGGGAGCCTATGGGGTGGGCGGGATCAAGCTCTTGGCCGACATCGTTAAGCCCCAAATCGGCATTGTCACCGGCATCAATGAACAACACCTGGCCCTTTTCGGAACAATGGAAAACCTCATTTCCGCCGAAGGCGGACAGGAGCTGATCGAAAGCCTGCCTAAAAATGGAGTTGTCATTCTGAACGGAAATAGTCAACTGGTCATGTCCAACTTCCGTTTTTTGGCCCTGGATTTAAAATCCCAGATCTTCTGTTCCACCAAAGAAAAAATGGACATCTGGGCCGAAGACATTAAAACAGAAAAGGACCGGCTCTCTTTCCGGATTGTTTCTAAAGACGGCCAGGCGGCCAACTTCAAAGTCAATTTGGTCGGCCGGCAAGATGTGGAGAATATTTTATTAACCGCCGGCGGCGCCAAAGAGCTGGGTTTTACTCTTGAAGAAATCGCCCGAGCGGCGGAAAGAATAAAGCCAGATCAAGGCGCCCTGAAGCTTTTAAAGGGGAGTGGGGGAGTTGACCTTATTGATTCAACCTATTCCGCCAATACCAATGGCGTCCTGGCCGCCCTCGACCATCTCAAGCTCTGGTCGGGGAAGAAGATCATTATTATGCCCTGTTTGATTGAATTGGGCTCGGTTTCAATTGAAGCGCACCGTCAGATCGGCAAAAAGATTGCCGAAGTTTGCGATCTGGGCGTCATCACTACGCAGGACAAGTTTGCCGAGATTAAAGAAGAGGCGGTTCGCCTGGGGATGAATCCTAATAATATTTTGTCTTTGGAAGATCCGCGGGAAATCTGGGAAAAAATCAAGGGTTTTTGCCAAGAGGGCAATGTTTTGCTTCTGGAAGGCCGCGTCCCGCCGGAAATATTAGCAAAAGCTCAGGAGCCTTAAAAAAACATGTTCGATCAAAAATGGCCCGTACTCATCTCGCTTTCACCCAATACCGAAAAAGACGATCTGTCTCTGGCTTTGAAATTACTTTTCTGGCCTTGGCGTTGGAAGACAACGAATTACCATGGCGACCGCATCAGTACTTCGTCATTGGAGAATGAATTCAAGCAGTATTTAGGCATAAAACATGCTTTTACTTTTAATAGCGGCCGGACCGCCTGGTGGGCCATTCTCAAAGCTCTAAACCTCAAAGAGGGGAGCGAAGTTCTCATTCAGGCTTTCACCTGCAACGCCGTAGTCAACCCGGTCCGCTGGACTGGTTTTGAGCCGGTTTTCGTCGATATCAACGAAAGAACATTGAATATTGATCCCGTGGACCTGGAGAGAAAAATTACTTCGGCCAGCCGGGTTGTCTTGGTGCAACACACCTTCGGTCTCGCGGCCGAGATGGAAAAGATTTTGGGCATCTGCCAAAGACACAATCTGGTCCTGATCGAAGACTGCGCGCACAGCCTCGGCGCCACTGATCAAGGAAAAAGGCTGGGTACTTTGGGGAAAGCGGCCTTTTTCAGCTTTGGCCGGGACAAGGTCATTTCCTCGGTCTATGGCGGACTAGCCGTGACCGATGACGACGAACTGGGAAAGAAATTGAAAGAATTTCAATCAAGACTGCCCCAGCCGTCTCGTTTTTGGATCTGCCAACAGCTTCTTCACCCCGTCTTGACCAACCTTTTGGTCATTCCTCTGTACGGCCTGGCCGGGATGGGTCGATGGTTATTGATTTTGCTGCAGAAAATCGGCCTACTCTCTAAAGCGGTGAGCGGAAAAGAGAAGCGGGGAGAAAAGACTTCTGGCCTACTTCAAAGAATGCCCGACGTCTTGATTCTTCTCGCCGAAAATCAGTTCAAAAAGCTGGATCGTTTCGTTGCTCACCAAAGAGAAATTGCTCGGTTCTACGATGAAAATCTGACTAACCCTGAACTGATCTTGCCGCCGGCCCGATCGGGCCGCATCTATCTGCGCTACCCGCTTTTGCTTAAAAACGGGAAGACCGATAAAATGTTAGATGGAGCCCGGCGAAAAGGAATCTTCCTGGACGACGGCTGGAGGAAAACCGTCGTCACCCCGCCCGACACCGATCAGGCGAAGATGGGATACCGAGCGGGGGAGTGTCCAGCTGCAGAAAGGACGGCCCAGAGAATTTTAAATTTGCCGACGCACGTCAAAGTCTCCAGGGAGAAAGCGCGGCGAATCGTGGATTTTCTAAATAACTATCGTGGAGATCAGAGAAATCACTGATAAAAATGTTTGGGAGAGTTTTCTGGCGGGCGCCGCGGAAAAGACCTTTCTCCAGTCTTGGAATTGGGGAGAATTTAGCCAAAACATGGGCGAGAAAATTTGGCGCCTGGGAATCTTCGATGAAACAGAATTAATCGCCGTGGCCCTGGTAGAAAAAAAAGTGACCAAAAGAGGAACATTTTTACTAATACCACACGGACCGGTAACGATAAATTCCAATCCGCCAACCGGCGGACCAAATTATAAATCCCAAATTCTAGACACTTTGACAAAAAGGTTAAAAGATATCGCCGTCGAAGAAAAAACGAGTTTTATCCGAATCAATCCGATCTGGGAAAGAAATCCCGAAAACGACGGCTTCTTTAAAGATTTTCGGCTCGCCCCGTTGCAGATGCACCCCGAATCAAGCTGGAAACTAGATATTACTCTCCCCGAAGAAAACCTTCTGGCCGAGATGCGCAAAACCACCCGCTACCTGATCAAACGAGCGCAGAAAAACCAAGACATCCGGATCGACCAAAGCCGAAACCTGGTCGACGTTGAAAAGTTCAGTCGATTTCATGACCAGGTCTCTCAAAGGCAACGTTTTGTCCCTTTCTCTTTGGAGTATCTCCAAAAAGAATTTCGGGCTTTCGCCCCTGACGATGGTGTCCGACTATTTTTCGGTTATCATAACAATGAGGTGGTGGCGGGCTCTTTTGTCATCTTCTGGTCGGGCATCGGCTTCTACCATCACGCTATTTCTCTGCCCCGCTACGCTAAATTCTCCATTCCCTATCTCTTACAGTGGGAAGCGATTAAAGAAGCTAAAAGAAGAGATTGCCATCTTTACGACTTCTGGGGATTTGTCGATCCTCAAAAACAACCGCGTCACCCCTGGGCCGGACCAACCTTGTTCAAAATGGGGTTTGGCGGTCAGGCCGATGAATATGTTAAAACCCGGGACTTGGTTCTCTCCCCCAAATATTGGTTCACCTACCTCCTTGAGAAGCTAAGGAAGGTAAAGAGAAGACTTTGATGGTTAACAGCCAAAAGAGAAAATATAAAATCAAAAAAAAGAGATCACTCTTAAAAAGCCGCCTCTTCTGGTCGGCTTTATTGACCATTGTCGGATTGACCTTGACCGCCGACCTGATTCTTTTTTCTCCGTTTCTACAGATCAATGAGATTTCCGTGTCGGGCAACGAAAGGATTCCGGCCACAGAAATTCAAAATTCTATCTGGCCCGAGGTCGAGAAAAGCTTTCCTTTTGGATTAAAAAGCCGAAGCATTCTCTTGGCCGACCCTCCATCGATTAAAACCCGGCTTCTGGAAAAATTCCCTTTAATTGATGGTTTGAGCGTCAAAAGACTCCTGCCCAAATCCTTGGTGGTTGAAATCGGAGAAAGGAAAACCGTCAGTCTTTGGTGCTGGGAAATTAATTGCTTTGCCTTGGATAAAAATGGGGTCATCTTTGAGGCTGCCTCAGAAGGTCAGGCCGGTCTAGTGATTAAATCAAAACAGCCCAAAAATGAAATCTCGATCGGGAAAAAAGTGATGGAAGAAAAAATCTTAGAACAGATTCTCTTTATTCAACAGACGATGAGTCAAAAGGCAAAAATCGAAGCCAAGGAATTCACCCTCTTTGAGAACGACCAAAGACTCAATGCTAAAACTAACGAGGGCTGGGAAGTCTTTTTCGACCTCAAGGGAGACGTCAACTGGCCGCTGGTGGAGCTGGAGCTCGTCTTGGAAAAAGAACTCCCTCAGGAAAAAAGAGGGAGTCTGGAATATATTGACCTCAGATTCAACAAAGTTTACTACAAATAAATGAGGCCGGGCCTCGTAGACCTAGTCGATTTTGTAGACGAAAATTGAGTGGCCGATTGTGGTTACGGGTTTGTATTGGTCGAGCCAGCGATAATAGCCGGTTTTGTCCCGAAAACCTTTGACGGGTTCGCCTCGTCCGCCCTGTAAAAGGGTGGCGGAAACCGCGAGATATGGCGTTGCGGTTAATTCCTCGGGCTTCTGGTCTCCCCGCCATGGTAAATACCGTTGGCCCAGGTAATATCGGGTGTCGGAACCGCCAAAGTAATCGAGATAAATCTTCTCGATTTTATTTTTCTCCAGCCATTGATCAAGCCTTTTCAAATCCTGGCCCCAGTCCAGATTAGAATCAACCGCATAAATATAACCCTGGCTGGGACCGCCGGCCAGTTCGTTAAAATAGGCTAGGAAAGAAGGGTAAACATTAATCACGGAAAAAGCTTGCCAGGCTAAGAGAAGTCCCAATAAAGCCAGTTTTGGCTTCAAAAATGGCGGCCTTAACCACAAAAGGGCCAATCCGCTGGTTAATAAGATGGTAAAGGGGAAAACCGGCAAGAGATGTCGGACGCCAATATTCAAGTTACCGCCTAAGGTTGTCAACCAATAAAAGGCAATAAAGCTGAGAAAAGAGAATTCCACAAAATGGTTCTTTAACCATCCTCTTAATCTGGACAAAGGATTCTGCCAAAATGGTTTTTTTACCAAATAGGCCGCGGTCAAAACACCGATCAAAAGCAAGATAAAGAAGGGGAGTGGTTCCTTGATTAAATAGACAACCGGGAAATAGTTTTTCCAACCCGTCGCGGAAACTTCGCCCAAAAAATAAGTAGTGTTGCCGGCCGCCCCTCTTTGCAAAACCATGACCAGGCCTAAAAGATAAGCTGCCAAGGGTCGGAGGACGGAGCTATCAGACAGAGGCGGAATAATCTTTCGCAAAGCCTGAATGGGATGAGAAGCCAGAATGGAGCTGGCATCCTGAGCTTGCTTTTCCGGTGGATAGTTCCAAACGTGATAGACATAGAGCAGCCAAACCACGGTCAATGCTATAATTAAAATGACAACGAATTTAAGGCCGTGGGTGAAAAAGGAAACAAGAAACTGGCGCCCGGAAGCAGAATTCAGCCAAGCCGAGACCAGGATCAAGAATCCGAGAAACGGCAGTATCAAGATCGTCGAAAACTTAGTCAGAAGAGCCAAGCCAAGAGCCAATCCGGCGATCAACAGACTCTTTTTCGAAGACTCTTTTAGGAACTTGAGGAAATAATAACTGGCCAGGACCACTCCCAAGGCGGCTCCAATATCGGTTGTCACTAGCCGACCATGAGCCAAAAAAGTTGGTGAAAAGGCGAAAAGAAAAAGCGCCAGCAGAGCGGCCTTATTCCCATAGAGCTCTTTGGCCCACTTGAAAACATAAAAGCCCAAAAGCAAAAGGACGAAAATCATGGGAATTCTGGCCAAAAAAATGATCTTTTCGGCGGGGTTTCCTGACCGGAAAAGAAACTGATTGCCGAACTCCCATTGACCGTTGACGTCTTTCTGCCAAGCAGGACTGTTCAACGGAAAGCTAATTCCCTTGATAAAAAGCAGGGGCAGGGCGGCCAGATCCTTGATTAAAGGCGGGTGCTCCGGATTAAGACGCATGTCTTTCTGGGTCAGATAGGAGTAGCCGGCCGGCAAATGGGCGAGCTCATCCATGGTCAAAGAATCATCTTTAATGCTAAAAACCGCTATTGCAAAAACGAATACGAGGAGCGAAATAGCGATTAAATTGGTTAGACGGGAAGACATGGCTTTTAATTTTCAATTCTCAATTTACAATTTTCAATCAATGATACAATTGAAAATTCATTGAAAATTAGTAATTACTTTAGCATCGGGAAACATGTTTTTAACCCTCTCTGCTAAGTTATTGTCTTCCTTCATCAAAACAATAACAGTTTTTCTACCATCTATCTTTATTTTATCCAATTCCTCCGGTTTCAGATAGACCGCGCGCAGTTTTCCGAACTTGGCTCTTTCCAAAAACATGATTGTTTGACTGGGCATAGGAATGCCGTCCGGATAGGGGACGGGAACGCCAGATTCATTAACAATAACATATTTTTGCGTTTCCTCTGGCAGGGAATTAAGATGATCGGCAATTTGAACATATTTTACGGTAAAAGCGCCTTCAACGTTAGGGTTTTTGGCCCAGACAAAGAAATAACGCCCGGTGTCGAAAAACCCCAAGAAAACCACAGCCGCTAAAACTAGAATCGCGCCAAACCTTCTCAAAGATGGCTGAACTTTATATTCCGAGCAAAGCTGGTAAAACCAAAAAACCGCGACGGCAACGAAAATATAGGCGACCGGGATAACGCCAATGGTCCGCAGGGCATGCGGGATGCCTTCCAAAGTCAAAGCCCCGGGTAAAAGCAAGGCGAAAAACCAGCTCAACAAGAAACCGTGAACGGCAACTTCTCGCCACTTTCTTTTGCGAATGCCACGGATCAAATCCCGGACGACCAAAAAAAGGCCGAGAAACATTAGAACTCCTAATCCTGGCGCCAACTGCGGCCAGCCGGGCAGATTGTGGCGCCAGTTGCTGTCGCCGGCAAAAACAAACATCTGGAGATGGACGAAAAGGCTCTTGGCGAACTCCAAAATCGGGTTAGCCGAAGAAAAAACAGAAACCCCGGTCGCCCGGCCGATAAAATCTTGGGGATTGGTTAAAAAGTAAAGACCAATGGGTAAAGCAATAATAAATACCGATAACAAATAACCGGTAACTAATAACAGATATTTTTTCTGGAGATTTTCCTTTCGATAACTCAACCAATAGGGGATAAGCAGAAATGGCAAGATTAAGGGCGCCACTCTAAAAGCAATATAAGTATGAAAGCCCAAGCCAAAAACCGCGCCGGCAATAATGACCGGCCATAATTTTTTCTGCCTCAATCCCAAAAACAAAAGGTAAAAAGCCCAAACCAGGAAAAACGGCACCATGATGGCCCGAAAACCAAAGCGGGAAAAATTCAAATGCCAGAAACTAGTGGCCAAAAGAAAAACAGCTAGAAGTTCGAAGTTAGAAGTTAAAAATCGCGGGCCTAAAAGACGAAATACCTCTTTAACTAGAAGATAAAAGCCAAAAACGGTGAGAATGCCGATTATGGCGGCGACAATTTTGATTGTCCAGACCGATGGGCCGAAAATCAAGAAAGATAAAGCAATCAGGTTGATAAATAATCCTTCCCGGCCGTTATTTTCCGGATAAAAGGGTTTAAAGTTGCCGCTCTTTAAGGCGTCTAGAGCATCATTGCCGTTCATGGCCACGTCCGGATAAAGCCCGGGCGGAATCGTGTCCAACTGCCAGAAACGTAAAGCCCCGGCTATAAGTAAGATCAAAATCAGCAAAATTATCTCTTGTTTCCTTATCATTAATTTATTTTAGCAAAAAACAAGGATCATAACCAATACTAATCTTCCATAAATGATGGACGACCGTTCTTCGTTTATGTCACAATAATAAGAGGAGTTTTAAAACGCCGACAACGTACAATTACTGCGATCGCTTTAATTGTTAGTTATTTTGTTCAGAAAAACAAAAAGTTCCGGCGCACTCTTGAGGGTTCGGCAATCCTTAGCAATCTCTGGGCTTGACTGCTAATCTGGGTTTGGTAGAATGTTCATTGAGAAGGAACATTCTTTATGGAATTGACCGAAAGACAAAAATTAATACTGGGAAGGACAGTTGAAGAATATATCGACTCGGCCAATCCCATCTCTTCCGGCGAGCTAAGTAAGAAGCATGATTTTGGCATTTGTACGGCCATGATCCGCATCGAAATGGAAAGGCTAGAGGATGAGGGATTTCTTTTCCATCCTTTCATTTCCGCCGGCCGAATGCCCACCGACAAAGGTTATCGCTTTTTTGTCGACCACCTTCTGGAAAACAAAAAACAAAACTTTAAATTTAAAGAAGAGGAATTAGCCAAAGAAGTCCGGCAAGTCAAGGGAGAAGTTAAGGATTACTTTAAAACCATCCAGGAATTAACTAAGATCGTCTCGGAATTCACGTCTTCCCTGGCCCTCAGCTATCTGCCGGAAAAGGAACTATCCTTGAAAGAGGGTTGGGGCGAGGCGGTTAAAGAACCGGAGTTTTCTGATAGTAAGTCTTTCGAGAACTTTATTGGCTTGGTCGAAAGCTGGGAAAGAGAAGTCATCCCCGAACTAAACCTATCAAGCCAAATCGAGGTCTTTATCGGCCAGGAAAACCCCAGTCCCAAAGCCAAGGATTTTACCATCATTGCTTCCCGCTGCTCTTTCCCGGAAGACAAAGAGGGAATCCTGGTTATCTTCGGCCCCAAAAGAATGACTTATAACAAGAATATTTGGACCCTTAATTCGATTACAAAATTACTCTTAGAAGACTAGAGCATGCCCACAGAAGATACCGAGGAGTTACCGCTCAATGAAGTTGAGCGGTCGCTGGAGGAATGCCAGAAACAGAGAGACGAATATTTAGCCGGCTGGCAAAGGGCCCGGGCTGATTTTCTCAACTATAAAAAGGAGGAAATTGAGCGCCTCAAGGGATTCATCAATTACGCGAGCGAGGAGACGATTTTAAAAGTCTTGCCCTTGTTAGATAATCTGTATCTGGCCGAGAAGAACCTGCCCGAAAACCTGAAAAACGACGATTACGTTAAGGGATTACTGCAGACCAAAACACTGTTTGAAAACTTCCTCAAGGAACAGGGGATTGCGCCGATTGAGGTCTTGGGTAAAAAATTTGATCCGAATTTACACGAAGTCATTGAGGAGGTTGAAGTAAAAGACCAAGAACCGGGCATTATAGTTGAAGAGATCCAGAAGGGTTATTTAATCCAAGAGCGACTTTTAAGACCGGCCAAAGTTAAAATCACTAAACCCGAGGTATGAAAATCTCAGAAATCATTGAGAAGAATAAGAAATCCATGGTCTTGCTGGAAATCCTTATTCCTAAGGACAACGATCAAGCCATGCGCAGCGTCCGGGGCACGGGTTTCATTGTTTCTCGAGACGGAAGGTTTATAACCAACAACCACGTTTACCAGCAGATACCCGAAAACGAAAGACAATATCTTAGAGTCATGGTGCCCGGCAAAACCGATGACAAGGGTATCGTCTATTATGATAGTTACCGGCTAGAGTTGTTAAGAAGAGATGAAGAAAATGATCTCGCTCTGATGAAAATCATCACTCCTCCGGAAACCGCTTTTGCTCCGGTTGGCGATATGGCTGAATCTGAATCAATTAAAGAAGGGGAAGAGGTCCTTTTCCTGGGCTATCCTTTGGCCACGGAATTAATGAGCCTGGGTTTTGGCATCACCCTGGCCGCCAACCACTGTATCGTCAGCGCGATAAAACGGAGAATCACCGACGGTTCAATGCACTTTTTCATGGTGGATACGCACATCAATAATGGCTCCAGCGGTTCACCGGTCTTCTCGGCTGAAACGGGAAAAGTTGTGGGCGTGGCCAGCGGCCGAATCTCGGCCAAGATTCCGCTGGCCGAAAACAAGATGGCTGACATTCCCGCCAACATGGGAATTTGTCGGCCGGCCAAAGAAATTATTAATTTAATCAGTTAAGAAGTTATCATATAAAAAACTATGGCAAAAATTATCGGCATTGATCTGGGCACGACCTTTTCCGCCATGGCCATGGTCGAGGCGGGCGAGCCTAAGATTATCGAAAACAAAGAGGGAGCCCGGATTACGCCCTCGGTCGTCTCTTTGACCAAAAACAACGAGAGACTGGTCGGCGTTCTGGCCAAAAGGCAGGCGGTCACTAATCCTCAAAACACGATTTATTCCATTAAAAGATTAATCGGCCGGAGATTCTCTGACGCCGAAGTCCAGAGAGACAAGAAACTTCTGCCCTATGAAATCCGGGAGGCGGCCGACGGGGGAGTCGAGGTCAATATGGGTAACAAATGGTATAAGACGCCGGAAATTTCGGCCATGATTCTGCAAAAATTAAAACAGGATGCGGAAAGCCGCTTGGGTGAAAAGATCACCGAAGCGATCATCACTTGCCCGGCCTACTTCGATGATTCTCAAAGAAAAGCGACCAAAATTGCCGGCGAGATCGCGGGCTTTACCGTCAAAAGAGTCATTAATGAGCCGACGGCCGCGGCCTTGGCTTACGGCTTAACCAGAAAAAAGGACCAGCAGATCGTTGTCTATGACTTTGGCGGCGGCACCTTTGATATTTCGGTTTTGGATATCAGCCAAGATACGGTCGAAGTTAAAGCCACGGGCGGAGACACTCATTTAGGCGGAGATGATTTTGATCAAAAGATCATTGACTGGCTGGTGGATAATTTCAAGAAAGACCAGGGTATTGATCTGGCTAAAGACACTTTGTCTCTGCAAAGGCTGAAAGAAACGGCGGAAAAAGCCAAAATTGAACTCTCTTCCAGTCTGGAAACAGAAATTAATCTGCCCTTTATTACTTCTGACGCCGCCGGTCCCAAGCACCTTTATTTCAAGATGAGCCGAACCCAACTGGAGGAATTGGTCAGAGATGACATCGAAAAATCAATTGAGCTGGTCAGGCAGACGCTCAAGGAAGCGAAAATGGAACCGAAAGACATCGAAGAAATTATTCTGGTGGGCGGCCAAACCAGAATGCCGGCTATGCAAGAAGCGGTTAAGAACTTTTTCGGCAAAGAGCCGAACAAATCAATTAACCCGGACGAGGTCGTGGCCGTCGGCGCCGCCATTGAAGCCGGCATCCTCCAGGGAGAAATCAGAGACGTCCTGCTTTTGGACGTTACCCCGCTTTCTTTGGGCATCGAAACTCTGGGACGGATCAACACGACCTTAATTGCTAAGAATACGACGATCCCAACTTCAAAAAGCCAGATTTTCTCGACCGCGGCCGACAGCCAAACTTCGGTCGAAATCCACGTTCTTCAGGGAGAAAGACCCATGACCGATGACAATAAATCTCTGGGCCGATTCATTTTAGACGGTTTAGCTCCCGCCCCGCGGGGAATGCCTCAGGTCGAAGTTACTTTCGATATTGACGCCAATGGCATTTTAAATGTCACCGCCAAAGATAAGGCCACGGGAAAATCTCAATCTGTCCGGATTGAGGGATCGACGGGACTTTCCAAGGAAGAAGTCGAAAAAATGAGAAAGGAAGCCGAAATCCACGCGGCCGAAGATAAAAAGAAACAGGAGTTAACCGAGGCGAAAAACCTGGCCGATAACCTCGTTTACACGACGGAGAAAACTTTGAGAGAATTGGGCGAGAAAGTTCCGGCGGATTTAAAAAAAGAGGTTGAAGAGAAAGCCGAAGCTCTTAAAGCTCTCAAGGAAAGCGACAAGATTGAAGATATAAAGGCGAAGGCTCAAGACTTATCTCAAACGATTCAGAAGATCGGCGAGCAGGTTTATCGCCAGTCAGAAAAGCCGCCCCAGCCCGATGACAACTCGGGGCCCAAAGCCGAAGAAGGGGAGTACAAAGAGAAAGAAGAAAAGAAAGATTAATGGCCAAGGACTATTACCAAATTCTCGGTGTCAAAAAAGACGCCACCTCTGAAGAAATCCGCCAGGCCTACCATCAGCTCGCCCATAAACATCATCCGGATAAGGGCGGCGACAGCGAAAAGTTCAAAGAAATTAGTGAGGCCTATCAGGTGCTCTCAAGCCCTCAGAAACGGTCTCAATATGACCAGTTTGGGCCGGCTCCCGCCTATGGCGGGGATGGTGGTGGAGGACCGAGTCAGAATTGGGATTTCAACTGGTCTTGGAACGGACAACCGGCTCAGGAAAATATGGGATTTGATTTCTCTGATCTGGGCGATGTTTTCGAAGAGTTTTTTGGTTCGGGCGGCCCCCGAAAGAGAAAAAACGCCCAGAAGGGAAAAGATATTGAAATTGCCATAGGGATCTCTTTGGAAGAAACCCTCCGAGACCAAGAAAAAGAGATTTCCTTAGAAAAGTTCATCAAATGCCGCCGCTGCCAAGGCCTAGGCGGAGAACCTGGTTCTCAGATAAAAGAATGTTTTTCTTGCCGCGGCCTAGGTGAGGTCCAACAGATCAGAAGAACCGTTTTTGGATCCTTCACTCAGCTGGTCACCTGCCCCGAGTGCAAGAGCGAAGGCCAAAGACCGGAAAAACCCTGCAACGTCTGTCATGGCGAAGGCCGGATCAAAGACAGAGAAAAGATTAAAATTATTATCCCGGCCGGCATTGACCAAAACCAAATCATTAAAATGGGCGGGGCCGGAGATCAGGGGAAAAGAGGAAAAAACCCCGGCGACTTATATGTCCGGGTCGTGGTTAAATCTCATCCTATTTTCGAAAGAAAAGGAGACGACCTTTTTATGGAACTGCCTCTGTCTTTTTCCCAGCTCGCCCTGGGAGATGAAGTCGAGATCACCGACTTGGCTAAAAGGAAAATCATCTTGACCGTGCCGGCAGGATCAGAGCCGGAAAAAATATTAAGGCTATCGGACAAAGGCATCCCTCATTTCCGCGGCAAAGGCCAGGGCAACCTCTACGTCAGCCTGGGCATCAAAATACCCCAAAGATTGAGTCCGAGACAAAAAGAACTGTTGAAAAAAATCAGAGAAGAGGGTATATGATAAGATATTAGTCTCGTTAGGGCGAGGCAAAAAGCGGCCCCCATAGCTCAATTGGTAGAGCAATTCCCTTTTAAGGAAGTGGTTGGAGGTTCGAGTCCTCCTGGGGGCACCACAGAAACCCGGTTTTTACTGAGAAAAAGGTGTCATGAACCTTTTTTGGTCTTTTATTCGTAGGGAAAAAGGATTTTGATCGAAATCGTGCCAAAAGTGAGTTTTGAGCTTAAATTTGTTCGAGGAAAAAAGGTGACAGTCACCTTTCAAATTTCAAATCAGCTAAATAATTCTATAATTCTATATGGAAAACTCTAAAAAAATTGATCCTTCGACAGGCTCAGGATCAACCCTGAGCAAAGCCGAATGGGTTGAGTGGATCTTGCGTGTGGCCGTGGCCGGCGAGTTTGCTGGTCACGGCGTTTTCGCGCTTTCGGGCAAGCCCGCCTGGATTGATTGGATTCGCCAGCTCACGGGCATAGAAATCGGCACAGCGGCAACCCTTCTGACGCTCATTGGTCTAATAGATTTGCTTGTGGCGCTGGTTG
>Ga0154378_117_pt1 | contig 24712 bp, 37 predicted proteins | sample RifGroA2_FD_105622 | JGI IMG/M metagenome (GOLD analysis project Ga0154378, IMG submission 105622) | Candidatus Wildermuthbacteria bacterium GWA2_46_15
TTCCTCTCTTCAAAACCAAACTCGAAAACAATAATAGAACATTTAGGCTTTCCGACCCCTCCGAGCGTTGGGAGTATTTTCATTTGAGAGCGGGAAGCGAGATCGAAAGGCTCAAGAGTTATTTAGAGAAAAATAGCTTTGTCGCTTATTTATTGGGCAAGAAAAATTCCGGTAAAGGCACTTACTCAAAACTATTCATCGAGATTTTTGGTTCAGACAGGGTCGCCCAGGTTTCGGTTGGAGACTTAGTCCGGGCGGCGCACAAAATTGTTTCGGAGGGCGGGACGGCTCAAGACGAATTGCTCGGATTTTTGAAGCAGAATTACCGCGGCTATCTTTCTTTGGAGCAGTCTTTGGATGCCCTGATTGGCCGTGATGTGACCCGGCTTTTGCCGACCGAATTTATTTTAACCTTGGTCAAAAGAGAAATCGCTCGATTCCCGAAAAAATCCTTGTTTATTGACGGTTTTCCCCGGGACCTCGACCAGATTTCTTATTCTCTTTATCTGCGCGAGCTGATCGGTTACCGTGACGACCCGGATGTTTTGGTTTTTATTGATGTTCCTGAAAAAATCATTGAAGAAAGAATGAAATACCGGGTCGTTTGTCCCAAATGCCAGTTGGTACCGAATTTGAAATTAAACCCGACAAAAAAAATCGGTTACGACCAAGAAAAGAGGGCCTTCTATCTGATTTGCGACAATCCCGCTTGCCAGGGTCAGAGACTGGATTCGGGCAAAGAAGGGGATCGGTCGGGGATCGAAGCCATCCGGGAGAGATTGGACAACGAAGGGAGGTTGATGGAGCAGGCCCTGCAGCTCTACGGCATTCCCAAGATTCTTTTGCGCAATCACTTGCCGCAAGAAAAAGCTTTGGAATTCGCCGACGCTTACGAAATTACCCCGGAATACGACTATGAATGGGACGACGTCAAAAAAGAGGTCAGGGTTTTGGAAAAGCCCTGGGTTTTTCCGGATGACGAAGGTGTACCTTCAGTGAGTCTCTTGGCGCCCGCCGCCGTCGTTTCTCTGTTAAAACAATTGACCCAAACTCTGAATCCGTGAAACTTGACCGGCGATTCTCTTTGGCGATACAATAAAAACGGTCCCGTTCCTTTCTAGGTAGATTCTGGCAATAGTTTTCTACGGGAGTCTTTATTTCTCTGCGCCATTGGTTCGGGGAAGCGGACACCCACCTGAGTCTTTTACCGGACACTCTTCTAGGAAGCCGAACGGGACCAACCAAAAAACGCCAAGAAGGGCGTTTTTTGTTCTTACTAAAATTACCTCCCTTTCGCTACACCAGAGCCATCACGATTGCGGCCATCACCGCATACGTCATGTGGTGTAGCATCTGGTCTGTTCCGAAAGCTAACCGGCCAAAGAAGTTCGTCGGCAGCTTGGTGTCAGGCACCAACCCCGCCACGATTCCTTTGATCCGATCAACCAGCGGATGGACCAATCCATCCCCAATTAATGGCAGACCAACCACCCAAGGGAAGGGGACGCCGAACAATCCGAGGGTGGAGATCGAGAGAACAAGATGGACAAGGGCGTGAGCGCAGGACCAGAAGCCGTAAAGCTTGGTCGCTTTGCCCTTGGCCATTTCCGCCGTCGTCAAGCACCAGTCTGCCAACCAATGCTTGACTTCCAAGGCGATCAGAATCAGTACCAGCCGGTACTCTCCGGTCACGGCACTTAGAACGAGGACGCTCACCAGAACATGGAGCATCTCGTTGGCGCCCATGACCATCCAGTAGGACTTACTGAACCGATCAGTTGCTTCCTCCGTGACGAGACGGTCGATGGCCAGCCGCATCACGAAGACGAACAATAGGACCCAAGACGTTTCAATTCTCACCCCGATCCCGACGAGGGTGAGAATTCCGACGGTAGTTAAGGCGCGCAAGAGCGTCCTGCCCCAACTCCATCGATTCCTGAGCAGCCATCCGAAGATGATTTGCTCTAGAAGAAGAAGAAACAAACCACTGATCACGCTGATCATAAGATCCTCCTTTTCTGACTGACTTATTATACCATACTATAAAATTTTAGTCAACTATTGTCTTTTGCCAAACACTCTTTTGGGAAGCTGAACAGGACCGACCAAAAAAGCGCCGCTGAGGCGCTTTTTTGAATTTCCAGAGAGTTAAAAGATAACCCCGAAAACCTGGAACGAGATATGCAAGAGAAGGTGGATTATCACCAGCAGAATCAGCAGAATTCGGGTATATTTATGACACCCGACGAGCTTGTCCCGGAATTTCTTTAACGGTCCCCAGTTGAGCGAGTTATACCACCAGCAAGTTGATAGGTCGATAAAAAATACCACCGTCAACAGAACCGCGATCCAGAAAAGCAAATCTTGCCCCCAGATTAAAGTTGGCATGAATTTTTTTACTCAACTTTTAGGCTTCCTTCCATGCCGGCTGATCGGTGACCGGGAATCGAACAGAAAAAAGAATAAGTTCCCGCCGACGGCGCAATAAACTCAACTATGTCTGTTTGCCCTCCGTTGATGGTTTTTGTCGTTATGCCCAGCCCTTCCAGGACGAGATTGTGGGGAGCTCGGCCGATGTTGCGGAAAGTTATTTTTACTCGTTCGCCGGCCTTAACATTGATGCTGGCGGGGCTAAAACTAAATTCATTGCCACTGACATTAATTTCCGTCACGCCGGTCGCCGGAGATTGGGTGGCGAGGGGTGTTTCTATTGGCGGCTGCGCGCCTGGGCCTGGCGCCCCTCTCAAAAGAAAATAGCCTCCGACGACGACGATTAAAACGCCGACGATGATTAAAATTGTTTTGTTCATATCGATTAAATGTTATCTATTGCTTTCTATTTCCTTTCGATGGCCTTGCTCGTCGTATTCGTATGTCTTATCTTCTGGCTCATCCAAAGTTTTTTTATGACTGCCGTCGCAAAAAGGCTGATTCTGAGACAGACCGCAGAGACAAATCCAAACGGATTTTTCTTGCAGTTTTATCTCAAAAGGGCCATTCGCAGTTTTTAATACTTTTCTTGACATATTCAGCTAGTAGTTGATTAATTTTAATCCTCGACTTTTATTTAAAAATTATTTCAATTTTATCCCCATCTTTCATGGCATAATTTCCAAATTCAAAATTTTCTTGACCGTTAACCAACATTTTAAGCTGGCCGTCGGGTCCATTACAGCTATCAAAAATACAGTTTTGGTTGAATTGTTTTCCCCAGATTTCAAAAAAGCGTCCCAAGCGCACATCTTCTTTTCTCACTAGACCCGGAAATTCAAGATGGATAACGCCCATATTGTCATGGGTATGGATTGGTCTTTCGGTAATGCCTAGTCCAATATTTGCCGGAATCTCCTGATTTTTACCTAAAATCGTGATTTTAATTTCCGGATGCCAATGAATACCGTTCCTAGTAATAATCTCATTTTCCGGCAATGACGGCTTTGAGGAAAAATACCGGCTCAAACCCAATATTCCTGCGCCAACAATTAAAAAAATCAAAACGATTTTGACTATCTTTTTCATTTTACTTTAATCAGCTTAATGGTATTGGTCAAAAATTTTTATTCGGGGCGCTGGGAGTTGAACCCAGGTCACAGGACCCCCAGCCCTGCATAATGCCGTTATACGACGCCCCGCTTGTTTAACCCCAGGGGTTAAACTTTGGCTAGGGCCTTGATGCACTTGGCGCAGGCCCGGACTCGTTTTCCCGAAGCTAACCTGACCCATTGGAGATTGGGGTATTTTCTTCTTTTGATGGTGGGGTTATACCGGCCGCGGAGTTTTTTCCGGTGCCAAACCATGACGGAAGTTTTTTCACAGATAGCGCAAATTTTTGCCATATGACATAGTTTATCAAGAACCCATAATTTTTACAAGTTGGTCCGCCAGTTGGCGGATTGGACCTAGTCAGGGTAAGATATATCCATGCTGACAATTTTCACTTTACTCGTTCTGTTGTTTTCTCTAGTTCTTCACGAAGTTTCTCATGGCTGGGTGGCTTTGCTGTTGGGGGATAGCACGGCCAAAGATGAAGGCCGGTTGTCTTTGAATCCCTTAAGGCATCTCGATCCTCTGGGCTCGGTTCTGGTTCCTTTGATTCTCTATATCACCACTTTGGGACAAGGACCCCTTTTCGGTTGGGCCAAACCCGTCCCCATCAATCCCTATAACTTCCGCGATCAAAAGTGGGGGACGCTTAAGGTAGCTTTGGCCGGTCCCTTGTCTAACTTTTTGGTGGCCATCTTTTTCGGGCTTATTATCAGGTTTTTTTCGTTTCCCGGGCAATTTTCCCAACTTTTGGGGATTATTGTCATTTACAACCTCTTGTGGGGATTTTTTAATCTCGTGCCGATTCCGCCGCTGGACGGCTCGCAGATTCTTTTTTCTTTACTGCCGGCAAGATTTTGGGAGGTTAAGGAGTTTCTCTCTCGCTGGGGAATGTTTTTACTTTTATTCTTCATTTTCTTCGGCTTTCGCTTTTTAAATATCCTGGTTTTCGCCGCTTATCGTCTCTTGATTGGCTGATTTGTTGACATTAATAAATTTATTATGATAGTGTGGGGGATATGCCAACGATCCATCAATTAGTGAAAAGGGGCAGAAAGAAAGCTACTCATAAGGACAAGACCCCGGCTCTGACTTATGGTTTTAATGTTTTAAAGAACCGGCCCCAGGACTACTTTTCTCCTTTCAAGAGAGGCGTTTGTCTCAAGGTTTTTACCACCACGCCCAGAAAACCAAATTCGGCTTTGCGAAAAGTGGCCAGGGTTCGCTTAACTAATGGTATGGAGGTCACGGCTTATATTCCCGGTGAGGGCCATAATCTCCAGGAGCATTCGGTGGTGATGCTGCGCGGAGGTAGGGTCAAGGATCTGCCCGGCGTCCGATATCATATTGTCCGAGGCATCCTGGATACGAGCGGAGTCGAAGGCCGGAAACAGGAAAGATCAAAATACGGCGTAAAGAGACCTAAATAGTAATTACGATGAGAGGGAAAATAAAAAGACACGAAACTCAGCCAGACTTTGTTTATGGCAATGTTCTGGTGAGCAAATTAATCAATCAGGTTATGCGTCGCGGCAAAAAAACGATCGCCACAAAAATCGTTTATCAGGCTTTTGATATCATGAAAGAGAAGACCAAGAAAGAGCCTCTCGAGGTTTTTGAAGGAGCTTTAATCAATGCGGCTCCGCTCTTGGAAGTTAGGCCAAAAAGAGTGGGCGGAGCAACTTATCAGGTGCCGGTTGAGGTCAAGGGAGATCGCAAAATTGCTTTGGCCATGCGCTGGATTATTCAAGCGGCCAAAACCAAGAAAGGAAAACCGATGGGAGAAAAATTAGCCGAAGAATTAATTTTAGCCTTTAACAACGACGGTTCGGCCGTGAAAAAGAAATCAGACACTCACCGGATGGCCGAAGCCAATCGGGCTTTTGCCCATTTTGCTCGTTAAAATGCCTCGACTTTATCCGCTCGAAAGAGTCAGAAACATTGGGATTATCGCCCACATTGATGCGGGGAAAACCACCACGACCGAGACGCTTTTGTATTACACGGGCAAAACCCATAAAATTGGCAATATTGATCGGGGCGACACCCAGATGGACTGGATGGCCCAGGAAAGAGAGAGAGGCATTACCATTACCGCCGCCGCCACGACTTGTTTTTGGAAAGCCAAGACCATGGATTTTGGCCCCCTGGGCGAAGACGAATTCCGCATTAATATTATTGACACGCCGGGTCACATTGATTTTACGGCCGAGGTCCAGAGATCTCTTCGGGTTTTGGACGGAGCGGTGGTTATTTTTGACGGCAAAGAAGGCGTTCAGCCCCAGTCAGAAACCGTTTGGCGCCAGGCCGATAAATACCAGGTGGCCAGAATGTGCTATATCAACAAACTTAATCTGACGGGCGGAGATTTTTATGAAAGCGTGGATTCGATCCAGAAGAGATTGGCTCCCAATGCTTCACCCATCCAGCTGCCCATCGGAGAGGAGGGGACTCTCAAGGGCGTGGTGGATTTAATTACCCGGAAAGCCTATGTCTATGCCGATGACGAGGGGCTTTCCCTGAAAGAGGTTGAGGTTCCGCGTGACATGAAGGAATTGGTCGAAAAGTACCGCGGCCAGTTAATTGAAAGAACGGTTGAGGCGGACAATGAATTAATGGAAAAATTTCTTTCGGACAACGTTTTGACCGACGAAGAACTTTTAATCGGCATCAGAAAATCAACTCTTTCCGGCCAGTTCTTTCCGATTCTCGCGGGTGATGGCCGCAAGGCAGCCACGGAAACTATTTTAGACGCGGTTATCCAATTTCTGCCTTCGCCATTAGATCTGCCGCCCATCAAGGGGATTGATCCCCGGACGGGCCAGGAGACGGAAAGAAAAACTTCGGACGAAGAGCCTTTTGCTTCTCTAGCCTTTAAGGTCGCGGCGGATCCCTACGTCGGTACGCTGACCTTTTTCCGGGTTTATTCCGGAAAACTGACGCGCGGCTCCTATGTTTTAAACACGACCACCGGCGAGAAAGAGAGAATCGGCCGGATTCTGAGAATGCACGCCAACGAAAGAGAAGAGGTGGAAGAAATCTATGCCGGAGAAATCGGCGCCACCATCGGTTTAAAAAACACGGGCACCGGTCACACTCTTTGCGATGAAAATAATCCCATTGTTTTAGAAACCATCATTTTCCCGGAACCGGTTATTTCGGTCCGGATTGAGCCCAAGACCAAGGCGGATCAGGAAAAGATGAGCTTGGCTTTAAGGAGGCTGACCGAAGAAGATCCGACCTTCAAGATGCGGGGCGACATTGAAACGGGAGAAACCATCATTTCCGGTATGGGTGAACTGCATTTGGAAATCATTGTTGATAGAATGAAAAGAGAGTTTAGCGTCGAGGCTAATGTTGGCCGACCCCAGGTCGCCTATAAGGAAACGATTAAAGGCGAGGCGGATGTCGAGGGTAAGTATGTCAAACAGTCTGGCGGCCGAGGCCAATATGGTCATGTTTGGTTGAAACTGAAGCCGAAGGAGAGGGGCGCGGGTTTTGAGTTTATCAATGAAATCAGGGGCGGAACCATTCCTCAAGAATTTATTCCGGCCGTGGAAAAAGGCGTTAAAGAAGCCATGGAAAAAGGCGTGGTGGCGGGTTATCCCATAGTGGATACGGAGGTGACTCTTTATGACGGTTCTTTCCATGAGGTTGACTCTTCGGAACTGGCCTTTAAGATTGCGGCGATTCAAGCCATACGAGATGGAGCCAAAAGAGCCAAGGCCGTTCTCCTGGAGCCGATCATGAAGATTGAGATTGTTTGTCCGCAGAAATCTTTCAGCGAAGTCATCGGCAACTTCAATGGCCGCCGGGGTCAGATCAAAGAAACCTCAGACCGGCTTGACTCAAAGATTATTGACGGTACGGTGCCTTTGTCGGAGATGTTTGGCTATGCGACGGCCTTGAGATCTTTGACCGAAGGCCGGGGAACTTTTACCATGGAATTTTCCCACTATCAGGAAGTGCCAAATAACATTGCTCAGGAAATCATCGAGGGCAAAAGGAAGTAAGCGTAAAGCGAAAAGCGCAAAGCGAAAAACTAAAAAAGAGGTTGACAAATTCGTTAGGAATAAATAAGATGATTAAGACGACTTAAAACATAATAATTTAACTTATTAGTATTCGTTTCGTCATTTTGCATTTTGCGCTTTGCGTTTTGCACTTGACTAAGCGAAGCGAGGGAATATGGCAGAAAAAGCAAAGTTCGAGAGAACAAAACCTCACGTTAATGTGGGTACCATTGGACACGTTGACCATGGTAAGACAACTTTAACCGCCGCCATCCTTAAGGCTTTAAAACTGAAGGGTTTTAAGGCGTCGGAAAAAGGCGTTAATGAAATTGATTCGGCTCCGGAAGAAAGAGCCCGTGGCGTGACGATCAATGTTTGTCACGTTGAATATGAATCGGCTAATCGCCACTACGCTCACATTGATTGTCCAGGACACGCCGACTACATCAAAAACATGATCACTGGAGCGGCTCAAATGGATGGTGCCATTTTGGTCGTCTCCGCTCCCGATGGCCCGATGCCTCAAACCAGAGAACACCTCCTTTTGGCTCGCCAGGTGGGCTTGCCCGCTTTGGTCGTCTTTTTAAACAAAGTCGACGTGGTGGATGATCCGGAGATTATTGATTTAGTGGAATCCGAAGTCCGAGAATTATTGAAGAAGTATGGCTATCCCGGCGACACCATTCCCATTATTCGCGGCTCGGCCTTAAAGGCCCTGGAAGCCACTTCGGTTGATGATCAATGGGTCAAGGGAATTCTGGATTTGGTTCAGGCCCTGGATGACGCCATCCCCGAACCTTCTCGAGAGGTGGACAAACCATTTTTAATGGCCATTGAAGACATCTTTACCATTGAGGGTCGGGGAACGGTGGCCACCGGCAGGATTGAAAGAGGAAAAGTCAAGCCGAATGACGAAGTCGAACTTTTGGGATTGCGGCCGACCGTTAAGACGACGGCGGTCAGCATTGAAATGTTCAATAAATTTTTGGACGAGGGAATTGCCGGTGATAATGTCGGCATTCTTCTGAGAGGATTAAAAAAAGAAGAGGTGGAAAGGGGACAGGTTTTGGCCGCTCCCGGCACGATTGCGCCTCACACAGAATTTGATGCCGAGGTTTACATCTTGACCAAGGAAGAAGGTGGCCGACATACCCCTTTCTTTACCGGTTACAAACCTCAATTTTATTTCAAGACAACCGATGTGACGGGTGATGTGGCTTTACCCGCCGGAACGGAAATGGTCATGCCCGGCGATACGGTTAACGTCAAAGTGAAATTAATTGTGCCGGTGGCGATGGAAGAAAAACAAAGATTCGCCATCAGAGAAGGAGGCAAGACGGTGGGCGCCGGTGTGGTCGCGAAGATTAACGTTTAGAAATTTCGGGATGGCAACTAAAACCAAGACTCCAGAAAAAGCAGAGATTGAGGTTACCAAACTCCGCATTCGATTGCGCGCCTACGATCACAAAATTCTTGATGCGAGCTGCCGTCAGATTGTTGATACTGCGGCCCGATTTGGCGTTCAGGTTTTAGGGCCGGTTCCTTTACCAACGGAAATTAGGAAATATACGGTTAACCGTTCTTCGTTCGTCCACAAAGACAGCCGCGAGCAGTTCGAAATGAGGATTCACAAGAGGCTGATTGATATCTTAGAGCCCAGTCAGAAGATCATCGACGCCCTGACTAACTTGAATTTACCTACCGGAGTGGACATTGAGATTAAAATGTGAAATCGCCGTAGACGCCGAAGACTCTTTACTTTAAGTAAAATTTGTCGTACCATACAAAATGGTAGAAATTGCCAACGTTCAATTTTAGATTAAAATCTAAATAGCCGTGCATTTGGAGCCGGGCTATGCCCGGCTTTCAATTATGTTGTCGTATGAAGTTCTTGCTTGGTAAAAAAATCACCATGACCCAGGTATTTTCTGAAGAAAAAGCCATTCCCGTGACTTTGGTTGAGGTGGAGCCCTGCGAGATTCTGCAGATAAAAACAATGGAGAAAGACGGCTATTGTTCTGTTCAGCTGGGGTTAGAGAAAATAACTAAAACAAAGAAAATTAAAAAAACACAGAAAGGAAAAGAATTTCGTTATCTACGGGAATTTCTGGTCAAAAGAGAGGATTTAGAAAATTATAAGCCGGGAGATAAGCTCCAAGCGAGCATTTTTAACGAGGGCGACAAGATCATTGTTGCCGGAATCTCCAAAGGCAAAGGCTATCAGGGCGCCGTCAAGATCTGGGGATTTCATGGCCGGCTTTCCGCCACTCACGGCCAGAAGCACGAATTGAGGACTCTGGGTTCGGTCGGTTCTTCCGGGCCGGGCCGCGTCAGAAAAGGCAGAAAAATGTCGGGCCGGCTGGGAGCTGGAAGAGTAACCGTAAAGAATTTGAAAATTGTGAAAATTGATAAAGAAGATAATATTTTAGCCATCAAAGGAGCGATCCCAGGGAGAAGGGGAACATTACTGGAAATCAGAAGGCTAGAAACTTAGTTTCTTAGTTAGAAACTAAGTTTCTAACTGTAGATTATGTTCGTCAAGACATACAATCAATCAGGCGAAGAAACGGGAAAAACCTTACTGCCCAAGGCTATTTTTGAGGTCAAGGTTAATTCTGATTTATTGCATCAGGTCGTTCGCTCGCAAATGGCTAATCAACGTCAGGGAACAGCTCACACCAAAACCCGAAGCGAAGTTCGGGGCGGCGGCAAAAAACCCTGGCGTCAGAAAGGAACCGGTCGGGCTCGACACGCTTCAATCCGGTCGCCCCTATGGCGGGGCGGGGGAATCATCTTTGGACCAACTAAAGACAAGATTTACAAGCAGAAGATCAACAGAAAAATGGCCAGGAAAGCCCTCTTAATGACGCTTTCGGGCAAGGCCGAGGAACAGGAATTGGTGGTTCTTGATGATTTAAAAATGGAAGAGGCGAAGACCAAAGAAATGGCTAAAATGATCCAGAGATTGAGATCAAAAGTGGCGAGTTTAAAGAAAGGCAGCCTCCTTTTTATCCTGCCAGAAAAAGACGAAAAAGTAATCAGGGCCATCCATAATTTATCCGACGTCGAGACGATTGAAGCCCGGAATATCAATGCTTTAAAAATACTTTCTTTTAAGAATTTAATAATGACCAAGGAAACGATTTCTGCTTTTAAGAAATTATTCTCACAAAAGAACGAAGTCGTTGAGAATGAGTAAACTAATGAGTATGGTTTTCAAAGGAATTTTCAAAAAGAAGGAAAGACCCGAGAAAGTTGAGGTGAAAAAGGTTTCACCCACTGAAAAACTCGTGGAAAAACCCCGGGCAGTTCTCCTAAAGTCAAAGGGGATCGAAAGCGCCTTGGTTTTGACTTCGCCCCACATTACCGAAAAGGCCACCTTGCTTTCCGGTGATAATCAATACGTTTTTAAAGTTTTTTCGAAGGCCAATAAGATCGAAATCAAGAAAGCCATCGAAAGTCTTTACCGCGTCAAAGTCATCGGCGTCAGGGTTATTAATGTGCCGGCCAAGCAGAGAAGACTGGGCAAAACACAGGGCTGGAAGAAGGGCTACAAAAAAGCCATTATTCAGATTAAAAAAGGCCAGAAGATCGAAGCCATTACGGTTTAATCATCATGATATCAAAAAACAAACCAGAAAAGAGACTTTTGGAATTCATCAAGAAGAAGGGCGGTCGTGGCAATTCGGGCCGTATCACTGTCCGTCATCGCGGCGGCGGAGCCAAGAAGCTCTATCGTCTTTTGGATTTTGGCCAGGAAAAGATTAATCAGCCCGCCCAAGTTTTATCCATAGAATATGATCCTTTCCGCACCGCCTATATCGCTCTTCTGGAATACTCGGACAAAGACCGGCGATATGTCATTGCTCCTCAGGATTTAAAACCCGGAGACGAAGTGATGGTCGCGGACCAGGCCGAAATAAAGTCGGGCAATCGTTTGAGATTGAAAAATGTGCCGGTCGGCATCATGGTTTTCAATATTGAATTAGAGCCCGATCGGGGCGGCAAATTAGTCAGATCGGCGGGCAGTGGCGCCAAGGTTTTGGCCCAAGACAGCGGAGAAACCCAGTTGGTCATGCCTTCGGGAGAAGTGAGGAAAATCTCCGGAAACTGCTTTGCCACCCTCGGTACGGTTTCTCATTCAGAACATATGTTTGAGGATCATGGCAAAGCCGGAGCCAATCGTTGGCGGGGCATCCGCCCGACGGTTCGAGGCACGGCCATGAATCCGGTTGATCATCCCCACGGCGGCGGTGAAGGCAAAACCCCAATCGGTTTAAAATACCCAAAAACTCCCTGGGGAAAGCCCGCCAAAGGAGTCAAGACCAGAAGAAGCCGGTGGACAGATAAGTTTATTTTACAAAGAAGAAAGAAAAAATAATATAAATTCATAAAAATGTCACGTAGTTTAAAGAAAGGTCCCTATGTGGACGAAAAATTAATCGTCAAGATCAAGAAGCAGAGGTCCGGTTCGAAAGAGATAATTAAGACTTGGTCTAGAGGCTGTACCATTACCCCGGAAATGATTGGTTTTACCTTTGGCGTTCATAATGGCAAGGAATTCATCCCGGTTTATGCCACCGAAGAAATGGTTGGCCATCGGCTGGGCGAATTTTCACCGACAACCAAATTTTCTCGTCACGGCGGTAGGATGCAAAGAGAGGTTGAGGCCAAGGCGGCCGAAACCGAGGCGGCCAAGGTCAGCGCAGTTAAAAACGCTCCAGAAACAAAAAAACCGTAATTAATCAACCATGGAAGTTGTGGCTAAATTAAATCATTTAAGAATGGCGCCGCGAAAAGTCAGACTCGTCGCCGATGTCATTCGCGGGAAGAATGCCCTGAAAGCCCGGGCCAATCTTAGTTTTTTGCCCCGGAGAGCCGCCAAGCCTTTCTTGGGGCTTTTGGATTCAGCTTTGGCCAATGCCAAGAATAATTTCCAGCTCGATGAGAAAACTCTTTATCTGGCCAAAGTTTTGGTTGATGAAGGCCCCAAATTGAAGAGATGGAGGCCGCGAGCTCGCGGTCGGGCTTTTCCGATTCAAAAGAAGACCTCGCACCTGACCATTGTTCTTCAGGAAAGAGAAGGGCTGTCGAAGAAAAGATCAGCGGCGGGCAAGAGGACAGAGAAGACCGAGGTCGTGTCTCTGGTTGAAAAAGCCAAGCCCAAGGCCATGCCCAAGACAGAAAAACAGAAGATTAAGCCCGAGCTCGCGACACCGAAACCTAAATTGACTCCGGGATTTAAAAAGATTTTTAGACGTAAAGCAATTTAGTCAAAAAAATGTCTCACAAGACTCATCCGAAAGCTTTCAGAATTAAAGGCATTGATGATTGGGAATCAAAAGGATTTTACGGTCAGCGTTTCCCCCGGCTCCTCGAGGAAGATTTTTTCATCCGCCAGTTTTTAACTAAGAAAATTAGCGAGGCGGGCGTTGACAGTGTTAAGATTGAGAGGTTTCCGGGCAAAATCAATGTCCTGGTCAAAAGCGCCCGACCCGGTTTAATTATCGGTCGGGGCGGCTCGGGGGCCGAAGAGCTCCGAAAAGAATTGAAAAACAAACTGGCCGCTCTCAGAAAGAGAAGGGGTGGTGGCCCGGCGGCCGAGATCCGGATTGAAATTCAGGAGGTGCGTAATCCTTGGACTTCGGCTTCCCTGGTGGGCCAGGCCATGGCTAAACAGATCCTCCGGAGAATTCCTTTTAGAAGGGTTTTAAAACAGACCTTGGATAATGTTATGGAGAATAAAGAAATTAAGGGGGCGAGGATTGAGATGGCCGGCCGTTTGGATGGCGCCGAGATTGCTCGACGTGAATGGTTAAAAAGAGGTCGGTTGCCTCGCCAGACTTTGAGAGCGGATATTGACTATGCGGGAACTCCCGTCTTTTGTACTTATGGGACAATTGGCATTAAAGTATGGTTATATAAAGGGGATAAATTTGATAACGATTAGAAAATCGATATATCGAGCATTCTGCTCGCTATTAAAACACATGTTATTACCGAAGAAAGTAAAACATCGTAAATGGCAGAGAGGAAAATCTCACGGCACTGAGTCGAGAGCGACGGAATTGCATTTCGGATCTTTTGGGCTAAAGAGTTTGGGCACGATCTGGATTACCAGTCGTCAATTGGAAGCGGCGAGAAGAGCGATTTTGCGCTTTTTCAAAAAAGGCGGTAAGATGTGGATCAGGATTTTTCCGGATAAACCGGTGACGACCAAAGGCAATGAGGTGCCTCTGGGCGGGGGCAAGGGCGGGGTTGACCACTATGTTTTTCCCATACGACCGGGCCGCATCATTTTTGAGATCGATGGTCTGCCAGAAGAAGCGGCTCGTCAGGCCCTTAAGATTGCCGGAGATAAACTGCCCATCAAAACTAAATTCATTAAGAAAAATGAAATCGTTGCATAAAATGTCAATTCGTTCCGAATTGACGAAGCATATCGATGAAATCAAGGAATAGAATCAAAGAATGGCGCGAAAGATCACCGGAAACATTGCGTCTCAATCGACGAGAGTTGAGAGAAAAACTAAGGTCTTTGCGGTTTCTTTTGGCTTCGGGCAAACTGAAGAATACCCAGGAAGTTAAGGAATTGAAGAAAGATATTGCCCGGGTTAGCACCATCTTGAGTTCAAAAAACGAAGAAAAAAAACATGTCTAGACGTCAATTAACCGGAATAGTCGTTTCTAACAAGATGCAAAAAACCATCGTCGTTGAGGTGGAGCGGCAGAAAGTTTATCCTAAATACCAGGCGAGATTTCGGGTGTCGAAGAAGTACAAGGCGCATGACGAGAAAAAAGAGTACAAGACGGGAGATAGGGTTGTGATCGAGGAGACAAGGCCGATGAGTAAAGATAAAAGATGGCGAGTCGTCAGCAGAGCCTAAGCGCAAAACTCAAAACGCAAAATGCAAAGTTACAGTTCAAAGTTCAAAATCAATCATAAAATAATTTTATGATTCAGTTATTAACCAATTTGAAAATCGCCGATAATTCCGGTGCCAAAATCATCGAGTGTATTCAGGTTCGCGGCGGCTCAAGAAGAAAATGGGGTCAGATCGGTGATGTGATTGTGGGCGTGGTCAAGGAAGCCGATCCCCGGCGGCTGGTTAAGAAACACGACATTGTCAAAGCGGTCATTGTCCGGCAGAGAAAGGCTTTCCGTCGGCCCGACGGCAGTTATATCCGCTTTGACGAGAACGCAGCCGTTGTCCTAGACGTGGGCAAGGATCCTAAGGGTGGTCGTGTTTTCGGTCCCATTCCGCGAGAAATCAAGGAAAGGGGTTTTGATAAGATAATTAGCCTCGCCGAAGAGGTGGTTTGAGATGAAAATCAAAAAAGGCGACCAAGTCATAATTCTTTCTGGTAAGGACCGGGCTAAAAAGGGCCGGGTGCTTCAGGTTTTTACCAAAGAGGCCCGAGTTATTATCGAGGGCGCCAATTTAAGGAAGAAACACGTTAAACCCAAGAAGTCGGGCGAGAAGGGCGAGATAGTTTCCGTGCCTCAGGCTTTGAATATTTCTAACGTTAAACTCATTTGTCCTAAATGCGGTCAAGCAGCCAGAGTAGGTTACCGGGTAGTGGAGAAAAAGAAATTTAGAATCTGTAAAAAGTGTCAACAGGAGATCTAATCATGTTAAGATTTAGGGAGAGATACCGAAAAGAAGTCGTTCCGGCTCTGGTGGCCAAGTTCGGTTATAAAAACCAGATGGCCGCGCCTCGGATAGAGAAAGTTTTTGTCAATACCGGCTTTGGCCGATTAGTTGCCGGGGCGACAGGAGACGAACAGAAGAAAATTTGCCAATCGGTTTTAGAAGATCTGGCTTTAATTTGCGGCCAGAAGCCCGTTCTGACCCTTTCCAAAAAATCCATTGCTTCTTTTAAATTAAGAAAGGGGATGGCCATCGGCGCCAAGGTCACCCTGAGGGGCAAAAGAATGGAAGACTTTGTCGATCGGCTTATCCGGATTGCTCTGCCTCGTTCCCGGGACTTTCAGGGCATCAGCCCTAAGAGCATTGACAAGGAGGGCAACCTGACCGTTGGTCTGAAAGAGCAGATCACTTTTCCCGAGATTTCCCCGGAGAACACCAAAAGAATCTTTGGCCTGGAAGCCATTATTGTCACCACGGCCAAGAATAAAGAAGAGGGAACGGAATTATTTAGATTATTAGGATTCCCCATCAAGTTTAGTTAATTATTATGGCCACGGAAGGACAAATCGCAAAATCTATTAAGAAACCTAAGTTTTCCAGCCGAATTGTCAGACGTTGTTTTAGATGCGGTCGGAAAAGAGCCTATATGAGAGACTTTGGACTGTGCCGGATTTGTTTTCGAGAGGCCGCCAATCGAGGCGAGATCCCGGGGATTACAAAGTCATCTTGGTAAAATATGGATCCGATAGCAGAGATGTTAAATCAAATAAAGAACGCTCAGATGGTTTCCAAGGAAACTGTCTCTTTGCCCTTTTCTAATTTTAAATACAAACTGGCCCAGATTTTAGAAAAGAATCACTTTATCGAGAAGGTTGAGAAGAAAGGCAGAGGCATTAAAAGAACTCTGGAAGTCGGTTTAAAGTACGAGGACAAAGAGCCGCTCATCTCTAATTTCAAGAAGATTTCCCGTCCGGGCCAGCGAATTTTCTTACCGGCCAAAAAGATCAAATCAACCAGAAAGGGACGGGGGATGGTCATCATTTCGACTTCCCAGGGTTTAATGTCGGCCCTGGAGGCCAGAAGAAATAGATTAGGCGGAGAAGTTATTTGTGAAATTTGGTGATACGAGTTAGTTAATTTATAAAAACTTGTATGTCCCGCGTCGGTAAAAAACCAATTTTAATTCCTGTCGAAGTCAAAGCCATCTTGGCTGAAGAGGTTTTAGTTGTCAGTGGTCCTCGGGGCGAACTGCGTTTTAAGATGCCAGAGGAAATTCAGGCCGAGATCAAAGATAATCAGATTTTCTTTACCACCAAGAGCCGGGAAGGAAAAAGAAAGTTGACCTCTAACCAGGCCAAGAAAGTCATTTCTTGCTGGGGTTTGGCCAGGAGTATTACCGCTAACCTTATCGAAGGCGTGGTCAATGGTTATCAGAAAAAGCTGGCAATCGAAGGATTGGGCTATCGGGCGCAGGTCGAAGATGGCGATTTAATTTTATCCGTCGGCTTTAGTCATCCCTTGAGGGTGAAAAAGATAGAAGGGATTGAATTTGTCGTTGAGAAAAACATCATTTCCGTTTCGGGAATTGACAAAAATCTGGTTGGTCAGGCCGCCGCTTCGATTCGCCGGCTGCGGGTTCCGGACGCCTATAAGGCCAAGGGCATTCGTTATGCCGGAGAAGTGATTAAAAAGAAGGCGGGCAAGAAGGCCGGCACGGTGACAAAGTAAAGTCAAAAATCAAATATCAAAATGCAAAATGACGATGTAAAATTAAAAATTTTGAATTTCGATTTTTAAATTTTGAATTTAAGCGAATATGGATACACGAGAAAAGCGTGATAAAAAAATAAGAAGACATCGTCGCGTCAAGGCCAAGGTCATTGGCACGAGCGAAAGGCCCCGGCTTTCGGTTTTTCGCTCGGCCAATCACATTTACGCCCAATTAATTGACGACGTCAAAGACAAAGTACTGATTAGCGTTTCCGACTCAACTACCGAGATTCGTCAGAAGGGGAACAAGGTTTTTTTGGCTCGAATCCTAGGAAAGCTGATCGGAGAAAAGGCCCAAGAAAAGAAAATTAAAAAGATTGTTTTTGATCGGGCGGGCTACAAATACCATGGTCGGGTTAAGGCCTTGGCGGATGGCGCCCGAGAAGCCGGTTTAGAGTTTTGATTATTTGGTACACCTTAAAATGGAAAAAAGATTTCAAAGAGGCATGAAGTCGGAAAGAGGCGCTTTTAACAAGCCGGCGCCGGAGTTTGATTCTAAACTCTTAGGCTTGGCTCGGGTGACCCGGGTCACGGCCGGCGGCAAGCACATGAGATTCAGAGCCGTGGTTATTGCCGGCAATAAAAAAGGCAAGGTGGGAGTCGGCGTGGCCAAGGGTCTGGATGTTCAGGCGGCCGTGGAGAAGGCCACCCGGCAAGCTCGGAAACACCTGATCGAGGTGCCGATTGTTAACGATACTATTCCCCATGAAGTTTCGGCCAAATACGGTCCGGCCCGTCTGATTCTAAAACCGCAACACAAGGGTCGCGGCTTGGTCGCGGGCGGCACGATCCGAGCCATTTGCTTATTGGCCGGAATTAAGAATATTTCTTCTAAGCTTTTGGGACGAACCAGCAACAAATTGAATAACGCTCAAGCGACCATCAAAGCATTAAAGAAGTTAAGAGCCAACGAAAATGCAGCTACAACACCTGAAACCAAATCATAAACAGAAGACGGCTAAGAGAATCGGTCGGGGCGGGAAAAAGGGTTCTACCTCTGGTCGGGGAACGAAAGGACAAAAAGCCCGGGCCGGTAAGCGCATGAAGCCCCTCATCCGAGGCTTTATTAAACGTTATCCTAAGCTGCGTGGCCATCGAATGGAGAACTGGCCCGCGTCTTTGGTGGGAGTCAACCTGGATAAGATCGAGAGGCATTTTCAAGTTGGGGAGACGGTCAATCCCCGGGTTTTGATCGAAAAGAAGATAATCTTTTTCCCGGGCAACCAAATTCCTTTAGTCAAAATCTTGGGCAACGGGGAGATGACCAAGGCACTGGTGTTTGAGGATTGTTTGTTTTCCAAAAGTGCGATAGAAAAGATTGAAAAAGCTGATGGTACAATAAAAAGCGTAAAGTTAAAAGCGCAAAGTGAAGAGCTACAGCGCGAAATTTAAAGTTTTGAATTGTAGTTTTACTCTTTACGTTTTGCGTTTTTAGCTAAAGTTATGTGGTCTAAATTCACCCAAATTTTCAAAGTTCCCGACCTACGCAACAAAATTCTTTTTGTTCTCGGCGTTTTGGTGGTTTTTCGCATCATGGCCAATACATTTATTCCGGGAATTGACGCCGAGAAGGCCAGAGAGTTCTTCGGGCAGAACCAGTTCTTGGGTTTGGCTAATATCTTTTCCGGCGGCGCCCTGGAGAAATTCTCCATCGTCATGCTCGGCCTGGGCCCCTATATCACGGCCACCATCATTTTACAGTTGCTGACGATGATTTTTCCCGCCCTAGAAAAACTCTATAAAGAAGAGGGCGAGAGGGGAAAGCAAAAGTTTAATCAGTACGGACGGATCCTGACCGTGCCTCTGGCTATCTTGCAGGGTTACAGCATGATTGTTTTGTTCCAGCGTCAGCAAATTATCGGTTCGTTACCGCCCTTGATACTTTTCTCTTCCTTGCTGACGATGACGGCCGGTAGCATGTTTTTGGTTTGGCTGGGCGAGCTGATTTCGGAAAAAAAGATTGGCAACGGTGTTTCCTTATTGATCTTTGCCGGCATTGTGGCCGGATTTCCAACGGATTTGGGGCAGCTGGTGGCCATTTATGATCCGACGAAATTGATTCCCTACTTGCTTTTCTTCGCTTCTTCTTTGCTCATCATTGCCGGCGTGGTTTTGATCACCGAAGCCCGAAGGAATATCCCGGTTTCTTATGCCAAGAGAGTCCGGGGCACCAAGCTTTATGGCGGGGTTTCAACCTATCTGCCTCTCAACGTCAATCCGGCTGGCGTTATTCCCATTATCTTTGCCATCTCGATTCTTCTGTTTCCGACGATGATCGCTAACTTTCTGGTCGGACTGGGCGGGGCCTGGACTAAGGTCTTTACCGGAGTAAACAGTTTTTTACAGGATCCGGTTATTTACAGTGCTTTCTATTTCCTTTTGGTTTTTGTTTTTACCTTTTTCTATACGGCCGTGACCTTTGACCCCAAGAACATTTCTACCAATCTGCAGAAAATGGGCGGATTCATTCCCGGGATTAGGCCGGGCAGCTCGACCGCCCAGTTCATTGCCCGGATTCTCAACCGGGTCTTGGTCATCGGCGCCCTTTTCTTGGGGTCAATCGCCGTGATGCCTTCCTTGGTTCAAGCCCTGACCGGCGTTCAGTCCTTTCAGTTTTTGGTTGGTGGCACCTCTCTGCTGATCGTCGTCAGCGTCGTCTTGGAAACGATCCGAGCCATCAATGCTCAGTTGGAAATGCGCGAATACGACACTTTCTAATAATTTTCAATTACCAATTTTCAATTTTCAATGGGGAAAAACGGCAAAAAACAGGTTGTCATCATCATGGGCGCGCCGGGATCGGGCAAGGGGACTCAGGCAACCCTGGTTTCCGATAAGCTCAGCCTTTACTATCTCGAGACGAGCAAATTATTGGAAGCGGCTTTCAATTCGCCAAAGACAAAAAGTGTTGTCGGCGCCGACGGAAAAAGATATTCAATGACGGCCGAAAAGAAAATCTGGCTCAGCGGGGAATTAAATTCCATGCCATTTACTCTTTCGTTAATTTCAGAAAAGATCAAGCGAGTTTTTGAAGGCGGCGACGGCCTTCTCTTGGCCGGCTCTCCGCGGCGGGTGAGCGAGGCGGAACTTTTAGTGCCGTTTTTGGTCAAGCTCTACGGCAAACAAAATATTAAGACGGTTTTACTGGAAATCCCGGCTAAAGAATCGATCTTCCGCAATTCCCACCGCAAGTTCTGCGCATTAATGAGGCATCCCATTTTGTACAGCCGGGAGAACGCCAAATTAAATTATTGCCCGCTCGACGGTTCAAAGCTGGTGGCGAGGAAGGGCTTGGATGATCCTAAAACCATTACGGTCAGACTCGAGAGATACAAAGAAGAAACTTTGCCCATCGTCAATTACCTCAAGAAAAACGGGTTCTCGGTTAAAAAAGTCAACGGCCTGCCCGCTCCCGCCGTGGTTTTCGCCAACATTTTAAAAGTTCTGGGCGAAAAATGATACCAATCAAGACGCCAGAGGAAATCAAGGTCATGGCCGAGGGCGGGAAAATCCTGGCTCGAATCATGAAAGAGCTGGAGAAAAAAATTCGGCCGGGAGCAATTACTCAAGAATTAAACAGGCTCGCCGAGAGCCTGATTTTGAGCCATGGCGGAAGGCCGTCGTTCAAAAGCTACGAAGGATTCCCAGCGACTTTGTGTGTTTCGGTTAATAATGTCATCGTCCACGGCTTGCCCTCGGCAAAACCATTGGCCGAAGGAAATATCGTTTCTTTAGATATCGGTGTCTTCTATAAAGGATTCCATGCGGACATGGCGCGGACTTTTCCGGTTGGGCGAATCAGTCCTCTGGCCAAAAAACTGATAAAGGTCACCCGCCAAGCCTTCGAGATGGCTCTCAAGGAAATTAAGCCCGGCCAGCATTTTGGGGATATTGAATGGGCGACCCAGAACTATGTCGAATCCCAGGGTTTTAACGTCGTCCGGCAGCTCTGCGGCCACGGCATTGGCCACCAGCTTCATGAAGATCCTCAGATTTTGAACTATGGTAAAAGGGGGACCGGCCCCGAGCTTGTCGAGGGAATGGTTTTTTGTATCGAGCCGATGGTCACGGTCGGTCATTGGAAACTAAAGCTGTCGCCGGACGGATTTGGCTATGAGGCGGTTGACGGTTCTTTAACCTGCCATTTCGAGGACATGGTGGCCGTCACCAAAAACGGTCACCAAATATTGACAGAATTCTAGTTTACAGAGAACGGGCCTCTGAAAGCGGAGGAGACCCGGTCTCCTCCGCTTTTTGTTTTCGGGAGAATGTGATAAAATTTTATTGATGAAGCTATCAATCATTATTCCGGCTTACAATGAGGAAACGCGGCTGCCAAAAACTCTGCGGGAAATCGACGCTTACCTAAAACGGCAGTCTTATGATTCTGAAATCATTGTTGTCAACGACGGCTCCAAAGACCAGACAGCTCAAGCTTGCAGAGGTCTTACCTCTGTAATTCCGAACTTGCGCTTGATTGATAATAAGGAAAATCACGGCAAGGGCTGGGTCGTCCGGCAGGGGATGCTGCAGGCAACGGGAGAATATCGTCTCTTTACCGATGCCGACAATTCCACGACCGTTGATCAGGTGGAGAAGATGTGGCCAGAATTCGAGCGGGGCTATGACGTTGTCATCGGTTCCCGCGATGTTAAAGGGGCGACCATGGATCCGCCGCAATCTTTATCCCGACGCCTATTGGGCGAGGTTTTTAATCTAATCGTTCAATTTATGGTTGGACTTTGGGGCATCTGGGATACGCAGTGTGGTTTTAAAGCCATGACCAAAAAGTCAGCCCTGGAAGTCTTGCCTCGGTGCCAGATTGATCGCTTTGCCTTTGACCCGGAAATTCTGATCCTGGCCAAGAAAAGAGGCTACAAAATAAAAGAGGTGCCGGTTTATTGGAAGAACGATGCCCGGAGCACGGTTAAATTCAAATGGATGGTCAAGATGCTCTTTGAGGTGCTGCAGATCAGGTTAAACATCATTACCAAAAAGTATGGCTAAGCAAAAATTTCCTTCCGAGCTCAGGTTTGACCTTGTTTCAAGGGATTGGGTGGTGATTGCCACGGGCCGGGCCAAGAGACCGGAGATGTTCAGAAAGGAAAAGAGAGAAGAATCTCAGGTTTTGGCCAAGGATTGTCCTTTTTGCCAGATTGAAACCCAGGAAAGGCCGACCGCGATTTTTTCTAACGGCAAAATGGCAGATTTCAAACCAACCGACAAAATACCCGATAACTGGACAACAGTTTCCATTCCCAATAAGTATCCGGCGTTTGTCTCGGCTAGCCAGTTGGAAAAAAGAAGAGAAGGGGAGTTCTTTTGCGCGGTCAATGCGGTTGGTTTTCACGAAGTAGTTGTTTTCAGAGATCATCAAAAATCTCTTGGTCAATTATCGGTCAAGAAAGTCAAAGAAGTCATTGACGTCTATCAAGAACGTTACTTAGCTTTAACCAAAGAAAAATTTGTTGAGTACGTTGCCATTTTCCACAATCATGGAGTTGAGGCCGGCGCCTCAATTTCCCATCCGCATTCGCAAATCATCGCCACTCCCTTAATCGACATCGATCTGCAAAAGGCGCTTTTAAATTCCGAGAAATGCTTTCGCGAACAATGCCGCTGTCTTTACTGCGAAATGGGGAAATGGGAACTGAAAAATCAAAAAAGAATAGTTTTTGAGAACGAGGACTTTTTTGTTCTTTGCCCGTTTGCTTCTAAGGCCGCTTTTGAAATGATTATTTCTCCCAAAAAGCACCAATCCCATTTTGAAACGATTAAAGAACCTCAAAAATGGCGGTTCGCCGAAGCGCTTCAATCGGCTCTGGCAAAACTTTATAAGGGGCTGGGAGATCCGGCTTATAATTTTTACATCCACACCCCGCCCCACAACCAACAAAAATACGACCATTATCACTGGCATTTGACCATTTTGCCAAAGACCGCCACCTGGGCCGGATTTGAACTGGGAGCGAGAATGGAAATTTCCACGATTGAACCGGAAAAAGCCGCCGAATATTTAAGAAAGCAATAAGCCTAAGGAACTTAGTTCCTAACTAAACATGATTCCAGAATTGAAAGTGTTTCTAGTGGCCATGAGCCCGATTGTGGAGCTCCGCGGGGCCATTCCTCTGGCTCTGGGGGTCTATCATTTGCCTCTGTGGTCGGCTTATCTTTTGTCGGTTTCGGGGAACTTTATCCCCTTGGTCGGAATCATGGTTTTGGCTCGTCCGGTCTCTCAGTTTTTGTCGGCTCGATCCTTTCTCTTTGAAAAACTCTTTTTCTGGCTTTTTTCTCAGGCGAGGAAGAAGACAGAAAAATTAAGCCGGTTGGGGAGAGACCTGACGGTGGTTATTCTGACGGCTCTGCCCATCCCGTTTGTCGGCGGCTGGACCGGCGCCTTGGCCGCTTTCGTCCTCGAAATCCCTTTAAAAAGGGCGTTGGTTTTGCTCTCGATGGGCGTCGCTTTAGCCGGAGCCATCGTCATGACTTTAACTCTCGTTTTTTGAACCATGAAACTAATTATTGCCAACTGGAAGAACAATCCTAAAACTTCGGCCCAGGCCAAGAGGCTTTTTCTTTCTGTTAAAAAACGGGTCGGTCAATTGAAAAGTGTCGAGATCGTTATTTGTCCACCCTTTCTCTATCTGCCGGAGCTGTCCACGGGCATTTCTCTTTTAAAGCTCGGTGGCCAGGATTGTTCCTGGGGAGGTTCTGTCCCTCTCACCGGCGGAGTCACGCCTTCTATGTTAAAGAGTTTTGGGGCGGAGTACGTTATCCTGGGGCACTCCGAGAGGCGGCGCTATTTTCAGGAAACGGATGCCCTGATCAATCGGAAAATCAAGTCCGCCCTGAAAAGCGGATTAAAGGTCATCTTTTGCGTCGGCGAAGATCCGAGAAACCAAATTAAGAAAGGGCTAAAAGGAATTAGAGGAGGGGTCGTGCCTCAGGTCGCGGTTGTTTATGAGCCCTTGTCGGCCATCAGCACTCAAAAAGGGTCTCCGATTGTTCCGGCCGAACTACGGCAGAAAAAGGCTCTGATCCAGAATGCCCTAAAACAAATGTTCAGTCGGGCGACTGCCCAGAAAGTCAAAATTCTTTACGGCGGGAGCGTGGACGAAAAAAACATCAAAGACCTCTTAAAAACAACCGACATGGATGGTTTTCTCATCGGCCAAGCTTCATTGAGTTCATCTCGTTTTCTCAAGATAGTTCAGTTTTGCAATCGGAATTTATAGAACCACATGACGGACGAAAACGAATTCAAAAATCTTTCTTTTCCTCAAGGCTTTTTCTATAACCCCACTCGGGGCAAACTTTCCTTTGAGGAAATGATTAAAGAGATTCTTAATTATCTGCAGGCCAAGCCCGATAAGTTCTACGACATTATTGTCGGTTGTGATTCTTCTTCCTCGGATTCTCCAGAATTTCCTTTGGCCGTGGTGGTTTTGAGGTCAGGGGAAGGGGGCAGATTCTTTTTAAAAAAGATCACCTATCAGAATAAAAAGTTTTATCACTGGAAAACGAGAGTTCTGGAAGAAGTTTTGCTTTCTTGCGAGCTAGCCCTGAGCTTAAAAGAGGAATTAATCGGCCAGATCGAAGCTTTAAGTGGAAAATTTTCTTATCAATTCCGTTATATTCACGCTGATGTCGGCGAATCAGGCCAAACCAAGGAGATGATCAGGGAGGTAGTGGGTATCATCCGGGGCAATGGTTTTGAACCAAAACTGAAACCCG
>Ga0154378_122_pt1 | contig 22180 bp, 23 predicted proteins | sample RifGroA2_FD_105622 | JGI IMG/M metagenome (GOLD analysis project Ga0154378, IMG submission 105622) | Candidatus Wildermuthbacteria bacterium GWA2_46_15
ACTCTCCCTCAATAGAAAAAATAGAGATTCTGAGACAATTTAAGGCGCATCGAGCTAAGCTCTATTATCTTAGAACGGCCAAGGGCAAAAGAGCTAAGCTCAAAGAAGTCTAAATGCGCGCGGGTGCTGTAACCGAAATCTTATAAAGTAATGGTAGACGCGGTATGATTGAGTAATGGGAAAAATGGGAGCAAAACCGCAAAAACAAGTTTCAACAGATTGGAGTCAGAAATTAGCATACGCCATTGGCCTGATTGCTACTGACGGTTGTTTGTCTGGAGACGGACGACATATTAATTTTACGTCAAAAGATAAAAGTTTAGTTAGAACATTTAAAGATTGCTTAGGGCTAAAGAATGTCATTGGCAAAAAGGCGGGCGGATACGCCAATAAATCTAATTGCTACCGGGTACAATTTGGAGACGTAAACTTTTATAAATGGCTGGTTGGGATTGGACTATCTCCTCGCAAATCTAAAACTATCGGGGAATTAAAAATCCCCAATCGTTATTTCTTCGATTTCCTCCGTGGTTCTTTCGACGGCGACGGAAGTTGTTACAGCTACTGGGATCCGCGATGGAAAAGCAGTTTTATGTTCTACTTTACTTTGAATTCGGCAAGCTTGTCTCATCTCCAATGGTTAAGAAATAAGCTAAAAAATCTCTCTGGGATAAAAGGCTATATCTCCAGTGGTGGGAAAAGAGGAACATGGTACTTAAGATATGCGAAAAAAGAAACAAGAAAGGTAATAAAAAAAATATATTACGAAAAAAATTTACCACATTTAGAACGAAAATACAAAAAACTGAGTAGCATCTTAAAACAAGACGGGGTTAAATAGGCCCAGGTGGCGGAATCGGTATACGCGTGCGTTCGAGGGGCGCATGCCGCAAGGCTTGCGGGTTCAAATCCCGCCCTGGGCACCGTACGAATAATAACCTTTGAACGGTTTTGTGACCGGATTATTCTGAATTATGGCGGTTACGACATATCGGGCAATCCTGCCCGCTATAGCGAGTACGATATATTAAGTGCTTTGCTTACTATGAACCAGGAAAGGAAAAAAGTTCTTTTGAACCGCCTAGGGAAATATTTAGTTCAGTCGCGAGAAAATGCCGACCGCTCCCAAAAAACGCTGCAATATTATGCCGAGCAGGCGCTCAGCAGCTGGTCAATCGCCGGAGAGAGGAAGCACGCGGAAACAGAACTAAAGTTGACTCAAGGCCTGCTCGAAAAAGCGCAAATGATTCGCCGGGAAGTGACGGCTTCGTCAGAAGCGAGCCTCGTCAGGGTTTTCCCTCCGTGTTTCGTCGTCATCGAGCTCGAAGGCAACAAAAAGAAAGAAAATCGATTCTACTTCCTAGAAGTGGGGTCCCAAATTCCCGGCCTCAAGATGATCAGCCCGTCTTCGCCCCTCGGCCAAGCCATTTTAAACAAGAGGGTCGGTGAACATTTTTCGTGCGAGGTAGAAACGGCGACCATATCGGGAACAATTAAAAAGATCGAATGAACCGGCTCGGACGGTTAGCTCAATGGCAGAGCACTGCGTTTACATCGCAGGAGTTATAGGTTCGAATCCTATACCGTCCACTCCGTTGAAAAAACAAACGTTTTTCGCTAGACTAAAACCAGGCCGCGGTAGCTCAGGTAGTAGTAGCGTCTCTCTGAAAAAGAGAAGGTCGTCAGTGCAAGTCTGACCCGCGGCACTATTTTATGCGGGTGTAGCACAATGGTAGTGCATCTGGTTGCCAATCAGAGCACGTGGGTTCGATTCCCATCACCCGCTCCAGCCCTTGACAAAGACCAGAAAGAGGCATAGGATGGTCAAATCCCCCTGTAGGGGGATTTAATATGGACTCTAAGTACAAGCGTTGCTTTTCCCCTTCGGGGAAAGCTAAAATCACTCTCTTGGGGACTTTGATAGCCATGCTTTCCCTGCCCATTTTACCGGTTTTTGCCCCCTCCAGCTCCTTGGCCGAGGCCGAGGCCGATTTTTCCGTGCCCTCAATCGCCGCCACCGCCATCCCCGAAACTCCTTTAATCCAGGAAAATTCATTCTTGCCGGCCAGCCGCCATTACTCGCCCAAGGCAGAATTAACGGTTTTAGAGAAGATTGACGTCGTCGTCACGGCCTATTCCAGCTCTGTCTGGGAGACCGACGACACGCCCTATCTAACCGCCGCCAATACTCTGACCCGCGACGGCGTCGTCGCCAGCAATCTCTTGCCGTTTGGCACCAAAATCAGGATTCCCGAACTGTTTGGAGAAAAAATCTTTGCAGTTGAGGATAGAATGAACCAAAGAATCGGCGACTTCCAGATTGATATTTGGTTTCCGTCCTCTTGGCAGGCTAAGCAGTTCGGCCTCAAATACACCTATATTGAAACGGTAAAGTAGGCCCAAGAATAACGATAACCACCCCTCTGACGGGGTGGTTTTGATTTATAGGTAATGCCCAGGGTGGGAGTCGAACCCACATGAGCTAAAGCTCGCGACATTTTAAGTGTCGAATGTCTACCATTTCATCACCTGGGCGCAAATTATCATTCTTGTGAGGCCTGGGCGGGAATTGCACCCACGTATAGCGCTTTTGCAGAGCGCTGCCTTACTGCTTGGCTACCAGGCCGACTAGTCTTTTGATATCACCCTTTAGACTCTTTTTCAACTGGGTCTTCCTTGGTTTTTGCCAACAGCTCTTCAACTCGGCCCGCCACCAGGGTTTCTTTCTCCCAGCGGAAAATCAAACGGGGGACCGGCCGCATCTCCAACTTTCTGTTCAATTTTTGCTGGAGAAAATAGATCTGAGCCTCGAGTATCTTTAAAACAGACGGCGCCAGTTTTTCCGGAAAAACACTGATGAAAACCTTGGCGATACTCAGATTCGGAGCCGTCTCAACCCGGGTAATGGTCACTAGAGCGTGGTTGGGAAACTCGGCCTCTCTCAAAAGGATTTGGCCGAATTCCTTCTTGATAATCTGATTAAGTCTCGGTAAGCGGTTGGACATGATTTTAAAGCTCGGCCTTGTGTCTTTCTTCCTCAAAGGCTTCGAGGATATCTTCTTCTTCAATCTTCACCTCGCCCTCAAAGAGAATCCCGCATTCTCGGCCTCGAGAAGCCTGAAAAACTTCTTTTTTGTTCTCCTGGAGAGAAATAATCTTGCCCCGACCAACATTTTGATCTTTCCTCCAAACCTCAAGCTTTGATCCCTTTTTTATCTCTCCCTCGATGATTTTGCCACCGATGATCTGGCGGTTTTTCTCGTTGAGAAAAAGAGCCAAAACCTTTAACTTGCCTAGTATCTTTTTCTCCACTTCGGGCTGTAGTAAGTTCTCCATCACCTGCCTAACCCCCTGGGCCAGAGTATAAATAATATCAAAAGACAAAATCCTGACCTTCGCTCGCTCTTTCAAAATGGTGGCAGTCAGGTTCACTTTAACCCTAAACCCCAAAATGGCCGCCTTGCTGGCCTCGGCTAATTTAACATCGCTTTCGTTGATCTCGCCCACTTCTTTTCCCAGGATCCGCAAAATGACCTTTTCCTGAGGCAAACCGCTCAGGACTTCTTCGATCGCTTCTAAGGATCCCGAAACATCGGCTTTCAGGATCAGGTTTAAAACCTTTTTACCTTCTTCGATAAAAATGACTTGGCCTTCGCCGGATTTCTTTTCTTTCTTCTGTAAATAGACTCGGGCCTCTTCCATGGTCGGAAAGACGCTGATTTTATCGCCCACTTGAGGCACTCCTTCCAGGCCCAGGACGACCACCGGCATTGAAGGCAAGGCAATAGTGAGGGGCTGATGGCGAAAATCCTCCATATTTTTAATCTTGCCACCGGCCGTGGAAGTGGCGATGATATCGCCGATTCCCAGGCTTCCGTCTCGTAACAATAAAGTCGCCAATGGGCCCTTTAGATTATCCAGGTAAGCTTCAATGACGACTCCCTCAGCCGCCTGACTCGGATCGCCCTTGAGATTCTCCATCTCGGCGATCAAGAGGATGAGCTCTAAAAGATTATCCAGGCCCTGGCCCGTCTTGGCCGAAACCTCAACAGCAGGAATCTGACCGCCAAAGGATTCAACCGAGATTCCTTCTTTGATTAACTCTTGCTTGATTCTCTCGGGATTGGCGCCGGGCAAATCAATCTTGTTCAGGGCGACGATCAAGCCAATGCCCGATTTTTTGATATGACCAATGGCTTCTTTGGTCTGCGGTTGGATTCCAGAAACGCTATCGATGACCAAAATGGCAATATCGGCCACCTTGGCTCCCCGAGATCTCATGGCCGAAAAAGCTTCGTGGCCGGGCGTATCGATGAAAGTGATCTTTTTTTCATTGAACTCCACTTCATAAGCGCCGACGTGCTGGGTGATACCGCCGGATTCTTTTTCCGCCACGTGTGATTTTCTCACGGCATCAAGAAGAGAAGTTTTGCCCGAATCGACGTGGCCTAAAACGACCACTATGGGCGGTCTTGGTATAGTTAAAATGTTTTCTTTTTGTTTGTCTTTTTCAACCATACTCTTTTCGTAATCGCTAGTTCTAAATTTTCAATTTTCAAGTACCAATTTTCAATCAACCCCCAATTAGTTAATTTTCAAACACGTCGTAATTGAAAATTTGGTCATTGAAAATTCATTGGAAATTGAAAATTGTAAATTGAAAATTAAGAACCTTTAGCTTTTTCTATTGCTTGTTTCTCTTCCTCTGACAAGGGGTAACTGGACTGCCCTTTTTCAACGGTCTTGGCATAAACCCGGTTTCCTTCCCGGGAAAACAAAGAGGTGATGACAATCCCATCGTTGTTTTCGTCGAGCAAGGCCAAAGAAAAACTTTGGTCTCCGCCCACGCCCAAGAAAGGATTATATCTAATAAAACCAACTTTCTTAAAGAAAAGCCGGCTTTGGGCTTTCAGCTCCTCTAACTCCCGGGAAAGCTCGCCAAGGTTCACTTCTAAAATCTTCAGTTTTTTAAGAACGCCTTCTAAATTTTCCGGCTCTTTTTTATTTTTTCTGAAAAGATTGAACATATGAAAATTATCTAAAATGTTTTACGCTGCGGAGGAGGTGGGGCTCGAACCCACAAGCCCTTGCGGGCACCGCATTTCGAGTGCGGCGGAATGCCAATTATCCGACTCCTCCCCGCCTATGATGTGGACCCGCGGGGAGTCGAACCCCGAACTTATCCATGCCATGGATACGTGTTGCCATTATACCACGGGCCCCTATTTCAATTGAAAATTATACCAGATTTACGGCATTTTACAATGCCTGAATATTTCTACTCTTTCGTTAATTGATGAGTTAACTCACGATTGCAGCTTAACTTATTAATTTTGTTTTGGCATAATCATACTAACGATCGTTCGTCTTTTATGCCAAAAACGGAGGAGACCGAATCTCCTCCGTTTTTAATTTTTGAGTGGAACGACTGTGCCCCCAGAAGGAATTGAACCTTCATCCCAGGTTTAGGAAACCCGTGCTCTATCCGTTAAACTATGGGGGCAAAAGCTACACTCAAATTACAACAATCTTTGCTTGGAGTAAAGGCAAATTTCTGCTAAAATATAGATATGCCAACTGATTTAGAGGTTATCAAAGCCATCAAAAAAGCCTTGCCGGCCGTGGTCAGCATCGTCGGCGACCAGCCGTTACCCCGAAAAAAGAATGAGCCGTCTCAATTCTGGGGATTGATCGAGGACAAAAACACGCCTCTGGCTTTTTCTCTGGAACTGAAAAAACAGGGCCGCAAGATCAGCTCCGGTTCCGGCTTCATTATTGATTCTGACGGCCTTGTCGCCACCAACAGCCATTTGATTTCACCCCTGGTGGAAGAATATCGCGTCATTATGAATTCTGGCGAAGAATTCGAGGCCAAGATTTTTGCCACCGACTTTCTAAATGATTTGGTCTTTATGAAGATTCGGGCCAAGCAACTTCCCATTATTAATCTGGGCGACTCCTCAAAATTAGAATTGGGGCAAACGGCCATTGCCATTGGCACGGCCCTGGGGGAATTCCAAAGCTCGGTTTCGGTCGGCGTTGTCTCCGGCCTCAGTCGTTTTATCTCGGCCAAGAGCATGATCTCAGGCAAGGTTTCCAAATTGAGAGGGCTGATTCAGACCGATGCCGCCATTAACCCCGGCAATTCGGGCGGCCCCTTGATTGATCTCTTTGGCCGGGCCATTGGCGTCAACACCGCTCTCGTCTTTGGCGCCGAAAACATTGGTTTTGCCATTCCCATCAATCATCTCAAAGAAGATTTGCTCGAGATCAAAAAGTATGGGCGAATCCGTCGGCCTTTCTTGGGCGTCCGCTATCTTTTATTGAATAAACAGCTGGAAGAAAGAAATAAACTGCCGGTCGATTACGGCGCCCTGGTTGTCTCCGAAGAGCTGCCCGATGATCGGGCTGTTATTCCCGGCAGTCCGGCGGAAAAAGCCGGTCTAAAAGAGTTTGATATTATCCTCGAGTGCCAGGACAAGAAAATCACCACCAAAAAACCTTTGGAGGATATATTAAGAACGCTGGAGCCCGGAAAAGAAATCGGCCTAAAAGTCCTCCGCCAAGGGAAAGAAATCTTTTTAAAAACAATGCTTGAAGAAAAAAACTGATAGAAAAAACAGCTAAGAAGAGCTGTTTTTTCTTTTTAGGGAGACCGACGGGATTTGCACCCGCGCTGAGAGTTCCACAAACTCTAGTGCTGCTGCTACACCACGGCCTCCATTTTCATTCTGTGCCCCCACCAGGAATCGGACCTGGATCTTCTGCTTAGAAGGCAATTGCTCTATCCGTTGAGCTATGGGGGCTTAAAAATCAAAGTAACCCTAGCACAATCCGTCTCTATTTTCAAGATTATTCTCCTTTCGGCGAAAAAAGATCCGGATAATCAAGGCCGTCGGCGGCTTCAAGTTTCCGCTGACGGCTTTGCCAATTTCGCAAAATTTTTTCCAGCGCCGGCTCATCAAGAACGGGTAATTCCGACGAAACGGGCAATGCTTGACGCGATATCAAAACAACGAATTTCAAGAAAAACAAAGCGCCGATAACAACGGCCAGAATAATCATGACCACGAAGAAGGGAAAAACCCTTTCGCCGATCGTCCAGGGAAATCTTTTCAGGAAGAACAGAAAACCCCTGATCTTTTCCTTGAAACTTTTGAGTTTTTCCTTTATCGTCATCGCTATTTGGTGTAAGTTCTAATACTAAAAGTCGCCTCGACTAGGTCGGCTGTTCCCGCGGGCGTCTTGGCTTTTTTCAAATTGAAGTCAAAGATTTCCATCAGATAGGGGCCATTCTCTAGTTTCTCCAGAAAACGTAAAAAGTTTTTCGACTCGCCCTGGGCAGAAACCTGAAAAATCATCGAGCCCCAAACATCCTTCTTTGACCTTTGGGGAAGGCTCGGGTTAATCTTGATTGATAAATTCTGGGAAATGCCCTCGAAAAAACTCAAAAAGTCCACCGGCGCCTCCTTGTCGACAAAAATCATGTCCAGCGTTTTTATCTCCGATAAATGAGCGCGGTAATCTTTGTTCAGTTTGATGAAATTTTCTTCTTGCTCCTGAAGCGAAAATTGGGTCTTTTTAAGAGAGGAAAGAATTTCCACGTCGCGAATAATCGTTCTCAAAGAAAGGGAAACGATGAGCAAAATCAAGCCCAGGTCGATCAGGCCGAAAACAAGATTCAGGAAATATTTCTTTCTGGTCATTTGAGCTCAAAACTTAAGTAAAAATCGACGTTGGTTGAAGAAACCCAGTTCCCGGGAGGAAAATCAACTTTATCAAATTTCGGATCGGCCTCCAGACTCTTCTTGAAATCTAAAAGTTTTTCTCTAGTTGGAGAAAACCCAACGAGATTAATTTTCTCTTGGCCCAAATCTTTAACGAAGGAAAAGCTGGTGATGTAGCTGCCCGTCGGCAGCTTCTGGAAGACTTCCTCCAGCCCATCGGTTAAATAGACTTGCTCCTCATAGAAAGACTCAACCTGTCCGAATTTTTCATTGAGTGCTTTTATCTCCTGCTGAAAACTGAGGATGGCTGTCGTGTCGACTTCTTTTCCTCTTTGAGAAATCGCGATCTTCTCTGAATCAATCTCACCGCCCAGATAAACTTGGATTGAGAAAAAAACGAGTAAGACGGAAATCAAAAAAAACAAAAGGCCGATTTCAAAAATCAAAGCCAGCTTTAATTTTTTTCTAATTAAAATATCTTTTTTTTCTTGAGCGGGAAGTAAGTTGATCATTTTATTAATCATCGGCCGTCATGATGCCGCGGAGAGCCAAACCCAGGGCGTTGGTATAGGATAGCGACCGCCGGAGATAAGCTTCCGGAACTCTTTCTTGCGGATCGTCCAGAACATTAACCCAAGGATTACCCAAAACGACCGGGAGGCTTAATTCTCTCGTCAGGTAACGATCCAGGCCCTTGAGATTAGCTCCACCCCCGGAAAGCAAAACCCTTTTTACCTCATGCCGGCTCGGCGACGAATGCTCATGACTGGCGTGAGAATAATAGAAATCAAGAAAATTTTTGATCTCAGAAACCAGTTGAGAAAGAGCCGGCTCCAAAATCTGAATAACCCGGTGATCTTCGAGGATCTCTTTTTCTAACTCCGAGTCACCGGTCTTTTCCTCGAGCCTGACTTTAGTTTTAGCTTCCAACCCATAGTTAACTTTGATCCTTTCGGCTTCGACGGAACTGATGCCCAGCTTTGAGGCCAGGGCCTCGGTCAAGTCAGATGAGGAAGTTAAAAAAGAGCTGGTGAATCTGATCGATCGGCCTGAAAAAACAATCAAACCCGTCCGCGTCGCGCCAAAGTCTATTAAAAGAACGGGGTTGGGGGTAATCCCGTTTTTGATCAAGGCCCGGCTGGTTGATGACGACTCGATCTCCAGAGCGCAAGGCCTCAAAGACGCCGCCTTTAGGACCCGGATGTAGGGATCGACAATCTTCTGAGGAATGGCGGCTAAGAGAATATCAAAGTGGTCTAAATGATTAACCAATGGCTCAATCACCTCAAAACCCAGGCAAGATTCTTTGACCGGAACCGGGATATGATTTTCCGCTTCAAAAAGAATGGCTTTTTCCAGTTCCTCGGGATTCATTTTCGGGAACTGAATCATCCGCAAGAAGGCCTTCTCCTCGGGCAATGAAACAATCACTTCTTCTGTCTTTATCTTTTCTCCCCGAACTTGAGAAAGGGCCTGATGGATGATTTTAGCCAGGGCTTCTTCATTTTTAATCTCGCCGCCTTCAACAACGCCCCGGGGAATCTCGGCTTCGCCGAAAGAAGCTAAATCGAATTCCGCTCCTTTTCGTTTGAGCTTGACGATCTTCAAAGAAGAATCAGAGATATCGATTCCGAAAGCCGTCGGTTTTAGGGTCAAAGGTTCTAACATCTTCATCTTTTTTTATTATACCTGACCTATTCTTCCTGCCAACCAATAACCTCGTATTGGGCGCCAATGGTTGGCGTTAAGGGAGGAGACTGGTAAAGCAAATTGACGTCGACGGCGCTTTCTCGCTTCAAGTAGCCGGAAACAATGACCGAACCCGAGATCCATTGAGTGCCCACCCGGCCATTGCTGCCAATCGAACCGACAATCTCCAGTTTTTCCCGGAGATTGTTGGGATAATGATTCCGGGAGAATCTTCCTTTCTGGGCCAGAAAAATACCTTTGAGTTCCAGCTGGTCAGGCGACTGCGGGCCGATGAGAATATTTCTTTCGGCCATCAGGGTCAAGCCGTCTGAGCCGTCATTAACGGTGTAATTAAGATTGGTGGCCAAAACCGCATCCGTATCCAGGTTGGGATTGATGAGATTGGCCGAAGCCACCGTCACCTTGCCCTTGACGGTTCCTTCGGGCCAAAGGTTGTCTTCGACAAAGATTAAAGAACAACTGGAAGGAACGGGCAAGGTCTGGTAGAGGTATTGGTTGCTGATGGTAAAATAGTCGTAATGCCAACCTTCTTCCAGGCTGTAGGCATAGGTGGAAGAAAGACCGGTGATGATCCAGATTTCCACCTGGCCCTGGCTGGTAAACTTCAGGCGGTAACCCTTGCCCTGAGAATTAATATTGACCGAGGGTTGAAGATAAATGCCGCCCGACTGAGCCGCCAATTTCATCTGCGACAGATCAATCGTTATGCCGTCAAAGTCAAAAGAGGGCACCGGATAACTAAAGAGATTGGGATTGCTGTTCTGGGTGGTGGTAAAGACGCCGGGGCAAACGCAGCTTGATCCCTGAGTCCAACAACCAGAGCTCGTGGGACAGGCAGAGCAACCAAACGAAACGGTACAGATCCAGCTTTGCTTGGCCGAGGTCATCAAAGACTGGTTTTCTCCGTCCATGCGGACACCGCCGTTAGAATGATAAGGACCGCGGATTTCGTGATCACCGCCAATCCAGACATTGTCGTTCAGGATATAAGAATATTTGGCCAGCGACGCTTGGCCGTAAAAAACCTTGATCTTTCTTTTGAGCTGAGGGTATTTTAATGTCCAACCCTCGCTTCGGGCCTCGCCGTAAATCGTTTGGCCGCAAGTAAGGCTGGAATTGGCCTGAAGAGAAAATTTGCCCAGAAGATTTCCTCCGGGATCAAAATAATCTCTTTCTCCCTGACAGGCGGACACCAGGCCGTGATTAAGGCACCAGCGATAGAAATCTATTCCTGCTTCGGCTATCTCCAGAGACTCGGCCGCAGCCGCTTTTTGAGCGCTTTGCCGGAGCTGTAAGAGAATAAAACCCAGCAACCCCGACAGCATTAATAAAAACAGGGCGCCGAAAACCAGGGCGTAGGTAACAATCATTCCTTTTGTTTTTGTAGTTGACATCATCTACGGCACGGTTTTTAGATTGCGCAGTTCGACAAAAGACTCCAGCTCAAAATCCTCCGGCGGCCGGTCGGGATTGGCATTGATAATCAAATAAACCTTCATTAATTTGGTGTCCTTGAGCCGGGCGGGATAAATAGTGATTTTGTTGTTATTGACATCAAAATATTCAAAGATGGGCGGGGCGTTCCGAACGTAATAGCTGAGGTTTTTAACTTCTTCTTGGCCGAGAGGATAAGCAGGCGGCGTACCAATGGGCTTAGTCACTCCTTTTTTAAATTCATTGCCCAAACCAATTAATTCTTCGGTCCAGGAAAGAATAAACCTGGCTTTCATGGCATGATTCGGGTTCTGCCAGTTGCAGGCTGGATCAACCTGGTTGGTGGCATCGGCTAAAAACTGAAGGGAGTTATCCGTGGCCAAGGTGGTCACGTCATAAGTCGTCGTTCCCTGCCAAGTCGAGGCGCAATCAGAGCATTGTGTTTGGCAAAGATTTCCCAGTTTTTGGCCATCGGCGAAAATTTCCGCGTATTCGTTGGAAGCGCCGAAATCTCCTTCGATTGAGATCTGAACCTGCGCCGTTTTTATCGTTCCCTGCAAGAAATTGGAAAAACTGACGCTGCAGGAACCGCCCTTGCTAAAAACAACGCATTCTTTGGTTGAACTGCCCGAGCTCACTTCGCCCAAAAAATACCGGACTCGTTCGGTTTTGCCGTCATTGTCAATGTCGCTGTAAAAAACGAATTCCTTGTCCTCGGCTTTTTCAATCGGGTAGGAACCGTCATCGCCTTGTTTGGCCTGACGAATTTCCCGGGTCATCGTCTCAATGCCTTTTCTGGCCTCATCAATGGCCACGGATTGCTCGTAGGTATAGCCATAGATCCGGTAGCTTAAAACGATAAAGCTCATGAGAGCGCCAGAAGCCAAAGTAAAAACCACAATGGCCACCAGGGTTTCCACGAGGGTGAAGCCCGTCTTGTACTCGAATCTTGGTTGAATCATGGTTATTCAATCTGTTCCAGCGTCACGATTTTCGTCTGGTCGCCCGCCACCGAAACCGGAGTCGTCAGAGTGGAATAGCCGGGCGCCGCCACTTCTAGGTTATAAGTGGCGGACTGAAGGGGAAGGAAATAGGCCTGACCCTTCTCGTTGGTGTAAAGAGTTGAGTCGTAACCCAGCTGGGTATTGGTCAGCCTCGCCTGGGCGGCAAAAATGGGCTCCAGGGTCAGATTGTTTTGACTGGTCAGTAAAAGAGAGGTTTGCGCTTTCAGATAAAGCTTAACTTGAAAAGCCGTGTTCGGGGCCAAGCCCATCGGCTGCGGCTCGGGCTCCGTGGCGATCAGGTCGAGCGAGCTGCCGGGATTAATGGAAAAATAATAATTATCCCATTCAAAAGCCGAAAGAGTGAACGTGCCGGAACCGTCAGAAACGTGGTCTGAGGAATACTTAAAAACCGGTTCTTCCAAAGCATTACGGCCGATAATTTTTTCTCCTCTTAAATGAAAGGGTATCCAGGGGGCGGCCGTCGCTTCGGAAGTTTTCCACGAAACCTGCCAGTCGGAAAGAATCGGCGTTAGGCTCGGGTCCGGAGTCGAAAAATCTCCGCGGATTCTTAATTCAGGATAAGTGGTTTTGTCTAAGTTCTTTAAATTGACGGGAGAAACCTCAAAACCAGATTCGTTGCCGGGTAGATCACGGTCCGGAACAATTAGCCAGTTTTCTCCTTGGAGATAAAGAAGACGGTAAAGAATCCGGGTCGTTTCCGGTTCTGAATCCGAAAAGGAGAGGTTGTCCCAGGCAATCATGTTTTCTGGAGTGATCGTGGTTGAAATCAAATAGCCCGAGCTTTGATAAGTGGCTAAACTAACCCGGCCCTCAGCTAAAGAAAGTTGAAAGATCTGAAAAATCTTGCTCTCGTTTAAAAAAGAGTCGTAAAACGAGGCCGACCCCCAAGCCGAAAGGGTCAGCACCGCCATCGTACTCAAGCGATCGACGTTAAGACTCAAGGGAATTAATTCGCCTTCCAGAACAATGGGGTGGGGTTTTTCCGGAGTCGTCACCTCCTCGGTCCCGAAAGTCCGCTCCTGGCTGTAGCCGGTCTTAGAAACCACGACCTTGTAACTGGCCGGACTCAGTGAAAAATAATGCTTACCGCTGAAGGGAGTGGCGCTTTTAATGACTTGGTTGGTCGCCTGGTCCTTCACTTCTATCAGGGGCGAAGGAACCATGGCGCCCGCGGCGTCAAAAACCGAAACCTGAAGAATGCCGCCGGTCTCTGAGCACTCTTCGGCCAGAGAAGCGGGCGCCATATCCGTAATCAAAGCGACCTGGCCCGAAAACCGGCCCGACCAAGAAACTTTTATCTCCACTTTTTTGTAATCATTGGGGCAATCGTCGGCCGGAGAAACAATGCCGTCTAGGGCATCAACGACATAGTCAACCCTTCTTTCGACCTGATAATCAACGTTGTTTTGCCGACTGGCGGAAAACTGAGACAGACTGCCCGAAGGAAAACCGCCGACAATCCCGACGGAACCGTAGGGAAGGTTTCTGATTTTTTCGATTTCACCGTTGGCCAGCTGCGTCGCCACGATCTTGTTGCGGCTTTGGATAATGACTTTCAATCCCAGTTGATAAGCGCCGAAAATACCCAAAAAGACAACCAGGGTCAAAAAAATTCCCACCATCGTTTCAATTAAGGTCAGGCCTTTTTGAGAAAATAACTTTTTCATTTAGATGGCTTCCAGCATGGAATACATCGGCTGGATCATGGAGATGGCAAAAAAGCCGACGGCGCCGCCCACGGCCAACATCAGCAAGGGCTCGATCAAAGAAGCCAAATTTTTCGTCGTGTTGGCCACTTCGTCTTCCAGGAAAGTGGCCAGCTGATCCAAAACCTGAGACGTTTCTCCGGTTTCTTCTCCCACCTCGATCATCTGAACGACGATCGGCAGATAGAGGTTCTCGTATGGTTTAAGAGAGTCCGAAAGTTTAGCGCCTTTCCTGACCTTTTCCGCCGCCTCCAGCAACGATTCGCGGAAATAGATATTGCCCAGGGTGCCGGCGATAATTTCAAGAGATCTAACTAAAGGGACGCCCGAACCGATCAAAGAACCAAGCGTTCGGGTAAAGTTGGCGGCGCTGGTTTCTTTGACCAATTGGGAAAGAACCGGAATTTTTAAGAAGATTTTATCAAAAAACTGCTTACCCGCCCGGGTCCGGAGAATCCCGCGCAGCGAGAAAACCAGAGCCAGAATGATCAAGGGCAAGAGATACCACCGAGTCTGTAAAAAGACGCCCAGGCCGATGACGATCTTGGTGGTCAAGGGCAAAGGTAATTCTAATTCGGCAAAGGTCTCGGCCAACTGAGGCACAACAATGATGAGCATTAAAAACCCGATGCCGATCATGGCCGAGATGACCACCAAGGGATAAACCATGGCGCCGATGATTTTGGATCTTAATTCTTGCTGCTTTTCCAGTTGCTGGCAAAGATTATTCAAAACCTGCTCTAAGGTCCCGGATTCCTCCCCGACCTTGATCATGTTCTGAAAAATCTCGGGGAAGATATCCGGATACTCCCGCAGGCTTTCCGAAAGGCTCTGGCCGTGAATTATCTTTTCTTCGATCTCGGTCAGGGCTTTTTTAAGCTGTTTGTTCCGGGCCTGAACGGCCAAAGTATCGAGCGCCCGAGGCAGAGAAACTCCGGCCGAGGTCATGACGCGGAGATTACGGATAAAAAAGACTTTATCGGAAATGCCGACGCCTCGATTGAAAGAAAAAATAGATCTCTTATTCTTTTGAGAAAGTTCCTCGGCTTTAAAAGAAATCAAAAATAACCCTTCTTGGCGCAGGGCGCTGGCTAATTCCTGTTCGTCTTTGGCCTCAAAAAACCCTGGTCTAGTGACGCCCTGTTGAGATTTGGCGGTGTAAGAATAACGCATCTAATTTTACTCAATAATGACTCTCAAGATTTCTTCCACCGAGGTTAGTCCCTGGGCCGCCTTGATAAATCCGTCTTCAGTCATGGTCATCATGCCCTCCTTTTGTGCCTGGGCCTGAATTTGGTCTGCCGTGGCTTCTTTGACGATTAGTTCTTTGATGGCAGAACTGACGGCTAAAACTTCATAGATGCCCACCCGACCGCGATAGCCTTCGGGGCATTCTTTGGAAGACTTGGGTCGATAAAAATTAATATCTTCCCAGGCGTCTTGAGGCTTGACGATTTTTTCTTCTTTAAGAACGGTTAAGATTTTTTCTAAATTGCAGTATTTGGCGATGTTTTTTAATTCCGAGGGTTTGAATTTGTAAGCCGCTTTGTCGTCGGTTAAGCGGCGAACCAATCTCTGGGCCAGGATGACGTTCAGGGTCGAAGAAATCAAAAAGGGCTCAACCTTCATATCAATCAAACGGGGGATGGATCCGGCCGCCGAATTGGTGTGAATGGTCGAAAGAACCAGGTGACCGGTCAGAGATGCATTAATGGCCAAGCTGGCGGTTTCATTGTCTCTAATTTCACCGACCATGATGACATCTGGATCTTGTCTGACCAGAGAACGAAGGCCCGAGGCAAAGGTCAGGCCGATCTTCGGATTGACCTGGGTTTGATTCGTCCGGGGCATGCGATATTCCACCGGATCTTCAACGGTGGAAATATTGATCTCCGGGGTATTTAAAATCTCCATCATGGCGTAAAGAGTCGTGGTTTTACCCGAACCGGTCGGGCCGGTGATCAGAATCATGCCCACCGGCTTTCTTAAATTGGTTTGGATCTTTTCCAGAGCCTCGCCGCTGATGCCCAGCTCTTCCAAGGTTAAAGCCGTCGTGCTCTCGGCGAGCAACCTCATGACCACTTTTTCTCCGTCGAAGACGGGCAGGACGGAAACGCGAATAGAATATTTGTAATCTTCGGTTTCGGCTTTAAACCGGCCGTCCTGGGGCAAACGGTGTTCGTCGAGCTTTAAATTGGCTAAGACCTTAATTCTGGCGACGATGCCCGCCAGAACTCTTTTGGGTAAAATCATCGCTTCCCTCAAAATGCCGTCGATCCGATAACGCACCAAAATATCTTTTTCGAACGGTTCGATATGAATATCGGAAGCTCTTTGTAAAATGGCATGTCTTAAAAGAGTATCCACGATCTTGATAATGGGCAGATCCTGGGCCACCTTTTCTAATTCTGCGTCTTCCAAGGGCAGTTCTTCTTCCCGGGCCGACTTAATCGCGGCGGTTTCTTTCTCGACCAGGGCATCTTTATCCAGGGTCCTGGCCTGTCGGGAAATAATTTCCCCGAACTCGGCTTCCAGGCTCTGATGATACTGCCTCAAGACATTCTTGATGCCTTGAACGGTGGTCAGCCGCGGCAAAATCTTTAAATTAGCCTTCTTTTTAATGAAATCGATGGTTCCCAGATCTTCCGGATCAAGCATGGCCACTTCCAAATTATTACCCCGTCTGCGAAAGGAAACAATATTATGGGTTCGGGCAATTGGTTCCGGGATTATCTTTAAGGCCTCGGGATCAATTTTTTCTTTCTCTAAATTGACGAAGGGGATGCCCAAAATATAGGCTTCGAGCTTGGCCAGTTCTTCTTGGGTGATCAGGCCCTGAGAAATCAAAACATCGCCAATTCTTTGATTGGTTTCTCGGGCAACCTTCTCGGCTTCATTAAATTGCCCCTCCTTGAGCAGGTTGGCGTCTAAGAGAAAGGCTTTCAATTGTTGAGGTTCAACGCGCATTTTTTAATTATTCGCCCAAAGCTTTTTTAACCTTGTCGACAATCTCTCCCAAACTGTAATTGGCTTTGATCAAATAGGTGGTGGCGCCCAATTCCAAGGCGGTTTCGATGTTTTTCACATCCTCAAGATTGGTTAAGATGATGACCGGGATGTGAGACGTGGCCTCGTTTTCTTTTAATTTCTTTAGAACCTCGAGGCCGGGGAGCCGAGGCAGGATTAGATCCAGAAGGATCAAATCCGGCTTTTCGCTTTGAGCCAAGCGCAAGCCGACTTCGCCATCAACGGCGGCGACGATCTCGTAGCTCTCCGATCCCAGGGCATCGCCAAAGGTTTTTTGAAGAACCGGCTCGTCTTCGATGAAAAGTATCTTTTTAGGCATAGATTTGTAATTACTTTTTTAAGGGCAGGGTAAACCAAAAAGTTGATCCTTCACCCTCTTTTGATTTAAAGCTCAGCTTGCCGCCGGACTTTTCCACGATGGCCTTGGCGATATAGAGCCCCAGACCCGAACCCTGGGCTTGATGACGAAAGGCATTGCGACCGCGGAAAAACTTTTGGCCGATGTATTTGTAGTCATCGGGAGAAATTCCAATTCCGTTGTCAGTGACCTCAAAATAAAGATGGTTGCTTTTCCTATTAATGGTGACGCTAACAGAGCCCCGACCCTTGGTATAGCGGATGGCGTTATCTAAAAGGTTTTCTACGACTTGACCGATTTGGAAAGGATCAAAAAGGGCTTCGGGCAAGTTGTCGGCCAGCGACAACTTAACTTCGACATTGGAAGCGCGGGCCAAGGGATCTAGCCAGGCGATGGTTTTTTGGACCAATTCCGCCAAAGAAGCTTTCTCTTTTTTGAATAGAAACTCATTGCTTTCGATTCGGGAAACGGTTAAAAGATCGGAAACCAGTCCTTCCATCCGTTGACCGTTTTCTCTCAAAATCTGCAGGTAATTGGTTTGTTTTTCCGGCACCTGTTCAACTTTACCGGAAATCAAGAGATCGATGATCCATCTTAAGTTCGCCAGGGGCGCCCGGAGCTGATGGGAAACAATGCTGATGAACTCGGCCTTCAACCGAACGACCTCGGCCAGTCTTTCAAAGCTCTGGGTAATAATAAAACCGATAGTAATTAAGACCGCCGCCACGATCAGAACGATTAAAACAACCATTTCCGGGTTTTCCGAAAATCTAGAACCGATAAAATAAGTTGCCAAAGAAGAGCTGATGACAACCACGCCTAAAACCATGAACAGGAACTGCGGACACTGCCAAAGAGAAAGTCCGTATTTTTTGCATTGCTTGGCGATATTGAGAGAATCGAGAAATCCTTGTCGCATTCTTGAATTATACACCAAATCAAGATAGAGTGGAAAAGGCGGGGCGTGGTGTAATGGTAGCACGAGTGCTTTGGGAGCACTTAGTCCCAGTTCGAATCTGAGCGCCCCGACCAATAGAGACATTTGTTAAAATCAATGCAATTATGAAAATCTTAGTTTTTCTGCAAGGCACACTAATAATGCACAAAAGCGCGGTTGGTAAAACCCGCGAGGAAATTATTGAACAAGTAAAAGCTCAAAGTGAATCGGTTCGTGATTTTGGTTCATATGTTCCTATCAGCAATGCCGTGGAGAAGTTAAAGGGGTGGGCCACGCAAGGCGCAGAGATTTTTTACCTTAGCGCTCTGACCGAAGATAAAAAAGTGCGGGGCGATGAGATTGTCGGTAAAGAAGGTCTAATGGTTGATCAAGAAATTCTTGATAAATACGGATTTCCGAAAGGAGAAATTTATCATCGCCGAAAAGGGGAAAGTTATGCTCAAATAGCTGAAAAAATTGTGCCGGATGTTTTAATTGAAGACGATTGTGAAAGCATCGGCGGAGAAAAAGAAATGACCGTAACTTTCATTAAGCCAGAGATAAAAAGACGGATAAAATCAATTGTGATCAAGGAATTTGGTGGGATTGATCATCTGCCAAATGACACAAACGAATTGCTGAAATTATATTTATGAAAGCGGTGTTTTCTCTGGACAAAGGAGCTAAGCTCCTTTTAAGCTGAAACTACTTAAAAATACTTGGACCATACGGCAGAAACAATCATGACGAATTACCATTGCTATCGCTTTAATAATTAGTTGTTTTGTTCGGAGTTTGTTGACACAGATAGAGATTTTAACAAAGCTATTCCTGACTGTATTACTTAACGTATCTGAACCTAGACAAAGCGGAGTGTAGTGCAACGGCGACGCGTCCCGCCCATTGACCGGGGGATGGTGTAGCGGTCTATTGTGCTTAACCGGGTTAAGCATATGTGTAGTCCCAGTTCGAATCTGAGCGCCCCGACTAAAAAAACACCGTGGTTAGCGGCGTTTTTTCTCTCCGACGACAGCTAGCGAAATTCGGCTAACAGTTTTTCGATTGATAATTCTAAGGGTTGTTCGGCCAGAATCGCGTCTTTGTCCGGCAATAATTGTTCTTCCAGAGTCGGCCGTTCTTCTTGGTAGAAGATTCCCAAAGGAATCTTCTCTCCCCATTCAAGCGACTTTTCAAAAGCCAAAACTTTGTTTTTGGCATCGTGATTTTCCAGATTGTAAATTCTCTCTCTAAACCAAGAATAAGTATTTAAATGGTTCAAGGCAACGCAGGGTTGTAAAACATCAACTAAAGCGAAGCCCCGGTGATTGACGGCTTCAACTAAAATTTTTGTCAGTTGGGGAATATCGCCGGCAAAACCGCGGGCGACAAAACTGGCCCCGGAAGCAATTGCCAGCGCCAGCGGATTAAATGGTTGGTCAAAAACGCCTTCGGGGGTTGACCTGGTTTTTGCGCCTTTGTCGGAAGTCGGCGAAGGTTGGCCAACCGTCAAAGAATACAATTGATTGTTATGCAAAACACAAGTAATGTCGGGGTTTCTTCTGGACGCATGGATCAGATGATTGCCGCCTTCGCCCAGTTGATCGCCGTCGCCGACGATGGCCATGACTTTAAGGCTTTTGTTGGCAATTTTCGCCCCGGTCGCCAATGGCAAAGCCCGGCCATGAACCCCCTCAAAGCCATAGGTTTTTAAATAATTAATCATGTGGCCGTGGCAGCCAATGCCATAAACAGAGAAAATCTGATCGGGTCGCAAACCCATTTCAATGAAAGCGTTTTTTAAAGCCGCCCAAATGCCAAAATTACCGCAACCCAAGCACCAGGTGATTTTCTGATTGGTCTTAAATTCGTCTTCTATCGCCATATATCACATTTAGTACGATCGTACTAAAAGTTGTTATTTTATTTTAACTAAAGTTTCGATTCTTTTTACAATCTCTTCCGGCATAATCGGCCGGCCATCATAGTTTAACAGCAGATTTTCGATTTTGATGCCGGTCTTTTCTCTAATTAGTCCGGCGGCTTGACCGGCAATGTTTTGCTCAATCATTAAAATTTGCTGACTGTTTCGCAAAAAACTTTCAACTGCTTCTGCCGGGAAAGGATTTAAATAATTGAGGTGCAAAAATCGGGTTTCAACGCCTTGATCTGCTAATGTTTTTTGCGCCTCGAGAACGGCGCCTTTGGTTGACCCCCAGGAGATTAAACCCGTGGTCGCTTCCGGGAAACCATAGACCTGAGGCTGAGGCATTTCTTTTTGAAGCGTAGTCAGTTTTCTCATCCTTTTTTCCATCATCGCTTTCCGGTTATCTGAACTTTCTTCAGAAAAACCGGCCTGGTCGTGCTCATCGCTGTTAAAGATAAAAGTTTGACCGGGCCGACCGATAACCGGCCTCGGAGAGATGCCGCTTTCGGTTATTTGGTATCTTAAATAATCTTTCTTTTGATCCTCTTTTGAAAGCCGGAGGCCTTGGTTAATTTTAACCTTGCTTTCGTCGAAAGCGACGACGCTTTTTTGGCTCTCGCAAAGAAATTTATCAACCAAAATAACTACCGGTGTTTGATATTTGTCGGCCAAATTAAAAGCCTCTATCGTCTGCCAAAAACACTCTTCTTGGTCTCCGGGAGCAAGAATAATCCGCGGAAAATCATCTTGAGAAGCGTGTAAAACAAATCTTAAATCTCCTTGGCCTGACCAAGTGGGCAATCCGGTTGAAGGCCCGGGTCTTTGACCTTCAACAATAACCAATGGTACCTCGGCCATGCCAGCTAATCCGAAGGCTTCTGTCATGAGAGAGAAACCGCCGCCGGAGGTGGCGACCATTGATCGCAATCCGGCCGAAGAAGCGCCGATAGCCGAGTTAATGCCGGCAATTTCGTCTTCCGGCTGAAAATAAACCATCCCTAATTTTTTCGCCTGCGCGCTAAGATAGGAAATCATTGAATTAATCGGCGTCATCGGATAAGCAGCAAAGAATTTGCAGCCGGCCGCCACCGCCGCTAGACAAATGGCGTCATTCCCGCTCATCAAGATTTTCTTGGCCGCCTTTTTTGCTTTTAAACTGCCGGATCTCTGACTTTCGGTAAAATTCTCTTTGGCAAAATCAAAACCGGCTCGAGCCACTTTAATATTCAGATCAATAACCTCTGGTTTGGCCGAAGAAAAAATATCATGGATAGCTGATGTCAAAATTTCGAAATCCGCTCCAAGCAAAAAGATGGTGGCGCCCAAAGCGACATTATTCATCATCAGTTCTTGGCCGCCATTTTCTTGGGCGAGCTTAATCAAAGGAATCGAGAAGATATTTACTCCGGAAGGAAAACCGAAATCAACAGCCTTGTCTGAATTCAGAATGACGACGGCCCCCGGAGACAACTCTTTTCCATGAAGATCAACTGCGTTCTGGTTGAGAGCAATCAAAAGGTCCACGTCCGACCTCAGGGAGTGGATCGCCTCCTCGGCGATTCTGGCGACGAAAACATTGTGGCCGCCTCTGATCAGAGACGGATATTCGCTGGAAGCAAAGACAAAATGGCCCGATCTTAAGGCCGTCTTAGAAAGAATCAAGCCGGCCGAAGCAATGCCCTGCCCGGCTTCGCCGGCAATTTTAAAAATGAAGTCGTTCATCGATTACTTTTTTCACAAATGCCTAAATTTAAATATTTGTCTCGCAATATAAAATATCCCGATGGCATTAAAAATCAAGCCGAGCCAAAATAACTCTATCTGGTATTGACCGATCAGACCAACCAATCCCGTGGCGCCGATAACCGGCAAAATATTGGTCAAGTAATGAGCGCAACAGGAAACCATGGCCGCACCCGAAGTCGTTCCGGAAACCGCCAGAATTTTCCCGGCGTTGTCATGTTGACGGATAATTTTCTTGAGATGGATATAAAGGCCGACTTGGATACCAAAGCCGATGGCCAAGCTGACGATAAAATACCAAAAAAGACGGAACTGCAAAATGGCAAAACTCCGCCCGGAAATGAAAGAAATGATGGCGAAATAAAAAACAAGAAGCAAAACCGCGGCCAATAGACCGAATAAAAACGGTTTTAGAACATCGATTTTGATTCTCATGGAGACTACAAAGAAAGAAATTCAAAAACCTGGCCGCCCGAAACGCCCAAGACGTCAAACTTTCCGATCTTGGGCCCGGTCATCCCCGGCGCGCCCGAAGGCATGCCCGGCAGGGCAATGCCCTCAATTACCGGTTTTTCCGAAAGAAGTTTTT
>Ga0154378_127_pt2 | contig 20968 bp, 28 predicted proteins | sample RifGroA2_FD_105622 | JGI IMG/M metagenome (GOLD analysis project Ga0154378, IMG submission 105622) | Candidatus Wildermuthbacteria bacterium GWA2_46_15
GGCTGAAAGTCCTGAGTCCCTTCGAGGGAAAGAAAAGGAACATTAAAACTAATATATGGCCAGCCGTCATTTATCGCGCTCAATCGCTCTCCAATCGCTCTTTGAATGGGATTTTTACGGCCAAGAAGGAGAGACGATTGAGAAAGTTGTGAAAAAGAATTTTAAAGAATTCGGACCGGGCCTGGAAAATCAGGATTTTGTTTGGCAATTAGTCAGGGGCGTCATTGATCACTTGCCCCAGATCGACAAGATCATTGTCCAATCGGCGCCCGAATGGCCCCTGGAACAAATCACGGCCGTTGATCGGAATGTCTTGCGCATCGGCCTTTTTGAGCTTCTTTATACTAAGAAAGAGGAGGTGCCGCCCAAGGTGGCCATCAATGAAGCGATTGAGTTAGCCAAATCTTTTGGCGGTGAAAGTTCGGGTCGCTTTGTCAACGGCGTCTTAGGCACCGTCTACCAACAAATACAGGATTTAACTCCATCGGAATAAATAAATTATTGATTGATGAAGAATTTTTCCAGATTAGAGAAAGAACTCGGGATAAATTTTAAGGATAAAAATTTACTCGCCCGGGCTTTTTGCCACCGCTCCTATCTCAATGAAAACCATGATTTTTCCCTTGAGCACAACGAAAGATTGGAGTTTTTAGGCGATGCTGTTTTAGAACTAGTTGTCACCGAGTTTCTTTATCGCCACTACCCGAAGAAAACAGAAGGCGAGCTGACGGCCTGGCGGGCCGCCCTGGTTAACGCCGAGAGTCTGGCTCAAACCGCCCGGAAACTTGATTTTAATGAATACCTCTTGCTCTCCCGGGGTGAAACAAAGGATACGGGCAAGGCCAGGGACTTTATTTTGGCCAATTCCCTCGAAGCCTTTATTGGTTCCTTCTATCTAGATCGGGGGTACGAGGCCTGCAAAGCTTTTATCAAAAAACATCTCTTAAATAAGCTGTCCGAGATCATCCGTCAAGGACTTTTCAAAGATTCTAAATCCCGCTTCCAGGAAAAGGCTCAGGAAAAAACAAGCATTACCCCGGTTTACAAAGTCTTGCAGGAATCCGGACCCGATCACGCTAAACATTTTGAGATCGGTGTCTTCCTGGAAAATAAATTAGTCGCCAAGGGCGAAGGTATGTCGAAACAAGAGGCGGAAGAAAAATCCGCGAAAAAAGCTTTAGAGATTAAGAAATGGTAGCCTGTAAAATATGTTAGTTATTAGATTATTTAGAGTCGGAAAAAAGAATCAACCGGTCTTTAAAATCGTCGTGACCGAAAAGAGTCGACCGCCACGAGCAGGTGTTTTTGTTGAAGATCTGGGTTTCTACAACCCGCTCACCAAAGAAAGGACTTTTAATGAAGAACGCCTGAAGCACTGGTTAAAGATGGGCGCCCTGCCGTCCGATACCGTTTACAACCTTTTGGTCAGCGCCAAGGTCATTACCGGAGAGAAGAGAAAAATCACTCTCAAAAAACCCGAACCGAAGCCAGAATCAAAGGCACCCGTATCCGCGCCATCTGCGGCCCCAGCCGAGCCAGCCTCAGAACCAGAGTTGACAAAGAAAAAAGACGAGCTATAATTATGATCAGATAATTACTCCTGTAAAGGTCGATCAGATTATTTGAAAGATTCTTTAACACCAAGGGAAAATGTCAAAAGTAATTGCCGACCAGGATTTTCTGGAATTTATCATCAAAGCCTTGGTCGATCACCCCGAAGACGTCAAGGTTGACAGAAAGGTTGATGAAATGGGGGTTTTGCTTTCCTTAAAGCTGAACTCAGAAGATATGGGTCAGATTATCGGCCGGGGCGGCGCGACCGCCAGGTCAATTAGAGGCTTGGTCAGGATCGTTGGTTTGAAAAACCACGCCCGGGTCAACCTCAAGATTGAAGAACCGGAAGGTGGCCGCGCTCCGAGTAAAATGCCCGCGGGAGATGTCGGAACTGGCCTGGATGACCTAAAACTCTAACAGAATACTTTGGTTTTACAACCGACAAGAACGGTACTATCATAAAGGGTAGTGCCGTTTTTGTTTATACTACGGAAAATGATTACTTTCGATATCATCACTATTTTCCCTAATTTCTTTAAGTCTTTTTTAAACGAATCGATTATTAAAAGGGCTCAGGGAAAGAAACTGATCCGGATTCGGGTTTTCGATCTGAGGGATTGGGCCAAAGACAAGCACCGCACCGTTGATGACAAGCCTTTTGGCGGCGGCCGGGGCATGGTTTTGAAACTGGAACCGATCTATCGAGCGTTGCTCAATCTTAAAGCGCAAAACGCAAAACTGACGAAAACAATATTGTTTAGTCCAAGGGGAAAAAAGTTCAGCCAAAAGATGGCTCACCGATACTCCAAGCTCCAGCGCGTCGTCCTGATTTGCGGCCGCTATGAAGGCGTGGACGAAAGAGTGGCTCGGCATCTGGTTGACGAACAGCTTTCGATCGGAGACTACGTCTTGATGGGCGGGGAAGTGCCGGCAATGACCGTTATCGAATCGGTTTCAAGACTTATACCCGGTGTTTTGGGACATTCAGAACTATTGGAAGAAAGAATGCCCAAACAAAAAGGCAGGAGCAGTCGAGCATTTACAGAATATCCGCAATACACCCGCCCAGAGATTTTTGTCCCCAAAAGTGGAGTCAAGTGGCCCGTGCCCAAAATTTTACTTCAGGGACATCACCAAAAAATTAAAACCTGGCGCGAAAAACGCCGGAAAACCATTTTATAGCGAGTACGATATATCGGGCTACTGCCCGCTATAGCTTTTCAATTTTACACTTTTCGTTTTAAATTTTTAATTTAGCGGCAGCGCTTATGTGCGGCATTATTGGTTACATCGGTTCAAAGCGCGCCCTGCCCATCGTCATTAAAGCGCTGGAGCGCTTGGAATACCGTGGCTATGACTCCATCGGGGTTTTGGTCTATGACCAAGATAAAAAAATAGTTTATCTGGAAAAACAACCTGGCCGAATCCAAGAATTCGTTAAAACTGCCCAGCTTGACAAAGAGGGGAATCTGGCGATCGGCCATACCCGCTGGGCCACCCACGGCGGCGTGACTAAGGCCAATGCTCATCCTCACTGGGATTGCGCCAATAAAATCTTTGTTGTTCACAACGGCATTATTGAAAACTTTCAAGTGATAAAAAACAGCCTTGTTGAAAAGGGGCACAAGTTCCGTTCAGAAACCGACACCGAAGTTATCCCTCATTTAATTGAAGAGTTTTTAAAGCGGGGACTGGAATACAAGGAAGCCGTCGGACAGTCTCTAAAGATCGTCAAGGGAAGTTTCGCCTTATTGATATTCAACAGCGATTATCCTCAGCTGTTGGTCGGGGCACGGTTCTCGGGCCCCTTGATTCTGGGAGTAGGGGACAACGAGTTCATTTTTGCCTCTGACCCGACGCCGATCTCTCTAATCGCTAAAAATGTCATTTATTTAGACGACGGCGAGGTCGTCTTTGTAGACAAGGGGGGCAGTGAAGCAAAAGCTAGCTATACGATTGAATCTTTTCTGGGACACGAGGTGGCCGTCAAAAAGGGGGTAATCGACTTTGAAATAAAAGAAGCGGATAAGGGCGACTTCCCTGACTTCATGATAAAAGAAATATTTGAAGAGCCTTTGGCTCTGGGAAATACCCTTCGGGGAAGATTGATTTTACAAGAAGGCCGGACAAAGCTTGGCGGCCTGGAGATGATTGAGAAGAAATTGAGGCAAATCGAGAAAGTCGTCATGGTCGCTTGCGGTACTGCTTCTTATGCGGCTTTAGTCGGCGAATACTTTTTTGAAGAGTATGCAGAAATCACGACCGAAGTTGATTTAGCTTCAGAGTTTCGCTATCGAAAGCCGATTATCAATGATAAAACCCTGGTTGTCGCTATTTCTCAATCCGGGGAAACGGCGGACACCTTAGCCGCCGTCAAAGAGGCAAAAGAAAAAGGCGCTTTAACCATCGGCGTAGTTAATGTTGTGGGGTCGACTATTGCCAGAACCGTAGACGCGGGAATTTACTCCCACGCTGGGTCGGAATTTGCCGTCGCCTCAACCAAGGCTTTTACCACCCAGATCGCCGATTTGGTTCTCCTGATGATCTTTTTGGCCAGAGATTATAGCGAGTACGATATATCGGGCAATTCTGCCCGCTATAGCGAGTACGATATATCGGGCAATTCTGCCCGCTATAATCCTGAGCGCAAGTCGAAGGAAAGGAAAATGTCTTTAGTCATGGGACGAAGGATTCTCGAAGAATTAAATCAGATTCCTAAAAAAATGAGGGTTGTCTTTGAAGACGCCGAGAAGATAAAAGCGCTGGCGGAAAAATACGCCAGATGCAAAAACTTTTTGTATTTGGGAAGAAAATATAATTTCCCGGTCGCTCTTGAAGGCGCTTTAAAACTCAAAGAAGTTTCCTATATTCATGCCGAGGCTTGTCCGGCCGGCGAGATGAAACACGGCCCCATTGCCTTGATAGACGAAAACTTTCCTTCTCTGGTTTTAGCTCCCGAAGACAGCGTCTATGAAAAAACCGTTTCCAATATTCAGGAAATCAAAGCCAGAAAGGGCAAAGTAATCGCGGTGACAACGGCGGGGAATCAAGATTTGGAGAAACTAGTTGATGACGTCATCTATATTCCAAAAACACTGGAAATGCTCACGCCGTTATTATCGGTTATCCCGCTCCATCTTTTTGCCTATTATTTAGCTAAAAAACTCGGTAGAGACGTGGATCGACCAAGAAACCTCGCCAAGTCGGTTACGGTTGAGTAAATCTTTCTTCGACCACTTTCCAGTCAATTGCCTTCATAAAGGCTTCGATGTAGTCGGCTCTCTTGGTGCCGTAGTCAAGCATGAAAGCGTGCTCAAAAACATCCAGGGGCAGGAGAGGAGCGGCGCCGGCCAAATGACCAGTGTCGTGCTCGCCCACCCAAACGTTCAGCAGTTTGTCGGCCATTCGGTCGTAATAGAGAATGGCCCAGCCAATGCCGCGCATCATGGCCGTGGCCTTGAAATCCTTTTCCCAGTTTTCAAAACTGCCAAAGTCCCTAATAATCTTTTTGCGTAGTTCAGAAGCAGCGGAGAACTGTTCTCCGCTATTTTTCATGGCGCCAAAGTAATACTCGTGGAGGCGCATGCCATTGAATTCCCAGCCGAATCTTCGCTTGAAACCGGCGAAATCCGGGGAAGCTGTCTCTCCTTTAGCCAGGATCTCCAGGAACTTGTTGGTGTTGGTAACATATCCCTGGTAGAGAGTAAGGTGAGTTTTTAGGGCGTTGTCGGAAAATCCCGGCAAGCCCAAAAGATGCTCATAGTTTTTCGCTTCGTACATAGTTTTAATTGATTAGATTTGTAATTTTCAAAAACTTTGTTTTCCCGTTAAATTCCTAGCCTTGCTTTTGCTTCCGGCGTCATCATTCCCGGGTTCCAGGCCGGGTCAAAAACCAGCTCAATATTAACTTCTTTGACCTCCTTAGTTTTAAGAAGTTTTTCTTTGATCTCTTTTTCAATCAAGCCAAAAAGGGGACAACCAAGGCTTGTTAAAGTCATTTTGATATTAACGAGGCCGTTTTTTTCTTTGACGTCATAAATCAGCCCCAAATCGGTTATCGGAATATTGAGTTCCGGATCCATCACCTCGCCGAGTTTTCTCCAAACCTCTTTTCTAGCTGCCATATTTAGAAAACGTACAATTAAAGCGATCGCTTTAATTGTAAGTTAGCGTTAGAATTTATCAAAGAAAATATTTTCTCCTTTGATGCCGAGATTTATCAAAAATTCCCTCAACGACTCCACTACCTCTCTTGCCCCGCAAAGATAATACTCAAAATCATTCAGTCGGTCCGTCTTGATTCTTTTTTCTTTGACAAAACCCCGAAAAGCCTGATCAGCCCGGCCTCGTCTAAAACGGTCGACGTCGAGGCCGAGAAAGTTTTCTTCCTGGTCCAAACAAATCCAAAAATTAAAACTTGGATGTTTTTCCGCCAAGCTCTTAAATTCGTCGAAAAAATAGATATCTCCTTTTCTTTTTAGCCCCCAGAATAAAAGAAATTCGGGCAGATGGCTCCCTCCCTTTTCCAGAAGAGAGAAAATCTGAGATCGGATGGGGGCAATGCCGGTACCGGTCGCCAAAAAGACTTTGGGTTTATCTTGGGACCGGAGAGTGAAAAAACCGGCCGGTCCCTGGAAAAAGGCTCGTCCATCAATTTCCAATGACCGGAGAAAATTAGAACCAACCCCGTCCGGCAATAACTTGACGATTAAACTAAAGTTATCCTTGAGAGAATCCGAAGAAGCGATTGAATAAAGCCGTCTCTGCTCGCCAATCATTAAGATGAGGTATTGGCCCGGAATAAAGTTGAGTTCCTGCGGATTATCTAGCTGGAAACAGAACTGCCAGATATCCGGGGCTAATTGTTTCTTATCAACTAAAGTCGTTCTGAATAATTCCATGCGATTAAAATCTTTTAATTACCGAGGAAAGACCTTTTCCCCGTTTTCTTTTTTCATAATAATGGCTATCACCGGACAGCTTCGAGCCGCCTCTAAAAGAAGGTCGGTCTGAACCCCATCGACGGTCTCAAGAATGATTGATTTTCCGTCATTGTCTAAGGCAAAGGCCAAGGGGGCAATAGCCGAACAGGTGCCGGCGCCAATGCAGAGATCCCGATCAACCTCAATAATGAGATTTCCGACCCGAACCGGCCCCGAAGGTCGGTTTTTGTCTTTAAGGTTTTTGTTCATATTCATTTCTCGATGATCTTTTTTAATGCCTCTAAAGACAATAGGGCGCACCGTTGCCGGGCGGGACCGATCTCCACTCCCAGGAGCTTAATTATTGTTTTTTGATTGATTTTCTCTAAGTCAGCCGCTTTTTTGCCCTTAACGTGATCTGTCAGCAGAGAGGCCGAGGCCTGGGAGATGGCGCAGCCCTGGCCCGTGAACTTGGCTTCTTTGACTTTTCCTCGATTGAAGAGGATTTCCAACTTTAGACGATCGCCGCAAGAAGGATTGTGAACAGACGTCTTCTTGCTGGGGCTTTTGATCCGGCCGTAGTTGTGGGGACGCTTCCAGTGTTCCAGAATTATTTCTTGATAAATGCTACTCATGTCGTGTTCCGCCCAGAATTTTATCTATCTTTTTCAGGCCCTTGATTAATTTCTCGACGTCTTTTTCGTCGTTGTAGAGATAGAAGCTGGCCCGGGAAGTCGAAGCTAGGCCCAGCCTTTGATGCAGAGGCATGGCGCAGTGATGGCCCGCTCGAATGCAAATATTTTGGTCCGCCAAAATCTGAGCGACGTCGTGGCTGTGATAATCCTTAAAGACAAAAGCGAGAACGCCGCCCCGGTCTTTGGCTTTTTGCGGACCCAGAATCTTCATCTCGTCGCCGAACTCTTCTTTCAGCCTCTCGAGGGCAAAGCTAGTCAGCCTCAGTTCGTGCTGCCTGATTTTGTCTAAGCCCACCCTCTTCAGGTAATCAATGGTGGCCCGGAAAGCAATAACGCCGGCAATGTCCGGGGTGCCGGCTTCAAAACGATAGGGCGAAGCTTCAAAAGTGCTCCGGTTGAGATGGACTTCTTTGATCATTTCGCCGCCGTAGTTGAAAGGGGTGAGATTGTCCAAAAGGTTTTTCTTGCCCCAGAGAACGCCGACGCCCGTTGGCCCGAGCATCTTGTGGGCGGAAAAGGCCAAGAAATCGCAATTGAGGTCTTTAACATCAACCTTCAGATGGGGGACAGCTTGGGCGCCGTCAATGACGATAAGAATCCCGGGACTGATTTGCCGGGCTTTCCGGGCAATTTCCTTAATCGGGTTGATGGTTCCCAGAACATTAGAAACATGGGCCAAGGCCAGAATCTTGGTCTTCCGATTAATTGATTTCAGCGGTTCTTTGAGATAGCCTTGGTCGTCGATGTCGATGACCCTGAATTTCAACCCCTTTTTTCGGGCCAGCTGCTGCCAGGGAACGAAGTTGGCGTGATGCTCCATGACAGAAACCACGATTTCGTCGTCCTTTTTCAGGCGACCGCAGATCAGGGAATAAGCCAACAAATTGAGACTCTCGGTGGCATTACGGGTGAAGACGACTTCTTCGGGCCGCGTGGCGCCGATGAAATCCGCCACCGCCTCTCTGGTTTTTTCATATTCTTGGGTGGCCTTTTCCGAGATCGGATAAAGGCCGCGAAAGATGTTGGCCGAATAGTTTTGGTAATATTCTTGAGCCTTTTCAATCATGGCCCTCGGCTTCAGGGAGCTGGCCGTTGAATCCAGGTAAACTAGGTTGGGGATATTCTTGAAAATGGGAAAATCTTTTTTGTAACGATTAATTTTAGACATTGGTTAGTTCAATCGATCTTGATATTTTTCTAATTCGGGGAAATGGCCCAGGTTTTCTATCTTCTCAAAAACCTCTTTGAGAAATCCTTTGATTAGAAGATTCTGAGCCTGGGGTTTGGTCAACCCTCGGCTCCGAAGATAAAAGAGCTGATCCGAGTTGAGTCTTCCCGTCGTCGAGCCGTGGGTGCAAAAAACATCATTGGCCAGGATCTCCAGAGAAGGCCGGGACTCGACAAACCCCCTCTTTGACATTAGCAAATTCTGATTTTTTTGGTAAGCGTGAGATCCCTGGGCTGACTTCTCAATCTTAATTAATCCTTCGTAGATCAGTTTAGCCTCGTCATAAAACACGCCTTTGACCAAAGCCTCAGAGAAAGTCTGGGGCGAAAGGTGTTGCTGAAGAACTTGCAGACGGAAAAGATCTTTGCCCCGACCAATAAAAATACTAAAAATGTAAACCCGGGCGCCGGCGGCCTGAATTTTGATCCGCAGCCGGCCCGAGTAATTGTAGAGAAAAAAGACGAAGGTCGCCTTCTCATCAATCCGATACTCTCTCCTTCGGCTTTTGATCACGTCAATGAACTTGATCATGGTTAACCGACCGTCCCTTTCATTTCTAAATTAATCAAGCGATTGAGTTCGACGGCGTACTCTAAAGGAATCTCTTTGGCCACCGGCTCGATAAAGCCGTTGACCAGAAGACTGGCCGCATCTTCTTTGTTAATGCCTCGCGAGTTTAAATAGAAAAGTTTTTCTTCGCCGAGCCTTTCCACCGTCGCCTCGTGCTGAATCTGAACGTCTTTCTCTTTAATGCGAAGCACGGGGTAGGTGTCGGAACGGGATTTTTCATCCAGGATCAGAGCGTCGCAGGACACGAAACTAGAAGCATTTTTAGCTCCCGGAAAAACCTGAACCAAGCCCCGATAGGAAGTCCGGCCTCCTTGTTTGCTGATTGATTTGGAAATAATCCTCGAGGATGTTTTCGGAGCAAAATGAAGCATCTTGGCGCCGGCGTCCTGATGTTGATTCTGACCGGCCAAGGCAATGGATAAAACCTCGCCTCTCGCTCTTTTGCCCATTAAGTAACAGCTGGGATATTTCATGGTGATGGCCGACCCCAAATTGCAATCAATCCATTCCATGATGCCGTCTTGATCAACCCGGGCTCTTTTAGTGACCAGGTTATAGACATTCTTGCTCCAGTTCTGAACCGTGGTGTAGCGGACCCGAGCCCCTTTCTTGACAAAGATTTCCACCACGGCGGCGTGCAAGGATTTGGCCGAATAGATTGGCGCCGTGCACCCCTCAATGTAGTGGATTTCGCTGTTTGGTTCGGCAATGATTAAAGTCCTCTCAAACTGGCCGAAATTTTGGGAGTTAATCCGGAAATACGCCTGCAAGGGCAGGACGACTTTTACCCCCTTTGGCACATAAACAAAACTGCCGCCAGACCAAGCCGCCGAATTTAAGGCGGCAAACTTATTGTCCGAGGCCGGGATCAAGGTCCCAAAATACTGCCTGACAATATCCGGATATTTTTTAACGGCCGTGTCCGTGTCGCAAAAAATGACTCCCTGTTTTGTCAATTCTTTTTGAATGCTTTCGTAAACAACTTCAGAATCATACTGAGCGCTGACGCCGGAAAGAAAGTCTTTTTCGGCTTGAGGAATGCCGATCTTTTCATAGGTTTTCCTTATTTCTGGAGGCAAATCCTGCCAGGTTGGGCTCGAGCCTTCTGTTGCCCGGGAGAAATAAACGATCTCGTTAAAATTGATCTTGGCCAGATCGCCGCCCCAACGCGGCATCTTTTTCTTCTGAAAAATCTGAAGAGACCTCAAGCGGAAATCTTTCATCCAGTCGGGCTCTCCCTTTAGGCTGGAAATTTCTAAAACACGCTTTTCAGAGAGACCTTTTTTGCTCTTAAAAACGGGTTTTGAAGGCATGGCAAAGCCGTACTGATAATTGTCGAGAGACTTGGGTATTTTCACAGATTTTCGTAGCCCCGATCCTCAATCTCTTTGGCCAGATTCCCTCTGCCGACCTTAACCAGTTTTCCTTCTTTCATGATCAAAACCTGATCGGGCTTAATGTATTTTAATATCCGGTTATAGTGAGTAATCAAGATTAAAGTCTTTTTCTTCCGGACCAGGACCTTAAGAAGCTTGGCAATAACCTTGAGGCTGTCGACGTCAACGCCGGTATCAATCTCGTCAAAGATAAGAAGCTTAGGATCAAGCAGGACGGCTTGCAAAACCTCGATCTTCTTTTTTTCGCCGCCAGAAAATTCTTCATTGAGAGAGCGCTCAAGGAGCTCCTTTTTTATCTTGAGGCTTTGGGCCGCCTGGTTCACTCTGTCTCGGATGGTCAAGATATCGACCCGGCCGTTCAAAGCCTGCCGCAAAAGCTGAAAGACGGTGATGCCGGAAATGGAAAGAGGGGATTGAAAAGAGAGGAACAACCCTGATTTGGCCCTTTTTTCCGGAGGAAGGCCTTTTAAGTTTTTGCCTTCAAAAGAAAGCCTCGAATCGGGGGAAAAAGAATAGGCCGGGTGGCCCATGACGGCCAAGGCCAAGGTGGATTTCCCCGATCCGTTGGGGCCCATCAAGACATAGGTTTGGCCTTTTTTAAATTCAAAATTCAGATTGTCTAAAATCTTTTTCTTCTTGACGAAAACGGTGAGGTTTTTTAGTTTCAGCATCTGATTAAACTTTTTTGTTGGCGGCTAAATCGGCTAGAGTGATCGAGCCCAACGCCTGATTAATGGTCGTCTCCAGTTTCTGCCAGAGATCGCGGCTCGAACAGCCTCGGGCCCTGGAGCAGGAGAGTTGGCCAAAGCCCAAACAAGGAGCCGAAGCCATCCGACCCTCCAGGATCTCAAAAATCTGGCCCGCGCTGATTCTCTTGGCCGGCCGAGATAAAAGATACCCGCCCTCGACTCCCTTGACCGATTTAATCAAACCGGCTTTTTTGAGCCTCTGGAAAATCTTTTGAAGATAGTCGTAAGGCAGATTTTCTTCTTTAGCAATTTTGCTCGTCGGACAAATTCGACGCTCTTTGGCTAGATGAACAAGCGCCCGCAAACCGTAATATGATCTTGTAGAAATGCGCATAACATAAATAGGACTATATTAATCCGATTTACTAAGTATAATCTCAGAAGAAGCAATCGTCAAGAGGTATTGATTCTTTGTCTTTCATGAATTAAAATCAAGTCGGGCCTTTCGCCGATGTAGCTCAGACGGCAGAGCGACTCCATGGTAAGGAGTAGGTCGTCGGTTCGATTCCGACCATCGGCTCAAGCGCTGCCGCTAAATTCAAAATTAAAAAGTCAAAAGTCAAAATTAACAATATTTTAAAACTAGTTCGCATTTAGTCATTTTGCATTTTGCGCTTTGCATTTTGCATTTGATTGAGCGAAGCGAAGGAATATGGCGACAAAAAAACCGTACACTAAGCTTCAGTGCGCCGAGTGCAAGAGGGTTAACTATTTCACCCACAAATCCAAGAAGGCCGGGGAGAAGAAATTAGAATTGAAAAAATTCTGCAAGTGGTGCCGGAAGCACACAATTCACAAAGAGGGGAAAAAATAAGACAAGCTTGGTTTATGGAAATTAAAATTGTTAAAAGTTCGATAAATAGGAAAGAACTTACTGAGATCGCAAAGGGGCAATTTGGCGATTTAGTAAAGGCGGTTGTTGACGTTGGGCAGGGGATAATGGCTGTGGCCGGTGAAATGCACGCCGATGAAGAAGCAATATTGATGGAGCAGGAGAGTTCAAAGCGAGAACATACGTGGGGCATTAATCTCTATCCGGGAAAGAGCGGAAAAGAATTGATAGAGTTCGATTCTATAATCAATATTAAGCCTTCCTCTGGCAATCGTTCGCGAGATGTGGAAAATCCCCAGACTCGGGAACAGATTAAGATTATTGTAAATAAATTAATTGTGGAATGAAAACGATGGAAATAATTCATAAAAAATTAGCCGAGGGAAGATGGTTCGATCTTTCGCTTTGCGAACAGCTTGGGAATATTGGCAGCGAAATTAATCGGACGCTTCGCTGGAAAGATAAAGACCAAAATAATTTTGAGAGAGCAATATCTCGAGCCCTTGAGCTTTTTGACCTAACATTAAAAGACCCGCGCTGGAAGAAACGTTTAAAAGAAATCGCTCGCGCCAGGGAATTATTTTGCGATGCCATCACGGGCGGAAAAGAATACAAAAGTTCGCTCAAAGACCTTGACCGCTATTTCTTTTATTACGCTTTTTGCGCCAGGCGTAACGGGCGATAGGTCTCGCCGAGCACAAAAAGGGGTATAATTCGGGGGTATAGTTCAATGGTAGAATGATGCTCTCCAAAAGCATTGATCTCCGTTCGAGTCGGAGTACCCCCGCCCCGAACCAGAACCAAGTTCGGTTCGGGGCTGCCCAGAATCGAATTAATTCTGGTTCTGGGCGCCTCGAATCTATTTTATGTTTTACATTAAAGGGTAGAAAAGCATTAAAATTTATGCTTCGCGATAGTTTATAACAGCATTTTTTATCGAGAGACCGAGAGGCTTTGAAAGTCGCCAAAAAGGCGAAGTAAATTTATGGAAGAAAAAACAATTACATACCAGGAATTTGTAGAGGGTTATAGAACAGAAAAATTCATTGTGCTGATAGACAAAAATAGGGCTGGCGATTTTGTATTGTCTGATTTTGCAGATAAACACAGTAAACCCGCACATCTTTTTTGGTCGTGGTGCGGCATTATATTGGCTATACCTTTACCGATAATATTCATTTTTATTAATTGGCGTTATTCGATTATTTCTTTTATTGCGGGCATAATAATAGTTGAGGGATCAAGAAAATCTGCAACAGATTTTGTGCTTCGTAATATGTTAGAAAATGAGAGCTTCTGGGAATATATACTTTTACATAAAGGCGCGATGATTAGAGATAGAGAAGGGAATGAAATTACTTCGGATTTTTTATCTGAAATGAGTAAAAAATTTGGGTAGAAACGGTTTTTTAATATGCATTCTTACATTTATTATTATCCAAAATTTAATTCTTCCGAAAAGTTAGAATGGAGAATAAGAATTGAAAAGATCCCAGAGAGTGGTAATTATTTTTTTGCCCTATGTTTTTATATAAATGAACCATACTTAGGAAATCAAATTGGAGGATATGCTGGTTTTCAGTTGGTGGGCAACGAGAAAAAGGCAATTTTTAGTTTATGGCATAGTATTAACGCCGAGGCGGCTAATAAATTCGTAATTAGTGATATTAATGAAAACGGTTTAGTCAAAAGAATACTTGGTTTATATAATTGGGAGGTAAATAAACTATACGATTTAAGTTTAGAATTTAATAAGAATAATATAGCTTTCGGTATTAAAAACGAAAGTGGCCTTTTCACAAATGTTGGTACGCAGAGATTACCAGATAATTTTTCTTATGTAGACTTGGCTAAAAAAGTAGATTTGTTCACAGAATGGTTCGGAAATAGTAATCCCACAACACCTCTAAAAATCGTCTTTCTCAACCTGTTTCCTTCTCCACAGAAATTAGAAATAAACACAAATAGCAATACTTTAGGGTGCAATATGAGGATTTTAGACAGCAATAGTGCTGTTTTTGAATTAAATAACTAAATTCTTCTGGCCGAGGCACCTCATTTTAAGAAAGTGGAAAACAGCCGATTTCTTTCTTAAAATCTTGGTACTAGACCGAGTCACACCGCATGAACAATTTTTATCTTTTTTGCCGGAAAATTCACCGCCTTTCCATTTTTTTGTGACGGCGTCACGACCGAGTAGTCGTAGTTGCTTGGTCAGACCAAGCAACTAAGATACTACAATGTGATTATTAAAATTGAATCCGGCGCAACACCAAATCCAACAATTGAAACTATGGCGAAAACTGCAAAGGGGTTAGGTGTTTCCATTGATGATTTGATGAAATAATTATGGCCCAATATTTACAACATCTAGTTTTCGTTGGCGCAATTGTCCAATTAGCTGGCATAATTTCATATATAAAAGAAACGCTCAAGGGCAACACAAAACCAAATAAAGTAACGTGGCTTTTGTGGACTGTCGCCCCGCTAATTGCAACTTTCGCCGCTATTGCCGATGGCGTGAGGTGGTCGGTATTGCCAGTTTTTATGTCCGGCTTCGGTCCTTTATTGGTTTTGCTTGCTTCTTTTGTAAATAAAAAATCGTATTGGAAATTAGAAAAATTTGATTATCTTTGCGGACTCTGTTCTATTTTAGCATTAGTGCTTTGGGGAATAACTAAAGAGCCAGTCATCGCAATTATATTTGCAATAGCGAGCGACGCTTTCGCTGCTGTTCCTACTTTAATGAAATCGTGGAAATATTCAGAAACAGAAACCGCAGATGCTTATACTACTGGATTATTTAATTCGCTTACTAGTTTCGTAGCTATAAAAATGTGGAGCTTTGCGGCGATTGCCTTTCCCGTCTATTTAGTTATGATTAATTCATCTCTGATTTTAGCTATTTATAGAAAAAGAATTTTTAAAAAAGAATTTGCCGCCAAAGAAAAAGAAAATGTCTCTCAAAATCAAAATCTATCCTGACCCGGTTTTAAAACAAAAAGCCGAGAAGGTTGAAAAAATTGACCAGGAGGTTTTGGATTTAATCAAAAACATGAAAGAGACGATGACGGAAGAAAAAGAGGGCAAAGTCAAGGGAGTGGGGTTGGCAGGCAATCAAGTCGGCGTCTTGAAAAGAATCATTATTGTTTCGACAAAAGATGGTCCGAAAGGCTTTATCAATCCCCAGGTTTTAAGATTGGGCAAAAAAAAAGAAATTGGCAAAGAAGGCTGCTTGAGCGTTCCAGGGCTTTGGTTAGAGATAAAAAGGCCGGCATGGGTTGAGGTAAAAGCCATTAATGAAGAGAGTCGGGAAGTCGAATTTAAAGCCGAGGGGTTTCTGGCCCGGGTTCTCCAGCACGAAATCGACCACCTCAATGGGGTATTGTTTTTTGAGAGACTGGGGTTATTCGAAAGATTACGAGTTAAAAGAAAGTTGAACAAACTTATACAAGGTCTAAAATCCAACAATTTCCAATGACCAATTCCAATATTCAAAACCAAATCACAATTTCCAAAATGATTCTTTGGTCATTGGATATTGATAGTATTGGACATTGGACATTGGTTTTTTGATGTTTATTCTAATGGAACTCGTTGATTCTCTCATCTCTCGTGGTTGGTTAAAGACTCCCCGGATTATCAAAGCCTTCCGCAAAATCAAACGGGTTGATTTCCTTCCGGAAGATCTCAAAGACTTATCCGAGCTCAATGAGGCCCTTTCGATTGGACACGAACAAACTATTTCGCAACCCCTGGTCGTGGCTTTTATGTTGGAACTTCTCCAACCCGAACCAGGGCAGAAAATGCTTGATATTGGGAGTGGGTCTGGCTACACGACGGCCATTCTGGCCGCTATTGTCAGCGGCTCCAATCACGGGAAGGTCATCGGGATTGAAATCATACCCGAGTTGGCGGAGTTCGGTAAAAGAAACGTTGATAAATATGATTTTATCCGGCAGGAGATAGCAGAAATTGTCTGCGTTGATGGCAATTTGGGTTATCCCAAAGAGGCCCCTTTTGACAGAATTTTGGTTTCGGCCAGTTTGAGCGACGAAATTCCTTTAGCTTGGAAAGGACAATTAAAAATAGGGGGTCGCATCGTCACGCCGATCGCCAACTCTATCTGGCTATTTATCAAAAAGGATGAGGCTGAATTTGAAAAATACGAATATCCGGGATTCGTCTTTGTTCCTTTGGTCAAAAGTTAGACAAACGGAATGAGAACAAGAATTTTAGTGATCCTGATCAGTGGCCTGGTCGTCATCGGCGCGCTCGGGATAGTCATCAGCGGGATAAATCTTCCCGCTGATTCCGCCGACAACCAGAAAAAACCTTTTTCGGTCAGAGGGGGAGAAGGGTTTTTTGAAATAGCCGCCAACCTTGAAAAAGAAAGGCTGATAAAAAATAGGTTATTTTTCGAGGCCGCCGTCATTTTTTTGAACGGCGTCAAGCGCCTCCAAGCCGGGGATTACGAGCTAAACCCGAGTCTGTCGCCGCTGCAAATCGTTGAAAAAATGATTAAAGGCGAAACGGCGGCGGAGAACATTACCATTCCCGAGGGTTGGACAATTAAAGACATTGCCTGGTTTTTCGAAAATAAAGGCGCTTTTCAAACAGAAGAATTATACGAATTGCCTTTGAAAAAATTCAGTGATAAATTTGGTTTCCTGCGAGAGGCGCCAAAAAACGCCGGCCTCGAAGGTTATCTTTTTCCGGATACTTATCAATTTAAACGAGGGGAAATGACAGCAGAAATTGTTGCCGAGACAATGCTGGAAAACTTTGGTAAAAAGATGGCTCCGGAAATGAAAACGGAAATCAAAAAACAAGGCAAAACAATTTTTGAAATCATCACCATGGCTTCTTTGCTGGAAAAAGAAGTTAAAACTCTCGAAGAAAAAAAACTGGCTTCCGGTATCCTTTGGAAAAGGCTGGGAGTGGGCATGCGGCTCCAAGTTGACGCGACGCTTCTTTACGCACTTGCCGGGCAAGGACAAAATTCAAAACAAATCACCTTTGAACAAACGCAGATTGATTCGCTTTACAACACTTACAAGTATGCGGGCCTGCCTCCGGGACCGATTGCCAATCCCGGCCTCGACAGTATTGTCGCCGCCATTTACCCGACCGACAGCCTCTACTGGTACTATCTTTCAACTCCCGCGGGTCAGACTCTTTTCAGCCAAACCCTTGAGCAACATAATATAAAAAAAGTTAAATATCTTACCTCGCCCTAGCGAGGCTAAGATTTTCTTAAATGAAAAAGAAGATCGCCTTAATTATTGCTTTCCGTGACTTCCGCGACGAAGAGTATTTTGAACCGAAAGAAATTCTGGAAAAAGCGGGTTTTGAGATAACGACTGTCAGCGAAAAGATGGGGCCGGCTATGGGCGTTTACGGCGGCGAAGCCGAAATTAATCTTCTTCTCTCTGAACTCAAGGTTCATGATTTTGACGCCGTCGTTTTTGTCGGCGGCTCGGGGGCTTCTCGCTATTTTGAAGATAAGTCCGCCCGACGCATTGTTCTGGAAGCCGTTCTCGAGAATAAGGTTTTGGGAGCCATCTGTATTGCCCCGACTATTCTCGCCTTAGCCGGGGTTCTAAAAAATAAAAAGGCAACGGCTTGGTCTTCGAATATGGATAAGAGCTTTATCGAGATACTGAAAAAAGAAGGAGCCGATTACTCAACCCCTTCCGCCGTCGTCATTGACGGATTAATTATCACCGCTAATGGTCCCGAGGCGGCGACGGCTTTTGCCCAAGCCATTCTTGACAAGCTGAAATGAGCTTGCTAGGATGAGCCCAGTCACCGTAGACAGCGGGTGCCGTAAGGCTTAATTTCCTGCTTAGGCGAAAAAGGTTATTTTCTTTTGTCTGCGGTAAAACCCGTAGTTTTTTATTATAGCGGGCAGTAGCCCGATATATCGCTTCGCGCTATAGTAATAGTAAGTTAGAAACTAAGTTCCCAAGTTTCTATGCCAAAGTCCAAACTCCAAAAACAAAAGACCGTTGAGGAACTGAAAGAAAATCTGAAAAAAGCCAAATCAGTTGTTTTTACTGACATCCAGGGCATCAAAGCAAAAGACTTGGTGGCTTTGCGTCGTAAAGTAAAAGAAGCCCAAGGTAATTTAAAAGTGGCCAAAAAAACCTTAATCGATTTAGCCCTTGAGGGAACGGAAAAATCGCCCCAAGCCAAGGAAATGAATGGGGAAGTAGCGGTTCTTTTTGCCTTCGAAGATCCGATTCGGACTCTAAAATCACTTTATGAGTTTTCCCGGACACACGAAAGTCTGAAGTTCATTTCCGGGATCTTTGACGGTCTTTTGGTGGGCAAAGACGAACTCTTGGCCCTGGCCCAACTACCGCCAAAAGAAGAATTACTGGCTAAGCTCGTGAGAAGTCTGGCCAGCCCCATGTCCGGCTTGATCAATACCTTCCAAGGAAATATTAAAGGTCTAATAACTGTTTTGGCAAAAGCCAAAACATAAATTTCTACTAACAAAAATATGGCAGAAGAAATCAAGGAGAAAAGTGAAGTCCCGGCAAAGTTCAAAGATCTCGTTGAGAAAATCGAAACCCTTTCCGTCTTAGACCTCGCCGAACTGGTCAAGGTTTTAGAAAAGAAGTTTGGCGTCTCGGCCTCAACTTCTGTGATGGCTATGCCTCCGGCCGCCGGAGCCGCTCCCGCCGAAGCCGCTGAGGAAAAAAGCACCTATAATATCGAACTGAAATCTGTTGGCGACAAAAAGATCGAGGTGATCAAGGTCGTCAGAGATATTACGGAAAAGGGTTTGAAGGAAGCCAAAGACCTGGTTGAAGCGGCGATGCTGGCGCCCCAAATGGTCAAAGAGAATGTCAAGAAAGAAGAGGCCCAGGAGATGAAAAAGAGATTCGAAGCCGCCGGCGCCCAGGTAGAATTGAAATAGCTATCAAAAAGAAAACACCCCCGGAAAAAGAGGGTGTTTTCTTTTGTCTAAAAAAATAATAAAAGCTCACAACTCCAATTGATAAACGTCCAGGCCGCTGAGAAGATACAAAAACTTGCCGTCCGAAGAAAAAGCCGCGTCTTTTAGACCGAGAAACTTCTCGCTCCGGAATTGCCTGATCAGTGATCCGGATTGATTAATCAGAATAACTCTTTTCTCTGAAGGTTCTAAAATGGTAAATCCTAAAAAGGGCGGCCAAATGACCAGCTTCATCAGCCTTTTGGGAAAGGGAAAAACCGACAAACTCATGGTCTTTTTCAGTTGGCCCGCCTGGTATTCCCAAATGGAATTGTCTTCGCCAAGAATAAAAACAGAACCCGTGACACCGATCGACCTAGCCGCCAAAGGCTTTCTCTCTCCGGCCCGAATCCATGACTGCGGCTCTTCTCGGTTGATGGTTAAAGGATATTGATATTTAAAAACCTTGCCCGTGCCCTTTTCGAGAAAATACAAACTTCCTTTAAAGGAGGAGAGGCCGGCAAAGCTCGTTTCGGCATCGGGCAACTTCAAAGAAAAGGCCGCTTCAACCTTATCGTCGGCCAGGAAAGAGACCTTATTGGGCTTAGTAAACAGGATTATTTCGTTGTTGCCCGGAACACCAAAGCTAAAACCCTCATCAACGCTAATCATTTTCAATTCATGGTTGGAAGCCAGCTTAGCGATTTTTTTTTCGTAAGGACTGAAAAAATAAAGTGCTTTATCCAAAACAACCAAGTACTGAGGAATAAAATCGCTATCGGTGAAAGAGAATAAAAGTTGAGGATCCGGCAATTCTTCTAATTTACTGAGGCCCACGAGATTTTTTTCGATCAGGGATTGCAAAGCAAGCGCTTCTTTGCTAACCGGGCTGTTTTCGCTGCTCAAGGGCAAGATGTCTTCAAAAGCTTCCTTGAAGAGATTATCGGCCTTCTCGTTTTGGCTTAAGGCTAAATAGCCTTGGGCTTTAACAACTTTTTCCTGAAGGCTGATCAAGCGATCGCGAGAAAGACTGGCTTTTGTCTCTTCGTCTCTCTGGGCAAAAAGAAAGCCCAAGATCAAAAAAGAAACCAAGATAAAGATCAAAAGGAGATTTCTTCTTGCTTCTTTGTTTTCCCAATCAAGAGACAACTTAAAGTCCGAAACCTTTAATTGTGGCCAGTTTATCTTGGGCAGACTCATTCCGTTTAATAGTTTTATAGAAAAGTCGAGCTTCGAGAAAATTTGGCAAAATGTGGAAAAGAATCGCCGAGCCGGAGAAAAAACATCTTTCAAAGAAAGGGGGGTGGCCATTTTTTTGAAGATTAGTTCGCTTTTGGGAGAGATTTCTTTGGTCAAAAAAAGCAAAAAGCAAATACCCCGAAGGCTGGAAAATTCCTTTTCCTTGTTTTGAAATAATTCTTTCAGAGCTTTTTGGTCCGGCGCCAGAGAGATTTTTTCCAGGAGAGCGGTTTTGGAAAAAAACTCAAAAACCTCTTCGGTGAGAATGATAATTTTATCGTTTTCCAAGAATTTGCCGCCAACAATATTGGTAAAAATTTTCAGGGGGTATGGCTCAAACTCCTCGATTTCTAAAGTCTTGCCGATATCGGTAATGTGACCGGGTCTCAATAAAAAAACTTTGGTTTTTCCGTCCTTGCTAAAAATCAGGTCGAGATCGTGCAAACTGATAACCGTCAAGGATAAATTGCCCAGCCAGCTGACATTGCCCAGCTTGGTCTTTTCCGAAAGAAAATCATTAGCCTTTTTCAAAGCCTTTTTCAAAGCCGCCTCTGGCAAAGAACCGGAATAATATTCTCTCTTGAGAAGAAAGGCGAGATTATTGATAAGCCTCGAGTCCTGAGGCAGGGCATTCTTGAGCTCGCCGATAATATAAAGACTCCCGAGTTTTTGCTCTTGGGAGTTACCGGGTTCATAACAAAAACTGTCAAATATGAGATCTGGTTTTGCCCCCGGATTAAAATGAAACTCGAATATTTTCATCTTAAAATATTATACCTCTTTACAGGCAAAAACAAATAGGTTTAAATGAGAAAGTAGTAGCCTGGGCACTTAGC
>Ga0154378_120_pt1 | contig 20230 bp, 21 predicted proteins | sample RifGroA2_FD_105622 | JGI IMG/M metagenome (GOLD analysis project Ga0154378, IMG submission 105622) | Candidatus Wildermuthbacteria bacterium GWA2_46_15
CCGCGGCGCCGTCAATGTTTCTCAATTCCAGGTTCCCCGCGGCGCCGTCAATGTTTCTCAATTCCAGGTTCCGGCCGGAAATCGGACTGCCGCCGGAAGTTTTCAAGCTGCCGCAGGCCCAAAGCTTGTCACCGAGCCAAAGAGAAGTTTTGTCAAAAATACAGTTACCCAGATAACAATCGATTCTCGAAGGATTAGACCACTTGATCGGCACGTTGATGATGCGATTGTCGCCTTCGTTGGCGGCGTTGTCTTTGGCGGCCACGTAGACCGAGCAGGTGCCGTTGTTGGTGCGGCAGTCCTGGCCCGATCCCACGGTTACGGTAAAGGAGGAGTTGCAGGTGCGGCTGGCCCAGGATTTAGTCCAGCCCGCGGCCGAGTCATAGATATGATAGTAACAGGAAGCCAGGCCCGAGCCACCGGCATTGTCGCCGTCGTTGGAGACGGAAACGGTAAAGTTGCCGCTCTGGGTGGGACAAATGCCAAAAGGACAATTCGGAGAATCAATGTTGGGCGTGTTGGGCTTGGTTTTATCAACGTAACCCCAAACGTCGCCCGAACCCCGGACGTTACCGGCGTTGTCATAAGCGTTGACGGAAACCCGATGAACGCCCGTGCCCAGGCTGGGCTGGTAAGAGGTGCTGTTGGTGAAACCCTGTCCCGCGCCGTCTAAAAAGATATAGTACGGGTTGGTGGAACGCAGGCCCGAACCGGAATCCGTGGCCGACCAAGACCAGGTCGGATTGCCGTTGGTCCAGCCGGTTGGACTGACGTTAAAGTATGAAAAAGAGGGCGGAGTGCTATCGCAAGAAGGAGAGTTATACTCCCAATTTTGCCATTCGTAAGTTGGACCATAACAATTGCCCGAGCCGGAACAGCCTTGATAACGATACTGCCTCTGGCGGGTGCTGCCGGAACACTGATAGTTATCCGTCCAACCCGAACCGCCGCAATCTTGAGAATTAATCCAGTCCGTCGCCGCAAAATCGCCGCAATTGCCCCCGCTGCATCTGATAATATTTCGATACTGCCGCCAGTTGCCAGAACACCGCCACTGGCTGTAGGTTTCGCCGCAATTCTGAATGTTCTCCCAGGAACCCCAGTTATAGCAATTGCCGCCCGAACAGCCGCGGTGGACGTACCACCGCTGGCGCGTGTTGCCCGAACAGGTGTAAGAATCGGCCCAGTAATCGCCGCCGCAATTCTCCGAATCGGACCAGTTATCGGTATAATAGTTGCAGGATGAACCGGAACAGCCGGAACGATACCACCACTGCCTTTGTTTAATATTGCCGGAACATCGATAGTTGTCGTACCAGCCCGAGGTGTAGCCGCAACTTTCTTTCATCTCTTCCCGGCCGCCGCAGGAATTATACCAATAAATATTGCCGTCGGAACAGGTATAAGAAGCGTGGCTGGAACAAATTCTTTCCCAATTGAGATAAACTTGAGCGCCGTAGCCGTTTTCGTAGTAATCAACCCGGAGCTGGTGCCAGCCTTCGTTCAGCCAAACGTCCTCGGTCTTGGTCCAAAAGCCGCGGTCGCCCCAATAACTCAGGTTTCCTCGATAATTGCCGTCGATCCAGACCTTGATGCCGTCGTCCGAACCGGCAACAAAGCGGTACGAACCGGCGCTAAAGTAAACGTTGCGGCCGGAACGAAAACCAATGTCGTCCGACCGAATGCCTTCGACCGAGCCGCCGCCCCAATTCTGGTCAATTTTTTCTGAACCATAGTCTGGACCGTCGCCCAATTTTTCCGAAAAGGCGCGGTTGCACCAGACGCGATCCCAGGTCCAGCTGGGATAAGACGGAGGAGAGTTGGGGCAAGGATCGCTATATCTATTCCAACTGAAACGCATCCGGGCATCGCCGCCACCTTCAAAAAAATAGATTTGCATCCGCTTCCAGCCATCAACCCAGCGCCAGCCGGACCAACGTTCCTGATAACCGTGATAGCCCCAATTGTCAATGATCCGGCTGCCGTCCATATAAAGCCAGGAGCCATCATCCGAACCAATGACAAAATTATAATTACCCGCAGAGAAATAAATCCACTGCTCGGCGATAAAACCAATATTATCATTTTTATAAAGCCACCAGGGACCAACTCGGCCATTGCCCCAGTTGGCGTCAAAGGTATCGCCCCATTCATAAGTCTGGGCCCGCCAATTGCCATACCAGCTGCCGTTCCAGTCGTACCAGTTAATGTTCCAGGCGAGAACTGAATCCGGAGAAAATAGAAAAACCGCCGCCAGCAGCAAGCCGATCAATAGAAAAGAAAAACTTCTTTTATTTTTCTGAACGATTTCCGGCACGGCAGCTTTTTAAGAAAATTGTTACGGCGTCGAGAAGACGGCCACGTTGGTGACCTCAAACTGGCCTTCAGCGCTCAAAGAAAATGTCAAATTCGCCCGTTCGCCGACTTTAATCTCTTCAAACTTTATTTCGGCCGGCGCCAAATCTTCTTGGTCGGTCGGGACCGCGGGCAACCTCAAAACGGTCGCGCCCTCTTTGACCGAAAAAGTAAACTCGTCTTTTCCTTCTCTAAGAGTCAGGCCGCGGCTAGAAATAGAAACCACCTCTCCTAAAACGGTCAAGTTGGCCGAGCGGAGAAGTTTTGAATCTTTAATCTCGGAAATTATAATTTCCGGCTGACCCTTGGACCCGAAAAACTGTTTCTGATATTTGACGCCGAAGATATAACCCGCGGCCAGGCCGAGAACTAATCCGGCCAAAACACCGATGACTAAAGTCTTTTTTTGCATAGGTTTTTCTTAATTATTAATGCTCTTTTACGGAAGCACCTGAATGCTCTTAACGTCATCAAATTCATATTTGTTATAGATGTTTTCGCTGCTTTCGATCAGGGCGTGGTTGCCCGGCCGCAAGTCCTGCAGGGCGATCTTGGTGTACTTGGGCGCGAAAGAAGCCTGGCTGGGCGGGTTTTTCGGGTCGAAGGGAAACTCAACTTTAAAAATCTCCGAACTATCCTTGACGATGACGTTAATGTCTCTGTCTTTGGTCGGGTGCTTAACGGTGATGAGCTTGCGCTGGATGTCGATCTCGGAAATAACGGTTTCCGGCTGACCCTTGGACCCGAAAAACTGTTTCTGATATTTGACGCCGAAGATATAACCCGCGGCCAGGCCGAGAACTAATCCGGCCAAAACACCGATGACTAAAGTCTTTTTTTGCATAGGTTTTTCTTAATTATTAATGCTCTTTTACGGAAGCACCTGAATGCTCTTAACGTCATCAAATTCATATTTGTTATAGATGTTTTCGCTGCTTTCGATCAGGGCGTGGTTGCCCGGCCGCAAGTCCTGCAGGGCGATCTTGGTGTACTTGGGCGCGAAAGAAGCCTGGCTGGGCGGGTTTTTCGGGTCGAAGGGAAACTCAACTTTAAAAATCTCCGAACTATCCTTGACGATGACGTTAATGTCTCTGTCTTTGGTCGGGTGCTTAACGGTGATGAGCTTGCGCTGGATGTCGATCTCGGAAATAACGGCGGCTAGGGAAAAGATTTCGATATTAGACGCAGGCGGTTCAAGAACCGTCATTTCTGCCTCATTTAGTTTTTCCGGTCCGGTCAAAAAGGAAAGGGCGATCCCCGAGAGAGCGACGACGAAGAGGAAAACAAAAACGACGACTTTTGGGTTGGATTTAATTTTTTTGACGAGTTCCATTGTTTTAGGATATCAAAATTAGGAAAAAATAAAAGCCCTTCTAAGGCAAAACCTGAATCTTTCTGACGCTATCAAATTCAAGCTTTTGGTAAATGTTTTCATCGCTTTCAATTAAAGCGTGGTTGCCCGGCCTTAAGTCGCCGAGGGTGATCTTGGTCAGCTTGGGACTAAAAGTCGTCTCTCCCTTCGGGGGATTGGCCGGGTCAAAGGGGAATTCAATCTTCAGAATCTCGGTCTGGTCGCCAACCATGACCTTGATTTCTTTTGGTTCGGTCGGATGCTGAACGAAAATTAATTTCTGTTCGCTGTCAATCCGAGAAATGACCGAAGCGAGATTAAAAACTTCGATCGGCGGACTTTCGGAAAAAATAGTTAAGTCTTCGCTGGCTGTTTCGGTCTGACTTTTTTGAAATAGAAAGATGACCCCCGCCGTCGTCACCAGCAAAGCAACAAAGATAAAAAGAGAAGTTTTTCTGTTTTTGAGCAGGGGGGCCAATATCATCAGTTTAGTTCAGATTAAGAGGCTCAGATAATAATTGATGACCCTTTCCCCGAAGAAAAGGGCAAAGAAAATGCCGCTGACCAGAAAAGGCCCGAAGGGCAATTCTGATTTTAAATTCTTCTTTTTCAAAACCATGAGGCCTGTCCCTATTATAGCACCAGAAAAGAAAGCAAAAAACAAGGCAACGATGATTTTGGGAAAGGCTAAAACCAAACCCATTAAAAAAGCGAGTTTGACGTCGCCGAAACCCATGGCCCTGCCGCCTGAGAAAAAATAGATTAAGAAAAAGAATAGGGCGGCTCCAATAGCCGAAAATAATAGATTAATCGCTAGCGGCAGGGAATTTCCAAGCGCCAAGTACCAAGTACCAAATGGTTCGACTCCGCTCACCATCCTGAGCCCGTCGAAGGACAAATTCCAATTTCCAAAATTCAAAATCTCAAACAGGCGATAGAAGAAAACAGCGCCGATGCCGGCATAAACCAGCTCGTCGGGAATGAGATAGTGCTTCAAATCAAAAACAAAAACGATAATGAGAAAACTGCTGATTGTCAATAAATAGACGAGGTTTGAAAATTGCGAAACCCCGAAAGGGTGGAGTCCGCCGAAGCCTTGGGCGAAGGCGGAATAATTGAAAATTAGCAGAAATATCAACCCCGTTGATATTTCGACCAAGGGATATTGTAAAGAAATCGGTTTCTGGCAGTAGCGGCAACGCCCCCGGAGAAAAAGAAAGCTCCAGATCGGCAAAAGATCTCGCCAGGCCAAGGCGTGCCGGCAGGCCGGGCAAAAAGATCGGCCCCGGACAAAGCCCTGGTTCGTCTCCAGACGGTAAATCAAAGAATTCAGAAAAGAACCGACGACCAGGCCGAGAAGTAAAAAGAAAAACGAAAATCCCAGATTCAACATTGGTTAATTATAGCGTTTAACGATATATAAGCAAAGCTTAGCCTCGATGCGAGCGAGATCGGGCGTTCCGCCCGCTATAGCACGGAAAACTTGTTTTTCCCGCCACCATCTTCTGGCCCGAAACTACCCACCACACACCGTATAATAACTGCGATCGCTTTTATTTTACGTTGTTGTCTTCTGGGTCAAATTGAACCGACTCTTCATTTCGGCGTCGTTGCCAATGGTTTCAGCGACAATCAGCCGCAATTCTTTTTCTTTTAATCCGAAAAAATCTTTCAGCAACTCGACCTCTGGTTGACAATTAAAAGGATGAATCCAAACGCTTTTTTGCAACTGGCAAAATCCCAATTCTTTTAACTTTCCTCGGAACGCTTCGCGGTGCATCCTTTTTAATTCAGCAATGTCAAAAATCACTATTCGCCATTTTCCGTCCCAGATTTTCGGTTTTTTAATCTTCAGCTCGTCGATTTGAAGATAACCGGCTGTTTTTCTGCCTTTCTCGGTCAGACTGATATAGATCTGGCCGTTCTCATTCCTGATCTCAATTAAGCCTTGACGCCGCAAATTATAGAAAGCATCATAAAGTTTTTTCCTCGGGTATTTCCGCCACTGCTGATAGGATTTAACCAATCCCCTGACGAAGGAGGGGGAACTCGCGGCAATGTAAATTGCGCCGGCCGCCATCAACCAGTAAAAAATATCTTTGACGATTTCGGTTCGCGGTTTCTTGAAATAGTATTTGTATTTTCGAATCCCCATTGTTTCATAATAACGTATTATTTAGGCGATCGCAATTTTATACGTTAATTTCTATTATATATTTGTAAGAGGTTCGATAATTAAGCCGAACGCCCCCGCCGCAAGGCGGGGGCAAGGTATTCGGATTTCCATCGTTACTTAATCCTGGCAATCCCTGAGATAAAATTACGGACAAGCGGCGCTGGTGGTGGTGCCGGCTCCTTTCTGGCTGACGTAGAAGTAATTGGTCGTGGTGACTTCCATTTGGAAAGTAATGCAATAAGTTTGGTTATTGCCGCCATCATACCAATAATACGTTCGTACGCCGTTGCCGGTGGGAATAGGATTCAGATAGGGATCGAGCAAAGTACTCGTCGTAATCGCGGTAGAGGTATCGGGCAAATTAGCATAGCCTTCGGGTAAAGAGTCGGAGTATTTCAGCTCCATGGCCGTAGCAATCTGCCGCAAATCGCCCTGACCTCTCGCGTCCCTCGCTTTCTTTCTCGCCCCGCCCATCGCCACCATGACAATTGAAGCCAAAAGACCGATGACGGCGATGACCACCAATAGTTCAATCAAAGTGAAACCCCGCTTGTTCACTTTTTTCTGTTCAATTATCATTTTTTAGATTAGATTAAACTACGGACAGGCAACCGTCCAGCTGGTGGTGTCGCAATTCTCGGCCGTACCTTTGTGAGAAACGGCGTAGTAGCGGGTCGTCGTGCAGGTGCCCTTGTTCTCCATCGTCCCATAAAGACAGAATTTCTGATCATCTAAACTATTGTCAACCCAGCCATAAGAGGCTTTAGTTTTGGGATCCTTGGGTACCACCAGCATATAGGTGCCGATGGCCGTGGGCGCGCTGGCGCCCTGAAGATATTTATCTAAATCTCCGTAATAAAGCTCCATGGCTGATCCGACCTGGCGCATGTCGGCCTGGCGAACCGCGTCTCGAGCCTTGGCTCTGGCTCCGCCCATCGATACTAAAACGATTGAAGCTAAAACGCCAATAATGGCAATAACAATTAAAAGCTCAATGAGGGTAAAACCTTTCTTTTTAGACATGTTGGTTAATTTTTTATTGTCGATCAAATTTGTAATGGAACTACTCCCGAAGGAGTATAGGTGATAGTTCGACCTTTTTCACTTTTTGTCTTCTTATTGTATCATCTCCCGGCCACTAATTGAAGTCAAGACCTTACCAGCAATCCAGGCCGGAAGGCGGGCTGCTCAAAACCCGGGTGCCCTTGGGCGAAGCGGCAAAAAAGGTCCCGGCCTCAAGACAGGCCCAAAGACAATACTTTTGCCCCTGACCGGCATTTCCCCACCAGCGATAGCCTTCAGGCTGGCAAGCCGGAGGCGCATTGCCCGGATCAGCCGGGGCCGGATCCAGATAAGAAGCGATTTTTGCGGGCGGCTGATCGGCCACGCCAATGGCGCCTTTCTCGATGTATTTTAAATGGTCGTCATAATCAAGCTCCAGGGCCAGCATATACTGACGGACATCGCTGACTCTCCGGGCGTCCCGGGCCTTGGCCCGCACCGACTGCAAAGAAACCAAGACAATGGTGGCTAAAATTCCAATAATGGTCAAAACCACCAGTAATTCAATCAGAGTGAAGCCCAGTTTGCGTTGATAGTTCGTCATTGTATTGGCGTCGATCCCATCTGATAAAGAGGCAAGAGAATGGCCGCGATTAAAATGCCGACGGCGCCGCCCAGGATGATGATCAAGAGCGGTTCCATCAGGCTGAGAAGGACTTCGGCGCCCCTCTCGATTTCTTTCTGGTAGAAGTTGACAATATCCAATAAAGTTTCCGAGAGGCGCCCCGTCTTTTCTCCGACTAAAACCATCTGGCTGAAAAAGGGCGGGAAAAAATCAGGATATTTCTTCAAGGTGCGGGAAACCGTCTCTCCCCGCCGGACCTCTTCCCGAGCCTCAATAATAATCTCCTGATAACGACGGTTATTGACGACCTCGGAGGTTATCTCCAGGGCCTTGGCAATGGGCAGACCGCCCGAAATAAGGGTGGAAAGGTTTTCGGCGAAACGAGACAAATAGATCATTTTAAAAAGAGGGCCGATCAGGGGTATTTTTAAAAATAGGTAGTCGAACTGTTTTTTCCCCTCCGGCGTCTTCCGATAGCGCCGCAAAGAAAAAACCAGGGTGCCGATACCCAGAATGATGAGAATGATGAACTTTCTGACCGTCTCGGTAAAACCAACCACAATCTTGGTCAACAAGGGCAGCTCCTGGGACTCGGCCACTAAAACCGATATCAGTTTAGGAATAACGAAAATGGTCATGACCAACAAGACGCCGGTGAAAGTGATCAGAATAAAAAGAGGATAGATGGTCATGGCCAAGATCCTCTGCAAAAGAGCGTATTCCCGCTCCAGGTGGTCGGCCAGATATTCCAAAACTTCGGACAGCTGGCCGGAAACTTCGCCCGATTTGACTAAATTGACGTAAAACGAAGTAAAAAGATCGGGAAAGGTCGTTAGCGCGTCGGAAAGAGAGCTGCCGCCCTCAACTTCTTCGCCGATCTTTAGAATCTTTTCTTTGAAACTGGGATTTTTCGTTTCCTCGGCAATGGCCCGCAAAGACTCAATTAGTGAGACCTCGGACTTGAACATGGTTGAGAGTTCCCGCGAAAACAAAACCAAGTCTTTGCGGGAAACCCTTTCGAAAATCTTCAAACGCCGAGAGTAGAACGGCTCTTGGCCCGCCTTTTCCAGATAAGTGACGATCAAACTATAGTCCTGCAGGACTTTCAGGGCGGCTTCCCGAGAGGCGGCCTCAACGGCGCCGGCTTGAATATCACCTTCTTTTGTCCTTGCCTGATAATTAAATTTCATCTTCTCACCAGCAGCCTTAACTCTGAAGGATTAAGCGAATAGATTAGGGCGTTCTCCAGGGAAATCTCTTTCTTCTTCACCAGATCCGCCAGAGAACGGTTGAGCGAGATCATGCCGACCTCGCCGGAAGTCTCAATGACCATCGGCAGTTCGTGAATTTTGTTTTCCCGAATCAAATTGGTCACCGCCGGCGTGGAAAGCATGATTTCACAGGCCGGAATCAGACCCCCTTTCAGACAGGGAACCAGCCTCTGAGAAATGACACCCAAGAGGGATCCGGAAAGCTGGGCTCGAACCTGGTCTTGCTGCTCGGCGGCAAACGAATCAACAATGCGATGAATTGTTTGTGAAGCCGAATTCGTGTGCAAAGTGGCAAAAACCAGGTGGCCGGTCTCGGCCGCCGTGATGGCGATGGCCATGGTTTCGGGATCTCTCATTTCCCCCACCATGATAACGTCCGGGTCCTGCCGAAAAGTGGCGCGGAGTGCCCGAGAAAAACTGAGCGTGTCCTGATAAACCTCTCTTTGGTCGATGACGGCCCGATCGTCTTCAAAGATGTATTCGATCGGATCCTCAATGGTAATAATGTGGTCGGCCCGGGTATGATTAATCTCGTCGACGAGCGCGGCTAGGGTGGTGGATTTGCCGTGACTGGAAGGACCGGTCACCAGAACAAAGCCCTGGCTAGGACGGGTAAACTCGTGCAGGATGGGCGGCAGATTCAGTTCGTCCACGGTCCGGATCTTGGCCGGAATCAATCTCATGGCGACGCTGACATCACCCCTCTGCCGAAAGACATTGACCCTGAATCTGACCCGATCTTCAAAATTGTAAGAGAAATCAACTTCTTTGTCTTCGGCAAACCTTTTTTGCTGTTCTGGGTTGAGCAAAGCCAAACCCAGTTCTTTTACCTCTTCTCCGGTCAAAACTTTGTACTTGACCAGCGGCACTAATTTCCCGTTGATCCGCAGCAAAGGCGGATGGCCGGTGGAAAAATGCAGGTCCGAAGCCTGTTCTTTAACGGTGAGCTCTAAGTATTCTTTTAGTTTGGTTAAATAGTCCATATTCTATTCCTTAAATATCTTTTTAACCTCTTTGACGACTTCGCTGGGTGTATAGTGGGCCTTAATCAGATATTGGGTTGCGCCCAGGGCAAAGGCTTTATCGATTTCTGATTTCTGGCCAAGATTCGAAAGAATAACCACTTTTAAATCTGATAGTTTTTTATCATCCCTCAGGCCTTTCAGAATTTCCCAGCCATCGAGGCGCGGCAAGACAATATCCAGCAGAATTAAATCCGGTTTTTTTTCTTCTATCTTTTTTAAAGCCTGACTGCCGTCAATGGCGACTTCGATCGGAAAACCGGCTTCCTTAAATTTCGTCGTGTAAATGTCAACCAAAAAGGGGTCGTCCTCCACCAACAGAATTGTTCTCATAGTGATTTTTTCAGCGTCTGTTCTGCGTTACCAGGGTTTTATCGCTGAACTGACGCAGAACTAAACGCTGAACCACGCAGAAATATTAATTGACTGCGATGTATCATTTCTCCTCGGTCACTCCCAAAACCTCCTCCAGGGTCGTCAGGCCGGCCAAAACTTTGAGAATGCCGTCTTGCCTCATCGTCATCATGCCCTGGCTCAAGGCTTCTTGGTAAATCCGGCTTTCCGAGGGTTCTTTTAAAACCACTTCGGCCAGGCTCTCGGTCATCTCTAGAACTTCGAAAAGGCCGGTCCGGCCCGAAAAACCGGTCGCGTTGCATTTCTTACAGCCTTGGGGCTCAAAGACTTCAATCTCTGAATTAAGTTTTAATGCCCGTTTTTGGCTCTCCGGCAGAGAGTCCAGTTCCCGTAAAATTAAATTTTTTAGTTCCGGGAGGGCCTTAGCTTTCTTTTTACAATCCGGGCAGAGTTTTCTCACCAATCTTTGGGCAATGGCCAATCGCAGCGTCGGCGGAATCAGAAAGGGCTTGACGCCCAAATCAATCAAGCGGGGAATAACGCCGATGGCATTATTGGTGTGCAGCGTCGATAGAACCAAGTGCCCCGTCAAAGCGGCGTGAACGGTCAAACTGGCGGTTTCCTCGTCCCGGACTTCACCGACCATGATAACATTCGGGGCTTGGCGCAAGATGTGCCGCAAACCCATGGCAAAAGTATAGCCAATTTCGGTCTTGATTTGAGACTGATTGACGCCATCGATAAAATACTCGACCGGGTCTTCCAGGGTCACAATATTGGTTCCTTCCCTATTGAGAAGCTGCAGGATGGTGTAAAGGGTCGTGGTTTTACCAGAACTGGTTGGTCCGGTGGAAAGAATTAAACCATAGGGCCTTTCGGCGGCCCGCTTGATGATTTCGACGTTCTGACTCGACAATCCCAAATCATCCAGCTTTTTTAAGCCCTGGCTGGAATCGAGAACCCGGATGGCCACCTTCTCTCCCGAAACCGTAGGAAAGGTGGAAACGCGAAAATCAACGCTGTTCTCGTCAAACTTGGTCGAGAAACGACCATCCTGAGGAATGCGAGACTCATCGATCTTCATGCCGGACAAAATCTTGATTCGGGAAACCACGGCCGGCAAAAGCCTAAGCGGCAAAAAAATAGAGGAGTGCAAAACGCCGTCCAAACGATAGCGGACTCTTAATTTATCCTGGGTGGGCTCGATGTGAATATCCGAAGCCCGGCCGTCAACGCCGTGACCCAAAATAACGGCCACGACCTTAGTGATGGGCGCCTCTTCGGCTAATCTTTCGAACTCCGCCGCCGTGGGCATGCCGCCTGGCCGAATTTTCTCTTCCTCTAAATCTCTTTCCAATTCGCCCAAGGCTTTTTCCACCTCTTTCCTTAGGGTTCGGTACTGCTTGAGTAATTTATTGAAAGTCGTCAGGCTGATTAAAAAGATTTGGCTTTTCCATTTGCCCTGCCGCGACAAAAATTTCAGCGCCTCCTGATTGGCCAGATCCTCGGGATAAACCATGCCCACCTCTAAGAGATCCTCTCTTTTGGCCAGAGGAATCATTTTGTAGTATTTGGCCGAGTCCTCGGGGATCAGTTCGAGAATCTTTAAAGGCACCTCCTCGGGCAGAACCTCCTTTAGGGGAATTTTCCGCTCTTCGCTTTTCAAGCTGAAAAGAAGGTTTTCTTCCAGGATATTGTTATCTAAAATCACCTCTTCTTCTTTTTTATTATTGTCTTTGACCTCGGTTTCGAGAAGGCCAGCTTGCGCGCGATCAATGATGCCTTTTTTGAGCAGTTTTTGGATTAAAGATAGCATTTAGGTGAAATTAAGGAGCTAAGCTCCTTTTTTATTTGATTGGTTCTTCTTGGAGCAAATAGGGCAGGAAAGGATTATTCCGGCCGAGGACACCCTCGAAAGCAGGAACTTCTTCAAATAACTCAAGCTCGGACAAAAGGGACTGATCAAAAACTTGGAAATTAATCTCTATTTTTCTGATGGGCAAGGAGGATGAGGGCGGCGTCTCGATTGGTTTTTTGAAAACGCCAAACCAAAAAACAATGGCCGTCGCCAAAATAACGATGGTAAAAACCAGGATGAGATATTGTTGCCTTTTCTTTTGCTCGGAAAAAACAATGGCCATGGAATTTGCTAATTACTCCTCCAAAAAATTAACAGCGCTGGTTAAGCTAAATAAAAAAACGTCTCCTTTCTCGGGCAGAGAAAACGATAATGATTCGGTCTGAATCAATCGAGAACTTTTCTCCAAACTGGCCAGAAACTGACGGAAAGAAGGGTAGGTGCCCGCTATCTCGAGGAAAATTGCTTTCTTCTTGATCGAAGGATTTTCCGTGACCAATGTCTTCAAGCCAAGTTCAATGTGACGTAAAACCAAGTTTTCCTGAGAAGCCGTCTTCTGGAAAAAACCCAGCAAGGCCGGCAAGGAAGGATCTAAAGGAAGGCTGGAATTAACTTTTTCCAAAGCCGCTTCGTATTTCTTAAGCTCCCCATCGAGAGACTTCAGGTTTTGCCGGTAATCTTCCTGGCTCTTTAGATCCGCCCTCTTTTGAGCCAACTCCAGTTTAGAGCTCTGTAAGTCTTGATATTGAGGCAGGGCCAAAGAAATTAAAACAACAAAGCAAAGAAGAAAGTTAGCGATGGTAATAGCGTATTGTTTCATGCTAATTCTTAAAAACCGCAGGGTTAAAGAAAATTTCGAACTCAAATTCAACCCAACCGCCTTTGCCGATTCCGGCCTGTTCCAAACTGCTTTCCTGAATCAACGGCTCGGCTCGGAAAAGCCGGGCCTGCTGGCCAAGAACCTGGAAGTTATCGGCCTTGCCGCCCAGCCAAACCTTATTCTCTTTGGCATTAAAATCCATCTTGGTGAAAAAAACCTGAGGGTGAGCCAGCTTCTCGATCTGATCAAGAACCCGGGAAACCGGCTGCCTCTGGCTCGCTAAAAGGGAAAAACCCGTGATTCTTTTTTGAGTTCTTAAAATATCCTTTTCCAGATTGATTTCTTCTTTCGTTTTTTCTTGGTTGAGTTCCTGGCTGATCTGCTCAATCTCCAAACTGGCTTTTTTATTCAACCGGCTGAGAAAAAAGAGGCTCAAAAGCGAAATGATTAAAAAAGCAAAGGAAAGATAAAACAGGATCGTTTGCCAAAACGGTTTCTCAACCGGTTTTTTAGGAATTAAATCAACTTCCATGGCATTGATGACGTTATTCTAGTCCCCTCAGGGCGACGCCGACGGCGATAATATAAGAGGGGGACAGCTCCTTCAGGGTTTTCTCCAGAAGGGGCGGATAAAAAATATTTAAGCTGGAAAAGGGGTTGGCGACTTCAACTTCTTGGCCTAATTTTTCGGCGAAATATTCTTTAAGGCCGGGAATGAGGGCGACGCCGCCGGACAAGATGATCAGGGTGGGAAACTTGCTTTCGGCCATCGAGAAACTCTGTATGGTTTTATCAACTTCCATCAGAATACTGTCGACAATGGTGGAAATGATTTCGCGGATGCTTTCTTTGCCGGGCTCGGCCACGGACAATAAGCCGTATTTTTGCTTGAGAGCTTGAGCTTCTTTGAAATCAATCTGCAAAGCCTTGCTCAAGACCTCGGTTATTTCGTTTCCGGCGGGTTCAAAACTGCGACTTTGCCTCAAAACCCCTTTATCAATGAGACTGCAAGTCGTGCTCTGGGCGCCGATATCAATAATGGCCACGGTCTTGGTTTTGTCGGGATTGACGGCTCTTAAAAAGCCAAAGACTTCGGCTTCCAGGGCATAGAGATCAAGCTTGGTAATCTTGCTGATCTCCTGATACTGGTTAATGACCTCGTTGGGAACCGCGACCAGCAGAACTTTAATGTTCGCTCCGGGGTGAGACGGCCGCTCTCCTTGGATGATGGACCAGTCGAGACTCACTTCATTTAGGGGCACGGGGATTTGTTGCCGGGCCTGAAAACGAATGGCCTGAGGCAACTCCGGGAGCGACATAGACGGCAGTTCAAAAGTCGTGTAGAAAGTCGAGAAATCCGGGATCGAGAAAACGACTTTCCTTGATGACATCTTCGCTTCATTAACGATGCCCGAAATGGCGCGGGCAATATCCATCGTCTGAAACAGAAGGGTGTTCTTTTCGAGAGTCCGGAAGGGCTTATCGTAAATGGCCTCGGCCTGGATTTGTCCGTAAGCTTCGAGCTTGACTCTTTCTCCGACCCGCGAAAGTTCCACAATCTTGATTGAGGAAGAACCGATATCAATCCCCAAACAGTTTTTCTTAACCAGACCAAAGGGGGTAAAGGCCATAATGGAATCTAAAGAAGTTAATAGATATCTTTATGTGTTTTCTATTACCTAATTATTATAGCATTTTCTGGAGAAGATTAATTCAACGGTTCAAGTCCCCGCCTCATATTAAAGAACTGGGAAAAACCTGGCTGATTTAATTGTAGCACAAAATGACAACTGGCGGAGAGGGTGGGATTCGAACCCACGGTAGGCTTTCACCTACAGCAGTTTTCAAGACTGCCGCACTAGTCCGCTATGCGACCTCTCCCAAAATCGGACTGATGAGATTCTGGATAAGTTAATTTAGTCCAGGGTGCCCCCGGGAGGAGTCGAACCTCCAGTCTCAAGGTCCGCAACCTTGCATTTTGTCCGTTAAACTACGGGGGCATCTAGCTATTTTACTTTATTTTACTTTACTCTACAATTAATTTTTACTATAATCAAATTGGCATAATACATGAACGGTCGTTGGTAGTAATATGGCAAAAATAAAAGAGCTTAAAGAAAAAATCTCTAAAATTACGGTGGGCGCCTTCTCTTCATTAACTGACTTGGTTTTGTTTTTCTTGGTCTCCGGTTACGAATCAGTAGTTGACCCAAGATTTTTAAGATCTCTTCCCTATACTTTAATGAAAGCAGATAAAATTCGAGAAATGATTGATGTCTCGAAAATGAAAAGGGCTTTAAGGCATGTTAAAGAAAAGGGCTGGGTTGATGAAGAATTGAAAATCAGTAAAAGCGGCGAGCAAAGGTTGAAAGATATCTTTCCTGTTTTTCCCGTTCGTTCTTCTTGGGACGAAAAATGGTATCTGGTTAATTTCGATGTCCCAGAAAAATTCACACGGAAAAGGAATATCCTTCGGGAAAAGTTAAAACGGTTGGGGTTCGCCAGGCTTCAGAACAGCGTTTGGATCTCTCCGTATGATTTTTTGGGCAATGTCGAAAAAATTATTAAAGAATATCAGTTGGAGCCTTATGTAATTTTCTCAATCTCTCCGAAAGTCGGACCATTAAAATCAAAGGAATTGGCTGAAAGGATTTGGAATCTTGGAAAGGTTCAAGAAGAGCATAAAGCCTTTATCAAAAAATACGAGGCCAGCCGGCAGAAATTTTCGCCTTTTGAAATTGTCAACGACTATCGTCGGATTTGTGAGCAAGATCCGCAGTTGCCGAAAGAGCTTCTACCCGATGATTGGGAAGCAGAGAAAACATTTAGAATATATGCTTCTTATTTAAAATTTAAGCCGAGGTCGTCGTGACATAACGGTATATACGGCCGTACATGATGTTATGTCAGATTGACCAAGAGAATATTGTATTATAGGCTTAAATTAGTTTTTGGGAGGAGACGCATAACGGCTCGTGCAAAAGTTTGCTAAACTTTGACTTCGAAAGAGGTCAAGTGGGTTCGACTCCCACCTCCTCCGCCAATAACAAATGGATCTCTCTACTCCTATCGAAAAAGTGCCCCGGATCGGCAAGGTCTTGGAAAAAAGATTAAAGAAACTCGGAATTAAAACCGTCCGAGACCTCCTCTATCATCTACCCCTAAGATATGAGGATTTTTCTAATTTTGTGCCCCTGGCCCAGTTGAGACCCCAAACCAATGTTTCTATAAGGGGCAAGATTCTCGATATAAAATCCCGCCTGGCCTGGAGAAAGCGGATGACCCTGACCCAGGCCGTGGTCGGCGATCAAACGGGCGCTATCAGAGTTGTCTGGTTTGCCAAACCCTATATCACGGACATCTTAGAGGCCGGCAGCGAAGTGATCATGGCCGGGAGAGTCAGTCAAGGCAAAAAAGGTCTTTATCTCAACAATCCGACCTACGAAAAAATTACGGAGAGCGGGTTTTCGATATCTCTGCAAAAGTCAAAAATAGCCGGGCTGATGCCGGTTTATCCGGAAACAGAAAGGCTTTCTTCGCGCTGGCTGCGCAGCATCATCCGGCCAATTTTGGCTAACTTTAAAAATCAGGCTCAGGAATTTCTGCCGGAAAAGATTTTAAAAGAGTTTAATCTCCTTTCTTTTCCCCGGGCCATCTGGCAGATTCACTTCCCTGATTCTTTGGCTCTGGCCCAGAGAGCCAAAGTCCGTCTGAGTTTTGAAGAGCTTTTTTTAATTGAGCTCTTTGTCTTAAAAGAAAGAATTAAGATCCTGCAAACCAAAGCCCACCCCATTCCCATTGACCTGCCCTCAATCAAGAAACTGGTCAAAAGCTTGCCCTTTACCCTGACCAACGCCCAAAAGAAATCTGCCTGGCAGATTCTTAAAGACCTGGAAAAGTCTCATCCCATGAACCGGCTCCTGGAAGGGGAGGTGGGGTCGGGCAAAACCGTGGTCGCCACCCTGGCCGCTCTGAATACGGCCAAAGCCGAACTCCAGGTCGCCCTAATGGCTCCCACCGAGATTTTGGCCAAACAGCATTTCAGGGAAGTGGCCAAGCTTCTTTTTGATTTTAAATTAACCATTGCCCTTTTAACCGGCCAGGATGACAAAATCATGGCCAAAAAATTAAAGGGAGAAGTTCTCGAAGCTTCGCGGCAAAAAATCTTAGCCAAATGCCTCGATGGCCAGATCGACATTCTCATCGGCACGCACGCTCTGATTCAAAAAAGCGTCCGGTTCAAAAACCTGGGACTGGTTATCATCGACGAACAACACCGGTTTGGTATCGAACAAAGGGCTCAATTAACTCAAAACTCAAAACGCAAAACGCAAAACGCGCCGGTTCCGCACTTACTCACGATGACCGCGACGCCAATACCTCGAAGTCTCGCTCTCACGGTTTATGGAGATTTGGACCTTTCTGTTATCAATGAGTTGCCCCGGGGCCGGAAAAAGATCCTCACGGAAATCGTCCTGCCCTCAGAAAGACCAAGGGTTTATGACTTTATCCGAAACCAAGTCGAATTAGAAAGACAGGCTTTTGTCATCTGCCCGAGAATAGAACCCGCCTCATCGGCGGGGTCGCCGAAGAGGCGACAACCCACGTCCTGGACCGATGTTAAAGCGGTGGAAGAGGAAAAAGAAAAACTGGCCAAAGAGATTTTCCCTGATCTGAGAGTCGAGATGCTCCATGGAAAAATGAAACCGAAAGAAAAAGAAAAGATCATGAAAGATTTTAAGAATAATAAAATCAAGGTTCTGGTGGCTACGTCGGTGGTTGAAGTCGGAATTGATATCCCCAACGCCTCGGTCATGGTCATTGAGGGAGCTGAAAGATTCGGCTTAGCCCAGCTCCACCAGTTGAGAGGCCGAGTGGGCCGGGCCGAACACCAATCTTATTGTTTTTTGCTGACCGATTCTCCGGCCAGAAAAACCCAGCAAAGGCTGAAAGCGATGGTTAAGGCCGAGGATGGTTTTGAGCTGGCTCAGAAAGATTTAGAAATTAGAGGACCGGGCGAGTTCTCGGGTAAAAAACAATGGGGTTTGCCCGACCTGGCGATGGAATCATTAAAAGACCTGGTTTTAGTGGCCAAGTGCAAAACCGCGGCCAAAGAAATCCTGGAACAAGACTTTTCTCTAAAAAAATACCCTCTTTTGAAAGAAAGGCTGGAAAGATTTAAGGAAAAAATCCACCTTGAATGAGTTCAAAATCCAAAGCATTTTGAGCTTTGGATTTTGAAATTTGGATTTAAACGCCTTTCCTGACCTTCTCGGTTGGCCAAAAGCCCATATATTTGCCCAACATTAACTTGGTCTGGGCATCCAGGGCCGGCAACGTCCAGAAAAAAAGCATGGCCGAAGGCAAGATCAGCCACTCCAGGACGAAGACGAGGTATTTAAGCCGGCCAACGGCTTTGGGCCGGGGCGGCAAGAGAGAAAAACTGAAATAGATCGAGCTGAAAAGACCAATCATGGCAATGGTCATTAGCCGGGAGGTGGTGTGAGGCAGATTATGGGCCATTAGGGTTTGAGAAAATCTTTCGCCGCCCAGAGCAATGGGCAGCCAGCCCAGAAGAAAGATCAACAAAGCGCTGGTCGCCCAGGACCAGTGCGACTCAAAAAGAAAGAAACCATAAAATAATTTCTTTGACAGAGAAATTTTTTTGTTCTTCAGGAAGTTGAAAAAGACGTAAGGGATTTCATCCACCCCGTAAGCCCATCTTCTCTGCTGTTTGTAAATATTGACTAAAGTGCGCCAAAAAGTCCGGGCGACGTTGGCATCCATTCCCACGGGATAATAGAGTGGTTGGACCTGGTAATCACTATTGTATTTCAAAAAGCTCTGCCAGAAGATCCGAGAGTCGTCAGAAACAACGTTTTCTTGCTTAAAACCAACGTCCACCAGGGTTTTAAAACTCATGGCGTGTGAAGAAAAAGTGATGAGCTTTTCCGGCCGTTCCTGGCTCAGAGCGTTCCAGAAGGTCGAAGAAAGGGCAAAGCTCCGGGAAAAGATCGGTGCCTGCCAGATGTTATTAATAAAAAGAGGAATGGGCTGGAAACTGGTTCGAAGGGGTTTAGCCGCGGTCAAATAGTGCCAGGTCAGACAGCTAAAGTATTTGGGAAAAATACAGGTATCAACGTCAAAAAAAGAAACGACGATTTTTTCATAAGGGATTTTGGCGACATCGATGATTTCTTCCTTGGCCTTGATCTCGGCCCAGCGGTCGTTCGAACCCTTGCCCGGTATCTCTCCGGCCAAACCCGGGGGGTGCCAGGTGACCAAAAATTGGTAAAATTGATGGCCAAATTCGGCCTGAATTTTATCCACCGTCGCTTGGGTTTCTGATCGATAACCTTCTTCGGCCGAAAGAACAACGATGATTTTTTCTTTGGGATAATCGCTCTGACTCAAGGATAAAAAGGCGTCTCGCACGACCGGCCAGGGTTCTTGGCAAAGGGTAAAAAGACAAAGATGATAAACCTCCTCCCAATCTCGTATTTGTTTGACTTTGGTTCGCCAGTCAATTTTTTTATGTTCTTCCATTTTCCGATAACTCGAGTGCAAATGGAAAGAAAAATAGATGGCACGAAAAAACCAATAAAGATCAAAAACGAGGATAAAAACGGCGATGAGAAAAGGTTGCTGCCAAGAAAGGAAAATGGCCAAGAGAACGGTTAACCAAGAAACGGCACCAGGCAGAATTTCCAGAAAGCGAAAGAGCCTTCTTTCGGAAGGATCGGTCAGGTCTTGCGCGGTGGCGATTTTGAGGTTCATCGCAAGAGCGTCTTGAACAGTTCTCCGGGTGAAACGATTTTTGTCCACTGGATTTTTCTCTGTAAGACCAAAATGTGCTTTTTATCGAGCGTTACCAGAAAATCAGCGTCAGCTCTTTTAGCCGAAGTTAAAATGTGGACATCGTCCGGGTCAACGAGCAATTTTTTGAATCTTTTTAATTCCTTGCCCGCCGGCGCTTTTTCTATCCGAAAAGAAATAACAATTTTTTTCAAAAGCGCTTCACTAATGTCAAGCTTTCTGAGGTTGCGCCAGACCTCATCTAAGACCACCTCGCTAACCACGGCTCTAATTTTGCCTTGTGCCGCCCATTCTAAAAGTTTTCTTGAAGCGCCCGTTGATGATTTCAGGCCGGCCAGAATAACCGAGGCGTTAAAAAAGACAAGGGGAGACATTAAATTAAGCCTTTCTTTTTGAGCTCTCTGGTTTCTTGACGATCAAATTCGAGAAAATCTTTCAAGTCTTCATCGGTATAGCGCCGGACAGGATAACTCAAGACACGCAAGGGCTCAATGACCAACCTGTTTTTTTCTTTTCTGACTCGAACCATGGATTTTTCGTCAAAACCCAATTCGCGACGGAATCTTTTAGGAATTGTCAA
>Ga0154378_125_pt1 | contig 19078 bp, 23 predicted proteins | sample RifGroA2_FD_105622 | JGI IMG/M metagenome (GOLD analysis project Ga0154378, IMG submission 105622) | Candidatus Wildermuthbacteria bacterium GWA2_46_15
ACGGCTGTGGCGACCGGCACCTTAGCGGGTGTCTTCGGCACCAACGCGGCCGATAGCGGCACGAACTCAACCACGACGACCAAATCCTTTGCCTGGTCGGACAGATCCAATGCCAGCCACAGCGCGAGCACGGCGGATTGGTCTGACGACTACAAGGTGCCGGGCGTGCCGATGTCCACGCTGACGTTGTCGAAATAAAGTCTAAACCCGACCCGCATACTTTACTTAAAATAGATATGAAATTAAAAGTAATAAAATTATCAATTCTCGCATTAGGATTTTGGTTGTCACCAACTTTATCTTTAGCTGAAACTAATTTTCCATCTTTTCCGATGGCTTTTTGGGGTGATGCCACCTTAAATAATCTTCTCTTGCCCGCCGGAACTAAAATTAGGGCTTATTGCGGTAACAATCTAATTGGAGAGATAACTATGATAGAGAGTAGAACATATGGTTACAACGAAGCCATAAAAAATAAATTATTAGTATCAAGTTGTGACGGCGATATTCTTTTTAAATACTTGCTTTCGGGGGCTAGCGAGGCCTTGACTGGTAGTTCGGAAATTAAATACACTAATTTTGTATCAGGAGCTATTGTTCGAAAAGATTTGAATTTTATTGCCGTTCAGCCTGACGTTACGCCCCCGGTCATTACTCTTCAGGGAATGGGCGTTATGGATATATACGTAGGATCAACATATGTTGATGCCGGAGCAACTGCTTTGGACAATGTTGACGGAAATATTACCTCGCATATCGTTATTGTAAATCCGGTCAACTCAGCAACTGTTGGAGCTTACACAATTACTTACAATGTTTCAGATGCAGCGGGAAATCATGCTATTCAGGTTACCAGAACAGTTAACGTATTGCCTATTTCTAGTTCTGCGCAGTTACTTGGCGAGAATATAATTGTTAGCACAAACACCCCAGAGATTTTAGTAGGCGACAATAATACTTCTAGTTCTGTTATTACAATTCCTGAAAGTGTGACCAACGCAACGATTAACGTAACCGCGCTTACAACGAGTATCGCGACTAGCGTAACGGCGATTATTCAAAGTGCAATTATCATTAACGCCTCTACAACTATCGGACCCGTGAAGGTAGAAATTCCGGCTGGCATCCAAGTAGTGGCTGGTACTTCAACTTGGAATGGAATTATTAACGTCCCGCAGGTTAAACCAAATTCTATGGTTACAGTTACGCCGGATAGTGGAAATACCGCCACTGTTTCCTCGGTTATAGAAATTGGATACGGCGATACTAAATTAACCTTCGATAAAGCAGCGCGACTTGCTTTTTCCGGTCAGGCGAGTAAGGAAATCGGTTATTCAAGGGGTGGTGTTTTCACAAAAATAAATACAGTTTGCTCTGCGAATACGCAAGCCGCAGGCGATGCTCTGTCCCCAGAGGGAGACTGTAAAATTAGTGTTGGTTCTGACTTGATCGTCTGGACCAAGCATTTCACGAGCTTCGTAATTTATACGCAGGCTGTGGTTCCATCTGGCGGTGGTGGAGGAGGCGGTGGCGGTGGAGGAGGAGGGGGCGGCGGCGGTGGAGGCGACTATACTGCTCCAACAATTAGTAATATAAGCGTAGCAAAAGGCGCAAATGAGGCAAGGATTACATGGACCACAAATGAATCCTCTATTTCTTGGGTTGTTTACGGTATATCCACAAGCTACGGTTTAGAGGTAAAGACGGCAACCTACAATACCTCTCACTCCTTAGTTTTGAGTAATCTTTCTCCCGATACTGTTTATCACTATTCAGTTAAATCAAAAGACAGCACGGGAAACATCGGTTCCTATACTGATAAAAGCTTTACTACGGCAAAAGAAGGTGGCATAAGTGGTATTGGCGATATGAATAATGATGGTAAAATAAACAAATACGATTTCTCTTTGATGATGGCTAATTGGGGTAAAATAGGAACAAACGTTTCTGATTTAAATAACGACGGGAAAGTCGATAAGTATGACTTCGCTTTATTAATGTTAAATTGGAGTATATAAAAATATGAAAAACACTAAAAGAAAAATTATATTATCAACGATCATCTTTTTGTCGATTGCTGGTTTTGTCGGAACAGTAGATGCCGCGAGTTCTTCTTTATATGTCTCCCCGGCAAGTTTGACCAAAACCGCCGGGGACACTCTTAGCGCGTCTGCAGGGGTTGACGCTTCGGGAAGTAAGGTTTGCGCGGTTGAGGGGACATTAGTTTTCAACAATCTATCTTGCCAAAGCATAACCGTGGCGAGCGATGTCACTCCGCAATCTTTACCCACTTGTTCAAATCCTTACTTCTTGCTTGGCGTGCCAAGTTGCACAACGGCAAATAAGATATTTTTAACAGTGTCAGCCAGGGCAGGAAACGCCGGCACAGCCTCTATCAGCTTTACGGGCGTTGATATAATAGGCGAGGGCGCGTCGCTCGGTTCAGCCTCGACGGTCGGGAATTATACGATTAATGCTGTTTCAACACCAACATTCACTCCGACGTCCACGCCCATCTCCACACCTACATCCATACCCATATATACATCCACGCCCGTATCAACTCTAAAACCGACCCCAACATCCAAATCCACATCAACCCCGACACCAGAAATAACAACTTCAGAAACAGAACAACAACCAAGGGCAGTTTCCGTCGAAGCCCCCGTCGTTAAGGGTCCAAACCTTCTCCTTGCTGCGGTTAGCAGTTTCATAACGGTTGGGACAGGAAATAATATTATTGGCATAATTGTTTTATTTGCGATCGCTTTGATTATCTATTTGGCTTATTCTTATTTTCTAAAAAAGAAAAAGTAGGCCAAAACAGTCTACGCCCATAGAGCCAAATCCGGTATGTAAAACACACTCCGTTTGTAGTTGAATTATGGTTCTAACGCTGTTTACGATACGGAGCATCGACATTAATCAGATCTAAAGTTCTAAAATCGTCCGCTAGAGCGAGCATGTCATATGAATTCTAAGTTGAGGAAATTGGAGAATCTCAATAGACTTTTAAAACCGCCACAAGAGCTGGGCGGTAATTTCGTTCCCGTCGATTCCGAGCCACAGTTCGACTTTATGTTCTTAGCGGAAATGCCTTCGATGCGAGAGCCTGAAGACCAGGGAGAGCTGCACACGAATTATGTGGAAAAAAGTTCCTGACACCTTTTCTCCCTAGGGGTACCTGCCAGAGACGAGGCACTTCTAAATCTATCTCTTTAGTATCTTGTTTTCCGGAGTCGCCAGAAAGGCGCTTTTCAATAAGGCCCATCTTGACTAAGCCATCTAAAAGGCGGTAAAAGGCAATAGAATACATTCTCATTCAAAAGGAGGACGAGATGGACAAGATGAGAGGCGCGTGGATCGGATTCTGCGGTATAGACGGCGCTGGCAAGTCTACCCAAGCGGCTCTGACGTGCAGCTGGCTGACGCAGAAAGGACTGCCCAACCTTTTGCGAGAGGGGAAAAGAGACTTTGTTTCTGAAATGGCATCGGCGATTGCGAGGAGCCATGGAGCCGAGAGCGGCCGTAAATACTTTGGAGAAGAGTATTATATGGTCGCCCTAAGCTTTGACTTATTGCGCGAAGCCGTGCTCGACGTGCGTCCTTTTCTCGCGGCAGGAACAACGGTGGTTTCGGCCCGAACCGCCTTTTGCCGGCTCGCGGGAGGTTTGCTTAGAGAGTGCCGTTCGCTAGAGCTCGCAAAAGAAGTTGCTTTCTTTGACGGTATCCCCGACATAGTCATTTGGCTGGACGCCTCGTCCGAGGTAGCCTGCCAAAGAGTAATTGAGCGGGGGTTAGATATCGCTACAGTAGAGCACTTGACGGTTTACCGGGCGGCCATGGGTAGAATACTGCAAGGCTATTCCCATATTAGAATCGATGGGGATGAGCCAGTTGACTCAGTGAAATTGGAGGTGAGAAGAACAATAGAAAAAGCACTGAGGTTATAAAAACAAGCTCGAGTTCGACTCGAGCTTGTTAAATTTATCGATTCCATTCAAAGTAGTTTTTGAATCCTTCGTACAATCCCCTGACAAAGCATTTAGAAACATTCTTTTTGCCGAGTTTTAGCCATCGATAACCAATGTGCTCGTTTGAGGTTTTGATTTCTCCGCTTAGATACTTTGCTTCAAAAAAAATAAAAACAATATACATCTCTTTCTGATATCTTGCAGAAAAATAAGGATGGCGTGAAATAGAGACAGGTCTTTTCATCAAGCGGTATCTGACGGATTTCCCAATCTCCTCCGCTATTTCACGTTTAAGAATTTCTTCATAAGACATTCTTAACTCGTCTGAATTTATTCTGCCGCCGGGCACGTCATAAAAACCAGCCATTGAACTGTTTTCCGGCATTGCCAATGCCAAAACCTCGCCTTTTTTGTTTTTGATAATTAGCTTGAGGCTCACCTGGAAGAGATATGGGTCGTGATTTTCTTTCTGTATCGCCATAATCTTATTCTACGGGTCGTATATCGCAGATTAGTTATTTTAAGACATCGTTTTATTCTCGTCAAAGTATGTTATCATGATTTTAGACGACAATGTTCCGTTTTCGAGTATGAATTCTAAAAACAAAGAAAAAAGTCCACTTTTAATTTTAGGGGCTCCTGACGCCATGACGGCTAGAATTTGCCGGGATTTGGGGGCGGATTTCATATGGGCGAGTAGCTTTGTTCTATCTAGTCTGCTGGGCAGTAAAGACGATGGCATGGTTAATATAAATCGGTATATGCCCTTGATAGAAGGGTTAATAGCCGCTTCGTCTGCGCCGGTAATTCTGGATTTTGACATCTGCGGCCGCAACAGAAAAGAATGCATCTACCAGCTGAATAAAATCAAAAAATTGCGTTTAGGTGGTATTTGCATAGAAGATGAGGGGTGGCCTAAGGTGAACGCAATGTTAAAGTCATCATTAAGAAGATTAGTATCTCCGGAAAAGATGGCGCAGAAAATAAGCACAGCAAAGAAAACTTTAAACCCTGGCACTTTTGTGATAGCGCGCACCCATTCTTTAATCGCTAAAGAGAACTTATTGGAGTTGCAAAATCGTATTAATAGATACACGAGAGCTGGAGCTGATATCCTTTGTATGCATTACACCGGAGAAAAGTGGGATTATTACCAGGGAATCATAAACAAATTAAGAATATCCAAGCCGCTAATGGTGATATTTTCTAAATTCAATTTTGTGCCAGGAGCCTTGGATTGTTCAAAAATCAAATACATATTATTCCCGAACCAAATTTATCGGATGATGATGCGTCCGGTTATTGATTTTAAAAACAGGCAGAAAAAATTTAGCGTCCGCTCGGTTAAATTTAATCCGCAAAAACTGATCGATATAAGAGAGATTTTTAATACTTTTAGTAAAACTTGTTGATGGAAGATTATATTCTTTATGTTGGTGAAGACAAAGATTTTTCTGATCGTTGGTTAACCAAAATTGTCCAAAAGCAAGCAGAATTGCCAGTCGTTCTTTTGGGCCCAGGGAAAGAAAATGCTAGAATCTCGCACTCTCCTATTTTAGTTATAAATAGGTTGTATGCCTCTGCCATCTACAGACACGGAAAAAAGAATGTAATGAAAGTTTTCAGGAAACTGATTGCCCTGGAAAAGAAGGACGTACCAATCATTAATTCATCAAAAGGATATTTGATCGAACTAGATAGAATAAAACAGTTTGCATTTTTTAATAAACATCATATTCCTTATATTCAAATATCAAGGGTTAACTCCATTTTGCGTCGCCGAGAGCCTATTGCTTTCCCCTGTGTTTTAAAGCTCAATCCTTCTGGCAGAAACAGGACGTTGGAGATAGTTACAAACAAAGAAAGCCTTCGTCTAATGCCATCTGCGTCAAGAAAGAATAATGTATTGCAGTCGCTTATAAAAAAACTGATCTGTTATCGAACGGAATTCGTCGGCGATTGGTGTGCAACATATCCTCAGCATCTTTGTTTTCAAAAAAACAAATTAACTTTCCGCAAGATCTACAAAATTGTCCCTACCCCGATTTCAGAATTATTGAAGAAAAAAATTATTAAATCAATGAAAGAAATTGGCGTTTCCGCTTTCTCTATAGAGTATTTTATGAGAAGAAATAATTTAGAGGGCATAGTTGATTTCAACCTGACTTCAAATTACCACCCGGTTTTTATTAAAATAACTCATGGCCACCTAGAGCACGCTTGGCAAAAATTAATAAACCTAAAAGAAACACTATGGAATTCTCCAAAGAAACGATTCTTTTATCGGACATCGTTAACTATAGCTTGAAAGGCATAACCGCTGCCCTAGGCAAAGGTACCGGCATAACAAAGTTTGTTAGACCGATTTCGTTTAAAGTCAACGAGAACTCAAAACCTTCTGATATAGCGGACTCGCTTTTAACTTCTAACATCCTTGGCGAGGGCGATATTGTCGTCATCCCCTCTAAGGTCATTGCTATTCTCGAAAAGCGTTTTGTCTATGGATTAACGATGGAAAATTACCGACAATGCATTAATAATTTGAATTTTGCCAGAGCAAATTTAACAACACCGGATAGCGATCCCATTTCAGAAAAAGACGTTATCGGCCTTGATAAGCTTGATCCAGAGAAAAAAATCGGACTCAGATATCCAAAAAATCCCAATCTGTCTTGTTATGAAATAGCTAAGAGAGTTAAGGATGCTTCAGGATTAAAAATAGATGTGGTTGTCAGCGATTCTGATGCTGGTGGCGCAAAAGGAGTTAAACTTATAGGTTGTCCCACTATTTTGGTTACTCCAATAGGTGCAACTAAGGGTCTACGCCTTTTTTACTGCATGCGGGTAGCGGTGGCTGCCGAGGCAATCTGGAATAACGTTGAAAATACACCGATAGTTTTGGCCCAGTTATATCATTCTGTCTATAAAACAAGAGAGGGCGTCGGAGAATTCAGATATGATGGTTTTCTTAACGCCCATAAAGAGCCGGACATTATTTCGAGATTACAAGATAATTCGTAGAGTCTGATGGCCGTAATTGAATGCCAGTTTCAAGATCTCGCGGTTCAGTTATTCGGGAAAAATAGGAGAGCAACGGGGATATCTCGGTCTAGTCGCGCGCTTTCAAATATCATCCCCTCGCTAAAAAATCTAACCGTGCTTGATTTAGGATGCGGGGTCGGCTATATGACCGTGGGTGCTTTGCGCCTGGGCGCTCGTCGGGTAGTGGCCTTGGATACGGAGGATATTCAAAGACTGTTATTACAAAATGTTGAGATCAATCGTTTTAGTCCGAAAGCGGCCAAATTTCAAAAAAGCGATTTATTTTCGACCTTGCGTAAAGGAATCAAGTTTAATGTAATAGTTGCCAATCTTCCGCAGCACGCCTTGCCCGCTACGCCTTCTGCTAAAAAACTCCGAGGCAAATATGGAGGATACGATGGTACGGATTTGGTTTGCCGAGCACTGACCGAAGGGGCGTATTACCTAAAACGTGGCGGACGCTATTTCGGATCCATATCGCGATTGACGAATTTTAGAAGAACGATGACCATAGCTGATTCTCTTTACAAAATTAAGATTCGCAAAACTATAACCAAAACGCTTGATCACAACGAAATGGCTCCTTATCTAACCGACGCGCGCCTTCTCGAACACCTGGCGGCATTGAGAAAACAAGGATTAATCGAATACAAAATAAATAAACACGAACAGATTGAATATAAAGTTCACCTCTGCGAGTTTATTCTTAAATAACGATGAGGAAAACAATTTTGATGAATCCGGGCCCGACCAATGTTTCTGAAACCGTCAGGAGCGCTCTTAAAACGAAAGATATCTGTCACCGAGAACCTGAGTTTTCCGAAGTCCTGCAAAGAGTCAGGAGTAATCTTTTAAAAGTAGTTAAGGGAGAAAAAACTCATACGGCTATTCCTTTTGTCGCCTCTGCCACGGGCAGCAACGAAGCAGTCATTTCCAGCATCCATGGCAAGATCCTTTTGATTAACAATGGGAAGTATTCGGAGAGATTAAAAGAAATAGCCAAACGGTACCATATTTCTACGAAAGAACTGACATTCCATCCGTTAGAACAGATCGACTTAAAAATTGTTGAGGACGAGTTAAAAAGCGATGCGAAAATATCCCATATGGTTTTAGTGCATCACGAAACTACGACAGGTATGCTGGCGCCACTCCGTCAGATCGGCCGTTTGGCAAAGAAATACAGCAAAACTCTTTTCGCCGATACCGTAAGCAGCGTCGGCGGACACGAGATAGATGCCAATTTAGACAATCTTTCGTTTTTTACCGTCAATGCCAATAAGTGTCTGGAAAGCTTCCCCGGGATTTCGTTCGTAATTGCGAGGAAGAAAGACCTCGCGGCACTTAAAAACAAATCGAGAAGTTTTTATTTCGATTTGTGTAAACAATGGGAATATATTGAAGAAAAGGGCCAAACTCCATTTACGCCGGCTGTCCAACTTTTTTACGCTGCAGATAAAGCCCTCCAGGAATTGTTGGAGGAAGGACTAAAAAATAGAATTCAAAGATATAAAAGATTGAAAAACATCCTGAAGATTGGGTTGGGAAAACTAGGGTTTCGTTTTCTGCTTCCAGGGCACCTGCAATCAAACATTCTCCTTGCCGTTAAGCTACCTATAAATATGGACTATTGGAAAGTGCACGACATGTTAAAAAAGAGGTGTTTTACAATATATTCGGGCCAGAATCTTTTGAATCAGGGCATTTTTAGGATTGCCTCTTTGGGCCGTATTGGCGAGAAAGATATACGAACATTTTTAATTGAGCTGCGAAAGATTTTAGATAAGCTTGGCGTACGACCAATATATTCTTAAACAGTATGAATCGTCAACCCAATGTTGCGGTAAAGATCGTCATTAAGTGGAAAGACCGAATTTTGATTAGGCGGCATAAAAACGGCGTTTTTGACTTTCCCGGAGGAAGAATGGAATTCGGCGAAACGATTTTAGGCACTCTGAAGAGGGAACTGAAAGAAGAACTCGATTATAATCTAGTTCAGAAACCAAGATTTCTTGATGTTTGCAATTACATCTCCAAAAATAAAAAGCGCCACAGCGTGTTCCTAAATTATATTCTCGACCTAAAAGAAAAACCGAGGCTGGTTGACAAAGAGAATGCGAAAAATCTTTGGTTGGCCAAAAGAGATTTTATCTCAAAAAACATTATTAAAGAAAGAGAGTTTCTCGACAAAATCTTTAAATAAAACGAGACGCGTGCCCCTATGTCTCATTTGTCTCATTCTCCGTTCAAAACTTAATTCAAAGGGTGCCTGTCGCCTCTCTTTGTCCGAACAAATCTGTTCTTAAATCCTGAATTAGGTTCATCCCATTCGGTGACAGTCACCTGATAAAAAGCAAGATTTGCCCGGAATGTCAGACAAGGGCCAATAATTGTTTTGTTTGCCTCATTGTGAATTCAGGGTAGGGGATTAATTCGACCCAATCTGCAGTTCGAAAATCGTCCCATCTGGCGGACTAACTTAATTAATTAGCGCTTGGTGGAATTTAGAAGTTTGACATAAATATAAGAACGGATATAATGTAATCGTATGTCAAGACAATTTACGGCCATCTACAAAAAAGCGGGGAAATGGTATCTCAGTTGGGTGGAAGAAATACCGGGAGTCAATGCTCAAGGAAAAACTCTGAAAGAAACAAAAGAAAACCTAAAAGGGGCGCTTTTGCTCATTTTGGAAACAAACGCACTTCTAAACAAAAAGGATTCGGCGGGGAGCAATGTTATTAGAGAGCCATTGTCTATCTCTTTATGAAATATGAAGCGGGTAGATCTGATTAGGCATCTTTCCAAAAACGGGTGCATTTTCTTGAGAGAAGGCGCAAGACACAGCGTCTTTTTTAATCCTTTGACCAAGCGCCTTTCTACCGTTTAACGGCACGCCGAAATTCATGGGTTTCTAGCGCGCAAGATTTGTTTAGATCTCGGAGTAGAGCCACCGAACAAAAAATAGAAGACAAACGAGAATCGCCAAAGAAATCAAAAAAGGTTCCTGACACCTTTTTCCTCCATCTTAAATAACCCAGAGGCATATATATAAACAATACAAACAAAGAACTAAAAAGGTGACTGATTTTCAGGAGTATCTCCAAAAGAGGTTAAAAAATCCTGAATTCAAAAAACACTATAATGAATACGGTAGGCAGTTAGAAATCGCTTACCAGATTTTAAGATTGCGTAAACAAAAAAGAATGTCGCAAGCGGAATTAGCCAAGAGAATAGGCACCAAACAAAGTAATATCGCCCGCCTAGAAACGGGCCAACAGAATTTTACGACCGAAACCCTGCAAAAAATAGCTTTGGTTTTCGACCGCGATCTCAAAATTGAATTTGTTTAACTGACCAAACAGGTTCTAACGTCGTCCCGTAGGTCTTCGACTCTGAGGAAGTTGAAGGGCAGGACAGGAATTGACAGTGGTTATCAGGAAGATATAATGAGGGCGTATGATGGTAACGAAATGCGATTTGTGCAAAAAGAATATTAAAGACGACGAAACTATAACTATTAGGGTCGGGTTTTCGTTGAGAGCCGAATTGTGCGAAAAATGCGGCGTACCGATAATCAAATTTTTGAAAAAGCATAAATTTATTCTATCTGAAAAATATGCTCACTAGCGAAGATATACAAAAAATTAATAGCGGTGCTGGCAACTAAGGAAGATTTGAATGATCTTAGGCAAGACGTCAACGGCCTGCGCGAGTCAGTCCAAGCTTTAACTATCTCTAGTAGATAAACTCGTGGGCGCGGTGAGCGATCTGAAAATCGAATATGCGGCGATAACGAACCAGATCAATCGCCACGAAAAATGGCTTCATTTGGTAGCGGAAAAGCTCGGTATTAAACTAGAATATTAGAAAAACAAAAGATTGCCAATCTTTCGACTCCGCTCAGGACAAAAGGGCGGTTTTTTGGTAGGATAAGTTAACAAATTCTTTTAAGCTGTAATCTCATCATGAAAATCACTTTTCTTGGAACAGCCGCAGCCACCTCGTATCCTCTGGCTTTTTGTCGGTGTGATTATTGTAATAAAGCCAGGGAACTTAAAGGAAAGAATCTTAGAAAAAGATCCTCGGTAATAATAAATAATGATTTGTTAATAGATTTGGGGCCAGATATAATGTCGGCTTCTTTTATGTATAACAAGTCAATTGCCGATATTAGATATTGTTTACAAACCCATTCTCATTCTGATCACTTTGACGCCTCATGCTTCACAACGAGAACGCCGGAATTTATGGGCGTCAATATTCCGCCACTTCAAGTTTATGGCTCCGAAGCAACGCTCAGAAAAATGTCAGAAATGGTAAAAAATGAAGGTTATGTATCTAATTTGTTTGACCCGAAAGAAAAAGAACGAATGAATATCGAAGTTTTTCCGATAAAATCTCTTCAATCTTTTGACGTCGGAAAATACAAAGTAACGGCTTTTTCGGCATGTCACGATAAATCAGTCGACTCACTTTTATATGCAGTCACAGAAGATGATTTTACTGTCTTCTATGGCACTGACACAAATGTTCTTTCAGAAGAAACGTGGAATGGTTTTCACGAAAAGGGGTTACGATTTAATATAGTTGTTCTTGATCACACCTACGGACCCGATACTAATAATGGTGGGCATCTTAATGCTAATAGATTTATCGAACACATAAAAAGAATGGGAGGGGAAAATCTACTTGTTAAAAACGTTCGAATTTTAGCGACTCATATCTCTCATGAAGGAAATCCACTTCATTCTGAATTATCTGAATATGCTGCGGAACATGGATACGAAATAGCCTACGATGGCCTTGTGATTTGAAGAACAAAACAAGAATTATCTCCCAAACAGGTTCTAACCCTTCGACAGACTCAAGATCTTCGGCGTCGTCCCGCAGGCAGGACTCATTATTTTTTACAACCTTCCTTCTTCTCGTTAGAGGTTTTGTTTTGGTCCAAAGTATGAAAAAACTTTGACAATAATTTGTTTTTATTTTATAAGGTAGAGGTCGAAAGGCTTTGTGTTGCCCGCATACTAGTTGAACCTCGATGATCCCGACGACAGGAGAGAGGAAACATCGTCGGCCGGCGTAACTCGCCCGACATCGAGGAAGGGTGGCACAATTGTGCCCTGGACTAAGTCCAGACGAATCAATCTAGATTGATTCGTCAAAGGACCAAGAAACTTCGCGCCGCCTCTCCCCAACGCGAAGGGATCTGAAAAGAGCCTTGTCCGCTCGTCGCGACAAGGTTCTTTTATTTCTTATAAATGGCTAAATCGGCGATAATAAATCCTATTTCAAAAGATCGCCAAAGAGGCCTGAGGATCCTGAGCGTAGCCGAATGGACGGTTTTTTGGTAAAGTAAAAACGAGAGAATAATATTATGGAACCATACAAGTTCAGTCCAATAGAAAATAAAGAACAGCTGCTAGAAGCGATAAAATACACTCATTTTAAGTGTTTTGAGCTGTGCAAAAAGAATTTTGGCAGATATCTTCCGGTGGCGGGCAACATCGGAATATTTTGTCATTATGATAATGAATATAAACTCCTCACGGAATTAAGAGAACAATTAACAGATAAATCTGACAACTGGCAACAAAAATATTATCGTCTTCATAAGCCAATTATAATTCCTACCCATAGAGATGTGCCAGACACCGTCTATACTTATCTCTATGTCCGCGGGCCGGATCAGCACAACGAAGTTGGCGACGTCGATTTTGTCCTAAATGGTAAAGAATATCAGGAATTAAAGGATAGTTTATTGAGGGGCAAAAAGATTAAGGGGATAGAAATACTTAATCGCCCCGATCTTGATTTGATCAAGCTCTTTGATCCCGAGATCGACACGCTTTCTTTTATCGGTACGGAATATATAGCGGAAAACGTAAAGGTCAAAATGAATTAAACGAACCGGATACAGGTTCTAATGTCATCCCGCAGACAGGACAAATAAGATAATGTTGAGACAAATCGCTTTTCGGGCGATTTTGTAGTAGCATTAATAAATGGCGAAAATCGTAAGTCTATCAAAGCTAGTTTTCCTCCTGAACCGCCTGGGAAGCAGAGGCAAGACAATTGGCTTAATAACTGGATGTTTTGACATAATTCACTTGGGCCACATCGATCTTTTTCGCTTCGCTAAAGAGCATGTTGATATACTGGTTGTAGGAGTAGAAACTGATCGCACTATTAAATTGTCGAAGGGCAATGAAAGACCTATATTCTCACAGAACCAACGAATGCAAGTACTCGCTGAGCAAGAAAGTATTAATTTTGTCTTTCCGATAAGGGGTGGGAATGATTTCGCTTCTAATAAAGTGAATTTATTGTACGAAGAAATCTGTAAAAAATTAAAGCCTGACGCGTTAATCACCTGTGTTCCAGCAGATAAATCATGGAAGAAAAAGAAGGAAAGGGCTAATAAATTAAATCTCCGTTTCATCCCCCTGCGACAAGAAATTCCGCTTGTCTCGACAACACAAATTATTCGAATAATTAAAAGGAGGTTCGGCTTATAGGCTAGATGTCAAGCAGTTCTAACGTCGTCCCGCAGGTCATTCAGACTCTGAAGAGTCTTCAGGCTCGAAGAGCAGGACCGGAATTTGACACTGATTTATTGTTTGTCTATGATGAATTCGATGAAAGTGAAAAATATCACAATTGACGACCTGGCCAGGATGGTGGCGAAGGGATTCTCTGAAACGGCAAAAAGAGCCGAAGTTAGTCTTAGATTTGATAAAATTGACGGTCGCTTGGACAGAATTGAAAAGTTAATTCTTGCCAATCACAAAGTGAGAATAGAGCGGCTCGAAGAAGAGGTAAAATATCTCAAAGAGCTGCTAGCCGTAAAATAACTCGTGTTAAGATCGCCAAAGAGGTCTGAGGATCCTGAGCGTAGCCGAATGGACGGTTTTTTGTTTACACTGAGTTTATCGAAGTGGTATGATGAAATAACAATATGACCAACGAAGAAAGATTACAACTCATCAAGGAAGTGGGAGAAGAAATTGTCACCGAAGAGGAATTGCGGCGGCTTTTGCAGTCTGACGAAAAGCTAGTGGCTTACGACGGCTTTGAGCCTTCGGGCCAGATTCACATTGCCCAAGGGATTATGAGGGCGATCAACGTCAACAAAATGACTCGGGCCGGAGTCAAGTTTAAGATGTGGGTGGCTGACTGGCACTCGATGGCCAATAATAAAATGGGTGGAGATCTTGAAAAAATTAAAATAGTGGGAAAATATTTTATTGAAGTTTGGAGGGCATCAGGAATGGATCTTTCGAAAGTGGAATTTTTGTGGGCATCGGACATGGCCAAAAATCCGGACTACTGGAAATTAGTGGTCCAAGTCGGCAAATCAAACGCCCTTAAACGATTTGTCCGGACGGCCGAGATGATGGGTCGGGAGGAATCGCTCGACAAACTGACCGGCGCCCATATCATTTATTCCTGCATGCAGGTCGCCGACATTTTCATGCTCGGAGCGCAAATCACCCAGCTCGGCATGGACCAGAGAAAAGTCAACATGCTAGCCCGGGAAATCGGCCCCCAATTGGGATTTTGGAAACCCGTGGTTATTTCCCACCACATGTTAATGGGACTGGGAAAGCCCGCCTCCCGGACGGAAGACAAAACCCAGAGAACAATTGAGTTAAAAATGTCCAAGTCCCGGCCGGACAGCGCCATTTTTATGACCGACAGCCAAGAAGACATTGAAATGAAGATCAATAAAGCCTGGTGCCCGGAAGGAGAAATCAAAGACAATCCAGTTTTAGAATACTGCCGCTATATCCTTTTTGAGAAGTTCGATGAAATGAAGATTGAACGGCCGAAACAATATGGCGGTGAGGTTACTATCCGATCTTTCATTGAATTAGAAAAATTATTTAGAGAAAAGAGCATCCATCCCCAAGACCTCAAAAAAACCGTCATTAAGCTTCTAGACGAGCTGATTGAACCGGTGAGGACGCATTTTAAAGAAAACAAAGAGGCGAAAGCGCTCCTGGAAAAGGTCCAAAGCTTTCAGGTAACCAGGTGAAAGATCCTTCTTGACTGACAATTTTGGTGGTATAATACCCTAATCTATTTAAAGGTCGGAATTTTGCGTTTTTCGCTTTAAACTTTTAACTTTATTTTATGCCTCAAGATTGGTATTTAGTTACTGTTCAAGCCCTTCAAGATCTTTGGCTGGGATTTCTATATTCCATTCCAAATTTGATTGGGGCGGTCGTTGTTTTCGTCGTCGGTTGGGTGGCTTCCTCTTGGGCGGGCTGGCTCGTCACCAAGGGCCTCAATTTGGTCAAACTCAACCAGCTTTTTGCCAAGGGCCAATGGGATGAGGCCTTAGAGAGAGCGGGGATTAAAGCCGATGTTTCGGGCTTTGTTGGCCAAGTCTGCCGCTGGATTCTGGTCATAACCTTTTTGCTCGCCTCGGTCGAAATTCTGGGTCTTTCCCAGTTTGCCAGTTTCCTCTCTCGAGTCACGGCTTGGCTGCCCAATGTCGTCGTCGCCGTTCTCATGTTAGTCGTCGCCGTCATTGTTTCTGACATTCTTGAAAAAATCGCCGTTGCTTCCGTGACCAAGGCAAAAATTAAATCTGTCCACGCCGTCGGCATTGTCGTCAAGTGGTCAATTTATCTCTTTGCCTTCTTGGCCATCTTAATGCAGCTCGGCGTCGCCCCATCTCTCGTGGAAATCTTCTTTACGGGCATCGTAGCCACCATGGTCATTTCGGGCGGATTAGCTTTTGGCTTGGGTGGAAAAGACCTGGCCAAGGAGCTCCTGGAGGATTTGAACCGAAAACTTAAAAGCTAGAAATCTAGAAAGATTTTAGACAAAAAACCGCTGTCAGCCAAAGACTTGACAAAGCTTTTTAGGTTGCGTAAAATAGGAGACGACAATATGAGAAAGGCAAAGACCAGATTAACAAAAAGAAGCGGCTGATTCCTGAGGGCTTTTTATTGCTCAGAAGACCGCTTCCGAAAGCGGTTTTTTGTTACCTGATAGGAAAGACCTTTGACAATTGAATTTAGGGAATTTCCGTAAAAAATTAAAGAAACTCCTTACCTTTAGCAAAAAGGCTAAGCTTTGCTTACCTTTTTCAAAAGGCTAAGCTTTGCTTACCTTTTTCAAAAGGCTAAGCTTTGCTTATTTTTGTTGAACTAAGGAGGGTAAGAAATATTGTGGTTACCATGAGTTGATGGTGGATGCCTTGGAAGGCTGAGGCGACGAAGGACGTGGCGTGACTGCGATAAGCCTCGGGGAGGTGTCAAGCAACCTTTGATCCGGGGATGTCCGAATGGGGAAACCTGACTCGATTAAAACCGAGTTGCCGAGCACATAATATGTGCTGGGCGCGCACCCGGGGAAGCAAAACATTCTAGTACCCGGAGGAAAAAAGAACAATTGTGATTCCCTTAGTAGCGGCGAGCGAAAAGGGAAATAGCCCAGAGCCGTCCCAGTGCCGACATTGTCGAGATTGAAACCGGGACAAAAAGGACGAATCAATGACGGCAACGTCGGCATCGGGACGAGCAGTTAAAAGAGAGTGACGCCCAGTAATTTTCTTTGGAAAGATCCAGAGAAAATTACCGGAAGAAGTTACAAAATTGATGGTTAGCCGAAATCTCCTGGAAAGAGATATCAAAGAGGGTAATAGTCCCGTAGGCGAAAACCAATCAATCTTCTAGTCTCTTCCGCCTCTACGGCGGACTGCCGATGAGGCAGTTTCTTAAGTACTATGAGGTATGATAACCTTCGTAGGAAGTCGGTGGAACTACACCACCAAGGCTAAATACTCAGCCTTACCGATAGTGAACTAGTACCGTGAGGGAAAGGTGAAAAGTAGGGCGGTAAGCCCGGTGAAATAGAACCTGAAACCATCCAACTTACAAAGAGTCGGAGTCCTTCCGCCGCAAGGCGTCAGGATGACGGCGTACTTTTTGGAGAACGAGCCAACGAGTTCTCTCTCATGCTTTCGTTTAAGTGCCTCTGGCACGAAGACAAAGTGAAAGCGAGCGTTAATAGCGCGAACTAAAGAGCTTGAGAGTGAGACCCGAAGCCAAGCGAGCTTGCCATCGTCAGGGTGAATGCCGTAGAAATACGACAGGAGGCCCGAACCCGTGAGCCGTGCAATACTCTGGGATGAACGGTGGCAAGAAGAGAAAACCTAAACGAGCTTGGTAATAGCTGGTTCTTCCCGAAATAGCTTTAGGACTAGCCCCCGCAACAAAGCATCTTGGGGGTAGAGCACTGAATGAAATATCGTGGAATTTTTTCCAGGTGTTTTAATCAAACTCCGAATACCAAGATGCCGTGGGGAGTACGAACCTGGGCGCTAAGGTCCAGGCTCAAAAGGGAAACAGCCCAGACCTTCATCTAAGGTCCCTAAATTTGAGCTAAGTGCAAAAAAGGAAGTGAAGTTCCTTCGATAGTCAGGAGGTGAGCTCAGAAGCAGCTATCCTTTAAAAAGTGCGTAACAGCTTACTGACTAAGGGATTTTGCACCAAAGATTAACGGGGCTAAAGCTCAATACCGAAGATAAGGACCCTGCACCATACGGTGCAGGGTGGTAGGGAAGCGTCCTGTTTGCTGTGAAGGCGATTTGTAAGAATCGCTGGAGCGGACAGGAGCGAGAATGTTGGCATGAGTAACCGCAATGCAGGTGAAATCCCTGCACACCGAAAGCCTAAGATTTCCTTGGCAATGATTTTCAGCCAGGGGTTAGGCGGCCCTAATCTTGCCTCCGAACGGAGGTGGGAGATGGATAGCCGGTTAATATTCCGGCCCTCTGTTCAGATTTTTTTGGAATGACGAAGAGTAGTAACCTGGGCAAGTTATTGGATTCTTGTTGGCCAGCTGAGGGGAAACCCAAGGTTGGTGAAAATTTCTTTCTTCGGAAAGGGGAATCCAGGCGAGCACTCTTCCAAGAAAAGTTTCAAAAAGCTAATCTGGATAGAACCGTATCGTAAACCGACACAGGTAGGCAGGTCGAGAAGACTAAGGTGAACGGGTGAAAGCTCCTGAAGGAACTCGGCAAAAAAGCGGTCGTAAGTTCGCAATATGACCTACCGCCTTTATGGCGGTCGCAGCGAAAGATTTCTTGGCGACTGTTTATCAAAAACACAGGTTCCTGCTCAAACTCGTAAGAGGACGTATAGGAACCGAGACCTGACCAGTGCTGGAACGTCAACGATCCCGGTTTCGCCGCAAGGCGAGGCTGAGGGTCCGAAGCGCCAGTAAACGTCCGCTCTAACTCTGAGAGTGTTAAAGTAGCGTAACCCCTTGTCAGGTAAGTTCTGACCCGCATGAAAGGTTTCACGACTAAGAAACTGTCTCCAGGAGTTGCCCGGTGAAAATGCAGTAGGGGTGAAGATGCCCTTTACCTGCGGCTAGACGGAAAGACCCCGAGAGCTTTACTGTAAGGTGGTATTGAGTTTTGGGTTTTGATGCATAGTGTAGCGGGTAGGCTTTGAAGGTCGCCTCTAGGGGCGACTGGAGCCGACAATGAAACACCCGTCTTTTAAACTCTTAATTCTAACTCCGCTGTTGAAGCGGGGAACCGTGCCACCCTGGCAGTTTAAGTGGGGCACTTGCCTCCCAAAGAGTAATGGAGGCGTTTAAAGGTCGGCTAGCTCCGGATGGAAATCGGAGCGATAGGGCAAAGCCATAAGCCGGCTTTACTGCAAGGCGGACATGCCGCGCAGTTGGGAAACCAGAACTTAGTGAACCGATCGTGGTTAGTAGAACCGCGAAAGATCATCGAACAAAAGTTACCTCGGGGATAACAGGCTGGTAGGGCCCGCGAGTCCACATCTACGGCCCTGTTCGGCACCTTAACAAATCGGGGTGCTATGCCAGTAACGGCATACCTGGGATATTTTACCCACAAATATTCCGAAAAAAATTGGCTTATAACGGTGGACTCCATATGGTAAAATAACTATATGGACAATACCGTGGGAAGTCTTGCACGGGAACAAAAATCTTTGATAATCGGCGCCATTTTAGGCGATGGTTATTTGAGAATTGTTCCGGGGAGAAAAAATGCATTTTTAGAA
>Ga0154378_114_pt1 | contig 16774 bp, 17 predicted proteins | sample RifGroA2_FD_105622 | JGI IMG/M metagenome (GOLD analysis project Ga0154378, IMG submission 105622) | Candidatus Wildermuthbacteria bacterium GWA2_46_15
AGATGGGAAAGCGATCTTTCTGGCTTACGATCAGGGATTGGAGCTGGGTCCGGACGATGTCGGGCCGACGGCCATTGATCCCGACTTTATCTTAAAAATTGCGAAGGAAGGCAAATACAACGGCGTCGTCCTCCAAAAGGGGATCGCCGAAAAATATTATTCAAAAGAAAAATACCCGGTTCCTTTGATCTTGAAATTAAACGGCAAAACAGAGTTAGTCTCGGGCGACCCGATCTCGAGACAGGTTTGCTCGGTGGAAGAAGCCTTAAGGCTCGGAGCCGAGGCCGTCGGCTACACCATCTATATCGGCAGCGAACAGGAATCGGTCATGATGGCCGAATTCGGTAAAATAGTCGAGCAGGCTCATAAAATAAATCTGCCGGTGATTGCCTGGTGCTATCCCCGGGGGAAAAACATTGAGGCCGAAACTGCACCGGATAACGTCATCTACGCGGCCCGGGTGGGATTGGAGCTCGGCGCCGACATCGTCAAGATAAAATACTGCGGCTCTGAATCCTGTTTTGCTCAAGCGGTCAAGGCCGCCGGAAAAACCAGGGTCATGATGGCCGGAGGACCCGTGCGCGCCGACGAAAAGGAATTCTTAGAGCACGTCAGAAATGCCGTCAGGGCCGGGGCAATCGGAGTGGCCGTGGGTAGAAATGTCTGGCTAGCCAAGAAGCCTCTAGAAGTCACTGACAAAATCAAAAAAATCATTTTCGGCGCATGAAAATACGTCTTGATAGGGAAAAATGCATTGGTTGCGGCAGCTGCGTGGTCGTCTGCCCCAAATATTTTGATCTGGATCCGGATGGTCGAGCCAAGCTGAAAGGCGGCATCGCAAATAAAGAAAAAACACATGAAGAATTGACAATTTCCTCAATTGAGTGTATCCAAAATGCAGTGGACTGTTGCCCTTCGCAAGCTATACGACTCGAATAATATCTACAAATTAAATTATGTTAGTCATTAAGGCCAGAATTCGTTCTCTGTTGGGAAAAGATGTCCGAAAGTTAAGAGAAAAAGACCGGTTACCGGCCGTCTTATACGGCCCCGGCCTGAAAGAAAATTTTCATCTCGATATAGACACCAAGGAGTTTATCAAGGTCTTTCAGGAAACCGGCCGGAGCTCTTTCCTGCAGCTGGAAGTGGAAAAGGATGGCAACGCCAAGCCCGTGGTTTTCTTGGTCTTAGTCCACGATATTCAGAAGGATCCGCTTTCGCTTTCTCTTTCTCATGTTGATTTTTATCAGCCGTCCTCGACGAAGGAAATAAAAGTGAGGGTTCCTTTGTCCTTTGAAGGAGAAGCCAGAGCCGTTAAGAGCCTGGGAGGGACCCTGGTCAAAAACATCCAGGAAGTCCAGGTCCAAGCTTTGCCCCAAAACCTGCCGCACGAAATCGTGGTCAGCCTTGATACGCTGGATGAGTTGGGAAAAACAATTCTTATCAAAGATCTTCAGCTTCCTCCGGGAGTGAAGATTATTAAAAACCCGGAAGAAATTGTTGTCCAGGTAATGGAGTCGGAAAAGATCGAAGAAGAGCTGGAAAAACCGGTTGAAGAAAAAGTAGAAGAGGTGAAAGTGATCGAAAAAGAGAAGAAGGAAGAAGAGCCGGTCGAAAAACCCTAAAAATTCAAATGTCCTCCAGTTTTTACCACAAAACCATTATTTTTATTCTGGTAGCAATGGTGATTTTTAGTTTACCTTCTTCGCTTTGCGAAAAGGCTAAGCTTTGCTTATCCGGGCCAATAGTGTTGGCCCAAACCCCCGAAGAAGAAAAAAAGGCTCTTGAAAAAGAACTCAAGGTCCTCGAAGAAAAGATCGCCCAATATGAAGGGGATATTAATAGCGTCCAAAAGGAAAAGAAAACTCTCCAAAACCAAATAACCATCCTGCAAAGCAAGATTAAAAAACTGAACCTGGAAATCAGCCGGGGCAATTTAATGATCAAGGATATAAAGCTGCAGATCGTAGATACCGAGGGGGCCATCCAGAAAACGACCGGTCAGTTAGATGAGACGAGAGTCAAATTGAAGGGATCGCTGAGAGCTCTTTATCAAGAAAACCAAAGGGGAAACGTGGAAATCCTTCTGGGCAGCCGCCAGCTCTCTGATTTCTTCACTAACCTGGCCAACCTGGAAGCTCTCAATCTCAGAGTCGTTCAGTCTTTAGAGGACGTTAAGTCTTTGAAAATATCTCTCGAGGACGAAAAGGATTCTTTAGATAAAGAAAAAGAAGATCTCCAAAGGATTGTCGGGCTGCAAATTCTCCAAAAACAAGCCGGCGAGGACAATAAAAAGCAACAAGAAAAGATTTTGGAAATAACCAAGGGCAAAGAAACTCTTTATCAAAAATATCTTGAAGAATCAAAACAGGAAGCCGCCCAAATCCGCTCAAGAATCTTTGAATTGATCGGCGTTCCCCAGGCGCCAACTTTTGGCCAGGCCTATGAAATCGCTAAAATAGTTTCTAAAACGACGGGCATTCGCCCGGCTCTTCTTCTGGCTGTAATAAAACAGGAATCAAATTTGGGAAAAAATGTGGGTCAGTGTTTCTTGAAAGATCCCCAGAAGGGGAGCGGTGTGAGAATTACTACCGGCGCCGCGGTGATCAACGTCATGAAACCATCAAGGGACGTCCAGCCGTTTTTACAGATCACGCAAGAACTCGGCCGCGACTCTTACAACACTTCCGTCTCTTGCCCGATCCCGAGCGTCGGGGGTTACGGCGGGGCCATGGGTCCGGCCCAGTTCATTCCTTCTACCTGGATGATCTATCGCGACAAATTAAAAGAAATAACCGGAAGAGCGGCCGATCCCTGGAATGTCCCGGACGCTTTTTTGGCCGCCGCTTTGTACCTTAAAGATTTTGGCGCCAGCTCCCAAAAAGAAAACGACGAATGGAGGGCGGCCATGATTTATTTCTCCGGCAGCACGAAAAGCCAATATCGCTTCTATGGCGACTCGGTCATCAGCATCGCCCGAAGCCTGGAAGAAGACATTAAAGCCATTGAGAACGGCCAGTAGTCTTAAGGAGTGACGGTGACTTTGGCCAGACAGGTCCTCGAATTCTTGTTTTCGTCTAAGACTAACATTTTTATTTGGTAGTCTCCGGCTGATGGGAAGGTATAATTCTGAGGCTCGGTGGTGATGCCGGTATCCCAAATTGAGTCGTCCGTAAAGTCCCATTGAAAACCCAGGAGGGGATACTTGGTCTGACGCCCGGTTCCAATCAGAGTTACCTCAAATGGAGCCTGGCCCGTTGTCGAAGGAATGACTAAAATCTCCCCGCACAAAGGGGGATTTTCTGTTGGCCGGTTTTCGGCCTGGCTCGAAAAACCAGTTGGTCCTTGAGAATCCTGGTTTTTTGTTCGCAGTTCTTTTGCCTTAAGGGAAATCTGTGGGAAAACAATGACAAAGATAAATAATATTCCAAAGAGAATCAGCAAAGCCTCAATCATTCCCTGACCGGGCGAAAGATTAGTATTCGGGATACTCTTTTTGTAGTTCATCGATGACGGAATCTAATTTACCCTCTAGAACTCCTTCTAAATTGTGCCAACTTTTTTTGACTCGGTGGTCCGTGATTCTGTCTTGAGGAAAATTGTAAGTTCTTATTTTCTCGGCTCTTTTCCCCCGGCCGATCTGGGACCTTCTCGTCCCCGAAACCTTTCGTTCTTCTTCAGAGACCTCGTGCTCCAGCAATCTGGCGGCCAGGATGGCCAGGGCGTTCTCCTTATTCTGCATTTGATTTCTTTCGGTTCTCGAGGTCACCGTCATTCCCGAAGGAAGATGAACAATCCTGACGGCCGTCTTTCTTTTGTTGACGTTTTGGCCGCCGGGACCAGAAGCATTGAAGAAATCGATCTTTAGATCGCTGGGATTGGTCTTTAAACCACCGATCTCTTTTGGCTTTAACAGAACGGCGACGGTGATGGTGGAGGTGTGGACCCGGCCCGATTTTTCCGTATCGGGAATGCGCTGAACCCGATGAACCCCGCCCTCGTATTTCATCTTGGCAAAAACATCGCGCGCCTGGCTCGTTGTTCCTGATTTCAGCTCAAAAATGATTTCCTTTAACCCGCCCAGCTCGGTTCTCGAAGAGTCTAGGGTTTCCAACTGCCAGCCCTGGGACCGGGCGAAGCCAGAATACATCCTAAACAGATCCTGAGCAAAAAGAGCCGCTTCTTCTCCGCCGACGCCGGCGCGAATTTCAACAATGGCGGCCGTGCTGGATTTCCCTTTCTTAACCGGCGCGGACTCACCAAACAAGTTCTCTAATTCGACCTTAAGAGTCCTGGTCTTTTCCCTGAGGGCCTGCGTCTCTTCTTTGGCCAAGGTGGTTAAATCGAAATCTTCTCCGGCGCTGATAATGGTTTCGTTTTCAGCGATCTGTTTTTCAAAATCTTCTAGGGCGGAAATTTTCTCCAGCAGCTTTTCCAGCCGGTTTTTGTTTTCGGTTAAATTCTCAAACTTTTCCCAATTGGAAACGACCTCGGGATCGGAAAGCTGAGATAATATTGCTTGATATTCTTTTTCGATCTCTTGTCGAGTTAACATAGTACCATTACTGGAAAATTCTGTTAGAGCGCAAAAATCAAAACGAAAAGCGCAAAACTACAGCCTAAAACTTAAAACTTTCGTTCGCTTTACGCTTTAAACTGTAACTTTGCGCTTTGCGCTTTAAGCTTTACGCTTTTTCGATAACCTTTCTCTGAATTTTTGAACCTGGCCCGCTCGATCAATAATCTTCTCTTTGCCCGTGTAGAAAGGATGACAAACAGAACAAATCTCAACCTCAATTGATTCTTTGGTCGAACCAACGGTAAAGGTATGGCCGCAGCTGCATTTCACCTGAGCGTTTTGATAATAAGTTGGATGGATATCCTTTTTCATGGTTTCACCTAACGATATACTCTTTTAAAGCATAAAAGAGCAGGAATAAAAAGATGAGGACGAATAAGATATCAAGAATTTTGGTCATTCTTTATTTTATACGAATAACTGGAAAAGTAAAGCCTCCCACGATGAAAACTTGTTTTAATTCTGAAGCAATGCTATCATGTTCATGATATGGTTAAACATGAACTACAAGTGAATATCGATCACGAAGCCATGCTCGAGGCCGGCATGCATTTTGGCCACCCCGCCTCAACCTTACACCCTCGGATGAAACCATTTTTATTTGGCACCAGAAATGGCACCCAGATTATTGATTTGGAAAAGTCCGGCGAAAAGCTTAAAGAGGCTCTAAAGTTCATCCAAGAACTAACCAAAGAAAACGGGACCGTCCTTTTAGTCGGCACCAAGATTCATATTAAAAAGATGGTTAAGGAGATGGCCGAGGAGTGCGGCCTGCCCTATGTTTCAGAGCGCTGGCTGGGCGGCACTTTCACCAATTTTGAAACGATTAAGAAAAGGGTTAGTCATTTAAAAACTCTCGAAAAGGAAATGGCGGAAGGTCTCCTGGATAAATACACCAAGAAGGAAAGGGCGGCAATTGAAAAAGAGGTCGAGGGCCTGGAAAAAAGATTTGGCGGGATAAAAACCCTGGAGGTCTTGCCTCGGGCCATCTTTATCTGTGACATGAAAAAAGAGTTATTGGCCATTAAAGAGGCCCGGCATAAGGGCGTTAAGGTGATTGGCCTGGCCGACACCAATATTGACCCGAAGCTGGCCGATTACCCCATCCCGGCCAATGACGACGCCGTCAATTCGGTCAAATATATCCTCGACAAGGTCAAGGAAACCGTCTTGAATAACCAGGTCAAGAAAACAGAGAAAGACGATGATGTCAAACATTAATCAGGTAAAACAGTTGCGCGAAGAAACCGAGGCCCCGATCAACGAATGCCTTAAGGCCCTGAGCGAAGCGAAGGGCGACAGGGAAAAAGCCAAAGAGATCCTGAGAAAATGGGGTAAAACCCTGGCCGCTAAGAAAGTGGAAAGGGAAGTCAAAGAAGGCATCATCGACGTTTACCTTCACCCAAATAAGAAGGTGGGTGTGATCTTGGAGCTTCGCTGCGAGTCAGATTTTGTTGCCAAAAACGAGGACTTCCAGAAGTTGGCTCATGAGCTTTGTCTCCAAATCGCCGCGATGGATCCGGAAAACCAAGATCTGTTTTTATCTCAGCCTTGGATCAAGGACGAAACAAAAAAGATCAAGGATCTTCTCACCGAACACATTGCCAAGCTGGGCGAAAACATTGTCGTTAGAAGTTTTAGCCGACTCAGCGTAAGGAAACCTTAGCCTCGCTAGAGCGAGGTAAAATAATGTTTGTCCTTGAAATTTTAGCTAAAATCGTCTTGGTTGGCAGCCTAATAGGAATGCTCGTCATTTTTTTCAGGAAGGTTCCTTTATTGGCCGATATGCCGAAAACCACCTCGGTTTTTGAAAAAAGAGGAAATGCTTGGCTAATTTTGTTCAGAAAGCTGAAAGAAAAATTAAAAAATCTGCCTTTTTTAAAGGGTTTTTCCTCGGGGATATTCTTGCAAAAAATTCTCTCAAGCTTTAGGGTTTTTGCTCTAAAGCTCGAAAACAAAACTGGCCAGTGGCTTGAGATTTTAAGAAAAAGATCGCGGGAAAATAAAACCCCGGAGAAAAAAGACGATAAATACTGGGAAGCCCTAGAGAACAAAAACAAAAATCTGCCGATGTAGCTTAGTGGCAAAGCAACTGTTTTGTAAACAGTAGACGAGGGTCCGATTCCCCCCATCGGCTCTTGACAAGTTCTAGGTTATCTGTTATACTGCAACCATCCAGAATTGAGAGACTTGACAATGTTTGACTAAGATTCTAACACAGTCTTGTTGAGATAAGATCTTGCTTCGCAAAATCTTGATTTCTTGCTTCGCTCGAAATTAAACTCTTTCAAGAGGATACGCACCAATTCGTTGGCAGCGTCCTGGAACTGAAACTCGGTTCTAGAACGCTGTCAGCGACCCCGGGTGAAATTAACCCGGGAGATCAGACAGCCCAAAAACGGGAGGTCTGCCTCCCACCTTTAGGCCCATCACGCACGAGACGTGATGGGCTCTTCTATTTTTAAAACCCTTGACAAAAGATCTGGATCTAATAAGATAGTAACCAGATAGAGATATTAAGTTTGGAAGAAATGAAAGGAGACGGAAACGGCGCGTAAAGACTTAGAGATGAGGGAAAAGACGAAAAATTCAGGAATCGTCTTCCTGTTTTTTGTTTCTGAACGGCCTGTCCTGAGCGAACGAAGTGAGTCGAAGGGCCAGAACCTTGAAAACTGAACAAGAAACCAGCAAAAAAATAGACCAGTCAATTTGGTTTTTCAGAGTTGTTCCGACTATTACTTTCCTCGTGATTTTCACGAGGTTATTCTGAGGATTCGATCCTGGTCCAGGATGAACGCTGGCGGCGTGGATAAGGCATGCAAGTCATACGGTACTGAGGTCGCAAGACCGAAGTGCAGTGGCGAATTGGTTAGTAACACGTAGATAATCTGCCTCGAGGACAGGCATAGTCCCGCGAAAGCGGGAATAATTCCTGATAGTAATGAGGGGGCGAAAGCCATTCTCATTTAAAGCCGCAAGGCACCTCGAGATGAGTCTGCGTCCTATCAGCTAGTTGGTAGGGTAACGGCCTACCAAGGCGATGACGGGTAGGGGGGATGAGAGTCTGTTCCCCAACAAGGGCACTGAGACATGGGCCCTACTCCTACGGGAGGCAGCAGTCGAGAATATTCGGCAATGGGGGAAACCCTGACCGAGCGACGCCGCGTGAGCGAAGAAGGCCTTCGGGCTGTAAAGCTCTTTTCTTTGGGAAGAAGTCGCCGCTGAGGCGACTGACGGTACCAGAGGAATAAGGGGATGCAAATTCTGTGCCAGCAGCCGCGGTAAGACAGAATCCCCAAGCGTTATCCGGATTTATTGGGCGTAAAGCGCCTGTAGGCGGCAGGACAAGTCTTTAATTAAAACTCAAGGGCTCAACCTTTGAGTTGTTAAAGATACTATCCAGCTAGAGGGCATTAGGAGCTGACGGAACGGTCGGTGTAGGGGTGAAATCCATTGATATCGACCGGAACACCAAAAGCGAAGGCAGTCAGCTAAGATGACCCTGACGCTGAGAGACGAAAGCGTGGGGAGCAAAAAGGATTGGCATGGGTATCCAATTTCATGGTAAAATGAGGTTGGTAGCTAGTCCCTTCTATTGGCAACAATAGAAAGAAAACTTGGCTATATCGGTAAAAATCCATTAGAAAAATGGAAAATACCGAGGGAAGCGAGCGCTCAAGCGCTTCGCCCCGTAGAGACTATACGCCGAGGTCGCCTTTGGCGACATGATATAGTCCGAACTGCACGGTAACGCGCAGAGCACGACAGAAATGTCCTGCCTATCTGATTTAATATAATCAGGTTAGTAACATTTTGTAGATACCCTTGTAGTCCACGCCCTAAACTATGGATACTGGCTGCTTGAAGTGTCGACCCTTCAAGTGGCGAAGCTAACGCGTTAAGTATCCCGCCTGGGAAGTACGGCCGCAAGGCTAAAACTCAAAGGAATAGACGGGGATTCACACAAGCGGTGGACCATGTGGCTTAATTCGACAACAAACGAGGAACCTTACCAGGGCTAGAAATCCCATTAAAATCCCGTAGAAATACGGGGCTACCCACAAGGATAATGGGACAGGTACTGCATGGTTGTCGTCAGCAGGTGCCGTGAGGCGCTCCTTTAAATAGGGAAACCTGCGCAACCCTTACGCCGTGTTTTAAATGTCACGGCGAACTGCCCGGGATAACTGGGAGGAAGGTGAGGATGACGCCAAATCAGCATGGTCCTTTGATGCCCTGGGCTGCACACGTGGTACAATGGAGCCGACAATGGGTTGCCAAGCCGCAAGGCGGAGCTAATCCCAGCAAACGGCCCCTCAGTTCGGATTGAGGGCTGCAATTCGCCCTCATGAAGCCGGAATCGCTAGTAATCGGGAATCAGCTATGTCCCGATGAATATGTTCCTGAATCTTGTACTCACAATAAAAGCGCTCGGCAGCTTAATATTCTAGGTGGTCAAAATCCACACCTCTCTTTCGTCAAGAGAGCGTAGCTGAAAGGTAGTTCGTCATCGCGAGATGATGAGCGAAGGATCTGGAGGCAAAAGACAGCCCGCACAACAAAAGGGCGGATCGACCCATCGATAAGGCGGTGAGGGTAGGGAAGATCCAAAGAACGCCCCTGTGGGATGCCTGGAATCGAATATTAGGTGACCCGAGGAGATCTGACGTTGTTATCCGTCACCAGACGAGATATAATGGACTTACGCAGCGTCAGAAGTCAGCTAAGTCATATTACCCTGAAGAAAGGGGAAGGACTTACTCTAACAAGCATGCTTAACCCTGATTACGTAGTCGGTTTAGTAGATGGAGAAGGAAGTTTTACGGTTTATGTCAGGAGTCCTGATGTAAACAAAAATGTAAAACGACGAGTAAAGGTAGAACCGAGGTTCTATCTGAAGCTCATAGAAAGAGACAAAAGTCTTTTATATGAACTTAAGAAATTCTTCGGGTGCGGAAATGTATATTTCCAAAACGATGCTCGTCCGAATCACCAGAATTGCTACCGATACGAGGTTGCAAATCGAAGTGATTTGAAAGAAAAAATCATTCCTTTCTTTGAGAAGAACCGATTACGATTGTCGTCAAAGCGGAAAGATTTCCAATTGTTTTGCCGGTTGATGACGATGATAGAGAAAAGACTTTATAATTCTAAACACGGACTACGAAAACTTTATCAGGTTAAACAGCAAATGCATTAGAGCTCGTCGCGTGCGGGAAATCCGCAGGCGCGATGGGAACATCAACTCTAAGCCCGTAGAGGATAATCGCCCGTCACGTCAAGCGAGCTGGGAATACCCGAAAAGGCCCTTAAAGGGCAGCTAAGGTAGGCTCAGTAAGAGGGACGAAGTCGTAACAAGGCACGCGTAGCGGAAGCTGTGCGTGGATCACCTCATTTTAAAAAGATCGATAGGATTTGATAGTTGAGAATTCTATTATCAACTTCTAGAGGTATTGGTCTTGGAACCTTAAATTAAGACTACTCAGTCGGAGCGACTCTGAAAAACTAAACGAGTTTAGCCTTTTCGCTTCGTGAAAAGGTAAAACCAACCCCGCCTTTTTCGGCGGGTTTTGGTTTGTTCGGTAGGGTTAATGAAAAATAAGAATCAAAAACCGGTCGATCAAAGAGAGCGGAGGATTGACGAAAAAGCCATAAGTCAGCGGGGAAACAACCAGAAAGAGAGCCAGGACCAAGGCCAGATAGCCAAGGTAGAAAAAAGAGGAATGTTTGTCAAAAAACCGGCCGACCAGGACGGCAAAGAGGAGAACGGCAAAAGCCAAAGCCGGCAGATAATGATAGAGGAAGGCGACCCGGCCGACAAGGATAAAGGGCAACAGATTGGCCAGATAGCCCAAGAACAAGAAAGAAACGGCGTATTTCCTTTCTTTTAGTAAGAACCGAACTCCTAAGAAAAGGCCGATTAAACCGGAAAACCAAACCACCGGATTGCCCCAGAGATAAATATTGGCCGATCTACTTTCGGTGACTTGCCCTGAGCTTGTCGAATGGGCCCAATACCAGACCGGCTTTTTCATAAGGGGCCATTGGTACCAGCGGCTGGAGTCAGGATGTTCTTTCTTAAGACCCGAGCTATAGGAAAACATGGCCTGGTTTAATTCCACAAACTTGTTCCAGAAAGGCAAAGGCTTTATTTCTGAACTGATGTTGTTACCGACCAAAGTTCTCTGAAAATCAAGGTTCATAAAAGCGTCGCCCGGGCCAGAATGAGTCAGTAAATTAAAATGGATAATAAAAGGGATTAAATAGATTGCCAGAGGAATAATAATAAAGACGGAAAGCTTTAAAAAAGTTTTCTTAATCTCTTGGCTTTTAAAATTCCTCAGAAGATCAAAAAAGATAAAAGCGACGATAATTCCCCAAAAAGACAGGCCCGTCCACTTGATAGAAAAAGACAGTCCCGAGGCCAAGGCCGCGAGAATGTAAAGGACTATTTGTTTTGAAAAAGTGTTTTGTTTTCTGGCCAAGAGAAAAAGCCAGACAGACAAAAAACCAAAGAAGAAGAGAAAGCTATCGACGAGAATAAATTTTGATTCGACCAAAAAGGCGTTATCAAAAAGAATCAGAAAAGAACCCAAAAAGGCGGCCCTTTTAGAGCCGCCCAGGGCCCGGATAATCGGATAAATGAGCAGAACAAAAAGGCTGCCGAAGAGAGCGGGCAAAAAGCGCAAACCCAGAAGGGTCCGAGCATTGGCCACCTCGCCGATCTTCTCAAAACTAAGCCCCGGCTGGAAATCAAAGAGCTTGGCTACTCCGGCAATCATCAATTTACCCAGGGGCGGATGGATGTCAAAATAGTACTGCTGAGTGAAGTAGGCAGAAACAAATTTGCCAAAGTGGACTTCGTCAAAAACCACTTCAGCGGGATAAGAAAGGAAGGCAAAGCGGACGACCAAAGAAAGAAATATCAGGATCAAGAAAAGATGGTGTTGACGCAGAAAATTCTTCATAGATTATTTCTCATTGACAAGCTATTTTTAAGATCTGTCTGTTTCCCGAAGCGAAGACGACTTGGGTTTTCTCTAGAAGCTTCTTTTCGTCAACTCGGGGATAATCCCGCCTTAAATCATCGTCCAAAAGAATATAAGCGATCTTCTCGTCGCAGGCTTTTTTAAGGTCTCCTGCCACAACGCTTTCGGCCACCATTCGGTTTCGGGAATAGTCGAGACCTTCGGTCCAGAGCCATCCTTCGAACCCTAGATAAACCGGCCGGCCAGCTAAGAAAACGGACAAGGGGTCAACGTCTCGCGAGGTCAGAAACAAGTCGTTGGGCTTAGTATTGTCCCTGATCCACGAGGCCGAGGCAACCTTATCTTTATTTGAATCGGAATAACCGTAGTAATGACTGTTTGAATTTCTCGGCCTTCCCAGGCGGGCGGCAAAATCCAGGCTGCCGGCCAGAATAGCCAAGAAGACAAAAGAAATCAGGGCCAATTTGCCCCAGACTCTCTGTTGCCACAAAAAACTGAGCAGGGAACCGACGCCAAAAATAATCGCCAGCAGCCACCAGTAAAAAAGAATCTTGTTATTATCAAAGGGCCAGGGCTGGAAAAGGAAAAGATTGGGCAAGATGAAAAGAACCAGGGAGGCAAAAAGAAATTCCGCTGACAGCCTCTCTTTGATTCTAGCGCGGAAACGAGGAATGAGGAAAAGAACAAAACCCAGGACGAGAACCAGAAGCCAGCCCCAAAAGACCAGGCCAAAGTTCTTTGACCAAAAAACAAAAGGATTGGAATCTGTCGTCATCCAGCCAAACCAGGGCCGGATGAAGCCGGAAGAAAGGACTTGGCTGCCGGCCTTAAGGTAAATGATTTGGGGTAAGGCCAAAAGCGCGGTTAATAAGCCAAATTTAAACCAAGCTTTCCAGTTCGATAGAAAAAACCAGAAAAGCGAAGCCATTAAGAAAAAGAAAGCGAGAAAAGAATGGGCATGAGAAAGAGGCAAGAGGCCGGCCACCAGGCCGAAGCGCCAGAACTGTCTATCTTGATCGTAGAGTAAAAGGCCGAGGAGGAGAAAAGAAAAAATGGCCAAGCCCAGGGGAAAGCTTCGTTGGTGCGAGAGAAAAGAGATGACGGGCACGATCCAAACAATATTATCATTGGTGTCTTTTTCTGCGGGTTTTCCGCCGGTGCGATTATCCAAATGAGTGTATTCGTGCGGCGGATCGGCCAGAATAGTACTTAAACCAATAAAGCCGTTCCTCTGATAGCCTTTTTGCAAGTCCTCGAAAAAAACTTTGAAGCCGAGCCCGCTGCCTAAGATAACAAGAATGAGAGCCAAAATGGCCAGGTTTTTTGATCTTAAGACCCGGTCGGCCAAGGCGAAAACCAGAAGGAGAGACAGGCTGCCAAAGATAAAGAGGGGGATCTGAAAGGCCAAAACTATATCGAGTCCAAAAGAACGGAAAATCGCCGAAATAAAATTTATCAAAAAAGGATAAACCAAATGAACTCCGGCCGCCACCGGATGATCAATGACAAAAGGCTGGGCCGTGGCCATCCTTTCAATCATATTGAGGTGAAGGGCAATATCGCCCCAGCCAACTAGAGCTCCGCGCAGAGTGCCGCCTCCGGCCCGGAACAAAACCGTGGAGAGCAACAGCCAGTAAAGAACCATGAGGGCCAAAAGAAAAACAACCCAGATGTTCTGCCGCGAAAAGTGTCGATAAAAACCAGATAAATTAATCTTCGGGAGAGATGGTTTTTTTAGAAATCGGAAAGCGGCAATTGGAAGAGAGAGGGAAATAAAGACGAGAACGGCCAAAGATAATGATTGCCACCAAAGGGCCAGAACCAAAACCAAAAAACCGCTGAAAAGACCGCCCAAAAGAACACTCGCTAAAACCCGCTCAAAATGAGAGAAACGTTTTTGAGGATCAAAAAAATCAAAAACAAGAAAACCGAAAGCGAGTTGAGCAAAAAGAAAAAGAAAGCTGAAAAGCATGTTGTTTTCTTATTTTACCTTTTCGCGCCGCGAAAAGGCTAAGCTCAGCTTACCTCGCCCTAGCGAGGCTAAGCTCAGCTTACCTCGCCCTAACGAGGCTAAGCTTAGCTTATCACGCTCTAGCTTGAAACCAAAAGATTTTTCTGCTATTCTTAAAGATGCTAAAAACATTAAAACTAAAAGTATGAAAATACCCGCCAAATTAACCAATTTCTTAAGCCAGAATAAGGTCAAGTTCGAAGAAGTCAATCACCGCACCGTTTATACCGCCCTCGATAAGGCGGCCACCCTCAAGATCAAACCCAGCCTGATTGCGAAAACATTGGTCTTAAAAACCGGCCGAGATCTGATCGTGGTCATCCTGGCCGCCAATAAAAACTTAGACAAGCAGAAATTCAGAAAGGCGGCCAAGGTCAAAAACTTTGAATTTGTTTCCGAAAGACTTATGAAGTCTAGGTTCAAAGGGTTTAAAATCGGCGCCATTCCGCCCTTCGGAGGGTTATTTAAGATACCAGCCTTCATTGATAGCGGATTGGCCAAAGAAAAATTCATCTTGGTCAGCGCCGGGACCTACGAGAATTCCTTAAAGATCTCTCCGAAAATGCTGGAGAAGCTGGGGGCCGTCAAGGCCGATTTCTCCCAACCCAAAAAGACGGCGAAAGCAAAAATAAAAAAGAATAATAAAATTAAAGGGAAATAAAAAATCATGTGCAAGACCTGCGCAACCCACAAGAATAAGAAAAAGAAATAAGCAAAGCCTAGTTTTCCGCAGAAAATAGTTCTCGGGCGAGCAATCGCCCCTGGGGCGCGTAGTTCAGTGGCAGAACGCTAAACTGATAATTTAGAGGTCGGAGGTTCGATCCCTCCCGCGCCCACTAGAGATTAGCCAGTTCGTTTCCAGAAAATTAAAGAGCGGCAAAAATTTTTCTGCCGCTCATTAGTTGGTCTCTTCCCCAATCAGGGAGGGCCAACGATGAAGAGGTAGAGGCCTTCGCGGACCTCAACCGCTTTATCAACGCCCTTAATGCAGAGGACGTTGACGCCGCCCCGAAGCGGCTCCAAAACCACGAGTGGCTCACAATTGAGGCCTGCTGGGTGGCCATTGCCCACCCAGAAGCCAATCACGAGCCCCAAGGCGGCTAAGAAAGCCGCCGTGAACCAAAACCATCTTCCGCGTTTTGCGAACATTTTGTCCTCCAACAAAATAGGTGTAGCTACAATAATAACACAATATAATAACTAGGTCAAGGGCCCGTAGTTCAGCTGGCTAGAACGCCTCATTTGCAATGAGGAAATCACCGGTTCGAATCCGGTCGGGTCCACCAAAACCAGGGGTGGCAGAGCGGTCAATTGCACCAGACTGTAAATCTGGCGGGGCAACCCTACGTAGGTTCGAATCCTACCCCCTGGACAAGAGCATTGGTCAATATTCGCTATTTATACTAATTTATGGACTTTATCGGTAAAACAATTCGGGTTCTTTCTGACTTCTGCGAGTACGTAGACGCTGAGAGAAAAAATGTTCCCAGCAATAAAGATTTGGAACACATCTTTACAAGCATAGATAATCTTTCCTGTTTTTTAATTAATATTTTTGCTTCCTGTTTTCCGTCTAATGCTGAGTACTTCGAACTATCGTATTCGATAAGTAAAGAAAAGTTGATTAAAACCAAACTGAAAGGATTTTTCATATTGCGGCTCTGTAAAAGAATTTTTCTTTCAGAGGTATGGAACTCATTCGAGAATTTTTTTCAGACAAGACTTGGTCGAGATGATAAAATTGGAAGAGTATTGCTAAAAAACTATTATGGTGGAGAGAAAAATATCCCCAGATCAATTGATTTTTTAAGAAGAATAAGAAATTCAGCCCACAATAATTACAAGTATGGCAGCAAAGAAGATCCAGTAGAATTAAAAGTCGGCTCTAAGATTTATAAATTAGAACCCGGAAAGACTATCAACTTTGCACAATTTTCAGATCTTATTTCTATTGTCAAAGAATGTTGTAAGACCCTTTAGGTTTAGATAGTAGCCAATAATTGTTTTGTTTGCCTCATTGTGAATTCGGGGTAGGGGATTAATTCGACCCAGTCTGCAGTTCGAAAATCGTCCCATCCGGCGGACTGTTTTCCACGACCCCCAAGCTAGACACCTTCGGTTTCTAGCATTTTTTCCTTCGCTATACCGCTCACGAAAAAGCCTGTTTTTCCTTCACGGGGAAAATTCCAAAAGATCGCTTTTTAAGCGGTTTTTTTGTTTTCCCTCCGTCCTTGCCTTTTCCTCAAAACAGAACTATTGTGGAAACAGATAAGTCATGTAAAATGAACATATTTTTACGGCAAAATTGGTATAGGGTTCTAGCGATAATATTACTTTTATGGGCACTGTCAGATAATCCATATGGCTATTATCAGTTGTTAAGATGGGCCGTTATGGTAATCGGAGCTTATTCAGCGTATTCAGCTTACAACGCGGGTAAAAACTCTTGGGCATGGGTTTTCGGCGCAATCACCGTTTTATTTAATCCAATTATCCCTTTTTATCTTCAAAAAGACACTTGGCAACTAATCGATGTCTTGGCCGCGATAGTGTTTTCGATATTTCTTTTTCGTGAATATGAAAGGAAAAATTAAGAAAATTTATCCAGTTTTAGTATTCGTTGGACTTTTAATTCCGCTTTTTTCTTTCGCCCAAACCTTTGAGAAAGATCTCTTTTTTGGTCTCTCGAACGATCCGGGCGTTGCCAAGCTTCAGGAATTCCTGACCATTGAAGGTATCTATTCAGGCCCGATTACCGGTAACTTCTTTTCCCTAACCTTGGAGGGCGTCAAAAAACTTCAATTCCGGGAAGGCATCTCTCCTGCCGCAGGTTATTTTGGGTCTATAACCCGTGCCCGAGCTAATGAAATTTTATCTTCCCAAATCCAGGCTTCTAACCAGCAGATCGCCCAAGAAACAGGACGAGTTCTTTCTCCCTCTCCCGCGCCTCAACTGGACGTCATATCTTCTCTCCAGAACCAAGTTTTGATTCTACAACAGCAGATCGCTTTTCTTCTGGAACAATTCAAGTCTCAACAAACCAGCGCGAATTCTTCTAATTCAAGTTCCTCTTTAGCGCCAAACCCGACTCCGGGCCCAACATATATTCCAGCGATAACCCCAACGTCAGCGCCTGTCCCAACCATAATCCCTCCAGAAATTTCTGCAACCACTGCTATCGTTGATTATGTAATA
>Ga0154378_121_pt1 | contig 15307 bp, 19 predicted proteins | sample RifGroA2_FD_105622 | JGI IMG/M metagenome (GOLD analysis project Ga0154378, IMG submission 105622) | Candidatus Wildermuthbacteria bacterium GWA2_46_15
CAATGGTTTTGAACCAAAACTGAAACCCGAGTCTTTTGCCGCTTCCAGCGTGGCGGACCGTTACAGCAAATGATGACGACGAAACCCAAGGTTCTGGTCGCTCTCTCGGGCGGCGTTGATTCCTCGGTGGCCGCTTTCTTGCTCCAAAAAGCCGGTTATGAGGTTACGGGCTGTTTTATGAAATTCTGGCAAGATTCAAGATTGGGTCGGGAAAATCCTTGTTGTTCGCCCGAAGCCGAAAGAAGGGCGCGGATTTTGGCCCGACGGCTCCAGATTCCCTTTTTCGTTTTGGATTTAAAAAAGGAATTTAAGAAAGCCGTCGTTGACTATTTCCTCAGCCGGACCCGGTTGGGATTGACGCCCAATCCCTGCGTCGTTTGCAACGAAGAAATCAAGTTCGGCCTGTTTCTGAAAAAGGCGCTGGAGAGGGGAGCGGATTTTATGGCCACCGGCCATTACGCCAAGATCAAAGAGGGTAGATTATTCAAGGCCAAAGACAAAGAAAAAGACCAGTCGTATTTTTTGTGGCGGCTGAACCAAACGCAATTGAGCCGTGTTATTTTTCCGATCGGCGATTATAGCAAAAACGAAGTGAGAAAAATTGCCCAAAAAGCGGGTTTGTCGACGGCCAAAACCCCGGACAGCCAAAACCTTTGTTTTCTGGCTTCGGGCACAAGTCAGTTTTTGAAGTTTAATCTACGGCAAAAACCAGGCAACATTATAGCGCGAAGCGATATATCGGGCATCCTGCCCGCTATTGACACCGCCGGGGAAATAATCGGTCGGCACCAGGGTTTGGGACTCTATACCATTGGCCAGAGAGGGGGCATTGGCCCTTGTCTCTTTCCCAAATTTCAAAGCCAGGGTCCATACTACGTTTTGAGAAAAAACCGTCTCAAGAATCTTTTAGTGGTGACGAGAAACGAAAAAGACTTATTCATTCAGGAATTCAAGGTTTCTGATCTTGTGCTTAACTTAGTTAAGCACAAGTGGCCATTGAGGGTTATGGTTAAAATCCGCTCGCGGCAGAAAGAAATGCCGGCCACGCTCTCTCCCGTGCTTAACTTAGTTAAGCACAATCAGCCTGAAAAGATTGATCAGTTTCTGGTAAGGCTCGATCGGCCCGAACGCGCCGTCACCCCCGGCCAGTCGGCCGTGTTTTACCAAGGCCAAGAACTTCTGGGCGGGGGAATCATCTCGGCAGCTTAACCCAGAACATTGTGCTATAATGACAAAAGTGCGGTCGAAATTGCGATCGCAGCTTTAGCCACACTTTTTAGCTGAAGACGAAAAAGAAAAAAATATGATAAAAAATTCTTTAAAAGAAAGAAGGATAGGACCAGTGGAGCAAAAAATTCTTCTTTTGTTGGGGACCGGTTTAGTCCTTAGTCTGACTCGCAACCCATTTAAATATTTCCGGATTGTTAAATCCGCCAGCCGAGAATGGGAAAAAATTAATCGGCGGAGTCTGCAGGAAGCGATCAAAGGACTCTATCGTTCGAAGCTGATCGGCGGCAAAGAAAATGAAGATGGAACGATTTCTCTCACCCTAAGCGAAAAGGGTAAAACCCGGCTTTTGCGCTATCGCCTTGATCAAATGGAGATCAAAAAACCTTCAAGGTGGGATGGTCTTTGGCGAATGGTGATTTTCGACATCCCCGAGGATTTAAAACGGGGGAGAGACGCCTTGGCGGCAAAACTCAAGAAGCTGGGATTCCATCCAATGCAAAAAAGCGTTTTTATCTATCCTTACGAATGTCGTGACGAAATAGATTTTATTATTGAAGTCTTTGATTTGAGATCTTACGTCAGGTTTGTCGTCGCCAAAGAAACCGACATTGACCTGGATTTGAAAACGAAATTCAAAATGTCTTAAAGAAAGTTAAAGTGTGGTTGAAATTGCGATCGCGGCCTTGGCTGCACTTTCTGTCAAGTTGTTATAATGAGGCCAGATTGAAGATCATTTATCTTGAGCCGGCACCGCCTCTTACTTTTATTCGGAGTTGTGTTAGACTGTTTTTAGTAAACAAAATTTCCAGAATGAGGAGGTGAGAAAAATGATAGATATTCTGGAAGCTTTTGTGTTGATGGCGGCCGCGCTGGCGTTCGGCCTGGCCATCACGGTTGTGGCGGCGATGCCGCTTCCCGCCGCCATGGCGGCGGCAGTAGGGTGCGGATTCGCCGCGCTGGCCCTAATCCCAGTTTTCTTTTCCTAAATTGTGTTGGGCCAAAAAAGGAGCAGTCTCGGCTGTCTCCTTTTTGTTTTTACTAGCTTCATAATTGGTCATTTCTTTGCTATCATGAATTATAGCGGGCGTACTCGCCCGACCTCGCTCTAGCGAGGCTAAGCTTTGCTTATATATCGTACTCGCTATGACTTCAAAAGAGATTCGGCGAAAATACCTCACGTTTTTTAAGGAGAGAGACCATCTCGTCATTCCGCCCTCGCCCTTGGTCTTGGCCGAGGATCCGACCACTCTTTTTACTTCCTCCGGGATGCAGCCTTTGGTGCCTTATCTTCTTGGCGAAGCCCATCCGTCGGGCAAAAAACGCTTGACTGATTCCCAGCCATCTTTGAGATTGGGCGACATCGAAGAAGTCGGCGATAACCGGCATACCACTTTCTTTGAAATGTTGGGCAACTGGTCTTTGGGAGACTATTTTAAGGCTGAACAATTGCCCTGGTTCTTGGAGTTTCTGACCAAAGAACTGGGCTTAGTTAAGGAGAAGTTATGGGTTTCGGTTTTTAAGGGAGATAAGACCACTGGCGTACCCCGAGACGAGGAATCTTTTACCATCTGGAAATCTTTAGGAATTCCCGAAGAAAAAATTGTTTTTTACGGCGTCAAGAAAAACTGGTGGTCCCGATCGGGCGAACCAACCTTAATGCCGGTGGGAGAAATCGGCGGACCCGACTCTGAGGTTTTCTATGAATTTGCTGATGTTCCCCATGACCCGAAGTTCAGCGAAACCTGCCATCCTAATTGTGACTGCGGCCGTTTTTTAGAAATCGGCAACTCCGTCTTTATCCAGTATCAAAAAACAACGGATAACAGTCTAAAGGAATTATCCCAAAAGAACGTGGATTTTGGCGGGGGATTAGAAAGACTGGCAGCAGCCACCTCAGACAATCCAGATATTTTCCAAACAGATTTATTTTTACCGATTATTAAAAGGCTGGAGAATCTTTCCGGCCGGAATTATCTTCAAGATCCGGAGACAACTCGAGGAATGAGAATTGTGGCCGATCATTTAAGGGCCAGTCTCATGATTGCCAAAGATGGAGTTTTGCCTTCCAACAAGACTCAGGGCTATGTTTTAAGGAGACTTTCAAGAAGACTTCTGCTTTTTAGTCGGAATTTGAGCTTGAGTTCGCCGGAGGTTTTTCTGCCCGATCTGATCAAAGAAGTCGTCAAGACTTACGACGATATCTTTCCGGATTTAGTCGGCAAAGAAAGAGCCATCAGCGAGATTTTCAGCGAAGAGGCGTCAAGGTTTGCTAAAACCTTAGAAGCTGGCCTCAAGGAAATTGAGAAATTGGAAAAATTGGATGGTAAAATTGCCTTTTATCTTTATGAGAGTTTCGGTTTTCCCTGGGACATGATTTCAGAGATAGCCAGAGAGAGGGGCGAGGAGATTAATTTTCAGGATTTTGAGGAAGAGAAAGAAAAACACCAGGCCCTTTCCCGAGAAGCGGCTCAAGGCCTGTTTAAGGGCGGTCTGGTTGATCAAAGTTACGAAGTGACCAAACTGCACACGGCCACGCACCTTTTGCATCAGGCCTTGCGCCAAGTCCTGAATGAGCAGGCGAGGCAAGAGGGCAGCAATATTACCGCCGAAAGATTGAGATTTGATTTTTCTCATCCGGCCAAGTTGACCCCCGAAGAGCTAAAAAGGGTAGAAGATTTAGTCAACGAACAGATCGCCAAGAATCTTATCGTAACCGAGACGGTTCAGAATTTGTCAACGGCTTTGGCTTCCGGCGCTCGGGCTTTTTTCCGCGAGAAATATCCGGAACGGGTCAAGGTTTATAGTATCGGTCCCGCGACCCTTCGACAGAGCTCAGGGCAAGCTCGCTCAGGACCTCCTTTCAGTCAAGAAATATGCGGCGGGCCGCACGTTGCCTCGACGAAAGAGCTGGGAAGGTTTAGAATTATAAAAGAAGAAGCTGTTGCTCAAGGCGTCAGGAGAATTAAGGCGGTTTTGGAAAAGGTATAAGCAGGGCTTAGCCTTTTCGTTTCGCAAAAACGTAAAATGGAGGACAAAAAATTTTTTGATATCATCCCGCCCGGAAGAAGAGAAGAATCTCAAGAAAAACCATTAAAGCCAAAACCGGTTGAAAAACCAAAGGGGGAGTTGTTCGTCAAAAAAGAAGTTGTCGAGGAAGACACCTCAAGTGATTTAATCCCTAGAATACCTTTTCCTAAGGCCAAGGTTTTAATTTTATCGGTTTTCCTGTTATTTCTTGGACTAATAGGCGTTGCCGTCTATCTTAAATTGCCCAATGTCGATATCGACATTTGGTTGAAGACAGAGAACCTGACTTTTACCGTTCCGGCCGAGGTTAACAAAGAAACAAACAAGTTTGATTCCAGAGAATTAAAGGGAAAAATTGTCAGCGAAGAACAGTTTCTGTCTCAAGAATTTTCTTCTACCGGAAAAGCAGTTAAAGAAGAGAAAAGCGAAGGCATCGTTCGGATTTTCAATGACTATTCCACCAGCAGCCAGTCTCTGATCGCTACCACCCGGTTTGTTTCGAGCGAAGGCAAGCTCTTTCGTTTAGTCGAAAGGGTCGTCGTCCCGGGACAGACGCTGGAAAAAGGCAAGCTGGTACCGGGCACGGTTGATGCTTTGGTTCGAGCGGATGTTACTGGTCAAGAATATAACATTGGTCCTTCGGCTTTTTCTATTCCCGGATTTGCCGGAACCCCCAAATATACGTTTTTCTACGCCAAGTCTTTTTCGGCCATGAAGGGTGGATTCCGAGGGGAGACGCTTATTGTTTCCGCCGAGGATTTAGAAAAGGCCAGACAGGTGACAAGGACCAAGATAGAGGAAAAGATTGATAACGCCCTAAATAATAGAACCTTGCCGGGGCTTCTCCTGGTTAAGGAAAATGCTTCCTTAAATATTTTGGAACAAGGTCCCACGGCCAAGGTTGGTGATGCGGTTAAGACCTTTGATTACCAGATCCGAGCCAAGAAGGAAACAGTTTTACTGGCCGAGGATGATTTAATGACGCTGGTTCAAACCGATTTGCTTTCTAAATTAGAAGATCAACAGAGATTTTTACCCGAGAGTATTCAGATTAACCCTTCAATTGAAACCCTGGATACGGCCACGGGAAAAACTCGGCTCTCTCTGAAGATTTCCGTCAAGATATACACCAATTTAGAGTCCGGACCATTGAAAGAGCAATTAAGCGAAAAGTCGATCCGGGAAGTTCAACAAAGCTTCCAGAATTTGTCCCAGGTTTCCCGGGCTAAGATCAAAATCTTCCCCTCATTTTTTAAGAATCTACCCAAAGATCTGGATAAGATTGACCTGAAGATTAGCTTTGAATGAGGATTGACCCCGGCGGGCTTTTCTGCTAAGATAGCAAGTACGGTATATAATGGTTCAGAGTCCAAAAATAAAAAAGAAAGGCGTTGTTCTTGAAGCTTTACCAAGCACTAGTTTTCGAGTTCAGTTAGAGGCAGGACCAGAGGTTCTTGCCCATCTTTCTGGTAAACTGAGGATACACCGGATCAAAATCTTGGTGGGCGATACGGTTCAGGTGGAATTGAGTCCTTATGACGAAAAGAGAGGTCGGATCGTCTATCGAGAATCAACCTTTTCCGGTCCGCCCCGAAATTATAGCAGGAGATGATATATCAGATAAATGAAAGTCAAACCTTCAATCAAGAAAATTTGTAATCACTGTAAAATCGTCCGCCGAAAAAGAAGGGTATATTTAATTTGTCAGAATCCAAAACATAAGATGAGACAAGGTTAATATCTAATTTGAATGCCCAGAATAGTTGGTATCAACATTCCCGAGAATAAACATATCGAAATCGCCTTGACTTACATCTACGGTATCGGTCGGCCTTTGAGCCGAAAGGTTTTAACCGAGGCAGGTATCCCTTTTGATAAGAAAGCAGCAGACTTGACGCCTCAGGAACTGAATCGATTAAAAGAGCTGATTGATAAAGACTATAAGACAGAAGGCGATTTGCGTCGTCAGGTCATGACGAATATCAAGCGTTTAAAGGATATTGGGTCTTGGCGCGGTCTCCGGCATGCCAAGAAGTTGCCGGTCAGAGGTCAAAAGACCAAGACCAACACACGGACCGTCAGGGGGAATGTTAGAAAAACGGTGGGATCTGGAAGAAAACCAGCCGCTGAGCCAACCTAATCGTTATGGGTAAGAAACGCATTATTACAAAAACTGAACCGGGTTTGACCGGAGAGGCCGCCGAGAAAAAAGCGGAAATCGCCTTATCTAAAAAGGCTAGTTTAGGAATTAACGAAGGCTCTATCTATATTAATTCCACCTACAATAACACGATTATTACTCTAACCGATATGAGGGGCAATGCTCTAACCGGGGTCAGCGCGGGCAGCCTTGGCTTTAAGGGGACTAAGAAATCGACTCCTTTTGCTGCTTCGAAGGTCGCTGAAGCTTTGGCCGAAAGAGCTAAAAAGATCGGCGTCATTAAGGTTTGGGTCATTATCAAGGGGATTGGCTCTGGTCGAGAATCGGCTTTAAGGTCTTTGGCCGGCCGTGGATTAGAGATTCTTTCGATCAAGGACGCGACGCCCGTTCCTCATAACGGCTGCCGGCCGCCCAAGGTAAGGAGGGTCTAATCAACTACTATGCCATTGGATTCCAAGTGTAAAGTTTGTCGGAGACAAGGCGTAAAACTCTTCCTGAGAGGCGAGCGTTGTTTTTCTCCCAAGTGCGCCATGATTAAAAGACCGACGCCGCCCGGAATCAAGAGAAAGAGAAGGCGAGGCTCTTTGTCCGAATATGGCAAAGAATTGAGAGAGAAACAAAAGCTTAAGGCCTGGTATGGCCTGGGGGAAGGGCAATTCAAGAAATATGTTAAGGAAATTTTGAATAAGACGAAGAGAATCCAGAAGGAGAAGGAAGAAGATGCGACCCTGCTTTTGATTAAGAGATTAGAATCCCGGCTCGATAGTGTCGTTTTCAGAATGGGCATCGTTAGTTCTCGCGCCCTGGCTCGGCAATTGGTTTCACACGGCTATTTCAGAGTTAACGGCCGCCACGTTGATATTCCTTCTTATCGGGTTAAGAAAGACGACCAGATTTCCGTCAAGCCGCAAAAGACAAAGAAGAAAATCTTTCAAAACGCAGTTCAATTCATTAAGGGACAGAAATTGCCCGAGTGGTTGCAGGTTAATCCTCAGACCCTTGAGGCCAAGGTTTTGTCTGATCCGATTTTGGATGCCGAAAGCCTGCCGGCGGAGATTCCGGCCATCTTTGAATTTTATTCGAGATAAGCGAAGCTTAGTCTCATTCGAGATAAGCGAAGCTTAGTCTCATTCGAGATAAGCGAAGCTTAGTCTCGCTAGAGCGAGATAATCATTAACTTAACAATATGATTCCCTTGTTTTCAAAGCCCAAAATCATTTCCGAAAAAGATAACCAGGCCGTCTTCGAGATAGAATCCCTTTATCCGGGCTATGGCGTCACCGTGGGAAATAGCCTGAGACGAGTTCTGATTTCTTCCTTGCCCGGAGCGGCCGTGGCCAAGATGAAGATTAAGGGCGTGTCCCATGAATTTTCGACCGTCCCGGGCGTTCTCGAAGATGTCATTCAGATTATGCTCAATTTGAAAAAATTGAGGTTTAAAATATTTTCTGAAGAACCCCAGAAAGCAATTTTAAAAATCAAGGGAGAGAAAGAAGTTAAAGGAAAGGATTTTAGTCTGCCCTCCCAGCTGGAGCTGATCAATAAGGATGAGCACCTGGCCAGTCTAACGGCTAAATCAGCTGATTTGGAAATCGAAATTGAAGTAGAAAAAGGGATTGGCTATTTGCCTCGGGAAAAAAGAAAAAGAGGCAAGTTAGCCATTGGTGAAATTCTGGTTGACGCCATTTTTACTCCGGTCAGGAAAGTTGGCTATCAAGTGGAAAACATGCGGGTGGGGGAAAGAACCGATTTTGACAAACTGCGCCTCGAGGTCGAGACCGATGGAACGATTACGCCAGTTGAAGCCGTTTCCCGGGCGGCGCAAATTCTCGTTGACCACTTTTCGCTGGTCAGTCAGAGCTTGGTCGTTGAAGAAAGAACGAAAGCGGGAACAAAAGAAAAAAAACCGAGAAAAAAGAAAGTCGGTGCGGTAAAAAAACCAGTCAAAAAGAAGCCTGCCTCATCGGCGGGTGCGCCGGCGAGGCGCAAAAACAAGTAAATGAACAAGAGAAAGAAGGGCCGAAAACTATCCAGAAAAAGAGATCAGCGCCGGGCATTGCTGAAGATTTTGGCCACCAACCTGATTTTAAAAGAGAGAATTAAGACGACCCGGGCCAAAGCGAAAGAAATGGCGCCTTTTGTTGAGAAGGCCGTCACTTTAGCTAAAAAGCAAAACCTCAGCTCTCGGAGGGCTCTGGCGGGACTTTTTTCAGACAGAGTTGTGAGAAAGTTGATTAAGGAATTGGGGCCGAGGTACCAACAGAGATCCGGCGGCTATCTGAGAATTTTGAAATTAGGACCGCGCCGCTCGGATGCGGCCGAGATGACGATTATTGAGCTAATCAAATGAACATGACTAAGGCGCGAATCCATACCATTGACGCTCGGGGTCGGTCTCTCGGTCGGCTGGCGAGTCAGATCGCCCAGCTCCTGAGGGGAAAACAGAGTCCCAACTTTCTTCCCTATAAAGAAAGCGGGGAAATGGTTATTATCGAGAATGTCGGCCAGATGGTTTTGACGGGGAAAAAAGAGAGTCAGAAAAAATACTTTTCTCATTCGGGCTATCCTAAAGGGGCCAAGCAAGTTCCGATCAAGAAAATCTTAGAGACTAAACCCGAGAAAGTTTTACGCCGAGCCGTTTTCGGCATGCTGCCCCATAACAAGCTGAGTTTGAAAATTATCAGAAATTTAAGATTTAAGAAAGAGAGATGATCAAAGAAAAAGTTAAGGCAAAAAAGAAGGTCATCAAGCCCAGAAAGATAGTTAAGGCACCGCCTCGGTACATTGAGGGTTTGGGTCGGAGAAAAACGGCGGTGGCTCGCGTTCGTTTATTCTCGAAAGGGGAAGAGAGATTTTTGGTCAATAACATAGATTATCGTCAGTATTTTTCTACCCCGTTTTTACAACGCTTGGCCAGCGAAGCTCTGTCTAAAACCGATCTGGTGGAAAAATTGGGACTGGAAATCATTGTTCGGGGCGGGGGCATTAAGGCACAGGCCGAAGCGGTCAGATTGGGAATCAGTCGAGCCTTGGTCGGATTAGCTCCTGAGGCCTACAAAAAACTGAGGAAATTAGGCTATTTGACCCGAGATCCACGAATGCGAGAGAGAAAGAAGTTTGGCTTAAAGAGAGCCCGCAAAGCCCCCCAGTGGCAAAAAAGATAATTTTATTATCTTTTTTGTCCTGAGTTTGTCGAAGGGCAAAAACGCTAAAAATATGATCGGACCCATTTTTGTCATCATCGCTTTCTTCGTCTGTCTCGCCCTTGGTTATATGGTTTGCCGGTTTGGCGGTCAATGCGAACAGATGGAATTTGGCATTGCGGCCATTATCGGGGTCTTTATTTTTATCATCCTCATTCTCCTTTTACAAAAGTATTCAGGGACTCCTTAAACTTTCATGCTCAAAGAACTGATTGATAAGTTTTATCTTGATCGGGAGAAAGCTAAGGAAAGAGAACAAACTAGGTTTTATATTACCGATGCCGGACGATGCTCCCGGGCGATTTTTTTTAAGTTTAAGAAAGCTCCCCGGGAAGAAATTGAAGCTAGGGTTTTACGGATGTTCGATCACGGAGACTATATCCATCGCCTGATTTTGAATACTCTTTTCAGCCTAGGATTGGTCAGGTCCTCGGAGATTAATATCCCGCCCCAGCAAGTTATTTCCGGACGGGCCGATGCCATTTTAACCTGGGAAAACGAGCTTTATGTCCTGGACATCAAAAGCATGAACAGTTTTCTCTTTAAGAATCTTCTCCAACCAAAAGAAGAGAACCTTGACCAACTCCAACTCTATCTTCATTTTTTCAATATCCAAAAAGGCATCCTGCTTTATGTCAACAAGGACACTCAGGAATTAAAAGAGTTTATTGTCATCTATGATCGTGCCCGATCAGAAAAACTCCTCAAGGGCTTACAGGAACTGAGGGGTAAGATTGATAACAATACCATTCCCGCCCGGCTTTTGGATTTTCCCAGTAACAAAGAATGCCAATTTTGCCAATTCCGCGAGATTTGCGGTCAGGCTTTGGCGGGTGAGATGAGTTGGTCAGAATTCAAAAAGAAACTGAGTTCCCAAAAGCCGCTTCTTTAACCGAGCTTGTGCTAGTTGTGCTAGGTTCGACCTAGCACAAGCTAAATAATGAGAAAGGCTCAATTAGCCAAGGGTCATATCTATCACATTTATAATCGAGGCGTGGAAAAACGCGATGTTTTCAGCGGCGATAATGACCGCTGGCGGTTTTTACAAGGCTTGTTTCTTTTCAATGACGTTGAAGTGTCGGCGAATCTTCTTTGGCAAGTGGAAAGAAATTTCGGCAGAGCGACGTTTAAAACGCTGAACGCCTTTTTAAAAGAGCAGCAACGCAAACCTCTGGTGCGGTTGATGGCCGATTGTTTGATGCCCAACCATTATCATCTGTTAGTTGAAGAAATTATGGACGGAGGCATTTCTAAATTTATGCAGAAACTCGGCACCGGCTATACGATGTATTTCAACAAAATAAATCAAAGAGTTGGGCCGCTTTTCCAAGGAAGTTTTAAGGCGGTCTTAATTGAAACACAAGAGCAGTTGGAACGATTGCTGGTTTATATTAATGTCATCAATCCTGGACAGCTAGCCGAGCCCGACCTGAAAGATGACGGGATTAGGGATATAGAGAAGGTGCTGAAGTTTGCCGAAGATTATTTATGGAGCACGCATCGGGAATATTTGGGAGTCAGGAATCCGTTCATTATCGACAAAGGGCTGTTGGGCGATATCTTTTCTAATTCCAAAGATTATCGCGATTTTGTTCGAGCGGCTTTGGAAGAAAGAAAACTCGGAAGCATTAGCAATTTATTCCTCGAATAAATAAACTTGTGCTAGGTTCGACCTAGCACAAATCGCTATTAAATTAAGGCAGGAGATTCGCGGAGAGAAGAAAGTTGCCTTCGGTGAGGACCGAAGCTTTTTTGTTATCCTTCTTGAAAAATATTTGCGGATTCCTGAGTTCGGCAATCTCAACGACGTTGGGTTGGTCGCGGTCGTCAATCTCACTGATTTTAATTTTGTCGCCGACTACGAAGATCAAATAATCATTATTTAACCAATAGAGCTGGCTGATTTTTTGGGAAAACCGGGCTAATAAGATCCGGTCACCCGCTTTTTTCTGTGGTTGTCCCACCCTTTCCTTGAGGAAATAGATCGAGATTTCAGAGTTGTTAAAATAGGCCAATTTTTCTTCGTCGGGAGAAATTTTGAAATCTCTGATCGATTCAGAGATTTCGACAAAAGACTTGGTTTTTTCGTCGAGAAAAAAGAGACTGTCAGCCTCCCGGAGAAAGAGACCCGAAGGAGAAAGCTCCAGCCCGTAGGAAACCTCGTCTTTTATGGCGAGGGGAACATCGTTTAATTTCTGTTTTTCGGCCGCCGCTAAATTATCAATCCGAAAGACAAACCCACTGTTTTCTAAAAGGTAGATCTTCCCTTCGAGAGATCCGAAAGCCAAGACATGATTTAGAATTTCTGTAGTTCTTTTAGAATCAAGGTCGCCCGAAAAAAGGGTTTGTTCTTTAAGGCCGAGGAATTTGCGGCCGTTAGGCGAGTCAGGAGAAAAATCAACCTTTTCAAAATCTTTGAGGAAATCTAGAGCAACCGGGCTAGCCGGATTCTGTTGAGTGTCGGCCCAAAAAATCTTCTCTTGCTCATTAATGGCATAACGCATCAGGATTTTTTGGGAATCGGTTGACCACTGGAGGTCTAGAAAAAAAACTGTTCCGTTTTTTTTGTAAAGATCTTTTTCCCTGACGAAGACTTTTTCAACGTTATTCTGCCCCAAGAAATCAAAGAGGGTTAAATATTGTCCCTGGGAGTCTTTTTTCTGCAAGAGCGCCTTTTTTCCGGAAGGGGAAGGGAAAAATCTTTCCACTCCCTTGGCGAAAATCTGGAAGTCGGTTTTTTCCGGAAAAAGAACAACATCGTTTTCTTCGGTGACAGCCATGGCTTTCACTTCCAAGTTTTTCTTCCAGGGGAAATACCCCTCCTTTTTTATCTCAACTAAGTAGTTTCCGGGCAGCAACTCTTCAATCAGGGCGGAACCAAAAAAGAAATCAGTTCTCTTTTTTAATTGGCCGTTAATGAAAACATCACTGCCTCGGGGAGAGACCCCGAAGTAAAAAGCGCCGGTTTTGGTGATTTGAGCAGTGCTCAAATCCAAGCGATAACCCTGATTATAAAGAAGAACCGTTGGCGTGACAATTAAGAAGGCTATCGAGCAGGCGAAAAACAGGAAGGTGCGTGTTCGTTTGGTCATGTTCCTAATTCACATTTTAACACAAAACCGGTTTTTAGAAAACGTTTGACGCTAACTCGTTTTTCCGTTAAGATTAAACAGATAAAGAAACAAAATCATGTTTTTGGTTCGAAAAATTGGCATTGATTTAGGCACCTGTAACTCGGTGGTTTTTGCTCCGCCTAAAGGGGTGATTTTGCAAGAACCGTCAGTCGTGGCCGTTTCTCTGTTGGAAAACCGGATTTTAGCGATTGGTCGTGAAGCTAAAGAAATGCTCGGCAAGACCCCAGACACTCTGAGGGTTTACCGACCCCTCAAAGACGGAGTCATCGCTGACTTCAGGGTGACTCAGGCCATGCTGAGATATTTTATTGACAAGACCAGTCAAATGGCCCGGTTTTTCAAGCCAGAACTGATTATTGGCGTGCCGGCCGGCGTTACTTCAACTGAAAGAAGAGCGGTGGTTGAAGCCGGAACCAACGCTGGAGCCAAGGCTGTTTTTACCGCCAAGGAACCGATTCTGGCCGCCATCGGCGCCGGCATCCCGATCAATACTTCTTCGGGGAATATGATTGTTGACATCGGCGGCGGCACTTCTGAAATGGCCGTCATCTCCCTGGGCGGAATCGTTAACTGGGGGTCAGTTAGGATGGCCGGAGACAAGCTCGACGAAGCCATTGCTAATTACATCAAGGAAAAACACAATCTGGCGATTGGCGAGCAAACCGCTGAAGAAATTAAGATTAACATTGCCACGGCTCTGCCCGAGAAGGAAGAAAGACTCATGCAGATCCGGGGCCGCGACCTCATTTTGGGTTTACCCAAAACGGTTAAGATTTCCTCTAATGAAGTTTGCTTTGCTATCAGCGATGTTCTGATGGAAATCATTCAGACCATTAAACAAGTCTTAAGAGAGACGCCGCCAGAATTATCTGCCGATGTTATTGATAAAGGCATTGTTTTATCTGGTGGAGGAGCCCTGCTGCGCAATTTCGATCAATTGATCGAGCAATCGATCGGTGTTCCTTGTTTGGTGGCGGACGAGCCCCTTTTGTGCGTGGCCCGAGGCACGGGCGTGGTGGCCGAAAACCTGGAAGTCTATAAGAAAAGTTTGATGACCAAAAAATGATGTGGGGTCACCGGAAACAATGGCAATTTTTGAGAAAATCCGTCCAGCTGGAAAAAACGAGCCACGCTTACTTGTTTTCCGGCAAAAAATTGTTGGGGAAAAAAGAAATCGCTCAGGAATTCGCCCGATTATTAAATTGTCAGAGTGAGGATTTTGACGAAAAGCCTTGCCGGAAGTGCTCTTCTTGCCGAGAAATGGAGAAAAGTTGCCATCCCGATTTCCTTTTAATCGAAAATACCGATAAAATAGAAGAAACAGAAATTAATCTGATCCGCCATCTGGGCAATTGGTTGAGCCTGAAACCCGGGTTGGGAAAGTTCAAAGTCGCCATCATTGACCAATTCCAGACTTTTTCCTTGGCGGCCCAGTCCGCCCTCCTGAAAACCCTGGAGGAGCCTAGAGGACAGACGGTTTTGATCCTCATCAGCGACTATCCGGAGTTATTGGTTCTAACCATTATTTCTCGGCTCCAGGAAATCAAATTCAACCCCTTGTCAAGCCAAGAAATTGTTGATCTTTTGCTGGCCGCGGGGGCCGATGAATCTTTGACCGATCGGATCAGCCATCTTTCTTCGGGCAAACCATTAAAGGCGAGGCGATTGTTAAACCCGGACGATTTAAAGAAAGAAGAAGAAAGAATCAAAAGATTCGCCGGAATGTTGAATCAGGATTTGGTCTTTTGGTTTCATGAGATAGAGGTCTTAACTAAAGAGAGTGATGCTTTGCCAGAGAACCTGGAAGTTTGGCTGGATTTCATCCGCTTACTCTTTTTGGTCAAAATGGGCGTTGTCAAAAAGGGAAACCTGGATCAGAACCAGCAAAAATTATTTGGGAAAGCCGAAAGTATCCCGGCCTCAAAATTGAAGAGCCTGCTTTTCTCCCTAGACAAGACGAATTATCTTTTGTCGAGAAGTAACGTCAATCCGAGACTGGCCATAGAAAATTCAATCCTAGAATTGTTTTGATTATATCATGACCTACCAAGATATCCTTAAAAGAATCACCCCGGAATTAGAAGAATTAATTGGCCATCTCTGGGAAGAAATGATTAAGATGAGAACGGGCCGGGCCGATCCTTCCCTTATTGCCGACATCAAGGTGAACTGTTTCGGTCAGGAGTTTTCCCTAAAGCAGCTAAGCGTCATTTCCTCGGCCGGTGCCAAAGAAATTATGATCCAGCCTTGGGATAATTCCTACATTGAGCCGATTCTCGCCTCCTTGTCTAGATCTTCACTGGGTTCAGGGATGATGGCGGAAAAAAATCTGATTCGTCTTTCCTTGTCGCCATTGACCGAGGAATACCGTAAAAACTTCTTGAGGATTCTCTCTGAGAGAGCCGAAGAACAGAGAATTATGATCAGAAAGATTCGGGATCGTGCCTGGAAAGAGATTCAGGACGGAGAAAAGGAAGGAACGATTCGCGAAGACGACAAGTTCCGGGGCAAGGAAGAATTGGATAAATTAGTTAAAAAGTATAACGAGAAGA
>Ga0154378_106_pt1 | contig 11821 bp, 7 predicted proteins | sample RifGroA2_FD_105622 | JGI IMG/M metagenome (GOLD analysis project Ga0154378, IMG submission 105622) | Candidatus Wildermuthbacteria bacterium GWA2_46_15
ATTTCTCTTTTCGCCGCTTTCAAAAAAGTTTCTCCTTTTTCAACGTGGCCTTTAGGGAAAAACCAACCGCCCCCTTTGCGATTTTGTATTAAAGCGATCTTCCCTATTTGGTTAATTACTATCCCGCCCGCGCTTTTTGTTCTTTTTATCCTATTTCCCATGACAGTGTTTGTATTTGACGGGTCGGCCGTCAGGGTTTTTGGCGCCGCACGGGCAAGGGTCGTTCCGACCCACTTTGGGTCCGGTTCTCGCCGCCACCACATTCTCCCTCCTGGCCGCCATTTGATTGTTGGGCCTAATCCCGTCCAAAGCCCGAGCCACTTCGGTTTCGATCGTCGTCAAAAGCCCCTGGAACATTTTATGGCCCTCGTTTTTGAACTCAATCAAAGGATCTTGTTGGCCGTAAGCCCGCAGGCGAACGGCGTCTTGCAAAGATTCGAGATTCTCCAGGTGCTCAACCCACAGTCCGTCCAAAACCCGCAGAAAAACAATCTTCTCCACTTGTCGCATGCTCTCGGAACCAATTTCTTTTTCCTTCTTTTCGTATTCTTCCAGAGAATAACCATATTTTTTCAGTAAATCTAAAACTTGCTCCTTTAAATTCTCGCCCGGAGACTTCTCTGAAATTTCTCTTCTCTTCCGGTAAATCGTCTCTCGGTGCTTATTAATGACGTTGTCGTATTCCAGAAGGTGGCTTCTCGCGTCAAGATTAAAGCCTTCGATCTTTTGCTGGGCATCGGCGATGGTCCGGGAGACCATGGCCGCCTCAATGGGTTGGTCATCGGGAATTTTCAGCATCTCCATCAATTTTTGAACGGTTTCGCCGCCAAAGACGCGCAAAAGATCGTCTTCCAGACAGAGGAAGAACTGCGAAGAACCCGGGTCTCCTTGCCGGCCCGCTCTCCCGCGCAACTGATCATCAATCCGTCTCGCCTCATGTCTTTCGGTACCGACGATATGCAGGCCGCCAGCCTCCACCACCCTTCGAGCTTCCTCAGGGTTCGGCGGATTACCACCGAGGATAATATCTACGCCCCTCCCCGCCATATTGGTGGCAATGGTTACGCTTTTAAATTTTCCGGCCTGAGCGATGATTTGCCCTTCTTGTTCGTGATGCTTGGCGTTCAAAATTTGATGCGGCACGCCTTCTCTTTCCAAGAGTTGCCCTAAAAACTCATTCTTCTCGACCGATCTCGTGCCGACGAGAACGGGTTGTCCTTTCTCGTGTCTTTCCTTAATTTCCCGAACCAAAGCCCGGAATTTTCCCTTTTCTGACTTATAAACTCGGTCCGACAGATCCTGACGGATCATGGGTTTATTGGGCGGCACCATGACCACTTCAAGATTATAGACTTTGGCAAATTCCTCGGCCGAGGTGGCCGCCGTGCCGGTCATGCCCGCCAGTTTCTTATATAATCTAAAATAATTCTGAAAAGTCACCGTGGCCAAGGTCAAAGATTCGGGCTGCACCTGGCAGCCTTCCTTGGCTTCCACGGCCTGGTGTAAACCGCCCGACCACCGACGGCCGGGCAATAATCGGCCGGTAAACTCGTCCACAATGACGACTTCGCCGTTCTTGACGACATAGTCCCGATCTTTCTTGAAAAGAGTTTCCCCTTTCAGGGCCTGCTCTAAGTGATGAATATATTTTATCCCCCACTCCTGATAAATATCCTGTAGGCCCAAGAGTTTTTCGATCTTGTTAATGCCGTCTTCGGTCAGGGTGACGGCTCTCAGTTTCTCGTCGATTTCGTAATCTTCCTTTTCTTTCAAGTGCGGAATGATCTGGGCAAACTCCTGATACATTTTGGAAGGCTCTTGCTCCGGAGCGGAAATAATCAAAGGGGTCCGGGCCTCGTCAATCAAGATCGAGTCAACCTCGTCCACGATGGCAAAGTTAAAATCTCTCTGGGCCTTATCTTTCAGATCATGAACCATGTTATCCCGCAGATAGTCAAAACCGAATTCGTTATTGGTGCCGTAAGTAATGTCGGCCGCATATGATTCTTTTTTGCTGCACGGCCGCAAAAAACTCTCCACCACCTTAAACCCACCAACAACATCCCGCTCCTTGTCCACTTCATCTTTGTATTCCGAATCATATAAGTATGATACTTCGTGCGTTATGCACCCCACTGACAATCCCAACGCCTCGTATATCTGCCCCATCCAAACCATGTCGCGCTTGGCTAAATAGTCATTGACCGTCACCAAGTGGCAACCCTGGCCCTCCAGGGCGTTTAAATAGAGAGGCAAGGTGGCCACCAGGGTTTTGCCCTCGCCGGTGAGCATCTGGGCAATCTTACCCTGGTGCAGGACCAGGCCGCCCATCAGTTGAACGTCGAAGTGCCGCTGCCCCAAAGTTCTTTTTGAGGCTTCTCTGACCAAGGCAAAAGCCTCGGGCAAGATTTGATCCAGAGTTTCACCGCCGGCCAGTCTCTGCCTGAGTTCCTGAGTTTTTTCTTTCAGCTTCTCACTCGAAAAACCCTCGTCCTCTTTTTCCCGCGAGTTGATCTGCTCGACGATTTGTCTCAATTCTTTGAGATATTTTTCGTTGGGATCGCCAAAAACTTTTTCTAAAATATTCATGTTTTTCGTGAATTCTCCTCAATTATAGCGCAAAGCGATATATCGGGCTACTGCCCGCTATAGCGTAAAACGATATATCGGGCTACTGCCCGCTATAGCGCAAAGCGATATATCGAGCTACTGCTCGCTATATAAAATCTCGCGAGAAATTAAAAGAGCGGGTCAGCTCGGCTGCCCGCGTCCTCGTGGCGCTAACTTCTATTTCACAGAGTAGCCGATGATTTTGTAGGCGAGTTTGGCCGCCAGGAAATCCGGCGCCACCATCCCCGGCAAGGGCGATAGTTCCACCAGATCCGCGCCAACAATCCTTCTCGCCTTGGCCACTTGCTTGATTAAATTTAAAACTTCGTAAAAACCCAGGCCGCCGGGCTCGGGCGTGCCAGTCGAAGGCATGATCGAAGGGTCCAAGCCGTCAATATCAAAAGTCAGGTAAACGTTTTTAGAAAGGGTGGAAATAATTTTTTGGACCGGGATTTTTGGCGCATAGAAAATCGTTTTAATCTTCTCTTTCCTGATATAGTCCGCCTCAGATTCCTCTTGGCTGCGGATGCCCACCGCCGTCACCGCCACTCCCAGATCACGCACTCGCCTCATGGCGCAGGCATGACTGAAATTTGTCCCTTCGTATTCATTTCTTAAATCAGAGTGAGCGTCAATCTGTAAAACCGAAAGATCGCGATATTTTTCTTTAAAGGCGGCAACGCTTCCCGGAGTAATACCGTGCTCCCCGCCCAACATCAAAACAAACTTTTTATCTTTCAAAAGCTGAGTGACGACTTTTTTAATTTCTTTGACCGCCTCCCGGGGAGAATTTTTGGAACAGGATAACTCGGGCAGGGTGAAAATACCAATCCGGCTGACGTCTCTTTTCAATTCGATGTCAAAAAGCTCCAGATGCCGCGAAGCCTCGATCATGGCTTTTGGCCCCCATTTGGTGCCGGAAATATAGGAAGTGGTCGCTTCGTAGGGAACGGGAAAAACAACGACTTTAGCTTTTTCGTAGTCTTGTTCCTCCAACCCGCCGAAATTATAAAACTCGGTGGTCGGGTAAAGAAATTGTCGCATTTTTACCTTCGAGCGAAGCGAGAAGGCTAAGCTCCGCCTTACGATTTAAAAAGGGAGGAAAAGTTTGTTCCCCTTCTCTTTTTCTTTACTTTTTCAAAAATGGCATGAGAAACTAAGGGCAAAGCGATGGTCGCGTCGCAATAACACTGAACTTTGGGAGTAGTCGTTTTCTCTTTTCCCCAACTCATGGCTTCTTCAAAAGTGCAGCCGGAAAGCCCTCCCCATTGGGGAGCGTCGGTCGTAATCTGCAGAGCGTATTTGTGCGGGTAATAGGTTTCATTGGTTCCTTCGCGCATAAGGTAGTCCTTGCGATCCGGAATTTTGCGATTCTTGAAAAGAAGATCGGCCGTCACCGCCAATAACTGGATGAAATCCTTGGGCACGCCGCCGCCGATGTAGATGACGCCGGAATCCTTGATCTTTGTTCCCAAAGACATGAACTCGATATAGTCTTTCATGTTGTCGATGATCAAGTTGAAGCCTTTGGATTTGGCGATAAGACCGGCGTCGCCGTAGGGGCTGTCGACAATGGCCGGGCAGAAAATTGGCACGCCGCAATGAGCCGCCGTCGCCACGATGCTCTTAATGCCTTTCTGCCAAAGCCAGCGACCAAAAAGATGAAAGATTTCTCTGGAAGAATAGGGATGGTCCGGTTTAAGATTTGTAACATAGAAATCGGCAATCAGTTCGGTCATCTTAAGATAGTCATCCTCTCGTCCATAGACGTCGTAGTAGCGATTAAACCCCTCGCGGAAAAGTTTGTGGTCATCCTCCAAGTGCGACCCCTGCCAGTAGGAGAAGCCCATGGCCTCGACAATGTCTTCAGATAAATTGGCGCCGGTCCCCACCAGAACATCAATAAAGCGGTTCTCGATCAGCCAATTGATGATTTTCCATTGGCCGGTCGTGCTCAAAGAAGCGGCATATCCCAGGATGATGGTCAGGTCTTTGTCCTTAATCATTCTCTCCCAGGTCTGGGCAATCTCCCCCAATTTTTTCCCCTGGAAACCGGTCTCGGCCATGGCATCCAAAAGCTGGGAAATTGTTTTCTTTCCCACTTCAACCGCCTTAACTTTTTTCTTTAAGTGAGGGTTGGTTTTCTTTTTCATCGCCGGCTGGGATAATTAACCTGGAAGAAAAAGAGATTCTTTGCTTTAACTTTTAATTTCTTCAAAAGGTATTTCTTCACCTCTTCCGGATTAAAGGGCTTGCAGGAAAAAATGTCAACGCAAACTTCGCCCGGCCCGGAAAAAGTGTGAATGGAAATGTGAGAAAAATCAATGATGCAAAAACCGGAAATACCCGGGTTGTATTCCATGCCCTGAACCACCAAGGGACCGCCGATGATTCTCATCTTGCAGATTTTAGAAACGTCCTTGAGCAAAGAATCCACCAATTTCTTGTTGTTTAAATTCTTTGGGCTAATGCCCCAGGCGTCAAAAATGTAATGAAATCTTTGAGTAATCATCTGATTTATTTTTTATTCTCAAGAACAATCCCGCAAGAAATATTGCGGGATTGTAAGAAGTTTATTTCTTTTTCTTCTTGGCTTTCTTCTTGGCCATTTCTATTGGTCCCCATCCTCTTACTAGCCTCTTGCTAGAAACCTCGGAGGAGTGGAATTTTTCTGCAGCAAATAGTCGACAACTATTTGTTTTTTTAAAGTCCGTATAATTTTGCGGAAAATTTTTGCGCAAAATTATTTGATTAATCCATTATTTCACTTCGAGCAACGCTGTCAAGGTGTGGAAAACTAAAAAAGTTTTTTCTGCGGCGGTAAAATTAAAATTTCCTCGCGTAACGTCATCCCAAACTTGTTTTTTACTTTTTCTTTTATAATTTTGATCAATTTTTTGACGTCGCCGGCCTTCCCCGGCCCCAAATTGACGATGAAATTGGCGTGTTTCTCGGAAACCTGCACCCCGCCGACAATTTTACCTTTCAAACCCGCTTGATCAATAAACCAGCCGGCGGATCCAGTCGGCGCGCCAATTTTTTGCACCTCCGCCAAAGAAAAGTTTTTAAAAGTCGAGCCGAGACAATTAGTTTGCGGTTGAACTTTTAATTTTCTTTGCCACCATTCTTGATAAACGAATTTAGCCCGTGATAAATCGCCGCGGGAAAATAAAAGATTGGCTTTTAAAACGATTGATTTTTCTTTTTGGATCTGACTGAAGTCATAAGCAAAGCTCGTTTCTTCTTTTTTAACTTTCTTAAGATAATTACGGTTATCAAGAACGGTTACCTCTTTAATATAATCGGATAAAAGTTTTGTCCCCCCGTGAATGTTGTAAATCACTCCCCCGCCCAGGCTCCCCGGGATGCCGGCAAACCACTGGAGGCCGCAAAGTCCGTTCTTCAACAACCACTGAATCAGCGGTTGCAAAGACGTACCCGAGGAAACTTCGATTTCGGTATCAAACGGTTCTTGAGAATAATCTAAATCGGAAAACTGCAAATATTTTTCCGGATGACCCGGGGCGTAATGAGCGCGGCCCTCTCTTTCTTTTTTGACCGCCTTTTTCAATCTCTTAACTATTTTCATTCCGGCAACATTGTTTCTGATGATGAGGCCGCGGAAGCCTTCATCGGCAAAAAGAATGTTCGAACCTCTCCCTAAAACAAAAAAAGGAACCTCTAGTTCCCGTGAAATCTTTATGGCTTTTAAAAATTCTTCTTCTTGGGTTGCCTGATAAAAAAAGTCAGCCGCTCCCCCGATCCGGAAAGTCGAGTAATCTTTCAATAAAACATTTTCTCTGACGCCCGGCAGAAACTTTTTCAGTATTTCAAAATTCATAACGGTTTCCGAAGGATAAATTTTGGTTCCGAAAGAAACCAAAATTTGGGTTGGGAGAGTTTAACTCCAATTCTTAGGAATTAGTGAGTGCTGCCTCCCAACCCAAATCTATTTTATCATCTTCTAATTACTGAGTAAATCGACTTGTTAACTAATATTAACCAACGCATATTAAACTAACTAGAGAAAAATAACTAACTACTTCTGCTATCGCTTTGGTAGTTAGTTATTAAATTTTGAATCGACTTTTGATTTCGTCGTCATGCCCGATTTTTTCGGCCACAATCAGCCTTAAATCATTTTCTTTCAAGCTGAAAAAGTCCCTCAATAATTCGATTTCAGCCTCGCAATCAAAAGGATAAGCCCAAACACTTTTTTGTAGCAGATAAAAACCCATTTCTTTTAATTTGCTCCTGAAAGCTTCGCGATGCATTTTCTTTAATTCGGAAATATCAAAAATAACGAGGCGCCATTTCCTATCCCAAATTTTTGGTCTTTTGATCTTTAAATCGTTGATCTGAAAATAACCGGCTTTTTTCTTTCCCTCGCTGGTCAGATTAATATAAATCTGGCCGTTTTCCATTCTCGTTTCGATTAAGCCTCGCCGTCGCAAATGAGAAAAAGTATCATAAATTTTCTTGCGGGGATATTTTTTCCACCTTTGATGTGCCCTGAGGAGACTGGTCGTGAACCGAGGCGAACTAGCGGCAAAATAAACCGTACCGGCTATCATCAGCCAATAAAGAATGTCTTTGACTATTTCCGACTTTGGTTTTTTAATATAGTACTTGTATTTTTTCCATCCCATTGCCTTGATTATAACGAATTACTGCTGCTATAGCAATGGTAATTAGTTAGTGATGATTTTAATTGAATATCGCCAAAAACGATGTCAATACGCTGGAAAAGCAAAACACGTCGCTTAAGAGACGTGTTGTGCCGAATTGAAGTCTTTTATACACTCACTGCTTAGAGTATAGCAAATCTATTTGGAAATGTCAAGGTTGGCGGCGGCTCTCGTCTTGGGGCCGAAATAGCCCGTCGGCCTGACGCCTTTTTGGGCCTGGTATCTTTTGACGGCTAAAGTCGTTAAAGAAAGATAACTTCCCGTAACCAATTTTTCTGGATAAATGCTGTCTCCTCTTGATTTCAAAAACTCCTGCAGACAACGGACCTCGTCCGAACCGGTCAGGCCGTAATAAAGGTCGCGGGGAAACGACGAACAAGAAAGAGTCGAGGCCGCGCCCAGATTCGACAGCAGTTGTTGCAGTCGGGTGATTTCCTGCTTCAGTTCGGCGATTTTATTCAGAAGAGCTTCGATCTCGGCCGGATTTTCAACCACGGGGATAACGTTTTCACTGGCTGAAGCCGTCCAGGAAAACTGAACTGCCGGCAAGTTTGAGGAAAAATCGCCGGTTTTACCCCAAAGCGAAGGAATAATAATTAAAGAAGAGTAGTTTTTGTCGAAATCCTTAACCGTCACCCGACCGCGGGAAAGGCTGTCAAGAATCATAAAGTCGATGGTGGTTCGGCCATTCTTGCCTTCTAAGAGATAGGGTATTTTAAAAGACGAGGTCGTGTTATTACCGTTGAATTCCAGGGTCAAATTGCCTTTAGCGCCAAAAAATTTATACCAGTTGCCCGACCACTCTTTGGTCGTGTTGACCACCGACAGACTCGTCTGAGTCACGGGGGGTAAAAAGTTTGACTGAGGCGCAACGCGAAAATTACGCAAACTCTCGTTTAAATAGCAATAACGGACGTCGAAATTACAATCATTAATAAAGACGGCTACCGTCCAATTGGTAAAAATCTGGGAAAAATTATCGGCCGAACCGAGCTTCTTTAAAGTTTCGTTGAGGCTGTCAATGCCGGTTTTTGAGGAAAACATCGACTCTTTTAAAATGGCTTGCCCGTAACGGTCAACCAGGTACTGGATAAAGAGATTGACTAGGCCATAGTCAGCCGGCTGGTTTTTCCATTCGGTCAAAGAATCGTAAGGTTTGTCGAGAAAATTCTTCACCCGCCTCTCTAAATTCGAACCTTCGTAGGGCCGGTCGTAACCCATCAGAGTGGGGCTGTATTCCGAACGAGCCTCGTTGAGCCAGACATCCTCGGTGACGCCTCTCAGCCTCTCTTTTTGATTAAAGTTAATCAGATGCTGAAACTCATGAGCCAAAAAGGATTTTAATAGAGGGTCAGTCATGCGATTGGCGTTGAGATAAATCATTTCTCTCTCGTTGGACCGGGGAATCTGCAATTTCGAATATTCGTCACCCGAATTAAAATAGCCGCCGGAAGTATCCTTCATCGGATGAAAAAGAATGGTCATGCGCGTGTCTTTATCAATGCCCGGACTCCAGATCTCGCCAAAGTTCTGAGTCAGAACGGGATAAATCTTCGCCTCGAACTCCTCTCCCAAATTATTTAAAGAAACGGTCGCCTGGGCTTGCTGATCTGACGACAAAGACGACCACCAGGGGTCATCAATATAGAAATAAGCCGAGCCGGTAACTTTTCTTAGGGTGGCCGAAAGCTGTTCTCTCTGGGTTAAATCATAAGCTGACTCAATATTAAAAGTTTGCGCGTCGCCAATATTAGCCGCCCAAACCACGCCAGGAAACAAAACTAAAATTGTCAGGAAAATAATTCTCTTCATGGATTAGATTTATATTACCAAAAAAAAGCATAAAACTCAAAACGTAAAGCGTAAAACTACAACGCAAAGTTCAAAACTACGTTTCACTTTAAATTTTACGCTGTAACTTTGCACTTTTCGCTTTACACTGTTCCATCAAACCAAAAAGCGCCCCGAAGGACGCTCAATGGTTATCCCACAAGGAAAGGATAAATTAGAGGCCTAAATCTTTATTCATCTCTCCCCTGGTCTTTGGTCCGAAGCGGCCGTTAGCGGGAGTAATGCCTTTGGCTGTCTGATAAGCTTTGACCGCTTGAACAGTCTTGGACAGGTAATTTCCCGTGTCCAGACCGGCTCCCAGATAAGCCTTGCTGATCAGAAGACCTTGCAATCTCTTGACCTGAGAATCTTCCAGTAAGCCATAATGAAGATCTTGGACAAAAGCCGCGACAGAGCCTGCCTCTCCTCTCAATTTGGCCAGTTCCGCCAAAAGAACGCTGATATTGTTTTGAATGGCAACAATGGCGGCCTGAATCTGGGCCGTGGTCGGATTGGCTGAAAGCGTCGGGATCGACATTAAACCCGTGGGTGCCGCCGGACTGGGGCTGGCGGAAGGACTTGGTGAGGCTGAGGGACTAGGACTCGGAGACGGAGATGGACTGGGGGTCGGCCAGAAAGAAATGCCACCGCCCCCGCCGCCGCCGACATAGGCCAAGACTCCGACCGAAGCCGTGGACAGATTGGATTCAATGCCACCGGTGTCGGCCGCCGTCACCTTATAGTAATAGGTCGCGCCCGAGCTAACCGAGCTGTCGGCATAGCTGGTGCCGCTGACGTCCGCCGCGTTGATCTGGGTGTAAGTGCCGCCAGATGAAGTCGAACGATAGACTTCATAACCCAAGAGATCGGTTAGGCTGCTCGCATCGGCGTTGGTTGTCGGCGCCGTCCAGGAAATCGTATTCGTACCTGAGGTGGCTGTGCCCGCCGCCGCGGTCGGGGCGGCCGGCGCCAAACCGTCCGGCGTTTGGTTGGTCGGCGAGTAGACGGTCATGTGGTCGGAAACGCCGGCGTAGACCACCGAAGCCACGTTGGAAAGAGTGTTGGTCGGAATGACCGGCTGGTCGCTGCTATCTAAGTAAGTGATGTTGGTCAATACCGGTTCCCAGTTAGAAGCCGAGTTGTCAAAATAAGACATACTGACGTTTTCCGCCTCGGCAAAAGTATCAATGCCCTCGGCGGCCAATTCCGCTTTGCTGTATTTTTTCCCAATGGTCACGTCGCTGTCAAAATCGCTCTTGGGCATCATCGAAGAGCCGGAGGGCTCGTAGGCCGAGAGTTGGACGGCTTCCCCGCCAATGGTCTTGGCCGTCGGCGAGGAGGTAATATTGGCAACCTCGTAGTCTTCCATCTGATAGGTCGCCTGGGAAAGGGCGATGGCATTCTGCGGCGCGATCAGTTCCAAGCCGGCTGAAGCGTCTTCGAAAGTGGCGCCGGCCGAAGGATTCAAATCAGAATTATTGACCGCGGCCAAACCGGTTTTCTGAGTCGCCAGGGTCACGTCGATGCCGGGCACGCTGGCGGCCACAGAAACGACGATGTCCTGGCTGGAGGCATTTTGATACTCTTTTTCTTGATAACCGTCCGCCGCCGCCGAGACTTTCCAATCGCCGGCCGTCACGGGCAAACTATAATTTCCCTGGGCGTCGGTTTCTGTTGAGCTAAAGCCGCCGCCCAGTTCTTTGCCAAAAACTTTGCCCCCTTCGACGCCGCTGCTGCCGACTTTTATCTGGCCGGAAATCGTCAAGTTAGCTTTGTTGGCGTCTAAGTTTTGGGTGACGGGGCCGGTACCGGCGACGGCCACGGACAAACCGGTATCAATATAGCCGCCTTTGTCAATCTGGAAGAGATAAGGAGTGCCGGCGCCCGAGGCGGGCAAATTGACCGAATAGTTTCCCGAGGCGTCGGTTTTGACGGCCAGCGCCACGTCGTTGGAACCGGCCTTTTTTATGTTAATAACGGTATCCGTCAGAAGGTTGTTAGAAGCGTCTTTAGCCGTGCCCGAAACCGTGTAAAGAGTGGGCACGGTCACAGTTACGGTTTCGTTGCCGTCCACGATCATTTTATAGATGTCGTTGGCGCTGTCGGAATTAATATCCGAACCGGTTACCGTCGTGCCGCCGCCGCCGGCCATGGTTAAAGTTTGGTCGGCCACGCCGGGCACCGCCAGTTCCAAAACGTATTCATAACCGGTGCCGGCCGGGACGGACAAAGTCAGGGAAGAAACATTTTCTCGACTCGTTTCGTTGCTGACGTTTTTAGCGCCGAGTTTGTCCATCTGAACATAAACCTCGCTCAAAGTCACCGGCGCTCCCAGTGAATCCACAAAGTTGACGGTTACGGTCCGGGTATCGGCCACGGGCAGATCGGCATCGCCCGTCAAATTAATGTTGCCCGAAACCACCACGGTCTGGGGCGGAATCTTGCCGATGTCGGGCGACCAGGCCGTTACCGTGTAAGTGCCGTCGGGCACGAGAATCGTATATTGGCCGTTCTGATCGGTCAGGGAACCGTTCTGATAACCCGTCCGGTTAAAGTCCACGTGGACGTTGGCCAGCAAGATATCGGTATCGGCATTATAAGCGCCGCTACTGTTGACGTCTTTATAGACCCGGTCTTTGACGGTCCAGAAAGTCGTGCCAATGGCCGGGGCAAAATCAACATTGGTTTGGGAA
>Ga0154378_108_pt1 | contig 11028 bp, 8 predicted proteins | sample RifGroA2_FD_105622 | JGI IMG/M metagenome (GOLD analysis project Ga0154378, IMG submission 105622) | Candidatus Wildermuthbacteria bacterium GWA2_46_15
ATTGGAGATGGGAAAACTTTTTAACAGGAATTAATGAAGAATTTTTCATAAATATAAAGGGTATCATTTTGCGTTAGATTCTGGAGAGCGCCTTATAATATAAAATGAAAAGTTAAATAACTGCTTCAAATTCACAACTTCATAATTACACAATAATATCTAATAGGAGAAAATATGATTTATTTCTTGTATCTCCGTAGTATATTCTATGGAATTGCTTTCACTCTATTGTTTGGATCATTACTGACTGCGCCAAAATTGCTAGCAGACTTGACGGTAGTGGGGGTATTCCCAGACTTAATCCAAGTAATATCTGGTGTCGTTTGGGCAATAGTAGGGATTTTTGGTTGGGAGTTTTTCAAAATAAACAAGCCGGATGAGGACGAACTAGCGCTCCACAATAATAACTAGTCCTCTAATTGAGGACATTAATAAAATCGGTTTTGAATAATTCAGAACCGATTTTTTATTTCTCAAAAATTTAGTCCTCAAACTTTCTATTCCATAGGATAAAATGTTTGAGGAGATTCGCGCAACAGGATAGGAATTGCTTCGTCACTCCGCTCCTTCCGCCTACGCTAAAGCTTCGGCGGACAAACGCAATGACAAATACTGGATCCCGTTTTTCAACGGGATGATGAGCGAGCTTCTAAAAGCTATCAGCTGATCGTTCTAATTTCGCACAAGTTTAGATTTTCTCTAATTCCAACCGGCGAGCCAGTGACCAATACAATTTTTTCTCCCTTTTTCACCAATTTTTCTTTTTTCACCAGCGCCATGGATTTATTGACCAGTTCGTCCAATGTTTTGCAGGTCGGCATTAAAAATTGCCTGACGCCCCACACCAGCGCCATTTTCCGATAGACCACCGTCGAGTTGGTAAAAATAATAATATCTGATTCTTGCGGACGCTGGCGCGCCAACATACGCGCCGTCAGGCCAGATAATGTCGCGCCGACCAAAGCTTTTGCGCCCACTTCCCGCGCCATTCTATAAGCGGTATTGGCGACCGACGCCACGACCGAATGTTTGTCATCGCCTAAAAAATTGGCTGGCAAATCATCATACGGCGAGACCTCCGTTTCTGCCACAATGCGCGCCATCATTTTCACCGCTTCCACCGGATATTTGCCATTGGCAGTTTCTCCAGACAACATAACCGCGTCCGTGTGATCCACCACGGCATTCGCCACATCCGAAACTTCAGCTCGCGTGGGACGCGGGTTGCGGATCATAGAATCCAGCATTTGCGTCGCCACGATCACGGGCTTGGCCGACCTTAAGCAATCTTTGATAATATTTTTTTGGATAATCGGCACCTGCGACGGTTCCATTTCCACGCCCAAATCGCCTCTGGCTACCATAATTGCGTCCGCCACTTTTAAAATGCCGTCAAAATTTTTGACCGCCTCGGGCCGTTCAATTTTCGCAACCAGCCACGGCTCTTCATTTTTTTTCAAACGATTTTTGTAAATTATTTTTTTGACCGTTTCCAAATCTTTGACCCCCGCCACAAAAGACAAAGCGATCATATCCACGCCCATTTTAAGCGCGAACAATAAATCTTTTTTATCTTTATCGGTCAGAGCCGACAACGAAACTTTGCTGTCCGGCAGATTAAGGCCCTTGTGTGAAATAATTTTCCCGCCCACAAAAACGCGCGCAAAAATAATCCCGCGCGCCACCTTCTCCACGCGCAGTTCCACTTGGCCGTCGTCAATTAAAATGCGATGCTCTTTTTTCAAAAATTTAGAAATATCAACCTGCAGAGGCAAAAAACTTTTCCCGGGCATTTTTTTATACGACAACATAACTTTATCATTTTTTTTCAACACCAGCGCGTCTTTAATTTCGCCGACGCGCAATTTCAGCCCTTGTAAATCCGCCATTAGCGCCAGCGGTTTTTTGAGGACGCGAGCTTGCGAGCGCAAAGTATTAATCAATTTCGTGTGGCTGGCATAGTCGCCATGCGATAAATTCAACCGCGCCACATCCATACCGGCAATCAGCAACTCTTTAATGATTTTCGCCGACTGGCTCGCCGGCCCGATGGTACAAACGATTTTAGTTTTCTTCATTTGCATATTATATCAAACATCTTGGCCCTCGCCAATTTCTCATTCCAACATTCTCAAGAATTTGAGAATGTCCTTGCCGAGTTTGGTAATGGTATGCCGCACAATTTTTCCTTCATACTTTTTTTCCAATAAGCCCGCCAGCGCCAACCGGCGCGAATGTTCTGAAATTGTCTTAAAATTAACGCGCAGATGTTCTGCTATGTCTAAAACTGACAAGCGAGGCGAGTGCTCCAATAAATTTAAAATTTCCAACCTGCGATGATTAGCATAGCCCTTAACCACTCTTTCCCATTGCTTAAATTGGTTCATACATTAATTATAGCGCTTTTGTCGAGCGAGTTATCCCCCTCATTCCAACATTCTTGAGAATGTTGGAATTAAAATTTACCCCCGACAAATGACGGGGGCAAAGGCTCAAATATTATTTTATTTGGGCAAAATTTCTTATTTGAGCAAAATCATGCTTTTTTGAAGAACGGCTTGAGTTGTTTCTAATCTATAAAAATAGGCGCCGGACGAAAAAGTGCTCCCATCAAAAACGAACTGCTGTCTCCCTGCCGAGAGAACTTCATTCTTGATTAAAACCGCTCTTTCTCGGCCCAGCGCGTCATAAACCCTCAAACTAACATTTTGTGCCACCGGCAAAATAAACTGAATAGTTGTGGTCGGGTTAAACGGATTAGGATAATTTTGCGCTAAAAACAAATTTATCTCTGGCAAAAAATCTACAGCGGTCGCACCGACAATAACATAATAATTGCCAACCGCCGCTCCTTCCGCACGCGCTAGAATGTGGTTGGTGTCAGAAACCGCCAGCCAATCGCCAAAAGTCCGACAGCGAAACTGCCAACCCACTGGCGCGTTATTTTCCAAATCCAACACTAGGAACAATTTTTTCTTAACGCCCGTCTCATTGAGCGGCATATTTAAACCCAACAAACTATACTTCCCCAATTGATCAAAATTGCCGCCGCCGCTTGACCAAGAACTATCCTCATTGGTCAGTTGCACGCTCTTAATGTAAGAGCGCATCAAAATCGGTTCCAGCTGAAATTGGATTTCTCTTAAAAAATAGCGCGGAAGAGTATCGTGCGCTTCAAATTGCACTGATACAACTCTTAAATTTTTTTGTCCCGCAAGCACAGGCAAAGGGAATTCCTCCCGCCTCTCGCCAGCAGAAATAATTATTGGCCCCACAAAGGGAGTTTTGAAACTGATTTTTTCACTCCAGATATTTTGTCCGCTGACTAAAACCGAAGCGGCAAAACATTCGTAAAAAGTATTGGGCGTTAGATTATTTAATAAGATATTATGAATTTTGACATTGCCGCCGCCAAAATCCTGATATTTTAAAGGCGCGCCGTAGACACCCCAATATAAAGCGGTCGTGCCTTCAACCAAAGTTGTAAAAATCAGAGTCGCTTCAGTCGGTTCCACTTGAACCAAACTTAAATCCGTAATTAATTTTTGGGTGAAAACCGGTTGCCCCAAAAATAGCGCCGCCAACGCTAGAACCATAACTTTTTTCATTGTTGTCTCCAATTTATTTGTGAAAGGTGGTTTAACTTTGCCTTGAGTTTATATCTTTTAAGCCATTCTTGTCAAATTAACCCGGCTCCAAGGGCTGGGTTAGTTAACCCCTAACTTAATTCTATTTTGTCGGCTAAATGGCCGATTATGGGCAGTTTTTCGTGCCGTCCGCCCAAGACATTGATAATGCCAAAAAGCGACAAAACCACGCTCGCCACGAGGCCTAAAGGGAAAATTAATAACGGCCCAAACACTGGCACGACGATTGATAAAATCATCATGGCACATTCAAACAAAAATAACACCAGGCCTTGGCGCGCGTGCCAATGAATAAAATCATCTTTGCCCCAAGCGAGTAAAGGAATCAAGACCAGCACCCAGAGGTAGGCAAAAAGCGCGAGCGAACGATCTGTTTTTTTAACGCGAAAATTTTCTGACATATTAATATTATAAAACATTCTCTATATTCAAACAACTATTTATTTTGATTAGCCATATTCGGCGGGATTGGCCGGCGACGCAAGAGTAAAAAAACAGACCAAAACAAGCCAAAGCCGACTCCAATCAGAGCAAAAATCGCCGTACTCGCAAACAGACCCGCAATTTTCCACACTTCAAAATGCCGTAGAGCCGAAAATGCCATATGAATAAATCCCAGGCCTCCGCCCAGCTGAACCATATGTAGCATCACATTTTTGAATGAAGCGCCGAACGCTAAAATATAAGCCAAGCCAAAGAAAAAAAGTGCGGCCGCGTAAATAAAATATATTAACCCTTCAAAAGTCGCTTCATCTAGCCACGGCGCCGCGCCCGAGACCTGCAAAATTGAGAGCAGACCAATCACGGCCGCGATGTAAAAGAGCGGATGCGACAGAAATTTTTTCATAACCGACGCTTCCCAAGCCGATTTTTCCAGCCGCTGTAAGTTATGTTTATCCTCCCCGCCCGCTGACCCTAAATTTTGTTCAAGAGACGGATTTGTCATTGTTTCATTATCGCTCATATTTTTTTACGGCGTGATAAAGGTGGCTGGCGGATTATTAACCGCGCCCGCACCGCCATTAACACTAGTCGTACCATTAGTCGACGATGTCGCGCTGGCTGGAATAATCGTGGAACTGCCGCTGACATCAAAACTTTGCGCGAAAATATCGCTCTTTAAATATTGCGCCAAATTAACCGGGTCGCGCTGGTCCAAAACACCTTTAACTTCCACACGATATTGCCCCTTGGGTAAGGACTTAACTGGCACATAACAACTCTCCGTCGTAAATTGCGCCATGTTGCTGGTCGCATTATTGGCTAAAATATAATTTGAACCAGTTAAGATTTTTAGTGCCCATTCATAGCCCAAAATATTACCGCCGGCCAGCGCTTTAAAACCAGTTGCCGGCGAAGCCACAGTCGCCAAGGGCTGACTGTCTGACGCAACTTGTCCGCGGCACTCGCCCGTAGTTTGAATTTTAACTGATTCTTGTTCATTTGTTTCTGTCCATAAAGGCCAAGCTTTCACGCTCGGATTTTTCTTGGCCGGAATTATTGATAATTTACCGCTCGCTTGATTTAGATCTTGAAAAACCACGGCGCGCGAAGCTGGAACAGGCATTCGACACGGCGGCGTGGCCGAGAGACAAGCTGGCAATGGTTCTAAAAACGCGCCGGCCGGTCTGATAAATAACGCGCCTGTACCGCTCGTCGCGTCCGTGCCCGCGCCCCAACCGCCCGCCACGGCTTGCGCCACCACTGAAAATTCATAGGCAAAACGATCGCTCTTTAAATACTCGGTTCTTTTGGCCGCCATTGGGCTGGCCGTATTTTTTTCTGAAGAAACCGCTTTAACCGTGATGCGATAATTGCCGTCAATCAAATCATGGCTCGGCTGATAACAGGCCGTGGCGCCGGCAATAAACTGCTCGGGATTAGTCAGAGTCAAAGGCGTGGTCGCGCCCGAAGATAATTGCGGCGGCTCGGTGCCTGTGCCCGGAATCTTTAACCAATTTCTCGTACCGGGCTGTTGCCGTTCCAAATAAAATTCATAACCCATAATCGCGCCGTCAGTGTTTGGAATAATTTGGAAACCGGGCTGTCCATTCGTGTAGGTCAAAACAATGGGACGAGTTTTAGTCGCGACAGAACCATTACAAGTCGCGGGAATGTTGGCATCAACGACCGCGCCATCATTCACAATCACCGCGCGCTGGCCATTGTTAATATCATCGGCCTGATTGTAAGTGACTTCAGTCAAAGGATAATAATTTGGATTAACCCTCGGCGATTTTAATATGAGGCCTTTTTTAGTCGTGCCCGCGGGCTGGGTTAAACGTTGATAATACAAAGCCTTGCCATCCACAAACAAACCGACTGGACGATAAGCTTGGCCTGAAACAGCCGTGCCGGGAGCGGTTTGATTTTGCGCTGAAAAATTTAATTGACTCTGCGTAGTTGAGGGCAAAGTTTGATATTGCGATAAATTGGACGAACTGCCCGAAGCCGGCGCGCTCGCGGGCAAAGAACCACTCGCGCCGCCGCTCGTTTCATTCCAAAATTTTGAAACTGCCGCATTGTCTTCACCCACCACAGCCCAATCAGAAGTTAAACTAGACGAATCCACTACCCTGACCGCGAAAGCCATTTCATTTAAGTCCAGCCCCAAACCCTTGTCGCCCAATCTGACACACGCGGCCGTTCCGGAAACTTCAAAATTTTTAAGCGCGGTCCATGAAGCGCCAGTTTTTTTGCGCGCTTCCACCCAATAACTGCTGAGCGCGCTTGAACCCTTAAAACCCAAGGCCGAATTATAAAACCATTTCAAAATCGGGTCGGTAGCAGTCGCTCCCGTGCCTTCGCAAAAATCAGTATCGCTGGCACTATAAAAAACCGCCTTGTGAGTATATTGGGTCGGAATGGGATTGGGATTTATTTTGGGCGAAGTCAAATTATATTGTCCGCCCTCGATCTGATAAACATTAACATCAGTCATACGAAGTGCTGGCCTAACGCCTTCGTCGCGGAAATCCGCGGAGGCCAAAGTCGCGGATTTTTTGAAGACATCAGACAAAAATCCTTCCTTGTTCATATATGCGATATACAAATCAACCGTGTCTGACGCACTGACATTATTAACCACAATCGCTTCAAAACGATTGCCAGAATTATCTTTAAGGGCTTGCACTTTTACGCCCGTGGAGGTGCCATTTTTAACAATCTCATAAAAAATCCAGCCCGCTGAACCATTGTCATAAGAGGAGGCATCGACAAATTGATAATGCTGGGGTATGCCGCCAATGCGGTAAGCATATTCAGCGGGACGCGCCCAAGCAAAACCAATTTGGTCAGTGCCAACAGCGGCGGTCCAGCCATTCATAGTTAAAGCGCGCTTCAAAACGCCCACCGCGCCCGGATTTTTCGGACTGGCTTTCAAACTCTCCCAGGTCGGGTCGCCGTAGGGGTCAGCCAGTAAAAAGGTCTCGTCGCCAGTTGCCACTTCCAAATTTTGCCGAAAAATTCGGCCTTGATTGTCTTTAATTAAAGCGGTCGGCCGCGGCACATGCAACTGGGTCGCCAGTGGCGTCAAAATACCTTCAAAGGAAACATTGCTTTCAGCGCCGCCATACATCGCCATAAAGGAACAGGCAGTGCCGGCTTGACTTAAACTCGGCACTTTAACTTGCATCACGGCATTGCCGCCGCCCGCCACCAGCCCGCCCACTAAATCGCCTTTGTCATTTTTTATTTGATTGGCCGCGGCCGCCGTATAACTGCTGATATTCGCGTCTACATCAAAACTGACGGCTGTATAACTAATTGGCACAGACACGCCATTGCCCGAAAATCTTTTGGCAATACCCGCGGCCGCTAGTCCGGCCTCGCCTTGCGCCAGCACCGAATTTATCAAAGACGGCCAATTATTATAGGTCGGCGGATTATTTAGGGGCGAGCCCAAGCCATAGCAATACTTGGCGGCTGATTTTGGCACATCGTAAATTTGAAAAACCAAACGAGTCGGCGTTTGCGTGGCGCTGGCATAAGGCAAGCCCACGCGGCGCGATAAAGCCGTCGCCCAATGCGTTTGAATTTTGTATGAATACGACGGCGGCGCAATGTTATTAGCCGACAAGGTAGCGGCATTGGCAATTTGATTGGCGGCGCCATTAGTCCAGGAATTGCTCGCCACAAAAGCCGCGCCCAAATTCATATCGTTCGGGCCTTGATAATTGTTAATTTCCTGAAAAGCGTCCCACATTAAATTGATATGGCTGGTATCGTTCCACAAGCCGTGTGTTTGATTGGCGGTCTTGATTTCGCCTTCAATATTTAAAGGCCACAAAATATAGTCCTTGGTTTTTTTAGTGGCTTTGTTGCTGACGGTCAATTTATAAACCCGGTCTTTTTCGTATTTGGGCAAGGCCTGCTGGTCCACTTCATAATTGCCAGCTGATTTTTTGATGAAGAGGTGATTGTAAATATAAAAACCTTGCTCTTGCGCCCAGGCTTTTGTTACTTGAAAACTGGCGTCTTGAAAAACGACCGGCCCGCCGATGGACAGTGCTAAATCATAACCGGAAGATGAATCGCCCAAATCGGAAGATGAATCGCCCAAATCTCTGTCAAAAAACCACACCGGTAAAACATTGTCTAAATTATCTTGGCTAGCGTCATCATACGCCCACAATAAATTCGCGCCAGCTGATTGATAAGAATAGCCGGCTTTTTGCGTAACTGAATTGGCGCCAAAAAAATCTTCAATTTCTTTGGGCGGCAAATTTTGCGGCAAACAACCCGCGGGATTGGCATTTATATCGGAACATTTTTTGAAAACCTTCATGCCATTTTCCACGCGATAAATCAAGCCAAAATCCTCGTTGTCGCCGTGAATGCCATTCAAAAACATACCGAAAATTCTTTGGCCCGCGGCCGTGTATTTACCTTTGGTAGTTTGATTGGCGCTGACATAATGGTCGCCCGTGGAACGTTTGTCGGTTTCCGTAAAACCCAAATACGGTGGCAAGCCGCCACCTAGACGCAAACGAATATCCCCGCGATCTACTTTTAATTCATTCATGCGCGCCACATCTCCGCCCATACTCGGCGTCACCACTAATTGGATAGAACTACTGTAGACATTGGAGTCAATCGGATAACCTTTCGGAATATCAAAATTGCCCATACTATTATTGCCGGCTGTTTTGGGAATGAAATTCATTTTATTTTCAAAAGCGATGATAGTAAAAATGTAGACATTTTCTTTGCTATAAGTATGCGCCGTGCCATTGGCATTGTAATATGTTAAACCCTCGCTGGTACCCCAAAAACCATCGCTGTAATTTATTTTTTTGCCATTATATTTTATGCCAGTTGTTGAATATGTGTTGTCCGCGTTTTTAGTCAAATCTAATTCCATAGTCATTGAACTGGCTTTAGGTATGGTGTCAGCGCCGAGTTTTAAGGCCACGCAATTATTTTCCCAAGTTTTGCGGAGCAAAGGCACAGAAGAAAAAGAAGACGCATTGGTGCCGAATTTTTCAACTACAATTTTTTTCGGACAAACTTGCACTGACACGGTAAACTTGCCCGCCAAAGTATTCCACTCGCCCTCATTTTTTCCATAAGTCGCGAACAACTGCGACCAGTCAATTTTGGGATAGGTCTTGCCATTGACCGTGTATTCGGTAAAGGCACCGTATTGATGAGTGAGGGCAGTGCTGTTAATAACCACGAAAGGATTAACACTCGTCGCGTCCACCCAGCCAACTTCCGGCAAATTCATTCTGATAGTGGCTTGCGCTTGCGTCGCGATAAACAAACCTAAAAAAATAACGAGACCTTTGATTAAAAATGTTTTTTTCATAAATCCAAAATATAATACACGGCGCCACTTAGGGCAAATCTTCCGCGAAAGCCGCGAAAACCCGCCCTCACTGGTATTTAAATTATACCATATTTTAATACACAGCCCCGCCCTCCCGTCATTCCGGCGAAAGCCGGAATCCAAAGTTCGTATCTGTCTGAATCCCGATTTCCATAGAGATGACAAAACACCCAGGCGACGGATCGCCTAAAGCGACCCGTCGCCGTCCTCTCGTCATTCCTGTAAAAATAGCCACCCGCTAATTTTATCTTACGACATCATTTCACTGCGTTTTCCCCGTTAATCCGTATTTCCATTCGCCCGAAGCAAAATCTTTGAGCCAGCAAGTATAACCACCCGCGGCCACGCAAGACTCGGAATTAAGAGCACTTAAACAACCGTTCTCGCCCGCGTTATAAACAGTCCCGCCCAGCGACTTGTTCAAACATAAGCCATAAAATTCTTCACTGCCCGTGCTTCGGCTGATACAGGCCTGCGCCTTGGCCAAATATGATTGCTTTTTAAACAGCGGGTCGCAAAAACTGTCGGTCATTTGCTTGTCAGCCACGCCCGTGGCGCACGCATCTAAATTAGCATCCATGGCAAAATTCGCGCCTAAAACCGCTCCGCCCGTATTAAAATTATAACACTGGCTACTGCCTTTAGTCGCGCAACCTTTGGCCGCGCCTGTAAATTTATCCACGCACACTCGGCTATAACCGGCCTCCGCGCAATTTTGCTTAGCAATGTTTGCCGCTTTGCCAGCCATGTTATTAATATCATTGACCCAAACCTGGCAGGACTTGCCCGTCCAATCTTTTTCGCCCGTATTGCAAACAATCGCGCTTGAGGGCTGATTAATAGTCGTGATGGTGTTATTATAAATATCAATATTAACGCATTTACTACTGCCTTGTTTTTGGCACCCTACATATTCTCCCGATGGGTTTATACAAACTTTGCTATATTGTTTGTTGGCGCACAAATCAAACCCCGCCCGCCCTCGATTATTCGTCATACCCCAAAAACCACAAGATTCTACGCCAATAGGGCAACCGGCTGTAAATCCCCAACCAAGTTGCGGTTCTTTCTTACAAATATCTTTGCTAATAAATTTTTCTCTATCCATTCCACCAAAAACCCAATTTCCTTTCTCAAAATTTGTATCCATGCAAACAAATTTATTTCCCAACGCAAGCTCATCTTTCCCCCTAGGTCTTCCTAGCGAATCTTCAGTAAACCACCGACAATTTGCAACCTCCGCTGCAGAATAATATTTTTTAATATCACAGCAATAATTATTATCCCCATTTTGGTTATAAGCGGTATTAGTCACGCCTTGAGGCGTAGCATATTTTTGACCCGCGCTAGATTGGGCTCCACCAATATAAGCATCCCCCGCTGAACTTTTTGAAAAACAAGCAAAGTCTGTTGTAGGATATGAAGCATTTTTAACTGGAGGATTAGCACCACCATATGAAGGTTGATTATAGGTTAAAAAATTTTTGGAAGAAATATAATCGTATGCCTGCTTTTCACATCTCGCGTCCGCGTCTTTGACATTCTTGCCCG
>Ga0154378_126_pt5 | contig 10809 bp, 9 predicted proteins | sample RifGroA2_FD_105622 | JGI IMG/M metagenome (GOLD analysis project Ga0154378, IMG submission 105622) | Candidatus Wildermuthbacteria bacterium GWA2_46_15
TCGGCGGCGGTGACGGATTCAATGAGGGGCTGGAAGAACTTGTTGAAAGGCGTCCAGTCCTTCATCTGCATCGCCAGCCGTACCAGACCGTCGGTGGAAACGATCACGGATTTGATCGACGACACGTGGTAGACCATGATCTCGACGCGATCAATGGCGTCGGTCACGGTCAGGAATACGGTTTCGTTCGCGTACTCTCCCTTTTGCTGACCTATCAGAGAGAAGAACGAACCGTCTTCCAGCTGAGTCACGGCGAAGCCGTCGCCGAGACGAGCCACCGCCACCAATTCATCGGTCACGACCACGACCCAGAGCGTACACGCCAAATCCCGGAGATCAACGCTTTCTTCTGACGCCAGCGTTTCCAACGCCAGGCGCGCTTGCTCAAAAGCGTTGAGGAGAAAGCGCATCCAGCCAACCCCGAGTTGGGGAAAGGCGGCGCTTTGGGCAAAGGCCATCACGGCTTTGACGGCTTCGGTAGAACCAAGCTCAGAACGCTTGGCCGAACCGGCGCCGTCGGCGACCGCAATCACCAAAGTGCCATCGGGAAACTGCGCGCAGGCGTGGGCGTCTTGGCAGGGTGTGCTGAGTTTCAGGTGGGACGTTCCCTGCCTTGACGCCCCAGCGATCTTCCAGTAGTTCTTCATGACGATTCTCCTTGTGTGAACTTATCTGACGTTATTCAATTGCCAACGAGCTTGATGAACAAAGTATAACATATTTAGAATAAAATGTCAAGATAAATAGGTTGACCTTTGCAACGTAAAAGGCACACTGACTTCAGTGTGCCTTTGGCTGTGGTGAGATGGAAAGTGCTAAACCGAGGTGTCGATGATGATGCCGCCGGGGACAGGGGGCAAGGCGACCTGGTCGCCGAGCCGCGACTGCGCGACAGAACTGACGCTTTTCGAGAGCCAGACGAACAGCTCTTTGAAGTCCAGTCCGGCCATCTTGAGCGCCAAGCCTTTCGCCGAAAACTGCTTGAGGACTTCCACGTCCGCCTGATCGCCGACGGCGATCGGGAACATGGTGACGCCCTTACGCAGTTCCTCATCCTTGCTCGCGGCGGCGGCCCGCTGCCAGGTGCCATCGGGTTCGCCTAGGGGGGCGCCGTCCGTCATGACGAACATGAACGGGCGAAAGTAATCCACGGCGTTGGCTTTGTACATCGCCTTGCGCGCGCGCAGGATTTCCAAGCCCTTGAGCACGGCGGTACCCAGCGCGGTTTGACCGCCGGTCACGAGGGTCGGCGCGTTGAACTCGGCGCCGAGGACGAAAGCGTCGTTCTCGTCCGCCGCAGTCGTGAGCGTTTCGCTACGGGTATCGAGGACGCGCACGTTGCTGTCGAAAGCAACAATGGCGACCTCGACGCGCATGGCGGTCAGCTGATCACCGCGAATGGCGGACTGGAACGCCTTCAGCCCTTCGTTGAGCTGGGCGATCGGCGCGCCGCTCATGGATCCGGAAACGTCGAGCACCAACATGGTTGGCGCCCTCGGCTCCGGGTTCTCGGCGAACTCGAGCTCCATCTCTGCTTGCTTCTTGTCGTCCATTGTAGGACCTCCTTGTGGGGAATTGGGATTGACAGATTGACAATGTTCTACTGTCGTACCTCAATGATAACATATGTTTTATAATTTGTCAATAGATGTATTGACAAAGCGGGATAGGCCCATTTTATCACACAAACGGCTTGTAAGCTTCTCTTGAGACCGGTATAATAAAATTGAGCGAATAATCTCTTAAGAACCTCGAACATATGTCCCGTCTCTTAATCGTCGAGGATGAGCCATTGCTCGCCGAGATGTATAAAGACAGTTTTAAAGAAGCGGGCTTTCAGGTTGTTTCGGTTCCTAATATAGAAAACGCCCTCAAGGAGATCGAAACCAGAAGCCCTGATTTGATCATTCTGGACATCCTGCTTCTCGATGAAAATGGCCTGTCTTTGATTGAAAAGATAAAAGAACAGAAAAGAAACATTCCTTTTCTCGTCCTCTCGAATTATGACGACCCCGAAACTATCGAAAAAGCCTTTAAACTGGGGACGAAAGACTATTTATTAAAGACCGATTTTACTCCTTTAGGATTAATCAGAGAGATCAAGAGATACTTGGAATGAAAAAAATCATTTTTATCGTTATTGATGGTCTGCCCGATGAAGCCATTCCTGAACTGGGAAATCGGACTCCGCTGGAGGCCGCCAATCGCCAGAACCTGGATTATCTCGCCCAAAATGGTTGGTGCGGTTTTTTTAAACCCTTGTTTTTAGGCAAATTACCCGATTCGGAAGAAGTTCATTTGTCTCTTTTCGGCTATGATCCCCGTCAAAACCTGCCGGGCAGGGGAGTGCTCGAAGCCATGGGGACCGGATTTAATCTTCGGCCGGATGACGTCGCTCTCCGGGGCAATCTGGCCACGATTGACGATCGGAACAAGATTCTTGACCGCCGGGCCGGGAGAATCAAAACCGCAGACGCGGCCAAACTGGTCAACTCGTTGCGAGGAATCAAAATTGACGGCGTTGAATTCATCGTCAAGACGGTCTATGGACACCGGCTGGTCGTCGTTTTAAGAAGCAAAAATGTTTCCACCCAAGTTTCCGACACCGACGACAAAAAGATCCGGATCAAAAAAGATGCCCGGCCATTGAAAAAAGAAAAAGAGGCGGAATTCACGGCCCGGATCTTAAACCAGTTTTTGGAGCAAGCCCGGCTGATCTTGAGTCAGCATCCCCTCAACCGAAAAAGGACCAAGGCGGGAAAACCGCCGGCCAATTTCATTCTGATTCGAAGCGCGGGCAAACTAAAGAAAGTTCCGTCTTTCCAGAAAAAGTGGGGACTGAAAGCCGCCTGTGTTTCCAATGGCGCCCTCTACAAAGGGATCGCCAAATTCCTGGGCATGACTCTCGTCAAAGAAAGCAGAGGAGACCCGCTCTCCTCCGTCTATATTAAAAACAAATTTCTGGCCGTCAAAAGAACCTTGAAAAAATACGACTTTATCTTCTGCCACATCAAAGGAGCCGACCTCTTGGCCGAAGACGGAAAGGCCAAAAGGAAAAAGGAATTCATTGAAACTATTGACAAACAATTGCCAATCCTCGAAAATTTAAAGAGCACTCTTTTGATCGTCACTTCAGATCACGCCACCTCGTCTTTGAAAAGGCAACACGAGAAGTTTCCGGTCCCGATTCTGATCTACCCCAGCTCAGGAACGATAAAGCGTCAAAAGTTCACCGAAAGAGACTGCCGGAAAGGAAATCTCGGCGAGGTCAAAAACTTGAAAATCATTCCTTTGGTTTTAAAGATCGCCTCTAGAGAGATAAAAATTAATTAATTTATAGCGGGCGGTACGCCGCCCGATATATCGTAAGCGCTATGAAAGTAAAACTCAATTCGTATCTTATTATCGCTCTGGCCTTCGTGGTGGCCGGAGTCATTCTTTTAGCTGGGCAAATTAAAAATGGCCGCCTCGTCCTGCCGACCATCACCGTCGGGTCTTCGTCACAGAAATTAGCCGAGAAAGCCATCGACTACATTAATAAAAATCTGGTCCAACCGGGTGTCACGGCCACCATAGTTAAGATCTCTGATGTGGGAAATGTCTATAAGCTCGATATGAAAGTTGCCGGCCAGAACGCCGAATCCTACGTTACCAAGGATGGTAAATTTTTCTTTCCTGAAGGTTTTGACATGAGCGTCGAGCTTCCGGCTCAAGGCCAAAGCAATAATTCGGCGCCAGCCAGCGGCAACGCTTCTGGTGGCGGCTGTGGAATATGAAGTCAGAATCGTATCTGGTTCCGGTCTCGATCGTCGTGGCCGGTGTTATTATTGCCGTCGCCATTTTTACAATCAGCCAAAAAAGCGGCCCGGTCAGCCTGACGCCCTCGTCATCGCCTGAGCAAGCGAATCTATCACCGGGAGCTGACCAATTCAAAAAAGTGACAGAAAAAATAGACGTCAGCCAAGACCCGGTTTTGGGAACGCCCGAGGCTAAATTATTAATGATCGAATTTTCCGATTTCCAATGCCCTTTCTGCCAAAGACACGCACTTAACGCTTTCCCGGAAATCAAAAAGCAATACATTGATACGGGTAAAGTCAAATTAGTTTTCAAAAATCTGCCGCTGCCGGCCGACAGCCCTCCTTATCATAAAAACGCTCAATTGGCGGCCGAAGCCGGAGAGTGCGCCTTTGAACAAAATAAATTTTGGGAATACAAAGATAAATTGTTTCAGGACCAGCAAAAATTAGGCAAAGACGATTTGAAACTCTCGGCTAAAGAGCTCGGATTGGACAGCCAGAAATTCGATGATTGCCTTGATTCAAGAAAATACGAACGAGAGGTAAAAGAAGATCTGGCCGAGGCCCAAAAGCTGGGTATTGGTGGCACGCCGAGCTTCGTCATCGGCGACATCCTGGTTGACGGCGCCTATCCTTTTTCAACTTTCGAAAAGATCATTGAAGAAAAATTAAAGCAATAGATAAAATGATTAAGATTTATTCGACTCCGAGCTGCCCTTATTGCGTCACCTTAAAAGAATTTTTGAAAGAGAGAAATTTTGAATTTCAAGACATTGATGTCTCCCAAGACGAAAAAGCTTTAGCAGAGATGATTCAAAAAACCGGCCAATACGGCGTGCCGGTGATAGATATTGACGGGCAAGTAGTGGTAGGGTTTGACAGAGAGAAAATTTCTAAACTATTGAACATTAAGGGGTAAGTTGACTATATGGTCAAAATCGCTATCAATGGATTCGGTAGAATCGGAAGATTAACATTAAGGCGGATTCTCGAGAATCACCCGGATTTAGAAGTGGTGGCCATTAACGACCTGACCGATAGCCAAACTTTAGCCTATCTTTTAAAGCATGATTCTGTCTACGGAACCTGGGGTAAAGAAGTTTCACCGGGTGGAGGAGATCAGGGCTCGACAGGGAAAATTATGGTGGATGGTAAATCCATTCTCGTTTTTGCTGAACAAAACATTTTGGTTTTGCCCTGGGAAAAATTAGGGATAGACATTGTCATTGAATCCACCGGCCGTTTCACTAAGAGGGGAGAGGCGGCCAAGCATCTGGAAGCCGGAGCCAAAAAAGTCGTCATCTCGGCCAACGCCAAAGACGCCGACATTTCTCTGGTCCTGGGCGTCAATGAAAATCAGTACGACCCGGCCAAACACGATGTCATTTCCAACTGTTCCTGCACGACCAATTGCGCCGCACCTACCCTGAAAGTCCTCCACGACAGCTTGGGAGTGGAAAAAGCGATTATGACGACGATTCATGCGGTGACACAGACTCAAAGTTTAGTTGATGGCCCAAAAACTGACCTTCGAGAGGGGAGAGCCGCTTTTCAGAATGTCATCCCGGCCGGCACCGGCGCCTCGGAGGCCATCGCCCGGATTCTGCCGCAACTGGAGGGCAAGATCTCTGGTTCGGCTTACCGCGTACCGGTCATCTCCGGCTCGGTCTTAGAAATCGTGGCTCAAATTAAAAAAGAAACCTCGGTTGACGAAATCAACCGGATTTTCGAACAGGCCGCGAAAAACGAAATGAAGGGCGCGTTGGCTGTTTCTCATGAAGAACTCGTTTCGAGCGATATTGTCGGGCGCCCCGAGGCCGCGATTATTGATTTGCCCCTGACTGAAGTCATCAATCTGCCCAAAACCAAAGACAAGAACCTGGTTAAGGTCGTCGCCTGGTATGACAACGAATGGGGCTACTCCTGCCGGCTAGTGGCATTGACCGAATTTATCGCTAGAAGAATCTAGCTCAAAAACACGAGTGAAGACAAACTAAAACGGTGTTTTGCTCCGTTTTTTTAATTGAGGTACAATGAAAGAGTCAAACCATGATCAAAAAAGGAGATCTCTATTATCCCACCAAAGAATTCCGGAAAGCGGCTCAGCTCAACGACGAGTCTGTTTATGATAAAGCCGCAGAAAACCCAATTAAGTTTTGGGAAGATTTGGCCGAACGGGGAATTGTCTGGCGAAAGACCTGGACAAAAGCTTTCGTTCACCGGCCGCCGCATTTCCAGTGGTTCGTGGGAGGAAAACTAAATATCACAGAAAGCTGCTTTAACCGGCATTTGCCAGCCCTAAAAGACAAAGTCGCTTTAATCTGGGAACCCGAACCATTGAACGAAAAACCACGCCGCCTAACTTACAGAGAATTATTTTCAGAAGTCGGCCGTTTCGCTAACGTTTTAAAGAAACTCGGAGTGAAAAAAGGGGATCGAGTGGGCATTTATTTACCCATGATCCCGGAAGTCATAATGGCCATGCTGGCCTGCGCCCGAATCGGTGCCATTCATTGCGTTGTCTTTTCCGCTTTTTCTCCCCAAGCCCTCAAGGTCAGGCTTCAGGATACCCGGGCCAGAATTCTCATCACGGCGGACGGCTATTACCGAAGGGGACAGGCCATCAATCTCAAGGCCGCGGCGGACGTCGCCCTGGCCGAGACTCAAGTTAAAAAAGTGATCGTGGTTAAAAGAGTCGGCAACAAAGTTGCCTGGCAAAAAGGAAGAGATTTTTGGTGGTCGGATTTAGTCAAAAAAGAAAAATCAGCCTGCCTGCCCGCCATCATGGAAAGCGAAGATCCTCTTTTTATTCTTTATACCTCGGGTTCAACGGGTAAACCAAAGGGTTGTGTCCATACCAACGGAGGTTATGCGGTCCAGTCTCTCTGGACGGGCAAATGGATTTTTGACTGGAGAAAGACGGATATTTTTTGGTGCACGGCCGACGTAGGCTGGGTGACGGGCCACACCTATGGCGTTTATTCACCTTTATTGAATGGCGTCACCAGCCTAATGTTCGAAGGCGCGCCGGACTTCCCGGAACCCGATCGCTGGTGCCAAATCATTGAAAAATACCGGGTCACCATTCTTTACACCGCCCCCACCGCCATCAGAATGTTTGCCAAATACGGAGAGGATTTCGTCAAAAAACACGATCTGACGAGCCTGCGGCTTTTGGGTTCTGTCGGCGAACCCATTGATGAAACGGCCTGGCTCTGGTATTCCCAAAACGTGGGTAAAAGTAAATGTCCCATTGTTGACACCTGGTGGCAAACAGAAACCGGCGGCATTTTAATTACTTCTTTACCCGGCCTGGGTCCGTTCAAGCCCGGTTTCACCGGCCGACCCTTCCCGGGCATTAAAACCGATATTCTCGACGACCGAGGGAAGTCCTGCCCAGTTAATGAAAAAGGGAATCTGGTTATTCGGCCGCCTTTCAGTCCCGGTTTCTTCCGCGGTATCTACAAGAATCCGAAAAAATATCGGGAAACATACTGGAGCCAATATGGGTCGAAAATCTACTTTACTTCCGACGGCGCCCTCCGAGACAAGCGAGGATTGATCCGCATCATCGGCCGGGTCGATGATGTCATTAAGGTCGCCGGACACCGTCTTTCCACGGGCGAACTGGAGAATGCCGTCAATCAACATCCCTCTGTTGCCGAATGTGCGGTGGTCGGAATTCCTGATAAGATAAAGGGGGAGGTGCCCGTCATCTTTGTCGTTCTGGGAAAACCCCAGCCGGAAGAAAAAATTAAGCCGGAGATCATCAACCAGATCAAAAAAGAGATCGGCCCCATCGCCTTGCCCAAAGAAATTTATCTGGTCGAAGACCTGCCCAAGACCCGTTCGGGAAAGATCATGCGCCGGATTCTGAAAAGATTCTTTACCGGCGAGGAATTGGGTGACTTTTCCACTCTATCTAACCCTGAAATCGTCGAAAAGATAAAGAAGATTATTGTTCGATAATGAAACAAAAATCTCAAAAACATATCCTCTGGTTTAACGAGATTTCTAAAGGAGACGTGCCTTTGGTCGGAGGAAAAAACGCTTCCCTGGGCGAGATGTTCTCAAAATTAAGCTCGAAGGGAATCAATGTTCCCGATGGCTTTGCTCTGACCAGCCAAGCTTATTGGTATTTTATAGAAACCAATGGCCTGCAAAAAAAACTAGAAAAGATCTTTAGGGGTTTTAACCCTCAGAGTATCCAGAACCTGCAAAAGACCGGAAAAGAATGCCGTACCCTCATTATGAAGGCTCGCTTATCTCAAGAACTCAAAGCAGAGATTTCCCGCTTTTACCGCAAGCTTTCGGCAAGATGCCGGCAAAAGGAGGCGGACGTGGCCGTCCGAACCTCGGGAGTGGCGGAAGACTCGCCGACAACTTCTTTCGCCGGACAGTTTGAAACTTTCCTCAACGTCAAGGGTGAGAAGAAACTATTCTCTGCCGTCAAACAAAGCCTAACTTCAACTTTTACCGATAGAGCGATCGCTTACCGCGAGGAGAATAAAATTCCCCAATTAAAATTTGCTCTGTCAATCGGAATCCAAAAAATGATCAGGTCGGACTTGGGGTCTTCGGGAATAATGTTCACCCTGGATACCGAAAGCGGCTTTCCTGATATTGTTTTGATAAATTCTATCTGGGGCGTGGGAGAAATGATTGTTAAGGGCAAAATCACTCCGGACGAATTCCAGGTTTTTGAAACGACTTTAAAGCAAGGGTTACCGGCAATTATTGTCAAAAATCTGGGCCGGAAAAGAGTAAAATATGTTTATAATAAAAATGGGGGATTAAAAGAAGTTGAAACCGAACCAAGAGAGAAAACCACTTTTTCAATCACCGACCAAGATATCTTACAATTGGCCAAGTGGGCCTGCCTAATTGAAAAACATTATGGTAAAGAACAAGATATTGAATGGGCAAAAGATGGAAAAACCGGTCAACTTTTTATTGTCCAATCAAGGCCGGAGACAATTGAAGTTCTCAGGGCGAAAAACATTTTTGAGGAATACCAGATAAAAACCAAAGCTGAACCGATTTTAAAAGGAATAGCAGTGGGAAATAAAATCGGCAAGGGCAAGGCTAGGGTTATTCCCAGCATTTTGGAGATAAAACAATTCAAATTCGGAGAAGTATTGGTGGCTAAAATGACTGACCCGGATTGGCTACCGGCAATGCGACGGGCTTCAGCTATCATTACCGATGAAGGAGGCCGGACCTGCCATTCGGCTATCGTTGCCAGAGAATTGGGAATTCCTGCCATCGTCGGCACTAAAACTGCTACTCAAGACCTGAAGAACGGCCAGATTTTAACAATCGATTGTTCTTCGGGCGAAGGAAGGATTTTTGCCGGCAACCTCGATTTTAAAATAAATACTTATAACTTAAAAAAGATCCCCAAAACCAGAACTAAAATAATGATCAATCTTTTAGAGCCACAGAGCGCCTTTAAATCATCTTTTTTACCAAGCGCGGGTGTCGGATTGGCAAGAATTGAGTTTATCATCGCTGAAAAAATTAAAATCCATCCTTTAGCGCTTTTTCATTTTAACAAATTGAAAGACAAAAGCGTTAAAAAAGAGATAGAAAAAATTGCTTTTGGCTACCAAGATAAAAGACAGTATTTTATTGACGAACTGGCCGAAGGGATCAGCCAGATTGCCGCCGGATTTTGGCCAAGGCCGGTCATTGTCAGATTGTCCGATCTGAAAACCAATGAATACCGGGCTCTAATTGGCGGTGAATTATTTGAACCAAAAGAAGAAAACCCGATGCTGGGACTCCGGGGAGCCTCAAGATATTATGATCAGAAGTTCCAGCCGGCTTTTGAAATGGAATGCCGGGCTTTGAAAAAAGCCCGAGAAGTTTTTGGCCTGAAAAATATTAAAATAATGGTGCCTTTTTGCCGAACCCCCGAGGAAGGAAAAATAGTGCTGGATTTAATGGAAAAATTCGGTCTTGTCAGCGAGGTCTATGTCATGGCCGAAATTCCTTCGAACGTTATTTTGGTAGAAAAGTTTCTGGATATTTTCGACGGCATGTCGATCGGCTCCAATGATTTGACCCAGTTGGTTCTAGGCCTGGACCGCGATAATGCTGACTTAGCCCATATCGCCGACGAAAGGAACGAAGCGGTCAAAGAGATGATTTCAAAAATAATCAAATTGTGCAAAAAAAAGAAAAAATATGTCGGCATCTGCGGCGACGCCCCCAGCACTTTTCCGGATTTTGCCGAATTCCTGGTAAAAGAAGGGATTGATTCAATCTCGGTCAGCCCAGATGTTTTGATAAAGACTATTATTAATGTCGCTAAGGTAGAAAAAAATGTTTGATATTATTGCTATTGGCTCGGCCACCAAAGACATCTTTTTGGGAGCCGAGAAATTGAAAAGAGGGAAAGATTTTTGTTTCCCCTTGGGAAAAAAGATCGAAATTAAAAATGTCCGTTTTTTCAGTGGCGGCGGGGGAGTCAACGCGGCTTCCACTTTCGCTCGTCAAGGATTAAAAACGGCTTTTTGCGGCGTGATCGGCCAGGACCTGGCTGGCCAGGAGATTCTAGACGAACTCAACCAAAAGGGGATTGACGTCAGCCTGGTCAAGGTAAAACAAAAAACGGCAACCGACCTCGGCCTCATCTTTCATGCCGAGTCAGAAAGGACCATTTTGCTTTCTCATTCCGCCTCCCGCACCCTTTCGGAAAAAGACATTGATTGGAGTAAATTAAAAGAAACGAACTGGTTCTACCTGGCCCCTCTCTGGGGAAAAGCCGCCAAATTAACCGAGAAATTGCTTAGCTTAGCTAAGCAACGACAGGTTAAAATTGCTCTCAACCCGAGCCTCGACCAGTTCAAATTGAAAGATGCCCCAGAAATCCTGAGCCGGGCCGACGTCTTGCTCCTCAACGACGACGAAGCGTCGCAACTAACTGGCGTTGAATCATATCAAGAGAAAAAAATCCTCAAAAACCTTTGTGCTAGGCAACGCCTAGCACAAAAACAAATCGTCG
>Ga0154378_110_pt1 | contig 10777 bp, 12 predicted proteins | sample RifGroA2_FD_105622 | JGI IMG/M metagenome (GOLD analysis project Ga0154378, IMG submission 105622) | Candidatus Wildermuthbacteria bacterium GWA2_46_15
TCTATTGAGGGAGAGTGAAGGGGTAAAATGATTTCCATTCCGACGCCGGAGGCTATCCGGCGAATGGTGATGGTGGCGCCGGCTTCATGGCCGTGTTTCCTGGCTAAAACCAGGCCTTCGAAAACATGGGTTTTCTCTTTGTCGCCCTCTTTTATTTTCTGGGAAACTCTAATCTGCTGACCGGGCTTGATCTCGGGCAGGTCGGACCGCAAATGCGGCTTAAGAAAATTTTGGATTCTGGATTGTAATTGTGCTTTTTGCATTTTATTTTCCTTTTAATTTTCTTGGTGGGCAGCACAGGATTCGAACCCGTAGCCTTTTCTATGTCGAAGAAATGCTCTGCCATTGAGCTAGCTGCCCCCGTCTGATGGGCGCGGCAGGGATCGAACCTGCGACCCCCACTTTATAAGAGTGGTGCTCTGCCATTGAGCTACGCGCCCAGAACTAAAGAGCCTTTATCTTTACTCTTAAATTGCGAGGCTTCGGCCAGCTTCTCTTCTCTTCGGGCCGAATCAACTCTTCAAACTCCTGCCTTTCGATGATCTCTTTTTCGATCAAAACCCGGGCTACTTTCTCCATTAATTTCTTCTTTCGGATCAGGATTTTATCCGCCGTTTGCTTGGCTTGATTAATGAACTTTTCTACTTCTTTGTCAATCTTGACCGCCGTTTCTTCGGAATATGGCTTTTGACCGGAGACGTCCCGGCCCCAGAAAAATTCATTCTCTTCCTCGCTGAAACTAATTGGTCCCAGGGAAGACATGCCGTATTCTTTGACGAGCTTTCGGGCCAAGATCGAGGCTTTCTCGAGATCATTACTGGCGCCGGTGGTGATTTCGCCGAACTTTATCTGTTCGGCGCAATAACCGCCTAAAGAAACAGCAATTTCGGCCAGAAACCCGGTTTTGCTTTTGATTTTTCTTTCTTCGGAAGGTACCTTCAAAGTGTAGCCGGCCGCCATTCCCCGGGCAATAATGGATATTTTTCTGACCGGCTCGACGTCCGGAGAAAAAGCCGCCACCAAAGCGTGGCCCACTTCATGGAAGGCGGTGATTTCCTTTTCTCTTTTTGACAAGATGTGGCTTTTTCTTTCGGGGCCCAAGAGGACTTTCTCAATTGATTCCAGGAAATCTTCTTGGGAGATTTGGGTTTTATTCTTCCGGGCGGCCAAGATGGCGGCCTCATTGGCGACGTTGGCTAAATCGGCTCCGGAAAAGCCCGGTGTTCTTTCGGCCACTTCTCTCAAGTCGAGATTGGCCATCAGAGGTTTGCCGCGGGCATGGATTTTTAAAACTTCTTCCCGGTCATTGATATCCGGCAGGTCGAGGACGACCCGGCGATCAAACCGACCGGGCCGCAAAAGAGCCGAATCTAAGACATCGGGGCGGTTGGTGGCGGCAATGACAATGACGTTGGTATCTCTCTCAAAGCCGTCCATTTCCACCAGTAACTGATTCAGAGTTTGTTCTCTTTCGTCATGCGACCCGCCCAGGCCCGTGCCCCTGTTTTTACCAATGGCATCAAGCTCATCCAAGAAAATAATACTCGGGACGTGTTTTTTGGCGATGGTAAACAAATCCCTAATCCGGGCCGATCCGACGCCGACGAAAAGCTCGACAAAAGAAGATCCGGAAGAGTGAAAGAAAGGAACGTTGCTTTCCCCGGCCACGGCTCGGGCCAAGAGGGTTTTACCGACTCCGGCCGGGCCCAACAGTAAAACCCCGCGAGGGATTTTGGCGCCCATAGCCAGGAATTTCTTCGGGTTTTTCAGGAAATCAACCACTTCTTTTAACTCCTCCTTGGCTTCTTTGAGGCCCGCCACGTCCTTGAAGCTAATCTTTTCCTGGGGGTGGCCTTCGGCGCCGAAGAGTTTGGTTTTGGCTTTAGTAAAGTCAAAAACTTGAGTGGCGCCGACCTTGGCTTGACGGAACATAAACCAGAAGAAAACGCCAAAAAGAAGCAAGGGTAGGACAAAAGACAAGATTTGCCCGATGACCAGAACGGTTCCGCCCTCTTTTTTGACCTCAATTTCAATGTTCTTGAACTTTTCTTTATCAACGCCATAATTAACCAGGGTTTGTGAGAGGGCGGTTTCCGGTTCTTTTAGGACAACCGCTTTTGTCTCGTCGGAGAGAAGAACCTGCAGTTCGTTTCCTTGGACAATGACTTTTTTGACTTTATCCTGATTAATCTGTTCCACCAGCTGGGACAAAGATAATTCTGAAGGGGGGCGTCCGGGTTGCATGAATAAGGCAAAAACGGCGGAGATTCCCAAAAAGATCAGGACAACGAAGATAAAGCTTTTTAACAATTGGCTCATTTTTTGTTCTTTTCAGGTTATTTAAAGAACTAACTTTAAGAGCAAGCGGTGTTCCTTTATATCCAGCAAGAGGACTTCAAAATCGTATTCGGATCCAATTTTAAGCAATTCTTCCATTTTCTGCCGGGTGCCGAATTCAGAGATGTGACAGAGTCCCTGAATTTTCGCGGCGACCTCAACAAAGGCGCCAAAAGGGTTGAATTTGGTGATTTTCCCCCGAGTGATCTTACCCTTTTCATAAGTTTTCTCGATGGTTTTCCAAGGGTCTTCTTTTAGAGCCCTCAAGGACAAGGAGACTTTACCGTTGCTGATATCAATAATTTTCAGTTTGACTTTTTCACCAACCTGAACCACGTCGCCGGGATTTTCGATTAGTTGCCAGTCAAGTTCGGAAATATGAACGAGTCCCTCGAGGCTATCGGCCCCGAATTTAACAAAGGCGCCAAAGTCCACCACCCCGGTTATCTCGCCCTCAACAATATCCCCGACTTTATAATCCTTAAGAATCTCTTTGATCTTTTCTGTCTCCTTGATTTTTTCCGAGAGAATCAATTTTTCGCCCCGGGGATCGAGGTCCAAAATTTTGACTTCCATTTCCTGACCGACAAATTTTTGCAGTTCTTTCAAAATCTTCATCGCATCGCCATCTTCGACGCGGGGGTAATTGGCCGAGCTTAACTGAGAGACGGGTAAAAAGGCATTGACTCCCATGACCGTGGTCAGGAGGCCGCCCTTGTTGGCGCCGAGAATCTTGACCATGATATTTTCGGCCGTGTTTCTTTTTTCCTTCAGTTTTAACCAGGAGATTTCACGATCCGCTTCCAGAGCCGAAACCTCAATGAATCCTTCTTCGTTTTCCAGGTCAACGATTTTAATAAAAAGCTCGTCTCCTTCTTTGGCTTTTTTCAGAAGGTCCTTGGCCAGGAGAAACTCTTTGCCATAAATAATGCCGGTTCCCCAGCTGCCGAGATCAACGAAGATAGAGGATCGGCCGCGGCCGATGATTCTTCCTCTGACAATTTCGCCGGCTTTTGGCGGTTTCAATAGTTCACTCCTATCTTTTGCGATTTCTTCCATGGTGGTATTCATATTCATATGTTTGAATTTATCATAACTTGAGGAAAAAATCAATCTTTGATATCATGTAGTATAGTTTATTCCGCCTAAATTTATTGTACATGCAAATCATTTGGCGCGGTCAATCTTTTTTCCAGATCATTACCGCTCAGGCGAAAGATGCCCCGGTTTCTTTAGCCATTGATCCTTTTTCTGACGATCTGGGCTTAAAGGTTCCCGAAGTTACGGCCGATATCGTTTTAATTACTCATGATCACAGCGACCACAACAACCTCAAGGCCATCAAGGGCTCGCCTTTTGTCATTGACGGCCCTGGAGAGTACGAGATTAAGGATGTTTACATCCAGGGGATTCCGGCTTTCCACGACAAATCATTAGGCCGGGAAAGGGGCCGGGTGACGATTTATACGATTGAAAGCGAGGATATAAGGGTTTGTCATTTGGCCGACTTTGGTCAAAAAGAGCTTTTCTCGGAGCAAATTGAAGACTTGGGCTTGGTGGATATTCTTCTGATTCCGGTGGGCGGAAACCATACCATTGACAGCCAAGAAGCTTCCAAGATCATCAGCCAGATCGAACCCAAAATCGTTATCCCCATGCACTATCAATTGCCGAAGCTGCGCCCGCCAGCTGGCGGAAAGCTTGATGGTCTGGATAAGTTTCTCAAAGTCATGGGAGAGAAAGCTTCCGAGCCCCTGCCCAAGCTGACGATTAAGCAGAAAGACTTGCCGGCCGAGGGAATGAAGACGATTATTCTCCGAGCCCAGTAATTTACCGTGAATATCTTAAAAAAAATTCAAGAGAAATCAGAGGACGAAAGAAGGATAATCTTCTGGATTTTAGTCATCGTTATCGGTCTTGTTTTGTTCGGCGGCTGGCTGGTCTTGATTAAACATCGCTTGGTTAATTTGAACCAAGGCAAACTGCGTCAGGAATTAAGACTGCCCGAATTAGAAAAGCAGATCAACGACTTGCCCAAGCCGGAACTAAATCTTGGGGTAGATCAGTTGAAGCAATTAGAAGAACTTTTCCAGAAAGAGGCGGTCACCCCGTAGCTCGGCCATGAAGAAGAAAAAACCAATCCGCTCCGCCAGTCGGCGGACGGCGGAGAAAAAGATAATCCAGGGAGAAAAGGCCGGTTTTGACATTGGCCAGGTTGAATCGCGGGAAATCGTCGAAGAGATGAAGGATTCCTACATTGACTATGCCATGTCGGTGATTGTCTCGCGGGCCCTGCCGGATATTCGCGACGGCTTAAAGCCCGTCCAGCGTAAAATTCTTTTTACCATGAAAGAAGAGGGTTTGACGGCCGGGGCCAGGTTTCGCAAATCAGCGACCGTCGTCGGCTCCGCGTTGGGCCGCTACCACCCGCACAGCGACGTGGCCGTCTATGATGCCATAGTGAGAATGGCGCAGGATTTTTCTCTCCGTTATCCCCTGATCCAGGGCCAGGGCAATTTCGGCAGTGTCGATGGGGACGAAGCCGCGGCAATGAGATACACGGAGTCTCGGCTTTCGAAAGTGGGGGAAAAAATGCTCGAGGACATCGACAAAGACACGGTGGATTTCATCGATAATTACGACGGCACCCGAAAAGAGCCGAGTGTTCTGCCCTCGCCTTTGCCCCAATTGCTTTTGAACGGGTCTCTGGGCATTGCCGTGGGCATGGCCACCAACATGCCGCCGCATAACTTGACCGAAGTTTGTGACGCTCTCGCCTACTTGATTGATCATCCCAAGGCGGATACCCAAGACCTTTTCCAATTTATCAAGGGGCCAGATTTCCCGACGGGAGGCCAGATTTTTAATTTGAAGGAAATCATCGCCGCCTATTCCCAGGGCAAGGGGCCGGTTTTGATGCGTGGCAAGGCCGAAATCGTTGAGCAAGAGAAAAGCGGCCGTTTCCAGATCATCATTTCCGAAATCCCCTTCCAGGTTCAAAAATCGACCCTGATTGAGCGATTGGCCAGCCTGGTTTCAGAAAAGAAGATTGAGGGCATCCGGGACATCCGTGACGAGTCAGATAAAGAAGGGCTGAGAATCGTCATCGATCTGCAAAAAGAGGCCTATCCGCAAAAGATTTTGAACTATCTTTACAAATTTACCGATCTGCAAAAGACTTTTCATATCAACCTTTTGGCTTTAATTGACGGCCTCCAGCCCAAGGTTTTGTCTCTGGCGGAGCTTTTAAGCTATTTTTTGCTCCACCGCCGCGAAGTGGTTTTTCGGAGAACCAAATATGATTTGGAAAAGGCCCAGCAACGAGCCCACATTTTAGAGGGTTTGCATAAATGTTTGGCCAACATCGACGAGGTCATCCGGATCATCAAGAATTCGGCGAGCCGCCCGGAGGCGGAAAAGAATTTGATGAAGCGCTTCAAACTAAGCTCGATTCAAGCCAATGCCATTCTCGAGACAAAATTAGCCGCTCTGGCTAAACTGGAGAGAAAGAAAATCGAAGAAGAGTTAAAAGCCCTGCAACTTAGAATTAAGGAACTGACCGTTATTTTTAAGAGTCCGGAAAGAATTAAGGGAGTGGTCAAGAAGGAGCTGGCGGAGATTAAAGAAAGGTTTGGCGACGAAAGGAGAACCAAGGTGGTGGTTCGGGAAATCGAAGAAATTGCCGAAGCCGATTTGATCCCTCACGAAGAAACCATCATCACCCTCACCCGCGGCGGTTATATCAAGAGAATTAATCCTTCGGTCTATAAACTGCAGAAACGAGGCGGCAAGGGCATTCTGGGAATGAAAACCATGCAGGAAGACATTGTTGATCATTTTGTTTCCGGAATGACTCACGACGACCTGTTTTTCTTTACCGATTCGGGTAAGGTTTTTTGCACCAAGGTTTTTGAAATTCCTGAAGGAACCCGGGTGGCGCGGGGTCGGGGCCTGCTCAATTTCTTAGAGATTTCTTCTCAGGACAAGGTTCTTTCTTTGATTGCCTCGAGCAAGAAAGATCAAGAACAATATCGTTATCTGGTCATGGTGACCCGGAACGGTATCATTAAGAAAACCGCCATTGACGCCTTTGCTAATGTCAGGAAATCAGGCCTGATTGCCATGACCCTGAAAAAGGGAGATACTTTAAGAAAGGTCGCCAAGAGCACGGGCGAGGATGAAATTATCATTGTCACCCGAAAGGCCCAAGCCATCCATTTTAAAGAAAAAGATCTGAGGGAAATGGGGCGCCCGGCCTCGGGCATCCGGGGAATCAGATTAAAGAAGGGAGATGAGGTAGTGGGCATGACCGTCATACAAACGAAAAATCCAAAATCCAACCCTTCGACAGGCTCAGGATTGTCCCGAGCAACGTCGAGGGACAAAATCCAAAATCCAAAAAACGAAGAAAAACAATACCTTCTGATTATTACCGAGAACGGCTATGGCAAGAGAAGCGAAGTCAATGATTATCGAATACAAAAGAGAGGCGGGAGCGGGATCAAGGCGGGAAAAATCACGTCCAAGACCGGCGAGATCATGGCCGCCAAAGTCCTTTCTGACGAAGAAGACCTGATTGTTATCTCTCAAAAAGGCCAGGTGATTAGAGCGGTGATTGCCTCGGTTCCGAAATTATCCCGGGCCACTCAGGGAGTCAGAATCATGAAGCTGGGAGAAGGAGATAAGGTGGCCTCGGCGGCGTGCATCTGAAAAATTATGGATTTTCTTAATCCGGAACAAGTCTTAAACCAGATAGAATTGCGCGAAGATATGATGGCGGCGGACTTTGGCTGTGGCGTCGGGGGTTGGGCTATTCCCCTGGCCAAGAAATTAAAAACGGGCAAGGTTTATGCAATTGATATCCAGGCCGAGGCTTTGGCGGCCCTCAGAATAAAAATGGAAATGGGCAAGATGAATAATATCCGGCCCATCCGGGCCGATCTGGAAATGGGCTTGGGCTCTTCGGTTCAGAACAATCTGCTCGACTTGGTTTTGCTGACCAATCTTTTGTTTCAGGCTCAGGACAAAAATCAGATCATCGCCGAGGCCAAAAGAGTTTTACGGCCCGGCGGCCGGTTGCTGGTGACTGACTGGAAGACGGATTCGTCCTTTGGTCCCCAGGAGAACCGGATTTCTCTTAAAGAGGCCAGTGAGATGATTGAAGAGCGGGGCTTCAAATTGGAAAAGGAACTAGCCGTGGGTAAATATCATTGGGGCTTGCTTTTTACTAAAATCTAGTTTATGCTAGCCTATATGAGGTCAATTTCGAGCGAAGCGAAAAACAAGGTTCTGCCGAGCGAAGCAAGGCAGGTTCTTATTCTTCTTCTTTTGATCCTTGGTTTCGGCCTACCCCTTCTGGCGGGAGCCCAGATTGTCATTGATAACCCGCTGAGATATGCCAGCATTCAGGAATTGATCGACGCCGTCATCAAGTTCATCTTTTTGATCGCTTTAGTCGTCTCTCCTCTAATGATTGTCATTGGCGCCTTTTATCTCATGACGGCCGCCGGCGATCCGGGCCGAGTTAAAACAGCCAAGACTATTTTTCTTTATACGGCCATCGGACTGTTTGTCATTTTTTTGGCTCGTGGCTTGGTGGCTTTGATCCGATCGGCCATGGGCGTAACGCCATAGTAATTTTAAGATTAACAATCTAAAGGTCGACGAGTAGTTTCAAATCAGCTTTCGAGATGACAAGAAAACAAAATAATGAAAAAAATCCTTTTTATTCTGCTTTTTGCCAGTTTGATTATGCCGATGGTGAGCCTGGCCCAAAGCGCTCCAGAAGATTGCTGCAAGATTAGAAAGAATATTACCATTGACGGCACGCCTTGCGCCAGCGGTACGGTTGTCGGACCGACGGGCGGAACCTGCACCCTGGGAATTAACTGCGTTACCGAAAAATGGGGCCTTTTTTGCGCCATGAACACCATCTATGCCATTACTGACTGGGCCTTTCTTTTCCTGGTTCTGATCGTGATTTTACTGGTTATTTGGGGTGCCTTCAGTATTATGGTGTCGTCGGGCGATGCCGCGAAGGTGAAAGAAGGCCGAGACAAAATCATGTACGCGGCCATTGGCCTTTTGGTGGCCCTGGTTTCTCGGGCGGTGCCGTCGATTGTTAAGGCAATCCTGGGCTACACCTAGAGTGCGGTTTGCTTTGTAAACAAAAACAAAGACAGCGATTTCCCGCTGTCTTTGTTTTGTTCTGGACTTGATTTTGGAATCAATCAGGCTAGAATAGCAGGTAGCGCGGACGTGGTGAAACCGGGAAACACGCAAGATTTAGGATCTTGTGCCGCAAGGCTTGTGGGTTCGACTCCCACCGTCCGCACAACTAAAAACTCCGCCTTCTGAGCGGAGTTTTTGCTTACCCATCTTTACCTGATCATCAGCTTGGTCACCTTTTCCTTCTGGATCCGGGGTATTCTAATCGTGAGGATGCCGTCTTTCAGGGTTGCCTCGGCCCGGGAAGCATCAACTTCTGAGGGCAGGACAAACTGTCTCGAGAAAGAACCCCAGTGACATTCCTGGATAAGGTAATCATCTTTTTCCACCGTTTCTATTTTCTCGCGATTGCCCCTGATCTGAACCATGCCGTTTTCAATCGTGACTTCAAGATTCTCTGGTTTCACTCCGCCGATGGTTGAATCAATGACCACCTCCCCGTCGGTTTGGTAAACATCAATCGAGAGTTGTCCTTCGGTCTTGGATGAATCTTCTTGTGGCGCGGGTTTTTTCCTTTCGGTTTTCTCAACCGTATTTTTTTCAATTTTCGTTGGCATCTCTTCTGTTTCTTCTTCTTCCTCTGGTTCTATCTCAACTTTCTTTTCAGTTTTGAATTGGTGTTCGGGTTCTTTTTCTTCTGGGTCTTCTTCTGGTTGAGATACTTTTAATATTGGTTTGATGACCTTTCTCGCCGGTTTTTGTGAAACCGGTTTCTTTTCTTTGACGGGGTGGTCTCCTCGAGTCTGAGCCCCGGAGTCGAAAACCTGATCTTGACTGCCGATTAACTTTTCGAAAAACGAAGCCATGTGAGTAAAGTTAATTATTTTAGCTATTGAATCTCGCAGATGCCCTTCATCTCTCTCAGTTTTCTGAAACCCAGAGAAAGAACCAGGGCTAAATTAGTTAAAATGAGGACGGGGATTAAAAACCGAACATTCCCCTCAATTACCATTATAGAAAAATTATAGAGACCATGCAAGAAAATCGCCAGGGTAAAACCGATGAGAGCCAGTCTAATTTTCATTTTTGGCTGGTACAAAGCCAGAGCCAGGAAGATTCCCAGAGTGCCGGAGGCCAGGGCGTGAAGAAAGGTGGCCGAAACAAAGCGGAAGAGACTGATGGCGATCGTCCGGGCCGGAGAAAGAGTGAGCAATCCCGGGCCAACTATGGCCAGGATATTTTCTGAGGCGGCAAAGCCCAGGGACGAAATGATGAGGTAAAGAGGCAGGTCGGTCGGCTCGTCAAAATGTGAGCTTTTTAAAATCTTATCTTTAACCACCCAATATTTCAAAACCTCTTCGACCAAAGCGACGCCCAGGAAAAGCACGAAAGTTGTTTTCCAGATGGATGGTTCCCAGAAACTCAAAGTATCAAAGATGCCGAACTGAATCAGGGCGGCCGGGAAAACGGCCAGAGAGCCATAGATAAAAATTTTGACGACTTGGCGGTTGTCTTCAGGATGAACGTCTTTGCGTAAAAAATACAAAAGCCAAATGATGCTCGGAGCTAAGCCAAAGAATATAAGAAGAAGATAATTCATTTAGCGAGGCCAGGTTTCTATCGATAAGCTTTTCTTTTTCTTTTTGATCGGCAGCTGCTGCCAGATTTCTTCGGTGACAAAAGGCATAAAGGGATGCAGTAGTTTTAACGAGGTGGCCAAAACATAAAGCAGAATTGGCTGAGCCTGTTTTCTTCGGTCTTTGGTTGACTCGATGTATTTGTCGCAGAATTTTTTCCAGAAAAACTGGTAAAGTAACTCTGCCGCCTGGCCGTAGCGATATTTTTCCATCAGTTCATTCGTTTTTTTGATGGTCTTTTCCAGTTCTTTTAAAATCCATTTATCGTTTGAACCCGCTGATTTGCGCTGATTTATGCTGATACTTCCGCGTTGTTTAGCGTTTGGTTCTGCGTTGTTCGGCGTGGCCAGGATAAACCTGGCCGCATTCCATATCTTGTTGGTAAAATTTCTCATCGCTTTGATTTTATCTTCGCCGATTTTTAAATCGGCTCCGGCCGCATTGCCGTAAACTAAAGAAATCCTTAAAGCGTCGGTGCCGTATTTTGCCGTCATATCCAAGGGATCAAAGCCAATGCCCGCCGTTTTGCTGAACTTTCGTCCCCGCTGATCTCTGACGAGCCCATGGAGATAAACGGTTTTGAAGGGAACTTTTCCGGTCATTTCCAGACACATCATAATTTCTCTGATGACCCA
>Ga0154378_104_pt4 | contig 10169 bp, 11 predicted proteins | sample RifGroA2_FD_105622 | JGI IMG/M metagenome (GOLD analysis project Ga0154378, IMG submission 105622) | Candidatus Wildermuthbacteria bacterium GWA2_46_15
TTATATCCTCCTCAAAAAGGATGCTCGGCTCGTGATCATATATCGGGTCGATGGCTTTGACTTCTTTTCCCTGTACAAAAATGCGTATTTTCCCGGCCTTAATGAATTTTCGGTATACCTGTCCGAAATGGGAAGAGAGGTTCTCTGCGAGCCCGTTTACCTTTTTCCACTGGCAATTATCGATTCTGTTGATCGTAACCACCGTCCCCGTGTTTCTACGAGGAACCTCGTCGACTGGTAAACATTTCTGTCTGTCCAGCATACATACATCGAACTGGGCAATGGTCGCAGCACTTGCTGGCTCGAGTGTTTTAACGAACTCATTCCTACTGAAGACCAGGTCCAGGTCTTGTACGGATCTAAAGGTATCACCTGTTGCGTCGCGGGTAATCACTTCCAGGTAGGTCCCCATAGAGATGCTTGCGGTTACCAGCCCCATGCCATATAAGCCGAGGTCACAAGAAGCGTTCTTGTCGGCCTCAGAGCCGAGCTTAAGGGCCTCGTCTAGAATTTCTTTAGACATTCCTACGCCATTGTCGGAAATAACTATGCTGGACACGTCGCTCTCGGAGTCTTCGCGCTTTTTGTCGGACATAATGTCCACCCAGACATGCGTGGCATTGGCGTCGATTGTATTATCGACCAGGTCCGCAAGGGCGGTTAGGTTGTTATAGTCGAGGTGCCGGAGGGAATAGACTAATTTTCCGGCGTTGGGGAGATTGGGTACAAGTGAATCTTCGTTTGTCATATTATTTTCCTTTCTGATAAGAATCAGAACTGTTTTCTGCGATTTGGGCGGAAGAAAGATCCTCTGCCGGGTAAATAAAAAAGCACGCCTTAAAAATAGGTGTGCCTAGGAATAGTCGATCATTTTGTGCCTCCCCTGCTCGATAAAGCAACCGAACAGTTTTACCGAAAGATTGTTCCAATATGGATCGGAACATGTTAAGTATACCTCAGGCTAGGGAGATCTTCAAGGGCCATAGGACCTATACCCATATAGGCCCTCATGTTTAATGTATTTTTCGCGTTATCAAATGGCATATTGTCTCTACTGCCGTGTAATCATACCCCTAAAAACTTCGCGGTGCTCCCGGTTTTTCCCGGGGTTATTTCCAGCCTGGTTTCTACCAGGGTTTTGAGTTCCTGGACGTGGGAGATTATGCCTACCAGGCGGCCGTCTTTGCGGATTTCTTCCAGGGCGCGCATGGAGAGGTCCAGGGTTTCGGGGTCCAGGCTGCCGAAGCCTTCGTCTATGAAGATGGTGTCCATCTTTAGGCCGCCGGCGTAGCCCTGGGAGACGTCCGAGAGGCCCAGCGCCAGGGAGAGCGAGGCCAGGAAGCTTTCGCCGCCGGAGAGGTTGGCGGCGGGTCTTGAGGTTCCGGTGTGGGTGTCGAAAACCTCCAGCTCAAGGCCGCCGGCGCTGCGGCCGTCGGACCGCTCCTGGAGGCGGCGCAGGCTGAACCTGCCCTGGCTCATTATGCTCAGCCTGGCCGAGGCCTGGAGCAGGACATCGTCCAGGAAACCGGCCAGGACAAAGCGCTGGAAGGATAAGTTCCAGCCGTTTTTACCGTTGGCGACATCGGACACCTGGCCGTAGACTTCGAAAGCCTTTGAAAGCGCCGCGATTTCTTTCTGCTCTTTGGCTACGGCGGTAAAGACGCGGTTTGATTCAGCCAGCGCGGCTTCTGCTTCTGCCAGGATCTTCTGGGAGCTCTCGGCCGCGGCTTCGGCGGCTTCTGTGTCCGCTGTTACTTTTACCAGGTTGGGGCGTTTAAGAGCCGCAACTGCGGTCTTGGCGCGGTCTGAGCGGTTTTTGGCGGAGGCCAGGGTTTTGCCGTAGTCTTCGATAGCCCTCCGCATGTCTTTGCGCACCCCCTCTTCCATTTTTGCGTCTTCATAATCTTTTTCACCGCTGAAGCCGCCATGGGTTATAGCGGAGATGAACTCCTTTTTTTGTTTTCTCGCCTCTCTGGCGACTTTTAGTTCGGCGGCCTTGGCTAATTCGGATTTTTTCGACGCGACAGAATAGTACTCGCTGGCATTCTTATCTGCCGCCTTGGCGCTGTTTAAAGCTTTTATTAATTGCGCGGCCTCAGCCTCTGTTGTTTCTATGGCGGCCTCAAGGCTGTCCGGGGTTGAGATACCTTTGGGAAGGCGCTGGCGCGCGGACTCGGCTTCGGCTTTTAGGCCGGAGGCTTTTTCCCTCTCGGCGTTCAGAGCGTTTGTTTTTTTCTTTTGGCTGGTTTCAAGAGCGAGCTTATTGCTTTTGGCGCCGGTTAATTTTTCCTTAGCGGTTTCGCCGGCTTTTATAGCTGTTTTTAATTCGACGACTTTGTCTTTTAAGGTATCCAGGCGGCCGGCGGAAGCGCGCCAGCCTTTGGGACCCTCCGCTATAACGGCTTCTTCCGACCCTATGGTAGCTTTAAGGGCGGCCAGGGCGCTTTCGGCTTCGCCAAGGCGCTTGTTTTCCTGGTCCAACTCTTCCCTGGCGTCCTTTAAGCGGGCCTCTATTGCGGCCCTTTGATCTTCCGGCAGCGCACCTTTGGCGGCGGCAGGCTTAGGGTGCTCTTTTGAGCCGCAAACCGGGCAGGGGGCCCCGTCCTCCAGCGCGGCCGCCAGGTGGGCGGCGAAGACGCGCTCAAGTTTAGCTATAGCCGCAGCATGCTCCGCTTCTGTCTTTTCAACTTTTGCTTTCTTTTTTGTGACGGAATCCGACAGGGAGTCTTTGCCCGCTTTGAGAACCTTACGTTTTTCCTCTAAGCCGCTTAACTTCTCTGAAGACTTGGAGAGGCGTTTTTCCAATTCCAGCTGGCTTTCGGCCGCGGCTAAGGCTTTGGAGGCTTCCCCGGCTTTGTCCTTTGTGGTTTCTAAAAGCGCGATCTCTTTTTCTACAAAGCACAGTTCCTGTTTAAGCGCTTCGGCTTCGTCATTATATTTAGCGCAGGCCTGCTGCGCGGCTTCAAGCGCGGCGGCTTTGGAGGAATATTCCTTCAGCACAGGCTTCAGATCTTTTAACTTGGACGCATTGGCCTCCAAGTCTTTAATGCGCGGATCGGTTTTTGCGGCCTTTTCCAGGTCTTTTTTGGCTTTTTCAGCGTCGGCCGCGGCTTCTTTAAGCTCAAGCAGGCTTTCGGCCTCTTCCTGTTTGGCGACGAACAGAAGCCGCTCGCTTAACTGCCAGAGGTCCTCATAAGTCCGGAAGGAAGCCGCTTTTTCCGCCCGATTCAAAGCTTTCCTCTGCTTCTCTATTTCGGCCTCAACGGCTTCTATGGCTTTAAGCTCGGAGGAGGCCGCGTCTAATTCTTTGTATTTCGCTTCACAGGCCTGGGCTTCCTGAAAAGCTTTGCGGGCGGCCTGGGCCGCTTTTTTATCTTCGGCGGCGATCTGGTCTTTGCCGGTTTTTTCAGTTTTCTGTGTTTCTATCTTTTCTTTAAGCTGCTCTTCTGTCTCCACCCCGGCGGCTGACAGGGCGCCTTTAATTTCCGAGGAAACTTTTGCTATCTGGTCGTACAAAGTCTTGGCTTTTACCTGCAGGGCGTCCTGGATAAGCTTATAATAGCCGGTTTTAAAGAGGGCTTCCAGGATGGGCTCCCTTTCTTTGGCGCCGGCGGAGAGGAATTTCTGGAACTTGTTCTGCGGCAGCATTATGATCTGGGTGAACTGGTCGGCTTTCAGGCCAAGCAGGGACTCCGCCTTCTCGGTGCATTCGCTGGCGGTGAAGTCGCCGAGCAGGGTCCAGTCTGTGCCGGAATATTCCCAGATGGCTGCTTCGGCCTGCCTGGTGGTAAAGCCTTCCCCGCGCTTTTTCTTAACGTCCTGGGCGGGGGCGCGGCGGACCTTGTATTTTTTTGCGCCAAGGGAGAACTCGAAGACTACGGAGACCTCGGTGCCTTTTTCGGCGAAGTCGCTGACCATCCTGTCGCCCTGGCGCTCCTGGCCGGAGGTTTTGCCGAACAGGGCGTAGCAGATGGCGTCCAGGATGGTGGTTTTGCCGGAGCCGGTTGGGCCTGTGATGAGGAAGAGTGATTTCTCGCCCAGGACGGTGAAATCTATTACCGTGCCGGCTCTGTAAGGGCCGAAGGCGTTTATCTCAAGTTTAATGGGTCTCATTCCGCTTCCCCCTGCGCTTTTTCAGCCGCGGTTACGCCTTCCTTGAAAGCGGCCGCTGCGGTATCATGCTGAAACCCGAGCTTCCGCAGTTCTTCCTCAAACTTGTAATACTCGGCCCGGCTGACCAGCTTCACGACGCAATCCACATCCTCGGTCGGGCGTATCCCCGGAGCGGCTGGATCGGCCAGATAAAGGGCCACCGTACTGCCGCCGACAAAAACTACTTTTTCGCGCAGCGGGCCGAGGCCTTTGGCTATTTCAGCCAGCATTTCTATGTTTTTCATTTATCCATTACCGCTAAAAATCTGGACTCCAGTTCCTTCGCGGCAATGACCTTTTCCCTGGCGCGGCCGACCCTGAGGGCGTCAATCAAAGCAAGGAGCTCGTATAACTTCCTGTCATTTACAGCTGCCAGGGGGGCCTTGGGATATAGCGGTTCTATCGCCTGGCCGCGGACTTTACCATCATCCCAGGGCCACACATAGACGTCCTCTTTAGATGCGACTATGCTTTTAGACAAGGGCGGCGCTGAGTGGGCCGTGACGATACCGCGGCAGATGGGACCGGGCCTGGCCGGGAACACATAAGTCAGACCGTGTACAAGGAATTCGAGCAGCGCTGTTTTCATGACTCTTTTTTTTGCCGAATCAATAAACCTTGCCGTTTTGCAGCGATCGAGGGCAAAACTTATCTCTGGCTGGGAAAGCTCCAGGGCGGCTGCCAGGTCTACATGGCGCCAGGGTTTATCCCCAAGCACAACCAGTTTCAGCATTATAACGATATCCTGCGGCTTAATTCCGTTAAAAGGTCTCATCCCCAGAGTATAGCAGACAATATTTCATATTTCAATATGTTATATTAACTGTTCCACACCACAAAATGGTGTGCTTAAACATGCAGGCCGCAGGTGTTTATCTCAAGTTTAAGGGGTCTCATTCCGCTTCCCCCTGCGCTTTTTCGGCCGCGGTTACGCCTTCTTTGAAAGCGGCTGCCTGGTCTTTGGACAGTTCATCCGGGGTTACCTGCTTGTAGAACGAGGAGAACAGCTCTACCGGGCTTTTTTCGCGCTGGGCGCGGGTCATGGCCACGCCGGCGGCGGGGGCCAGGAGCGGCCTTTCTATGTGCAGGGCGTTGGGATAGACTTCGCGCAGGCGGCCCATGGCGTCGAACACGGGACCGGCGTCGAGGAGCCGGGCGAGGATATAATCTTCTTTGCTTTTATCGCCGCGGCCGGCTTTAATTATTTCATCCAGCTTGCCTTCTACCACGCGCAGCTCGCGGCGCAGGGTTATGGGGATATCTTTCAGGGTGCAGTCGCCTTTGGCGTCCATTTCGCCCAGGAGAAAACGTTTTTTGTGTTCTTTTTCCGAGAAGGAATATTTATAGAGAGAGCCGGAGTAGGCGATATTGTTCGCCTGCTTCTGGGGGCCGTGCAGGTGGCCCAGGGCGGTATAGTTGAAGTCGGAGAAGATGGTTTTTTCTACGGCCTCGCTGCCGCCGATGGAGAGCGGGCGTTCGGACTCGCTGGTGGTTCCGCCGGTCAGGAAGACATGGGCCAGGGCTATCGAGCGGGTGTTTTTGGGGTGGGCGGCTTTCAGGCGCGCGACCAGGGCGGCCAGGCCGGCGTTCTGGTCTTTCAGGCTTGCGTCTTTAAGGCGGTCGCGGAAGAGTTCGGTGCCGGCATAAGGCAGGGGGTAGATGTGGATTTTACCGTGCTTATCGGTGAGCTCCACGGCTGAGATGTCGGCTTTCAGGTCGCCGCGGATGAAGAGGTTGTTTGCCGCGAAGAGGCGGGAGCCGAAATCCAGGCGCTCGGGGCTGTCGTGGTTGCCGGCGATGAGGATGACGGGGATTTTGAGGGAGAGCACCAGCGTGGACAGAGTTTCGTCGCAAAGCTGTACGGCTTCCGGCGGCGGGACGGCCCGGTCGTAGATGTCGCCTGAGATAAAGATGGCGTCAGGCTTTTCGGCCTTTGCGAGTTCAATAAGCTGGGCCAGGGCGTGGGCCTGGTCTTCTATCAGGCGGTTTTCGAACAGAAGTTTGCCAAGGTGCCAGTCGGATGTGTGGATGAATTTCATTGTTGCCCCTCTAAGCCCGGCTGTAAACCGCGGATTTTGAAACGATACTATAATTCGCCGGTGCTTTATATACCCTAAAACGGGTATGAGTAATTATAGCGTTGGGGTGCGACAAGGGCTTGTCGCTGGCGGGATTAAATAAACCAGTGTGCTTATGGTTGCGTGGGCCGGCACTGCGCGTTATAGTAACCCCGAAAGCTACAACACACCCTTTGTGAGCGTAAGGAAAGTTGCCCACCTGGGCGGGCTGCTATTAGTATTTTTGGGAATCATTTTCGCTATTCTGCGTTTGATGGATCTGGTTATTTTTTTGTCCCCATGCGTATATTTAAGCGCTTTTTCACAGGCCCACAACGCTTCCCTGGCCTTTCCCATTCGTTTAAGCAGCGGGGCAAGGCATTCGCTGTAAAATGATATTTTGTGAGTATCCCCGTAGAATTTTTCGCGGGTATTTCTCGGCCATGGGCCTTCGGACATAAAGGATTTATATTCAGCCAGGGCCAGATGATACTTACCCATTTTGCTGTAAGCTTTAGCGAGACATAATCTTGGGTATCCAAACACATATTTAGGGGCCAGCTTCACGCTTCTACGGTAATCAATTGCTGCAGCAGGGTATCTCTTCATATCCAAATAGCAATGGCCGCGCCACATATAACCAGTCACCTCGCCAGGGCATAATTTTATTATAGATTCGAACAAGTGCAGGGCCTGAGTGTGTTTTCCGGACTGAAGAAATCCGACACCTATTTGCCAAGTGTTGAATATCTTCTGCCCAGAGTCGGCAGCTATATTTAATTTTAAAAAAGGCCTCTTCGAGGTACGCTTTCGCTGCGGCTTCATAACACCTCCACACACGCTTGCAGGGATGGAAAATCCAGCCGGCATTAAGCGGTTCTGTTTTATTTCTTCCCCTCCAGCTGGCGGGCTTTTGTGCTGTCCGCGCGGGCCCTTTCTTTATCGCCCAGGTCGAAGTAGACGGCGCCGCGGCGCTCGTAGGCGGGGGCGCACTTGGGGTCCAGGTCTATGGCGCGGGTGTAGTCCTGGATGGCTTTGGCCAGCTCTTTTTTCTTTTCGTAGACCTTGCCGCGCAGGAAGAAGCAGTGAGGGTCCTGGTCCGTGAGCTTTATAGCCAGGTCCAGGTCGCGCTCGGAGTCGTCCGGGCGGTCGAATTCTAGCAGGGCGCGGGCGCGGAAGTAGTAGTTGTCGGGGTCGCGGTCATCCATGCGGACTGCGGCGTCGTAATCGGCCAGTGCGCCTATCAAGTCCCCTTCCTCCTCCAGGGCCATGCCGCGGTTGAGGTGCAGAGCAGCGACGTCCGGATCCAGTTTTATAGCTTTGTTCAGGCATTTTACAGCCGCTTTGGGTTTGTCCACCTTCCCGTATAAGATTCCGAGCTGGTTCCAGTAGGCGGGGCTCTTTGGATCGAGTTTTACGGCCTGCTCGCGGTCTTTAAGAGCCCGTTCCGTCTCGTCCCTGGCCTCAAGGGCATTGGCCCGCAGGTTATAAGCGTAAGCGGCGCAGTTGGAGGCGGGGATCAGCCGGTTGGCAAACTGAAGCGCCTCCCCGGCTTTGCCGAGGCCGAGATGGGCGCGCACGGCGGCGGTGAGGAGTTCCTCGTGGTCCGGCTTCAGTTTAAGGCCCCAGGCCGCTGTCTCGGCGGCTTCTTTGAAGCGGTCATCTGACAGCAGGCATTCGGCCTTGCCCTGGAGGGAATCAAGGCTCACCGGGTTGCGCCCCAAGTCCGCTTCGAAATCCGTCAGAGCCGAAACCGGGCGGCCGAGCAACTGAAGGCAGAGGCCGCGCAGATAGCGCATCTCGCAGCGTCCGGGCCAAGTTCGGTTCAACTCGGTGAAGTCGTCCATGGCTTTTGCATGCTCACCCAGCGCCATGTAAATTACGGCGCGCAGTTTATACAGGTTGGGGTTCTTTTTGGTTAAAGAGAAGGCAACCTCCACATCTTCCAAAGCTTCTACCATGCAATCCTGGTGCAGGAAGAGGAATTCGGCGCGGTGGTAATAGCGTCGCCAGCAGGCCGGGGCAAGTCGGATGGCTGCGCTGTGAAGGCGGAGGGCCGCCTTTTTAAAGGTCAGGAGCGTTAACAGATTGGCGGCATAGGTTATCACGCTGCCGAGCGCCCAACGGTAAAGGCGGCCGGGGAGGCCGGTTATTAGCTTCAGCAAGCAGACCAGGAAAATTCTCATTTCGCCTCCAGGTCGTTTTTGGCGCAGGGAACCATGCGGCCCTGGCTGAAGGGGCAGGGTTGGCAGGCGTCCATGGCCTCGCCACGCTGGCGCACCATCTCTTTGAACGTGGCGCAGCCCGAGGCAAAGCTTAGTAGAAGGAAGCAGAAAGCCGTTATAAGCGCTTCTTTGACTTTCATAATATCCCCTATTCTTCCGGCTCGAACTTGTCCTTGCCGGCGCCGCAGCGGGGGCAGGTCCATTCTTCCAGGAGACTGCTGAATTCCCTGACCTGCGAATTATCCACCGGAGTTACTGTCTCAAAGTGGCTGGTTATATAGTCCTGGACCAGTGTTTCCGAGGAGATGCGGTTGAGCTGCCCTTCCTTAGGATCGTAGACATACCCGCATTCTTTACAGACATAGCGCCTCATCATAAGGCCCCCTTCTTGTTATAAATATTTTAGCAGTGACCTGTGACAAAGGGTTGTCGCGGCTTTTGGAACTAAAACAAATCCGCCAGCTGCCGCCAAATATTTTTCAGGAAGCTGCCGCCGCGGCCGGGGCCGGGGAGGTCGGTGGACCAGGGCCTGAGGTACGGGTAGCAGGTCAGGGCCACGGCGCCGAGATAGGGCTGGGCCAGGTACTCGGGCGGGCAGTCCAGCATGTCGTGCACGGGGTAGGCCAGGTGGGACTGCTGCAGCTCCAGCAGTTCGGCCGCGGCTTCGGGCATGCCCTTCAGAAGGGCCCCGCCGCCGGAGAGGATAACCCCGCCGGACAGGTCCGGGTAAGGCGACTTCTGCACGGCCTCGAAGGCCATTTCGAAGATCTCCTCCAGGCGCGGCTGGATGAAAGTCAGCAGGTCCTTGGTCCCTATTTCCGCCTTGGTGCGCCTGTCGGCCTTCATGATGGTTATCCGCTTTTCTTTATCGAGCAGGGAAGTGTAGCAGACGCCGTATTTTTCTTTAAGCTCGCGGGCCCAGCCGGCGGTGGTGCCGAGGCCGTGGGCGATGTCCTTTGAGATGCTGTCGCCGCCTATAGTGAGCTCTTTTGAAAAGTGGAGGGAGCCCTCGAAGTAGATGCCGAGGGGGGTGGTCTGCCCGCCTATATCCATGAGCAGGGGGCCGAGGGCTTTTTCTTCTTCGGAGACCACCAGCTCGCCCAGGGCGAGCAAAGTGTAGATGGGGTTCTCGGCCGCCTTGAAGCCGGCCGTGCTGAGGGCTTTCATCAAATTGCTTATTACCGGCGTAGAGCCGAGCACCATATGCGTCCGGACTTCCAGCAGGTCGCCCTGCATGCCGATGGGGTTGGGAACGCCCTGCAGGCGGTCCAGGGAAAACTTCTGGGGAACCACGTGCAGGATCTCCATGCCGTGGTCAAGGCTGAAGGCCTTGCCGTTTTCTATCACATTGGAGACGTCCTCGGCGGTGATCTCCTGGTCGGTGCGGGCGATATTGATGCGGCCGTGGCCCTCCAGCGAGTAGAGATGCGGCCCCCTTATCCCGAGCAAGACGTCGGAAGCCACCTGGCCGGAGCGTTTCTCGGCGGCCTCCACGGCTACGCCTATGGAGCGGGCGGTTTCCTCGATATTTATCGCCATGCCGGTCTTGAGACCTTTGCAGTCGGCCGAGGCCCCGCCCAGCACGCGGACCTTGTTCGCCTCCTCGTCGCGCGCGGCGATCACGCAGGTTACCTTGCCGGAACCGATGTCGAGCCCGGTAAGGATTTCTGATTTTGCCATATGAGAGGTCTCCGGTCAGCTTCCTGTCTTCAGCCGCGCAAGATGGGCGGGGCGG
>Ga0154378_126_pt1 | contig 9795 bp, 13 predicted proteins | sample RifGroA2_FD_105622 | JGI IMG/M metagenome (GOLD analysis project Ga0154378, IMG submission 105622) | Candidatus Wildermuthbacteria bacterium GWA2_46_15
GGGCTATCCCATTTCATGATGTGCTCCGGTTGGTTGGTTACCCAGAGCAAAAAATCCCAGGGTTTCTTTTTCTCCGGGTCCACCTCGACGCGGCGGCCGCTCAGCTGCTTCTTTAAATTAAGCCTTGCGAATTGGGCGTAGCCCGGAAACTTGGCGGTATCGAAAACCAGGCCGGTCTTGGTCCGGTAAACAAACTCGTTCTTCTCGATCTTCTTGATAAGCTTTATTTGTTCTTTGATATGGTTGGTGGCCCGGCACAAAACGTCCGGTTTCTGGATATTGAGCAAAGTCAGGCTTTCTCGGAACTGCTGGATATACTTGTCGGCGATCTCCCAGACGGTCAACCCTTCTCTCTTGGCTCCCTTTTCCATCTTGTCTTCGCCCGCGTCTTCGTCCGAAGTCAAATGGCCGACGTCGGTAATGTTCATGACCCACTTGACCCTATACCCCAAGTATCTCAAAAACCGGATCAGAACGTCCCACTGGACGTAGGCGTACATGTGACCGATGTGCTGGTTCCAATAGACGGTCGGTCCGCAGGAGTAAATGCCGACCAATTTGGGCTTTATCGGCTTAAAATTTTCTAGTTTTCTCGTTAAGGTATTGTAGAACTGAATCATATTGTTTAATTTACCATTTTTTACCATTTTTTCAAAGCGGTAAAAAGTTGGGTTTGTTATCTCCTAAAAACTATGTTAAATTAAAACCATGAGAAAAGATATTATCGTTTCTCTGGTCATCGGGGAGATCAGCGCTTGGCTGATGTTGCTAATTTTTAAAAATATTGGGAACCTGCCTTTTGGATTCGACAAGCTCACCACAAGTTGGTGGCTCCTGCCGATCGTTTTTCCGCTACTCTGCGCCGGAGGAATGGTCGTCGCCCTGTTTTTCAAGAAAAGGCTGTCTATTCTTTACCAGTTCGCCAAGTTCTTTTTGGTGGGCGGCCTGAACGTGCTGGTGGACCTGGGCGTCTTAAACCTCTTGATTATTATTTCCGCCATCAGCGCCGGTCTCTGGTACTCCGTCTTTAAGGGGATTTCCTTTTTGGTCGCCACCGTCAATTCCTACTTCTGGAACAAGAATTGGACCTTTGCGCCTCAGCGGCGCATCCGCCGAGGAGGCGGATCGGCTGAGTTTGGTCAATTTCTGATTATTAGTACGGTTGGTTTTCTTATCAATGTCGGCGTCGCTTCTCTGGTGGTTAACCTCATTGGCCCCCAATTCGGATTAGCCCTCAAGACCTGGGCCAATGTCGGCGCTTTGCTGGGCAGCGTAGCAGGATTAATGTGGAATTTCATAGGGTACAAGTTTGTGGTATTCAAATAACCATATGTCTCAGGTCTTCTACCGCAAATACAGACCAAAAACATTCAGCGAAGTCATCGGCCAGGAACACGTCGTCAAAACTCTGACCAATGCTCTAAAGTCCGGAGTTATCTCCCACGGCTATTTATTTTCGGGCCCGAGAGGGTCAGGCAAAACTACCATGGCCCGTCTTTTGGCTAAAGCCGTCAATTGCTTGGACCGAAAAGGATCTGAACCATGCAATCAATGCGACAGCTGTATTGAAATTAATGGAAGCAGGGCGATTGACTTGATCGAGATTGACGCGGCCTCTTCGGGCGGCATTGACCAAATCCGGGAATTAAAAGAGGGGATTCATTTTTCTCCGACCAAATCCAAATATAAAATCTTCATCATCGATGAGTCGCACCAGCTGAGCAAGGAAGCGGCTAACGCCCTTTTGAAAACCTTGGAAGAACCACCCTCTCACGCCATTTTTATCCTGGCCACGACCGAAATCCATAAGATGATTCCCACCATCATTTCCCGCTGCCAGCATTTCGACTTTAGGCGGCTGACCCTGCCCGAGATTATCCAGCGCCTGGGAATAATTTCAGAAAAAGAGGGGATTAAGATCGAAAAACCCGCCCTCGAATTGATCGCTTTAAATTCAGGGGGGTCTTTCCGGGACGCCGAAAGCATTCTCGACCAGGCCGCCACTTTTTCTTCTCAAATAGGAAAAAAAGAAACCACCATTTCGGTTGAGGATTTAAGAGAGTTGTTGGGCGTGGTGGAAATGGGAAAGATCAGCCGATTGGTTGATTTATTGTCCGACAAAAAGACGGCCCCGGCCATTGGCGCCCTGAACGAAGCCTTTGACCAAGGGGCGGATCTGCAGCAGCTGGCCATCGAACTGATCGGCTATCTCCACGCCACCTTGATGTTCAAGATCGGCGGCCCGGAACTCCACAATCCATTGATCGATGGCCTGACCGATGAAGAATTCCAAAAATTAAAAGAGCAGGCGGCTAAGCTTAAAGAAGAAGAGCTTCGCCGCCTGATCAATCTTTTGCTCGAGGCGCAAAACCGCATGAAATCTTCACCGATTATCCAATTACCCCTGGAGCTTGCCATCGCCGAGTTCTGTGGTATATAAAGAGAGAGATTTCACATTGCGGGGTCGTCTCGCCTCGCCGGCGAGCGCCGAGGAGGCGCTAACGACAGGACGCTAAAGACCATCGACCAAATAGGAGCAAACCGCTATTATGTGGTATGTTTACATCCTCAAAAGTCAGAAAAATAAAAGATTATATACGGGCATAACCAACGATCTAAAAAGAAGATTTTCCGAGCATAACTCTAATAGGGGTGGTAAATACACAAGTAGAAACGCACCTTTTAAGCTAATATTCTACGAGGCTTATTCAAATAAGAGAGATGCCGCTGAAGCTGAAAAGTTTTTCAAAAGCGGATACGGAAGAGAGGTGTTGAAAAAAGACAAGTTAAAACATTATTTTGAAACGAATAGATGAACGGATTCGTTAGAAAGGGCACGTGCGCCGACGGAGAGCGAATCCGCCTCTTCGGCGGATGTGCCGATGAGCACATCCGCCTCTTCGGCGGATGTGCCGATGAGGCACATTGCGGGGTCGTCTAACGGCAGGACAGCTTCCTTTGGAGAAGCATATTTTGGTTCGAATCCAAGCCCCGCAGCAAAATGCTTCGCATTTTGTCCCGAGTGAGGCGTAATCCGACGAGGGACTACATTTGCGAGGAAGTACTGAGCACAACAGCGCGAAGCTCAGATAAAGGGTTGGCACCGCGAGAAAAAACTTAATTTAATAAAGGAATCCAAATGAATAAGAAAATTCTCTTTTTGATACAGCAAGCCGGGCTGTTGTTGCAAATGCCCCGGTCGCACGTGCGTAATCTAGGAACCGCTTTTGATACCGTCGCTTCCCACAGCCACCACGCCTCAATTATTGCCTATTGCCTGGCGCGAATGGAAAAACTCAACCACGAAGAGGCGATGAAGGCGTTGAGCATGGCCGCTTTTCATGACCTGGCCGAAGGACGGACAGGGGATCTGGATTTTGTCTCAAAAAATTACACCAAAGACGACGAGGAACAAGCGATCAAAGACCAGTTTAAAAACATAGATTTCGGAGCCGATCTGGAAAAACTGCTCAAAGAGTATAATGAAAGAAAAACATTGATCTCTAAATGCGCGAAGGATGCTGATTCGCTGGCGCAGATGTATCACGAATGGGTTTTAACATGGAGAGGAAATAAGCTCGCCCAACAGTGGTTCGAAGGGGATTTCATTGCTCGCGTTCCTTATTTTGACACAAAGTCGGCAAAAAAGCTGGCTTTCGCTATGAAAGACAGCAATCCCAACGAGTGGTGGTGGGATGAATTCGTCGCGAAAGACGGTGAAGCCAAAACAAAAAAACATTTGCTCGGGAAGAATTACTCGAACAAAAAGAAGAAATAATAGCTCCGATCAAAACGTACCGTTCCGGAAGTTAAAAGTCGCTGAAATTTCGCAAAAAATAATGCTCATCGATGAAGTTGAAATAGAAATAAAGGCGGGCCATGGCGGAAAGGGCGCAGTGGCGTTTAATAAAAACATGAAAAGCCTCGGGCCGGTCGGAGGATCGGGCGGCCGAGGCGGCAGCGTCTATGCCGAAGGCGTCTCCGATCTCACCGCCCTCCAGCAGTTCCGCTTTAAAAAGGTGTTTTCGGCCGGGGACGGCCGGGACGGCCGCGGCCAATTCCGCGACGGTTACAACGCCGGTGATTTCGTCCTAAAACTTCCCATTGGCACTGTCGCCCACAACCTTACCAGCGGCCGCGAAATTAACTTTGAAAAGATCGGCGAGCGGATCCTCCTCGCCGCTGGCGGCCGGGGCGGGAAAGGCAATTTTCAATTTCGTTCTTCGACCAACACGACGCCGAAACAAGCGCAGCCGGGTCTGCCCGGAGAGCATTTTGCCTTCCGACTCGAACTCAAGTTTATCGCCGATATCGGCTTGGTGGGATTGCCGAATGTCGGCAAATCAAGCTGGCTCAACGAGCTAACCAACGCCAAAAGCAAAGTCGCCAATTATCCCTTTACCACACTTGAACCCAACCTGGGCGCCTACTACGAACTCATCCTCGCCGATATTCCCGGGCTCATTGAAGGTTCATCCAGCGGCCGGGGGCTGGGTATCAAATTCCTCCGCCATATTGAACGGACGCATATTCTTTTCCACCTCATTTCCGCGGAATCTGCCGATCCTTTGAAAGACTATGAAATCATCCGCCGAGAGCTGGGTGCGTGGAACACAGAACTTCTCAAAAAGCCCGAGCGTCTTTTTCTGACAAAAAGCGACTTGGCCACACCGGCAGAAATCAATAAAAAATTATCGGCGCTCAAAAAAATAGATCGCCGTGTAGTGGCAATCTCCGTGAACGACCCGAAAAGCCTAAAAAGGGTAGAAAAGATCCTGAATACTATCAAGGATGAGAAATAGATAAAAGAATGCTCATTCAACTCTCCGGCTGTATTCTCCGGTTTCGGTATTGATCTCGATGACGTCATCGGTTTCAACGAAAAGGGGGACGTTAATAATGGCTCCGGTTTCGAGGACCACGGCTTTAACTCCGCCCTGGGCGCGATCTCCTTTGATTCCCGGCGGCGCTTCCGTCACTTTTAATTGAACTTTAACCGGCGAAGAAAGGCTGATAATTTTTTCTTTGAATATCAAGGCCTCGCTGACTACGCCTTGTTTTAAGAAAGGGGCGGCGGAACCGATTTGTTCCTCGGTCAGCTCAAAACGATTTCTGGGATTATCCTCTTGGCAAAAGAAAAATTTACCGTTGTGACCGTAAAGATATTTCGCCTTGAGTTTCTGCAAATCCGCTTCCTTAAAATTATCGCTGGAATGAAAACCGCATTCAATAACCTTGCCCGAAATCATACTTTTCATCTTGACTTGAGCGATGCCCTCTCGCTGAGCTTTTTTCATCTGACTGAATTCTAAAACCTCCCAAGGTTCTCCCTCGTAGATAAAGCGAACTCCTCTTCTCAAATCAAAATAACCGAGCATAGCCTACACGGGGTGAGTATTATCTTAATATTTGACCGATAATTTCTTTGTGGCCCCTCAAGAACTCTGGCGCGAGCAGAGCCTTTTTGCCTTCGAGCTGAACCATTTCTATCACCAGAGAGCCTTGGCCGGTTTGAACGGCCACTTTCCTGTCCGGGGTCAAAAAAACAAAACCAGGCGGACTTTGAGGTTTCATCTCTGTCGTAACACGAACCTGCAAAATTTTCAAGATCTTGCCCTCAAAAAGAGTGTGAGTGCCCGGCCAAGGGTCAAAGGCCCGTATTTGTCTCTCTAAATCGTCGGCAGACTTTTGCCAGTTAATCCGCCCCTGTTCCTTCTTCAGCTGATGACAATATGGAGTGGGGGAATCGCTTTGAGGTTGCGGTGCCACCCGGCCCTGGAGCAAAAGCGGAATGGTTTTGACCAAGAGCTTAGCGCCCAAGCTAGCCAGTTTAGCCGTTAAGGTCGGAGTCGTCTCATCTGAAGAAACTTCGGTTTTCTCCTGAGCCAGAATATCTCCCCGGTCAACTTTCTCTGACATTCTGATGACGGTGACGCCGGTTTCCTTTTCGCCGTTGAGAATCGCGTGAGGAATGGGGGAGGCGCCGCGGTATTTGGGCAAAAGCGAAGGGTGAACATTCAAACAACCATATTTTGGTATTTCCAGGATTTCTTTTGTTAAAAACGGAGGACCATAGGCGGCGACAATAATCAATTCTGGTCTCAAATTTCTAATTTCTAATTCCCAATTTCTAATATCTTCTGGCTGGACAACTGGAATATGGTATTTTTCCGCCAAAACCTTGACGGGCGGGGGAGTGATCACCTGTTTCCGACCGACGGGCTTATCCGGAGAGGTGACAACCAAAATGGGCTTGAGATTGCTCTTGATCAGTTCTTCTAGGATTGTCGCGGCAAATTCCGGGGTTCCAAAAAATATGATGTTCATTTCATTTTATGATGCGCCATTCGACTTCGTCGTCGCGGCCGGCAAACTCCAGCCAATCGCCGTCTTTGGAGATGACGTACCATTTTCTTTTGGCGCCGGACCAGACGAGGAGATCGCCCTGGAAGTAGGGTTTTTTAACGATTTCCTTGGGCTTCAACCGGTCCAGTTCCAGCCACTTTTTAAAGACGGTTTCGATGGCGTAATCTAGTTTTCTTGAATTTGCCCAGGCGGCGACCGTATCTAAAGCCTTGATCGCTTTCTGGGTCGATCCCGCCAAGGTTAATAACTGCCGGGCCGGACGGGTAAAGCGGGAATAGATAATCTTTTTCTTTTTGGCGTCTTTTTTTATCTTTTCCAAAGTCAGGCCCTTGGTGTAAAAGTAATGGTTAACCACCTGTTGGATCTCGGTTTCCTCGAGTTTTTTGCGCCTCTCCGGCGCACCCGCCAATGAGGCGGGCTTCTTTTTTACCTTTTTATTATTCATATGTCAGTTCAATTCTAGCTTGATTGGTGTTACAATTCAAGAATGCCTCGTGTTTTTTGCGCCATCAATGTGCCCGAAAAGATCAGAGAAGAACTCAATTCTTTTCGGGACGAATATCCCGACCTGCCCCTGCGCTGGACAAAAAAGGAAAATCTCCACCTGACGCTTTTATTCTTGGGTTATGTCAACGACGATGAACTGCTCGATGTCTGCGACCTCGTCAAAGAAGTCGGTCGTCGACACACTCCTTTTACCATCAGCCTGAAAAGAATCGTCTTTGGTCCGCCTAAGAAAAAACCGCCCCGCCTGATCTGGGTCGAAGGCCGGGCCTCAAAAAAACTAACTCGATTGCAACAGGGCCTAGAAAGCTCCCTTTTTGAGAATGTAAAAGAAGATCCCGACCAAGAAACTCATGGTTTTAGTCCCCATATCACCTTAGCCCGAATTAAACAGTGGCAATGGCATCAACTAGAACCGGAGGAAATTCCCGAGATTGATAAAGAAATCTCTTTTACTTTTTTGGTTGAGTCAATCGAAGTCATGGAAAGCGAATTAAAAAAAGAGGGTCCAGAATATCATGTTTTAGAAAGCATCCCGCTTTCAAACTAAACTCAAAACGCAAAGCGCAAAATGCAAAACTACAACTCAAAATTTAAAACTTTTAATTTTACGCTGTAACTTTACGCTTTTCACTTTAAACTTTTCGCTTTATGCGTATTCACTTCATCGGTATTGGTGGCATCGGCGTCTCGGCTCTCGCCCGACATTATTTGTCTCAAAATCATCAGGTGACGGGCTCGGATTTGGAGCCTTCGGAAATTACCCAAGCCCTGCAAAAATTAGGGGCTAGAGTTCATATTGGCAAGCACAAAAGCGCAAATCTTTGGAAAAGGTTCGACCTTAAGAATTTCCCAAGGTCGAACCTTGATTTGGTTGTTTATAGCCCGGCGATCACTTCCGACAACCCAGAGCTGAAAAAAGCAAGAAAACAGGGGGTTAGATGCCAAAGCTATCCCCAAGCCTTGGGCGAATTGACCAAAAACCATTTCACCATTGCCGTCTGCGGCACCCACGGCAAGGGCACGACTACCGCCATGATTTCCTTGATTTTGATTAAGGCGGGGCTTGATCCCAGCGTCATCATCGGCACCAAACTCAAAGAATTTGGCGACTCTAACTACCGACCGGGAAAATCTCCATACCTGGTCATCGAGGCGGACGAGTACCAGAGCTCTTTTCTGAATTATCGGCCGCAGATTATCGTCCTGACCACGATCGACGAAGACCACCTGGACTATTTTAAGAACCTTGCCAACATTGTCAAAACCTTCCAGCGATTCATCGATCGCCTGCCCCAAAAGGGAATATTGGTGGTCAACCGGCTGGACAAAAACAGCCAGGGATTAAAAAGCTCGCCCCAAGTTAAATACTATTCATTAAAACAAAAAGAAGCTCGACTTTTAAAGAGAAGGTTAAAGCTGCCGGGTGACCACATCCTGGCCGACGCCCTAGGCGCATTGACCCTGGCCCGGAGCCTGAAGATACCCGATGAAGTTTCTTTCAGGGCTTTGTCCGAATACAAGGGGGCTTGGCGGAGATTCCAAATTCAAAAATTAAAAATCAAAAATCAAAAATTTACGATTATTAACGATTACGCTCATCATCCGACCGAAGTCGAGGTCACCCTAAAAGCCGCCAGACAAAAATATCCCAATAAAAAAATCTGGTGCGTCTTTCAGCCTCACCAATACCAGAGAACTTACTATCTCTTTGATGATTTTGCCAGGGTTTTAAGCCAGGCACCGGTTGACAAATTGATTTTGACCGACATCTACAGTGTAGCTGGCCGCGAGAGTCAAAGCATCAAGAAAAAAGTGAGTTCAAAAAAATTGGTGAGAGCCATCGTTAAAAATTTGAAAATACCGCTCCGCGGATTTCCGAAGAAATATGGAAATTGTAAATTGAAAATTAAAACCGTATTCTATATCCCGACACTTAAAAAAACTGCTAATTATCTGAAACAAAATCTCCGGAGCAAGGAGGTCCTCGTCGTTATGGGCGCCGGCGACATCTACCAGCTGCCGCTTTTGTTGACAAGCCCGAAGCGAAAGGGGAAGATGAATTAAGAACTAAAAACTCAACCATGACACTTTTTTTCTTAATTCTTCTGGCGGTCGCGACGGCTATCTTTTTCTATCAGCGCTCGCGAAAAAATAAAAAACCTTTACTCAAGCCGTCGCTGCCCGTAACGACACCGATTGAACCGCAAAAGCCCGTGGCTCCGCCCGCGCCAGCGTCGGTCGCACCCGAACCGCTTCAAGCGGCTCCGGTTCCGCCTCAACCAGTCATCGTCCTACCCCCGCCGTTCGCCCCGCCACCGCCAAATCCTTTTCGCCAAAGAATGTCGGAGATTTCCGAAGAACTTTCCGAGCCGGAATTGTCCGAACCCAAAAAAGAGTTTCTGCCACCGATAGCCGAGCCCGAGCCGACGCCACCGCCCAATCTGCCGGTTCAGTAGGAAATTAAGTATGAAAAATACAAGAGCGCGTTCGGTTTCGAACGCGCTCTTTGTTTTTGCGACTATTTTAGCCATCCTTCTAATGGCTGGGAGAGTCGCGACGGAATGATCAACTTCACAGGATATGACCCAGAACCTGACGGTATTCGACCCGCGAAGGTCAGATAACCGCTGTAGGTTCCTTTGGCCGTCACCTGCCCCGGAGGAAGATTCCGATATCCCGTCGGGGTGTACTCCGTCCCGTTCACCGCGAACTTGATGTCGCCCAATCCGGCTTGGAACAGATAAGGATCGCCACTCAGGTCGGTGATGGTAATTTCCACATCAACGACGAACTCATTAGCTCCCGTGACCCGGAGTTGCCGGAGCACGATGGTGCCAGAGTATGTCCCGCATCCGCCGGAGCAAACGCTGTTCGGGATGTTGGTGGTGTATTTCATCTGTCCAGTCGGGTTGCTTGTCCCGC
>Ga0154378_105_pt1 | contig 8771 bp, 10 predicted proteins | sample RifGroA2_FD_105622 | JGI IMG/M metagenome (GOLD analysis project Ga0154378, IMG submission 105622) | Candidatus Wildermuthbacteria bacterium GWA2_46_15
GATCTGGGATTTTATTGAGAGATGGGCCAATTGGGGAGCGCCGCTGGCTTTGCTGCTACTTCTCGGCTGGCCAAAAAATTGGAAGGAGTGGTCCAAATAGACTTTCTGATTTAGTTTTGCTATCCTGTATCTATTATGGGAATAAAATCCAGTTTGAAAAAAGTTCTGGTGATAGTGACGCTGGTTATCCTGGTTTTGGCCAGCACGGGTTTTGGTTTTTATTTGGGTCAGCAAGACGCCGAAAAAAGAATCATCAACAACATCTTTACTCAAGGAGCCAGTGACCAGGAAACCAAAAACCTGGACTTTACTCTTTTCTGGAATGTCTGGCAGTCTCTCAAAGAAAAGTTTATTGACCAGAACCGGTTCGACAACCAAAAGATGCTTTACGGAGCTATTTCGGGAATGGTCCGGTCCCTGAACGATCCCTACACCGTCTTTATGGACCCCGAAGAAAGCAAGAAATTCCTGGAAGATGTTTCGGGAAAATTTGAAGGCGTCGGCATGGAAGTCGGACAGAAAAAAGGACAGCTTCAAATCATTGCCCCCCTGGAAGGAACGCCCGCCCAGAAAGCCGGTCTAAGGGCCGGAGATAAAATCGTTAAGATTGATGACGCCTTTACCTCGGACATGACCGTTGATGATGCTGTCAGCCAAATCCGCGGAAAAAAAGACACCCAGGTTGTCTTAACCATCTTCCGAGAAGGCTGGAACAACACCAAAGAATTTAAACTAATCCGTGACATCATCGAAGTGCCTTCTCTTAAATGGGAAGTAAAAGAAAATGACGTGGCCTACATCAAGCTTTACCAGTTTTCCGAAAAAGCCAGCGCCGACTTCAGAAAAACCGCTCTCGAGATCTTACGAACTCCCACCAAAAGAATCGTCTTAGACCTGAGGAACAATCCGGGCGGCTATCTCGAAGTGTCTCAGGATATTGCCAGTTTCTTCTTGGAAAAAGATTCCCTGGTCGCCATCGAAGACTTTGGCGACAAAAAAGAACAGAAAAAATACCTGGCTCAGGGCAACGATATCTTTTCTCAATTACCCCTGGTTGTTTTGATTAATCAAGGGTCAGCTTCAGCCGCCGAAATTCTCGCCGGGGCCCTCAGAGACAATCGCCAGATCAAACTCGTGGGCGAGACCTCTTTTGGCAAGGGATCGGTTCAAGAATTAGAAAACCTGACTGGCGGCTCTTCCTTAAAGATCACCGTCGCCAAATGGCTAACTCCTAAAGGCCAGTCTATTTCAGATCATGGCTTAACGCCGGATGTTCAGGTAGAAATCACGGACGAAGACTATCAAAAAGAACGAGACCCTCAACTGGATAAAGCTCTTGAAATTGTTAAAGAAATCAGATAGAATGAAACTATATGAAAGTCGTGCTTTTAGAAAACGTCGAAAAAATCGGTAAGAAATATGATATTAAAGAGGTCGCAGATGGCTTTGCCCGCAATTTTTTGATTCCTAAGAACTTAGCCAAAGTCGCCACCAAAGAGATGATTGAATGGACCGAATTGCAAAAAGAAGTGGCCGCCAAAAAGGCGGAGGAAGACCTGAAGAAAACCCAGGGCATGGCTTCGTCAATCGATGGCCAGGAAGTCATCATGCAAGTCAAAATTGGAGATGAAGGCCAACTCTTCGAATCAATCAACGCCCAGAAGATTGTGGAAAGATTAAAAGAAATGGGTTTTGAGATAAAAAAGAGCCAGCTGGATTTACCCGAACCAATCAAGGAAGTAGGGGAGTATCCGATCAGAGTCAAACTTGAACACAATCTAGAAGCGCAAATCCAAGTTATCATCAACGAGAAAGAAAAACCCGCCGACGAAGAAGAATGAAAGAAGAGGGGATTATTTTTCCTCCACGACGCTGACAATACTGGCCAGTCTCCGGGAACCATCAAAACGCTTGATTTTCTTTGTCGAGAACTTAACTACGCCCGGTTTTTGAGCATAGAGAGTATCGTCACCGGCTCGGCGAATATTTTTTCCCGCCACGAACTTTGTCCCTCGCTGTCGGATGACAACCATGCCGGCTGAAACCAATTGATTGTGAGTGATCTTAACGCCGAGATATTTCGGCCGGGAACTTCTACCCAGCCGGGAAGATCCGCCTGATTTACTTTTTGCCATGTTTACGAAGATTAATGCAATTATGCTAACAAAACTGAAGGCTTTTGTCAAAGATCACGCCCAAGACATTGTTTTGGCGATGATGGTCGTCTTAATCTCTTTGCTCTCTTTCGCCGCCGGCTATTTGACCGCCCAATATCAGCAAGAAGAAATTATCCAGATTGAATCGCCATGAAATTTGTCTGTCAGAAACCTCGAGACAATATTACCAATATCGGCCGCTCGATCGGGTATCGCTTTTTTGGAACGACAGCCGATGATGAATTTAATCTCGTCCGGCCGCTAGGCCGAGATTACCCTCGATTTCATCTCTATCTCAAAGACCAAGGAAAGACCCTGGAATTCAGTTTACATCTCGATCAGAAAAAACCGTCCTACGGCCATGAGACAGCCCATAGCGGTGAATACGAAGGTGAATTAGTAGAGGCAGAAAAACAAAGAATTGAACAAATTTTGACAAAATGACCGTGCGTAAAAAACCGATCGGATAAGCTATGATCGGTTTTTTCATGTTTTTAATCGGCGGCCGCCATGGAATTTTTGATGAATCTCGCGAAGTTTTTTCGAGGTGACGTGAGCGTAAATCTGCGTCGCGGTAATGCTCTTGTGACCTAAAAACTCCTGAATCATTCTTAAATCGACGCCCTCGTTCAATAAATCGGTGGCGAATGTGTGTCTCAATACGTGAGGAGTACTAGAGAGGGGAATGCCGCTGGCAATAGCATACTTTTTCATTATTTTTTCAATCGCCCGCGGCGTTAACCGAGAAGACGCGTTTTTCTTGCTTCGATAATGGATAAATAAAGCCTTTTCTTTATCGTCCCGCGTCGCTAAATACTTTCTCAACCACGAAAGGGCTCTCTTGGAGAAATAAACCGTTCTTGACCGGTTGCCCTTGCCGATAATGCCCAGTTCTAATTCTTGCGTCTCGGCCGGGAACTTAATCTGTTCGCGATCGAGAGAAACCAATTCGGCAATTCTCATGCCGGTGGAAAAAAAACTTTCTAATATGGCTCGATCGCGTAAACCCGACGGCTTATCGGTATCGATGGCAGAAAACAGTTTTTCTAGTTGTTCTAAAGTCAGAAAACGGACCTGTTTTTCACTCTTGTCCTTGGCCAGTTTTATCTTTTCTGATGGCAAAGAAACGATGTCGCGTTCGGTAAAGTAGTTCAAAAGAGCCCTCAAAGCAATCAAATAGTAGTTTTGAGTCGTTTTTTTGAGCGAGGCCTTGGTCTTGGGCGAAAGCTGCCGGGAGAGAAAAACACGGTATTGCCAAACGTGGTCTGACGTCAATTCGTGAGGTTTAATGTTTTCCAGACGACTTTCTTTGAGCCAATCTAAAAATCTTTTTAGAAACCTTCCATAATTTTCTTGCGTTTTTGAAGATAAGCCTTTTTCTACATCAATCCAGTCTAGGAAGTCATTCAGGTGAGATAAAATAGGTTTATCGCTGTTGTTCATAGCTATTCATAATAGGTCTATTAAGTATAATTATGCGAACCTTTCTCTATTCATATTAACGGGCCGATAAGAGCCCGTCAAGTCCTCACCTATCGACCCGTTAACGCTAATAGCGAGTGCGATATATAAGAAAATCTTAGCCTCGCTTATTTAATTATTTCTTTAAACTTTTCCCAGAAATTTTTCTGCAAATCAGGAATTTCTTTTCCCATTTCGGTTTTCTCCTTTTGGAGTTCTTCCTTAAAAATCGTCTCTCTTTGGAAAAACAAGGCTTTTATCCTCTCCCAGGCAGAATCAACCCAGGTTTTGAACTTAATCCCCCAATTGGCCTCCCACCATCCCCTTAACCATTGATAGAGCCTTTGCCAAATAGATAGGGCCTCGTTTAAGGCAGATTTAAAGGCGGCGGGAAAGGCCTCCCAACCTCTCAAAAGCACGCTCTTGAGCTCTTCTAGGGTCTCCGGAGGGCCGATCGGCGTTGGAGACGACTCCTGAGCCATTAACTGTAAAGGAGGGTAAATTAGGCCAAAAACAACGAGAAAAACAAAAAATGATTTTTTCATGTTTTCAAGATTTATTACTTCGAGCGAAGCAAGAAAAAAGAGTTTTATTATTCTTTTCCAGAAGCATTTTGGCTTGTTTGATCCTTTTGAGGGTTTTTTCCTGACCTAAGACCTCGGTAATCTCAAAAGGACTGGCCGAAGCTTTTTTGCCGCTCAAAGCCACTCTGAGCGGCCAAAGCAAATATCCCCTATCGCCCCTATCCTTTACCCTGAAGTCAGCTTGTTGTACTTTGGGGCCTGTTTTTTCCGCGGCCGCCAGAAGGACGGTTTCCAGATTTTGTTTTTGCCAATCTTCAGTTTTTACTTTTTCTAAAGTTTTTTCCGCGACAGAAAGTGATTCCTTTATTTCTTTATCTTTCATCTCTTTCCAACGCAAAAGCTCAAACGAATAAACAATTTTATCTTTAAAGAAGAAGTCGGTTAATTCAACAATCTCAGAGAGCTTTTTCAGCCTTTGTTGATAAAGACCAACGACCCGGGTCAAATAATCAAACTCGACGATTTCCTGGCTTTCTTCTACCTTCTTCGGAAGGCTAAGCTCGCTTACCTTCTTCGAAAGGCTAAGCTCGCTTATTTCATATTTCTGTTCCCGCCACTTTTCCTCGGTCGGAACCGGAATTAGTTGGGCCGGAATTGATTCCGCTGAAACCTTGATCAAACCGGCCTTGATGAGATAAGGAAGGCATTTTTCGGTCAGGCTTTCCAATGAAAGATTGCGTAAATAAAAACCGTTGAGCCAGTCCAGTCTTAGCTGATTGAAGACGGCCCCGGATTTCTGAACTCTTTCCAGGGAGAATTCTTTGAGCAAGCTCTTGAGGGAAAAGATTTCTCTTTCGTCTTCCGGATGCCAGCCCAAGAGCACCAAAAAATTAATCAGAGCTTCGGCCAAATAGCCTTCCTCTCGGTATTCCCGGACCGGCACGGCGCCGTGCCTCTTGCTCAATTTGGAACGATCCGGCGCCAAAATCATGGACAAATGAGCGTATTTCGGCGTCGGAAAGCCCAGGGCCTGCTGCAACAGGATCTGTTTGGGCGTGTTGGAAACGTGGTCCTCGCCCCGGACGACGTGAGTGATCTTCATGTCAAAGTCGTCGATGACGCAGGAGAAATTGTAGAGCGGCTCTCTCAGTCCTTTGGCAATGGAGAAATCGCCGATGAGTCCGGGCTCGAATTCGATCCGGCCGCGGATGAGATCGTCAAAGACGGTTTTTTCTCCCTGGTTGTTTTTGAGACGAATGATGGCTTTCTTTCCCTGACGGAAATTTTCCTGCGCCGCCGCTGGCGACAGATCACGGCACTTGCCCGAATAAATCATGGGTTGACCCTGGCTCAGTTGATATTGCCGCTGTATCTCCAGCTCCTCCTCGGGACAAAAGCAATAAAAAACCTTGTTTTCTTCCAAAAGCTGGCGCAGATACTTTTCATAAACGTCCAGTTTTTCAGACTGGCGGTAAGGGCCAAAGCCGCCATCAACTTCGGGCCCTTCGTCCCAATTCAGGCCCAGCCACTTCATAGTTTCCAGGATATCTTTTTCGTATTCCGGCTTTGATCTTTCTTTGTCGGTGTCTTCAATTCTCAAAATGAAAACGCCTTGGTTTTTCCGGGCAAAAAGATAGGTAAAGAGAGCCGTGCGGATGTTGCCCAGCTGCAAAAAACCGGTGGGCGAAGGTGCGAACCGAGTCCGGATCCCTTTTTCTGTTTTGACGTCAGTTAGTGAATCCATATCTTGAACTCCTTCCTTAATCAAATCATATCTTAAAGAAATCAAAAAGGTATTGAGCGATTTCCAGGGCGGCCTGTGGTTTGGCGAATTTGGCTGCGGCTTGGCTCATCTTTTCTATCTCCTGGGGCCGAGAAAACAAATATTTCAATTTATCTAAAAAGAAATTCGGGGTCAGATTGCTCTCTTCTAAGACGATGGCCGCGCCCGAGGCGGCAAAGGCATAGGCGTTCTTTAATTGATGGCCCTGGGCCGCCTCCGGATAAGGAATCAGGATGGAGGCCTTGCCGACGGCCGCGATCTCAAAGATGACGCCGGCCCCGGCCCGCCCGATAACCAGATTGGCAACGGCATAAGCTTGTTTGACTTCTTCTTCGCGGAAAAAGGCAAAGGGATGATAGAGTTTTTCTATCTCATTTGCCACCGTCACCTCGGCCTCGGCTTTGACTTTAAGGAAATTCTTCTCGCCGATTTGATGCAAAATCTCAAAATCTAGGAGCAGATTGGGTAAGATGGCTAAAATCAAATCATTGATACGCTGAGCCCCTTGAGAGCCGCCCATGATTAGAAGAACGGGCTTTCCGCTGACTAACTTGAAAAGTTCTTTGGCTTCTTCCGGACGGCCGGCTAGAATTTCTTTTCTAATGGGGTTGCCCACTAAAACTATTTTTGAGGGTGGGAATTTTTCTGTCTTGGGAAAAGAAACAAAAATCTTTTTGGTAAACCGGGAAAGAATCTGATTGCTCAGGCCGGGGTCAACGTCTGATTCGTGCAAGAAAATCGGAATCCTTAAAAGCCAGCCCGCGAGGACCACCGGAAAAGAACCATAGCCACCCTTGCTGAAAACGAGATCCGGAGCAAAAAAGAAAAGTTTGAAAAAAGACTGAATAATTCCCAGGGGCATCCGGAAAAGAATATCGATCAAATTCTCTAAAAGAGTTTTCCCGGTCAGATAGCGCCGTAATTTCCCCGCGGAGATCTCCTTGGTTCTGACGCCTTCTTGGGCCAGCAGGATCAAGCTGAATTCGTCGCGCGGCCCTAAATAGTAAAAATCCAATCCTTCAACCTTAAAGCTCCGCTTGTCCTTTAGCTCGCCAAAAACATTCCGGCTTTCTTCCAGTTTCTTTTGCAGATAAAGACTTTTAATTTCTCTGACGACGGCGATCAGGGGAAAAACATGACCACCCGTACCGCCGCCGGTTAAAACTATTTTCATCGGTTATTTTTACCTCGCTCTAGGCTCTAGCGAGGCTAAGGTTTCCTTCGAAATGTTTAATAAAAGTCCGATCCCGATTAACTCGGCCGTGAGGTGCGAACCACCGTAGCTGACAAAAGGCAGGGGCACGCCGGTCAGGGGCGATAAACCCGTCATAGAAAAAATATTGGCCAGGGCCTGAAAACCGATCCAAAAGGAAATGCCGGCTCCGATCAGTTGAGAAAACTTATCTTTGGACAACCGACTGACCCGGAACCCTTGCCAGATGAAGATCAGGAAAACCAAAATCAGAATGGCGGCCCCAAAAAAACCTGCTTCTTCGGCCCAGACCGAAAAGATGGCATCGCCAATCGTCTGGGGCAGAAAGCCGAATTTCTGGCGGGACAAACCCAGGCCCAGGCCAAAAAATCCACCCGAACCGATGGCGATCAGAGATTGTTTTAATTGATAGCCTCGACCCATCGGATCCAGATCCGGGTTCAAAAAAACCAGCCAACGGTTCAAACGGTAAGGAGCGATTTTGATCAAAAAAGCAAAGATTGTCGCTCCCGAAACCCAAATGGAAATATTTTGCCACCAGGGCGCTCCGGACAAAAAGAACATGACCGTGGCCATCAAAGCAATGATGGCCAGAGTGCCGATGTCCGGTTGCAGAGCCAGCAGAAGAGTGACCACGCCCAGAATCAGCAAAAAGGGCAGCAAGGGATTGAGCTGGGCAAAGAACCGGCTTTTGCCGTTGGCTCTGGAAACGACCTCTTGTTTGGTCAGCCAGGCGGCCAAATAGAGAATCAAGCTAATCTTTAAAAACTCTGAAGGCTGAAAAGTAATCGGCCCCAGACTGATCCAGCGGGAAGCGCCCATCAGATTAAGGCCGATTCGGGATGAAACCAAAAGGCCCAAGAAAAAAAGATTTAAGACAAAGAGCCAAAAACTGATATTTTTCAGTTTTTCAAGGGGGAAAAAGAAAGCCATTAAACCCAGGATCAGGCCGGGCAATAACCCGTAAAGCAGTTGATGATTCAGTAAGTAATTGGGCTGGCCAGTCTTTTCCATGGAAAAGACCGCCGAAACGCTGGCCAGAATCAAGACGCCCAGTAAAACCAAAGTGAGACTGGCGGCTAAAAGAATCGGATCTGGTTTTTTAATGATTTTCATAACGTATAGCGATATACCGGGCGTCTCGCCCGCTATTTCTTTTTCCTAGCTGGCGAACGTATTTTTTAAACAAATCCCCTCTTTCCTGATAATCGCGGAAAAGACCAAAGCTGGGCGAAGCGCAGGAAAGAAGACAGATTTTCCCTTTGGCCGTCTGTTGAAAGGCCAATTTTACTCCTTCTTCCATACTATCAACAAAAAAATGGTTAAAAAAGTGGGCTCTTCCCGGATTGGCCCGGCCAATGGCGTGCCAAATCTTCTGCCCAGTCGTGGGCCAGAGAATCAAAGTTTGAATTTGACTTTTCATGATTCTGGCGCCCAGGTTTTTGAAGCTCAGGCCGCGGTCAAAACCACCCAAAAAAATCGTCTCTACGTCCTTTCCCAAAGCGTCAAGAGCGGCGATGGTTGCTTCGGGAATGGTGGCTAAAGAATCATTATAAAACCTGATCCCATGGTACTCCCCGACCGGCTCCAGGCGGTGCGGCAAAGGCTTAAAAACTTTTATGGCCCGGGCTATT
>Ga0154378_129_pt1 | contig 7428 bp, 7 predicted proteins | sample RifGroA2_FD_105622 | JGI IMG/M metagenome (GOLD analysis project Ga0154378, IMG submission 105622) | Candidatus Wildermuthbacteria bacterium GWA2_46_15
GTATAATAGCCTGTTGTTTATATTATAGCGCGATTGCTGGTATAATATGCTAATGAAGTCAAGAGAGAAACTTTTAAAACAATACCCGGAATTCAAAAAATTGCGGGCGTTAAAAAATCCTAAAAAAATTCAGGATTTTTTAAATGCTTTGCCGATCAACTGGGGAAAAGATTGGAATACCTGCCGTTCGGTTTTATCAACTTTACGCGCCGGTAAGGCGCATTGCATTGAGGGCGCATTCGTGGCAGCAGCCGCCTTATACTTCAATGGTCAAAAACCATTAGTGATGGATTTGAAAACTACGCAGGATGATTACGACCATGTGGTCACGCTCTTCAAGGTCAATGGCTGTTGGGGCGCGCTGTCCAAAACCAGCCACGCGGTTTTAAGATACCGCGAACCGATTTATAAAACTTTGCGCGAGCTCGCCCTATCATATTTTCACGAATATTTTTTGGACAACGGTAAAAAAACTTTACGCAGTTTTTCGGACCCTTTTGATTTACGACAATATGGCGATGATTGGCTAGTGGCCGATTATGACTTGTGGCAAATCCCGGAAGAGCTGGACGACTCGCCACATAAAAAAATCTTAACACCAAAAATGATTGTTTTTTTGCGCAAGGCCGATAAGATTGAAATTAAAGCCGGCAAGTTGAAAGAGGGGTAGTTATGAATTTTGAGTTATGAGTTTTGAATTGTCATTCTCACATTCTCAAGAATGTGAGAATGAAAAAAAGCGCCTGCCATAAAACTATTTTGGAGTCCTGGGGCAAAGTAAAAAATTTCAAAAAATTAGAGAAGAAAGAAGACAAAAAACGCCTACGCGATAGTTTTACAAAATGATGAAAAAATTTGCGATCGGACTATTTGTTATAGGATTAATTTTATTCAGCCACCCCAGCTGGGCGGCGGTAACCGTGAATATTGCTGAACCGTTTGTGAGCCAGGCACCCTATCACAAGTGGGATTTTATTCATAACGAATCGTGCGAAGAAACTAATGTGATTATGGCTTATCTTTGGATCAATAACACCAAACCCACGTCAAAATTCGTGGAGGCGGAAATTCAAAAATTAACCAAGTGGGGTTTAAAGAAATTTAAAACCTACGATACTACTGCTGAACAAACCGCGCAGATGGCGCGTGAAAATTATGGCTTGTCGCCAAAAATATTGAAAGCGCCAACCTTGGATCAGCTTAAAAAGGAATTAGACCAAGGGCATATAATTGTCATGTCGTTCACCGGCCGCCTGTTTCACAGCCCGTATTATACCAAGCCCGGCCCTCTCTACCACATGCTGACGCTTAAGGGTTATGACGATAAAAATTTTATTACCAACGATGTCGGCACCAATACTAGAGGCGCGGATTTCAAATTTTCTTTTGAAAATATTATGACGGCGGCGCATGATTGGACCGGCTCGGCAAAAACATTATTAAAATTTTCCGCCGTAGCTTTAATTTTTGAAAAAAATTAATAAAACGCACGGGCGTTTGTCTGGGCATCCACTTTGATATATACTCATCTCATGACAAACTCATTTGAACAACAACCCATACCCGAAGAGGCAATGGAAAATAATGCTGAAAAGCAAGAAAAAGCTCTGATGGAAATGATGAAAAAAACTCATTATGAAGCGTTGCGCGACTTACAGCCTTTAAATGAATATTTGGAAAAAAAGTTTGGTCCGGTTGAATATACTGAAGATGATATAATTCGATATAAAGAAATGGCTCGATTATTAGAAAAAGCCGGACTTAATAATACCGCTATTTTTTTCTTGCAGGGCGCTATGGAAATTGCACAAGAATGCGGTGATAATGAATGGGCTGAAGATCTTAAATTAAATTTAGCAAAACTCGGTAAATAATTTATAGGGATTGCCACGCTCCGCTCGCAATGACCACAGTAGTAGAACGCTCCGCGTTCACTATGTGGCAGGCAACTTAAAACTTTGAACTTTTAACTGGATCCCGTGTCGTAGCACGGGATGACGGATGGGGGTGGTGATTAGTAGTCCTTCAATTTTTTCATGTGGTCGTGCTGTTCGATGCGCTCAATCGCTTTGGCTTCAATCTGGCGGATGCGTTCGCGCGTCACACCAAATTCCTGGCCGACTTCTTCCAAAGTATGCGAGACGCCATCGCCCAAGCCAAAGCGCATTTCCAAAATTTTCTGTTCGCGCGCCGTTAAATCGGAAATTATTTCTTTGACATGGTCTTTCAAAAGTTGCATCGCCGCCTGTTTGTCCGGACTAATGGTCTTGGTGTCTTCAATAAAATCCATACGAGAACTCGCCTCATCATCATCAGAATCAGAGTCGCCAACTTTGTCTTCCAATGACACGGTCTCCTGCGAAATTTTTATAATATGCAAAACTTTATCAAGCGGTTCGCCCATTTCCGCGGCGATTTCTTCCGGGAGAGGCTCGCGCCCCAAATCCTGAATCAACTGCCGCTCAATCTGATGATATTTGTTGATGGTTTCCACCATATGCACGGGAATGCGAATCGTGCGCGACTGGTCCGCCAGCGCGCGATTGATGGCTTGCTTGATCCACCACATCGCGTAAGTGGAAAATTTATAACCCTTTCTATAATCAAATTTTTCCACGGCGCGCCACAAGCCGATATTGCCTTCTTGGATCAAATCAAAAAGCGACAACCCTCGGCCGGCACCCATAAATTTTTTGGCGACCGACACCACTAAACGCAAATTGGCCTCAATCAAACGACGGCGCGCTTCTTCTTCGCCGCGGTCTTTGCGCTTGGCCAACGCCACTTCCTCTTCACTGGTGAGTAGCGGCACGCGGCCGATTTCGCGCAAATACATTTGAATGGAGTCGTCGTATAAATCGATTACGGTCCAGGCTTTTTTGTCTTCGGCCGTGCGTTCGCTCTTATCTTCTTTGCTACCAAATTGCAAAACCCCGCCATCGTGCTCCACCACACGCAAGCCATTTTCATCCAATTGATTCAAAAAATCATCATATAAAAATAAATAATCTTCAATAAAAGGAAAAGTTAATAGAACTTCGGTCTCAGTTAAAAAACCGCGCTGGCGGCCCTTGCGAATTAATAATTCAATAATCGCCGCCTCGGGTGGGGCTTGTTTTTCCGCTCGCGCCCGCTTTTTAAAAATTTTTTTTGGCAATTTTTTGACGGCCTTTTTCACGATTTTTTTCTTGAGGATTTTTTTGATCAGCTTTTTCTTTTGTGTAATTTTTTTGACGGATTTTTTCACCGACCGCTTTGATTTAGCGGCTTTTTTAATTTTTTTCAATTTTCTTGCCGTAGCTCCCCGCCAGCGCTTATCCGACCTATGGCGCGACGAGAATGACGAACGGGATTTTTTCTTAGCCATAAATTAAAAAATTATTGAGAAGAAGAACGATGATAAAGTTGTTGCCGCCCGGCCAGCTCTTGAATTAACTTGTTAATTTCCTCCTGGTCGGTCGTCTCGTCCAGCTGTTTTTTCAACTTCACTTCCAACTGTTTTAAATACGGCAAATACACGGCTCTTAATGCCATTTGAAAAATTTGCGCGGGCACAAAAGACGGCTCTTCCTCCAAAGTCACAAATAAAAAGGCGCGCTCAGCTTCTTGATCTTGCCACAATTTTCGCAAATAAACAGCCCAGTCTTGGTTGCGGCCTGCTATCTTATACGAATTATAGCCGTTTTTTATCTCATTGTATAGAGTCAGAAGCGGAGAGTCAAAAAAGGCCTCTGCAATGTCAGCCGGCATTTGATTTAACCCTTCCGGATACAGCATTAACGAACGCAAAAATTCTTGTAGACGAAGAATAAAATTATCCGCGGCTGACTCTGCTACCGGCTCGGCTGGCCCAAGCGCCTGAATTTGCTGGCCTTTTTTAACAGCTTGTTCCAGCGCGGACACGGGCAACCCGACAGCCAAAGCCACGATTTTTAAACTTTGCGCGAGTTTGAGCGGGTCGTCAATGCTAGCTAAAATCGGCACTAGACTTTGCGCGATTTTGCGACCCGCTTCCATGTCGCCTTGAAATTTTTGCGCCTGCTTTTCTAGTAAAACTTTTAAATACGGCTGACTCGAGGCAACCGCTTGCGCCCACTCGGTCGGATTTTTGGCGACCAGCTCGCCGGCGTCTTTAACATTGTCCAAAATTAAGATATTTATTTCCAAGTCAGTTGACAGCAAAGCGGGCAGGGAACGGATAGTCGCGGCTTCGCCGGCTTCGTCATTATCAAAAGACAAAACCACTTTAGGCGCGGCCCGCGACAACATTTGCGCTTGGCGTAAAGTTAGGGCCGTACCCGACACAGCCACGACATTTTTAACGCCGGCTTGATAACTCATAATCGCGTCCATATAGCCCTCCACCACGATTAAAAATTGCGGCCGCTCGGCCCGCGCCAAATGAAAGTTGTATAAAATTTCGCCTTTGTGATAATACGGCGAATCAGCGCTGTTGACATACTTGGCTTCGGTTATATCCACATCGTCTAACCGTCGGCCAGCAAAAGCGATGGGTTGATTATGCTGATTGCGCAAAGGAAACATCAAACGATTTCTGAAACGGTCCACCAGTTTGCCTTGCGAAGTTTTTAAGCACACGCCGGCTTTCAAAATATCCGCGTCAGAAAATCCTTTTTCACGCAAAAATAAATAAAGCGAATCCCAATTATTTAACGAAAGGCCTAAATGAAATAAACGAATAGTTTCTTCAGTTAGCCCGCGCTCTTTGAGATATTTTAACACGCCCGCGCCGAGGGGTAGCCACAAATTTTTTTCATAATACAAAACCGCGCTTTCAATAATTTCATAAACTTTGGTGTTGGCTGATTCGTGCGCCGCGTTTTCCAGCAGGGTCACGCCGGCTTTTTTGGCGAGCAATTTCAAAGTGGAGGGAAAATCCAAATGCTCCATTTCGGAGACAAAGGTAAAAAGGTCGCCGCCTTTGCCACAACCGAAACAATGCCAAAGGCCTTTGTAATAGTCCAAATGAAAGGAGGGTGTTTTTTCATTATGAAATGGGCAGAGGGCGCGGAAGTTGAACCCGACTTTATTCAAACGGACATACTCGCCCATAACTTGGGCGATATCCAATCTTTGCTTGATTTCATCGACTACTGCGCTAGACATAAGTTAGAATTTTGAATTTGGAATTTAGAATAATATCTCCCTCCTGTCATTGCGAGGTCGCCTTAGGTGACCGTGGCAATCCCTATTTTTGCCTGCCCCGTAATGAACGCAGAGCGTTCTACTACTGGGGTCATCCCGAGCGCTTAGCCTGTTCCGTACTGTGCAATACATTGGATATGGGAAGGGATCCATCTCCGCCAGCTGACGGATCGGAATGACAAGTCAATTTCTAATTCGGCTCGGAGAAGCCGTAGCTATTTTCCTCTAATTTCTACGCTTTGTCCAGCATTAATTTAATGCTACTTTTTTAAATCGAGAATGCCCTGGTTTTTGTTTTGATATTTTTCTTGCAATTCTTTTTGAGTGCTCACTTCGTTTAATTATATTTTTATTATCTTTTTTAACAAAATGACGCCTTTGAACTTTATACCAGTCGCCTGTTTCAGATAAATTATCGTTTTTGTCTAGATATCTCTCTATATTTTGCATCATAATATCCACTTCTTCTTTATCATATCCGCTTCTAAACAATTTATTTCTTATTCTTTCTCGTCCCACAACACTTCTCAATTCTGATAATTGTTGATCATTTAGTTGTATTTCGCCTGGCGTAGAATCTAAATCATCAGGATTAAGACCGGCTTCTTGGGCCATTAACCTCTGTAATGGGTCTAAATCAGTACTTCTCACATCCTTAATATTTCTCTCATATTTATTAATGGTCTCTGTTTCGTCTCTACCCGGCAAATTATAATCTAGTTCTGTAATATCTGGCGGCATCTCCTTTATTGATGCGCGTGTTACAATAGCTCTCCCTTTTCGCCCAGCCCTCTCTTTGACGCCCGATTTTCTAGCCATATCTTCTCTTTTTTTAATCTTTCAATTTGAAATTTGTTCCGTCATAAAATGAACTCGACCCCGCGGCAAGCCGCGGGGTATCTGGGCGAGTGGCGAACCGAGAAGTGTCGGCTCCGCCGACAACATTACAGACTCCTTCATCCCCGTGGCAAGCCACGGGGTTTTCGGAGTTGCGGTATAAAAAATAAGAAAAGATTACTTCATTTTTTTGTAAGCGGCGATGGCGGGGACGGAAAGAGGGTCCGCGCGCTTGGCTTGCGCCAAAAAGTACGCGGCATACGCGCCATGCCAAATAATTTCCAGCGAGGCGGCTATTGGGTCGGCCGACACGGAAACGCTTAAGCCATCCGCCATTTGTCCCGCCAAAATCCGCATCGCTTTTAAAGCTTGCGGCGACGCTTTGGGACGGACAAAAAATCGTCCCGCCCAATCCTCGGCATAATCTGCCCACGCTTCCGGTAAATGGTGAGCGCCCTCGGGCCAAGTAATCCATTGCGCCGGCGTTTTACCGGATTCATTTATCATATTGGCAAAAGCGTGCAGAGCGCCAGCTAAAGCCGTGTCGCCGGAAATAAGCCACGGTTGTCGCGCGTTATTTTTCGCGGCGGTTGAGATTGTCGGCAAATTTTTTGGTTTGGACGCGGCTTTGAGCATTTTTTGCCATTGGCTTAATTTCAAATCCGTTAAATTAAAAACTTGTAAAAGCTCGCGCCAGGCGGAAAGTTGCAAAGGCAAACCGAGTCGCGGCTGTTCGGATGGATTAACGGAAAAATCCAAAAGCAACAGCGGCCAATTTTTATCCCGCGCAAATCTCGCTAGCGGCCCGCCGCCCGTAATAACGGCTTTGGGACCTTTGTGCCTCACGCCAATTTTTTTGGCGGCGAGTAAAATTTCTTCAGTCGCGCCGGAATAGCTGTCAAAAACCAACAAGTCGCTAGACGCGGGCGAGGCGAAATTTTGGCTGTCGCGCACATTTATCAACGGCGCTTTGATGGCACCGGCCGAGAAAAAAATTTCAGAAGGCAAGGCCGAACCGCCCATATCATAAACCCAAATCACCGCTGGTTTTTTGGCTTTTTTAGGCAGATTAAACAACTTGGGTTTGGTTAAACCCTGCTCCACAAAAGAAGCCATTGTTTCAAGATATAAATCCATGGGGATATTATAGCATAAGAGATTTGAGATGCGAGAAACGAGAAGTGAAACAGCCCCGCTCGTCATTGCGAACCCGCTCAGCGGGTGAAGCAATCCCTACATATACACCGCGATTTTTTTGTTTTTACTTTTGTGGCCGGAAATGATGATAATATTTTTTATGGGCGCGACAAAATAATTCGCGACTAATTTTATCACCGCGCTATTTGCTCCGCCTTCTTTGGGTTTGGTCTTCACGCTCGCCAAAAACTTTTCACCAACTTTTTCCAAGCTGTTTTCTCTCGCATT
>Ga0154378_127_pt3 | contig 7386 bp, 7 predicted proteins | sample RifGroA2_FD_105622 | JGI IMG/M metagenome (GOLD analysis project Ga0154378, IMG submission 105622) | Candidatus Wildermuthbacteria bacterium GWA2_46_15
TACGTAGTCGTTAAATGGCTGGGGCGAAGGGGGTATTGCGTTTGGTGCGGCTTTGTGGGAACGGTCACCATAGACCGAACCCCCTTAGACAATATGGGATGGCGAATAGGCAAAACCACTCGTATTGTCATCGCCAACTGCGATCACGGTTGGAAAAAGGTTTAAAGCCGACCAAAAAAAGAAGGGTGACGACCGAGTCGCCCTTCTTGTATTTTCGGGGACGACCCACCCCTCTTTTTGATTTGAGAAAAGTGGTGTAAAATAAAGCAATGATTAGAGCCGCAGAAAAACAAAACATTCTTCTCCAGTGGCTTTCTTGGCAGTTTGTCGAAACGCCCAAGGGGATTTTAAGAGGCTGGAGAAATATCCTGGTTTTTAATTTTGAATACTTCTCCATTCCCTTGCTTTTTAAAACCTTCTTTGCCTATTGGCGGCAGTACCGGTGGTATTACCCTCGGAGTTTTGACATCGGAAAGTACGCCGAGGTGATTTTCTCAAATATAATTTCTCGCGTCTTGGGCGCCATCGTCCGCAGCGCCATGATTGTCCTGGGCATCCTGGTGGAGATAATCATCTTCTTGATCGGAGCTCTGGTCTTCCTTGTCTGGGTTCTTCTGCCCGCTCTGATCTTCTTTGGGCTCTGGCAGGGAATAAGGCTCTTCTTTTAAACCCCGATGGATAATTTTGATTTAAGAAAAAGCGCGATCTCCGAAGCCGTCCGGCTGATTGGCAGTTCTGGTTTTCGATTGATATCTCTTTTCCAGAAAGTTTTCCGCCTGCTTTCTCTTTTTTCTTTCTTGGTCTTTCTTTACGGCTTTCTAACCAATGCCCTGGGGACCGAGTCTCTTTCACGGCTTTTGGGCGCCGGAATTGCCTCTCTTTCTCTGGCCGTGATTTTTTGGCAGCTCGATTTGTTTTTTGAACTGAAACTCAAAAAACCGAAGTTGAAAGTCGGCCTGCAAGAAGCCTTGGCTAATCCCGATAATTTCAATCCTTCGATTGACTCAGGATTGACCCTGAGCGGAGTCGAACGGGTCAATTTAGCTGATTTTCTGGAGTTTGAAACCGCCCAGGTGGTAGAAAAAGCCATCAGTTTCAGCCAAAAAAAGGGAGTTTCCCTTAATACGACCTTTATTCTTTGATTTCCAGCGACTCTGCCCTAATCTCTTTTGTCCTTTCTAGGTTATTGATGAATCAGAAGGAAATACAAAAAATTGTTGAAGAAAGCCTGATGCTTCCGTCGTCCGACGGAGAACAAAATTTTCCTGATCTATTGCTCGAGTCGTTAAGGAATGCTCAAAAAAGAGGCCAGGCCTCAATCAGCCAGGGCAATCTCTTAACCGGCTTGGCGAAACAAAGCCCCTTATTCAAAAGAATCCTGGTGGAGGCGAGCCTTAAGGCTGAAGACATCGACAATCTGACCTGGTGGTGGGAAGGTAGCCAAAAGAAGACCGAAGAGAAAAAAAGATTCTGGGAATACAAAAATCTGATTAAGATTGGTGGCCTGGCCAAAAGCTGGGCGGCCGGCTACACCATTACCCTTGATCAATACGCCATTGACTGGACAGAAATGGTTGAGAGAAAGGGATTTGAAGAAATCGTTGGTCACGAAAAAGAAATCGGACAAATAGAAAGGATCCTGGCCCGACAAGAGGTCAATAATGTTTTGGTGGTGGGAGAAGCGGGTTCGGGCCGAGGAGCGATGCTTCAGGCTCTGACTCAAAAGATTCTTTTTGGCGAGAGCTTGCCCGAACTGAATTACAAAAGAGTGGTGGAACTCGATCTTTCCTTGCTCATTAACCGCAAAGAAAGCCAAGAAGAAGCCGGAGCCGTCTTAGAACAAATCTTCCGAGAAGTCCTTCAGGCCACCAATATTATTTTAATCATCCAGGACTTTCATAACTTCATTGGCGGCCATCTCCGGCCCGGCACGGTGGATATTTCCGGCACCCTGGCCGCCTATCTTAGGATTCCCCAGTTCCGGTTAATCGCCGTCAGTGACTTTGCCAGCTTCCATCGGTTCATCGAGTCCAATATCATTGTTTCCTCTTTCGAAAAGGTGGAGGTTTCTGAGGTTTCTATCGATGAAACCATTAGGCTGCTGCAATTATTCGTCCCGGGCTGGGAAGTAAAATACAAGAAGTTCATCAGCTATCCGGCTCTGAAAGAACTGGTGATTGAGGCCGATCGCTATCTGCCCGCCATTCCTTTTCCCAAGAAAGCGACAGATCTGATGGCCGAACTCTTGGTCGAACTCTCGAGGAGTAAAAACCCCTTGGTTCTGCCCCGGCACGTGGCCCAAATCGTTTCAGAGAAAAGCGAAATTCCGGTTGGCCAAATTTCCCTTGAGGAAAAACAAAATCTGCTCAACCTGGAAAACCTTTTGCACGAAAGGATTATTAATCAGAACGAGGCGGTCAGCGAAGTTTCCTCGGCCTTGAGGCGCGCCCGGGCCGACATCACCATCAGAAAAGGACCGATGGGAACTTTCTTGTTTCTGGGCCCGACCGGCGTGGGCAAAACCGAAACGGCCAAGGCTTTAGCCGCCACTTACTTTCGCTCAGAAGAACGGATGATCCGCCTTGATCTTTCTGAGTTCCAGAATCCTACGGACCTAAAAAGATTGATTGGTTCGACCGAAGAAGAAAGTTTCTTTGTCACCCAGGTCAGAGAGAATCCTTTTTCTCTGGTGCTTTTGGACGAAATAGAGAAAGCCCATCCCAATATCCTCAACCTCTTTCTGGCGGTGCTCGACGAAGGCTCAATGAGAGATGGCTTGGGCCGCAAGGTCAATTTCCTCAACACCATCATCATCGCCACTTCCAACGCCGGTTATCAAATCATCCTTCGGGCCATTGAAGAAAAACTGGAAATGCCTTCCATTAAGGAAAAACTGCTCGCCCATGTTTTCAACGAGGGGATCTTCCGGCCAGAATTCATTAACCGTTTTGACGCCGTCGTCGTCTTCAGGGGCCTGACCGAAGAAAACCTTTTTAAAATTGCCGAATTGATGTTGGGAAAACTCAAAAAAAATCTGGCGGAAAAAGGAATAGAATTTGTCATCAACCATGAGCTGATAAGCGAAGTGGCCAGGCTCGGCTTTAATCCGGTTTTCGGCGCCAGACAAATGCGCCGAGTCATTCAGGACAAGATAGAAAACGTTTTAGCTCAAGCTTTGCTCTCTGGACAAATAAAAAGAGGTCAAAGAATCAGCCTGGAAATACCGGATTTTAAACTCATAATTTTCTAATTTGAGTATTAGCGAAAATTCTCGCCGAAGGCGAGGTTCTTAAACCCGACCCACAAGGTCGGGTTTTTAAGTTGCATTAACGGGTGTGCAAAGGCTGTGGAAAAAGTTCTTGTTTTGAGGTGATTGACGAGGGTGTTTCAATGGCTTATAGTGGGGAATAGAGGATAGCCTGTGGATAAGCGTGGTAAACAGTGGATAACTAAGATGTTCATCGGCGAATACACCTATTCAATTGACGAAAAGAAAAGATTGGCCATTCCCGTAAAAATGCGCGAGCCTTTGGGCAAGAAAGCCGTCATCACCCGGGGCCTAGACAACTGCTTGTCCGTTTATCCGGTTAAGGCCTGGGAGGCTTTGGTGGAAAAGATCAGCAAATTACCTTTGTCCGGATCTGACGCCAGGGGATTCACTCGTTTAATGCTCACCGGCGCCATGGAAGTTACTCTGGATAATCTGGGACGGATTCTCGTACCGGACTTTCTCAAAGAATACGCCGGTCTTAATAAAAAAGTCGTCATTGCCGGCGTCAACGATCGTTTAGAGATCTGGGACGAAGCGAAATGGAAAGAATATAAAAATAAAACCGAGGAAGCCGGCGGCGACATTGCCGAAAGATTGAAAGAATTAGGCATCTAACAACTACCAGGATGCACGTTCCCGTCCTTTTAAAAGAGGTGATTAGTTATCTCGATCCTCAGCCGAATGAGAACTTCGTTGACGGCGCTTTCGGTGAAGGGGGACACAGCCTCGCCATTCTGGAAAACACGAGTCCCGCAGGAAAGATTCTGGGCATAGAAACAGACAAAGAGATGTGCGCTCGCTGGCTGGCGAGGAAATTCCAAATTCCAAAATCTCCTTCGACCCCGAGCTCAGGACCGAGGGGCAAATTCCAAAGAGTAATCCTGGTTAATGATAATTTTGTCAATTTAAAAAAGGTAGTTAAAGAGAAAAAATTCGGGCCAATCTCAGGAGTTCTTCTGGATTTAGGGATTTCCAGCTGGCATCTGGAAGAATCCCAAAAAGGATTCTCCTTTCTCCGGAATGAATTTTTGATGATGCGTCTCGACGGCGACAAAAGCAAATTAACGGCGGCGAGTATTATCAACCACTGGCCGGCGGCCGAGCTAGAAAGGATTTTCCGAGAGTACGGAGAAGAAAGATTTGCCTCGAAGATGGCCGCCGCGATTTGTTCCCTTAGGAACAGAAAACCGATTGAAACAACCTGGCAGTTAGCCGAGATCATTAAAAGAATATTGCCCCCAGCCTATGAAGGAGGACGGATCCACCCGGCCACCCGAGTTTTCCTGGCTCTGAGAATAGCCGTTAACCGCGAATTAGAGAATTTAGAAAGGACCTTGCCTCAAATTCTGGAAGTCTTGAATAAAGGAGGAAAAATCTGCGTCATCACTTTCAATTCTTTAGAAGATCGAATCGTTAAAAACTTCTTCAAAGAACAGGCCCGAGAGGGAAGATCAAAAATTTTAACCCCCAAACCGGTCACGCCGGGCCTCGTCGAGATAAAAAATAATCCGCGCTCAAGATCAGCCAAATTAAGAGCCGCCGCAAAAGTATGAACACTTTAACCTTTCCTCTTTCTTTTCCACGAATTTCTCTCAAAATATCGGCGGGGATGATCTTATCGGTCGGCCTGGCCGCCATCGTTTTAATGATTTTTGCCTGGCTTTGGCAGAACAACCAAGTTGTCGCTCAAACCTATCAATTTCAACATTTGCAGAACAGGTCAACGAACCTCAAGAAAGAGAACGAACGATTGGAAATCAACGGTTTAAAAGAAAACACTCTCTTTAATCTGGAAAAACAGGTCCAGAGTTTAAACCTCGAGAAGGTAGAAATGGTCAGCTTTATCCAATCGCCCGGAACAACCGTGGTAACCAGATGAAGGGTTATCGGATCGGCCTCATTCTGATTTTCTTAATCTTGCTGGGAACGACCGTCATCGGTCGTTTATTTTATCTTCAGGTCTGGCGAGGCAGTTATTACCGGGCCCTGGCCCGAGGTCAGCAAAAGTTTTTCTCAGCCAGCGCCGGAGAAAGAGGTGAGATTTTTTTCGCCGGCGGCCAAATCCTGGCCACGAGCTCCGTTCGTAAATTCATCTACGTTTCGCCCCGAGAAATTAAGGAACCGGATAAAGCCAAAAAGGCCTTGAGCCAAATTTTGGATCTGGACGAAATTCTAGTCGAAGAAAAATTGAGCCAAGACAGTCCTTACGAATTTGTTAAAAATAAGGCGACCGAGGCCGAGGCAGAGAAACTGCAAAGGCTGCAGATAGCCGGAATCTACATCGGCGAAGAAAGAGTCAGGGTTTTTCCTCAGGGCACGATGGCCTCGCAAACCATTGGTTTTGTTGATTCAGAAAAACAGGGCCAATACGGATTGGAAGGCTTCTACCAGGATATTCTGAAAGGAAAAGAAGGCACTTTAGAGGGAGAAAAAGGAGCCGGAGGATTCTTGATTTCTTTTTCCTCTCCCAATGAAATGGAAAAGGGGAGCGATCTAATTTTAACTCTGGATTACCAAATTCAATTTGAGGCAGAAAAGTTGCTGGCCAAGGCCAAAGAAAATCTAGAGTTTGAAAGCGGGACCATTATTGCGGTCCGGCCGGATTCGGGAGAGGTATTGGCCCTGGCCAGTTATCCTAATTTTGATCCTAATAACTACGGACAGGAAAAAGATTTGGAAATCTTCCAAAACCCGGCGATCCAAAAAATCTTTGAACCGGGTTCGGTCTTCAAACCCCTGACCATGGCCGCGGCCATTGAAGAAGGGAAAATCACGCCTCAAACAACCTATGTCGATGAGGGAGTCGTTCGGATCGGCCAGACACCAATTTATAATTATGATCAGAGAACCTGGGGCGAAAGAACGATGACCGAAGTCCTGGAAAAATCAATTAATACCGGAGCCGTTTTTGCCGAGCAGCAGCTGGGATCCGAACTGTTTTTAAGATACCTCGAGAAATTCGGCTTCTTTGCTAAAACCGACATTGAGCTCCAGGGCGAGGTCTTTTCCCAGAACAAAGAATTTAAAAAGGGATATGAGATAAACTTTGCCACGGCCGCTTTTGGCCAAGGAATAGAAATCACTCCCATCCAGCTGATCCGCGCCTTTTCGGCCCTGGCCAATGGGGGCAAACTAGTCAGCCCCCATCTCGTAAAGAAAATTATAACGCGAAGCGATATATCGGGCGTTCCGCCCGCTATCGACAGAAACGGCCAGAAAATCTCTCCCGCGACCTCTTCCGAGGTCACCGAGAATATCATTTCTCCGAGAACCAGTTCCCAGGTTGTTTCCATGATGACGAGCGTCGTCGAAAACGGCTTTGGCAAAAAAGCGAAGATTCCCGGTTATTTTGTCGCCGGCAAAACCGGCACAGCCCAGGTTTCCTGGGGAGCTCTGGACGTGACTAAGCCCGGCTATTCTGATAAAACCATCCAATCATTTGTTGGTTTTGCTCCCGCCTTTAATCCCAAATTCTTGATCTTGGTCAAGTTGGATAATCCTCGGGCCAAAACAGCAGAATATTCCGCCCTGCCGATCTTCCACGATTTGGCTAAATACATCATTGACGTCTGGCAAATCCCGCCGGACTACCCCTAGTTGACTTTTCCTCTAAAAGTGGGATAATAGATAAGATTCTTTTGGAGCCATCACAAGGAAAGAGGAAAGGAGGTGTAACCATGAAAATCCTTTGGCTCGAGAAATGGTGGGGTATCACCGTCCTCGGCGCGCCAATCGGAGTCTGGAGAGGCTGTTCCGGTTGCCGCTATGCCGACGGGGATATGGCCGTCAACATGCGAGAAACCGACATCGTCACTGATCTCGGACTCGAGCATGCTGATATTGATGGCATTCATTACCGCTGGCAAGTTCACGACCTGCCGGCCGGTGCCGTCGCCACTGCCTAGCCCCGCCCCAACAGACTGCCCGGACAGAAATGACCGGGCAGCCCTTCTGCCGCTATCGTCTAGTGGTCAGGACATCAGCTTCTCAAGCTGAGAACACCGGTTCGACTCCGGTTAGCGGCACCAAAACATGCTAATCTGGATTTATTCACTCGTCAGCGTCACCGTCATCAGCCTGATTTCTCTGATTGGCGTTTTCGCCCTGGCCCTGAA
>Ga0154378_104_pt3 | contig 7205 bp, 6 predicted proteins | sample RifGroA2_FD_105622 | JGI IMG/M metagenome (GOLD analysis project Ga0154378, IMG submission 105622) | Candidatus Wildermuthbacteria bacterium GWA2_46_15
AGCAAAATGCGCTCTTTGCCATCTGCAATTGCAGAAATGACATTATTGATAGCAGTTTCCTGATAGTAATATGGATTGTACCCGCCGGCATTCTCAAAGGGTATGGCGTCCAGTTTTTCGCGGCCTTCGTTTTTAACGGGGAAGGATCTCTGCCAAAGCTCGTCCGGGGTAGGAAAGGCGGGGACCGCGCCCTCTTTCCCGTCCAGCATATTGATATGGTAAATTTCTATGCCGTTTGCGGCTATGGCGGTATCTAAATGAAGTTTGTCGGCATAGTTTTTTGCCTGTGCTACGCCTTCAGATACATCCTGCTCATTGCTTTTGGCCTCTACGGCTGCCAATTTCCGGCCTTTATACGATAACACATAGTCGGCTTTTAGCGGCTTTTCGCGCCGGCCGCCACCCTGTATCCTGCCGGTGGTTATATAATACTCCCTGTGTATCTTGGACTCGGGAACAACATTCCAGCCGCTTTCTTTAATTTTGGGATCAATAAGTTCAGCTCTGGTGTCGGCTTCATTCATATTACAAAGCCCCATTAAATGCCTTATGTAACACCGATTTTTTCAATTCGTCCAAAGACGCAAGCTTTTTATTATATAGCGACTCGAGGTGGTGTGTTTCGGCAACAACTTTATCAAGAGTCTTAGCAATCCTACACTGTTCAGAGGTTGAGATTGGATAAGTAACAGAAAATCGCTCTGCCAAAGTCGAACGGGCAAGTTCAGTCTGTCCGCCGCAACCTTCACCGGCTTCTTTTATTAAATCCTCTATTGCAACTAACATATAGCCAAAGAAATCCAGATTCAATATCTCTTGCCTTGGGCGAACAATGGTTATGTGAGAGTCAACTATGGTTCGTTCAGCTGGTTGCTTACGAACTTGGGCAACGCGTCCGAGTGTGCCGGTACCTGTTGAGTTCACTAGGACATCGCCAAGGCGAATAAACCTTTCTTCAGATATAGGTTTGTAAGAAACATCATGTCGCCGAGATAGTGAATAGTTGATTTTGTGGTCGCGAATACACTTTTGATTCAGAACACAAACACCGGCTTTCTCTGTGTATTTAGGCGATATTCCACGATTAATAAACACACATACCTCGTGGAGTTTTTGCTGTTTCCATCCCGTTTTCATAATAGACCCTTTATATTTTTTAGTACCCTGCAACTTTCTGCATCCAATCCAGCAATTTCCTTAATAATTTCCTGAGGACTACGATACAGTACCTCTTCCTCCCCATTGGGATTCTTTACCGAAATGTCATATGTTTCCATACTAACTTCTCTCATATTAACGCTCCAGGATTTTGGAGAATCTGTCATCTTTCTCTGGAGCATTAGGAAGTCTTCTAGATCCTTATCATTAAGAGGTTCGGTTTTGCCAAGATTTCGGCCCGGATCCAGCTTGTAATACCAAATCTTGCGGGTAGGTTTACCTTTCTCGAAGAAGAGCACCACGGTCTTAACTCCAGCGCCAGTAAAAGTCCCGCCCGGTAAATCCAGGATTGTATGTACATTGCAGCTTTCCAGGAGCAGCCTGCGCGTACTGACCGAGGCGTTATCAACATTGGAAAGAAATGTGTTCTTTATTACAATACCAGCCCGTCCGCCGGCTTTAAGCATTTTAATGAAATGCTGGAGGAATAGTGTGGCGGTCTCCCCTGTCTTTATCGGGAAGTTCTGCTTAACTTCATTACGCTCCTTGCCGCCGAAAGGTGGGTTGGCCAATACAACATCAAACCGGTCTTTCTCCTGTACAATGGACAGGTTCTCTGTAAGAGTGTTTGTGTGGATGATATTTGGAGCCTCGATCCCATGCAAAATCATATTCATGGTTCCGATTATATAAGCCAGCGGCTTCTTTTCTTTGCCGTACAATGTCCTTTTCTGGAGGGTTTCAGCGTCTTTAGTGGTTAACCCGCTGCCGGATTTTAAATACTCAAATGCCTCAACCAAAAAGCCAGCCGAGCCTACGGCGCCGTCGTATATCTTTTCTCCAATTTTGGGGGCGACCACTTTTACAATAGCCTTAATCAGCGGGCGGGGCGTATAATACTCACCACCGTTTCTCCCGGCATTCCCCATGTTTTTGATTTTATCCTCATAAAGATGCGACAACTCATGCTTTTCTTTATGGCCCCGAAAGCGCAAGCCGTCAACCAGGTTAATAACCTCGCGCATATTGTAGCCACTCTTAATCTTATTTTGCAGCTCGTTGAAAATTTCACCTATTTTATATTCAAGACTGTCTGCACGTTCTGCATCAGTTTTAAACCGTTTCAGGTATGGGACTAGCTTTTGGTTAACGAAATCCCCTAAATCGTCACCTGTCAGGGCCTTGTGGTGATCCAGCTTACTGTCTTTATCCTTAGGGCAGGCCCAGACATCCCAACGGTACTCCGGTGAGATAATCCATGAATACTTCTTGCCAGCCAATTCAGCTGCCGTTTTCTTGTCTTTCTCTAAATCATCAAGGTACTTAAGAAAGAGAATCCAGGAGGTTTGTTCAACATAGTCCAGCTCACTTGAGCACCCGGCATCTTTATGCAAAATGTTGTCGATGTTATCAAAAGCCTGCTCAAACATAATAATTCCTTAATAGCAACCAATTGGTTTAAATTTTAGGACGAGCTATTTTCCCCTGGATAACGTTAAAGAAATTAAAAATTATCTGGCATTTTCATGTTCTTCGTTAAGGAAAGTGTAACAAAATTACTTATGCTTTCCTATTTTCGCTATCTTATTGATATCAATGCGTCTTGGGCGTCTTGGCTCAGTCTCAGTAAAGACATCCATATCCCGGGCATGTGCTGTGGCGCTAGCTCGTAACCTTTCAAGTTCCTTATGAAAAGCATTTGCTTCATTGTGTTCCAGATTTAGAGGGATATTATGAGGGATTATCAGGCTTTTTTCTATTTCCCATGGCCATGGATGTAACATCCAGCACACGCGTGCATGGGCATCCATCCATTTATCTAAGGCTTGTTCACCTTTATTGGTAAATGTCATTCTGTCCCCATTCCCAACACGATGCAATGGGAAGCCTAGCTTTCGCTCTAGAAGGATTCCCAGTGTCTTTCTTAATGTGGAGCCCGACGCATTATTGCAGTAATGCATTGATATTCGCCTGCGCAATGTTGCGGCTGATTCGCGGCGCGAGGGTGAGATCCCAAGGTATAAAAGGCTACTTCCATCAACTTTATGCAGGTTCTCCCCAGGTACTAAGGTGGGGATACAATCGAAATACCAGGCATATACCCCCGGTTTTGCCGGGACATGACTGTCGTGTCCTATACATTCCATTCTGGTATATAGTCTTTTGGGTTTAAAAAGTTCATCGTACATAGTAGCGGGCTCCTAATTCTCCCAGCGCTGCACACCGCGCTGTAGGGCTACTGTTTCAATAGCTTCTGAGAGAGCTGAAAATGCCGGGATCTCCCAGTTATTCTCCTGTGGCCCGCGGAGGAGGGTTCTTGAAAGTTCTGCCTGGAAGCGGAGTGGGGCTTCCTGTTTGGCTATGCGCCAGAAACCAACAATACGGTCTTTGCTGGCGTAGAGGGTATGCCTGGTTACTATCTTATCCCGCTTTTGATTGTTTACATGGGGATCGGCTGGCAGCAGGTTCCAGAGGTCATTGTTATGCCAGAGAGTGAATGGGATTACATGGTCTATATGTGCCTGTCCGGGTTTTAAGGTTTTGCCGGTCCAGACGCATTCAAGTTCTTTGCCGCAGTAAATCTGCCTCGCCTGGGTCACCATGCGGTCGGCCTCAGGGCGGATTATAAGCCGGGAGAGTATATCCTGCACAGGCACTTCTTTTTTTGTGAATTCATGGCTTAGTTCAGCCCAGCGCATTGTAATAGCCTCGCCAATCCAATGGCCTAAGAGGCACATCTCGCGCCATAGTGTAGCTGGGATATATATGTGGCCCAGTGCGCCTAACAGGTCTGTTGGGGTTTCGCATTTAGGTAAGCGTAGCGAGCCTTTGTGTAAGAATATGCGGGGCACGTCTTTGGCGGCGCCTCCGGCATATTGAATGGGACCGCTGACAATAGTCGATGCAATCGAGGTTGCCGCCTTTTTTAATAGGGCGGTCTGCGCGCTGTTCAGGCGGCCACTTTCAAAAAGAGAATAAAAGGAATCTAGCCCACCGCGGCCGCAGGCATCTATAAGCCGGCGTAGGTCACCGCGGAAAGATAGGCCTCTGGCCCTAACTCCAACTTGCATTTCCGGCAGGTTCAGTTCCGTGTCTATAAGTGGCCAGTAGTAATACAGCCATTTTTCAACTAATAGGCCCAGCGGCAGGCTGACTATGTCCCCCGGCAGGAACCGAGCGTGCTGGGAGGAGGTCTGGGCTATTTCGCATAGTGCTTTGAGTAGTGCCAGCTTGTAGGTTGCAACTTTCTTGTCGCGATTTATTATTGATTCTATCTGGTCTACCGGGCGGGTGCCTATGGAGTTTTCCAAAGAAAATACCAGGGTGGCCCATTTAATTGGGCGGCCAAGGGTGTCTTTTGAGATTTCAGAGGCTAGGACTTTGAAGCCTAGGCGTTCAAACATCAACTGCACTTCAGCAGGCTGGCGCAGTGAGAATAGCCTGGTGTCGTCTGGATCCTGAGGCCGCTCCGTGCAGAATGAGCAAATGAAGAGGCCGTTAGCTTTAAGCAATGTCTTTATCTGGAAGGCGAATTCGAAGAGTTCGTGATCAGGCAGATGCATGATTACGGCCGAGGCCAGGACCGCATCAAATTTCTGGTTTAAGAATTGATCGCCTTGCTGGCAGGGGAAGGACTGTTGCTTTAGTGTTACTTTTGAGGAGAGGCCTGTGGCGGCGATAGCTTTTACTGCCTGTGCGAGCATTGCGGGGCTGGCGTCCGTGGCTAGGACCTGGCAGCCCAGGGCTGCAGCATAGGCGGCATCCCTACCGCAACCGCAGCCAATCTCAAGCACGCGGCCCTGCGCGGGCAGCCAGCGGCTTAATAGCGCCTGTATCTCTTTAACGTCAGCCTGCTTGTACTTAGCAGCCAGCGATTCAGAGTTGGCGTTATAGTAGTCTAAGGTTTCTAAGTGCATATGCTTGGCAAAGACAGCTCGTTCCTTTCTCTTACAAATATATAACTCCCTGTGCGACCAGGGCGGGAATATTAATATGGCCATGCTGCTTGTAGTAATTAATGGCCGCAGCCAGGTTTTTAAGTGGGTCCCTTGGCGGAGTATTTGTATTATCGTTTAGATTCCTATTTCTCCCACTTAGTTGGCCTATTACCGCAACCAGGCGGCCAGTGCCCTCATAGAAATCCACGGATTGCCTGGCGAGTCTACGCCTTTGGGGGAGCGGGCCCCATCTCTGCGGGCTAAGAAATGCCTGTTGCCGCTGAACATGCACGTCATTAAAAAGATGATTCATGTTTATATGGGCGGCGTAGTCTTTCGCCCCCATTACTGTTATCGGGAATGTTTTGAGGAACTTCGAGTATAGGTCAAACCCAGGAAAGCCCCTATCATTGCATAGGAAACTACGTCTATGCGGCCAGCGTGGATCAAGCGCTAGATCTCCCCCAGGGGAGTACTTGGATGGCATGTGATTTATTTCTGTAGTGAAGCATTTGCTGTAAAATGAATTTGGATAATCATCCACATCTCTTTCATACCGATAATTATTGCCGGTTACGTAATTAATAAGCCGCTCACAAACACCCCACGTATGGGTGTGCCTAGCGCCAGGTGTTACAAACACCTGATTCTGTTGATATCTATGGGTGTAAAAACCGTTCTTGAACGGGTAAACGGCACAGAACTCGTGCGCTGAATTATATTTATGGGAAATAATGCTTTTCCAGTCAAAGTAGTTGTTAATGCTCTCCATGAATAATTTATCGATATAATTCCGTCCGTTATTCCCTGGGGTTTCCCTGCTAACCAAATCAAAGGCTTTTTCCTTCCCAATAATTAGAATTTCAGCATTAGGATTTCCAAAACCTACATAATAGGGGTTAGCCAAGTTTACGATATCCTGGTGTGGAATTGGGTTATCATCTTCATCCTGCCCAATAGCGGCCGCAAAATTGGGAATGGCTCCCATTTCAGCCCAAAGAGCGAGCCTTTCCTCCTGGGTGTCCAGGCCAACCATCATCATGGCTAAGGCGCGAATTTCCTCGTTTTCAAAATTTAATCCGCCTATATAGTGCGCGTATTCCGCGTCCCAGTCGTGCTGGGCAACCAGGTCTACTAGCTTTGGGTTAATTGGCATGTCGTATTTCCTTATACATGGAACAGCTTTTATTATTTACCTTGTTCCCTTTAGACGCGCTATAAATTCTTTGGGGGTATTTGGGGCCAGGTCTTTCTTGTTGCACCCCTATAAACCTGGCCCCATAACCATCCGCTTGTTAAACTACTTCAGCAATACAGCCAAGTTCCTTCCGACGTCGAAGCGGATATTCGAGAGTATCTCTTCCGAGTCGGAATCCGGCTTGGCGATCAGCTCAGCATTACCAAGGCAATAAACCAGGAAACAGATAGGGTTAAGGACCTCGGCATTGTTAGCGTTCCGCTCGATGAACTCTTTATAGAAGGGATGCTCGTCGTTCCAGTAGATAACCACTGTCTCGCGCTCCTGATCAGCCTCATAGAGAGGCCCTTTCTCACCGAGGTTACGATGCGCGAACCTGGCTTTTAAAGCGGCAAGGTCTACGCGTTTACGCTTCTGTATATTAAGGCGAGGGCCGTGTGTCTCTATGTCTTTATGGATTTTCTCCGTAGTTTTTTCGTCCCTCGGCTCGCGCTTTTCTATCTCGACCTGCGGTAGTTTAAGCAGGTGGGATTTTTGAGTGATAAATTTTTCCACCTCAGAGAAATCCTCCTTGTCCCCACGGTTACTCTGCTGCCGGACTTTCGCTTTTGCCCTGACCTGCTTTATAAACGGGTTACACAGCGTTTCGACTTTATTCTTAATGCTTTGACCTAGGACTATTTTATTCTTGCTAAAGTTCGATGACAGCACGGTGTCGAGGGTGCCCGGGTAAGAGAATTCAATACGAAGCGTGTTGAAGTCATTGTGCTTTGGGAATATTCCCAGCGTTTCTCCGGAAATTATTTCGCGGTTATTCCGAAGCACGTAGAACCCCTGATTTGGGATATTTATCCCCTTTTCCTTATTGATGGATGGGCCATAGTCCCGCAGCTCCGCTATAGACACCTTTA
>Ga0154378_109_pt1 | contig 6934 bp, 6 predicted proteins | sample RifGroA2_FD_105622 | JGI IMG/M metagenome (GOLD analysis project Ga0154378, IMG submission 105622) | Candidatus Wildermuthbacteria bacterium GWA2_46_15
CCATTGGCTTTTCGGCCAAGTCGCTTTAGAAACTCCGGATTTTTTGAGATTGCCGGGCTACGTTGAGAGACACTTAGGTTCGGGCTGGAAAAAACTCGCCGGCCTGTCAATGATCCTGGGAACTTTTGGCGCTCTATTGGCTTATATCATTATCGGCGGCAAATTCTTGTCTGAATTACTCGGGCCGGTTTTTGGCGGCAGCGAATTTTTCTACACCCTGATCTATTTTAGTTTTGGCGCCTTCTTTATCTATCGTGGCGTCAAGCCGATTGCCAAACTCGACGTCATTTTCCTCATTAGTCTCTTTCTGATTTTCTCTGTCATCGCCCTCAGCGGTTTGCCTTATTTTAAACTGAAGAATCTGCTCGCCTCACCCTCTTGGGACAAACTTTTTCTCCCTTACGGCCCGATTCTTTTTGCTTTGTGGGGCGCGACCATGATCCCGGAAATTGAAGAAATGCTCGGGCGCGACAAAAAACTCCTGGGGAAAGCGATTTTTGTCGGCGTTCTTATCCCGATTCTGGTTTATCTTTTCTTTATCGTGGCCATCGTCGGAGTCTCGGGCGCCCAAACCTCGCCGGACGCCATTTCCGGCTTAAAGCCTTTTCTCGGAGAGGGGATTATCGGTTTAGGTTACCTGCTCGGAATCCTCGCCACCTTCACCTCGTTTATCGCCCTCGGCCTCACTTTAAGAAAAGTTTTTACTTTTGATTTTAAAATTAATCCCTCAATTTCTTTTTTATTGACCGCGGCTGTCCCGCTTTTATTGTTTCTTTGGGGTTTCCAGGATTTTCTTTCCGTCATCAGCCTGGTCGGCGGCGTGGCCATGGGCCTGGAAGGAATCTTAATTTTGCTCATGTATAAAAAAATCAGGCCAAACAAAGTCTGGCTCGTCCTGCCGTTATTATTGATATTCGTGCTAGGAATGGGGTATGAGATAGTTTATTCTTTGAAATGAAAAGCGTAAAACGAAAAGCGCAAAGTTACAATGCAAAGCGTAAAGCGATTAAAAATTTTGAGTTTTACGCTGTAGTTTTGCGCTTTGCGCTTTGAACTTTAAGTTTATTTCATGCTTTTCTATATCATCATCTTTCTTCTCTCCTCCCTCTCTTTTATTCTTTCCGGCCGGCTGATCGTTAACGGCTTAATCCGGGTGGCCAAGTTTTTGAACTGGCGGGAGTTTGTCGTCGGCTTCTTAATGATGTCCTTGGCCGCTTCTCTGCCCAATCTTTTTGTCGGCGTCGGCTCGGCTCTAAAAGGGATTCCCGAGCTGTCTTTTGGCGATGTCGTTGGCGGCAATGTGGTTGATTTAACCCTTGTCGCCGCCTTAGGAATACTCTTAAGCCGGGGGATTAGAGCGGAAAGCCGGATGGTTCAGATGAGTTCATTTTTCACTCTCGGAGCGGCCATTCTGCCTTTAATTTTGGCCGCTGATGGGGAAATCTCCAGAATTGATGGCTTGGTATTAATCTTTGCCTTTCTGTTCTATGGCCTCTGGCTTTTCGCCAAAGAAGAAAGATTCACCAAAGTCTATCGCGACCACCCCGACAATAATAACACAGCTTTTCTTAAAAACCTCCTGAGCCTGATTTTGGGCATTGCCTTACTCGTCTTGGCCTCCCAGGGCATTGTCAACTCGGCCATTTTCTTTGCCGAAAAGCTAGCCCTGCCAATAGGATTGGTGGGAATCCTGATTGTCGGATTGGGCAATGTTTTGCCGGAAACCTATTTTACCATCCTCTCGGCCAGAAAAAAACAAGGCTGGCTGATTCTGGGCGACCTGATGGGTTCGGTCATTACCTGCGCCACTTTAGTTTTGGGTATTGTCGCTTTAATTGCCCCGATTAAAATCGCGGATTTTTCTCCTTATCTTCTGGCCAGAGCTTTTCTGATTGTCTCGGCAATTTTCTTTTTGGTATTTTTAAGAACCGGCAAAAGACTGACCAAAAAAGAAGGCTTATTTTTACTCGGCCTTTATATCGCTTTCCTGCTTTCGGAAATCTTTTTCCGGTAATAGCTTGATTTTTTGATGAATTAAACTTAGAATGGATAAATGTCAGAAATATTATCGGGATTTTTAATTTTAGTTATCGCTGGGTTGATCGGAATAATCTTCCTACTTTTGCGGAAAAAGCCCGAAGACAAAAGCGAGGCCCTGGTCATGATCCAGCAGCAGATCAATTACCTGAGCCAGAGCTTAGACAGCAAGCTGTCTGAATCAACCCGGGCTTTCCGCGAACAATCCGCCCAGTCAACTAAAATCGTCCGCGAGGTAACCGAACAATTAGCCGTCTTGGGAGAAACAAACAAACAGGTGGTGGGCTTTGCCGAGCAGTTGCAGTCTTTGGAAAATATTTTGAAGAGTCCGAAACAAAGAGGCATCCTGGGCGAGTATTATCTGGAAGAACTTCTGAAGAACGTCTTCAATCCCAGCCAATATCAGATGCAATATCAGTTCCGGGACGGAGAAGTGGTCGATGCCGTCATCTTCCTGGGCGACGACAAGATGATTCCGATTGATTCCAAATTCTCTTTGGAAAACTACAATCGCATTATCGAGGAAAAAGACTTAGCCAAAAAAGAGGATTTGGAAAAATTATTCAGCCAGGACCTGAAGAACCGCATCGAAGAAACGGCCAAGTATATCCGGCCGCAGGAAAAAACCCTGGATTTCGCCTTCATGTTCATCCCGGCCGAAGCCGTCTATTACGATTTGCTGGTCAATAAAATCGGGGCGATGAAGAGCAATACCCGGTCGCTCCTGGATTACGCGGTCAGAGAAAAGCACGTCCACGTTGTTTCGCCGACCTCATTTTACGCCTATTTGCAAACCATCCTGCAGGGACTGAGAGCGATGCAGATTGAGAAATCCGCCCAGGAAATCAGGAAAAGAGTGGAAATGCTGGGAAAGCATCTGGCCGCTTACGAAGAATCATTAATCAAACTTGGGAATCACTTGGGCACGGCCGTCAACACCTACAACGGCGCCTACAAGGAATTCGCCAAAGTCGACAAGGACATTGCTCAAATTACCGACTCTGAATCAAAGGTTGAAGCCAAACAATTAGATAAACCGTTTCAAGAATAAATATGACACTAGCAGTTATAAAGACAGGTGGTAAGCAGTATATCGTTACTCCGGGACAAAAACTGAAAATCGAAAAGCTCCCCAAAGAAGTCGGAGACGAAATTATTTTTGACCAGGTTCTGCTGGTAAGTAATGACCTTACTCGGATTGGCCATCCTGTCGTCAAAGACGTTGAGGTCAAGGGAAAGGTTCTCTCGCAGGGGAAAGGCAAAAAGATAACAATTCTGAAATTCAAACCCAAGGTCAGATATCATAAAAAGGCTGGCCATCGCCAGCTCTACACCGAAGTTGAGATTACCCAAATCGCCTAGACTTCTTTTCGGCCCGCCAGAGCCGAGGAGAGAGTTTCCTCGTCAGCGTATTCAATTTCCGCTCCTAAAGGCAAACCTTGTCCTAAGCGGGTAATTTTTTTATTGAACGGCTTTAAAGCCCTCTCCAAATAAAGGGTGGTCGCTTCGCCTTCCGTCGTGTAGCTGATGGCCACGATTACTTCCTTAAGGTCAAATCCCATCAGGCCGAATTGTTCCGGGCTCTTGACTCTTTTTAAGAAGCTTTCGATCATCAGTCGTTCGGTTTCTTTCTTCCTTAAAGGAGAAAGCAATCCGCCCAAAACAAAGTAAAGGCCTTTGTATTTTTTGGTCTTTTCCAGTAAGGCCAGGTCCGTTTCCTTTTCCACGACGCAAAGCAGAGTTCTATCCCGCCGGGCATCGCTGCAAATTGGACAAAGAGTTTCTTTGCTTTTAGGCTCAAAAGGGTTTCGGCAAAAGATACAAATCTTAACGAATTTTCTCAAACTGATGATTGAATCCAAAAATTCGTCCATCTCTGGCGAAGATTTCCGCAAAAGATAGAAAACAAAACGCGAAGCCGTTCTCGGCCCCACGCCGGGAAATCGAGAGAAAATATCAATTAACTTCTGGACAACGGGCGAGTACATCTAGGCAATGAATTCCCTTTCTTCTTTGGCTAAGTTTCTAAAGCTAACGATTTGTTCGTTGAAGTAAAGTTCAACTTTGCCCACCGGGCCATTGCGGTGTTTGGCAATAATGATGTCGGCAATGTTCTTTTTCTCTGAATCTTGGCGATACCTGTCTTCGCGATAAATAAACAAAACCACATCGGCATCTTGCTCGAGCGAGCCTGATTCGCGAAGGTCGGCTAACCGGGGTATCTGGGGCGACCGCTGCTCGACCGCTCTCGACAGTTGGGAAATGGCCAAGACCGGCACACTCAATTCACGGGCCAGACCCTTTAAGGAACGGGAGACCTCGGTGATCTGTTGAACCATGCTGTCGGTACCGGTTCGGGGTTCAGCCAACTGAAGATAATCAACAATAAGCAGACCCAGTCCTTTGTCGGCCTGAAGCCGACGAGCCATCGCCCTCATCTGCAAAACATTGGAAGTGGCCGCGTCATCGATATAGATTGGAGTTTCGGCCAGAACGCCCAGGGCCGTCTGAATTTTAGAAAAGTCATTATCTTCACCTCGGGAAGAAAGAGTGCCGGTTCTGATCTTCCAAAGATCAACGCCGGATTGGGAAGCAATCAAACGATCCACCACCTGATCCATAGACATTTCCAGGCTGAAAATCCCCACGGGCAGATTCTCGTGAACGGCCACGTAGCGGGCAAAATCAAGAGCGAGAGAAGATTTTCCCATTGAGGGACGAGAGGCCAGAATGATCAGATCTGATTTCTGCAATCCGGAAAGCATATTGTCCAGATCAATAAAGCCGGTGGGGACGCCCCGGGGGCCGCCCTCGTGACGGGAAAGCCGGTCGATTCTTTCAAAAGCTTCTTCTAGGCTTTCCTTGATCGACAAAAACTTCTGGCTTAATGATTTCTGGGTGATGGAAAAGATCTTTCTCTCGGCCTGATCAAGTAAAACCTCGACGTCTTCTGATTCATCATAACCCATCTGATTAATTTCGTGGCTGGCGTCAATCAGATCTCTCAAGATTCTTTTGCGCTGAACGATCTGGGCGTAATTTAGGGTATGAGCCGCCGTGGGCACGGCATTGACCAGTTGCGTCAGATAGGAAGTCCCGCCGATCCCCTCGAGCTTTTCTTTTTCCTTGAGGCGGCTGGAAACCGAAAGCAGATCGATCGGCTCGTTTCGTTCAAAGAGCTCCATCATCGCCTGATAAATTTCATGATGGATGGCTCTGTAGAAATCCCGGGGCTTGAGGAAATCAACGACTTTAATGATGGCGTTCTGGTCAATCAAAAGACAACCCAAGGCTGATTGTTCAGCCTCCAGGTTCTGCGGAGGAAGTTTTTCTGAAATTGGCTCGGTCATGCTGTCTCTAATCTAACAAAAGGGTCAGGCCTTGGCAATGAAAAAGAATCCACCCTTAATGCACAGAAAGTAAAAAGCGCGTCCTGATGCTGGCACGCTTTTCTGTCTACCCTTCCACGCGAAAGAGGTAGACTTGCTGCCCGACAGCAGCCTCGAGAACGTCTCCCCTCCGAAGAGAGTAAAGGGCGTCCGGACGCATTTTGGTGGCGAAGAATTTGAATCGGCGGCGGATGACGAAATGGCCGCCCGTCTTGGTCATGGCCTCGAGACTACCGTCCGACCAGCAAAGCGTGGTCAGCCAAACCGAGTCGAACTGACTAAGTCCGAAATCAGCAAGACTGATATCGCGCTGGTTAGGTGGTATTTCCACCCGAGCACCATCTTCGCTACCATCTAGATAGTGAATGTACATTGGGTAACCCTCCTTTGTCCGTCGTAGTTTTCAATTCTACAATAATTCTCTTTTTTGTCAATAAAACTATTTTACCTTCTTGACCTCGCTCTAGCGAGGCTAAGGTTTCCTTATCTTCGGTCCTTCGGGCGCGTCTTCGATTCGCCAACCCAAACCCTCAACCTCTTTTCTGACTTCATCGGCGGCCAGCCACTGCTTTGCTTTTCTTAACCATTCTCTTTCTTTAACCAGTTTTTTCACCGCCGCCGGCGCCTCCAAAATTGCGGGAGGTCGGACCTCCCACAATTTCAGGCCGAAAACTTGATCAAAATCAATTAAGAGTTGATATTTCTCCCTCGAGCTCAAGTCTTTGTCTTTCAGCATCGGCCAGGTCAGGGCCAGGGCCGAGGCGACGCCGAGATCCTGAGCTAAGGTCTCGATAAACTTATTTTGGTATTTCTTGAAGCCTTGGCTTTGAGGCTGCGACTTGGTTCGGGAACTTTGTTTTTTTAATTCGATGGTTTTCTCGTAAAGATTGTCCAGGGCTTTCTGCGAGGCCATCAGACCCTTCCAGGTAAAATTAAGACCTTGGCGATAATGAGAGGTCAAGACGAGATAGCGCAGGGCCAGGGGATTGAAGCCCTTGGCCAAGAGGTCCTGGGCCGTGAGCATGTTGCCGGTACTCTTAGCCATCTTTTCGCCTTCAATGACCAGCCAGTCATTGTGCAACCAGTAATTGGCGGTTTGTCTTCCGAAAGCGCCGAAAGCCTGAGCGATCTCGTTGGTGTGGTGAACCGGAACGTGCTCCTTGCCGCCGGTGTGAATGTCGAATCTTTGACCTAAGTATTTGGTCGACATGGCCGTGCACTCGATGTGCCAACCCGGAAAGCCGACTCCCCAGGGGCTATCCCATTTCATGATGTGCTCCGGTTGGTTGGTTACCCAGAGCAAAAAATCCCAGGGTTTCTTTTTCTCCGGGTCCACCTCGACGCGATGGCCGCTAAACTGCTTCTTTAAATTAAGCCTTGCGAATTGGGCGTAGCCCGGAAACTTGGCGGTATCGAAAACCAGGCCGGTCTTGGTCCGGTAAACAAACCCGTTCTTCTCAATCTTCTTGATAAGCTTTATTTGTTCTTTGATATGGTCGGTGGCCCGG
>Ga0154378_127_pt1 | contig 6542 bp, 4 predicted proteins | sample RifGroA2_FD_105622 | JGI IMG/M metagenome (GOLD analysis project Ga0154378, IMG submission 105622) | Candidatus Wildermuthbacteria bacterium GWA2_46_15
ATTTGGCCAGGAGCCTCTTGATCTCTTCGATTTTAGTTTCCGGAATCTTATCGTTGGGAAAATAGCCGCCCCGGATTAATTCAAAAACCAAAGGCGGAGCAATTTCTTCGGGATCCGAGGAAAGCAAAAGCCGTCTCTTTAAGACCCTCTCGATCGTGTTTTTTCTCAAAAGATGATCTTCCTGGTAATCAATGACCTGGCGGAGTTTTTCGTAGAGAGTCGCAATCTTTGAGGCGACGTGGTCAACGTGGATCAAGGGGACGTCGGGAGTCGCCTCGGGACGAGAAATGTAATTTATTTGCTGGAGATACTTTTTAGTAGAGTCAGAGATCATATCTCTTTCATTTTTTGCTCGATTTCTTTTTTAATCTTAGTGATAAACTCGGCCAGCTTCAGGGCGCCCAAGTCTCCTTTTTTTCTCTGCCGCAGGCTGACGGTTTTTGCCTTTTCTTCCCGGTCGCCAATAATTAAAAGGTAGGGAATTTTCTGCATCTCTCCCTCTCGAATTTTCTTGCCCACGGTTTCGTTTTCATCCTTGAGCTCAACCCTTAGGCCTTCGGCTCGCAGAGTATTGAGGACTTTTTGGGCCGAGGGAATATGCCGAGAAGCAATAGGGATGACCCAGGCCTGGACCGGCGACAGCCAAACCGGAAAAGCGCCCTCGTAGTTTTCGATCAAAATGGCTAGCCATCTTTCCAGAGAGCCCAAAGGGGCCCGGTGAATCATGACCGGCGTCTTCTCCTCGCCGTCCTTATCGGTGTATTTTAATTCAAACCTTTCCGGCAGCATAAAGTCCACCTGAACCGTGCCGCATTGCCATTCTCGACCCAGGGCGTCTTTAACCAGAAAGTCCGCTTTCGGACCGTAGAAAGCGGCATCGCCTTCAGAAACAAAATAGGGGGTTTTACTTTCTTTGAGAGCGGCGATGGCTTTTTCTTCGGCCCTCTTCCACATGTTGTCGTTGCCCAAGTATTTCTCTTTTCGGGAACGAATGCCCAATCGAACCCGGTAATCCTTCATGCCGAAAACGCCGTAGAGCTTCTTGATGAAGTTAAAAACGCTCAAAAATTCATCGATCGCCTGATCCGGAGTGCAAAAAACATGGGCGTCGTCTTGAGTAAAGGCGCGAACCCTCAGGAGACCGCTCAATTCACCCGATTGTTCATAACGATAGACCGAAGCGATTTCGGCGATGCGATAGGGTAGGTCGCGGTAGCTGCGAGGTTTAAACTTGTAGCTCTGGATGTGCATCGGACAGGTCATGGGCTTGATCAGGTATTCGGTGCCCTCGACGTCCATGGGAGAGTACATTTTCTCGCGATAGAGATCCCAGTGGCCGCTCTTTACCCAGAGCGATTTTTGGCCGATGTGAGGACTGTAGACGTGCTGATAGCCAAGCTTAATTTGTTCTTCAATCTGAAAGTTTTCCATTTCTCTTCTGATGGTTGATCCCTTGGGGAGCCAAATCGTCAATCCCTGGCCTACTTCGTCATTGATAGTAAATAATTCTAGCTCCCTACCCAGTTTTCGATGGTCTCTCTTTTTGGCTTGTTCCAAAACGAAAAGGTAATTGTCCAACTCTTTTTGGCTGGCAAAACAAGTGCCGTAAATCCGGGTCAGCATCTTGTTTTTTTCTGAACCATGCCAGTAGGCGCCGGCGATTGAAAGGAGTTTAAAAGCACCGATTCCACCGGTGCGTTTGACGTGGGGGCCGGCGCAGAGGTCCACAAATTCTTTACCGGTCCAATAGATGGTTGGTTTTTGCTTCTTTTGTTTAATCCCGTCCAACCATTCTTGTTTATATTCATTGCCCTTAAATAGTTTTCTGGCTTCAGCTATTGTCAAAGTCTTTTTACGGATAGGCAGATCAGCCTTAACGATTTTGGCCATTTCTGCCTCGATTTTGAGAAAATCGGTTTCCGAAATCTTATGTACTTGCCCTTCGCCTGCTGGCTCAGGATCGAAGTCAAAGTAAAAACCGTCTTCGGTGGCTGGGCCCATGGCCATTTTGATGCCGGGCCAAAGCCGTAACATGGCTTGGGTGAGGACATGTTCACAGCTGTGGCGCATCTTTCTAAGGCTTTCGGCCGGGTTTCCGACTATTTTTGGTGCTTTTCTCATGATAGTAAGCGATAGCTCATCCTATCATAACAAAACGCCTCCCGCTAGTTGGGAGGTGTTTGGTTTTACTGTTCCAGGATTTCCTGGATGTCGTCGCAGATGATCTTAGGTGAGTTATCCTTGTAGCTGACCCGGCCGGTGATGAAAACGATTTTGTTTTCTTTGAAAGGCAGGGGATTGCGCTCCAAAACGGAAGGGAAAACGACGACCTCAATCTTGGCCGTCAGGTCTTCGAGATTGATAAAAAGCATCGGCTGGCCGTTCTTGGCGATGATCTTTTTGAGACGAGAAATGATGCCGGCCACTTTGATTTTTTTGCCGTCAATTTCTGGAACAATACTTTCCAGAGGAGAAGCCATTTCTTTTAATATTTGCCGGAAGCCATCCAAAGGATGGGAAGTGACAAAGAGTCCAAGCAATTCTTTTTCCCATTCTAATTTTTCCCGGGGCGAGGCCGGTGTCGCTGCGGCCAGGCGAATCTCCGAACCAAAATTAATCTTGCCCTCGAAAAGATTGCGTTGGCCTTCAGTTCTTTTTTTCTGGTACTGGCGGTTAAACTCTAAGATATCTTCGACATTTGATAAGATCTGATTTCTTTCGACGATGGAGTCAAAAACTCCCGCCCGGGCCAGGCTTTCCAGAGATTTTTTGTTCAGATCTTTAGAATTGATTCGGGCCAAAAAATCACTCAAGTTTTTAAATGGGCCATTGGCTTTTCTTTCCTCGGTAATGGCCTTGACGACATTAGCGCCGACGTTTTTGATGGCCGACAGTCCGAAACGAACTTTCTTTTCCGATGGCACGACGGTAAAGTTGGTCAAGCTTTCGTTAATGTCCGGGGGCAGAACGTCAATTTTCATCTGTTTGCATTCTTCGATGAAGAAGGCGATTTTTTCCACATCGTGTTTTTCCGAAGTTAATAGGGCGGCCATAAATTCCACCGGATAAAGGGTCTTTAGATAGGCGGTCTGGTAGGCGATCATGGCATAAGCGCAACTGTGACTCCGGTTAAAACCATAATAAGCAAAGGGTAAAATCCATTCCCAGATTTCCTGAGCGATTTTATCCGAGATGCCATTGTTTTTCATGCCTTGCAAGAGCTTGTCTTTTTGCTCATCGAGCAAGGATTTTATCTTTTTGCCGACGGCTTTGCGCAGAACATCGGCCTGGCCGTAGGTAAAGCCGGCCAGATCGCGGGCAATCTGCATCAGGCTTTCTTGGTAGATGCAAATTCCGTATGTTTTTTCGAGTATCGGTTTTAATTTGGGATGAAGATAGGTTACTTTTTCCTTGCCATGTTTTCTTTTGATGTAAGAGGGGATAAACTCCATCGGCCCGGGCCTGAACAAAGTAATCATGGTGACGATGTCTTCAAACTCGGTTGGTTTTAATTCGACTAAATAACGGGTCATCCCCGACGATTCCAATTGAAACAGGCCGGCCGTCCGGCCCTCGCGCAAGGTTTTGTAAACATCTTTGTTGTCCAGAGGAATGGTTTCGATATCAATACTTTTACCGTGAATGACATAAATCCGGGCCAGAGTATCTTCAATAATGGTGAGGTTTTTTAAGCCCAAAAAGTCCATTTTCAAAAGACCCAGGTCTTCGATGGAATGCATTTCGTATTGGGTGACGATATTTTCATCGTTCTGGGTCGGATGCTGGAGAGGAACAATGTTTTCCAGGGGTTCCGCGGAAATGACGACGCCGCAGGCATGGGTCGAGGCGTGGCGGGCCACGCCCTCCAGTTTCTTGGCCAAGTCAACCAATTTTTTGGCTTGGGCGTCTTGTTCGTAGAGATCGCGGAATTCCTTTACTTTTTTTAATGTTTCCTCAAGAGTAAGGCCAAAAGGAATCATTTTGGCCATTTGGTCGCAATAAGCGTACGGATAACCCAAGGCCCGGCCCACATCCCGGACGACGGCCCGAGCGGCCATGGTGCCAAAAGTGATGATCTGAGCGACCTTGTCGCGGCCGTATTTTTCGGCCACGTAATTGATGACTTCGTCGCGTCGGCGATCGGCAAAATCAAGGTCAATATCCGGAAAAGAGATTCTTTCCGGATTGAGAAATCTTTCGAAGAGAAGGTTGTATTTGATCGGGTCAACGTTGGTAATGCCTAAAATATAGGAAATAATGGAACCGGCGGCCGATCCGCGGCCCGGCCCGACGACGATGCGATTTTCCTTGGCCCAGTTGACAAGGTCTTGAACAATCAAAAAGTAGGAGGCAAAACCAGTTTTCTCGATAACCGACAGTTCGTATTCCACCCGCTCGAGAATATCCTTGCCGGGTTTGAGATAACGCTTCTCGATCTTTTCAAAAACCAATTCTCTCAGGTATTGATTAGCCGTTTTGCCATCGGGCACGTTGAAAGCGGGCAGTTTGGTCTTGCCCAGTTCAAGCTTGAAATTACAGGCGTCGGCAATCTTCTGAGTGTTTTCAATGGCTTCGGGAACCTCCTGGAAATACTTTTCCATCTGTTCGGGAGTCGACATGGAAAAATCATCCTGCTTCATGGTTAACCTTTCGGGATCATTGGGATCGGCCCCGGTATTAATCAGCATCAAGACGTCTTGAGCCTCCGCGTCTTCAAGCTTCAGATAATGCATGTCCTGGGTGGCGACAGTCGGCAGGCCGGTCTTTTTGGCGATACCAATCAGGGCCCTGTTAACCACGGCCTGTTCTTTAATATTTTCGTGGTGCTGCAGCTCGAGATAAAAATTACCCGGGCCAAAAATCTCTTGGTATCTCAAAGCCGTTTCTTCCGCTTCCTTTAATTTCTTGGCCATGATCAAACGGGAAATCCGGCCCTGCAGGCAAGCAGACAGGCCGATTAAGCCCTGGCTGTATTCTCTTAATAATTCTTCATCGATTCTTGGTTTATAATAAAAGCCCTCTAGATGGGCTTTGGTGATTAATTTAATGAGATTTTTGTAGCCCTGCTCATTTTTGGCCAAAAGAACAAGGTGGTATCTCTTATCGTCAACATTAGGACGCTTATCGGTCATCCGGTTATTGGCGACATATAGCTCGGCGCCAATGATCGGCTTAATATCTCTCTTGATAGCTTCTTTATAGAACTCGACGGCGCCGTAAAGGACGCCGTGATCGGTTAAAGCCAGAGAATCCATGCCGAGTTCTTTGGCCCGGTTCAAAAGCTGAGGGATTTTGGGCAATCCATCAAGTAAACTGTACTGCGAGTGCACGTGTAAATGAGTAAACTTTGCCATTATTGCCCGTCGGTTTAAAATTGTGCTAGGTTCGACCTAGCACAAAGGAGATTAGTCCATTTTACTTTCTGGCCAGAAGGAAGTCAAACCGGGGCGGAAAATGGTATAATTTAACCATGCAATGTCCCAGTTTAACAGAAGAAAAAAGACTTTGGCGAAAAGGGTTTCGAGCTGTGGCGGGTTTAGACGAAGCCGGCCGCGGTCCACTCGCTGGCCCCGTAGTCGCCTCCGCAGTTGCAATTGAAAATTGTAAATTAAAAATTGAAAATTTTAAAGGCGTCCGTGATTCTAAAAAGCTTTCTTTTTCTCAGCGCAAAAAGCTTTACAAGATTATAACTCGCTGTCCTGAAATCAAGTGGGGGATTGGCGTGGTTTCAAATAAAATCATTGATAAAATCAATATCCTTGAGGCAACCAAGCTGGCTATGGAAAGAGCTATTATCAATCTAGAGAAAAAACTTAAAATCGGTCGGAGTAAAAAATCCACGATCGTGGGGAAAATACACTGGCTAATATTGGACGGAAATTTTACCCTCAATACAAACACTCCCCAGAAACCGATTGTTAAAGCTGATGAGAAAGTTTTTTCCTGCGCCGCCGCTTCCATTTTGGCCAAGGTGACCCGAGACAGAATCATGAGGCGCTATCACCGGAGGTATCCGCGCTACCGCTTTGACCTACACAAGGGGTATCCGACCAGATTGCACATTAAATTGCTGAAGAAATGTGGACCATCTAAAATCCACCGATTGAGCTTCCGGCCAGTAATTCAAGCTAAAAACTTAAAGCGCAAAGCGTAAAACTACAACTAAAAACCCAAAGCTATTGAAAAAGAATTCGTTATTTGTTATACTAACCACAGGATTTAACTTGTAATTTCGTTCGTTAATTTTGCACTTTGCGTTTTGCATTTTGCATTTGACCGAGCGATATCGAGGGAACGTGGGTGGCGTACCGAAACAAAGACACACTAAATCGAGAAGAAACAAACGGAGATCGCAGATTTTCTTGCGGCCTCCGACTTTAGTTATTTGTTCCCACTGCCAGAAACCGACGATGCCGCACACCATTTGCCAGAACTGCGGCTATTACCATAACAGGGAAATCATCGATGTTTTGAAAAGGGCGGAGAAAAAGAAAAAGAAACGAGCCGAAAAAGGGCTCGAGCCCAAGGAAGCTGAAAGTCCT
>Ga0154378_115_pt1 | contig 6466 bp, 6 predicted proteins | sample RifGroA2_FD_105622 | JGI IMG/M metagenome (GOLD analysis project Ga0154378, IMG submission 105622) | Candidatus Wildermuthbacteria bacterium GWA2_46_15
GGTATAGCCGTAGCCGTTGGCACCGGCGTGGCGGTGGGCGCGAACACGTTGACCGTCGCGTTACCGCTGGCGGTCAAGCCTTGCCGCTGAACTTGCACTGCCGGCCGATGCGTGCCGGTTTGGTAGGTACAAACCTGGGCCGGCGACTCGGTCCAGACGCCCCAGTCGCTACCAGTGCAAGCGAACCGGTAGAGAATCGGTCCGCTGGCCGAGCCGTAAACGTTGGTCGTCAAGTTGCTCGTCAACGGCGCCGTGCCATTGTCGGGCACGGGCCGCAACTCGACGTGCAGATCCACGACCGGCGTGGCCGTGGGCGTGCTGGTCGGCGTACTCGTTGGCGTCGAGGTCGGCGGCAGCGGCGTACTCGTCGGCACGGGCGTCGGGCTCGGCTGGCCCGGCACCGTTGTGCTAGTTGGCGCCGGCGTATTCGTCGGCGCGGCCGGCAGCGTGGCTGTCGGCATTGGCGTGGCCGTCGCAGCAACCGACCATGCCGGGTTGCCGCAGGCAAAGAAGATATAGATTCCTTTGCCAAGGTCCCACGCCCCTTCGTTGACAACATCCCTCGTTTCTAAGTAGCCAACCCCAGAACGGAGGAACCCGATCTGGAACTTCCCGGTCAGAACCGTTCTTGACGGTTCCTCGACCGGGACTTTCAAGCCCGGGTAGGCCGCTTCCATTTCAGCGGCGATCTGCCTAACCTGATCCCAGGCCACTGGCGGGCACACGCCGAGTGCTAGAGCCGCCAACCCTGATGGCCGGCGGCCAGCTATTGCCACAACCCAAGCATTCCGCCGGCATAACGGTTCGACGGTTGCCGCCGCAACGGCAGATGTTGTTGGCGGCGTTAACGGCGCCACGCCCGGTACGACGAATGTCGCAGTCGGCGTAGCGACTATGGCGCCCGGCACCGCGAACATCGCAGTCGTTGTCGGCGTGGGTGTCGGGGTTTCCGACATCGCGACAACGAGTGACAGTCCGGTGGTCGGCGTGGATGACGCCGGCCCCAGGCTGACACGCACCAGTCCCGAGTTCGCCAGCAACGCCACACCCAGGGCGCAACACGCTAGCAAAAACAACAGCGCCCCGATCCCAATCAAGACTGTCACTCTGTTCATTTATTCCTTCCTTTCTTTCAAAGAGCTCTTACCTCGCCCTAGCAAGGCTAAGATTCTTATCTACGGAACGTTTCCGCAGATTCAGATTCTTACTTTAATCACATTTTTCTCAATCTGTCAATACCGCTTCGACCGCTAATCGGCGAAGGTCCTGGCCCGGCGGCCAGCAGGTAATCAAATAAATAAATTGTTGAGAGCCGTTTTCATTAATCGGGATTTCTCCTCCTTTCTCTAGAAATATTTTTTGGGTTACTTGATAACGGTATTGTTTCTTTTCAAAATTAATAAAAATCTCATCGCCCGTTTCTAGGTCATTCAATTTACTGAAAACCCAATAATATTTGAGTTTAGGAAACCCGGGAGGCGAAGAATGGCCCAAAATAAACATTCTGCCCGCTCCTCCCTGCCCCGGCAGAGCGGAGCCCGGATAAACGGCCACGCCTTTCAGCAGGTCTTTGACGACTTCTTTAATATCGGGGGTCTTTGAAAAAATCAAAGGGACGCCCAGAGACAGCCGGGGAATCTCCAGACTGTCGGGCTTTTCGGTCAGAATAAATTTGATTTTTTCCGTCTGACTTTCTTTTTCTGCAATTGGAGAAAGTGTCGAGGCCGAAGGCAGGCCTTCTTTCAAAACCTGAGCCTGAGTTTCAAAGACATTGAGCTGGTTTCTGAAATAGCCGAAAGCCTGATTGAGGCTCAGGATCAGAAAAAAGAAGAGGAAAGAAAAACAGAAGAAAAGAAAAACCTTCCTGATTTCAATCAAAAGATTAATCGGCTTTTCCCTAAAGTCCATTGATGATGACGTTATGTGGAATTAAACTAATAATCAATTGTTTATCGAGAAAATTAGAAAGAATGAATAAGAGAATGAAAAAGGTCGTGCTTAAAACCAAATCCCGACTCTTGATTCCTTGAGCTAAACTGACGAAAAGATTGAAGATTAAGGCGCCGATCAAAAAGAGTAAGAAGAGACTGACTAATCTTGAGGTCAATGGATCGTATTGGGTGACGCCGAAGCCAATAATTTCCTCCGGCAGACTAAGTTTTTCTTCACTGGCTTTCTGTGTTTCTCCGGCCATGACGGCCGGTGTCGGAGAAACACCCGGCGCTGACGAAGAAACGCCGGGTGTTGACGGCGTTGACGTCGGAGATTTGAAACCCGACGTCCCTTTGTCGACGTCGGGTTTCAGAACGGGCGTTGACTTGGGGCTACCAAAAAACTGGACGACCAAGGTTGTTTCCTGACCCTGAAAGTCGCCCTTGACCACGGCAATGCCAATTTCTTTATAGCTGGGGCTCAAAAGATTCTGTTGATGCGACGGCGAATTGTTCCAGGCCTTTTCCACCTCTCCGGAATCCAGAAAACCAATGGCCAGATTTTCCCCCGCCACCTGATAGTTGTAGCCGCTCTTTTTAAACCAATACCAGGGCGAAAGGCCGTCGGGACTAACGTGAGAAAAGTAATCATTCTCAATCATGTCCCGGGCCTTGGCATAGGCGGCCTGAGTTAAAATCGGGTTTTCTTTCAGGGTGGCCAATCCCCTCGCCTGCCGGTCTTGATTGGTCAGTTCGATCAACGTTGAACTGACGACTTCGGCAAAGAAAGAAGTGCTGGGGAATAAGAAATAGAATGGAAAAACGATTAATCTCAAAACCAAGAATAATAAAAGATAATAAATCAAAAACCGCCTTTGTAAAAAAAGGGGGTGGAATTCATTTTCCGGACAAGGCCAAAAAGCGAATTTTAATTGAGGTTGTAAGTTTTTGATGGTAAAAATCTTCTCCATTCCAAAATTATACCATAAAAACACAACTTGTCAATTGTGGGAGGTCGGACCTCCCACAATCTTAACGGATGACCTCGTAAATTGATTCGATCAAATCTGTGGCCACCAGAGACTCTCCGAATTTCTTGGCGGCCAGTTCTCCGGACAAACCATTGACGTAGGCGGCCGCCTGCGCCGCGGTGAAGGCGTCAATGCCTCGGGCCAAGAAAGCGCCGGCCAAACCCGACAGGCTATCGCCCGTGCCACCCTTGGCCAAATAAGGTCCACCGGTTTTGTTAACGGCAATTTCTTTGCCGTCAGAAATAATATCCGTCCTGCCCTTTAACAAAATGGTTGTTTTGAATCTCTCGGCTTGTTCCTGAACTATTTTAATCTTCTCTTCATCGGGCAGTTTGTAAACTTCTTTCCCGGTTAAAATATAAAACTCGAAAGTATTGGGCGTGATGATGGAATTCTCTCCTTTGACCACGCTGGGATCCTTGACGAGGGCATGAATGGCATCGGCGTCAATCACGGCGGGTAAAGTATTGGTCGAAAGAAATTCCAGAATTGCCTCCTGAGTCTCTCGGCTCCGACCCATGCCGCCACCAATAACCAAGGCGGTTTTACCATGAGAAACGCTTTTGGCTGATTCGGCCATGGCCAGCAAAGTGGTCACATGCTTTTTTTCCAACCAATCGCCGGCCAAGGGATAGGCGGCGAGAATCGGTGAAAAAGAAGCAATGATATCAGCCGCCCGCTTCGGCGCAATGATCCTGACCATATCGCATCCGGCTTTAAAAGCGGCTAAACTCGCCAAGGCCGGGGAACCGGAATAAAACTCAGAACCGCCGATGACCAACAAAAGCCCAAAGTCATATTTCTTGGCATCCTGAGGCCGCGGCTTATAAATGCTTTTTAAGATACTCTTGGTGACTTCGATCATTTAGAAAAGTTTAAGTTTTTTAGCTAAGAATAGATTGGATTTAAGCCAACTGTGAAGATTACCGCATTCCAGCCACTTCCCCTCGAACTCGTAGCCATAGATCATTATACCATCCTGAATCATTTTCTCCAGTGTCTCGGCCAAGATGATTTCTCCCCGGAAAGAAAGTTTGGCTTTTCCAAGATAGCTGAAGACCTGGGGGGTCAGGATGTATTTCCCCACCACGGCCAGATTCGAAGGGGCCAGCCGGGCTTTTGGCTTCTCGACGATCCTCTCAATTTGATAAAGCCGAGGTCCCAGCTTTTTAGCTTGAACCACGCCGTAGGAAGAGATCTTTTCCCGCGGCACCCTTTTTAAAGCGACAACGGGCTGGCCATATTTCTGAAAGACACTAGACAGCTGGCGCAGACAAGGAGTTTTGGAAACGACCAAGTCGTCGCCGAAAGAAATCAGGCAAGGCTCCTGGCCGACTTTGTTTCTCGCCTGCAGAATGGCGTGGCCGTCACCCAGAGGCTTCTTCTGCATCACCGCCGAAAAAGAAAGGCTGCGGTAATTATTCTCGACCTCCCGTAGCTGTTTCAACAGATCCTTTTTGCCCCTTTCTTTCAAGACTTTTTCTACTCTATGACTGGCTTTAAAGTAATCCAGAATGATTTTCTTCTCTTTCGAGAGAACGAAAACGATTTCTTTGGCGCCGCTGTTTTTGGCTTCCTCAACAATGTAGTCAATGATGGGACGGTTGATCAGCGGCCAGAGCTCCTTGGGAAAAGTTTTAGAAAGCGGCAAAAACCGGGTCCCTAACCCGGCAATCGGCAGAACGGCTTTTTTGACAACATTTTTCATTCAGCGTACTTCAGTGTCTAAATCTGCGTAATTCCGCGTTGCTGCGGAATTATCTACAGAATACCTCTTCTCAAAATAGCGGGCGTCTCCCAAACTCTTTCTTTGGCAGCTAAAGTCTCTTCTTCGGCCCTGACTTCCTCTTTGATCTGCAGGGCGTTGCGCCTCACTTTTTCTTCAGTCCTGACGGACCCGGTGGAATCTTCCTTGGGCGATCCTCCTTTTATCTTTTTGCGCTTTTTGGACTTGGTCCCGGAACCTTTTATTCGCCGACTCCCCAAGTTTTTATCTCGACCGCCAATAGCCAATAAAACTACCCGGATGGTTTCGGAAAGTTTTTTATTAAAGCTAACGCCGAAAATAATCCTCGCTTCGGGATGAACGGCATTAAAAACGAGCTGGCTGATTTCCGAGACCTCGGCCAAGCTCAAATTAGGATCAGAAATGATGTTGAATAAAACGGCGCGGGCGTGACGAAAGTTATAGGATAAAAAGATGTTTTGGAAGATTTTCTTCTTGACCTCTTCGATTTTAGCGCCCTTGTCGAATTCGCAACTGGCCAAAAAAGCTCCTTTGCCCTTGCCGTCTAAAATCGTCTTCAGGTCGGCAAAATCAATATTGATCAATCCCGGCTGAAAAATCAAGCCGATCAACCCTTCCAGGCCTCGAGACAAAACTTTGTTGATGGCGGAAAAACCTTCATTGAAAGAAACATTTTTGTCTGAGGCTTGAAAAATCTTTTCATTAGGCAAAACTAGGGTGGCATTCAGGCTGGCTTTCATTTTTTCGAGCGAATTTCGGGCGATTTCTATCTTTTTTTCTCCCTCAAATTTAAAAGGAAGGGTAAAAATGCCAAAGGTCAGAATTCCCTCTTGCCGGGCGATCTTGGCGAAGATCGGAGCCGCGCCCGATCCTGTTCCGCCGCCCAAACAAGAAATAATAAAGCAGAGATCGCTGCCTTTGAGGAATTTGACGATTTTCTCTTTTTCGGCCAGGGCGGCGGCCCGCCCGATTTCTGGATCCATGCCCGTACCCAAACCGCGGGTAAACTTTTCTCCGAAATTGAAAATCTTGACGGCTCCAGAAGATTTTTTGCGCGAGCGCCAGTCGGTATTGGCGATCAAAAAATCGACTCTCTTTAACTCTGGAGCCAGTTCGGAAACAATCGCCGCTCCCCCGTCACCGATGCCAATAACTCTAATCCGGGTTTTCTTTAATTTGAGATCTTCCCCGGGCTTTTCTTTAACCGTCGGCGAAACAATTTTTGCAACCGCCTTCGATTTTTTAGCTCGTCTTGACATTAGTATAATTTATCTCATTTTGAGCCAATGGTCAATCCCGGCACTCACAACCGGTACTTGAGAATGGTCCAGATACCCCTCAAGCCGTCTCGGGCGCGAATCTTTTTGCCCTCGGAAAACGAACGCGGCCGATAGTGGATTGGGACCTCTTTGATTTGAAAACCGCCCCTTAAGAGCTTGACGGTTATCTCGGCCTCGATCTCAAAACCGCGGCTTTCCAGGTTAATCGATTTAATCGCCTCGGCCCGAAACAGTTTGTAACCGGTATAGGCATCGGTCAGCCGGGAACCGAAAAGAAGATTGATCAAAAACGTCAAAAACTTGACGCCCAAGACGTAAGGGAAATATCCCCTTCTTTCGGGACTCAGCTCGCGCGAGCCATAGACGGCCGCCAGCTCAGGATTTTCTTCCAAGGCCCGGATGAGTCGCGGCCAATCCGCCGGATCGTATTCCAGATCGGCGTCTTGGACAATGATCGCCTCGCCCCGGGCGACGTCA
>Ga0154378_113_pt1 | contig 5915 bp, 5 predicted proteins | sample RifGroA2_FD_105622 | JGI IMG/M metagenome (GOLD analysis project Ga0154378, IMG submission 105622) | Candidatus Wildermuthbacteria bacterium GWA2_46_15
AAGACGACTCTCTGCTCTCGGTCGATCCAGATTATGTCCAGAGGAATTAAGGTATTCTTCATCCAGAAGGGCAGTTCTTTTTCTTGGTCATAAATGAAAAGCATACCCTGGTTTTGGCCCAGTTCTTTTCTGAACATCAGGCCTCTTACTTGTTCGGCCGACGTCCGGGCCAATTCAACGGAAAAGCACTTTTCGTCAAAACAAACTTGACCGTGTTCCCGACGATTGAACCAAAAAACAACGGCTAAAATCAAAATCAGAAAACCGATGGATAAAATGAAAATCTTTTTCTTAGGCATTGTGCTTAATCTCGATGACGTCGCCGTCCTGAACGACGTATTCCTTACCTTCGGTGCGAATCAGGCCTTTTTCGCGGGCTTGGCTAAAACCGTCAGCCGCAATCAAATTGGTATAAGCGATGACTTCGGCCTTGATGAAATGGCTCTCAAAATCAGAATGGATGACGCCGGCGGCTTGAGGCGCTAAGCTGCCCTTTTTGACGGTCCAGGCGCGCGTTTCGTCCAGGCCGGTGGTAAAAAAAGTCAAAAGATCCAGAAGGCCGTAAGATTTTTTTATCAAAACATCAAGTTCGGACTCTTTAACTAAACCCAAAGATATCCTTTCCTCCTGGTTAAATCCGGATTCGGCCGCTTCAAACTCGGTCAGAACATCCACGATTAGAAACGGCCACTGGTTCTTCTTGAAAGATTCAATAATCTCCGCCGGCACTTCTTCATCCTGGCCGTTCAAAAGATAGAGCCGGGGCTTGGCACTAAGCAGCTGCGAGTTCTTCATCAACTCTCTTTCTTCCTTGCTAAAATCCGCTTCATTCAAGAGCCGCCCCTGATCCAAAAAACCCTTGATTTTATTCAGAACCCCCGTTTCCTTGGCCGCTTCTCTTTTGCCGGCTCTCACCTCGCCCTCCAGATGGTCCAGACTTTTCTGAACCGTCTCCAAATCCTTCAAAATCAATTCTGTCTCGAGAATCTCTTTTTCCCGGAGCGGGTCGACGCCGGTTTGGGTGTTGATGACGTCGGCCTTTTGAAAGGCCCGCAGCAAATAGATGATGGCGTCCACTTCGCGAATATGGGAGAGAAATTTGTTGCCCAAACCTTCGCCCGTCGCGGCGCCTTTGACTAAGCCGGCAATATCGACAAACTCGACCGTGGCATAGATTTTCTTGACAGATTTTTCCCGCTCGGCTAATTTTTCCACCCTTTCATCGGGCACGCCAACAACGCCAACGTTGGGATCGATGGTGGCAAAAGGGTAATTGGAACGGTCCACCTGTTTTTTGGTCAGGGTCTGGAAAAGGGTGGACTTGCCCACGTTGGGCAGACCCACGATGCCGATGGACAAAGACATGTTAGTGGTTGTTTTTGTAGGAGAATTCGCAGATGTTCTTAAAATCGCACCAGTCGCACTGCCAGCCGGGGGTGGCTTTAAAATCGCTTCTCTTGATTTGTTCGATCTCGTCAACAATCTCTTTTTTTTCTTTCTCTATATCCGCTCGGCTCCCTAAAAAGGAAAGGCTCTTGCCCTCGTCCAGATAATGGTAAGTCAGCTTCTGGGGTTTTAAACCGAGAACTTCTTCGGCGGCCATCTGATAAATCAAAAGCTGTTTTTTGTCTTCGGGCCGGAGCCTTTCTTTGGCCGAACCCGTTTTGTAATCAATGATCTCGACGCCATCGCCCTTGTCATCAATCCGGTCAATCTTGCCGATGAGAGTATAACCGCCAATCTTGATATTAAAATCTTGCTCCAGGGCCGGATGACCCCGAAAGAAGAAAAGCTTTGGCTTCTCTTTGCGGAAGTTTTGATAGAACTTTCGCAGCGTCTTCTGGCCCAGTTCGAAATACTCTTTTTTTTGCGCCGGATTCTCATACCATTCGTCCAACCATTCTCTTTGGTAGATCTCCAAAAGGTCTTTTAAGCCAACCGGGCCCGAGGTTGAGACCAGTAAAAACTCCTGCAGAGTCTGGTGCATGGTTTTGCCGAAGGAAAAGACGGCTTTGCCCTTGACCGGGATTTTCAAGATGTGGGCAAACTTATACTGCAAAGGACACTTTTCAAAAGCGGCCAGCTGAGTAAAAGAAAACCTTTCGGGCAACAAAAATTCTTTGACTCTTTCAAACTTTTTCTGATTGACCCGGACGCCCCGGCTCTTTAAGTGAGTGAGAACCGCCGCATAGCCCAGTTCGATCAGAAAGCGGGACAATCTTTTTCTGGTCACGCCGCAATAATCTTCGGCCGAGGTCAGGAATAAGCCGTCCTTGGCCCGGGTCATGCCCACGTAAAACAGCCTTCTTTCCTCCTGAAGGTGAAAATCTCCTTCGGGCAGAATGTCCTTGATTAATTTCTCCGGGATCTCGATCGGATCTTTTCTCTCGAGACTGGGAAACCGCTTGTCCACCAGGTTAACCAAAAAGGTGTATTTAAACTCCAATCCCTTGGCCGAGTGCAGCGTCATGATTTTAACCACCGCCGGACCCTGTTCCACGTCAAAATTCATCTTCCCCTCTTCCCCGGATTCCAGCTCCAGATTCAATTCCTCCATAAAAGCTCGGAGGCGAGAATCAAGATGAGTTTCCTCGAAGTTCTTGATCCGGCTGTGAAACTGAGAAATCAGATCCAAATCTTCTTTCCTTTCTTTTTTCACCAGGTATTCGAGATAGCCCGAGTCCTCCAAGAAAGAAAGAAGAATCTCGGAAACGTTCTTTTCCCGGGCCCGGGTGGTGTGTTTCTCGACCAGGCTCAGAATCCGGTTGACCCCGTTAATCGTCTGGAGGGAAAGGCCGGGGATCAAGGATAGTTCCTGGAGCGACTCAAAAATCGATTTCGAGCGGCGGGAACTATAGCGGGTAATCTGGGCGATGTCTTCGGGAAGCAAGTTCAAAAAGGGTAGGCTCAGAATCCGAAAAGCGGCCGAGCTCTCGTGATAGTTATCGAGAAACTTGAAATAGGAAACGATGTCTAAAATGACGGGCTTGGCATAAAGACCCCGCAGGGCCATGAACTGGTAAGGAATGTTTGATCTTTCCAGGCCTCTAATGAAGGCCGAGGCTTCATGGTTGGCTCGGACCAAAATGGCAAAATCGCTGAAAGTGGCGTCTTTGTCTTCCCGTAAAAGCTCGACAATCTTTTCCAGGACGCCGGAGACTTCCTGTTCGCCCGACTTAAAGTGCAAATGCCCGATCTTTCCCTTGCCTTTCTTGGCCGCCTTTAGGTTCTTATCAATCTGGCTGATGTGCTCCAGCCGGTTGGGATTGTTGGCCTGGATGAATCGATAGGCCGAATCCAGGATATTCTGCCGGGAGCGGTAGTTTTCAATCAAGACGACTTCCTTGGCTTTAGGAAAGTCTTTTTTGAATTGGACGACATTGCTGAAGGAGGCGCCTCGCCAACGATAGACGGCCTGGTCATCGTCGCTGGAAACGGTCAAATTGTTTCTCGGCGCGGCCAGCAGCTTCACCAGCTCATACTGAACCCAGTTGGTATCCTGGAATTCATCGACTAAAATGTATTTGAACTGCTGACGGTATTTCTCCAGAATCCGGGGTCTTTTTTGAAACAGTTTTAAACAATAATTAATCAGGTCGCCGAAATCCAAAAGTCCGGATCCCAGGAGAAGTTTCTGGTATGTCTCATAGACCGAAGCAATTTCCTTAAGCCTTTCCTTGTCTTCAAAAGCTTTCTGGCTGTAGGCCAGATAGTCTTCGGGATAAACGGCCTGGTCCTTGCAGCGGCTGAAGTGAGAAACCAAAGCGTGAATGAACTTGGTTGGCTGACCAATGGGTCGGTAATAATCAAGCTTGAACTGGTCCAGATTCTGGCGAACTAAAAGCCAGGCCGCCGTCTGATCCACCAATTTGAAATCCGTAGAAAGGCCGATGTCCAAGCCGTGTTCCTTAAGAATTCTCTCGCAAAAAGAGTGGAAAGTCGAAATCCAGAGATCGGCGTAGCCGCGGGAAAGCAGTTGATCCACCCTTTCGGCCATTTCCGTGGCCGCCTTGTCGGTGAAAGTCAAAGCCAGAATCTCTTCGGGCTTAGCTTTGCCTTTCTCAACCAAATAAGCCAGGCGATGGGTGATGACGGTGGTCTTGCCGGTACCGGCCCCGGCCACGATCGAAACCGGTCCTCCTCCGTAGGTGACGGCGGCTTTTTGATTCTGATTAAGATGAGATAAGTCCAACATGTTTTGTATCATACCACAGACCTCTTTCTTTCACGAACTATTGCTTTATCACGGGAAATGAATTATACTCTACTCGTAAGTCTTTCTCCTTAAGTTTCCATAAAGAAAACTTCAGAGAAGCGGTCGCCTTACCCTTCGACAAGCTCAGGGCAAGCACCTCCAGCGCGTGCTCTAAAGCAGCGAAGAGAAATAATCAGATAACAAATAAATTTAGATGGCAAAAAAACTATACGTTGGGGGCTTACCCTACAGCGCCACCGAAGATTCCTTGAAGGAAATGTTTGCCCAAGCCGGAGCCGTGGAAACGGCCACGATCATCATCGACAAGATGTCGGGCCGATCAAAGGGTTTTGGTTTTGTGGAAATGTCTTCCGAGGAAGAGGCGCAGAAAGGGATTGAGCTCTGGAACGGCAAGGAACTCGAGGGCCGCACTCTGACCGTGGCCGAGGCTCGACCTCTAGAGGCTCGCCCTCCCCGCCGAGATTTTGGCCACGACAATCGTGGTAGCGGTGGTGGTGGCTTCGGTAGAGGCCGCCGGAATGAGTGGTAATTTCTCCGCCTCGCTAGAGCGAGGCAAAACAGTCCCGTTCAAAGCGGGGCTGTTTTGTTTAACCCCTCGGGTTAAATGAGAAAAGATTTCTTCAGAATAATTTAGATTGACTCCTCTAGTCAATAAAAATTCACTTTAAAATAGAAGTTTTTTTAAGAAGAATTTTATAGACGTTCTCGAGAAAGTCGCCGCCGGCATAACCGACAATGAAAGCCAAGGGCGGAGTCAAACCCGACAAACCCTCTAAAATTATGCCCGATTCTTTGATGGCTCCGGCCGTCAACAATCCGACCACACCCGAAAGAAAGGTGGTCGCGAAAAAATAGAGCGGGTTAAAGGGAACGCTTTTATAGGAATAATAGTATTTCAAAAAACCCACCAGGCCTCTCACCAGGCCGCCGCCAAACCCCGCAATGAAAATAGCGATCATGCAAACAAGTTTAACTCTGCTGAAGCAAAGATAGCTATCATACTCTTAAAATTACCATGTTACGACGAATTCGTGATGATTGTCGTCGCGAAAAGGACATTTGGTTTCTCGGCAGACGGCCGAAGAAATGACGATCATTTTGACCACCTCGGAGAAATAACCTTTGAGAACCTGGCAATGAAGAGGATGCGTCTTAAAACCTTCCACCCTCAAAACAATCCTTCTTCCTTTTTCGTCGAGTTCAACCGGATCCAGACGGCCCACGGTATAATAGCGATTCCACATTTTCTGGGCCTCGCTCAGCACTTTTTTCAAGGAGACAAAATACTTGGCAAAAAGACGAACCACCAAAGACTGCCGGGCATTAATGCTGCCTACTTCTTCAAACTTCTCGTCGCTGTAATTGAAGGTTTTTTTCATCGCCAGGAGAATGACCGCCTCCAGTCCCACCGGATAGAAATTCATCGGCTTGATATCCCGACAACGAAAAGGGTAACCGGCCTCGGTCATTGTTTTCTCGAGCTTCTCCAGCCCTCCCTCGGCTTCTTTGGATCTAATAAAAGCTAAGTTATCGATAATGGCCAGTCCCCGGCATTGTCCCTTGATCTCAAGCAGGCGATGAATAATTTCTTGATTAAGAATTTCTTCGGTCATAGCGAGTGAAATTAATTGCGAGATCGCGGCTGGGGCGTGGGAATGCGCTCATCGACCGGAGATTCCTCACAATTCTCTTCTCCGGC
>Ga0154378_112_pt1 | contig 5470 bp, 4 predicted proteins | sample RifGroA2_FD_105622 | JGI IMG/M metagenome (GOLD analysis project Ga0154378, IMG submission 105622) | Candidatus Wildermuthbacteria bacterium GWA2_46_15
CGACCTTGAAGACCAACATCATGGGCACCATCAACGTGCTCGAGGCGTCGCGCCTTTCGCCCACAGTCAAACGTGTGCTCGTGGCCTCATCCGACAAGGCGTACGGCGCCCAGCCCATCCTCCCGTACTCCGAGGAGGCGTCGCTGAATGGCCGCCATCCGTATGACGTTTCCAAATCCTGCACTGACCTGATCGCGCAGATGTATTTTTACACCTTCAAACTGCCGGTGTGCGTGACGCGCTGCGGCAACCTGTACGGCCCGGGTGACCTTAACTTCAACCGCGTGGTGCCAGAGACGATCAAGAACGCGCTCGAGGGCAAGCCGTTGCAGGTGCGCACTGACGGCACCTTTGTGCGCGACTATTTCTTTGTGAAAGATGCCGCGAACGGCTACCTCACGATTGCCGAAAACATGGATAAGCCGGACGTCGTGGGCCAGGCGTTCAACCTTTCGACCGGCAACCGGTATACCGTGCTCGACATCGCCAGCCGCGTGCTTGCCGCCGTGGGCCGCCCGGATCTGACGCCAATCATCTTGAACCAGGCCAAGGCCGAGATCCACGACCAGACGCTTTCGAGCGCCAAGGCCGCGCGCCTCCTCAGCTGGTCGCCGAAGTACACGGTTGACGAGGGCCTTGCCGAAACCGTTGCCTGGTACCGCGCGTATTTCTCTCATTCCCCGAGCGAGGCCGCAGGCCGAGTCGAGGGGCTCGTCTCTTCTCCGAGCGGGGAAGCGCTGATGTCGTAGTCGTTTATTCCCCGAGCCTGTCGAGGGGTGCGTTTCTCTCGTCATTGCGAGCGAAGCGAAGCAATCTCCTCGTGCGTCGTCTGCGAATCCCTGCTAAACTGACCTTGTATGCAAAAAGACATTTCCCTTAACCTCCCTGTTTTCATTACAAAATAGGGCCGGCGGTTTGTCGCCTATACGCCCGCGCTTGATATCTCGACTTCCGGCACATCGGAGAAAGACGCAAAGAAAAAGTTTGGCGAACTCGTCAGCTTGTTTCTTGAGGAAATTCTTGAGGCTGGGACCGTGGACGATGTCCTTTCGGAGCTGGGATGGAGGAAGCGGGAAAAGAAATGGATGCCACCGAAAGTCGTCTCTTCGCATTACGTTGCCTTTCCGATTCCTGTGTTGACCTAGCAGTATGCCGCGGATTACGGCTGTGCACTGGAAAGAATTCGAGAAGTTTCTTTTCAGCGTCGGATGCGAATTCAAGAGGGAAAAAGGCGACCATCGGGTCTATTGGAAAGAGGGAATGATCCGACCGGTCATTATCCCTCGGGATACAAGCCTGCCAGTGCCTATCATTCTTACTTAATAACTTGCGTACATTGGGAGTTTCCCGAGAGGAATACTTGAAGTTTTTGGACAAATAGGTTTTAAAAGAGGAGGCCCGCAAGGGTCTCTTTTGGTAAAAGGAATGCTTGATTTTATAAGGCGAAACGCGCATTATTGAACGAAAGCCTTCTTGATTAGCCGTTTTGAAATCCGATACCTTATGTTCGAGCAAGCATTCAAAAATATCGATAACATCCTCCACACGGATTCCGGCTCTGCCACGGAATTGGATTACATCGAGCAAACCTCATGGATTCTCTTTTTGAAGTATCTGGACGATTTGGAACAGACGAAAAAGACCGAAGCCACATTGGCCGGAAAGAAATACGAGTTTATTCTTGATCCGAAATTTCGTTGGGATGGATGGGCTTGTCCAAAAGATGCAACCGGCAAACTAGACCATCACAAGGCGCTTGATGGGGATGATTTGAAAGATTTCGTCGATCAACAGTTATTTCCGCATTTCAAAAAGTTTAAGGCCGAAGAGCCGAACACGATCGAATACAAGATTGGCGAGATTTTTAGCGAGTTGAAAAACAAGATTTCGAGCGGTTATAAACTACGAGAGATTTTGAATATCGTGGACGGGATGCATTTCCGACATTACGAGGAAAAGCACGAGCTCTCGCATCTCTACGAAGACAAAATCAAGAAAATGGGAAACGCCGGCCGGAACGGTGGAGAGTATTACACGCCACGTCCATTGATTCGGACGATTATTAAAGTTGTTGCCCCGAAAATTGGTGAAAAGATTTACGACGGTGCCTGCGGATCTGCGGGATTCTTGGTTGAGGCTTACGATTATTTGACCCAGAACCAGTCAGCGCTTTCTTCGAACCAGATGGAAACCCTGCAGAACAAGACGTTTTACGGCAAAGAGATCAAATCTCTGGCGTACATCATCGGGATCATGAACATGATCCTGCACGGGATCGAAGCACCGAATATTCGGCACATGAATACACTGGCCGAGAACATTAACGATATTCAGGAAAAAGATCGGTTCGACGTGATTCTTGCCAATCCGCCGTTTGGTGCAGGGATCGGACGCGAGATCCAGCAGAACTTTCCAATCAAAACCAGTGAGACCGCATTCCTGTTCCTCCAACATTTCATCAAGATTTTGAAAGCCGGCGGCCGGGCTGGGATCGTGATCAAAAATACATTTCTGTCGAACACCGACAACGCCTCGGTTTCGTTGCGCAAGCTGTTGCTCGAAAGTTGCAATCTTCACTCGGTTCTTGATTTGCCAGGCGGCGCTTTTCAGGGTGCTGGTGTAAAAACCGTTGTCTTGTTTTTCGAAAAAGGCGCACCAACTAAAAATGTTTGGTTTTATCAACTTAACCTCCCTCGTAACCTCGGCAAAACGAATCCGCTGAACGAAAAAGATCTGGCAGAATTCGTGGAATTGCAAAAAACAAAAGCCGACAGCGAAAATTCGTGGAGTGTTGATGTCAAAGATGTCGATCAAACGACTTTTGATTTGTCCGTAAAGAATCCGAGCAGGGGCGGGGAAGTTACTCTTCGAGAACCGAAGGAAATTTTGGAGGAGATGAAAAAGTTGGATGAGGAAAATTCAAAAATACTTGTTGATATTAAAAATATGGTGGGCTAGACGGGTAGTAAACGTATGAAAGAATTAGATCAAGCCTTCGAAGCCAAAGATGGGGACATGATTGAAGCAAAAAAAATATCATTTTTGTTTAAGGTTGATTCGTTGCAGCAGCTCATTCTGCAAAGATATCAAGCATTGACTACAATTAGCACCATCGGTTTTGCTATCGTTGGAATTGTTATTTCGACACGTAGCGATCTTCTAGAAAGTTCAATTTTGGCCTTTATCCGCTATTTTATTTGTTGGAGTTGCATTAGTTGGTCTGGGGCGATTGCTATATTTAATTCGGGATGACATAAATGGTTTGACTAAAAGAATTGAAGAATTGCCAAATGAGGATTGGAGCAAACCTTTTGTAAAAAAAGATTTTAAAGCAGATTGGTGGCCAGAAACTTTGTATTTTTTTCTTGTAGTGGGAATGGTTGTGTTCGGGTTGTCTTTTTTGACTAATTTTACAAGTATGAATATTTTTCTTTTTAGTCTTCATAACATCGTAGATACTTTCAGTATCCTTTTTAATTTTTTGGGTAGCATTTTCTTTGCATCTAGCTTATTTATCTCGAAACAAACGGCACTTAAATTGGGTACATCAAGATATTGCGGAGAAACAGAAGAAGAAAATTTAAAACTGCCGGCAGTCAGGGACAGATTAGATCAAAGAAATTGGGGAATCGCGGGCGCAGTATCAATTTCTGTAGGGTTGATCCTGCAGTTTTCATCTAGATTTTTATGAGTTTGCAAATAGAAAAGACTAACAAACATGAGCGATATTTTTTTGATACCCCAGTTTTTAGGTGCGGAAAGGAAAGATGGAATCTTGAACAAGAGGATCAAAAAAGAAAATTTGTTCAAAATATTGTAGGAAAGAACAAAGAAATTGCAAAACATGAAATTGATTTTGTCGAGAAATATTTTCGAACTAAACGGGCATCGTATTTTTATGGTGAAATGGTCGGAATGATTAGATTGTATGCTCTGAGCCAACAGATCAGAGGTGAATTATTTTTTGTGGAGCAAAGAATTTCTAAAAGTTTAAAGAATAAAAAGTGGAAGTATTTCGGTAAACTTTTTGAGTTTATGATATTTGAGACGTTTACAAACCGAATTATTTTCGGATTAATCTTAAAAAGATTACGAGAAGAAAATCAGAAGGATCTATTGAAAAATAGATTTATAGACATCGAAGCTTTTGACCACTCTGGAAAATATATTGATTATTTGAGAATTGCCAATTTCCATGAGACTTTATGAAAACCTGGCAAACAAAAAAACTTAGGGAAATTTGTGTTGTTGTTGGTGGTGGAACACCAAAAACAGGGATAAAAAAATATTGGGATGGGGGTTTATTTTGGATTACACCAAAAGATCTCGGTAAACTTAAAAATTTTGAGATTTCAGCAACAGAACGGAAAATCTCGAAAGAAGGTCTTAAAAATTCCTCAGCTAAATTATTACCAACCGGATCAGTAATTCTGTCTTCACGCGCTCCGATTGGGTATGTCGCGATCAATAACCTTGAAATAGCAACAAATCAGGGATGTCGTAGTTTCGTTTGTAACAAGGAAATTTATAATAAATATCTTTACTTTTTTTTCGTTTCTAACACTGAATATCTAAATTCGCTCGGTGGAGGAACAACTTTTAAAGAAGTTTCCGGATCAAAATTAAAAGAAATTGAGGTTCCTCTTCCGTCCATTTCCGAACAACACCGCATTGTGAAAATTTTGGATGAGGTTTTTGAGGGGGTGGCGAAGGCAAAGGAAAATGCGGAAAAAAATTTGCAGAATACCAAGGATCTTTTTGAATCGTATTTGCAAGGTATTTTTGCGAAACCTGGGGAGGGATGGACGGAGAAACAAGTTGACGAGATTTGCAATGTTGAATATGGATACACTGAGAAGGCTAAGAGTCGCGGCGATTACAGATTCGTCAGGATCACCGATACAGATAAAAATGGTTTGTTGATGAGCACTGGTAAGATGTATGTTGATTCATTTTTTGACGCTGAGAAGTATCTTTTGGAAGAAGGAGATTTATTGATGGCCAGGACAGGTGCTTCAGCCGGCAATGTTTTGTTGTTCGAGGGTGACGAAAAAGCAGTGTTTGCTTCTTATCTTATAAGGTTGAAATTTAAAAAAGAAGTTTTGAGCAAACTTTATTGGTATTTTTCGAAATCTCCACTTTATTGGAATCAAGTCAGACAACTATCTGCCGGTTCGGCTCAACCCCAGTTCAATGGGGGTGCATTAAAGCAAATCGTTCTTGTTTTCCCAGAGTCTCTTTCAGAACAAAAAACTATCGTCGCGAAGCTGGATAAGCTTTCGGCCGAGACGAAAAAACTGGAGGGGATTTATGAGAAAAAACTAGCGGATTTGGAAGAACTCAAAAAATCGGTTTTAAAGAAGGCTTTTGCTGGGGAGTTGTAGCTTGGCGTTCTATTCTAAATAGAAATGCGACATAGCGTAGACTGTTAGGTATCTAACCCCCTAACATTCCCGTGTTATGTCGCATC
>Ga0154378_123_pt1 | contig 5012 bp, 5 predicted proteins | sample RifGroA2_FD_105622 | JGI IMG/M metagenome (GOLD analysis project Ga0154378, IMG submission 105622) | Candidatus Wildermuthbacteria bacterium GWA2_46_15
TTTGTAATCGGCGCGCCAATTCACTGACATTCATAGGCAAAAATTACTCCTTTTGGCGCAAAAAGTCAACCCGCCAAAATTTTGCGTGGCAAAACTTAGGCGGGTGTTATTTAGCTTTTTTCATTCTCAAATGCTAAAATTCACCCATGAAAAAACCTGCTGGTCGTCATTTAGGATATTGGATTGGATTGCTGTTTGTATTTTTGCTTGTTTTAGCCAACCTGCCTGCCGGACAGGCAGGCCTGCCCCAGCCCCAAGCGCAAACATTAAATGCTACCAAAAAAGTCGCTAGCATTAACCAAAAAATCGCGCTCCAAAAAACGACGACGGCTGATAAAAACTTATTTTTAGTGACGCGGGTGATTGACGGCGACACGATTGAACTGGCCGACGGCAGGCGCGTCAGATATCTTGGCATAGACACGCCCGAATCGGTTGACCCAAAAAAACCTGTGCAATGTTTGGCCCAAGCTTCCGCCGCCAAAAATAAAGAATTGGTTTTGGGAAAAAAAGTTTCTCTAATTTATGACCAGGAAAAAATAGACAAATACAGTCGCACGCTTGCCTATGTTTTTATCGGCGATGATTTTATAAATTTGGATTTAGTTGATTTAGGCCTGGCGCGCGCTTACCCCTACGCGCCGAATTTTTTGCACCGCCAAGATTTTGCCGACGCCCAAGCCCGCGCCCAGCAAAAAAAGCTCGGCCTGTGGTCGGGAGTATGTGATGATTACATCTCAACAGCTACCAGCGGAACGGCCTCCAGCAATCAGCCGCTAAATCCCAATTGCAAAATCAAAGGTAACATCAGCGCCAAAGGAGAAAAAATTTATCATTTGCCGGGCCAAAAATATTATAATCAAACCCGCGTCGATGAGGACGCGGGCGAAAAATATTTTTGTTCTGAAAGAGACGCCTCTGCCGCCGGCTGGCGCAAAAGTAACATCTGAATTATTTAATGGTTTATTTTTTCAGATTGCGGCAAATGTTTATTTAATAAACGAGCCGTGTCAGTGTCTAAACGGTTTGTTGTTCTTCCTGTCAAGAACCGTCCGGCATTATTTATAATATTTTCATAATTTTTCCAAACCGCGCAATGGTTATTAATAATTCCAATTTTTTGAAAAATGCATTCTTCGTACTCATGCCCAGACAAACCGCAAATGTAACCAACCTCATTGTTGGGATGTTGCGCATACCGACAATAAACGCAGTCGGAAAATTCTAGAGACAAACGCGCCAATGTAAAATAGTTAGCCATGAAAATATTTTCGCCGGGCGCGGAAAGGAAAGACCAATTTTCAATCTCAATCGATTCCAATCCGTGCGGTCCGACAATATGTCGAAATCTTGGCTCACCTAAATATCCTGGCATGCCTTCAAGTAAGTCAAAAATATCCTCCCAATCCCTTGCCACCAATGATAGATAGCCATCCAGGCCCGCCAGATATTGTTCGTGAGTCGTGGGAATTTGATCAAAAAGCAATATGCGTGAAATGAAATAGCCATAGCCTTGAGTCTCTGCTTTATCATCTCCTTTTTATATATAGAATTGTAAGGATCAGTTATTTAAGTGTTGTCCTTATTATAGCACTGCCAAAAACATTTTACTGTTTGCCGTCAAGGGTGTGTCACATTTGCGCCCCTGCTTAGCGGGGCTACGCGGGAATGACGAAATTAAGGAAGGAGGATATAATAAAAATAAACTCACTCTTTCACAACTTAACGAAGGACCAAGGAGGCCTAAAAACGATGACCCAGTACAGCAAACCGTCGCCCGGTTTGAACCCGGCCGAATTGAACGCGCTGGATAAAGATATTAATTACAAAGATTTTTTAACGCTCTGTCCGCACTATAATATCTTTGCCGACCAAAGGGCCAACGCGCGCTTGCCCAGCCACATTTTAACTCGCTTGTGTTGGCGCGAAATGAGGCGCGGAAAAAATTGCACGCTCAACAATAAACAACCACATCCAGAATTATGGCGCGGCCACTACCAAATCTTGACGCGAGAAAATTGCCTACAAAGTTATGGCGCGATTAATTTCAAAGGTAACCATGCCATAAATTTGCTTTTGTTTAACGACTTTGGTTTTCCCAGTTCCCTCACTCTCGGTTTTTCCGACATTGTCGCAATAATTTACCGTCCACCCACTCATTCCAAAAAGAGGTTTAAAAAATGAACGCCACAATCTAAAAACCCGCGCGCTGAAACTTTAGCCCGCGGGTTTTCTTTTATTAAATCAAACAAAATATTAGAGATTGCTTCGTCGCTCCGCTCCTCGCAATGACAATAAAGCGATGCTTGTATTCCTAAGAAGCTAAAAAGCTACAACCTGGGAAGCTCATACTATTTCTGCCACTCAATATATTGGCAACCAGTCACCATTTTTTCTTTGGCATCCCAGCCAGCCGTGGAACATTTTTTCAACCGCTTGCCGCCGTTGGTCGTGACCAAAACCAGCATCGCGCCGCAGTCCGGACATTTTTCATTCAGCTCTTCGCGTTCGCCGTTTTGCCATTCCACAAAATCGCAACCTGTGGCTTTACGCGTCTCTTTGTCCCAGCCGCCCTTGGAGCATTTTTTCATTTTCTTACCAAACTTGGTCACGGCAAAAACCAGCGGCGCCCCGCACTTTGGGCATTCTTCATCCAAAACTTTCGGTTCCACCTCCAGCCACAACACATAACCGCAACCTTCGCTTTGGCGCGTGTCTTTATTCCACACATTAGTGGAGCATCTTTTTAACTGCCGTCCGCTCTGCGTCGTCACGATGTCAGTCAACGGAGCGCCGCACTCAGGACACTTATCTTGATCTTCAGCCATAAAATATAAAAACTAATGCTAGATTTTTATTCTACTAAACTTTTCTAAAACTTGCCAGCCCTGACTTTAAATGCCCACCTCCGCCGCGCTGTGAATAATTGCTTGAGTTGTCTTCTAATATTCTTGAAAACATTAGAATACTAAGGACTGCTCCTCAAGCGAATCTAAAACCTAATATCTATAACCTAACACCTAGCTATAAGCCCATTTTCTCTTTAACTTCATTTAAAGTTTTTTCGGCAACGGCGCTTGCTTTTTTCGCGCCGGCGGATAAAATATCCGCCATCATTTTTTCATCTTTAGCAACCGCATAATATTTATTTTGAAAATCAGACAGCCACGCACTGACCTTTTCGGCCACAGCTTTTTTCAAATCGCTATATTTCAAAATTCCCGACAGGGCTTCAGCTTTCATTTTTTCAATCTCGCCCTCATCCCCGCCCGCGCCGGCCCAAATCGTAAATAAATTTTCTACGCCAGCCGATAAGTGTTTAACCTGTTTGCCACCTTCATCGGTCGTAGCGCGCATAATTTTTTTAGTCGCTTCTTCGGGCGTGTCCAACAAATATAAACAATGCGCGTCGCCGTATGACTTGCTCATTTTTTTATCCGGTTCTAGAAGCGACCGAATGCGCGCGCCAGTTTCCACCAACAATGGCTTTGGCTCCACTAATTTCAAATTGAAACGGCTGTTCATAATGCGCGCGACGGTACGCGCGTATTCCAAATGTTGCACTTGATCCTCGCCAACCGGCACGACATTGGCATTGTATAATAAAACATCGCCCGCCATTAAAACCGGATAAGATAAAAGTCCCAAGCTGGACGAATCCGCTTCGCCTTTTTGCGACTTATCCTTAAATTGCGTCATGCGGTACAGCTCGCCCAAGCTCACTTGCGTGGCCAACAACCACATCATTTCCGAATGCGCGCTGATATCTGACTGGCGAAAAATAACCGCCTTGTCCGCGTCCAAGCCCAGCGCTAAAAGTGTCGCGATCAAATCAAAAGTGTCGCGCTTTAAATCAGCCGAATTATAAGGCACAGTAATGGCGTGCAAATCAGCTAAAAAGAAATAGCTTTGGTATTTATTTTGCGACTCCATCCATTGCCGGAGCGCGCCCAAATAATTGCCGAAATGCGACTGGCCGGATGGTTGAATGCCTGAAACGAGAATAGACATAAAAAAGAATTTAGAATTTGGAATTTAGAATTTAGAATAGTCACCATGATATCCGAATGTCTTTATTCTACCAAAAAATCAAATTTTGGGCAAAAACTAAGTCCTCATTTCCCGTGGAGTGGAAACGAGGACTTTTTATTTGGAGGAAAATTGCGCGAATGCTACGGATACGGATGTAGACATTTGCGAGCCGCGCATTTTCAATGAAATTTTATCATAGCAAAAGGCGTTAAATTTAGCAAACAAGCCACAGAATAGGGATTGCCGCATCGCTCCACCCACAATGCAAGTCTCCGCTCCTCGCAATGATGACTCGGCCTCGTTTCTCGGATTTCTCCCTCTCCCTACACTAAAACGACAACGGGTAAAATCATTGGCTGGCGGCCGGTTTTTTGGGTTAAGAGTTGACGCAAAGCATGATGCAATTCTTGTTTCAACACTTCGCCCTGCGCCGGCACACGCGGGTCGTGTCGACCCAAAGTTTCGCCAACCACTTTTTTAATCGCGTCTGTCATCCCGCCGTTCACTTCCGGAAAGGAAAAACCGCGCGTAATAACTTCCGGTTCTTTCGCCAATTCCCCGCTCTTGCCTTTGACCTCCATCACAATCAGCACCATACCGTGCTCGCCCAATTGCTGGCGGTCTATCATAGTGGAATTGGAAATATCGCCGACCGACAAGCCCTCCACAAAAACATAATCAGTGATTACTTTTTCTTTAGTCAAAGTGCCGATGCCATTTTTGAAAGTAATGACTTGGCCATTATCGGCAATCAAAATATTTTGTGCAGGGAAACCGATAGACACAGCCATTTTTGCACTTAGATGCAAAAAGGAATGATTGCCTTCAACCGGAATTAGATATTTTGGTTTCATTAATGACAAAGCTAATTTTAAATCTTCCACCATGCCGTGGCCACCCGCGTGCACGCCTAACATTTTATAATGAATAACTTCAGCGCCTTGGCGATACAAGCCGTCTTTTAATTTTTGCACCGAACG
>Ga0154378_119_pt1 | contig 2922 bp, 6 predicted proteins | sample RifGroA2_FD_105622 | JGI IMG/M metagenome (GOLD analysis project Ga0154378, IMG submission 105622) | Candidatus Wildermuthbacteria bacterium GWA2_46_15
CCTCCGGAAAACCTTGCCAAGAGGGTGAAATATTAATTCAACGTTGGATGCAACCATGCCAAAACAGGACAATTTAAAAGTCATTTCTGCCAAGGACCTGGGGAAGCTGGCCCTGCCCGATTTTTGCGCTCGTTGTTTTTGGTTAGAACGCCATTCAGGCAAACCACCCAGCCTTTTCCCGAGTATTTTTTCGGTTATTGACAGCTTGACCAAAAAAAACGTCCATCGGTCGTTCTTGGAGAAGGGAAAACCGCCCGTCTGGTTTCCTGAATTCGCGGAAATTGAAGAGATCTGCCAAGGCGAGGTTTCTTTCAAGCTCTGGGTTGAAGCCGGCGACTGGATTCTCGCGGGCAAGCCCGACGACATTTTCCGGTTGAAAGACGGGACTTACCATATTGTTGACTACAAAACCGCCAAGTTTACCGGTCGGCAGGACGAGCTCTTCCCCCTCTACGAAGTCCAGCTGAACGTTTACGCTTTTTTGGCCGAGAGATGCGGTTTTAAGCCAGTCTCGGGCCTATCCCTGGTCTACTTTGAGCCGGAAGAAAGCACGACCGAAGAAGAAGAATTCGGGTTAATATTTAAAACCCATTGCTTAAAAGTTAATTTGAAATCAGAAGTCGTCGTGGAGCTGTTGAAAAAGGCGAGAGAAATCGTTCAAGCGCCGGATCTGCCCGAGAGCGCTTTTGGCTGCCAGGGCCTTTGCCGTTGGCTTGACCGCGGGCTTTCTCATTTCAAAACTCCGGGGGATTAAATGATAATGGCAGTTGTTTGTAAAATTGTGCTAAGCGAGGCTTAGCACAGGAACAAAAATGAGTCAAAACAAGATAGAAAAATTACTTGAGATGATAAAAGACAAAGAATCAAAAGTATACGCCTTCATTGACAGCCAAAATTTGAATTTGGGGATTGAGAGCTTGGGCTGGAAGCTTGATTTTAAAAGATTTAGAGTTTATCTGAAAGAAAAATATAAAGTTAGCACCGCTTATGTTTTTATCGGTTATGTAGCGACAAACCAGAACTTATACTCTTTTCTTCAGAAAGCCGGTTACGTTTTGATTTTCAAGCCGACTTTGCCGGATAAAGACGGAGAGGTAAAGGGCAACGTGGATGCGGATTTGGTGTTGCAAGCGATGATTGATTTCTCAAAATACGACCAGGCGATCATTGTTTCCAGCGATGGAGACTTTTATTCTTTGGTTAAACATCTCTACGGGCAGAGGAAACTTTCTTTTGTGATGAGTCCTTATGTAAAAACTTGTTCTGTGCTGCTCAAGAAAGCGGCGAGAGAGAAAATCGTTTTTATGGATAATTTGAGACATAAGCTTGAGTTTAATCAGAGAATAAATGAAAAAGCACCGCTCGAGGACAAAACCTAAAGAGGTGCTTCTTCCTGTGGATTCTAATTTAATGATAGCAGGCAGGAAAAAGTTGTCAAGGACTATGACTAAAATCATCGGCCGTCCCGGTCTCGAGGTTGTGGCAAAAGCCGTGCTTAACTAAGTTAAGCACAAGAACAAAATGAGGAAATTTAAGTTCGAAAAAGGAGAAATCTACCATATTTATAACCGGGGCGTGGAAAAACGCGACATTTTTAAAGACGATAATGACCGCTGGCGTTTTCTGCAAGGACTTTTTCTTTTTAACGACGAGAAAACAACGGCCAATCTGCTTTGGCAAATGGAGAGGGATCGCGGACGGGTCACCTTCAGAGTTTTAAAAGAGTTTTTTGCGAAAGAGAAAAGGAATCGAGAACCTCTGGTCAGAATAATGGTCGATTGCCTGATGCCGAATCATTTTCACCTTCTACTCGAAGAAATAAAGAAAAATGGCATTTCTCGATTTATGCAAAAGCTCGGTACGGGATATACTAGATATTTCAACAATAAATACCAACGGGTCGGCAGCTTGTTTCAGGGGACTTTTAAAGCGGCGTTGGTAAACGATGAGGCCTATTTAAAATATTTGCTGGCGTATATAAACGTGATCAATCCGGGCGAGCTGGCCGAGCCAAATTTGAAAGAGACAGGCATTAAGAGCGTAGAGAAAATTACGCGCTTTGTCGATGGTTTTCTTTGGGGTACCCATCAGGAATATAGCGAGAAAAGGGAGTCGATCATTATAGAAAAGGGATTGCTTGGCGAATTTTTCCCCGACGGGCGAAAGTACCGTCAATTTATTGAAGATGTTTTGGAAAGCAAGAAATGGAGGAAAGCCCAGGACCTATTTTTGGAAAATTAAGCTTGTGCTTAACTTAGTTAAGCACAAATTGAACAATGTTAAAGCAAGTGATGGAAACGGTGCTGGATGTGGTTTTGCCGAGAAGCTGTCTGGGCTGCGGCCGGGAGGGAAAGTACATTTGCGAGCAATGCGACCTGTTTCTTTCGGAAGCCCCGACCATTTTCCCGAAAGGAGACTTGGAGGAAGTGGTGAGCGGCTGGGAATACGATGGGCTGATCAAAGACATTATTTCGAAAATAAAATATGACGGAATGTTTGACGCCATCAACGAGCTGGTGGAAAAAGCCCTGGCGATCAAAGAACCATTTTGGCCGGCCGGCACGGTTGTTACTTTCGTGCCGCTGTTTAAGAAAAGAGAAAGGGAAAGAGGGTTTAATCAGGCGAAATTGATCGCTAAGAAACTCGGGGGAATGACGGGAAAAGATGTGTTACCTTTCTTGGAGAAAATAAAAGACACGAGATCGCAGACAGAATTAGACAAGGTAGAGAGATTAGCTAACGTCAAAGGTTCTTTTCGGAAAAAAGAAGGAGCGGTTTGTCCAAACAATGTTTTGCTGGTGGACGACGTTTGGACGAGCGGGGCAACGATGAGAGAGTGCGCCAAGGTTTTGAGGCGAGCAGGAGTAAAAAAGGTTTTTGGTTTCACCCTGGCTCGAACCATATAAAATTAATAGAAATAAG
>Ga0154378_104_pt5 | contig 1380 bp, 1 predicted proteins | sample RifGroA2_FD_105622 | JGI IMG/M metagenome (GOLD analysis project Ga0154378, IMG submission 105622) | Candidatus Wildermuthbacteria bacterium GWA2_46_15
CGAGCCTGTCGCTGAGCTGCGGCTCAAGGGCTAAGCTTATTTCATCCGGCTCCGGCCGGAAGGTCATAAGCAGGATTACCTGCGAGTCCCTGAACTTGTCTTTCAGCCAGGCGGCGAGTTCAATCCCGTAAGCATTGGGAAGATAAGAGAAGGGGCAATCGATGATCAGCGGTGAATTTATCCCGGCCTTCTTCCTGAGATAGGCCAGCATGCCGTAACCGGCTATCACGGCCTCGCTCGAAGACAGGCAGGACGTAAAGTCAGGCCCGCCGCGCTTTAAATACCTGTCCACTTTATCCCTGGCGGCGCCCATGATCTCCGGCAGGGCTTTTCTCATTTCCTCCCTCTTAAACGCTGCCCGGAAATTGCGCAGCAGGTCTCCGTCGATAAATGAAAGCCTGCCGCGGTCCGGCTTAAAAAGCCCGGCTATATACTTACCGGGAGAGAGGATTTCCTGGAGTCCCTCTTTTGTGGCCCCGCGTACGCTGAAGCGCATGGACCGCTTGTCCAGGCTCTCCCGGCCGGCCAGGTTCTTGCCGGCTTTGACGGAGCGGGAGATCAGCAGCTCCCCTTCCGGGGTCTCGAGGGTCAGCTCCACGCTGATCTCGGCGCAGGCTTTTGTTTTCAGCGCGCGGAAAACCTTTGAGTTACACAGCGGCATTGAAACTATAAGGAACTTCTCCCAGTGCCCGGAGTCGAACAGGCACCAGTCTATTGCGCGCAGGATGTTCGACTTGCCCGAGCCGTTCAGCCCCTCGATAATGGCGATACTCTTCCCGGGTCTCGGGTTCAGGTTTATGACGGCGTCCCTGAACTGGAGAAAGTTTTTTAATTTTACCCGCCTGATGTAAAAAGAGTTCATCTGTTCCCTCCCCGCGATCTCTCACTATGAATATTTTACAAGCCCCCTGCGACAAACGCTTGTCGCTGGCTGGCCGGCTAAAGCCGGGGCGTAAACCGGCCTACCTAATTATCTCCCAGTGGCCGCCTTTATCCGGGCCGACGCGGCGGATCATTCTGGCGTCTTTGAGTTTTTTGAGATTCCATTCGACCCCCCTCCGGGTTAAACCGCTTTTCTTTTCCAGCAGATTTTGGGTTACGCCCGGATTGAGCCGGATAAGCGTAAGGATTTTCTCCACAGTTTTCTCCACAGTTTTCTCCACAGTTTTCTCCTTACTTCCCGGCCCGACATTTGGCGCCAGAGTTGTGGCCGCCCCGCGTCTGAACACGGCAATAAAGTGGCTGCCTATCTCTTTAAATATTGTCCCGGGCTCCTTAGAAAGGATAAGTTTTATGCCGCGCCCCCACTTTTCCGTAAGGCGCACGCGCTGCAGCATTTCGGCGAGCAGCTCGTTGCGCCGCTCGGAAACCATTTCGGTG
>Ga0154378_126_pt3 | contig 1304 bp, 2 predicted proteins | sample RifGroA2_FD_105622 | JGI IMG/M metagenome (GOLD analysis project Ga0154378, IMG submission 105622) | Candidatus Wildermuthbacteria bacterium GWA2_46_15
CGACAGCGACCAAACCGCAGAGACCGATCATACCGCCGAGGATGGCGGTCAAGACGATCGGCCGCAACCCGAAGGGTTGGGCGGGTGCCGTCGGCGCGGAGGGCGCCGGCGTGGGGGTCGGGGCCGGAGCCGGCAGGGGCGTCGGCGCGACGGGCAGGGGAGCCGGAGTCGCGGGAGCTGGCGTCGGCGGCGGCATCGTCGGACCAAAGGGCAGAGGCGGCAAAGTTGCGGGGGGAGAGACCGGCACTGACGGCGCCGAGGATGGCGAAGTCATTGGTATAGCCGGCAGAGGGGTTTGGGCGGGCGTAGCAGACGAGGAAGCCGGCGAAGCGCCAGAGGTTGGCGCCCCGCAGACTGGACACAACGGATTTGCCGGATCCGTCATGATGGGGTCAACCGTCTGTCCACAGCTAGAACAGGTAACCATAGTATCCTCCTTCAGGATAAATAAACTTGTTTGATTGCCAACGTACTGTACTGCTAGTATACCATACTTTTTCTTGATTGTCAAGATAAAATAGCTCTCCGGTTACCGTAATACAAAAGGCGCGCTGAGTTTTCAACGCGCCCTCTGTCCACACGCGGGGTAATCGTCCATTGAATCTACGGTCTTTGGCACCGGGGGCATTGCGGCAGGTGCCGCGAGTACTGATGCCCTTTGAAGCAAGGCACGATGGCCTTTTCCGCTTCGGCTAAAGCCGCTTCCCATTCTCTCGGACTCGGCCGCTGCTTGGGATTTTTGTATCCCTCGATGAAGCAGCGTCGCGCCAGGACAGAAACTTTGGGATAGAGCCAGCCCAGCAGCGGCGCCCGGGGAGGCAAGGCGATTTCCTTTGGGCACGCCTGCCGACTATAAGGAAACCAGCCATTTTTGATCCGTTGTTCTATGGGCAACGGATCACCCCGGCCCAGCCATTGGCTGCGATAAGGATGATTACCGTTGAGCAAGAGCTGGTATACCAGGATGCCAAGGGCGAAGGCGTCGTGTTCCGGGAGCCGCTGCACCCGGGCAAACGGCACGCCTTGCAGTTCGGGGGGAGTGTAGTCCGGCTTGCCGACCGGACAGGGGAGAACCTGACTGCCGATTTTCACCTGCATCGAGTCGCAGTCGATGACGGTGACCAACGCCATGGGATTAACCAAGACGTTGGATTCATTGAGGTCGCCGATGACATAGCCGCGGGCGTGCAGAGCGCCGACGGCCGCGGCGAGGTTGCGGGCTGACCGATGAAGATACTTCCAGTCAAACCCGGGCAAAACTTTCTTCCTCATCATCGGGTTGATCACCTGGATGAGCATCACGG